>JAESFG010000053.1_pt1 | contig 512732 bp, 472 predicted proteins | sample 9269371 | NCBI WGS metagenome assembly JAESFG01 (sample SAMN14506227, study PRJNA617093) | algae metagenome | isolation source: Aetokthonos hydrillicola CCALA 1050 (B3-Florida) and co-occurring... | place: USA: South Carolina | collected 2013-01-01
CGTCGTTGCTCCACGACCGACACCTCTCGCCACGGCATGGTTCGTCCTCTCGCTTGACCGAACCAGCACAGTTTGACGTGTCAACCATGTCCCCGAACAGGTGTAAGCTATGTCTCCGGGCTGAACAGGAGCAAAGCAATCCAGCGCGGCATGCGCGGATGGACTGGATTGCTTCGTCGCTTCGCTCCTCGCAATGAAGTCGAGAGAGCGTGCCTCACTTCCCCGTCTTCACCCGCGTCCAGAGCCGGTTGATCACGCGTTGCGTGGCCGGGTCGCGGGCCTGGATGACGAACAGCTTTTTCTGCGTCGCGTCGTCCGGATAGATGTTCTTGTCGTTCAGTATCTTCGGATCGATCAGCTTCTGGCTCGCAAGATTGCCGTTGGCGTAGGACAGAAAGTCCGAGTTCTTCGCCGCGACATCGGGACGGTAGAGATAGTTGATCAGCTCATAGGCTTCGGCGACGTTCTTGGCATCCGCGGGGATCGCGAGATTGTCGAAGAACATCTGCGCGCCCTCTTTCGGGATCGTGTAGCCGATCTCGATGCCGTTCCTGGCCTCTGATGCACGGCTGCGCGCCTGCATGATGTCGCCGGACCAGCCGACCACAAAACAGATTTCGCCCGATGCCAGCGCGCCGAGATATTCGGAGGAGTGAAACTTGCGGACGTTGGGCCGGATCTTGCCGACGAGCTCGGCGGCCTTTTCGAGGTCGGCCGGCTTGGTCGAATTCGGATCGATGCCGAGATAGCCGAGCGCGGCCGGCAGGATGTCGTCGGCGGAGTCCAGCATGTGGATGCCGCAATCCTTGAATTTGGCGAGATTGTCCGGCTTGAAGACGATGTCCCAGCTGTCGATCTTGGCGTCAGGCCCCAGGATTTTCTGCGCGGTCTTGACATTGTAGCCGATGCCGGTGGTGCCCCACATGTAGTTGGCGGCGTAGTTGTTGCCGGGATCGTAGGTCGCGAGCTGGTTGGTCACGACCGGCCAGGCGTTGGCGAGGTTGGGAAGCTTCGACTTGTCGAGCTTGAGGAAGACCTTTGCGGTGATCTGGCGCTGCAGGAAATAGCCGGTCGGCACCACCACGTCATAGCCGGACTTGCCGGCCAACAGGCGCGTCTCCAGCGTCTCGTTGGCGTCGAAGGTATCGTAGACCACCTTGATGCCGGTTTCCCTGGTGAAGTCCTCCAGCACGCCCGGCGCCATGTAGTTGGACCAGTTGTAGAAGTTCACCGTGCGCTCCTCGGCGCAGGCGGGAGCCCCCAACAGCGCGAGCATTGCCGCGCCGATCAGGACCAACGAAACCGGAGCGAAAGCGCGCATCTGCTACCTCTTGCGACGGCCGTGCACCGCATCCGACAGGCGCTCCAGCGCGGTATCCAGCGTTTCATCCTTCTTGGAAAAGCAGAACCGCACCACCGACGTCACTGCGTCCTGCTCGTAGAACGCCGACACCGGGATCGCCGCGACCTTGTAGTCGTTGACGATGCGGTTGCAGAACTGCACGTCGGTCTCGTTGAGGCCGAGCGGCGACAAATCGACGGTGAGAAAATACGTGCCTTGCGACTTCAGCACGGGAAAGCCGATGCTCTCCAGCCCCTTGGTCAGGCGGTCGCGGCTCCGCTGCAGCCCCTCGCGCATGTCGAGAAAATACTGGTCGGGCTTGCCGAGGCCATAGGCGACCGCGGCCTGCAGGTTCGGCGCGGTCGTGAAGGTCAGGAACTGATGCACCTTCGCCGCCACGCGCAGCAGATGCGGCGCGGCGCAGACGAAGCCGATCTTCCATCCCGTCAGCGAAAATATCTTGCCGGCGCTGCCGACCTTGATGGTGCGGTCGCGCATGCCCGGGATCGTGATCAGCGGGATGTGCTCGCGGCCGTCGAACAGGACGTGCTCCCACACCTCGTCGCAGATCGCGATGGTGTCGAACTTCTGGCAGTAGCGCGCCAGCAATTCGAGGTCCTCGCGTGGATAGACGACGGCGGCCGGATTGAGCGGGTTGTTGAACAGCACCGCCTTGGTCTTCTCGTTGAAGACGCTGGCCAGCATCTCCTCGGTCAGCCGCCATCCCGGCGGCTCCAGCCGCAGCAGGCGCGGAATACCGCCGGCCTGGCGGATGATCGGCAGGTAGCTGTCATAGACCGGCTGGAAGCACACCACCTCGTCGCCGGGTTCGACCACGGCGAGGATCGACGAGGTCAGCGCCTCGGTGCCGCCTGACGTCACCATCACCTCGGTCATCGGATCGAGCGCCAGCTTGTGCCAGCGGCCGTAATGCGCGGCGATCGCCTGGCGCAGTTCGGGAATGCCCATCATCGACGGGTACTGGTTGTAGCCGTTCACGCTCGCATCGGCGGCGGCGCGGCGGATGTCCTCCGGCCCGGGATCGTCGGGAAAGCCCTGGCCGAGATTGATGGCATTGTTGTCGCGGGCCGCCTGCGACATCGCCTCGAACACGGTGACGGGAAGGTCGGCGAAGACCTTGTTCATGGATGTCATGATCGGGATCAGCCCCCGGTCTTGATGGGCAGGCCGGCCGCCTTCCAGGCGATGATGCCGCCGGCCAGATGCTTGTCATAGGGCAGGCCCGCCGCCTGCGCCGCCAGTGAGGCCGTCACCGAGCGCTTGCCCGACCGGCAGGCGAACACCACCTGCTTGCCTTTCGGGTCAGGGATGGCGGCCGGATCGAACGATTGCAGCGGCAGGACCGCGCCGTCCGGATAGGCCTCCACCGCCACTTCATGCGGTTCGCGGACGTCCACCAGAAAATAGCGCCCCTCGGCGATCCCGCTGGACACTTCTTCCGCGGTCAAATCATGCACCTGATGGTCCGTCACGCCGATCCTCCTGACAACCCGCCCGCGAGGGCCCAGATCGGCCCGGCCAAGCGGGCGCCAACGTCGCGCCTTGCGGGGCGAAAATCAAGCGCTCCGAACGGCTTGAACGGAGGCCGGCTCCGGCCGTCGCGCAATCTGTTTCTCTCGTACGGAACGTGTGCGGCCGGGAGGAGCGCGCCGGTCGATAGACAACATGGCCGTTTCTGCTCAGGTCCATGCCGCCATCCCCGCCGCAGCGCCTTTATTTCCACACTTTCCGGGCACCAAATCGCGACATGTAAGTCTGTGCGGCAGATTGGCGGAGGCACGCGATGATGGGGCGTGGGCTCGTGTTGTTGCTCGGAGCGCTGCTCGGTGGCTGCCTGCAGGCGACGCTGGCGCCGCCGTCGAGCGCCAGCCTGACGCCAAGGGACCGGCAGTTGCTGGCCAACGCGCCCTATGCGCAGGCGCACATTCCGGATGAATTCCGCCGCCACGTCGTCGACTATTCGCGCAAGGAGCAGCCGGGCACGATCCTGGTCGATACCAACGCGCGCTATCTCTATTACGTGCTGCCCGGCGGCAAGGCGATCCGCTACGGCGTGACGGTGGGAGAAGAAGCGCTGGCCTGGTCCGGCGTCGCCACGGTCGGTCGCACCGCCGAATGGCCGGACTGGATTCCAACCGCCGAGATCCAGGCACGGCTCGGCCCCTACCCAAAGCGTGTCCCCGGCGGACCGGCGAATCCGCTGGGCGCGCGGGCGCTCTACCTCTATGAGGGTAACAAGGACACGCTGTACCGCATCCACGGCACCAACCAGCCGGAATATATCGGTCAGGCCATTTCCTCAGGCTGCATCCGCCTGACCAACGAAGACATCATCGACCTGGTGGACCGGGTGAAGCCCGGTGCGATCGTCGTGGTACTCCCGCCGGGCCGAAACGCGTGAGCGTCGCGCCGCGGGGGTTCGAGAAGCGCGCCCCGCGGGCCCCTTGCCGCAGCTCTCAGCTGGCTTTCGGCGCTATTTCCGCGGCTGCCACTGCATGAATTTCTCCAGCAGTACCTGAGAATCGTTCGGGTGTTCCTTGCCCGGCGCCATCGAGCCGGTCGACTCCTCGCCTTGCAGCCGCTGGAATTGCCTGAAGCCTTCGAGCAGCGCCTGGGAGTCTTCGGACGGCGCGGCCGTCGCCTGTGTCGGCGTCGCCAATGCGGGCGTCGAGATCGAGACCGCGAGTTCGGCGGGTTCGTTCTTCGACTTCGACGGCGCGTTGAGGACGACGTATGCCAGCGTCGCCGTGGCGGCTACCGCCATTGCGACGGCGCCCAACGTCGCGAGCAGCCCACGGGAGCGACGGCGCTCGTCATCGAACTGCGCTTCCAGCGGGCGCGCGAACTTGGCAAAGGCCTCCTCGCGCATGTCATCGAACCGTGACGAACGCGGATCAGACGGCAAATTGCCCGAGGGCGCCGGGTGCAACGTCACGCTAGGTCGGGATTCTGCCAAGCCGCCGCGCACGGCGCGCGGAGCGTAGTACAACGGATCCTGCGGACTGACCGGATCAGGATGGTCGTTCGCGCTGACGAAACTCATTTGCGCTACTCCTTACAAAACCCGAACCACTTACAATTTTCGGACCATTACACTGAAATCATTGCCATTCAAGGCTTTAGCGGAGCATTCCGGGCCGCTTTCCGCGCCTTGTGCCGTTCGGCATTCGCGCCCTGCGGGCGTTGGCTGACGGGAAAACCTTAGACTGCCTTCGCCGGGATTCCAAGCAGACTGGTCCAATCCGCAATGGCTGTGGAGTCCGAAGTTGTAGTCCAGGTTCAGAAACACGCAGCCTGTTGCCTCCTTGCGACAAAATCAGGCGAAATCGTGTCGCAGCGCGACCATGGATCAGATGGTCACCTGCGTTCCGACCTCGACCACCCGCCCGGTCGGGATCTGGAAGTAGTCGGTGGCATCGTTCGCCGACCGGCTCATGGCGATGAACAAATGATCTTGCCAGAGCGGCATGCCCGACTGCGCCGAGGGCTTTAGCGAGCGCCGCGACACGAAGAACGACGTTGCCATGATGTCGAATTGCCAGCCGAGCTTGCGGGCGATCGCCAGCGCCTTCGGCACGTTCGGCGATTCCATGAAACCGAACCGCAGCCGCACCGTGGTGAATTTCTCGCTGATCGTCTCCATCCTGACGCGCTCGGCAGGATCGACCCGCGGCGTTTCGGCCGTCTCGATGGTCAGGATCACGTTCTGCTCGTGCAGCACCTTGTTGTGCTTGAGATTATGCATCAGCGCGGTCGGCACGAAACTCGGATCCGAGGTGAGGAACACCGCCGTGCCCTTGACGATATGCGGCGGCCGCTTCTCAAGGCTCTTGATCAGATCGGTCAACGGCACCTCGATCCGCCGGGTCTTGGCGACCAGGATCGCCGCGCCGCGGCGCCAGGTCCAGATCATGACCGCCACGGCAAGACCGAACAGCAGCGGCACCCAGGCGCCCTCGAACAGCTTCAGGAGATTGGCGGCGAAGAAGCTCATGTCGACGACGACGAGCGGCAGGATCACCGCGGCCGCCGTCGCCGCCTTCCAGTTCCAGAGCTTCCAGATCACGACGAAACCCATGATGCCGTCGACCACCATGGTGGTGGAGACCGCGATGCCATAGGCCGATGCCAGTCCGCTCGAGGTGCGGAACAGCAGCACCAGCAACACGACCCCGATCAGCAGCATCCGGTTGACGCGGGGCAGATAGATCTGGCCAGCGTGGGTTTCGGAGGTGTAGCGAACTTCAAAGCGCGGCAGCAAGCCAAGTTGCACCGCCTGGCGGACCAGCGAGAAGGCGCCGGTGATCACCGCCTGGCTCGCGATCACGGTCGCCGCCGTCGCCAGCACCACCAGTGGCAGCAGCAGGATCTCCGGAACCAGCCGGTAGAAGGGATTTTCGATCGCCGCCGGGTCAGACAGCACCAGCGCGCCCTGCCCGAAGTAATTGATCAGCAGCGCCGGCATCACGAAATAGAGCCAGCCGCACTGGATCGGCTTGCGGCCGAAATGACCGAGGTCGGCATAAAGCGCCTCGCCGCCGGTCACAGCCAGGAAGACGAGGCCCATCGTCACGAGTCCGATGGTGCCGTGCGAAAGCATGAACTGGATCGCATACCAGGGATTGATCGCCGCGATCACAGTGGGATCGTCGCTGATGTGGATCAGGCCCAGAACAGCCAGCGCCGCGAACCAGATCACCATCACCGGCCCGAACGCCGAGGCGACGCGCGCGGTGCCGCTGCTTTGCACGGAGAACAGTACGACGAGGATGAAGATCGTCAGCGGCACCACGTAATGGTCGAACGCCGGCGTCACCAACTTGAGCCCTTCGACCGCCGACAACACCGAAATCGCCGGCGTGATCATGGAATCGCCGATGAACATCGAAGCGCCGACGACGCCGAGCGCCAGCAACACCCAGCTTCGGTGCCCCAGGGCGCGCTGGCCCAGCGCCATCAGCGACAGCGTGCCGCCCTCGCCGTTGTTGTCGGCGCGCAACAGCAGCAGCACATATTTGGCGGTCACGACAATGAACAACGACCACAGGATCAGCGACAGCACGCCGAGCACGATGGCCCGCGACACCGGCGCGCCATTGGCGGCGTGGGTCACGGCCTCGCGGAATGCGTAGAGCGGCGAGGTGCCGATATCGCCGAACACGACGCCAATGCTGCCGAGCGTCAGAGCCCAAAAGCCCGAGGTGGCGTGCCCCTCCGGGGCCTCGGTGGATGTAACGCTGGCAGTCATGATATGTGGGAACGTTCTCGCCAGTGAATTGATCCGCGCCGCTATCTGCGCTTCCGCGTTTCCTGTCAATCGTCGAGCAGCATATCACCCAGCGCGACGCGGCGTTGACACAACGCAACTTGCATCCGCCGCGCCTAAGGTATTATGGTAGTTGTTACGGCTTGAGATTCGGCGGAAGCGGGGGATTTTCCCGCATCAATGTGATGGTAACACGACGGTTCGCCGGCAAGGTCGGATCGTCGGGAAACAACGGCTGACTGTCCGCCTTCCCGCCGACGGCGTAGATGTGGGAGGACGGCAACCCCTCGCGTTCGAGGATCTGCCGCACCGCGTTGGCGCGGTCCGACGACAGATCGAAGGCGCCGTAGTCGCCGCGCGCCGGTACGAAGCCGGCCGAGGTGTGGCCGACAATGTTCAGCCGCAGCGGGGTCGCCTTGAGCGGTACGGCCAGTTTCTGAATCAGCCGGCGCGTGCGGTCGTAGGGCATCTTGGAGCCGTCGGCGAACATCGAGCGGCCATCCTGGTCGACGATTTCGAGATTGAGCCCCTCCTTGGTCTCCTCGAACATGATGTGCTTGGACATTTCGGTCAGTTCCGGCATGTCCTGCAACGCCTGGCGCAGCGAAGCCGAAGCCAGCGCGAATTCGCGATCGACCTTCAGCTTGGCGCCGAATTCGCGCTGACGGTCCTTTTCGTCCGGTGTCGGCGTATTGGAGGATTCCTCGGGCGAAATGTGCTCGACATTCTTCAGCTTAGGCCGCGTCGGCAGGCCGTCGGCTTCGACGATACCTGAATACCGGGACTCGGTCTGCACGCCGAACGCGTCGCGCATCGAACCGGCGACGATCTTCAGCTTGGCGGAATCCTGCGTGGAGTAGGCCACGAGCATCACGAAAAATGCCAACAGCAGCGCCATCAGGTCGGCAAAGGTCACGAACCAGCCGTGGCCACCGTGCGCCTCTTCGCGTTTTTTCTTGGCCATGCGTTATGTCCGCGCGTCGGTGGCTGGATCTGGTTGTTGGAGCATGATCGCGTTTGGGAGAACCGGTTTTGACTTTCCGAGATCCCGCTCGAGACGATCAGGCCGCGGCAAGTTCGCCTTCCGCGTGGCGATGTTTTTCAGGCAGATAGGCCAGCAGCATTTCGCGCACCAGGGCCGGGCTCTTGGAATCGCGGATCATCAGGATGCCGTCGATGATCAGCGTGCGATTGGTCTCTTCGTCGACCAGCTTGCCGTGCAACTTGTCGGCGATCGGCAGACAGATCAGGTTCGCGACCAGCGCGCCGTACAGCGTCGCCAGCAGCGCCACCGCCATGAACGGACCGAGCTTCGACGGATCGGACATGTTGGAAAACATCTGCACCATGCCGAGCAGTGTGCCGATCATGCCGAACGCCGGGGCGCAGTCGCCGATGGCGCGGTAGATCTTGGAGCCCTCGTTGAGGTGCATGAGGAAATTGTCGCGGTCGCGTTCAAGATTGTCGCGGATGAATTCGAGGTCGTAACCGTCGGCGACGTAGCGGATGCCCTTGGCCAGGAACGGTTCGTTGGTCTCGACCTTTTCAAGGCCGACCGGCCCCTGCTTGCGGGCGATCTCGGCGATGCGGGCCAGTTCGTCGACCAGGTCGCGCGCCGAAAGAGCGCTCATGGTGAAGGCGAATTTGGCACCCAGCGGCATGCCGTGCAGGATCGCGCTGAGCGGAAACCGGATAAGGGTGGCGGCGAACGAGCCGCCGAAGATGACGATGACGGCATGGATGTCGTAGAACATCCGGAAGTCACCGCCCATCAGGATCAGCGACGACACGACGATGGCGCCGGCAACCAGCCCAAGCAGCGTAGTGATATCCATTCTGCACCCCGAACGCACACGCGAACCGCCGGCCGTCCTGGCCGGTCACGCCGCTCACTAGGAGCCGCGCCGGAGGCACCCTACGACCGCGCCATTAAAGACGCGTAAAGGATAAACCTAAAGCCCGGCCGTAGAAGCGCGGGCTTGCGGCCGCGCGCCGTCTCAAGGATTCGCTAACCATTGAAAGGGGACGACGGCAGGCCTCATTGCGCCTGCGCGCCGATCCCGGCGTTCCTGATGATCGGCCACCATTTGTCGATCTCGGCCTTCTGAAAGGCGGCAAGCCCCTCCGGGGTCTGCTGCGCGCGCGGCGCGACGTCGAGCCCGAGTTCGGTGAAGCGCTTCTGGATTGCCGGATCGGCCAGCGCTTCCACCGTCGCGGCGTTGAGTTTGGCGACGATGTCTTTCGGCGTGCCTTTCGGCGCCCAGAAGCCGAACCAGCCGGACATATAAAGGCCGGGCACGCCGGTCTCGTCCGCGGTCGGAATATCCGGCATCGAGGCCGAGCGGGTCGGCGACAAATTGGCGAGCGCCCTGATCTTGCCGGCGCGGATCTGCGGCAGCGCCACCGCGCCCTGCACCACCAGAAGATCGACCGTGCCTGATATCAGGTCGGTCATCGCAGGCCCCGCGCCGCGATAGGGAATGAACTGCACCTTCTGCCCGGTGAGATTCTCGAACAGCACGCCGGTGACGTTGGCCGCCGCGTTCTGGTTGACGAAGTTGATCTTGCCGGGATTGTCCTTCATCCACGCGACCAACTCGCCGAGCGTTTTCGCCGGCAGGTCGTTCCTGGCGACCATCAGTTGCGGATTGGTCGAGACCAGCGCGATCGGCTCGAAGTCCTTTTCGAGGTCGTAGTCGAGCTTGTAGATGATGCTGCCGACATGGGTGTCCCATTGCCCGATGTCGAAGGTGTAGCCGTCGGGCGCGGCGCGGGCGACGCGCCCGACGCCGATGCTGCCGCCGGCACCACCGACATTTTCGATCACGATCGACTGGCCAAGCGAACTGCGCATCCGCTCGGCCATGATCCGCGCCGCAGCGTCGGTGGAGCCGCCGGGCGGAAACGGCACGATCAGCGTGATCGGGCGGGAGGGAAAGGCATTCTGTGCTGGCGCTGGCGCGACACCGAAGAGGATCAGGAATGACAGCGTCTTCCAGAACCCCTTCATGTCGCTCTCCCCGCTATTTATGCCCTGACTTTGTCAGTGGATCTCGGACGAACGCTTCAGTGCATCTTTGAGTTTTTCCAGCGAGAAGTCGGGGCTGCGCGCGATCTCCAGGATCGGCGTCTCGCGCCGGGCGCAGAGTTCGCAGGCGTCCGGAATCTTGGCCGCGATATCGGTCGGGATCACGATGGCGCCGTGCTGGTCGGCATGGATCAGATCGTCGGAATGCACGGTCATGCCGGCGACGCGCACTTCGCCGCCCCAGTTCTCGGCGTGCACCCAGGCGTGCGAGGGCCCGATCGAACCGGCCAGGGCCTGGAAGCCCGGCGCCCATTGCGGGATGTCGCGGATCGAGCCGTCGGTGATGACGCCGAGGCAGCCCAGCGCCTTGTGCACATTGCTCTGCACCTCGCCCCAGAACGCGCCGTAGCCGACGTCGGGACCGTCGATGTCCTGGATCACGGTGATGCGTGGACCGAAGCCGGTGCCGACATATTCATAATATTCGATGCGGCGCTTCGACTGCTCGGCTGCCGGCAGCGTCGATTTGAGCACCGAGCGAATGGTGACCGTCCGGGCGTAACCGACGATCGGCGGCAGGTCGGGGAACGGGCAGACCAAAGGTTTTGTGGTGTAGCCGATCAGCCGCCGTTCCGGCGCCACGATCTCCATCGCATTACAGATCGTCGGCGTATCATAGCGCGCCAGCGCCTCGAGGACGGAAGCAGGCAGCGGGGCGGTCACGGCTTTGTTCACGGCGTTCTCTCCTGATGGTTCGGCCCGGCTCTTGGAGGCCGTACGTCACCAAGCCCTATAGCCGAGATTGGGGACGAACCCAACTCGGCGCGTACCCATGGCAGATATTTTGGGAGCCGCGCGCGCTCAGTTCAGCCGCGACGGCCGCTGGCCATCCGGGTCGTCGGCGGGAGCCGAGAACGCCGTCGTTGCAGGGGCCGGCGACGCCGCGGCATCCACCGTGGCGGGGGCCGGCGACGCCGCGGCGGCGAGATGACGCTCGTGATTGCGATAGGTCTTCCAGCCCCAGGGCAGGCTTGCGAGATAGAGCGCCGAGCCGATCGACAGGATATGCCAGGGGTAGCCGATCAGCAGTGCGACGAAGAACACCACCGAGACGAAGACCGGCAGCACCATTTCCGGCGGCACCCGCATCTTCACCGTCTTGCCGGAGAACACCGGCAGGCGCGACACCATCAGGAACGCGATCAGGAGCGTATAGCCCGCGGTCAGCATGGCCGGCGGCCTGGAGATGCCGAGAAACGCCAGGTAGAAAGGCAGCATCGCCAGGATGGCGCCGGCCGGCGCCGGCACGCCGGTGAAATAATTGGCTGCGAAGGCCGGCTTGTTCGGATCGTCGATCGAGGCGTTGAACCGCGCCAGCCGCAAGCCGCCCGCGATGGCAAACACCATGGCCGCGATCCAGCCGCCATTGTTCAGCTCGTGCAGCTGCCAGAAATACAGCATCAGGCCGGGCGCCACGCCGAAATTGACGAAGTCGGCGAGGCTGTCGAGCTCGGCGCCGAATTTCGACTGGCCCTTGATCATGCGCGCGATGCGGCCATCGACGCCGTCCAGGATGGCGGCGAACACGATGGCGGCGACCGCCAGCTCCATCCGCCCTTCGATCGACAGGCGGATCGCCGTCAGGCCCGCGCAGATCGCCAGCAGGGTGATGACGTTGGGCACCAGCAGCCGCACCGGTATCGGACGAAACCGGCGGCGGCGCAGCTCAGGGTATTTTGGATCGGGGGTCAGCATGGCCTGCCATCATATAGCAAGCGGTGGCCCGGTTCACCATTGGTGGAACCTGACCTTCCAGACGGTTAATCAGCCCGGAACGAGCGCCCCTGCTCGGTCGAGCCGAAATCGGCCAGAATCGTCTCGCCAGCAATCGCGGTCTGCCCCTCGGATACCAGCGCGCGCGTACCCTCCGGCAGGTAGACATCGAGCCGGGAGCCGAACCGGATCAGCCCGAACCGCTCGCCGGCGCCGATCGACTGGCCCTCGCGCACGAAGGAGACGATACGCCGCGCCACGAGTCCTGCGATCTGGACCACGCCGATCTGGCCATTGGTGGTCGAGATGACCAGCGAATTGCGCTCATTGTCTTCGCTCGCCTTGTCGAGTTCGGCATTGATGAAGGTGCCGGGACGGTAGACGATGCGCTCGATGCGGCCGGCCACCGGGCTGCGGTTCACATGGCAGTTGAACACGCTCATGAAGACCGAAATGCGCGGCAGTGGCCGGTCGCCAAGACCGAGTTCGGCCGGGGGCATCACCTGCGCAATCATCGAGACGCGACCATCGGCCGGCGATACCACGATGCCGTCGCGCAGCGGCGTGACGCGGACCGGATCACGGAAGAACAGCGCGCACCAGATGGTCAGGACGGTGCCGATCCAGCCGAGCGGCGTCCAGATCCAGAACAGGATCAGGCTGACCAGCGCGAAGCCGCCGATGAAGGGATAGCCCTCGGGATGGATCGGCGGAATCTGCGCACGGATGGAATTCGCAATCGACATCGGGGCTCACTGTTATCTGATCGGCTTCCCGGCCGGGAATTAGCGGCGTATTTGGATTATTCCGCGGCGGTTGCCAAGCGATCTTTGACGCCGCCGCCGGGCGGATCATTGAGCGGATCGTCGACCGGCGGCGGGACGCGATTCGGCGCCTCATGGTTGTCGTCGATCCGGGCGAGTTTCTCACGCGCCGCCTCGGCCTCGCGCTGCCTGTTCCACATGCCGGCATAGAGCCCGCCCGCCGCCAGCAGCCTGGCGTGGGTGCCACGCTCGGCGATGCGGCCTTGATCCAGCACGATAATTTCATCGGCGCCGACGATGGTCGAGAGCCGGTGCGCGATCACCAGCGAGGTGCGGCCGCGCGAGACGCGCTCCAGCGCTTCCTGGATTTCGTGCTCGGTGTGGCTGTCGAGCGCCGAGGTCGCCTCGTCCAGCACCAGGATCGGCGGCGCCTTCAGCACGGTGCGCGCAATGGCCACGCGCTGTTTTTCGCCGCCGGACAATTTCAGGCCGCGCTCGCCGACCTGGGTCTCGTAGCCCTTTGGCGACATCCGGATGAAAGCGTCGATCTGCGCCAGCCGCGCCGCCTCCTCCACCTCGGCATCGCCGGCGTCCCAGCGGCCGTAGCGGATGTTGTAGCGGATGGTGTCGTTGAACAGCACGGTATCCTGCGGCACCATGCCGATCGCCGCGCGCAGCGATTTTTGCGAGACGCTCCTGATGTCCTGCCCGTCGATCGTGATCTTGCCGCCGGAGACGTCGTAGAGGCGGAACAGCAGCCGCGAAATGGTCGACTTGCCGGCGCCGGAGGGGCCGACGATCGCGACCGTCTTGCCGGCCGGCACCTCGAAACTCAGTCCTTTCAGGATCGGCCGGTCAGGATCGTAGGCGAAGCGCACGTCCTCAAAGCGTACGTCGCCCGCGGTGACCGCCAGTGGCGGCGCACCGGGCACATCCTTGATCTCCGCCGGACGCCCCAGCACGTCGAACATCTTCTCGATGTCGATGATCGCCTGCCGGATTTCGCGATAGACGAAGCCCATGAAGTTCAGCGGCACGAACAGCTGGATCATCATGGCGTTGATCATGACGAAATCGCCGACCGTATGGGTGCCGTTGCGGATCGCGAAGGCGCACAACAGCATCGTCGCCGTCAAGCCGGCCGTGAAGATCGCGGCCTGCCCGGCGTTGAGCACCGCCAGCGAGGTGTAGGTGCGGATGCTGGCTTCCTCGTAGCGCTCCATCGAACGGTCATAGCGGCGGGCCTCGCGCTCCTCCGCGCCGAAATATTTGACGGTCTCGTAATTCAGCAATGAGTCGATCGCCTTGGTGTTCGCCTCGGTATCGGAATCGTTCATCTTGCGGCGGATTTCGATCCGCCATTCGGTGGCGACATAGGTGAACCACAGATAGGCGCCGACCATGGTCGCGACCGCCAGCACGTAGCGCCAGTCGAACTGCCAGAACAGCACGCCGAAGATCAGCACCAGCTCGACAATGGTCGGCATCAGCTGCAGCAGCACGTTGCGCACGATCACCTCGATGCCGGAGCGGCCGCGCTCGAGGATGCGGGTCAATCCGCCGGTCTTGCGCTCGAGATGAAAGCGCAGCGACAATTCGTGCATGTGGACGAAGGTGATGGTGGCGAGCTTGCGCACCGCATGCATGGCGACGCGGGCGAAGATACCGTCGCGCAACTGCGTCAGAACCGCCATCAGCACGCGGACGCCGCCATAGCCGAGCGTCATCAGGAGCGGCGGCGCGACCAGCCACAGCATCCAGTTCGATGCTTCGACCGGCGCCGTGTTGGCCCCGGTCAGCGCGTCCGTCGCCCATTTGAAGGTGAAGGGCACCGTCAAGGTCGCGAGCTTGGCGAACAGCAGCAGCACCATCGACCAGACCACGCGCATCTTCAGATCGGCGCGATCGCCGGGCCAGATATAGGGCCACAGATGCAGCAGCGTCCCGATCAAGGTCGCCTTGTCGGCGGAATTACCTGCCGGCGGTGCCGGCGGCTGGGAATTGCCTGCCGGAGGTTGGGCGGGGACGCGCGAATCAGCCTCAGCCATCGCTGTCGCGCCCGAGACGGGACGACGCGACCGCCGCCGTCAGATGATTTGTGAGGGTCCGCATAGACCCGTCATATAGAGCGTTTAACTCTCCCGTACAGCCTTGAAAGATAAATCTTTCCCCCGTTCGGTTTGATTTCGGGCCTATTTTGGCTGCAGGCGCGGCGTCCAATCGGGCTTGAGCTTTTCTGGGTGCAGTGCCACATGGTTTCCATGGATCAAATCAAAACTGTCTGCGTCTATTGCGGCTCCGGCCCCGGCTCCAATCCCCGCTTTGTCGAAGCCGCCCTCGCCTTGGGAAAGATCTTCGCTGAAAACAACATCCGGCTCGTCTATGGCGGCGGATCGGTCGGGCTGATGGGCGCGGTCGCCCAGGGCACGCTGGACCACGGCGGCCAGGTGACCGGCATCATCCCGGATTTCCTGCGCTCCCGGGAACACATGCTGACGCGCGTGCAGGAGATGATCATCACGCCCGACATGCACGAGCGCAAGCGGCTGATGTTCGAACATTCCGACGCGTTCGTGGCGCTGCCCGGCGGCATCGGCACGCTGGAGGAACTGGTCGAGCAGATGACCTGGCAGCAACTCGGCCGCCACACCAAGCCGGTGCTGCTCGCCAATATCGACGGTTTCTGGGAACCGCTGCTCGCGCTGCTGGCGCATATGCGCGAGACCGAATTCATCCGCCCGGCGCTGAACATCGAGGTGCTCAAGGCCGATCGGGTCGACGACATCCTGCCGCGGCTGCGCGCCGCCGCCGCGCGCGCGCCGGAGGGGATAAAGGACATGGAACCGGAACTGGCGCGGAAGCTGTAGGGATTTTTCTCGTCACGGCTTCGATGCGGTTGTCCGCGCAGTCATTCCGGGACGATGCGAAGCATCGAACTATGGTGCGCAATTGCGCACCTGAGAATCCCGAGGTTCCGGGTTCGCTTCGCGCCCCGGAACGACGAAGCCCTCACCTCACACCGGCGCGCCCGACTTCACCAGCTTGTAGATCACCGAATCCATCAGCGCCTGGAACGAGGCGTCGATGATGTTCGGCGACACGCCGACCGTGGTCCAGCTGTCGCCATTCTCGTCCTCGCTCTCGATCAACACCCGCGTCACCGCTTCGGTGCCGCCGTTGAGGATACGGACGCGGTAATCGATCAGCTTCAGGCCTTCGATGTACCTTTGATATTTGCCGAGGTCCTTGCGCAGCGCGACGTCGAGCGCATTGACCGGGCCGTTGCCTTCCGCCGCCGAGATCAGCCGCTCGCCGGCGACGTCGACCTTGACCACGGCAAGCGCCACCACCACGCGCTGGCCGTTGGAATTGTAGCGCTGCTCCACATTGACGTCGAACTGCTCGACCTTGAAATATTCGGCCACCTTGCCGAGCGTGCGCCGCGCCAGCAAATCGAACGAGGCGTTGGCGGATTCATAGGCATAACCCGCCGCCTCGCGCTCCTTCAGCTCCTCGACCAGCCGCGCCAGCTTCGGGTCGCTCTTGTCATAGGCGATGCCGGCGCGGTCGAGCTCGGCCATCACGTTGGAGCGGCCGGCCTGGTCGGACACCAGTACCTTGCGGTGGTTGCCGACCGATTCCGGCAGCACATGCTCATAGGTGTGCGGATCCTTCATGACGGCGGAGGCGTGGATGCCGGTCTTGGTGACGAAAGCGCTTTCGCCGACATAGGCCGCATGGCGGTTCGGCGCGCGGTTGAGCATGTCGTCGAGCGCGCGCGACACCTTCATCAGCGTCGCCATCTTCGCGTCGGTGACGCCGATCTCGAAGGCGTCGGAGAATTCGTTCTTCAGCCGCAGCGTCGGGATCAGCGAGCAGAGGTTGGCGTTGCCGCAACGCTCGCCGAGCCCATTCAGCGTGCCCTGGATCTGCCGTGCCCCGGCGCGCACCGCGGCCAGTGAATTGGCCACCGCCTGCTCGGTGTCGTTATGGGCGTGGATGCCGACATGGCTGCCCGGGATCTGCGCGGTCACCGCCCGGACAATGGTCTCGACCTCGTGCGGCATGGTGCCGCCATTGGTGTCGCACAATACCACCCAGCGCGCGCCGGAATCATACGCCACCCTGGCGCAGGCCAGCGCATATCCGGCGTCCTCCTTGTAGCCATCGAAAAAATGCTCGCAATCGACCATCACCTCGCGGCCCGCGGCCTTGGCCGCGGTGACGCTGTCGCGGATCGAGGCGAGGTTTTCCTCGTTGGTGGTCTCCAGCGCCACCCGCACCTGATAGGCGGAAGATTTCGCGACGAAGCAGATCGCGTCGGCCCTGGCCTCGATCAGCGCCGCGAGCCCCGGATCGTTCGAGGCCGAGCGGCCGGGGCGGCGCGTCATGCCGAACGCGGTGAATTTCGAATGCTGGAACTTTGGCTTTACCGAAAAGAACTCGCTGTCGGTCGGGTTGGCGCCGGGATAGCCGCCCTCGACGTAATCGATGCCGAGTTCGTCCAGCATCTGCGCGATGATCCGCTTGTCATGCAGCGTGAAATCGACGCCATTGGTCTGCGCGCCGTCGCGTAGCGTGGTGTCGAACAGGTACAGGTGTTCGCGGCTCATGGCTGCGCTCCCGGCGCGGCGGCGTCGCCCAGCGCCTTCTGCATCGTGGTGTTGGCGAGCCACTCGCCATTGAGCGAGACGGTGTTGCGTTGTTTGGCCGTGTAGCCGCGCTTGCGAAACAGCGGCTCGGCGGTGTCGCTGGCATCGACGGTGAGGGTCTTTGCGCCGCGCGCGCCCGCGAGTTTCTCCAGCGCGTCCACCAGCATCGAGGCGACGCCCTGCCCGGCCACGCTCGGATGCACGAACAGCGTGTCGATATGGTCCGCGCCCTTCAGCGAGGCGAAACCGACCGGCGCGTTCTGGATGGTCGCGATCAGCGTCAGCTGCCCGGCGAGCTTCTTGCCGAACGCGTCTTCGTCCTCGGCCGCCTGCGCCCAGGCTTCCTGCTGCGCCTCGCTGTAATCGTCGCCGGTCAGCCCTTCGATGGCGGCCACGAAGATCGCCGCCAGCATCGGCACGTCCGCCGGCAAAAACGGCCGCAAGCCGGGTTTCGGCAATGCCTGTCCCATGGCCTCACCACAATCCGTAGAGTTTGGTCGCCAGCGCCACCGCGCCGGCGATCAGGGCGATCTTCAGCGCGATATAATAGAGCCAGTGCCGGGGGAATGGCGTATCGGGCCTGTCCATCACGCAACCTCCCATGTCGTCACCGGATTTCCATCCGCGTCCTTGCCGTCCTTGATCGCGACGCCCATGGCGGCGAGTTCGTCGCGGATGCGATCGGATTCCTTGAAATCCTTGCGGGCACGAGCGGCGGCGCGCTCCGCGATCAGTTCATCAACCCGCCTGGCATCGATGCCGCTCGCCGCCTGCTTACGTCCTTTCCACGCTGCCGCACTCGTCGAAAGGAAGCCGAGCATCCGAAGCGAAGCAGCAAACGCGCCGCGCTCGGCCGCCCCTCCGGACGCCGCCGCATTACGCAGCCCGTGCAGCACCGCCATGGCCTGCGCCGTGTTGAGGTCGTCGTACAGCGCCTCGACCATGGCCGATGACGGCTCACCACCCTCAGCATCGGCCGCGATAGCATACCAGTCATCGAGCGTCCTGGCGCTTTCCTCGGCGCCCTTCAGCGTCCAGTCGAGTGGCGAGCGGTAGTGCGTCTTCAGCATGTTGAGGCGCAGCACCTCGCCCGGCCAGTCAGCTAGCATGTCCCGGATCGTGAAGAAGTTGCCTGTTGATTTCGACATCTTCTCGCTTTCGATCTGCAGGAAGCCGTTGTGCATCCAGACATTCGCCATGCGGTCGGAATGAAACGCGCAGCAGGTCTGGGCGAGTTCGTTCTCATGGTGCGGAAACACCAGGTCGATGCCGCCGCCATGGATGTCGAATCTTTCGCCGAGATGCTTCCAGGCCATCGCCGAGCACTCGATGTGCCAGCCGGGACGGCCCTCGGCCGTGATGCCCGCCGGCGATGGCCAGGACGGCTCGCCCGGCTTCGACGGCTTCCACAGCACGAAGTCGGTGTTGTCGCGCTTGTAGGGCGCGACATCGACGCGGGCGCCGGCGATCATCTCGTCGAGCGATCGTTTCGACAGCGCGCCGTAGCGCGGCATCACCGAATTGGCCTCGTTCATCGCCTGCGGCGAGAACAGCACGTGGTCTTCCGCGACATAGGCAAAGCCCCCGGCGACGAGCTTCTCGATGATCGCGCGCATCTCCGGAATATGCTCGGTCGCGCGCGGCTGCACCGTTGGCGGCAAGCAGCCCAGCGCGGTGACGTCGTCCTGGTACTGCCTGTACGTCTCCTCGGTGACCTTGCGGATCGCCTCGTTCAGCGGCACGCCGGGATAGTCGCGCGCGGCGCGCACATTGATCTTGTCGTCGACGTCGGTGATGTTGCGGACGTACTTCACATGATCGGCGCCGTAGCGGTGGCGCAGCACCCGGAACAGCACGTCGAACACGATCGCCGCGCGGCCGTTGCCGATATGGGCGAAGTCATAGACCGTCGGTCCGCACGCATACATGCGCACGTTCTGCGGATCGAGCGGCACCAGCGGCCGCTTCTCCTTCGTCAGCGTATCGTAGAGGCGCAGTTCCATAGGAATCCCATCCCTCGTGGCCGGGCGTCCAATGATCTCAGATTTGAGAAAAGACGGCCTCAGCCAGCGAATCGCTAGCTCATAATCTCGCGGCAAATGCTGCAGATGGCGAGGAGGCCGTTCATGGTTCCACCATTGCGGTATCGGGCTGCACTCGTCAAGCCTTGCTCGTGCCCGATTTGGGGGCGATCAGGCGCCGGAACGCTATCCGCTTACGGCTGCCCGGCAAGGCCCGTGGTTAATCATTGTTAACACTTTGGGCCTATTCCTGCTGACACCTCTCCCTCATCGTCCCGGTAACCGCTCTATGCGCCTTTCTTCCGCACTTCTGGCCAGCGCCCTTCTGATGGGCGCGTCGGTGGCTTACGCCGACAGCCGCATCTTCATCGTCGCCAACCAGGCCGACGGCTACGGCGTCGACGAGTGCCTCGCCCGGGGTGAGAAATGCGGCGCCCATGCCGCCCGCTCCTATTGCCAGTCACGCGAATTTGCTCAAGCGAGCGCCTATCGCCGGGTCGAGCCCGACGAGGTGACCAACGGGGTCCCGGGCGACGGTGGAGAGGTATGTTCCGGCCCCGGTTGCGGCGAATATGTCGCCATTACCTGCGAGCGCTGATCCCCCGTGACCGATACCAGGGGATCGACCGCCACATCGGTGCCCCGGAAACGACGTGACGATGCCCCGAGAAGCGGCTATGGGATGCGGTCTTGGCCGCAGAATGCTGCCGGCCGCGTGAGCGCCTTCGGGCCGCGCGGATCAGCCCCCAATGGCAGGATATGCTGAAAATTCACAACGCGCTTTCCCTTCGGATTCTGACCTGCGCCGCCCTGCTGGGGTTCGCTATTCCCGGCCTGCGCGCCCAGTCGAACGAGGATGCCAGGATGGATGCCCTGGCGCAGATGGGCCAGGACAACCCGCAGGCCCAGAGCAACCCGATGTGCATCCGGCTCGAGGGACAGCTGGCGCAGATCGATCGCGGCGCCGGCACCGGCGACCCGGCCAAGGACGAACAGATCCGCCGCTATGCGGAGGCCCAGGCCAAGCAGCAGGCCGAACTCGATCGTGTGACGCAGCAGGCCAGACGGATGGACTGCGACAGTTCCGGCTTCTTCTCGCTGTTCAACGGCCGCTCGGCGCAGTGCGGCCCGGTCAACAACCAGATCCAGCAGATGCGCGCCAATCTGGACCAGATCACCTCGAGCCTGGAGCGGCTGCGCAGCGGCGGCATCGGCGGCGCCGACCGCGAGAACCAGCGCCGCTCGGTGCTGGCAGCGCTGGCCCAGAACAATTGCGGCCCGCAATATGCCGCCGCCGCGCGCAGCCCCGGCAATTTCATGGAAAGCCTGTTCGGCTCGCCCAACCAGTCGCTGCCGCCGCCCAGCCCCGAACTCGCTGCGCCGTCCGGCACCTTCCGCACCGTCTGCGTCCGCACCTGCGACGGCGGCTATTTCCCGGTGTCGTTCGCCACCTACCAGGCACGCTTCGGTGAAGACGAGCGGGTCTGCAAGGCACTCTGCCCGGCGACCGAAGCAACGCTGTTCACCTATCGCAATCCCGGCGAGGACATCAATCAGGCGGTCTCGATCAACGGGCAAAGCTACACGTCGCTGCCCAACGCGTTCAAATACCGCACCGAGTTCAGCCCGTCCTGCGCCTGCAAGGCCGCGGGACAAACCTGGTCGGAAGCGCTGAAAGCGGTCGACGACCGCGCCGGCGAAGGCGACATCATCGTGACCGAGGAAAGCGCCAAGCGGATGCAGCAGCGCGGCCAGCCCAAGGGCGCACCGCCGCCCAAGCGAGGCGCCGCGCCGAACGGCACCGCCGCGGCGCCCGGCGTGCCGCCGGCGGAAACCACCGCCATCGCGCCCGACAGGGACAAGGTCCGCACCGTCGGGCCGACCTTCATCCCGCCGAAGCAGTAGATCACCGCCGTTGACCTGACGCGCGGTCAACCGCAGACCTCATCGGTCCGGCTGCATCACGACCTCGATCACAACCTGCCTCATAGCGGCAAAATCTCGCGTGCGTCTGGTTTCGACTTCGAGACGCGAGGTGTTTAATTGAAGTTTCCGACGGATGTAGTCGCCGACGCCGACAAACATGCCCGAGGTGAGCTAGGATTTGAGCGCGCTGCCCTGGCGCGCCTGTCGGTTGCTAATGCTGAAGTGTTTCAGTGATAGTTCCGTTTGCAATCGATCACACCGTGGTTCAGTGCGGAACCGACGGTTGAATCCGCATTGAGCAATAACCAGATACGGTGGATCGTCTCATGCGGATTCTGGCAATTTTCAAAATGGTCGCTCAACACGAGCTCGAGTGCAGTTTCGATTGAGACCGTTTTGCCGGAAGACATGGCGGCGCTTTCCGTTGCAGTTGACCCACATCAATCGACCAGAGCTGCATCAGTTCCTGCGAGAATAACGCGCGCGTTCGGGCACTTAATCGCAAGTAGATCGTTGGTGCGCGCAATAATGGAAGCATCAATGACATCGCCGAGCCTTGCCGAGAAGTTTCGTAACCTGATCCATCGAACCGATTTCCCGTGTGTCGGGGCCAAATCTGCCCTGGCGAAGGGAACCCTGGACGTGCTGATTGCGCGCGACATGACGTCCAACTGGGATGATCGCCGCATCTACGACGGCATCACGCGTATCGCCCAGGCCTACCGTGGCAATCGCGAACTGTTCCAGAGTTTTGCCGTGATTTTCGAGGGTCCTGTCGACCTCGACGAAAAGGCATTCGAGAAGTTCTTGTGGGCGCGCGCGGAAAGTCTCACCAACAAGGATGCGTGGCTCGGCAGGTCACCCGATCCGCGCGTCAGCAGCGATCCGGACGACCCGCACTTCTCCCTGAGCTTCGGCGAAGAGGCTTTCTTCATCGTCGGACTTCACCCGCGCGCCAGCCGGCCGGCACGCCGATTTGAGCGCCCGGCGCTCGTATTCAATCTTCACGACCAGTTCGAGCAATTGCGCGAACAGGGCCGTTACGAACGGATGCGCGCCAAGATCATCGAGCGGGACGTCGCGCTGGCGGGTTCGCCTAATCCGATGCTGGCCCGGCACGGCACGATTTCCGAGGCGCGGCAATATAGCGGCCGCAACGTCGCCGAGCCGGGATGGGTTTGTCCGTTCAATCCGGTGCAACGCCCATGATGGCGCCGACGCTGATCCCGCCCCGCTCCGGAACCGGATTTCGTCTGAGCCGCGGCGAATCGCTCACTGTCATCGATCCAAAGGGAGAGCAGGTCGCCGACCTGGTCGCCTTCAGCGCGGCGGACTTGCGTGAAGTCATCTCATCGGGCCGAAGCCTCGATTATGCGAGCACGCTTTACCTGACCGAAGGTGACGCCATCTACTCCAACCGCAGCAATGTCATGCTGCGCATTGTCGAGGACACGGTGGGCCGACATGACTTCCTGCTGACGCCCTGTTCGAAGGACACGTTCAGGATCATCTATCATGAGGAGAATCCGCATCCGGGATGCTTCGGCAATCTGGCCAGCGCGCTGGGGCCATTCGGAATTGAACCGGATCAAATACCGATTGCGTTCAACTGCTTCATGAATGTGGTGATCCAGCCCGCCGGGAAATTCACCGTGGAAGCGCCGCTCAGCAGGAGCGGCGATTTCATCAGGTTTCGCGCCGAGATGGATCTCATCATCGGCTTGACGGCCTGTTCGGCCTTGCAATCCAACAACTACGCCTTCAAGCCGATCGCCTATGTCGTCGAGTGACGTCGCCGGCCTCCGCGCGATGATCCGGCGATTGCTTTTCTAGCCCTCGAAGGCCTCAGCCGAGGCGCGTCCGGCGCGTGCCACCAGCGTCTCGTCCGGCACGGGCATCGCCTTGCCGTTGTCGCGAAAGCGGTTGGTGATGGGATAGCGGCGGTCGCGGCCGAAATTCTTTTCGGTCACCTTGACACCCGGCGCGGCCTGTCGCCGCTTGTATTCGGCGACGTTGAGCAGCCGGTCGATCCGCGTCACGACGTCGGCCGGGAACCCGGCCGCAATGATCTTAGCCAGCGGCTCCTCGCGCTCCACCAGCCGCTCGAGGATGCCGTCGAGCATATCGTAGGGCGGCAGCGAGTCCTGGTCGGTCTGGTTCTCGCGCAACTCCGCGGTCGGCGGCCGGGTGATGATGTTGACCGGGATCACCTCGCCCGACGGGCCCAACGCGCCTTCCGGCTTCCATTCGTTGCGCAGGCTCGAGAGGCGGAACACTTCGGTCTTGTAGATGTCCTTGATCGGATTGAAGCCGCCGTTCATGTCGCCATAGATCGTGGCGTAGCCGACCGACATTTCCGACTTGTTGCCTGTCGTGACGACCATCGCGCCGGTCTTGTTGGAGAGCGCCATCAAGAGCGTGCCACGGGTGCGGGCCTGCAGATTTTCTTCCGTGATGTCGCGCGGCAGGCCGGCAAAGGGCTTTGCCAGGATCGCTTCGAAGCCGTTCACCGCGTCCGCGATCGGCAGCACCTCGTAGGAGAAGCCGAGCGCCTCGGCAAGCTTTGCCGCATCGTCGAGCGAGACCTGGGCGGTGAACTTGAAGGGCAGCATCACGCCGCGAAGCTTGTCGGCGCCGAGCGCGTCGACCGCGATCGCCGCGCACAGAGCGGAATCGATGCCGCCGGAAACGCCGAGCAGCACGCCCGGAAACCCGTTCTTGCGGACGTAATCGCGCAGCCCGAGCACGCAGGCGGCGTAGTCGCCCTTGTCGCCTTCGAGCAGCGGCGCGACCGGTCCCGAGCAGCGCCAGGTGCCTTCGGCCGTCCTGGTCCAGTGCAGCGTGGTGATGTTTTCCTCGAACGCCGGCAGTTGGGCGGCAACGGACAGATCGGCGTTCAGCGCGAACGACGCGCCGTCGAACACCAGTTCATCCTGGCCGCCGATCTGGTTGAGATAGACCATCGGCAGGCCGCTCTCGGTGACGCGGGCGACCACGATCGACAGCCGCAGATCGTTCTTGTCCCGTGCATAGGGCGAGCCGTTCGGCACCACCAGGATCTCCGCGCCGGTCTCGGCCAGGCATTCGACGACGTTTTCGTATTCCTCGGATTCTTCGAGCCAGATGTCCTCGCAGACGGGGACGCCAACCCGGATGCCCTTCACCGTGACCGGCCCGGAAGCCGGACCGCGCGCGAACAGCCGCTTCTCGTCGAACACGCCGTAGTTCGGCAGATTGGCCTTGTAGCGCAGCGCGGCGATGCGGCCCTGATCGAGCAGCGCGCAGGCGTTATAGAGTTTTCCGTCCTCGACCCAGGGTGTGCCGATCAGCACCGCCGGACCGCCATCCGCGGTCTCGCGCGCCAGTTCCTCGACCGCGGCGCGGCAGGCGGCCTGGAAGGCCGGCTTCAGCACCAGATCTTCCGGCGGGTAGCCGCAGATGAACAGTTCGGGCAGCACCATCAGGTCGGCGCCGTCAGCCCTCGCCTTGTCGCGCGCGGCGCGGGCCTTGGCGGCGTTGCCGGCGACGTCGCCGACCGTCGGATTCAACTGCGCCAGCGTGATCTTGAAGTTGGTTTGGGTCATGGAAGCGATGGTGCCTTGCACAAGAGCAAACTGCAAATGCTCGCTTTAGAACGCGCCTATGCGTTCGGCGATGGCGAACAGCCAGAACGCGCCGACCATCAGCAGCGCGACGCCGACCGCCGCCGATCCCATGTCCTTGACCCGCCCGATCTGTGGATCGTGGTCGGTGGTGAGGCGGTCGGCCAGCTTCTCGATCGCGGTATTGAGGATTTCGACCACCAGCACGAACGCCACCGCGGCGACCAGTTCGACCCGGCGCATCACGGTGGCGCCGACCAGCCAGGCCAGCGGCACCGAGATCGCCAGCGCCAGAAGCTCCTCGCGGACGGCCTGCTCCGAACGGATCGCGAAAGCGAGCCCGTTACGCGTGTTGATGGTGGCTCGCCAAAGTCGCAGCAAGTCACAGCCCCGCGGCGGCCGGCATCGGCTTTTCCTTGCCCGCGCGGTCCTGCTTGAGCAGTTCGGCGATCAGGAAGGCCAGGTCGATCGATTGTTCGGCATTGAGGCGGGGATCGCAGACCGTGTGGTAGCGGTCATTGAGGTCCTCATCCGAGATGGCGCGGGCGCCGCCGATGCATTCGGTGACGTCCTGCCCGGTCATTTCCAGGTGCACGCCGCCGGCATGGGTGCCTTCGGCGGCATGGATGGCGAAGAACGACTTCACCTCCGACAGCACGCGGTCGAACGGCCGGGTCTTGTAGCCCGAGGTCGAGGTGATGGTGTTGCCGTGCATGGGATCGCACGACCACACCACGACGCGGCCCTCCCGCTGCACGGCGCGGATCAAAGGCGCCAGGTGGTCGCCGATCTTGTCGGAGCCGAAGCGATTGATCAGGGTGAGCCGGCCGGGCTCGTTGTCGGGATTGAGGATGTCGATCAGCTTCAGCAGTTCGTCCGGCTTCAGCGAGGGGCCGCATTTGAGGCCGATCGGATTCTTGATGCCACGGAAATATTCGACATGGCCGTGATCGAGCTGGCGGGTGCGGTCGCCGATCCAGATGAAATGGCCTGACGTCGCGTACCAGTCGCCGGTGGTGGAATCGACGCGGGTGAAAGCCTGCTCGTAGCCGAGCAGCAGCGCTTCGTGGCTGGTGTAGAAATCCGTGGCGCGCAGTTCGGGATGGCTTTCGAGGTCGAGGCCGCAGGCGCGCATGAAGTTCAGCGCGTCCGAAATGCGGTCCGCCAGTTCCTTGTAACGGCGCGACTGCGGGCTGTCCTTGAGGAAGCCGAGCATCCACTGATGCACGCTGCCGAGATTGGCGAAGCCGCCGGTGGCGAAGGCGCGCAGCAGGTTCAGCGTCGCGGCCGATTGCCGGTAGGCCATCAGCTGGCGTTGCGGATCCGGGATGCGCGCTTCCGGCGTGAACGCGATGTCGTTGATGATGTCGCCGCGGTAGCTCGGCAGTTCGACGCCGTTGACTTTCTCGGTGTTCGACGAGCGCGGTTTGGCAAACTGGCCAGCGATACGTCCGACCTTCACCACCGGCAGCGCGCCGGCGTAGGTCAGGACGACGGCCATCTGCAGCAGCACGCGGAAGAAATCGCGGATGTTGTTGGCGCCGTGCTCGGCAAAACTCTCGGCGCAATCGCCGCCCTGCAGCAGAAACGCCTCGCCCGCCGCGACACGTGCCAGCGCCTTCTTCAGGTTGCGCGCCTCGCCGGCGAACACCAGCGGCGGGAAGGTGGCGAGTTGCGCCTCGACATCGGCCAATGCCTTGGCATCGGGATAGTCGGGCACCTGCAGCACCGGCCTGGTGCGCCAGCTATCGGGCGTCCACCGCTCGGACATGACGTCAACTCCTGAGCAAAAACCGAAACTTGTCCGCCTTGCCGGCTCGCCAGGCGGAAATCGAACAAGCCGCCCGCCGCGCTCGGCACAAGCGATTGTGACGGCCGCCTTATACACAGCACGCAAGCCTGCCGCCAGTTAGATTTCCGATAGTCCCGACAAGGTCTTGCGACAAAAGCCAATTTCGCTTTTGCTAGCGGCCGCCCGCAAAAGCAGGCAGGAGCAGACAGTGGCCGCGCCCGGCGACGACGTGTTCAGCGACGATATCACGGTGCCCGCAACCGACGGCTATCCCCTGGCCGCCACACTGTTTCTGCCCCGTGGCGCCAAACGCCATGCCGTCCTGATCAACTCGGCCACCGCCGTCCCCCGCCAGTATTACCGCGGCTTTGCCAGCCACCTCGCCCGGCGCGGCTGCGCGGTGCTGACCTATGACTATCGGGGCACTGGCGATAGCCGGCCCAAGGCGCCTTCCGGCGACGGACGGCCAAGGTCGCTGGCGGGCTTTAAGGCCTCGATGTCGGACTGGGCGCTGCGCGACGTCGCCGCCGCGGTCGGCTGGATGCGCGAGCGCTACGCGGACTTGCCGTTCGCCTATATCGGGCATTCGTTCGGCGGCCAGGCGCTGGGCCTGCTGCCGAACAATGTCGAAATTTCGCGCGCGCTGCTGATTGCCGCGCAAGCAGGCTATTGGAAGCTGATGGCCTCGCCGGAGCGCTACCGCGTCTACGCCCTGCTGAACTTCATCGGCCTCCCGCTCACCCGCGCGCTCGGCTACATGCCGGGAAAGGCCGGCCTCGGCATGGACCTGCCGAAGGACGCGTTCCTGCAATGGGTCTCATGGGTGATGAGCCCGCGCTACCTGTTCGATTCCCGGCTCGCCGAACTGAAGAATTTTGCACGGTACAAGGGCGCCCTGCGCGCGATATGCCTGTCCGACGATCCCTGGGCGACGCCGCCCGCCGTCGAACTGCTGTGCGCGGGCTTCTCTTCGATCACGCCCGAGATCATCACGGTGACGCCCACCGATGCAGGCGTCAGCCGGATCGGGCACATGGGTTTCTTCAGGGCCGAACATCGCAACACGCTTTGGCGGGACGCTGCGGACTGGATCGCGGCCGGGAAGTAGTTGGCGCGACCCGTTAGACGCGACGGAATGCGATGGCGCGGGCGAGCGAGCGCGGGCGCGTGCGCACCGCGCCACCGTCGTTGCCGCTATGGACGATCCACTGGCCGTCGGGCGTCTGGCCGGTGATGATGCCCACATGATGCGCCCATACTACCACCACACCGACGCCCGGGCCGCCGGCGTTGGTGCCTTCGCTGGCCCAGGCGCGCGCGAGCGCGAGACGGCGGTCCGGCTTGCCGAGATAATTGCTGAGATAGCTGCCGCACCAGGCGTGCGCGCGATGGCCGTGATGCGGACGCGCTTCGGCCTGGAACGAAAACGCGACGAGAAACGCCGACGCAACAAGAACGGACTTCAGCATGCATGACTCCGGGAACACGAGACGTTGGTTGGTGCAGAACGCCCCCAGCAGCGCGCTTCTCCAATGGTTCCGGCATGCCATCATCCCGGAAAACAGCCCTCCTGCCGGGTGCAAATCGCACGTTCCGCATTCGCGACGATCGGGAACCCCTGCTCGGCCTCTTACGTTAACGCGCCGCGATGACCGCAGGAGGCACAAGCGCATGACAGAGCCGGACGTTCGCAAGGGGATGCCGGTCGTCAAACTGCCGCGCGAGGAATTCGAACAACGCTATCGCAGCCGGTTCGTCGATCCGGCCTTTGCTCCTCTCGAACGCGAGCTCGATGCCATCGTGGAAGCCGCGTGGGATGCCTACAACCATTCACGAAAATCCCCGCGCACGCGCAAGGCCGGTCCGGACTTTGCCGACCCGGACTACGATATTGCGATCGATTGGCTCGAGGCGCGCGATGCCATTCTGCAAGCGCAGCGCCTTCACGACGACATGGATGCGCAGCCGCGCATCCTCCTCATCAATGGTTCGGCCCGCAGCGAACATACCTGTCCCGGCGAGATGTCGAAAAGCTGGCGACTGGTCAAGCTCGCCGAGCCGGTGCTGCTCGAGATGGGTTTTGCCGTCGACATCATCGACCTGTCGCGGCTCGCGTCGGAATACGGCACGCAAATTCATCCCTGCAAGTCCTGCGTGTCCACGGCGATGCCGCTGTGTCACTGGCCATGCAGCTGCTATCCGAACTATTCGCTCGGCCAGACCGACGACTGGATGAACGAAATCTATCCGCGATGGGTCGCGGCGCATGGCATCCTGATCGTGACGCCCGTGAACTGGTATCAAGCACCGACGCCATTGAAGGCGATGATCGACCGGCTGGTCTGCGCCGATGGCGGCAATCCCGATCCGACCTCGACCCATGGCAAGCACGCCGCTGAGGCGAAGGCGCTCGAACTCAAGGGCTGGCCTTATCCGCGCCACCTGGCGGGGCGGCATTTCGGGCTCGTGGTTCATGGCGACAGCGCGGGCGCGGAAGCACTGCGCCGCTCGCTGTCCGACTGGCTGACGGACATGTCGCTGATCTCGGCTGGCCGGATCAGCGAGGCCGAGGGCTATGTCGGCTACATGGAGCCCTACGCCACCTCGCACCGGGCGCTCGACGAGGATGAGGAATTCCAGCAGGAAGTACTGAACGCCGCGCGCGCCCTCGGGAGCGCGGTGAAGCTCGCCCGCGCGGGCAAATTCGAGAACCCGGCGAAAGGCCTCGTCGATCCCAATCCGAAATAGCTAGTCCGGCTTGCCCATGATGTAGGGCTTCAACACCGCATACAGCATCGCATGCGTCGGCGTCGGCACGCCGAGCTCGCGGCCGAGTTCGACGACCTTGCCATTGAGCCAGGGCAGTTCGAGACGGTTGCCGCGTTCGAGATCGAGCGCCATCGAGGCCTTCATGGCGGGCGGCGCGTGGCCGATGAAAGCGAGCGACTTCTCCACCGTATCGGCCGGCAGGGCCACGCCCGTGGCCTTGCCGACCTCGAACACTTCCCGAACGGCCGCGATCATCACCGGGCGGATGTCGGGATCATCGCGCAACGCGCCGAGCGGCCGGCGCGTGGCCGCCGTGATTCCGGCATTGGTGGTGAGCGGGATGAACTTCATCCAGAGCTCGGTGAGGATCTGCTCGCTCGAGGTGACGTCGAAGCCGGCCCGCTCGCACAACGCCAGAAACGCCTCGGCCCGCCGGCTGCGCCTGCCGTCGAGTTCGCCGAAGATCATGCGCATGAAGGTGCCGACCTGCTGGATCACGCCGGGCGCAATGATCGAGGCGCTGATCTGCGCGACGCCGCCCATGACGGCGTCGCGGCCCAGGATCGGTATCAACCGATCGGCGGCGTCGATGCCGTTCTGCATCGGGATCACCGCGGTGGCAGGCCCGACCAGCGGCCTGATCGCCTCGCCCGCGCTTTCGACGTCCCACAGTTTGACGCAAAACAGCACGACATCCACCGCACCGATCCCGGCGGGATTGTCAGTCGCCTGGGTCGGCGCCAGATGGGTGTCGCCGCGCGGGCTTTGAATCTTCAAGCCCTCGCGCTTCATGGCGGCCAGATGCGCGCCGCGCGCCACGAAAGTGACGTCGGCGCCGGCCTTCGCCAGCGCCGCGCCGAACCCGCCTCCGACGCCGCCGGCGCCGATCACCGCGATCCGCATGGAGCGATCCTACTTCCCGTAGCTGTAAAACCCCTGCCCGCTCTTGCGGCCGAGATGGCCGGCCGCGACCATTTCCTTCAGCAGCGGCGCGGGGCGATATTTCGGATCGTTGAAGCCTTCGTAAAACACCTCCATCACCGACAGCATGGTGTCGAGGCCGATCATGTCGGCGAGCGCCAGCGGGCCGATCGGGTGGTTGCAGCCGAGCTTCATGCCGGCGTCGAGGTCCTCGGCAGTGGCGATGCCTTCGGCCAGCGCGAAGATCGCCTCGTTGATCATCGGGCACAGGATGCGGTTGACCGCAAAGCCCGGGCTGTTCTTCGCGGTGATCGCGACCTTGCCGACCTTCCTGGCGAAGGCTTCCGCCTTGGCATGGGTGTCGTCCGAGGTCTGCAGGCCACGGATCAGTTCGAGCAGCGCCATCAGCGGCACCGGGTTGAAGAAGTGCATGCCGATGAAGCGGTCGGGCCGGTCGGTGGCGGCGGCGAGTTTGGTGATCGAGATCGAGGATGTGTTGGTGGCAAGCAGCGTCCGCGGTCCCACCTTGGCGCAAAGGTCCTTCAGGATCTCGACCTTCAGGTCTTCGTTCTCGGTCGCCGCCTCGATCACGAGGTCGCAGGTCGAGAATTTGGCGGTGTCCGTCGTCGTGGCGATCCGCGCCAGCGCGGCCTGGCGGTCGGCATCGGTCATCTTCTGCTTGTTGACCAGCCGTTCCAGGCTGTTCGAGACGACCGACATGCCGCGGCTGAGCGCGGCATCGGAGATATCGCTCATGACGACGGGAAGACCGGCGGCGGCGCATACCTGCGCGATCCCGTTGCCCATCGTGCCTGCGCCAACGATTCCAATCTGCTCAATCATCGCCCGTCTCACTCCGTTGCTCGAGGTCCGGGCTCCATCGTTAGCAGAGCCGAACGCGCGCCGGTAGCCTGTCCGGTCGCGGCTCGCGCGGGCCCAAAATTAGGGCACACGCTCCGGCTGAGATTTCGGAACAAACATGGGCAGACAAGCCTTACCCAGCCAAGCCCGACAATTCAGCCGACGAGACAAGCCATGGATACACTTCCCATTGATCGCACGCTCAGCATCTACGAAACTCTCGCCGATCGTTCGGTGGTCAAGGGAACGCGCGAGCGCCTGTCGCAGCACCTGATGCAGAAATATCTGGAAGGCGAAAAGGACCTGCACCGTCTCACGGTGCACGGACTGTCGTACCTGCGCGCCTTCGACCGGGAGCTGGATTCGCGAAACTGACCGGCATCGGACAAGTCGGCCTCACACGGCACCGTTAGCCCTTCAGCGCTTCACGCTGCTTCCGGAGCGAGTTGCGCCGTGAGATTTTGGCTTTGACGGCATCGACCAGTTCCGCCCGCGTCAGGCTTTTCCGCAAGGCGCGGCCGGCGGCTTTCGCCTCGGGGCCTGGCCACGGCATCAGCGGCAGCGAGGGCCGGCTCGCGTCGAGCTGCAGTGGCTGGGTTCGCATCGGTCCGGCAGAGCCGGGTCTAGGTTTCGCCATGCCCGTCAACGCGAATGGCGGCGATTTGTTCAACCTGGTAGCCCACATGAGCGAAGCGACATGTGGGGAAACCGACCTGCATCGCTCCGCTCATGCAGGCTGGCCGCTGGATTATTCCGCCGCCTGCCGCACATGCCGCACGGTCGGCGTGCGCATCGTCACCAGTTCCTCGGCGGCGGTGGGGTGCAGCGCGATGGTGGCGTCGAAATCCGCCTTGGTCGCCTTCATCTTCACGGCGATGGCGACGACCTGGACGATCTCGGCGGCGCTGTCGCCGACGATGTGGCAGCCCAGCACGCGATCGGTCGTGCCGTCGACCACGAGCTTCATCAGGATGCGGGTGTCGCGGCCGGACATCGTCGCCTTGATCGGCCGGAAGTCCGCCTTGTAGATGTCGACATGGCTGAACGCCGCACAGGCCTCGGCCTCCGTCAGGCCGACGGTACCGACTTCGGGCTGCGAGAACACCGCGGTCGGGATCGTGCTGTGGTCGACCTGGACCGGCCGTTTGCCGAACACGGTGTCGGCGAAAGCATGGCCCTCGCGGATCGCCACCGGCGTCAGGTTGATGCGGTGGGTGACGTCGCCGATCGCATAGATGTTGTCGACCGATGTCTTCGACCAGCCATCGACGGCGATGCCGCCGTTCGCCGGGTTGATGGCAACGCCGGCGTTCTCCAGTCCAAGATTGGCGACATTGGGATGCCGGCCGATCGCAAACATCACCTTGTCCGAGGCGATGCTGGAGCCGCTCGACAGGTGCGTGGTGAATTCGTGGCCGTGCTTCTCGACCTTGTCGATGGTGCACCCGGTGATGACCGTAATCCCCTTCTTCTCCATCTCGGCGCGGACATGCTTGCGGACGTCCTCGTCGAACCCCCGCAAGATGTTGTCGCCGCGATAGACCACGGTCACGTCGGAACCGTAGCCGGCGAAGATGCCGGCGAATTCCAGCGCGATATAGCCGCCGCCCTGGATCACGATCCGCTTGGGCAGTTCGGGCAGATGAAAGGCCTCGTTGGAGGAAATCACGTGCTCGATGCCCGGTACCTCGCGGCCGTGATTGGGCGCGCCGCCGGTGGCGATCAGGATGTATTTCGCGGTGACCTTCTCACCGGTCATCAGGCGGACGGTGTGGGCATCCTCCAGCACCGCGCGAGTCTTGACGATGCGCGCGCCCGTCTTCTCGACATTGGCGACGTAGATACCCTCCAGCCGCGCGATCTCCTTGTCCTTGTTGGCGACCAACGTCGGCCAGTCGAAGCAGACGTCGGGAACGGTCCAGCCGAACCCGGCGGCGTCCTCAATGTCCTGGCGGAAATGCGAGCCGATCACGAACAGCTTCTTCGGCACGCAGCCGCGGATCACGCAGGTGCCGCCCATCCGGTATTCTTCGGCGACCATGACCTTCGCGCCGTAACCGGCCGCGATGCGGGCGGCGCGAACGCCGCCCGAGCCACCGCCGATGACGAACAGATCGACGTCGAACTCAGCCATGGTGCCCCTCAGCTTTCGCGGCTCAGATGTCCTTGCCGCGCTTCTTCATCTCGGCGCGGAACTGGCCGTTGATGGTTTCGGCAAAGGCCTGCGCCCACTGGTTCATATAGGACATGCTGAACTGGATCGCACGGGGCTCGTTCGACAGCAGTTTCTGGCCGAGCGGCGACTTGTAGAACGTCACGAGGTCCTTGAGCTCCTGCTCGGTGAACTCGTTGGCATAGACCTTCGCCATGCCCTCGCCGATCTCCTTCTCGCGGCCGGCCAGGTTCTTCGCCACGATCACCGCCACGTCGTTGAGGTCCTTTTGGTAGTTCAGATTGCTCTGCAACAGGACGTTCTTGGTCTGCTCCACGAGGCTGGGGATCGCGTTGGCGTACATCGCGGATGCATTCTTCATCGTCAGGATTTCCCGGGCGGCGGCGAGCGCGGCCGGCGAGGCATCCTTCAGCGGCACCGCGGCGGGTGCGGGCGCGTTCTTCTGCTGCGCCTCGGCCGGAATGGCGGTCAGGGCCAATCCCATGGCAAGGCCGGCCGCCGACAAAATCCGTGAAAGGCTCTTCATTCCGCTTCTCCTCGATTACCGGCGCTAACGCCGTTCAACTACGCGAATTCCCTGGTCGCCCGCCAGGATGGCGGTGCTGGCCAGGCCAATGAACAATCCGTGTTCGACGACTCCCGGGATCAGGCTCAGCAAGCCCGCCAGACGCGGCGCATCCGCGATGCGCCCCAGATCGGCATCGATGATCCAGTGGCCGCCATCGGTGACAAAAACGTGGCCGTCCCTGGTCTTGCGCAGCCCCATTTGCCCGGAAACGCCGCTCTGGGCAAACGCCGCAAGGATCGCCCGACGGGTCGCCGCCAGCCCGAACGGAATGACCTCCACAGGTAGCGGAAAACGACCGAGCGCATCGACCCACTTGCTGTCGTCAGCGATCACGATCATGCGATCCGACGCCGCCGCCACGATCTTCTCTCTCAGCAGCGCGCCGCCGCCGCCCTTGATCAGGTTGAGCGCGCCATCGATCTCGTCGGCGCCATCGACGGTGAGATCGAGCCGATCGATCTCGTCAAGAGTGGTCAGCGGAATCTTGCATGCTTCCGCCTGCGCGCGGGTCGCTTCCGAGGTCGGCACGCCCACCACCTTCAACCCGCCGGCGACCTTCTCGCCGAGCAGATCGACGAAATGCTTGGCGGTCGAGCCGGTGCCGAGCCCGAGCTTCATGCCGTCCTGCACATGCGCCAGCGCCTGCGCCGCCGCCTGCCGCTTCAACTGCTCCATGTCCACGCGCCGAGACCTTCCGAAAAATCCGCCGATTCTGCGGGCGCATGTCTAGCGTCGTTTGGGCCTTGGGAACAGCATTTAAGGCCCGGGCTGGGACAGGATTGTGGGGGTGAAACTGCGTCCATTGCGGCCAAATAACCTCGAAAAGTGGGCCCGGCCGGGCTCGGGTGCCGGGATCGGTGAAAGTATGCAATTCGCCCGCGCATTCCCAAGTTTGAACTCCCTCCTTGCACGATGCCCGGCCTGCCGCTAGCCAATTGCCATGACCCTTTCCCGCACCATCGTCTTCGATCTCGACGGCACCCTGATCGACACCGCGCCCGACCTCATCGCCGCGCTCAATTACGTGCTCGGCCGTGAGGGCATGGCGCCCGTCCCCCTGCAGTCCGCGCGCAACATGATCGGCGCCGGCGCCCGCAAGCTGATCGAGCGCGGGCTGGAGGTCGAAGGGCGCGCCATGAGCGTGGCGGAGATCGACCGCCTGCTGAAGGATTTCATCGACTTCTACGCCGCCCACATCGCCGATGCCTCGCGGCCGTTCGAAGGTCTCGAAGCCGCGCTTGACGAGCTTGCGACCCAGGGCTGCCGATTTGCGGTGTGCACCAACAAGTTGGAATGGCTGTCAAGGCGCCTGCTCGACGAGTTGCGCCTGAGCGGCCGGTTTGCCGCGATATGTGGCGCCGACACGTTCGGCGTGTCCAAGCCCGACCCCATCATCCTGCAGCAGACGGTGGCGCGCGCCGGGGGCGATATGGCCGCCGTCATCATGGTGGGCGACGCCGGTCCCGACGTCGGCGTGGCGCGGCGGGCCGGAGTTCCCGTTATCGGCGTCGAGTTCGGCTATACCGACGTGCCGATCGCCGAATTGAAGCCCGACCGGCTGATCGGTCACATGAAAGATCTGCCAGGCGCGGTGGAGAGCCTGATCGCGGGCGCGCGGCGCTCATGACCATCCACACTTTGCATTGACCAACCCGCAACGATTTCGCCCAACTCTGTTGCACCTCTGTTCTGGTCCTCCTATGGTCCCCCTTGTGGCGGATTGCCGCATGCAAGTCATCATGGTGGATCATGCGTCGTGTCATCGCGATTGCCTTCGCCGCAGCGGGCGTCGCCGGCTGCGCCTCGTTTTCGCTGGATTCGTTCAAGTCGGCGCCCGCGCCTGTAAAGGTCACCCTGGAATCGGAGCCGCCGGGTGCGGACGCCACCACCTCACTCGGTCCCGGCTGCAAGACCCCCTGCGCGATCGACGTGCCGGCTCCGGATGCCGGCTTCTCCGTCACCTTCGCCATGCCAAGGTTCCAGCCGGTGACCATTCCGGTGCAGGTGATCCGCAATCCCGGCGACACCATTTCGCCTCCGGTAACCATCACCGATCCGAGCCCCGTCTTCGCCGAACTGCAGCCGGCCGCACCGGCGCCGAAAATGCGCAAGGTGATGCGCCCGAAGAAGCCGAAACCGGCCAAGGCGGCCGCCGCGCCCGCGCAGCCCGCCCCGCGCTAATCGGCACATCCCGAGCGCCTTGCCGGATTGTAGCCGCCGTAGAACGTGCCTAGATTGTGCCCTCCGGCGCCACGGCCAAGCCCGCGCCGAAACCGGCAAGGCAGGTTATGAGCGGTTCCTCTTCGACTTCATCCGACCACCGGTTCCAGCCGATGGTCGATCCGTTCGGGCGGACCATCCGGTACCTGCGCGTGTCCGTGACAGACCGCTGCGACCTGCGCTGCTTCTACTGCATGTCCGAGGACATGACCTTCCTGCCGAAGAAGGACCTGCTGACGCTGGAAGAACTCGACCGACTGTGCACGGCCTTCGTCGCCAAGGGCGTGCGGAAGATTCGCCTCACCGGCGGCGAGCCGCTGGTACGGCGCAACGTGATGTCGCTGGTGCGCGCGCTGTCGCGGCACCTTTCCAGCGGCGCGCTCGACGAACTGACGCTGACCACCAACGCATCGCAACTGGCGCGCTTCGCCGGTGAACTGGCCGACTGCGGCGTTCGCCGCGTCAACGTCTCGCTCGACACGCTCGATGCGCAGAAATTCCGCGCCATCACCCGCTGGGGCGATCTCGACAAGGTCCTGGCCGGCATCGAGGCGGCGCGCAGCGCCGGCCTCGCCGTCAAGATCAATGCGGTAGCGCTCAAGAACATGAACGAGGAAGAGATTCCGTCCCTGATGGAATGGGCGCACGGCAAGGGCATGGCGCTGACGCTGATCGAGGTGATGCCGATGGGCGACATCGGCGAAGGCCGCATCGACCAGTACGTACCGCTGTCGTTGTTGCGCGCCCGCCTCGCCAAGCACTACACGCTGGCCGACCTCGACGACGATACCGGCGGGCCGGCGCGCTATGTCCGCGTCGGTGAGACCGGCGGCAAACTCGGCTTCATCACGCCGATGACGCATAATTTCTGCGAATCCTGTAACCGGGTACGGATCACCTGCACGGGAACCCTGCACACCTGCCTCGGCCATGAGGATGCCTCCGATTTGCGCAAGCCGCTGCGGGCGTCAGCGGACGACGATCTGCTGTCGGCGGCGATCGATCGCGCCATCGGGCTGAAGCCGAAGGGCCACGACTTCATCATCGACCGCCGGCATAATCGCCCAAGTGTCAGCCGCCACATGAGCGTTACCGGCGGTTGAAAAATTCCCCGCCGAGCCAGGCTTCCCGCGTAACAAATTGACCCTGCGCGTGAATTGCCATTCCCCGATTGACGCCGTCACGCCGCACTGAAATGGTGCGGCTGCTTCACGCCAGCGGGCCGGACAGGCCGCTGCACCCCCACGGTGTGGTCAAGACGGCGGTAGCACGAGATGGGGAGGATTTGCGTTGCCATCGCGCGAGCGACCGAGCCGCGGACCCGCGCATTTTCGCGCCGGACCGAACCCGCGCGTTTGCCGCGCGAGAGCGGCATTGCGCCCGCCGGGGGGCAGCGGAATATCGATGACAATGTTCGGCGCGCGCCAATGACGCGTCCGAGGAGATCGTAATGCGTCCATTGCTGGCACTGAGCAATTCAATCGACTGGCTCAATGGGAAACTGGGCAGCGTCTGCAACTGGCTCGTGCTCGCAGCCTGCGTGGTCAGCGCTGCGAATGCGATGATCCGTTACGCGTTCGGCTACTCGTCGAACGCCTGGCTCGAACTGCAATGGTACATGTTTGCCGTCTTCGTGATGTTCGGCGCTTCCTATACGTTCAAGAAGAACGAGCATGTCCGGGTCGAGATCCTGTACCTGATGCTCTCCGAGCGTGGCCAGCTCAAGCTCGACCTGATCGGCACGCTGTTTTTTCTCATCCCGTCGTGCCTGCTGCTCAGCTATCTGTCGTGGCCGTTCTTCATGCAGGCCTATGTGGTCGGTGAAACGTCGAGCAATGCCGGCGGCCTGCTGCGCTGGCCGATCAAGCTCGTCGTTCCCGTGGGCTTCGTCCTGCTGGCGCTGCAAGGCGTGTCCGAGGTGATCAAGCGCATCGCGGCACTGAAGGGATATGTCGTGATCGATGCGAAGTACGAGAGGCCGACCCAATGATCACGCTGGAGATGATGCCGCCGCTGATGTTCGGCGGCCTGATCCTGGCCATGCTGATCGGCTTCCCGGTCGCCTTTACGCTGGCCGCGCTCGGCCTGTCGTTCGGCTTCCTGTCGATCCATCTCGGCTTCTTCGACCTCAACTTCCTGCAGGCGATTCCCGGGCGCATATTCGGCAGCGTGCTGTCCAACGAATTGCTGCTCGCGATTCCCTTCTTCACCTTCATGGGCGCTATACTCGAGCGCTGCGGCCTCGCCGAGGACATGCTGGACTCGATGGGCCAGCTGTTCGGCCCGGTTCGCGGCGGCCTCGGCTACTCCGTCATCATCGTCGGCTTCATCCTCGGCGCCATCACCGGCACGGTGGCGGCGCAGGTGATCGCCATGGCGCTGATCTCGATGCCGGTGATGCTGCGTTACGGCTACAACACGCGCTATATCACCGGCGTGCTCGCCGCGTCCGGCACCATCACGCAGTTGGTGCCGCCCTCGCTGGTGCTGATCGTGATGGCCGACCAGCTCGGCAAATCGGTCGGCGACATGTATCTCGGCGCCTGGGGACCGTCGGTCCTCCAGATCGCCCTGTTCGCCGGCTACACGTTCTTCCTCGGGATATTCCTGCCCCATCACGTGCCGGCCGTGCCGAAAGAAGCGCGGACGCTGACCGGCTGGGCGCTCTGGAAGAAATGCCTGATGGGCATCATTCCCTCCGCCGTGCTGATTTTCGTGGTGCTGGGCACGATGATGCTCGGCCTGGCAACGCCGACTGAAGCCGGCGCGATGGGCGCGATCGGCGCCATCGTTCTGGCCGCCATCCATCACAAGGAGCTGAGCAGCACCGGGCACAAGATGCTGCTGCTCGGCATCGCCGCCACCGGTATCGCCGTGATCGTCGGAATGCTTGTCGGGGAAGGCAAGCTGCTGAAACTGACCTTCGCGGTGCTCTACATCGCGGTGGTGTGGATCTGCCTCGAGGCCGTCCGCATTCCCGACCTGCGCGACCTGATCAGGCAAGGTTACGAATCGACCATGCGCCTGTCCACCATGGTGGTGTTCATCCTGATCGGATCGACCTGCTTCTCCGTGGTGTTCCTCGGCGTCTCCGGCGGCGTCTGGCTCGAACACCATCTGACCTCGCTACCCGGCGGCGTGTGGGGCTTTTTGATCTTCATCAACCTGTTCATCTTCTTCCTGGCGTTCTTCCTCGACTTCTTCGAGATCGCCTTCATCATCCTGCCGATGGTGGCGCCGATTGCGCAGAAAGTTCTGGCGCCTGTGGTCGGCCCCGAAGCGGCGCTGATCTGGTTCGGCGTCATGCTCTGCGTCAACATGCAGACCTCGTTCCTGCATCCGCCGTTCGGCTTCGCGCTGTTCTACCTGCGCGGCGTCGCACCCAAGGAAGTGAAGAGTTCCGACATCTATTGGGGCGCCCTGCCCTGGATCGGCCTGCAGGCCATCATGGTGGCGATCGTGATCGCCTTCCCGATTACGGTGACGGCACTGCTCGACAAGCCGGCCGACCTCGACCTCAGCAAGGTCAAGATCGTGGTGCCCGAGATCGAACTCCCGCCGCTGGATCTCAACACCATGAAGCAATAGCGAGCGTGCGGCGCAGGCCGGCGCCGGGGCCTGGATGCCCCGATTGACGGAGCCAATTCCCTTTCAATATCAACAAACTTCCAATTGACGGCAGCCGCGGCCGCTGGTTTGGTGCGAGGGCGTCATGCTAGCCGGGCTGGACAGGCCGCTGCGCCCAAGGGCGCCGTCAAGACTGCAGATGCGAATTGGGGAGGATTATCGTTGCAAGCGCTCCTGAAACTGAGCCGTGGAATCGACGCGTTCACGCGGTGGACCGGCAAGCGCCTGGCATGGCTGATTCTCCTCGCTGTGGTGATCTCGGCCATCAACGCCATTCTGCGCAAGACCTTCGACATCTCATCCAATTCCTGGCTCGAGTTGCAATGGGTGCTATTCAGCATCGTCTTTCTGCTTTGCTCGCCGTGGACTTTGCTCGACAACGAACACATCCGGATCGACATCGTCAGCAATGCGCTGCCGAGGACCGCGCGCAATGTGATCGACGTTGTCGGGCATATTTTCTTTCTGATCCCGCTCTGCATCGTGATGATCGTCACCGGGGGGCCGTTCTTTTTGCGATCCTGGGAAATCAACGAGCAATCGGGTAACGCGGGCGGTCTTCCGCAATGGCCGGCCAAATCGCTGGTGATCATCGGATTCGCCTTCCTGCTGGTCCAGGGAATCTCCGAGCTGATCAAGCGCATTGCCGTGATGCGCGGCCTTATTCCAGATCCACACGCATCGCAGGCGCACGCGCTCGAGGCCGAGGTCGAGCACCTGGTCGAGGCGATCGAAAAACGCTGAACCTGCGCGCGGTCGCGAGGAACGACAGATGACAGCCTTCCTTATCGCCAACATGGCGCCCATCATGTTCGCCTCGCTGGTGATCATGCTGCTGCTTGGTTATCCGGCAGCATTCTCGCTCGGCGCGGTCGGCCTGCTCTACGCCATCGTCGGCATTGAGCTCGGAGAGTTCCGTCCGGACTTCCTGCAGGCGCTCCCCGAGCGCGTCTACGGCGTGATGAACAACGACACGCTGCTCGCCATCCCGTTCTTTACGTTCATGGGATTGGTGCTGGAGCGGTCCGGCATGGCTGAGGACCTGCTCGACACCATCGGACAGTTGTTCGGCACCATCCGTGGCGGGCTCGCCTATGCCGTCGTTTTCGTCGGTGCCCTGCTCGCCGCGACCACCGGCGTCGTTGCCGCTTCGGTGATTTCGATGGGCCTGATCTCGCTGCCGATCATGCTGCGCTACGGATACGACCGCCGGATGGCGACGGGCATTATCGCAGCCTCGGGCACATTGGCACAGATCATTCCGCCCTCGCTGGTTCTGATCGTGATGGCCGACCAGCTCGGCAAGTCGGTCGGCGACATGTATGAGGGCGCCTTCATTCCCGGTATTGTGCTGGCGGGCCTCTATGCCGGGTATGCCTTTCTCGTGACGTTGATCTTCCCGAAGGCGGCACCGGGATTGCCGCCCGAGGCGATCGGCTTCCGCGAGAAGGACGGCAGCCGTGGACTGTGGTCGCTCGGCGCGCTCTTCGTCGCCAGTTGCGCGTTCGGCTGGTTCATGATGCGCACGTCAGAGGCTCGCGGCGCCGACTATGTCGTGCTCAGCATGTTCTACGGCATCCTGTTCGCCTTCTTCGTGGCGGTCCTGAACTGGGTGATCGACAAGCTGACCGGGTTCCGCTTCCTGTCGGCCATGGCGCAGCAGACGACGTTCGTGATGGTGCCGCCGCTGTTCCTGATCTTCCTCGTGCTCGGTACGATTTTTATCGGTATCGCCACCCCGACCGAGGGCGGCGCGATGGGTGCTGCGGGGGCGATCATTCTCGGCGCCGCCAAGCGGCGCCTCAGTTGGGATCTGATCCGGCAGGCTACCGAGTCGACCGCAAAGCTTTCCGCCTTTGTGGTGTTCATTCTGATCGGCGCGCGCGTGTTCTCGCTGACCTTCTACGGCGTGAACGGCCATGTGTGGGTCGAGCATCTGCTGACCTCGCTTCCCGGCGGCCAGATCGGCTTCCTGATTTTCGTCAACGCCCTCGTCTTCGTTCTCGCCTTCTTCCTCGACTTCTTCGAGCTCGCCTTCATCATCATTCCGCTGCTCGGGCCGGTGGCCGAAAAACTCGGCATCGACCTGATCTGGTTCGGCGTAATCCTCGGCGTCAACATGCAGACCTCGTTCATGCATCCGCCGTTCGGGTTCGCCCTGTTCTATTTGCGCTCGGTGGCGCCGAAGGAGTCCTACGTCGATCGCGTGACGGGCAAGCGAATGGAACCCGTCACGACCGGCCAGATCTATTGGGGCGCGGTGCCGTTCGTCGTGATCCAGATCATCATGGTGCTGCTGGTGATCGCGTTCCCGCAGATGGTGATGCACTACAAGGGCACCGGCTCGACGGTCGATCCAAGCACCATCAAGATCGAGGTGCCGCAGATCGAAATGCCGCCGCTGGATCTGGGACCGCCAAGCAACAATTGATTTCGCGTCACAACCTCGTTGCGGAATTTCCGGGCGCTTTCCGCGTTCGACTTTTTCGAGGGCGGCGGGATCAGCCGACAGCCGAGTTCAGACTTCGCAGGACGCAAAAGCCCGGCCTCTCGACGAGGCCGGGCCACTTTTTGCCGCCGAAAAGCTGGATCAGCCGCGGGTGCGCGAGCGGATCATGAAGCTGTCATAGGTGTATTCGGCGACCTGCCACCACAGATACTGGTCGGAGCGGTAGGCCTGCATCGCGTCGATCGACTTCTTGAAGTCGGCATTCTTGCCCGAGATTTCGGCCCACAATTCGTTGGTCGACTTCAGGCAGGCTTCCAGCACTTCATTGGTGAACGGACGCAGTTGCGTGCCGCCGGCGACCAGCCGCTTCAGCGCGGCCGGATTCTGCATATCGTAGCGCGCATTCATCCAGGAATTGGCATTGGCGCACGCGTTGGTCAGGATCGCCTGATAGCCCTTCGGCAGCGCGTTCCACTTTTCCAGGTTGGCAAACGCGTGAACGGTCGGACCGCCTTCCCAGAAACCTGGATAGTAGTAGTACTTCGCGACCTTGGCGAAGCCGAGCTTTTCGTCGTCATAGGGGCCGACCCACTCGGCTGCATCGATGGTGCCCTTTTCGAGCGCGGGATAGATGTCGCCGCCAGCGAGCTGCTGCGGCACCACGCCGACCTTCTGCAGCACCTGGCCGGCGATGCCGCCGATACGCATCTTGAGGCCGGCGAGGTCGCCAACCGTCTTGATCTCCTTGCGGAACCAGCCGCCCATTTGGGTGCCGGTGTTGCCGCAGGGGAAGCCCATGACGCCGAACTTCTTGAAGAATTCGTTGCCGAGTGCCTCACCGCCGCCCTGGTACCACCAGGAGTTCTGCTGGCGCGCATTGAGGCCGAACGGCACCGAGGCATAGATCGCAAAGGTCGGGTCCTTGCCGACGTAATAGTACGAGACGGTGTGGCACATCTCGACCGTGCCGTTGGAGGTCGAATCCAGCGCCTGCAGACCCGGCGCAAGTTCCCCTGCCGCGAACACCTGGATCTGGAACTTGTTGTCGGTCATCTCCGCGACATACTTCGACAACTGCTCGGCGCCGCCATAAATCGTATCAAGCGATTTCGGAAAGCTCGAGGTCAGGCGCCATTTGATCTCAGGCGACGATTGCGCGATCGCCGGCGCGGCAACGGCTGTCGCGGCAGCACCGGCCGCCGAAACCTTCAAAAAATCACGACGCTTCATTCAAGTCTCCTTCTGCGTTTCCCAATTCCGCGAGCGCGTCCTCGGGTCGAATCCATGTGATCCGGGGGCTCTGGCGGGGCGGCTTTAACATGGAAGCCGGCCGCGGAAAACGCGACAAAGGCATGACTGGACAGATTAAACCAAAGTCTTAGAGGGACCGGCTAACCCCCTCAGGCCGCGGCGATCACGCCCTGAAGCTGGTCGCGGACCTTGGCGCCGATGGCCCGGTAAATGGCCGCGTGCGGCCCGTCGGGGTCACTGGCCACCACCGGATTACCGTCATCGGAGGTGGTCCGGATCGACATGTGCAGCGGGATCTCGCCGAGGAACGGGACGCCCAGCCGCTCGGCCTCCTGCCGCGCGCCGCCATGACCAAAAATGTCCGAGCGGGTGCCGCATTCAGGGCACTGGAAGTAGCTCATGTTCTCGATGATACCGAGCACCGGCACGTTGACCTTCCTGAACATCGCCAGTCCGCGCCGGGCGTCGATCAGCGAAAGGTCCTGCGGCGTCGAGATGATCACCGCGCCCTTCAGCGGCACGTTCTGCGCCAGCGTCAATTGCGCATCGCCGGTGCCGGGCGGCATGTCGACCACCAGAACATCGAGCGTGCCCCATGCCACGTCGCGCAGCATCTGGGTGATCGCCGACATCACCATCGGCCCGCGCCAGATCATCGCGGTGTCTTCCTCGACCAGGAATCCGATCGACATGATGGCCAGCCCGAACCGCTGGATCGGAATCATCTTCCTGTTGTCGTCGAGTTGCGGCTTCTGGCTGATGCCGGTCAGCCGCGGCACCGAGGGGCCGTAAATATCGGCATCGAGCAGGCCGACGCGCAGGCCGAGATCGCGCAGGCCCAGCGCGAGATTGAGCGCCGTCGTCGACTTGCCGACGCCGCCCTTGCCCGAGGCCACCGCAATGACGGCGGCAACGCTGGGAATTTCAGCCTGCTTCGACATGGGCGACGCGGCGCCCTGCGGCGGACGGTGAGCGGCAGCCGGCTGCACGCCGGGAGAGTGCGAATGGGCGTGCCGATGCGGCGCGGGCGCAGCCGACGGCGATCCGGGCTTGCGCTCGGCCGTGAGCGCGATCATCACCGTGGTGACGCCGGGAATGGCGCGCACGGCAGCTTCCGCCTGCGCACGCACGCTCTCCCAGGCGCGGGCTTCCGCGGCGTCGACATTGATCGAAAAGAACACCTTGCCGTCGGTGACCGAGATCGCCGACAGCACGTTGGCGTCGGCAAGTGGCACGCCGCGCGGCGACGCCACCTGCTTGAGGGAATCCAGAACCTGCTGCTGTATCACGCTCACTCGCGCATCCCCAAAAGCCGCTGATTCCCTGCTCAGAACCAGGCTCTACTCTCTTGTAACAATGATGCGCTCCATTAGAGCGGTTCAGCGCAAAAGGCTACCGTGCTCCGATGTCATCCGTGCGCATGGACGGCGCCGCCGTGCCCTGCTCTTTGGCCGCCTCGTAGTTCAATTCGATCATGACGCCGTTGGGATCGTCGACGAAGATCTGCCAGAGATCGCCGCCCGGAACCTGGCGCGTCTCATAGGCCATGCCCTTCTGTTCCAGGCGCTGCTTCATGCCGTCGAAGCCCGAGCTGGCAAAGGCGACGTGATGGACCACGCCGGAATCCGGCTTTTGCGCCTCATCGGTCTTGGAGATGTCGACGAGATGCACCACCGCCTTGCCCTCGCTGTACATCCACGCCCCCGGGAAGGCGAAATTCGGCCGCGCGCCCTTTTCCAAGCCCAGAACGTCTTCGTAGAACCGGACCGTATCGGCGAGATTGCGGGTCCGGATGTTGAAATGGTCAAGCGTGCCGACGCTGATGCCCATGCGATGTCACTCCCTTTTCTTCGAGGCTCTTTGGCCGGGTCATCTTACCACAAATCCGCCCCGGCCCGCCAAACGAAGCCGTTGCCCTGCCCTGCGCAGCTTGTATGGTGCGGCCTCCCTCCAGAACACCCGTCCGGCCCGCCCGATATGGCCGGCAAAACTTCAAGGTAATCGCACATGGCTAAAGTCGCTTTCCTCGGTCTCGGCGTCATGGGATTCCCGATGGCGGGACATCTGGTGAAAAAGGGCGGCCACGAGGTCACCGTCTACAACCGGACCGGCGCCAAGGCCAAGGAATGGGCGGACAAGTTCGGTGGCAAGACCGCACCGACCCCGAAGGCGGCGGCCGACGGCCAGGATTTCGTGATGTGCTGCGTCGGCAACGACAATGACCTGCGCGCGGTCACGATCGGCGCCGACGGCGCCTTTGCCGGCATGAAGAAGGGCGCGACCTTCGTCGACCACACCACCGCCTCCGCCGAAGTCGCCCGCGAGCTCGACGCCGCCGCGACCAAGGCCGGCTTCAAGTTCATCGACGCGCCGGTGTCCGGCGGCCAGGCCGGCGCCGAGAACGGCGTGCTGACCGTGATGTGCGGCGGAAAGGAAGCCGACTACGCCGCCGCCGAGCCGATCATCTCCGGCGCCTATGCGCGGATGTGCAAGCTGCTCGGCCCCGCCGGTGCCGGCCAGCTCACCAAGATGGTCAACCAGATCTGCATCGCCGGCCTCGTCCAGGGCCTGTCCGAAGGCCTGCATTTCGCCAGGAAGGCGGGGCTCGATATCCCGGCCGTGGTCGACACCATTTCCAAGGGCGCGGCCCAGTCCTGGCAGATGGAGAACCGCTACAAGACGATGAACGAGGGCAAGTTCGATTTCGGCTTCGCCGTCGAATGGATGCGCAAGGATCTCTCGATCTGCATCGCCGAGGCCCGCCGCAACGGCGCCAATCTGCCGGTGACCGCGCTGGTCGACCAGTTCTATGCCGAGGTCGAGAAGATGGGCGGCAAGCGCTGGGACACCTCCAGCCTGATGGCCCGGCTGGAGCGGTGAGTTAAAAATCTCGGAGACGACAGCCGCAAATGCTCCGGTTTGCGGCCCCATGCGCATGCCCTAGTCGGCGGTCGAGATTGGGCGTCTCGATACTCTACGCCCCCCACGAGGTGAGCAGTTTCGCGGCCCCACGGCCGCGCACTCGACGTGGCCACCGGTCCTACTGCTCGCCTTACTCCGCCAAACCAGCTAGTAGATCGTCATTCAACTAGGAATAGAAATTTAAGATTCATATCCGTTCAAACCGCACCGCCAGGCAGGCTATGCCTTTTACCGAACGATCGCACAACGACAAACCCATCAGCGAGCCATCAGAGGACCGCTTTGGCGTCAACCCGTTCGCCGAACGTCTTGCCGAAGGAATTCGTAAGATTGATGCTCCTGAAGGGACAGTTATCGCCCTGAATGGACCGTGGGGTTCTGGAAAAAGCAGCATTGTCAATCTTATCCTGCATCACCTAAAGGATGCAGTCGGTGAAAATGAGATTGTCGTAATTAATTTCGCTTGTTGGTGGTTTCGCGGCGAGGAGGCCTTGGCTCTCGAATTCTTTCGTGAGCTGTATGCAGGGCTCGGTCCCTCCCTCGGCAAGCGGTTCAAGAAGATACTGCCCAAGCTTGCAGGGCGGACACTGCGGGCCGGTTCAACTATCGGCGCTGCTATTGATCTTACAGGGGCAACGGTTGGCGTTGGCACTCTCGCCGGCCGGGCAATGTCATGGCTCTCAGAACTATTTAATTCCAACGACACCGTCGAAAAGCTTCATGCAGAACTGACCGCAGTTCTTAAGGGACAAGAAAAGCGATTTCTCATCGTAATTGATGATATTGATCGACTTTCGCCGGACGAGGCGCTGTTGATATTCCGATTGGTCAAGTCAGTCGGACGACTGCCAAATGTAATCTACTTACTCGTCTTCGATCGCGAACTCGCCGAGGCAATCCTCTCGGCTCGCTATCCTTCCGAAGGCCCTCACTATCTCGAGAAAATTATACAGGCCGGATTCGACATCCCGCTCCCGCGTCCGTTCGATCTAAACCAAGAACTCCTGCGACAAATCGAAATATTATGCGGCGCACCCTCGGAACAGGAATTACTTCGTTTCATGAACGTTTTTTACGACGTCATTGCTCCTGAAGTGACGACACCCAGGGATCTCGTTCGTTTGACCAATACGCTTTCGGTGACCTGGGCTGCGGTTGGCAAATCGGTAGATCGAGCTGATCTCATTGCTGTGGAGACGCTGCGGCTGCTCCGCCCAAGCGTGTATCGAATTCTACGAAACAACAAAGAACACCTATGCGGGACGGAAAGTGCATTGGCCCGAAGTGGCACGTCTCACAAGAAGGATGAATTGGACGCACTTTTATTGGGCACTGAGGAGCCTCGAAACCACGACCGCTTGCGAAGAGCTCTTACGCGTTTGTTTCCCAAACTTGGGTCAGTTTGGAACAACGTACAATTTGGTAGTGATTCAGCAAGCAAATGGTCCCGTGATCGCTTGGTTTGCTCGCGGGAGCATTTTGATTCCTACTTCCGACTTTCAATTGGTGATGACGTACTCCCACGCGAGGAACTGGAAGAGCTAATTCACCGTGCAGCGGATTCTGAATTCGTAAAGCAGCGATTCCGAGAAGCAATCGCAGACACCCGTAAAGATGGAAAAACCAAAGCAGCGCTTCTATTGGAGGAACTCAATCTTCATGCCGATGAAATCCCAAAAGATCAAGTTGCCATGTTCCTCAAATCCATCTTTGAACTTGGAGACGAGCTTGACGTAGACGCTGACAAAGCTGGAGCCTTCGGATTTGGAGACAATCAACTTCGAATTCATTGGCTCTTACGGCGATTGACGTTCGATCGATTTGACCTCGCAGCAAGATCACAGACTTTGATGCTGGCCGCCGAGAATGCAGCACTGAGTTGGTTGGTAGATTTCGCGCAATCGGCCCACCGTGACCATCATCCTCGGGATGGTGAAAAAACTGAATCAGAACGGCAATGCTTGACGACGAAAGTCGACGCAAAGGCGCTTCGCGCACGTGCCCTCTCTAGAATCCGCGAAGCAAGCCAATCTGGAGAACTAGCGATTTCAAAAAGGCTCCCTTACCTTCTATTTGTATGGCACGAATTCGCCGAGGATGAAGGGGACGAGGTCAAGGCTTGGACGGCAGCACAAATGGACGATGATGCGATGATTGCGATCTTTGCAAAGGCGTTCACTTCGTATTCCTGGAGTCAAAGCCTCGGCATAGGTGGTATGGGCGACACGGTAGCACAGCGCAGAATACGGGCTCAGGTCGACTCGCTAGATAAAATCTTTGATGTGCCTACGCTACGAAAGCGGGTGGAGGAATTGGCGGCGAGCGACACCGCCGTTAACGAGTTCTTAACGGCGTGGCGGCAACGCGACAAAGGCGCAGAGGGCTAAATTGCTCTGGCAGTACGTCATCCGCCGGCCAGGCGGTGAGTTAACAAACCCGGTTAAGACAGTAAGGCGAGCCACGCTTCTTTTCGCGTTGGAAGCATGGTTCCGTCTGCCCGACAGGTTAATTTTAACTTCGCGTTAACAAGAATTTTTAGCTTCTTAAGTCATCGCTTAATGATTTAGCGGCACAGATAAGCAATGCAAAAAGCCCGCGCGGTTCGCGGGCAGGATTTGTGTTGTTCGATGAGTAACCCCGCAGAACGGCCTGAGGTCGTCCAGCTTCCGGCAGAACCGCCGGCCGCCCAGCCGGCCCACATCCGGCGTCTGGCCGCGCAGCGGGTGCGTGAGGCGCGGGACCGGTTAACCTCTTCGAGCGGCACCCGCCCGGCTTTCGATACCGAACTGCTCCGGCAATACGCCCAGACAAGGGTATCGGCCTCCTTCGTCGTCATGCTGCTGGTGGTTGCGACCGGCGTGCTGTTCGGCCTGTGGAAGTACGCCGTCCCGGCCGCGCTCTGGACCGTCGGCATGCTCTGCATCCATGCCGCGATCATCCGCAACTGCCTGCGCTTCCTGCGCGAACAGCCGACGCTCGCCGCCACGCGGAAATGGCAGACCCGCTTCGTGCTGCTCGACCTCGTCTACGGGCTGTGCTGGACCGCGATCCTGCTGCACCCGGCCGGTCTCGACGTCGTCTCGAACACGATGATGATGTTCCTGATGCTGCTGGTTGTCGCGGTATCGAGCATGCTGGCGGCGACGCTGCCGATCGCGGCGATGGCCGCCACCGCGCCGGTGACGGCGGCGATCGCGCTCAATTTCGTCATGGGCGGCAGCTTCGACAATTATGCGCTGGCGCTGCTGGCGGTGGCCGCCGAAGCCTATTTCGCCCTGCTCGCCCATCAGCTGCATTCGACCACGCTGGCGACGCTGGAGGCGCGCGCCGAAAAGGACGCGCTGATCGGCGAACTCGAACAGGCCAAGGCGATCTCGGACGAGGCGCGGCACCGCGCCGAATCCGCCAACGTCGCCAAGTCGCGCTTCCTGGCGCAGATGAGCCACGAGCTGCGCACGCCGCTGAACGCCATCCTCGGCTTCTCGGAGGTGATGAAGAGCGAGATTTTCGGCGCCCACACCGTGCCGGTGTACAAGGAATATTCCGCCGACATCCACAATTCCGGCGTGCACCTGCTCAACCTGATCAACGAGATTCTCGACCTGTCGCGGATCGAGGCGGGCCGCTACGAGTTGAACGAGGAAGCGGTTTCGCTGGTGCATGTCGTGTCCGACTGCCACCATCTCCTGAAGCTGCGCGCCACCAACCGCGGCATCACCATCCACGAAGTGTTCGAGCACGGCATGCCCCGGATCTGGGGCGACGAACGCGCCACCCGCCAGGTGGTGCTCAACCTGATCTCCAACTCGATCAAGTTCACGCCGCAGGGCGGCGAGATCTGGCTCAAGGTCGGCTGGACCGCGTCGGGCGGACAATATCTCAGCGTCAAGGATACCGGGTCGGGCATTGCCGAGGACGAGATCCCGATCGTGCTGGCCTCGTTCGGCCAGGGCTCCAACTCGATCAAGTCGGCCGAACAGGGCGCTGGCCTCGGGCTGCCGATCGCCAAGAGCCTGATCGACATGCATGGCGGCACCTTCACGCTGAAATCGAAACTGCGCATTGGCACCGAGGTGATCGTGACCTTCCCGCCGGAGCGCGTGATGAGCGCGCTGGCGCCGCTGGCCGAAGACGCGCCGCCGTTACAGCCGGAACCGGTTGCCGCCGCCGGCGCCGACGACAAGCGGCGGGCGCGTCACAAGCCGATCATGAGCGCGGGGACCGGGCTGTGACCGTAGCGCTTGCACCAGCGAGGAAAACCGTTTCACTATCGATCGATGAGCAAAGAAACGCCGTGTATCGCAGTCTGCATGATGGACCCCAAGACCAAACTCTGCTTCGGCTGCGGGCGGACGCTGCCGGAAATCGCACGCTGGCACCGCATGGAGAGCGCGGAGCGGCTGGCCGTGATGCAAGGGCTTGCGGCGCGCATGGCGGAGGCCGGCCTCCAACCGATGGCGCCGCGCAACGAACGCGGCTGATTGCTGAACACGTCTTGCAACCGCTCGGTGGAGGCGCGCTGTGATCCGTCTCCTGCTCGTCATCGCCATGCTCGCCGCTACCGCCGGCGCCGTCGTCGCCTATGGCGATCCCGACCACCTCGCGCGCGCCGGCAGCTCGGTCACCAAGATGCTGCGGCAACACAGCCTGGAGCCGCCGCCGCCGGTGCAGATCGCGCGCGGCAAGGCCGGCGAATTCGCGCTCAATGCCAGGATCAACGGCGTCAAGGCGCCGATGGTGATCGACACCGGCGCGACCTCCGTGGTGCTGACCTGGGAGACGGCGAAGGCCATCGGCCTGCCGATCGAGATGCTCGAATACAATGTCGACGTCGAAACCGCCGGCGGCCACACCAAGGCGGCGCGGCTGACGCTCGACCGGCTCGCGGTCGGCGGGCTGGTCGAGAAATCGGTGCCGGCGCTCGTGGTGCCGCGCGGCCAGATGAAGACCAATCTGCTCGGCATGAGCTTTCTGGACCGGCTGGAGAGCTGGGGCGTCCGCGCCGACAAGGTGATGCTGCACGGCTATCCGGAGGTCGCAACCAACAGCAAGCGGTCCCGCTCGGCGACGAACTAGCGTCGCCGGATACAAAGTATCGAAAACAACCCCATGCAAAGTAGAACGGGAGATCATGATGCCGGCCAGCATCATGATCTTATCTTATTGTTCTATAACAACTTTTTTGCAAAAACTGACGTTCGCCTTCCAGATCCTGCGCTAGGCCGCAACCAGCGCCCGTTCCTCGACCCGCGCGACGGCGTCGCGCAGCACCTCGATGCCGGCCCCCGGCCTGACGCCGTTTTCCGCCAGATGGCGGCGGAAGGCGCGCGCGCCGGGCACGCCATGGAACGCGCCGACGAAATGCCGCGTCATCGCATGCAGCCTTGTGCCCTGCGCCAGCTGCACCTCGATATAGGGCGCCATCGCCGCGAAGACGTCCTTCATCGTGCGATGAGGCGCCGCCTCGCCGAACAATTCGCCATCGACTTCGAGAAGTCGCCACGGCTCCTGATAGGCCGCCCGTCCCAGCATCACGCCATCGACACGATCGAGATGCCGCTTGGCTTCCGCGATGCTGACAATGCCGCCATTGATGATGACGGGCACATCCGGCAGCGCGGCCTTGAGACGATAGACCCTGTCGTAATCCAGCGGCGGGATGTCGCGGTTTTCCCTGGGCGACAAGCCGTTGAGCCAGGCCTTGCGCGCATGCACGATCAGCGCGTCGGCCCCCGCCGCGACGACGCCGCGCGCCAGCACGTCGAGCGCGACTTCGGGATCCTGGTCGTCGATGCCGATCCGGCACTTCACCGTCACTGGAATCTTCACCGCCCGCTTCATCGCGGCCACGCCTTCCGCAACCAGCGCCGGCTCCGCCATCAGGCAGGCGCCGAAACGGCCGTCCTTCACGCGGTCGGACGGGCAGCCGACATTGAGATTGATTTCGTCATAGCCAAAGTCCTCGCCGACCTTCGCGGCCGTCGCAAGAGCCGCGGGCTCCGAACCACCGAGCTGGAGCGCCACCGGGTGCTCGCTCGCGTCGAAGCCAAGCAGTCGCTCGCGGTCGCCATGAATGATGGCGCCGGTCGTGAGCATCTCCGTGTAAAGCCGCGCACGGCGCGACATCAGACGGTGGAACACGCGGCAATGCCGGTCGGTCCAGTCCATCATGGGGGCGACGGAGAAGCGATAATCTTGCGATTCCAATGATTTACCTTGCGCTCTCAATGGGATGAAAGAAGAACATGTGCCCGCCAACCTAGCCAAAATCGCACGCCAGCGCGACCATATAGAGATCGCTCTCGGCAAAGGCGCAGGATGGGTCCCAGCCGGGGTCTGCAGTCGATGTCCGACAGCGGCCCCTCTCCTCCGCGATGCAGTCCGTCGCTGAGATAGATCCGTCGATTTGGACGCTCGATCAAGCGCTGTCAGCAGGTATGGCGAAAGCCTGTTCGCCGCGAACTCGCGCGATCATCCGGCGCAGGCCCACGACCTCGCTCCGTGCAGACGCCGGCGCTGGGGATGATCGCATGCTGTCACCGATCGAGTTGACCTGATCGGCGATTGCCCTGGTCTCGGCGGCGCTGTGGAGATCGCCGACGACGATGGCGGCGGAACGCCGCGCGATCGCCCCGACGGCATCCGCCCGATCCTTTGATCGGGCATGTGACACCACTTGATGTCCATTATCGATCAAAGAGCTGGCAGCCGCTCGTCCGCGTCCGTCGGTGGCTTCCGGCGATGAAGCCGATCGCCATCGCTCCTCCGGCGTGCCCCGAGATTACCCGACAGCCGGCACTTTCATGATCAGCTTATCGAGCCCTTGGCATGCGCCGGCGGCACGAGTGAGAGGAAGATTGCCGCGGCGCCGGCCACTGCCATGATCCGAGTCATGAGGAGCTCCCATAAAGTTCGTTCCGGCATCAACGCTGTTCGGCCACTCTCCGTTCCTCGCCCTTTGCACGGCGCGACCTGTCGGGTCTAGTCCCTGGCGTGCCGGAGCGCCTTCGCCAGCCGCTCGCGCTCGCTCTCCCATCGCGCATCTTCCGCCTCTATCCGCTTGTCGATGGCGGCGCGTTCGGCCGCCAAGGCCTCGGACCGGTCTTCGTGCTGCCGTTTCGCCTTGTCCAACGCCGCCTCCGCTTTCGCGACCAGCTTCTCGCGCTTCGCCCTTGCCTTCTCGCGCGCGGCCTCTGCCCTGCGACGCGCCGCATCCTGCCGTTTCTGCTCGCGCTGGAATGCGAGAGCCGCCTGGCGTGCGTCGCTCTCGCTGATCTTGGCATCCCGCCGACCTGTTTCAGTCTTGCGGACCCTGGCCTTCGGACGGCGTTCTCTGCCGCCGTCGGTGGCGAGGTCCGTCGGCAAGCCGGCATGTTCGGCAAATGGTCCGTTTGATCCGGCGGGCCGCTTCAGCACGACGCCCGGCTTCGCCATGGTCGCGCGGACCACGTCGGGGTCGTCGACTTCTCTGGCAAAGCCCTGGTGGAACAGATTGCTCCCCGCTTCCCATGCCGCCAGCGCCGCCTTCATGGAAGGGGCGGCGACGGCGAGATCGTAGAAGCCAAGCGACGTCTGGTAGGTCTTGAGTTTCCGCGGCATGACCGGGCTCAGCTAGGGGAGGACATCATCCCGGTATACCACGCGGCGTAGGGCGTGTTCTTCGCCAGATGCCGGTTCAAATCCGGAGCCCCATCCGTCCACCACACCGGACCGCGTTCGCCCAGCGCTTTCTTCGCTTCATCCACGGCGCGTCGGGCGGCCGCTTCGGCCTGCACATCCCGGCGCGCCTTCGCATCCCGTACTGCCCGCCGCGCCGACATCAGCAGCCTCGTCAGCCTGGCCCGCTCCCTCTGCCCGAGATTCGGATTGGCCAGGCGCCAGAGACGACCGCGAACGACGAAGTATCGTCCATCGGGCGTCACCGGATGCTTCCCGCCGATCTTCGCGGCGATCTCGCAAGCGGCCTTGGTCGCGAGCGTCTCCTTGGCCGCCTTCTTTCGTACAAACGGCATTAGCATTCCCCCCGGGCCCGCGGCCGCCTTTCTGGACTTCCGGGCCGCTTCGCCGCCGACGCTCCGTCGTCACTTCCAGCTCAAGGCAGAAGTGTACTGAGTTCGTAGACCGCGACGGCAGCCCCAAGACAGCGCCGCCAAGGGTTGACGCCGCGCAAAATCTCGTCGGCAGACCAAATGAGCAGCCCGCCCTTGAAGACGATCATCAGGGCGAGGCTTGCCCCACCGGCGGAAGGCCAGATCCAGAGCAGCACGCCCGCGACGATCACGATCCACAGGATGGCGTTCGGCCATTGGGCGACGGTGATGGCACCGGTGTGCCGGTCGCGAAAACACCAGAGCAGGAAGCGGCGCACCGTCATGTCTCCATTCAGGCGCGCCCGCCGAGCCGTGGCAGGAGGGCCGGCTGCCGGAAGACCGTTGCTGGGGCGCGGCAGCCCTAAAGCTTCACGTCACCCGCATCCGGCCCCTTCCAATAGGTCGCGCGATCGGCCTTCACCTTGATCAGGACGAGGCTGGGTGTATCGACACCCTTGTCGAACCACTTGTCCAGATCGCTGGTCCAGTGTTGACGGAATGCTGCCTTGTCGCGGATCAACTCGGCCGTTCCTTCGACGGCCACGTAAATCCCTTGCGATAACAATCCCGCCTCGGAGGCAAATCCGAGTGCCACCTTTGGATTGCGCTGGATGTCGGATACGGTGCGCGTTTCTTCGGAGGTGAAGTAATACGACGTTCCGTCGTAGCTCACGTCTCCGTTGTTGCTCATCGGGCGATTGGCAATCTCTCCATTCTCCGTGTGGGTCGAAAGGATGGCGATGTCGATGCCCGCCATATCCCGGGCGATTTCGGCGAGCGATTTCGTTGGCATGAACTTTCCTCCGCTGGACGCACGACAACCAGGCAAATGGAGCGGTGTTCCCGCACGGCCTCGCGTGCTTCAGATCCCCGTCGCGGATCACGATTTCTACAGTATCGGCGGAACCACCATCGCGTCCGTTCCTCACGCTCTCATGCGGGAGCGCCGGTGCCCCTCGCATCAAATACTCTCTATACAATTTTCGCTTTCCATTCTTCTTCTGTCGATCAAGACTTCAAAGTAATTGAAGGTCTTTCGAAGGTAATTTATACGATCATTACTTGATAACCCATGGGAGCACCTCGATGACCTATTCCATCTCTGCACGTTGTGCGGAGACCGGCGCGTTCGGCATCGCCATCACGTCGTCCAGCATCGCAGTGCCGGCGCGCTGCGCGTGGGTGGGGCCGCTCGGCGTCGTGGTGTCGCAGAACGTCACCGACCCGGCGCTCGGGCCGGCCGGCCTCGCGCTGCTCCGCCATGGCCTCGGCGCCGGCGCCGTGCTCAACACCCTGACGCTCGGCACGCCGCAGCCGGCGTGGCGACAGGTCGGCGTCATCGATCGCTACGGCCAGGTGGCCTGGCATTCGGGCGCCGAGGCGTTGCCGACCGCGGCAGTCGCCGAAGGCGCCAATTGCCTCGCGCTCGGCAACCTGCTTGCCGACGACAAAGTGCCGGGGGTGATGATCGCGCGGTTCGAAGCGACCGCCGGAGAGCCGCTGGCGGAGCGGCTGATGTCGGCGCTCGAAGCCGGCCTCGATGCCGGCGGGGAAACCGACGACGAGCATGCCGCAGGCCTGCATGTCGCCCACGTCTTCGACTGGCCGGTGGTCGATCTGCGGGTCGACTGGCACGACGCGCCGATCGGCGAGCTGCGCGCGCTGTGGGAGCGCTACCGACCTCAACAGAAGGATTATGTCGCGCGGGCGATGAATCCGGGCGCCGCGCCGGCGTTCTAGGCATCCACGACTCACGGCGCCCTGCCCGGCGGGAAGGCCATGATGTCACCGGAGCAGATGGTCAATCCGACCCCGGCTCCGACCGGACAGGAGGACAGCGCGGCAATGCCGGGCACGCGCACCAGAACCGGCGTATGCGCGACGCCGGGCACGTCGATCAGGAGGTCGACATGGCCGCCCTGGAACACCTGCGTCGTCACGGTGCCCGGCAGCGATCCCGGCGCATCCTGCGCTGTCACGGAAAAATGCTCCGGACGCGCGAAGACATCGACGGCCTCCCCGACCGCGACGGCCGCGATCGGCGCCGCGGGCACATCGGTCTTGCTATCGCCGATCGAAACCACCGCAACCTCGCCGCGCCGCTCGACGAGCCTGCCGTTGAGAATGTTGGCGTCGCCGACAAAGGACGCGACGAAGCGATCAGCCGGCCTGCGATAGACATCATCGGGCGCTGCGATCTGGCGGATCCGCCCCGCCGACATCACCGCGATGCGGTCCGACATCGACAGCGCCTCGCCCTGATCATGCGTGACGAAGATCGTGGTGACGCCGAGTTCGCGCTGGATCTGCTTGAGTTCGACCTGCATCGAGCCGCGCAGATTCTTGTCGAGCGCCGAGAACGGCTCGTCGAGCAGCAGCACCCTCGGCCTGATGACGAGCGCCCGCGCCAGCGCGACACGCTGCTGCTGGCCACCGGACAATTGCCGCGGCTTTCGGTCCGCGAAACCGGTGAGCTTGACCAGGGCCAGCGCGTCATCGACCCGGCGTGCGATCTCCTTCTTGTCGACGCCGCGCGTCTTCAGCCCATAGGCGATGTTGCCGGCGACGCTCATATGCGGGAACAGCGCGTAGTTCTGGAACACGATGCCGATCTCGCGGCGGTGCGCCGGCGTCTCGGTGACCAGGTCGCCGTCGATGAATATCTCTCCCTTGTCGGCTTCGAGAAAGCCGGCGACGAGATTGAGCAGCGTCGTCTTTCCGCAGCCGGACGGTCCGAGCAGGGCCATGAACTCGCTCGGCCGGATCTTGAGCCAGGCCTCGTGCAGCGCGACGGAATCGCCAAAGCGCTTGGTGACGCCGTCGAGTTGCACGGCCGGCCGGATCGTCTCGCCGGCCGCGGATCGCGCGTCCGCAATCACCTGATCAGTGCGCATCAACATTGAGGATTTTTCCAAGACCCAGGAAGAAATTGGCGACCGTGAGCAAGGTCGCGGTCACGGCGATGTAGACGACCGACAGCGCGGCCAGCGTGGGATCGGCGAATTCGCGAACGTAATTGTACATCGCGACCGGCAGCGTCTGCGTCGACTGGCTGCTGACGAACAACGTCGCGGTGAATTCGTTGAATGACAGGATCGCCGCGAACAGCCAGCCGCTCAGAAGCCCGGGTATCAGGAGCGGGATGGTCACCGTGAAGAGGATGCGCAGCGGCGTGGCGCCGAGACTGGACGCCGCCAGTTCCAGTCTGGTGTCGAGATTCTGCAGCGAAATATAGGTGCTGCGCATCACGAAGGGCAGCACCATCACCACATGCGCGAAGATGACGAGCGGAAAGCCGCGGCCGACATGGGCCTGCGATGCCAGGATCAGCATGCCGAGGCCGATCGTGTAGTGCGGAATGATCAGCGGCGACAGCAGGATGCCTTCGAGCAGGTCGCGCAGCACGAAACGATAGCGGTGGATCGCAAAGGCGAAGGCCGAGCCGATCACCAGCGCGATGCTCGACGCCCACAGCGTCACCGTCAGGCCGTTCCAAAAGCCCTTGGCGAAATCGGCATAGGAAAAGGCCCGCCAGAACCAGCGCAGCGACCAGGACTGCGGTGGAAACTGCAGGATTGCGCGGTCGTTGAAGGCCGAGATCGCCACCACGATGCCGGGCAGCAGCACGAACAGCAGGATCGCGGCGACCACGGCGCGACCGGCCCAGCGCAGCAGCGTCACGCCGGGCGACTGCCTCATGTCGTTCCCGCCATGCGTTCGAGCGGCCTCGCCGCCTTCTTCAACAACGCGATCACGGCGAGCGCCAAAGCGAGGCCGACGATGGAGAGGCTGGCGGCGAACGGGAAATTGAACGACGAGAAGCCGAGTTGGTAGATCAGCGTCGACACCGTGCTGACACGGCCGCCGCCGATCAACTGCGGCGTCGCGAAGGCGCTGAAGGTCCAGGCGAAGGCGGTGGAAAACCCGGCGACGACGCCGGGCATCGACAGCGGCAGCGTGACCGTCATGAAGACCCGTACCGGTCCGGCGCCGAGGCTTTCGGCGGCTTTCTCGGTGTTGCGGTCGATATGCGACAGCGCCGCCGCCAGCATGATCACCATGATGGGCATGGTGACATGGACCAGCGCCGCGATCACGCCGCCGGGGGTGAACATCATCTGCACCGGCCGATCGAGCAGCCCGAGCTTCAGCAATAGCGTATTCAGAAAACCGTTATTGCCGAGCACGATCATCCAGGAATAGGTTCGCACCACCTCGCCCAGGAATAGCGGCGTCACCGCGACGATCAGGATGAACGAGCGCAGCGCCGGGCTGCCGGTGCGCACCAGCGCATAGGCCAGCGGATAGGCCAACAACAGCGTAAAGGCCGCGGTCTCGAAACAGATCAGCACCGTGTTCCAGAATGCCATGGCGTAGAGCGGCCGCACCATGGCTTCGAAATTGGCAAAGGTGAAACCGCCGACCTCGAGCGTGCCCGGGACATAGGCCCGCACGCTGTACTGGAACACGGCCAGCATCGCCGCCAGCAGCCCGAACGCGACGAGCGCCGCCGGCGAAACGAACCATCCCAGAAACGGACGTGTGTTCATGGACAAACCCGGCGGTGGCAGGCCCGTTACGATGGATCGCAATCCGGCGGCGCCGGCCGGATCGCGATCCGCACCGTTCAGGGGGCCATGATGTTCTCGGTGAACCACTTGCGCCAGGTGGCGGTCTTCTCGGCGCGCAGCCTGGCATCGATCACCAGCGACTGCTTCGCCCACTGGTCCGGCGTCGAGAACACGCCGGGCAGCGCCGCGATCTCCGGCTTGAGCCTGGCGTTGTCGACCACCGGGCTGCCCTTCTTCAGTTCGGCGATCCTGGCCTGCACCTCGGGATCGAGCGCCATGTTGATGAACTTGTAGGCGAGTTCCGCCTTGGCCGAGCCCTTGGTGATGCCCATGGTATCGACGCCGAGCACGGCGCCTTCCTTCGGGATCGCGAGTTGGACCGGCACGCCCTGGCCTTGCATGTAATAGGCATTCATCGACAGCACGACCTGTACCGGGGTCTCGCCGGTCGCGAACAATTGCTGGCTGTTGGCGTCGTTGGTGTAGAACGCCTTGTAGTTCGACTTCAGCGCCTTCATCTTGGCTTCGCCGACTTCCCAGTTCGCGGCGTCGCCGCCCGACAGTTTCGCCGCGACCACCATCACATGGCTCGGATCGAAATCGGGCGACGCGATCATGCCCTTGAGCGCCGGATTCCACAGCCCTTCCCAGCTCTCGAAGCTGACGCCCTTGGGCAGCCGGTCGGGCAGATAGCCGATGGTGTAGACATAGGCCCAGGCGCCGATGTGGTAGGGGCTGATCCTGGCCTGCGGCACCAGATGGCCGGCATTCGGAATCTTCGCCAGGTCGAGCTCCTCGAACAGCTTGTCATTGGCATAGAGCCAGCCGACGTGGGCCGTCGTGAAGGTGACATCGCTCTCGGGCCTGGCAGCGGCAAGCTTGGCCTGATTGAGACGGTCGATCGTGCCGCCGGTGATGTATTCGACCTTCACGCCGGTTTCGGCGGTGAATTTCCTGGCGATCGCCTCATCGATCAGGTCGCGGAAACTTCCACCCCAGGTGCTGACCACCAGCTTCTCCTGTGCGGTGGCCTGCCCGGCTGACGCAAGCGTCGAGAGCAACATCAGTGCAGCTAACTTCAAGGCGCGCTTCATCACGAAACCTCACTGGCATTAGGACGCGAAAACAAAAGCAAGGATCGTGCCAATCTGACGATTTTGTTCATATATTTCAATCATTTACCGGACATGCCACGCCGTCGATCGGCCGTGTGGACGATCGCGATCCGCAGTTGCCGTTCGGCGTCGAAAACCGGCGCGAGCTACGCCGGAATTTCAGCGATGATGTCGATTTCCATCAGGTATTCCGGCTTGGCGAGACCCTGAACGATGATGCCGGTCGAAACCGGATAGACGCCCTTCAACCATTTGCCGACGACGCGATAGACCGGCTCGCGATAGGCGCGATCCGTGATGTAGATGACGATCTTGACGACGTCCTGCAGCGACGAACCTGCCTCTTCCAACAGCACCTTGGCGCAAGCCATGGCATTCTCGGTCTGCGCCGCGGCATCGCCGATGCCGACGATCCTGCCCTCGAGGTCCATCGCGGTCTGACCGCGCACATAGACGGTGTTGTTGGCGCGCACGACCATGCAGACATCGTTGTCGAGCGACTGCTCCGGGTAGGCGTCCCGGGTGTTGAACTTGCGGAAACGCTGATGGGTGGTCATGGGTCGGATCCTCAGGCGGCGAGACGACGGAAGCTGCGATCGGAGAAGATCAAGGGCAGCGCGGCGCGGTTGCGAACCCGCAGCACCTCGCCGGCGACGATGCGGTGCGAGCCGAAATCGAACACGCTGGCGACGCGGCAATCGAAATTGCACAGCGCGCCGTCCAGCGCCGGCGCGCCGGTGAGCAGCTCCGACCAGTCGCCGGCGAGAAACCGGTTGTCGCGCCATTCCGGGATCAGCCCCGCAAAACTGCTGGCGACGCGTTCCTGCGCGTCGGTCAGAACGTTGGCGACGAACACGCCGTTGGCGAGCAACTTCTCGAGTCCGCGATTGTCGCGGTGAACGCTGAACGCCACCGATGGCGGCGCCATCGACAACGAGCATAGCGACGACACCGTGACGCCGCCGCGCCCGGCCTCGCCGTCGGTGGTCACGACAGCGACGCCCGAGGCGGTCAGCCGCATGGCGTCGCGAAAGGTTTCGACCTCGACGACCGGATGCGCCGCGACGCTCACGGCTTCACCCCGTCGATGCGGTCCGACAGGCCGGCGGACTTCTTCACGAAATCCAGCGGGCCCGAGAAATCGAAGCTGTTGTAGACTGCCGCCAAATGATTGAAGTGCGGCGCCTGCGCGAACTGCACGAAGGTCAGCCGGTGGCCGGCGTAATCGGAATTCAGGAGATCGCGTGCGAACGCCAGCAGCTTGCGGCGATCATCGGCCTGCCACTGATCGTTCAGAGAATAGAACTTGTTCAGCCACTTGCCGCTGCCCTCCGCATCGAACGCATCGGCGTTCGGGGTGATGCAGATCTGCCCGCCGCAGAGATCGCGGGCAATGTGCATCATGGCCGGAAGCTGCGAACAGGCGAACACACGGCCGGCATAGAGCATCGACTGCTGCGGCATCAGCAGGCCGCCCGGGCTCTTCTCCGCCATGGCGATCGAGGCGGTGAGATGCGCGTTGATGCCTTCGCGGTAGCAGACCAGATCGGCGAGCTTCTCGCGCACCGATTGCAGCTTGTCGAGACCGGTCTGCCTGGCGTTCCACATCGCCGCGCCGATCATCATGTCGGCGGTGTAGAGCAGGCGCAGCACGTAGGGAAACGCCGAATAGCGATGCAGCGTGGAGCGCACGAACTGCGCCGCGCGGGTATGGCGATAGAAGAACACGTCCTCCCACGGAATCAGCACGTCATCGAACACCACCAGCGCCTCGACCTCGTCGAAGCGATTGGCGAGCGGATAATCGCGGGCGCTGCTGCGATCGGCGAAGCCGCCGCGGCAGATGTGCTTCACCCCCGGCGCGCCCATCCTGACGATGCAGCCGACCGCATAATCGGACAGCTTTTCGTTGGACCAGGCGCCGACGGTCGGCTTCAGATAGGCCTGGTCGGCATAGGCCGCGGCGGTCTCGTACTTGGCCCCGCGAATGACGATGCCGGCATCGGTCTCGCGTGCGACGTGAACCATCAGGTCGGGGTCCTGCTGCTGCGGCGGCAGCGAACGGTCGCCCTTCGGATCGGTGTTGGCCGAGACGTGGAAGATGTCCCTTTCGACCACGGCGCGGATATGGCGGTCGATATTGGCCGCGAAACGCGGATCGATTTCGGCCAGCACGTCGCGACCGTCGGTCAGCGACCACATTTCGCCGATGGTTTCATCGCCGACGCGGGTGACGACACCGCCGATGTCCTTCATGACGTGATCGACGGCCTTGATCTTGTCGTGCCAGTCCTTCTGCTCCGTCGGCGGCCGGTAGAAGATCGAATGCTTCTCGTTGCCCTCGACATAGGTCAGATCGCCGGCGTAGCGCTCTTCGTGCGCCATGTCGTACATGCGGGCCTTGATGTCGATGATCGGCTTCAGCGCCGGGTGGGCGGTGACATCCCTGACGCGCTCGCCGTCGATCCAGACCTCGCGGCCATCGCGAATGCCCTGTTTGTACGCTTCGCCCGTGCGGATCATGGATCGGCTCCTGTTCGACTGGACGACAGGGTGACCGACGGCCTATCATAAGCATAATATTTTTATCTTTGGAGATGCATAGGAAAACACGATGAAGTTCTCGCTCCGGGCGCTGCGGTACGTGGTTGAGACGGCCGACGCGGGCAGCGTGACGGAGGCAGCCAAGCGCCTGAACGTCTCGCAGCCGTCGATCTCGGCGGCCCTCAGCCAGATCGAGACGGTGCTGGGCGTCCAGATCTTCGTCCGCCATCTTGCCAAAGGGGTGACGCTGTCCCCCGCCGGCCAGCGGCTGGTGAACGACGCCCGGCTATTGCTCAATCACGCCCGCGATTTCGCCCAGAGCGCACAATCGCTGGGCAGCACCCTGCATGGCGAGATCGTGGTCGGCAGCTTCCTGACCCTGGCGACGCGCTTCATGCCCGGCCTGCTGTCGGGATTTCGTGCCCGCCAGCCGGGTATCTCGGTGAAACTGGAAGAAGGCGACCAGCAGCAAATCATCGACGGGCTGATTTCGGGGCGAACCGAGCTGGCGCTGTCCTATTCCTTCGCCGTCCCCGACGAGATCGTGGGTGAGCGGTTTTGCGACCTCCCGCCCTATCTCGTGCTGGCCGCCGACCATCCGCTGGCGGGCCGGCCCTCGATCAGCCTGCCCGAATTGCGGGAGGAGCCGTTCATCCTGCTGGACCTGCCGCATTCGCGCGATTACTTCGCCAGCCTGTTCATGGCCTGCGGCATCGAACCCCGCATCTCGTTCCGGACCCGGTCATTCGAGCTGATCCGCGGCCTGGTCGGACACAGGCAGGGCTATTCGATCCACAACGCCGTGCCGCGTACCACCATCGGTTATGACGGCAGCCGGGTTGCCGTGGTGCCGATCACCGAGAAGCTGCCGCCAACCCATGTGATGGCGCTTCGCCTCAAGCGGCACGCCTTGCGGCCGGCGGCGCAGACCTTCGCGGACTACGCCCGCGAAGCCTTTGCCGCCGGCGGCCAGTTCGCGCCCGGATCAATAGCCCCGCCGGGGATCGACGCGGCCTAGCAGCGGCTCGCCGCCACGCAGGCGGCGTACGTTCTCGCCAATCTGTCGCGCCGCCGACCGCGGCAATGCGACCGAAGCCAGATGCGGCGTCACCAGGACATTGTCCATCGCCCAAAACGGGCTTTCGGGCGGCAGCGGTTCGGCCGCGAACACGTCGAGCGTCGCGTCCGCGATGTGTCCGGAGCGCAGCGCCTCGATCAGCGCCGGCTCGTCGACAATGCTGCCGCGCGACACGTTGATGAAGGCCGCGCCGCGCTTCATCTGCATGAACCGTCCGGCATCGAGCAGGCCGCTTGTCTGCGGCGTCTGTGGCAACATGCAAACCACAATGTCGCTAGCGGCGAGCACATCGGGCAACGCGGGCAGGCCGGCCGATGTCTCGATACCATCGACGGATTTCAGCGTGTTCGACCAGCCCCGCACGCGGTAGCCCTGACGCGCGCATTCGAGCGCCGCGGTCAGCCCGAGTTCGCCGAGGCCGAGCACGCCGACGCTGATGGTCTCGGGATCGCGCGGATGGATGTAGTGCCAGCGACGGGCGCGCTGGGCGCGCTCGAAAGCCGGAATATCGCGGGCATGACGCGTCACCGCGAACAGCACATAGCCGGCCATCATCCGCGCCATCTTCGGATCGGACAGCCGGGTGATCGGCACGTCGGGCAGGTCATCGCGTCCGACCAGCGCGTCAACGCCAGCGCCGAGATTGACCACCAGTCCGAGATTCGGATAGTGCGCGAAAAATCCATGCGGCGGCTTCCAGACCAGGGCATGCCGTACGCTGGCGGCATCCGCGATATCGTCGGCCCGGCGAAGATCGATGCCCTCGGCCGAAAGCGCCGCGCGCCATGTTTCGAAGTCGTCGAGGGCGCTGTAGAACGCCATCACCTCCGGCGTCATGGCGCAGCCGTTTCGGCGATCAGGCGCGCCACCGCGGTCAGCGCCAGCTCGTAGCCGAGCGCGCCGAGGCCCGCGATCACGCCGGTCGCGGCACGCGAGACGTACGAATGGTGGCGAAACGGCTCACGCTTCCAGATATTGCTCATATGCGCTTCGATGATCGGGCCCTCGAACGCGAGCAAGGCATCGAGGATGGGAACCGACGAATAGGTGAGGCCGGCGGCATTGATGACGATCCCGTCGGCCTTTTCGCGCGCCTCCTGGATCCAGTCCACCAGGACACCTTCGTGGTTGGATTGGCGGAAATCGACGGTCAGGCCGAGCGACGCTGCGTGGTCTTCACAGCGCTTGCGGATGGAGACGAAGCTCTCCCGGCCATAGGTGCCGCTCTTGTCGAGCCCGTAGAGATTGGCATTGGGGCCGTTGAGGAAATACACGGTCGCAGAGGTCATGGTCGCTTTCACATCTTTCCGGGGACGTCAGGCGCGGCTTGGGCCGGGACGACAAAAGCTTAGAGAGCCTTTTCTGGCGGCAGAAATCAAAAGAAACTATGCGCTTCGAAGGATTCGGGTATGGCGAGGCATTGATCTGGCCGGCGTCCACGGGGCTGGTTGCACCATGCGGTGCCGGCGCACGCCCTTGCACCGCCAGCGGGGCTTTCGCATTCCCTCCCGCCGCGTGGCGCCTGTATAGAGTGATCCAGGCGGCTTCGGCTGGCTAGGCAACAAGCAGAGAACGGGAGAGAACATGTCCGACAAGGTCGCGGTCATCGGCATGGGTCAGATGGGATCGGGAATGGCGGGGCGGCTGCGCGAGTCCAATCTCGACGTCGTCGGCTACGACGTCAGCGCCGAGCAACGCGCGCGCCTGACCCGGGACGGGTTTCGCATGGCGTCGAGCATCGCCGAGGCCCTCGCCGGCCGTTCGATCGTGCTGACCAGCCTGCCCGATCCAAGGGCGGTGACGGAAGCCTGGCTCGGCACGGGCGGCATCGTGGCCCATGCCGCCACCGGCACGCTGTGCATCGAACTCAGCACGATCGACCCGCAGACGATGCGGCAGGCCGCCGAGGCCGCCACGGCCAGGGGGATCGCCGTGGTCGATTGCCCCGTCAGCGGCAGTCCCAGCGAGGCGCGGAACGGCAAGCTGATCCTGATCGCCGGCGGCGAGAGGACCGACGTCGAGCGGGCCGAGCCGATCCTGAAACTGCTCGGCAGCGACTGGAAATACACCGGCCCGGTCGGCACCGCCAAGGTGGTCAAGATCGTCAACAACATGATGTCGATGGGCAACGTGCTGGTCGCGGCCGAAGCCTTTGCGCTTGGCGTCGCGGCCGGCGTCGAACCGGAAAAGCTCTATGACGTCCTGTCGGTGAGCGGCGGGCGCTCGCATCACTTCACCAAGCGCTTTCCGAACGCGATCAAGGGTGACTTTGCGCCGGGGTTCAAGATGGAACTGGGCGAAAAGGATCTCGCGCTGGCGATCGAACTCGGCCGGATGACGCGGATGCCGACGCCGTCGGCCTCCGCGACGCGCGAGCTGTTTGCGCTCGCCCTGGCTGAGGGGTTTCGCGGCAAGGACATCGTCGCGCTGCTGGCGATGTACCAGAATTGGGCGAAGCCGGCCTGATCATTCGACGCACGAGACCTGCTCGACGCGAGGCGCTGGCATGATACGGGCGATCGGCATAAGCTTCTCCGGTCGCCCTTCCGTTCGGACACCTTGCAAGGACTGATCCGTGCCTCAAAGCAACATCATGCCCCTCGCCGCCGGCGCCCGCGCGCGCATCGAAGCCGCGGGCGACGCCGCCTTCGAGGCGCAGCTGGCGACGCTGGCGCTGTTCGTCGCCAGCTGGTGCGGGGTCGAGGAAACCCAGACAACGACGACACGGGAGTTTTGCGATGGAAGGTAGCAGCGGTGCGGGCGGCAAGCCCCTGGTGCAGACGGCGGACGATCTGCGCGCGCATTTTGGACAGATCAACCCGCTCGCCGAGAAGAAGGTGCTCGATCGTCTCGACAAATTCTGTCGCGACTTCATCGCACTGTCCCCGTTTCTGGTGCTCGCATCGAGTGACGGCAGGGGCAATGCCGATGCCAGCCCGCGCGGCGACGGCCCGGGCTTCGTCGCCGTGCTCGACGACCGGACACTGCTGATCCCGGACCGGCGCGGCAACAACCGGGTCGACACGTTCGGCAATGTCATGGCATCGCCCGGCGTCGGCCTGATCTTCTTCGTTCCCGGGATCAACGAGACGCTGCGCATCAATGGCAGGGCCGAAATCAGCCAGGACCCGGCGCTGCTGACGCCCTTGGCGGCACAGAACGTCGCCCCGCTCATCGGCCTCAAGGTGACGGTCGACGAGTGCTATTTCCACTGCGGCAAGGCGCTGATCCGCTCAAAACTGTGGAATCCGGCGGCGCAGGTCGAGCGCCACCGGTTTCCCACGCTGGGCCGCATCATCGCCGAGCAGACCGCGGCCGTGTCGGTGGCCGACGCCGAGAAGACCATGGAGGAAGCATACAGGACCCGGCTGTACTGAAACGCGCGCGTCCGTGGCGAAAGTCCATCCCTGATCTGCGCCAGGCCGGCTTGCCGGCCGGCCAAACCTGCCTATGGTGACCGGAAAGAACAAAGGCAGGGAGAGCGTCATGGTGAAGCAGTGGATCGCGGCGGCTATCGTGCTGGCGACCGCCACCACGAACAGCGCGCCGGCGCAGGACTATCCGACGAGAACGGCAACCGTCATCGTGCCGTTCGCGGCCGGCGGGCCGGCCGACATTACCGGGCGCATCGTCGCCGATATCTTTTCGCGCCATCTCGGCCAGAAATTCGTGGTGGAGAATGTCGTGGGCGCCGGCGGCACCACGGGCGCGATCCGCGCCGCCCGCGCCCCGGCGGATGGCTACACCATCCTGTCCGGACATCTCGGCACCAATGCGCTGGCGCCGGCGTTCTACCCGAACCTCGCCTACGATCCGCACAAGGATTTTGAACCGATCGGCCTCACCGCCGATTACCCGGAAGTGCTGGCCGTGCGAAAGGAGTTCCCGGCAAACACCCTCAAGGAGTTCGTGGCCTACGCGAAGGCCAATCCGGAAAAGCTCAATGTCGGCCACGCCGGCCTCGGCTCGGTCTCCTATATCGGCTGTCTGCTGCTGCATTCGGCGATCGGCATCAAGCCGACGATGATCCCGTTCACCGGCACCGCGCCGGTGCTGAACGCCATGCTGGCGGGCCAGGTCGACTACGAGTGCGACCCCGTGCTCGGAACGCTGAGCCAGGTCCAGGCCGGCAACGTCAAGGCGCTGGCGGTCGCCGCCAGGAAGCGCAGCCCGCTATTGCCCGATGTGCCGACGTCCTACGAGCAGGGCCTGCCCGAATTCGATATCGCGCCGTTCTACGCCGTGTTCGTGCCGACGGGCACGCCGCAGCCGATCAAGGACAAGCTCGTCGATGCCTTGAACAAGGGGCTGAGCGAGGACGCCGTGAAGAAGCGGCTGGCCGAGCTTGGCGCCGAGAGCGCGGAACAGGAGCGCCGCGGACCCAAGGCGCTGACCGAATTGATCAAGGCCGAGACGGCGCGGCTGATGCCGATTCTGAAGGCCGCGGCGGACAAGGAGAAATAGGGTTACAGGCGCGGTGCGCTGACGACCATCGCGCCTAATGGCCGGACTTGAAATCGGCGCGCGCCGGCGCCGGGCCCGACGGCGGCACGTCGAGGCGCACCGCGATGCCCTCCAGCTCAGGCGTCGGCGCCGGATAGAGCTTCATCACCAGCGGATCGTGGCCCGGCACGATGCGGCTCTCGTCCGCGGCCAGCGCCAGCAGCTTCTCAAAACCCTCGAGCATTTCGCCGATATGCAGCGCGGTGGTGAACGGCCGCTCGCTCGCCATGTTCTCGTAGAAATGGCTGACATCCGAGGCGAGTACGACGAAGCCACGCCGGGTCTTGACGCGGACGAATTGCAGCCCGGCGGAATGGCCGCCGGCCGCATGAACGGTCAGGCCGGGCGCGAGCTGGCCGTCGCCATGGTAGAACATCACGCGGCGCGCATAGTTGAGCCGCACCATGCCGCAGATGTCCTCGACCTCGAAGGAATGCGACAGCCGCTTGTAGCGCATGTAGCGCCCCGTGGCATAGGCCATCTCGCGCTCCTGAAGGTGAAAGCGTGCCTTCGGAAATCGGTCGAAATTGCCGGCATGGTCGTAATGCAGATGCGTGAGGATCACGTCCTCGACCGCGTTCACGTCGATATCGAGAGCGCCGAGCGTCTCGACCGGACAGCGCAGAAATGTGCGGTTGCGTTTCGTCGCCACTTCGGCGTTGAAGCCGGTGTCGATGACGAAGGTCCGGCCGCCGCCCCTCGCCACCCACATGAAATAGTCCATCGGCATCGGCCCGTCATGCGGGTCGCCGCCGATGAAATGATCGCTGCGCCGCGCCTCGCGGGTCGCATAGCGGATGGCGAAGAGTTCGTAGTCCGGCTCGGCCATGCGACGCCCCGGTCGTACGAGATTCTACTTGGCTTCGGCTTCGTTGAGCGCCTCGCGCGCATTGCGGAACGCGTCGATGCCGGCGGGCACGCCGCAATAGACCGCGACCTGCAGCAGGATCTCCTTGATCTCTTCCTTGGTGACGCCGTTCTTCAGCGCGCCCTTGACGTGCAGCTTGAGCTCGTGCGGCCGGTTCAGCGCGCCGAGCATGGCAAGGTTGACGATGCTGCGGGTCCGCCGGTCCATGCCCGGCCGGGTCCACAGCGCGCCCCAGCAGAACTCGGTCGACCACTCGGCCATGGTGCGGGTGAATTCGTCCGCGCCCGCGATCGACTTGTTGACGTAGTCTTCGCCGAGCACTTCCTTGCGGACCTTCAATCCCTTGTCGAACAACTCGCTCATCATCGGTTCCTTTCGTTGTCTAAAAGTTTCTCGGGGCCGCGGACGTCAGCCGCGCGCCCCCATCAGGCCTGATACGTCCGCAAGCGTGTCAAGCCGCCAGACATGATCGATCAGTCGGTCGACGTCCCAATCCGCGCCACCCAGCCGCGCACTATCGCGCAGTTTTGTCTCGATGTCGCGGTCCGACAGCGGATCGGCAAGGCTGCCTTTCGCATCCGTCACGATCTCTTCGAACGTCTCGCTCGAATGTAGCTGGACAATAACACGCGCGGCGCCGTCTGGAAGCGAGGCATCGCGCGATGCCTTCACCTTCTGGCGCATCGCCACGATGTCGGGCCGGAACACGGTCGCCTCGGCAAATTCGGCAACACCGGCCATCCCCAGCAGCAGCGCGACGGCTGCGCAATGATGGATGCTGACCCGGGCGTCGCGTTCGTTGCCGACCACCCGGTCGCCGCGCGCCAGCAACAGCGCCGAGCCCTGCACCGTGATTGATTCGATATCGTCGACACGCCGGCCGAGCTTCTCCCGCAGGCGGAAGCAGGCATCGATCACGGCGTGGAACACGATGCCCGCCGGATAGGGCTTGTAGGTGTTTTTCGCGATCTCCCAGCTCCTGCCGAGACCGCCGGTCAGCCGCGTCAAATCGGGCTCGTCGCCCATGGCGCGGGCCCAGCCCAGCGGACCTTCGATGGCCCGCGGCGAGGCCGAATAGCCTTCCGCTGCCAGCAAGGCCGCGAACAGGCCGTTGCGCGCCGCGTTGCCGACGCTGACATTCTTGGCGGCGCTCGGCAGATTTTCGACGATGCCGGCCGACTGGCTGGCGGCGATCCCGATCGCATTCGAGATCTGCTCCGCCGGCAGATCCAGCAGTTTCGAGCAGGCCACCGCCGCGCCGAACACGCCGCAGGTCGAGGTGATGTGCCACCCCCGCGCATAATGGTTGGGAGAGACCGCGTTGCCGACACGGCATTCGATCTCCACGCCGAGAATGAAGGAGGTGAGCACGGCCCGCCCGGAAAAGCGCCGCGCCTGCGCCAAGGCCAGTACGGGAGCCGCGACCGGCGCCGCCGGATGGATGATCGTCTCCATGTGCGTATCGTCGAAATCGAGCAGATTGGCCGATACCGCGTTGAGGAACGATGCCCCCATCGCATCGAGCCGCTCCGCGCGGCCGATCAGCGACGATGTCGCGGCGCCGCTGAACGGCTGCAGCGTGCGCAACGCGGCGCTGACGGCCGGGTCGTTCGCCGAACCGAGCGCGGTCGCGAAGAAATTCAGGATCGAACGCTTCGCCTCGTGTTCCTGCGCGGCGACATCCGCCCACGCGGCGCCGGCGACGAAATCGGCGAACGTCATTCCGGCGCCTTGGGCTTCCACTTGCCGCACGTGAGCGAATTCCTCGAACCTTGTTTCGCGACCCTATTCCGGCGCGCCATGGCCTGTCGACAGGAATCTTCTGCTTGACAGATTGACTGACAATCTTGACATTCGACGAAACGCGCCCGGGACCTCGGCGCGCGCAACAGCATGCGCCCGCTCGCGGCGCGACAGGGAGCGAACCATGGCAGGAGAAACGATCGGCTTCATCGGAACGGGCCGCATGGGCGGACCGATGGCGAGCCGCCTGCTCGACGCCGGCTATTCGCTCTGCATCTACGATACGCAACCCGAAGCGACCAAGGCATTGGTGGCGCGCGGCGCGCGGCTGGCGAAATCGCCGGCCGAAGTCGCGTCCGCCGCCGACATCGTGCTGGCCAGCCTGCCGATGCCCGACATCGTGAAGGCGGTCGCCCTTGGTCCAGACGGCGTCATCGCCGGCAACCGCGCCACTGTCATGATCGACCTCTCCACCACCGGCCCCGGCACGGCCAAGCTGATCGCAGCCGGGTTCGAGGCACGCAACGTCACGCTGGTCGATGCGCCCGTGAGCGGCGGCATCAAGGGCGCGGTCAACGGCACGCTGGCGGTGATGGTGTCGTGCCCGAAGCCGACCTATGAGAAGGTCGAGCCGATCCTGAAACATTTCGGAAAGCTGTTCTACACCGGCGACAAGCCGGGCACCGCGCAGACGGCAAAGCTCGCCAACAATCTGATGGCGGCGGCCGCGCTCGTGATCACCTCCGAAGCGGTGGCGATGGGCGTCAAGGGCGGCGTCAATGCAAAAGTCCTGATCGACATCATCAATGCCAGCAGCGGGCGCAACAGCGCCTCGGAGGACAAGTTCCCCCGCGCCGTGCTGCCCGGCACCTTCGATTTCGGCTTCGCCACCGGCCTTTCCTACAAGGACGTCCGGCTCTGCGTCGACGAGGCCGAGGCGATGGGTGTGCCGATGGTCTGCGGCGCGGTGGTGCGGCAGATGCTCGCCATCACCAACGCCAAATATGGCGCGTCGTCCGACTTCACCTCGATCGCAAAAGTGCTGGAGGAATGGGCCGGCGTGGAAATGCGCGGCTGACACGGCCCGACCGTCATACGAGGGACCATCGCCATGACCATCGGATCGACCGGATCGAGCAAGGTATCGCTGGCGCGGGCATTGGCCCGCACGGCGCTTGCCGTCGACCTCGGCGGTTTCGACGATGCTGTCGTTGCCAAGGCAAAACTCTGCCTGCTGGATTTCCTGTCCTGCGCCTTCGAGGCGCGCAACCATCCGTGGAGCCGGCAGGCGGTCGGGATCGCCCGTGAGGTCAAGGACGGCGCCACCATCATCGGCAGCCGCCCCCTCGCCTCGCCGGGCGATGCGGCGTTCGCGAACGCGGTGATGGGCCATGGGCTGGTGCGTGAGGACATGCACGCCGCCAGCATCTGCCATCATGGCGTGGTGATCTGGCCGACGCTGCTGGCGCTGTCGGAACGGACATCGCTATCCGGCGCGCAGTTCCTCGCAGCCGCGATCATCGGCTACGAGACCGGCGCGCAGATCGGCCGCGCGCTGTTCAATGCCGACCTCGCCCGTCTCTTCCGGCCGACCGGGCTGGTGGCGCCGCTCGGCGCCGCGCTGGCGGGAAGTTTTGCGCTCGGCCTCGGCGAAGATGCTGCGACCAGCGCGATCGCCATTGCCGCCAACACTTCATCCGGCCTCAACGAATGGCCGCGCGACGGCGGTTCCGAAATGTATTTCCATCCCGGCTTCGCCGCGCGCAATGCGATTGCCGCGATCGAGCTGGCCGAAGCCGGCGCCCGCGCGTCGGAAACGATCCTGGAAGGCGAAGCCGGATTGTTCGCCGCCTTCCGCCGCCAGCCGGCTCCCGCTGAAATCCGGCCGTTTGCCGGCACCGAGCCGGAGATCATGGCCGTCTACAACAAGCCCGCCCCGGCCTGCAATTTCGCGCAGACCGCCGCGCAGACGGCGCTGCGCGTGGCTCGCGAACTCGGACCATCGAAAGACATCGTCACCATCGCAGTCCGCGTCCCCGAGGCAGCCGCGGGCTATCCGGGCTGCGACTCCACGGGTCCGTTCCATAACGCGCTGCAGGCCAAGATGAGCATCCCCTTCAGCGTCGCCGCCGTGCTCGCCCGCGGCGCTCTGGAGGAGGAGAATTACGCCGATATCGCCGACACCAACATTCTGGCACTTGTCGAACGGATCGACCTGCAGACCGCGCCCGATCTGACGGCCGCGTTCCCGGCCCGTCAGGGTGCCGAAATCCTCGTCGAGCTGCGCAACGGCACGATGGTCCGACAGCGCCTCGACAACGTCATTGCCGCCACCGCGGCAGAGATTCGCGTCCGCTTCCGACAGGCTGCTTCCAGCGTGATCGGCGACCGCGCGCAGGATCTGGAAGGACTGGTCGACAATTGCGTTTCGCTGCCGGACAGCGGTGTCATCGCCGCGTGGTGCCGACCCGAACCGGCCGGACAGCGGCTGCGGCCGGCATCATGATCGACCGCGACAGACAAAAAATGGGGGAAACAATGTTCAAGCCCGACACGGCAGCGCGAGGTCCGCGGTGACCCAGGCGCTGGAAGGCTTTCTGCAGGCGCTATCCGCCGGGCTCTTGATCGGCGCGGTCTACGGCCTGATGTGCGTCGGACTCGGGCTGATCTTCGGCGTCATGCGGGTGATCAATTTCGCCCAGGGCGATTTCATGATGCTCGGCATGTACGCGGCGTTCTATTTCTTCACCGCGTTCGGCGTGCAGGCCGCGTTCGGCAACACCATTGGACCGTTCGTCGCCATCGTGCTGGCCGGCCCGGTGCTGGCCGTGTTCGGTTACTTCGTCCACCTCACCTTGATCTCGCGCGTCTCCGGCACCCGCACCTCCTCGCTCGAGGGTGAAGGCCATTATGCCCAGCTCATCCTGACGCTCGGCATCGCCTTGATCCTGCAGAATGGCGGCCTGCTGGTGTTTGGTTCGGTGCTGGCCTCGATCCGCACCCCGCTGTCGAGTTCGGCCTGGGAGCTCGGGCCGCTGTTCAACGACATCAGCGTGTTCATCAACAAGGCGCGCGGCATCGACGCCGTGGTGTCGCTGGTGACGATGATTCTGCTGACGCTGATGATCACGCGCTCGCGGCTCGGCAAATCGCTGCGCGCCGCCGCCGACAACCCGACGGCGGCGACCTATATGGGCATCGATGTCGACCGCGCACACCGCATCGCGTTCGCGCTCGGCACCGGCATCACCGCCATCGCCGGCGGGCTTTTGGCGACCAACTACCCCTTCCATCCCTTTGTCGGCGTCGAATACGTCATCGTGATGTATGCCGGCGTGGTGCTCGGCGGCATGGGCAGCATCATCGGGGCGTTCTGGGGCGGCATGACGATCGGCCTGGTGCAGCAGATGTCGACGCTGATCCTGCCGACGCAACTGCAAAACGCCGCGATCTTCGTGGTGTTCCTGCTGATCGTGTTCTTTCGTCCGCAAGGCTTCTTCGGGCGCATGGTCGAGAGGACATGACCATGCGCGAATGGCGTTCGCTGCTGCCCATCCTCATCTTCACCGCGCTCTATGCCGGACTGTCGCTGAGCGTGACCAACTCCTACTACCAGCTCGTGATGACACTGGTGCCGGTGTGGGCGATCTTCGGCCTGTCGTGGAACCTGCTCTCCGGCTACACCGGCCTGATCTCGTTCGGCCACGCCGCTTTCTTCGGCGTCGGCGCCTATGCCGTCGTGCTCGGCCAGATCCATTTTGATCTCTCGCCCTGGATCATGATCCCGATCGCCGCCGTGCTCGGCGGTATTGCCGGGCTGTTGATCGGATTCCCCACCTTCCGCCTGCAGGGCCACTACTTCGCGCTGGCAATGCTCGCCTACCCGCTCGCCATTCTCTACGTGTTCGAATGGCTCGGCCTGCAGGAAGTGACGCTGCCGATCAAGCGCGACAATGCGGCCGCCTATATGCAATTCGCTGATCACCGGCTCTATACGCTGCTGGCGCTGGCGATGATGCTGGCCACCATATTGCTGAGCCGTTCGATCGAACGCTCGCGCTTCGGCATGGCGCTGCTCGCGATCAAGCAGAACGAAGCCGCCGCCGAAGCCGCGGGCATCAATACGCTGGCCTGGAAGCTGCGCGCCGTCACGCTCTCCGGCGCCATTGCCGGCGCGATCGGCGGATTTTACGCGGTCGTGCTGCTGGTCGTGACGCCGCAAAGTGTGTTCGGCATGCTGGTATCGGCGCAGGCGCTGACGGTGGCGATGTTCGGCGGCGTCGGCACGGTGTGGGGCCCGGTGATCGGATCGGTGATCCTGATCCCGCTGGCGGAAACGCTCAATGCCGAAGCCGGCTCGCGCTTTCCCGGCATCCAGGGCGTGATCTACGGCCTCGCCATCATCTGCGTCATCCTGCTCGCTCCGGAAGGCCTGTTCTGGAAGATCCGCGATTTCTGGCGCAAGCGCGCGGCCACGCCAGCGGCGGCAAGTTCGGCGAAACCGGATGTCCCGGCTGCCGCCGTTGCCGAACCCGTGCCGTTGCGGCCCCGCTCCGCCGGCACCGGCGACGTCGTCCTCGACGTGCGCAACCTGTCGCGTTCCTTCGGCGGACTGAAGGCCGTGCAGGATGTCAGCTTCAAGCTGCGGCAGAACGAAATCCTCGGCATCATCGGGCCCAACGGCGCCGGCAAGACCACGCTGTTCAACCTGCTCAACGGCTTCCTGCGGCCCGATACCGGTCAAGTCCTGCTCGACGGCCGCGAGATGGCCGGCCGCAAGCCGCACGCCCTCTGCGAAGCCGGCATCGGCCGCACCTTCCAGATCATGCGTCCGTTCCTGCGCATGTCGATCTCCGACAATGTCGTCGTCGGCGCCTATGTCCGCGCTAGGACCGATGATGAGGCGCGGCACCTGGCGGCCGATGCCATCGCCCGCGTCGGCCTCTCCGACATCGCCGACCGCATCGCCGGCGAACTCACGACCAAGGAATTGCGGCTGATGGAGCTCGCCCGCGCGCTGGCCGGGCAGCCGCGCATCCTGCTGCTCGACGAAACGCTCGCCGGCCTCGGCCATGACGAAGCCAACGAGGTCGTCGAAGTGATCCAGCGCCTCGCCCGCGACGGCATGACGATCGCGATCATCGAACACACGATGCAGGCGATGGTCCGCCTGGTGGACAGTTTTCTCGTCCTCGACCACGGCGCGGTCATCGTCGAGGGCGAGCCGGAAAAAGTCACGCGCGACAGCCGCGTCATCGAGGCGTATCTCGGCAAGAAATGGGTGGCCCATGCTCCGAATTGAAGGGCTCACCGCCGGCTACTCGGCCATTCCCGTCCTCAACGGCGTCTCGATCCAGGTCGAGGAAAGTCAGTTCGTCGCCATCGTCGGCCCGAACGGCGCCGGCAAGACCACGCTGTTCAAGACCATCTCCGGCATCGTGCGCCCGAGTGCGGGAAGGATCACGTTCGAAGGCCAGGACCTGCTCTCGATCCAGCCGGCGCAGCGCGCGCATCTCGGCATCGCCCACGTGCCGGAAGGCCGTCAGGTCTTCCCCTCGCTCACCGTGATGGAAAACCTCGAAATGGGCGCGATGACGGAAGCCGGCCGGCGCGACTGGAAGCACAACCTCCAGCAGATATTTGAATGGCTGCCGATCCTCGCCGAGCGTCGCGGCCAGTTCGCCGGTACGCTGTCGGGCGGGCAGCAGCAGATGCTGGCGATCGGCCGCGGCCTCGCCTCCTCGCCAAAACTGTTGATGCTGGATGAGCCCTCGATGGGGCTTGCGCCCACCACCGCCGATTTCATCTTCGAGCGGCTGATCGAGATCCGCAAGCAATCGAAGCTGACGATCCTGCTGGTCGAACAACGCGTGGCGGAAGCGCTGGAATCCGCCGACCATGGCTACGTGCTCGAAGCCGGCCGCGTCGCGCTCGAAGGCAACAACCAGACCCTGCGGGCGGACGACCGCATCCGCAAGGCCTATCTCGGCATGTAACCAACAGCAACAAATACAGGAAGGAACAAAATGGCCCAGAACGCATCCGGAAAACTCTCGAAGACGTCGCTCACGCGTCGCACCGTTCTCTCCGGCGCCGCCGCGATGGGACTGTCGTCCATGGCGCGCGCGCAGGCACCTGGCGAGGTCAAGGTCGGGCTGATCGTGCCGCTGTCCGGCATCTACACCCGCCCCGGCCAGGTGATGAAGATGGGCGCCGAGATGGGCATCGAACACATCAACGCGCAGGGCGGCATCAAGGCGCTCGGCGGCGCCAGGATGAAGCTCGTCGTGATCGATTGCGGCGACACCACCGAGAAGGCCAAGAACGCGGCGCAGCGCATGGTGGCGCAGGAGACCGATCTCGTGGCCGCGACCGGCGCCTATCTCAGCTCGTTCACGCTCGCCGTGACCGAAGTGACCGAGCGCGCGGAACTGCCGGTGCTCACTTTGTCCTATTCGGACCTGCTGACCGACCGCGGCTTCAAGTTCATCTTCCAGACCGCCGCTCCTGCCAGCGTGCAGTCGCAGCTCGGCGTGCCCGAACTGATGAAACTGGCGGAAAAGGCCGCCGGCAAGCGGCCAAAGACGGTCGCGATGCTGATGGACAACACGGCGACCTCGGTCGCGACCGCCAAGGCACTGAAGGAGAAGCTCCTCGCGCAGGAAGGCCTTCAACTCGTCGTCGAGGAAGTCTGGACGCCGCCGCTCGCCGACGCCACGCCGCTGATCCAGAAGGTCCGCTCGGCGAGGCCGGACCTGCTGCTGTTCATGCCGAACGCGGTGTCCGACGCCAAGCTCGGGCTGGAGAAGATCAACGAGTTCGGCCTCGGCCAGGGCAAGATCCCGACCGTCTCCTTCAGCATCACCATCGCCGAGCCGGACATGCTGCAGAGCGTCACGCCCGAAGTCGTGCAGGGCATCATGACCATCGTCGCCAACTGGGGCTGCAAGGGTCATGAAGACATCATCGCGGAACTGAAGAGCAAGTACAAGGAGCCGTGGGCGACGCAGAACGTGATCTCGACCTATGGCGACATGTGGCTGATGAAGGAAGCGCTGGAAAAGGCCGGCAAGGCCGACCGCCTTTCCGTCGCCCAGGCGTTCCGCACCATGGATGGCGGGCCGGCAAAATACTATCCGGGCGGGCAGTTGAAGTTCGACGAGAAGGGCCGGCGTGTCGGCGCCGGCGTCGTCATCGTGCAGTGGCAGAACGGCGTGCCGGTCACGGTCTATCCGTCCGACCTCGCCCAGGCGTCTCCGTTCTGGCCAAAGAAGTCCTGACCAAAAAATCGTCTCTAAAAATATAGATGGGAGGAGTGTCATGACAAGAAATACCAAGGCCGCCCTGACGCGGCGCAGCCTGCTGGCTGGCGCATCCGCCGGCCTGCTTGCGCCCCGCGCCTGGGCGCAACAGTCCGCGGAAGTGAAGGTTGGATTGCTGGTGCCGGTCTCCGGCCTCTACACGCGCCCGGGCACCGTGATGCGCGAAGGCGCCGAAATGGCGGTCGACCACATCAACGCGCAGGGCGGCATCAAGGCGCTCGGCGGCGCCAGGATGAAGCTGGTCGTACTGGATTCCGGTGATACCACCGAAAAGGCCAAGAACGCCGCGCAGCGCATGGTGGCGCAGGAAACCGACATGGTCGCCGCCAGCGGCGCATATCTGAGTTCATTCACGCTGGCCGTCACCGAGGTCACCGAGCGCGCCAATCTGCCGGTCCTCACCCTCTCCTACTCGGACCTGATCACCGATCGCGGCTTCAAATATGTGTTCCAGACCTCGGCCACCGCGGGCTCTCAGGCCAAACAGGCGCTGCCCCAGATCGTCAAGCTGGCAGAAACCGCTTCCGGCAAGCGGCCGAAGACCGTCGCCATCGTCACCGACAATACCGCGGCCTCGGTCTCCTCGGCGAAAGCCATGCGCGACGGCCTGCTCGCCGAAAATGGCCTGCAGCTCACCGTCGACGAAACCTTCACACCGCCGCTCGCCGACGCCACGTCGCTGGTGCAGAAGGTGCGTTCGGCCCGGCCCGACCTGCTGTTCTTCCTGCCGACGGTGATCTCGGACGCAAAACTGCTGCTGGAAAAGATGAACGAGTTCGGCCTCGGCCAGGGCAAGATCCCGACGATCTCATTCGGCATCGCGATCGCCGAGCCCGACATGCTGCAGACCGTCAGCCCGGAACTGCTGCAGGGACTGTTGACGTGCGTCGCGAGCTGGGGCGCCAAGGGCCACGAGGCGCTGATCGCCGAACTCAAGACCCGCTACAAGGAGCCGTGGATGACGCAGAACGCGATCTCCACCTATGGCGACATGTGGGTGATCAAGGACGCACTGGAGAAGGCCGGCAAGGTCGATCGCATCGCCGTGGGCGACGCGCTGCGCACCATGGATGCCGGCCCCTCGAAATATTACCCGCTCGGCGAAATCAAGTTCGACGAGAAGGGCCGCCGCGTCGGCGCCGGCATGACCATCGTGCAGTGGCAGGCCGGCGTGCCGGTCACCGTGTTCCCGCCGCAACTGGCGCTGGCCCAGCCGTTCTGGCCGAAAAACTAGGAAGGGAAGCAAATGGACAAGGCAACATACGATCGGGGCCTGCAAATCCGCAAGAGCGTGCTGGGCAGCGAATTCGTCGACAAGGCGATCGCTTCCGCCGACGATTTCAACCGGCCGATGCAGGACCTGACGACGGAATATTGCTGGGGCTATGTCTGGGGCCGCGACGGCATCTCGCACAAGACCCGCAGCTTCCTCAACCTCGCCATGCTGTGCGCGCTCAACCGGCCGCAGGAGCTCAAGACCCATATCAAGGGCGCCCTGACCAACGGCGCCACCCGCGAGGAAATCCGCGAGGTGTTCATGCAGGTCGCGATCTATTGCGGCGTGCCGGCCGGCGTCGACGCGTTTCGCAATGCAAAGGAAGTGTTTGCCGAACTGGACAAGAAGTAGCCGGAGCCTGTGATGACGCTGAAAGGCAAATGGGCGCTCGTGACCGGGGCAACGGCAGGCCTCGGCTTTGCCGTCGCCGAAAGCCTCGCCGGCGCAGGCGCCAACATTGTCCTGCATGATCTGGCCGAGCCGGTCGCGTCGCGGGATCGGCTTCGTGCACAGTACAGCGTCGAGGTGGTCAGCATTGCCGCTGACCTGTCACAGCGGGCCGCCATCGAAGACATGATGGCAGACCTGCTCAAGCTCACCGGCGGGCTCGACATCCTCGTCAACAATGCAGTGGTCCGTCATTTTTCACCCGTCGAAACCTTTCCGGCGGAGAAATGGGACGAGGCGCTGGCCGTCAATCTGTCCGCGCCGTTCCACCTGATCCGTCTGGCGCTGCCCGGCATGAAGACGCGGAACTGGGGCCGCATCATCAACATGGCCTCGATCTATTCGAGCCGCGCCGTCGCCGATCGCATCGACTACGTCACCACCAAGACGGCGATTCTCGGCGTCACCCGCGCGGTGGCGGTGGAGACGGCGCGGACCGGAATTACCTGCAATGCGCTGTGCCCCGGCACGCTGCCGACACCGGCGATCCAGGGGAAGATCGCCGACCTGGCGGCCCGCGACGGCCGCGCCATCCAGGACACCACGAGTGACTATCTGGCGAGCCGGCAGCCGACCCGGCGCTTTATCGCGATGGCGGCCGTCGGCGCGATGGCGGCCTTCCTGTGCAGCCCCGCCGGGCAGGACATCACCGGCGCCACGCTGCCGATCGACGGGGGCTGGTCGATCGCATGAGCCTCAACCAAGAGAGCCGCAATGGCCGAAGAATCCAGCCGAAATGGCGGCCGAAGCAGCCGCCCCATGTCCGGATTGCCGAGATGATGATTCTGCCCGTAAATCGCTGTTGAACCCATGCCGGGACCAAGGCGGTAGACAATGGACAAACGCGGTGAACTGCAATCCACGCTCCGGATCGAGGACGTTCCGACCGTCCGCTCGATGGTCGCGCAAAAGTTGCGCGAGGCGATCATGTCCGGCACGCTGAAGCCCGGCCAGCGCCTGATCGAACGCGAGTTGTGCGAGATGACCGGCGTCAGCCGCCCCTCGATCCGCGAGGCGCTGCGGCTCTTGGAGGCCGATGGCCTCGTCACCACCGTCCCGCACCGCGGCCCCGTGGTGAGCACCATCAGCCTCGAGGAAGCCAAGCAGCTCTACGCCGCGCGCGCCGTGCTCGAGGGATTCGCGGGGCGGGAGTGCGCGCGCCTGCACGATCCGGTCGTCGTGCAGCGGATCGGCGACGCCCTGACGAAGCTGAAGGCCGCGTTCGCCGATGGCGACCTGATGATGGCGCTGGAGGCCAAGACGGAGTTTTACGCCGCGCTGATCGGCGGCTGCCAGAACGCCTTCATCGAGCGGATGCTGAAACCGCTGCACGACCGCATCACGCTGCTGCGCATCACCTCGATGTCGCAACCCAAGCGCATCAACAAGAGCCTGCGCGAGGTCACCGCGATCTGGCGCGCCATCCAGGCCGGCGATCCCGATCTGGCCGAAAAGTGCTGTGTCGATCACATCAATGCGGCAGCGGTGGCCGCACTCGCCATGATCGCGCAATCCTCCGCCTCCGGCGAGAAGGCGACGGGGGATGACTGACCGGGCATCTCCCAGAACCAACCAATAAGAAAAGAGTCTACAGGAAACGGCCATGAAGTTTGCAAAACGCGTTTTGTTGATGCTGTTGCTCATCCCGGTCATGCCGGCGGTCGCCCAGGATTTTCCCAGCCGGCCGATCACCATGATCGTCCCCTTCTCCGCCGGCGGGCCGGGCGACGTCATCGCCCGCCTGCTCGGCACGTCGATGAGCGCGACGCTGAAGCAGAGCATCATCATCGAGAACGTCGTCGGCGCCGGCGGCACGCTCGGTACCAACCGCGTCGCCAAGGCCGCGCCTGACGGCCATACCATCCTGTTGATGCATGTCGGCCAGGCCACCGCGCCTGCGCTCTACGCCAAGCTGCCGTTCGATCCGGTCGGCGACTTTGCGCCGATCGGCCTCGTCACCGACGTGCCGATGATCCTGGTGGCGCGCGCCAATTTTCCCGCCAGGGATTTGAAGGAGCTGGTCTCCTATGTCCGCACCAACGGCGACAAGGTAACCTATGGCAATGTCGGGCTCGGCTCGGCGTCGCATCTGTGCGGGCTGATGTTCATGAGCGCGATCGAAACCAAGCTCACGCCGGTCTATTACAAGGGCGGCGGCCCGGCGCTGAACGACATCATCGCCGGCCACATCGACGTCTATTGCGATCCCGCCACGGGACCTACGCCCTACATCCAGGCCGGCACCATTCCGGGCTACGCCATCACCAGCAAGAAACGGGTGCCGACCTTGCCGAACCTGCCGACCGCGGCCGAGGCCGGCGTGCCGAAATTCGACGTCACGACCTGGTACGGCCTGTATGCGCCGAAGAACACGCCCCAGCCGATCGTCGACGCGCTGGTCGGCGCGCTGCAGAAGGCGCTGAAGGACCCGCCGCTGGTCAGCCGATTCGGCGAACTCAGCATGGCCCCGGTCGAGGAAGAGCGCGCCACGCCCGCGGCGCTGGCAAGCTTTCTCAAGGCCGAGATCGTGAAGTGGGACAAGATCATCAAGGACGCCGGCATCACGCCGCAGTAGCGCCGGCTCCTCATGGTGAGGTGCGCGTAGCGCGTCTCGAACCATGAGGCCCGTCTGTGGCCTGCATCCTTCGAGACGCGGCGAAGGCGCCGCTCCTCAGGATGAGGGGTTGAGGGCTTCAACGCAGTCGCCTCAAAGACTGGCGGTGATCCCGCCGTCCACATAGAGCGTGTGGCCGTTGACGAAGGACGATGCCTTGCCGGACAGGAACACGGCCGCACCGACCAGTTCCTCGACATTGCCCCAGCGCGCCGCCGGCGTGCGTTTTTCCAGCCAGGCCGAGAACTCGGGATTGTCGACCAGCGCCTGGTTGAGCGGCGTCTTGAAATAGCCCGGCGCGATGGCGTTGACCTGCAGGCCGTATTTCGCCCAGTCGGTGCACATGCCGCGGGTCAAATTCCGGATTGCGCCTTTGGTCGCCGTGTAAGGCGCGATGCCCGGCCGCGCCAGTTCGCTCTGCACGGACGCGATGTTGATGATCTTGCCCTGGCCCCGCGGGATCATGTGGCGGGCAACGGCCTGGCCGACATAGAACGCGCTGGAGATGTTGGTGGCGAGCAGCTGCTCCCATTTCTCGACCGGAAACTCCTCCAGTGGCGAACGGAACTGCATGCCTGCATTGTTGACGAGAATATCGATCGCGCCGGTGTCCCTTTCGATGGCCTCGACGCCGTCCCTGGCCGCCTGCGCATTGGTCACGTCAAATCCGGCCGCTGACACCCTGTGCCCGGCATCCTTCAACCTGCGTGCGGCCGCCGCGAGCTTGTCCGCATCGCGGCCGTTGAGGACGATTTCTGCGCCATGCTCGGCAAGCCCCTGCGCGAGCGCAAAGCCGATGCCTTGCGACGAACCCGTCACTAGCGCCCGCTTGCCCGTCAGGTCAAAAAGTTCATATGTCATCCCGCGATCCGTCCGGCCTCCCCATGTGCGTCCAACAAAAGCAGAACCCTTCGGGAAAAGATAGAACCCCCAGCCTTTGGCAAAGGCCCCGAAATTGCATGGAGCCATCCGGGCGGACGGCATCGGCGATCACCGCCGGACGACGGAAGGGCAGGAGCACGACGTGACTGAAATCTCGACAACAACAACCGATCCTCGCCTGAACTGGGCCGCACTCTCTCAAGTCGAGCGCGACGCGGCCTATGACAACAACGCAGCGGTGAAGAACAGCGCGACGCTGATCGCCGAACGCAACCAGCGATCGGAGGCGCTGCGCGGCAGCCGCAAGTCGTCTCTCGATATTCCCTATGGCGCTCGCGCGCGCGCGAAGATCGATCTCTATCCCGCCACGGACAAAGCCGCGCCCTGCCTGGTGTTCCTGCACGGCGGCTACTGGCAGCGCAATTCGCGCGACGTGTTCGCGATGCTGGTCGAGGGCGTCTCGGCCCATGGCTGGTCGGTCGCCATTCCCGGATATTCGCTGGCGCCCGAGGTGTCGCTGACCGAGATCGTCACGGAGATATCGCAGGCGCTCGATTGGCTGGCCCAGAACGGCGCGTCTCATGGCATCGCCGGACCGGTCGTGCTCTCGGGCTGGTCGGCCGGCGGCCACCTCGTCGCGATGGCGCTCGACCATCCGCGCGTCGCGGCGGGGCTCGCGATATCGGGCGTGTACGACCTCGCGCCGATCCGCGATACCGGGCTGAACAACGCGCTGAAGCTGACCGACGGCGAAATCGAGACGCTGTCGCCGCTGCGCCTGCCCGTGGTCCACAAGCGGCTCGCCATCGCCTATGGCGTGGCCGAACTGCCGGCCCTGGTTTTCGATTCGGTCAGGCTTCATGAGAAACGCGTGGCCGCGAAGGCGCCGGGCGATCTGTTTCCGATCGCGGGAGCCGACCATTTCAGCATTCTGGAACAGCTGCGGCGTCCCGACGGCGCGCTCGTCGACATCGCCTTGAAGCTGATTTAGTTCGGCTGCGCCTTGATGGCGTTGGCATCCATCCAGACCTGGTCGTCCCTGACCTGGACCGGGAACAGCCGCAATGGACGACCCGGCCAGCCATAGGACATCCGGCCGTTGCGGAGATCGAACGAGGCGGCGTGGCGGGGGCAGAACAGGCGCCCGCCCGCGAGATGCCCGCGGCTGAGGTCGGCCTGCTCGTGCGGACAGATCCGCTCACAGGCGACCACGCGTCTGTCGTCCCAGATCAGGATGGCATCGATACCGGTGATGCGGACGCAGACGATGCCCTGCGAAATCAGCCGGCTGAGCCCGCAGACCGGCATCCATTGCTGGTCTTCCGCCGCCGCCGTTTCGGCCCGCTTATCCACCGAGATAAGCCTTTCGGACGTGCTCGTTCTCGATCATGTCGGCGCCGGGGCCGGACAGCACGATGCGGCCGCCTTCCAGCAGATAGGCGTGATCGCACATCTCCAGCGCCGCGAACGCGTTCTGCTCCACCAGCAGCACCGTCGTTCCGGCATCGCGGATGCCGCGGATGATGGCAAAGGTCCGCTCGACGATGTTGGGCGCCAGGCCCAGCGACGGCTCGTCGAACATGATCAGGCGCGGGCGCGACATCAGCGCACGGCCGATCGCCAGCATCTGCTGTTCGCCGCCGGACAGCGTGCCCGCCGCCTGCTTGCGCCGCTCGGCCAGGCGCGGGAATTCGACGTAGATCCGCTCGCGGTCGGCGGCGACCTCGGACGTATCGCGGCGCAGATAGGCGCCCATGTCGAGGTTTTCCTCGACCGTCATGTGCGGGAAGACTTTTCGTCCCTCCGGGCAATGCGCGATGCCGGAAGCCACCACGCGCGGCGGCTTGGCGCCGGCGATGTCCTTGCCCTCGAAACGCATCGATCCCGAGCGCGGCGCGACGAGGCCGGAAATCGCGCGCAATGTCGTGCTCTTGCCGGCGCCATTGGCCCCGATCAGCGCCACGAGCTGCCCGGCCTTCACCTCCAGCGAAATGCCGCGCAGCGCGGTGACGCCGCCATAGCCGCAGACCATGTCGCGGATCTCAAGCACGCGCCGCCCCCTGCCCGAGATAGGCCTCGATGACATCAGGATTGTTCCGGATCGCCTCCGGCGTGCCCTCGGCGATGATCCGCCCGTAATTGAGCACGACGATGCGGTCGGACACGCTCATCACCATCGGCATGTCGTGCTCGACCAGAAGGATCGTGACGCCGCGATGATTGATGTTGCGGACCAGCTGCACGAAGGCGTGGGTCTCGGACGCGTTCATGCCCGACACCGGCTCGTCCAGCAGCAGCATCGACGGCTCGGCGGCCAGTGCCAGCGCGACGCCGACCAGCCGCTGCTCACCGTAGGACAACGATCCCGCCGGATCATGCGCGCGGCGCTCGAGGCCGACCCATTCGACCAGTTCGCCGGCGCGCTCCCGCAGCCGCTTCTCCGACGACCGTGCCCTCGGCAAGCCCAGTATGCATTCGAGCAGATTGACCTTGCTCTGCCGGTGCAGCCCGATCAGCAGATTGTCGTAGACGGTGTCATTCGGAAACACGCTGGTGCGCTGGAAGGTGCGGGCCAGGCCGAGAGCGGCGATCTGGTGCGGCTTCAGGCCGTTCAGCGAAGTCCCGCGATAGCTCACGGCGCCGCGGGTGGGCTGCAGAAAGCCGGTGACGACGTTGAAGGCCGTGGTCTTGCCGGCGCCGTTCGGTCCGATCAGACTGACGATCTCGCCCTCGCCGACCGTAAAATTCATCTCCGAGAGCGCGACAAGGCCACCGAAGTGCACGGCGACCTTCTCGACGGTCAGGGCAGCCTCCCGCATCAGGCGTGCTCCTTGGCTTCGCGCTCGGCGAAGGCGACCGGCTCGCGCGCCTCGATCCGATCCGGCTTTTTCGCAAACCGCAGCGCCAGCGACGGCACGATGCCGCGCGGCAGCACGAACAGGATGACGATCAGCACGCCGCCATAGGCGATCCATTGCGCCTCCGGCGCCATGATCGGCCGCAGGAACACCGGCAGCAGGCCGAAGATCAAGCCGCCGACGACCGGGCCTGCCAGCGAGCCCTTGCCGCCGGCGATCACCATGATCACCATCGTCACGGTATTGATGAAAGCAAACACTTCCGGATCGATGATCCGGATGTAATGCGCGTACAGACTGCCTGCCGCACCGGCGATGCCGGCCGAGATCACCGCCGCCAGCGTCAACGATTTCGTGACGTCGATGCCGACCGACACCGCCAGCGTCTCGTTCTCCATCAGCCCGCGCATGGCGCGGCCGAACGGCGAATGGACCAGGCGGGCGATCAGGAAATAGGTGAGGACTGCCACCGTCAACACGAGGTAGTAGTTCTGCAGCTTGGTCCGAAGGGTCCATTCCCCCAGCCCCGGCCATCCGACCGTGATCGAGGGGATGTTGGTCAGCGCCAGCGGGCCTTGCGTGAGTTCGACCCAGTTCAGCGCCACCAGCCGGACCACTTCGGCAAAGGAGATCGTCACGATGACGAAATAGGCGCCGCGCACACGGAACGACAGCAGGCCGACGAGGTATCCGCAAAGGCCGGCGACGACGATCGCAAGCGCGAAGCCTGCGATCGGCGGCCAGGGCGCGTGGACGATGCGCCAGCCGAGCGGCAGGCCGACGTCAAAGCCGAGCGAGGTCAAGGCGCTGACATAGGCACCGATGCCGAAGAACGCGATATGGCCGAGACTGAGCTGGCCGGTGAAGCCGAGCAGCAGATTGAGGCTCATCGCGCCGATGATGAAGATCCCGGTCGTGATCAGCGCGTTCATCAGATAGGGGTCGCGCAGCCACAGCGGAACCGAGGCCAGCGCAATGATTGCGACAATGCCGACGGCAATCTTCATCCGACGCGCTCCGAGCGCGCGAACAGCCCGGTGGGCCTGAAGATCAGTACCGCGATGATGATCAGAAAACCCATGGCGTCGCGATAGCCCGACGACACGTAGCCGGCGCCGAGTTCCTCGGCGAGCGCCAGGATGAAGCCGCCGATGACCGCGCCGGTGATGTTGCCGAGCCCGCCGAGGATCACGATCGCGAACGCCTTGACGGCGGCGAGATCACCCATCTGCGGAAAGATGACATAGACCGGCCCGAGCAGCGCGCCGGCTGCGGCCGCGAGGCTCGAACCGATGGCGAAGGTCGAGGTATAGATCAGGTCGACATTGACGCCCATCAGCGAGGCGGTGTCCTGGTCCTGGAACGTCGCCCGCATCGCCGCGCCGAGTTTCGTCTTGTTGATCAGCAGATAAGTGACGACGATCAGCATCGCGGCCGAGGCCAGCACGAACAGCCGCAGCCAGGACACCGACACCGGCCCAAGCACCAGCGGCGCCTCGGGAAACGGCGTCGTCACCGACTTCGCCACGCCGCCCCAGATCCACAGCGTGCCGGACTGCATCGCGATCCAGGCGCCGATCATGACCAGCATGGTGGTGTCGATGTCGGAACCCCGTAGCGGCCGCAGCAAGGTCAGCTCGATCGCCGCGCCCAGCAGCCAGCCGGCCACGACGGCGAGCGGCAGCGCCAGGAAGAAATTGACGCCGAGCTGATGCACCACGATGAACATGATGTAGGCGCCGAACGTGTACAAAACCCCGTGGGTGAAGTTGACCACGTTCATGATGCCGAAAATCAGCGTCAAGCCGATGCCGAGCAGCGCATAGGTGCCGCCGAGCACCAGCATGTTGATCAGGTGTTGCAGAAACTGGCTCAAAATGGCTCCCGAAATTCCTGAAGCGGGCGAGTTCCGCGGCGATCAGCGGCCCTCGCCCGTGTGACGTCAGAGCGTCTTCATGCCGATCTTGCCGTCGGTGATTTCGATCAGATAGACGTTGGGCTGGCTCTGGCCGCTTTCCTTGCCGGCGGGACCCGACTTCTTGAACACGATGTCGCCGTTCAGGCCCTTGATGTTGATGTCCCACAGCGCCGCCTTGATCGCCGCCGGCTCCGCCTTGCCGGCCTTTTCGATCGCGGCCGCCGCGGTGCGGATGCCGTCATAGCCGCGGAAGCTCTCGGTGCAGCCGGCGAAATCGAAGCCGCGCTTCTTCCATTCGGCAATGAAATAGTTGGTCGCCTCCGGGTTCGGCGTCTTGTCGGGAAACCAGGGCAGGAAGGTCGTCAGGTGCATGGTGCCGTTGGCGGCGGCGCCCGCCTGCGCGATGATCTGGTCGGGATTTTGCGAACCGCCGGTCGTGATGATCCGCTTTTTGAGGCCGAGGGCGGCGGCCTGCTTGAAGATCAGTGTCAGCTGATCGACCGCGGTCGTCACGATGATGGTTTCGGAGTCGGTCCCCTTCAGCTTGGAGAGCTGCGCGCTCATGTCCTGGGCGCCCTGGTCCATGGTCTCGACCGATCCGACCGTGATCCCTTTCTCCTTCATCATCTTGCTGAAATCCTCGGCGGTGCCGCGGCCCCAGTCGTTGTTGATGACGAGGAAATCGACCTTCTTCAGTTCGAGCTTGTCGACGATGTTCTTGAATGCCGCGGCCTCGATCGCCGACGGCGGCGAGATGCGGAAGATGAAGGGATTGCCGGTCGTCGTGATCTTGCCCGACGAGGAGGTTTCCACCACCATCGGCACCTCGTATTCCATCAGCTTGGGCATCACGGCCAACGTCAGGCTGGAGCCCCACGCGCCCATGATGACCGGCACCTTGTCGCTGGTGATCAGCTTTTCGGCGACGGCGGCAGCTTCGGTCGGGTTGCTCTTGTTGTCCTCGATGACCAGTTCGATCTTCTTGCCGAGGATGCCGCCCTTGGCGTTGATCTCGTCGGCCGCGATCTTTGCGCCGTTCACTACGTAGGTGCCCGACGCGGCGAACGCGCCGGTCAGGGGCTCGTTGACGCCGATCTTGATGGTCTGGGCCTGAGCCGCCCCGCTTATGACGGCGATCGCCAGCGCGATCGCCGGAACAATCTTGAAAGTTCGTTTCATGTTCTTCTCCACTGTCACGCTGTTAAATCCAACCGCCGTCCAAACCTCGTCACCCCGTCTCGCGGCCCAGCCACCGCGCGATCTGCGCGCGCAAGGCGCCGAGCAGCAGCGCCATTCCATTCAGTTCGGCCGGCGCGGCATCAGCCGGTGCGCCCGACAGCCGGCGATCGAGATTGCCGGCGAATTCGGCGATCAATCGCGATGCGAGATCGCGCACCAGCCCCGGCCGTCCGACCTGGGCCAGCATGCCCGTCAGGGTGTAACCGATGGAAAGATCGACGCGCGTGCCCTGCCCGGCCGGCAGCAGCCGGTAGCGGATTTCGCCCTGCGTCGAAGATCGGCTGCGGCGGTCGTTGCCGATGCCGACGATGCGGCCGGACATGTCGGCGGGATCACGCTCGACACGCGCGGCGCCCTGGAACGTCGCGGCAATCGGGCCGATTTTTACCCGGATGGCCCCCTCGACGCGCTCCGGTGTCGACGGCGACGTCAACGACGCGCCGGGAAGACACGCGGCCACGGCGGCGATGTCGCCGAACACAGCAAACACCTGCCCGGGCGGATACGCGACGGTAAAATGTTGTTCCAGAACGGTGGCCGGCGTGAAGTCCGGGATCGAGCCGACCGAACTGGCTGCCTCGGACGTGATGAGGTCACCCGCCCGCACCGCGTGTTCGGCGCTATGCTTGCTTCGTCCTGAACCGACCGGACCCAAACTGTTCCGGCCGCCGCCCGGTTGGGGCGTGATATCGCGCCCGCGCCGCGCTTCGATCACGGACTGGACCGCCCTGATGATGCCGACATAGCCGGTGCAGCGGCAAAGATTCCCGCTCATGCCGACCCGGATCGCACGCTCATCGGCATCCGGCAGCCGCAGTACGAGATCGCGTGCCGAGACCAGCATTCCCGGGGTGCAATAGCCGCATTGCAGCGCGTGCTCGCGGGTGAAGGCGGCGCGAAGCTCGGTCGTGACGTCGTCCGCGTCGAGGCCTTCGATCGTGGTGATTTCGGCGCCTTCGCAGGCCGCCGCATAGGTGATGCAGGAACGTGCCGGAACCCCGTCGACCAGCACCGTGCAGGCGCCGCAGACGCCATGTTCGCAGCCGAGATGCGTCCCGGTCAGGTCGAGTTTCTCGCGGACGAAATCGGCCAGATTGGTGCGCGGCTCCGCCGCTATCCGCACCGCGCGCCGGTTGACGCTGAGTTCGATCATGCTCATGCGGCGGCCTCGCGCACGGCGCGCTCCAGCACGTTGATATGGATATGACGATGAGCGGCGTTCGCGACGCCTGCCTTCACGAGAATGGCGTCAGCCACGCTCGGATCGAAGCAGTCCTTGTAGTCACCGGTTACGCGCCCGCCGAACAGCGCTCCGGCGTCCGTGACGACAATCGGCGCGGACTCGATCGCGCCGATCACGATCCGGGCCGTCCCGGCGCTCGGATCGATCAGCACCGCCCCAATCGCATGCGCGAACTCGCCGGTCTTGCGGCAGCTCTTGACGTAGCCCCAATGCGCGGATGGCGGCCGCGCCGGAACATGAATCGTCTCGACGATCTCGCCCGCGCGCAGCGCGCTCTCGAGTGCGCCGACGACAAATTCCTCCATCGCAACGATACGGCTGCCTGCGCTGCTCCGCAGCGTCACTTTTGCGCCCAACGCCGACAGCGCGGATACCCAGTCGGCCGCGGGATCGGCGTGGCTCAGCGATCCGCCCACCGTGCCGCGATTGCGAACGGCGCGGTAGGCGATGTTGGCGGCAACGGCCCGCATTGCGCCTCGCGTGACGTCAGGCGTGCGGCCATCCTCGATATCGGCGTGGGTGATGCAGGCACCAAGCACGAGTTCATCGCCATTGCGCTCGGCCTGCTTCAGTTCGGCAAGGGCGGTGATGTCGATAATCAACGGCGGCTCCACCAGCCGCAGATTGAGCATCGGCCCCAGCGACTGCCCGCCGGCGATGATCTTCGCCTGCTCGTGCGCCTGGCTCAGCACGGCGAGCGCAGCCTTCAGATCACGCGGGCGTTCGTAGCCGAAAGGCGCGGGTTTCATGCCGCCGGCCTTTCCGCATCGCGCGCCGCAAAAATCGCCTCGACCACGCGATAGGGCGTCACCGGCGACTGCATTAGTTCGACGCCGAGCGGCCGCAGCGCGTCGTTGAGCGCGTTGACGATCGCGGCCGGCGGCGCGATGGCGCCGCCCTCACCGATGCCCTTGACGCCGAACTGGGTGTAGGGCGACGGCGTCTCCATGTGATCGAGGCGGGGCGACGGCACCTCTGTCGGCCCCGGCAGCAGATAATCGGCGAGCGTCGTCGCCAGCGGCTGGCCCGATGCGTCGAACGGCATTTCCTCGTACAGCGCGGTGCCGATGCCCTGCGCCAGGCCGCCAAAGATCTGGCCGTCCACCACCATCGGATTGACCAGCACGCCACCGTCCTCGACGATGACGTAATCGAGGATTTCGATCTCGCCGATGTCAGGATCGACAGCGACGACCGCGGCGTGGGCGGCATAGCTGAACGTTCCGGTATCGCGCTGCGGCTTGTAGCCGGACGTCACCTCCAGCCCGGCGGGATCGACATCCGCCGGCAGATCCTGCGGGCGGCGATACCAGGTGTGCGCGATGGCCTGTAACGTGACGCTGCCGTTGACGCCGTGCACCTCGCCGTTCTGCAGCACCACCGCCGCCGGATCATGCTGCAGCAGTTTGGCGCCGATCTTCTTGACGCGTTCGCCGAGTTCGCGGCAGGCGGTGGCCACCGCGCCGCCCGCCATCACCATCGAGCGCGAGCCCCAGGTGCCGGTCGAGTACGGCGTCATCGCGGTGTCGCCGAGGATGATGCGCACCTTGGCGACATCGACGCCGAGCATCTCATGCGCGACCTGGGCCAGCGTCGTCTCCATGCCCTGCCCGTGCGAATGCACGCCGACGCGAAGCTCGAGCCCGCCATCGGGCGTCAGCCGCGCGGAAGCCTGTTCGTGGCCGGGCACCATCGGGATGCCCCATCCGGAGTAGACCGAGGTGCCGTGCGCGGCCTGCTCGCAATAGATCGAGACGCCGACGCCGATCAACCGTCCGTCCGCCTCGCCCTTGCGCTGGCGCGCACGCACGCCCTCGACATCGATGGCGGCCAGCGTCCGCCGCATCGCCTCGGGATAGTCGCCACTGTCAAAATGCTTGTTGGTGATGTTGTCGAACGGCATCTGCTCGGGCCGCACCAGGTTGCGCAGCCGCACCTCGCCGGGCTCCAGCCCCGCTTCCGCCGCGACCAGATCGAGCATCAACTCCAGCGCAAAACAGACGCCGGTGCGGGCCACGCCGCGATACGGCAGGATCGGACATTTGTTGGTGGCGACCGAAAACGTCCGGCAGCGATAAGCCGGCATCAGATAGGGCCCGGGAAGGATGCTGGCGACCTGCGCCGCCTCGAGACAGGCAGAGAACGGATAGGAAGAGTAGGCGCCCGAATCCACGGTCGCCTCGCAGTCGATGCCGCGCAGCCGGCCGTCGCGATCGGCATAGACCGTGATCTTGTAATGGTGTTCGCGGCAATTCGAACTGGCGACCAGATGCTCGCGGCGATCCTCGGTCCAGCGCACGGGGTGGCCGCGATGCATCGTCAGCCAGGAAAGGCAAACCTCTTCCGGCAGCAGAATGCCCTTGTGCCCAAAACCGCCGCCGACGTCGGGAGAGATGATGCGGATGCGGCCCTGCTCCATGCCGAGGCATTCGGCGAGGCCGCTGCGCGTGATATGCGGCATCTGCGCCGAGGAATAAAGCGTGAGCTGGTCGAGGCGATGATCGAAGGTCGCGACCACGCCGCGCCCTTCCAGCGGCGACATGCACTGCCGCGCCGTCGATATTTCGCGCGTCACCTTGATCGGCGCATCCAGCGCCTGCGAGATGTCGACCTCGAAATTGGCTTCGAGAAAGACGTTGTCGCCCCAATGCTCATGCACCAGCGCCGAGCCCGGCTCGCGCGCCTTGAGCATGTCGTAGACGGCGGGTAGCTCCTCAAGATCGAGCGTCACGGCGGCCGCGATGTCCTCGGCTTCGGCGCGGGTCGGCGCCACGCACATGGCGATGAGCTCACCGACCTGGCGCACCTTACCGGTGGCCAGCACCGGCTGTTCGGAAATCTTGAACCCCGGCAGCCCCGAAACCGCACGGATCGGATGGACGCCGGCGAGATCGGCCGCCGTGAAGACGCTGCCGCGATAGCGCTCCGGAACGTGAATGCCGCGGATCAGCGCATGCGCCAAGGGGCTGCGCACGAAGGCAACGTCCTGCAGGCCGGCAAGGCGGATGTCGGCCACGAACTGGCCGCGACCGCGCATCAGCCGTTCGTCTTCCTTGCGCGGCAGCCGGGCGCCGACGCCCTGCCCGGCGCCCGCTCCCGCGGAAGACAACTCGCGCTCGTTGCGCACCGTGTGGCTCTCCTCGATCGAACCGACGCCGACAGCTATGCCGCCACGGCTTGTGGCAGAATGGGCGCCACCGCGTCGTACCGGGTCCCGGCGCGGAGGCAGAACACGGGCTGCAGAAGGCCTTCGGCGATCACTTCGTTCTTTTCATTGTCGCTGAGGACAAACCGGCCGGCCTTCTCGGCGAGAACCGATACATCGGCATCCATGCCGATCTTCAGCGCGCCGATCTCGTCGGCGCGACCGAGCATCTTTGCCGGGTTGGACGTGACCATCGGCACGACCTGTTCGAGCGTGAGGCCAAGCGCCATCATCGAGCTCATCGCTTGCACGAGGCTGAACTTGGCCTGGCCGGCGAACGGATGGTTCTCTTCGTCCTCATGCTGGTCGGGCGTGCCGGCAGGCGCCGGGACATGGGTGTTGTAGCCGTGAATGTCGGCGCCGAGCGTAGTCGGAACGATGCCGGCGGCGATCGCCTTCTTGGCGAGCCGATAGGAAAAATGGCTGCCGTGGCCGACGTCGACCTTCAATCCGCGATCGAGTGCCGCCTGGATCACCGGATGCACCTCGCCCTCGCGATTGACGAAGCCGCCGGGATGGCGCGTGAACGGATGCGCCAGCACATCGCCCTCGCGCAGCAGCGGGATCACGCGCTCCAGAATCGTGTCGACGTCTTCGCCATTGGTGCCGCTCTCGGGCAGGCCCCAGAGCTGGCCGAAATGCACATAGACCGGCAGGTCGGCACGGCGTCCGATCTCGGCCGCCATCTCGATGACGCGAATGCCCCAGCGCGCGAAGCCGCCGATCTCGGCGTGCGCCTTGATGCCGCGCACAATGTCGAGATTGGCGGTCGCCGCCTTCACGGTGGCGTCGATATCGACGCCCTCGGGGCTGTAGAGCTGCGGATAATAATGCCCCTCCAGCCCGCCGACGAGATAGGCCGACAGGAACGCATAGACACGCGACTTCGCGGGTTCGGCGATGTAGTGCCGGAAGCCCGGCAGCGTCATGCAGGACGGTCCGCCCTGATCGACCAGTGTCGTCACGCCCGACTGCACGCCGACCATGTCCGGATTCATGCCGAAGCGACCGGAGACATATTGATAGACATGCGCGTGGGTATCGATCAGCCCTGGCAGCACCACCTTGCCGCTGACGTCGATCACTTCCCTGGCGCTGGCCGGCAGGATGTCCGCCTGCACCGCCGCGATCTTGCCGTTGCGGATGGCAACGTCCCGGATGCCATCGATGCCGGACGCCGGGCAGATCACGCGGCCGCCGCGCAGAAGCTGGTCGAAGGTGGCGCTGATCGCCATGAACACTCTCCTCTATCCTCGCCGGGGGCTTGACCCATCCGCTAAAATGCGAAGTATACTTCGTATCTGAAAAAGCAAATGTCATGCCATGATCGGCCATGGCAGGACCGATCGAATCGAGCTATTCGCGTTGACGTTTCGGGGTTTGGAGAGTGCGTTGCGGAAGGCAACCAAGCGTCGCGGTGAGAGCAAGCACCGCCCCTGGCCGCTGTCGCGGCGGCCGGGATTTCTGATCCGGCGACTGCACCAGATTCATGTCGCGCTGTTCCAGGAGGCATGCGGCGAATTCGAGATCACGCCGCTGCAATACAGCCTGTTATCCGCGCTGGCGGTGCGGAAATCCGCGGACCAGACCACGTTGGCGGCCGATATCGCGCTGGACCGCACGACGACGACGGGCGCGCTGAAGCGGCTGGCGGCGCGCAACCTGGTCGAAATCGCCGTCGATGATGAGGACCGCCGCGCGCGGCTCTGCAAACTGACTCCGGCGGGCACCGCACTGCTGGCCAGGATCGAGGCCTCGGCGCGCGCGGCGCATCGCGCGACGCTGGACAATCTAAGCGAACGGGAACAGGCCGCCTTCATCGACATGATGCAGCGCATTGTCGCAGCGCATTCCGACAGCGACGGCGCGACTTCGCTGCTCGATTGAGAGGTCGCGGCGCGCCGCCTGCTCGCTTTTTAAGTCGATCTGCATATTTTGTAGCCACTCGCCAGCCACGCGAACACCGTCCAGAACATTTGCAGCGCTCGAGCACCTGTGTAGCCCGTCATGAGCGCAGCGATTGCGGGACCGGCGTCCGCGGCGTCCCGCATATCGCAAGGGCTCATGCGGGCTGCAATTCCTTCTCACGCTCTACGTCCGCATCGATGGTGGGTAACCCTGGAATCGAACCAGGCAGGCACAACGGCGCAGGTTTTACAGGCCCGCTCAGTCCCCAGACTTGACGTTACCCAGATGGTTGCGGGAGTGCGATTTGAACGCACGTCTCGTGGTTATGAGCCACGCCCGGGGCCTGGTTACCGCTCCGGTCATCCCGCGAAAGATCGCCGAGGCTGCAAACGCCTCGGCGGCGCCGGCGTACATCCGGCCTGGCGCGATCGTCATTGGCGGAGAGCCGAGGAGTTGAGCCCCACACCTTGCGGTGCCATCGGTGTTCGAAGCCGTGCCGGCGCGCCTGTCCGGTTGACTCTCCTCAGTCCAATACAATTGGAGTATCTGCCCAATTCTCCGTCATGCCCGGGCTTGTCCCGGGCATCCACGTCCTGGGCACGACAAGCAAGAAGGACGTGGATGGCCGGGACAAGCCCGGCCATGACGAGGAAGGCCGGCGGCGAGCCTGCCGCCGGCCTCGTTACTTCTCGAGCTCGACATCCCAGTAGAGATAATCCCGCGAGGTCTCGTGCAGAAAGTTCGGCGGGAACAGACGCTGGGCCGCCATCAGTTCGCGCTGCGTCGGCTCGAACGGCTGGCGCAGCGGCTTTAGATGCGAGCGATCCTTGCGCGTGTTGCAGGGACTGCAGGCCGCCACGATGTTGGTCCAGCAGGTCTGGCCGCCATCCGCACGCGGGATGACGTGGTCGAACGTCAGTTCGCCGCGAAGCTGCTGGTCGCCGCAATACTGGCAACGGAAGCGATCGCGCAAGACACGGAGTCTAAGTCCGTCGCCTCTACCGGTTGGGCTAGTGGAGCGAGATGAAATTGACAAACGGCCGGCGCATGTCCGGCCAAAATCTCATCGCTGCCTGAAACCACCGTTGGCCGCTCCACCCAAGGAGACCGGTACCGGTCAGCGGATCGCCTTATGTCCTTGCAGGGGCGATCGTCCTGTATCGAAAATCAGTTCACGTCATCGCGCGGCGGCGGCACGCCGCCGATCCACGATCGGTTGATGTAGTCGAGATAGATCTGACGGGCTTCGGCCTCGGAGATGCCGCGGCGCGCCACGACGGTACGCACGAAGGCGAGCGCGACCGGCGAGGCAAAAATCCGCTCGCGGGCCTGCTTCTCGAGTCCTGTCTTGACGGTTCCGTTGCGGGCCATGTTGCCCTCCGCCTTGATGGCAGAGGGTGGATTCCCGCCGCCTGTTACGTGTTGCCTGCTATTCCGCCGGTCCCGAGATATTCGGGACTCGTCAGGATGCGCGGGCTGCATTCCATCGCGGACATGCGCGACCAGTCGCACGGCCGATTGAACGGCAGCGCGGCGGCGGCTTTCGCGACGATATGTGAGCGCATTCGCAACACGGGTTCGATCCTCAATCAGCGCCGGCGAGTTCGACGGCGTTTTGTGGGGCAGCCCTATGCACCGAGATTGGCGCATCCGTCAAGGGCAGCCGCGCTACATTCTGCTACGGAAGCTTCGTCGACGACAGCGTCAACGAAAGTTTTCGCGAAGCTAGTGCGTTACGAAAACTGAACAATTCGCCCGATCGCCCGCGTCAGAGCCAGTCGCGAAAGTTTCCCGATCGCGCGATCACGCGTGTGCGATTTCAGATCGCGCGCACCGCCAGGTCGGGCTCGATATGTGGCACCGCATCGACCAGTTCGCGCGTATAAGCGGTTTTCGGATTGTCGAACATCGCCCTGCTCTCGCCCTGTTCGACGATGCGGCCGCTCTGCAGCACGATGGTGCGGTCGCACATCATGCGCACGACGTTGAGGTCGTGGCTGACGAACAGAAATGCCAGATTGTCCTCGCGCCGCAGCCGGTCGAGCAGTTGCAGCACCACCGCCTGCACCGAGACGTCCAGCGCCGCAGTCGGTTCGTCCAGCACCAATAGCCGCGGCCGGCAGGCGATGGCGCGGGCGATGCCGACGCGCGCCTTCTGGCCGCCCGAGAGCTGATGCGGGAATCGCGTCTGCAGATCGATGCCGAGCCCGACGCGTCGCGCGCATTCTTCCACCCGCTGCCGGAGCGCGTCGCCCGGGCGCATGCCGCCGAGCCGCAGCAGCGGATGGGCGATGCAATCGAATGCGGTGAAGCGTGGATTGAGGCTGTCGTTCGGATCCTGAAAGACGATCTGGATATCCTTGCGGAACGGCGAACGGTGGAAATCGCGTGCCGGAATGTGGCCGATCGACTGCCCTTCGAACGAAATCTCGCCCTCGCTCGGATCGATCAGGCGGCAGATGATGCGCGACGTCGTGCTCTTGCCGGAACCGGATTCGCCGACCAGACCAACGCTCTCGCCGGCGCTGATCGTCATCGAAAAACCCGCGACGGCCGCCGCGCCCTGGTCGAACCGCTTGACCAGTTTTTGAACCTCCAGCAGCGGCGGCGTACCGGGCGCGAGCACCGGGCGCGGCGCAGCGACGACCACACTTTCCCGACCTCGCTCCTCTTCCGGAACCAGGTCCGCGATCCGCGACGTGGCGGTCGGCGAGGCCGCCACCAGACGCCTGGTGTAGGGATGTTTCGGCGCGCGGAACAAGGTCGCCGGCTCGGCCTCCTCAACCAGCCGTCCCTGCTCCATCACCACGACGCGGCGGCAATAGCGCGCCGCAAGCCCGAGATCATGCGTGATCAGGATCGTCGCCATGCCGCGCTCGGCGGCGATCCCGGTCAACAGGTCCATCACCACCTTTTGCGTGGTGACGTCGAGTCCGGTGGTCGGCTCGTCGGCGATCAGGAGCGCCGGATTGCAGGAGATCGCCATCGCGATCATCACGCGCTGGCACATGCCGCCGGAAAGCTCGTGCGGATACGCCGCCATCCGCTGTTCGGGATCGCGGATCTGCACCGCGCGCAACAGCCCGAGCGCCTGCGCCCGCGCTTCGTCGCGCGGCATCCGCTTGTGGGCCGCGATCGCATCCGCGATCTGGTCGCCGACGGCACGGATCGGATTGAGCGCGGCGCGCGGGTTCTGAAAGATCATCGCCATCGCCGCGCCATGCAGATGGCGGAAATCGCCCGCGGAAATCCTTGTGATGTCCTGGCCGCGAAACCGAATGTTGCCTGCGGTGATACGCCCGGCGGCATCGAGCAGCCGGGTGATCGCAAAGCCGGTGACGGATTTTCCCGAGCCGCTCTCGCCGACCAAACCGAGCATCTCGCCCGCGCCGAGCGACAGCGTGACGCCGCGCACCGCTTCGACCAGGCCGCGCCGGGTCGAGAAGGTGACGTGCAGATCGTTCAACTCCAGCAGGGACGCGGTCATGTGCGCATGCGGGGATCGAGGATGTCGCGCACGCCGTCGCCGAGCAGATTGAAGCACAAAACCGTCAGCATCAGCGCCAGCCCCGGGAACGCGACCAACCACCATTTGCCGGTCGAAATGAAGCGCGCGCCCTCCGCGACCATGATGCCCCATTCCGGCGTCGGCGGCTTGACGCCGAGGCCGATGAAGGAAAGCCCGGCGGCATTGAGGATCGCCCAGCCGAGATTGAGCGAGATCTGCACCGCCATCGCCGGCAGCACATTCGGCAGCAGGAAGCGCAGGACGACAGAGAGGTGGCTGTCGCCGCAGGCCCGCGCCGCTTCGACCCAGCCGACGTTGCGGCGGACGTTCACCTCCGCCCGCGCGAAGCGGATGTAGAATGGCAGATTGATGATCGCTGTCGCGATCACGATGTTCTCGACCCGGTTGCCCAGCGCCGCGACCATCGCCATCGCCAGCACGAACAGCGGGAACGCCATCAGCACGTCGACGAAGCGGCCGATGCCGCGGTCGAGCGGACCTCCGGTATAGCCGCAGATCGCGCCGATCACCGCGCCGATGGCGAAGGAGATTCCGACCGCCGAGATCGCGATCGCGAGATCGAGCCGCGCGGCGACGATCAGGCGGCTGAACACGTCGCGGCCGAGCTGGTCGGTGCCGGCGACATGCGCCGCGCTCGGCGGCTGCAGCGCTTCCGAGACGCTGGAGGCGATCGGGTCATAAGGCACGATCCACGGCCCGAAGATCGCGATCAGCGTCAGCAGGAAGACGCCGCTGGCGGCGACGGCGGTAAGCGGATTGCCGCGCAGGATCCAGCCGGCATGGCGAAGGGTGGCTGACGTCATCCGATGGTCACCCGTGGGTCGGCGATGCCGTACAAGACATCCACCAGCAGATTGACGATCACGAACACCGTCGCCATCAGCAGCACGAATCCTTGCACCGGCGCGTAGTCCGAAGACAGCAGCGCATCAAGCGCATAGGACGCGACGCCCGGCCATGAAAACACCTTCTCCACCAGCACGTTGGCACCGAGCATGGTCGAGAACACGATGCCGGCGATGGTGATGACCGGCAGGATCGCGTTCCGCAGCGCATAAGTGACGACCACCCGCCACCATGGCAGACCCACCGAGCGGGCGGTGCGCACGAAATCGCTGCCGAGCGACACCAGCATCGACGCCCGCGTGATACGCGCCAGCGGCGCCACCACGAACAGCGCCATGCTCAGCGCCGGCAAGATCAATTGCCGAAATGCCGCCCACCAGCCGTCGAAATCGCCCGCAAGCAGAAAGTCGATCAGCAGGAAGCCGGTCACCCGCGGCGGCAGCGACGCGAAGATATCGACCCGGCCGGTCGGGTCAGGCGCGAGCCCGAGCAGATAATAAAACACGTAAATCAAAAGCAGACCCGACACGAAGGTCGGCACGCAGACGCCGAGCGCGCAGAAGAAGCGCACGCCGTGGTCGATGGCCGAGCCTGGACGCAGCGCCGCCAGCACGCCGAGCGGCACCGCCGTCACCAGCGCGATCAGCAGCGCCGTGAAGGTGAGTTCCAGCGAGGCCGGCAGCCGCTCGCGCAGATCCTTGGCGACCGGTTGGCCGGTCATCATGGAACGGCCGAGATTGCCGCTGCCGACGTCGACGAGATAGAGCATCAGCTGTTCCGGTACCGTCTTGTCGAGGCCCATCTGCTTGCGGATGATTTCGATCTCCTCCTTGCCGGCGTTCGGCCCCGACGCGAAGAACACCGCCGGATCGCCCGGCAGCACCCGCATCAAGAGGAAGGTGAAGACCAGCACGCCGAACAACGCCGGCAGCGAGGACAGGAAGCGCCTGCCCGCCCGTGCCAGCGTTGCGCCAAGGGCCGCCATCTGCACTCCGTTACTTGCGATTGAGATCGCGATAATCGACCTGGCGGTGGAACTGGTAGGTGTAGCCATCCAGCGTCGAGGCCATCACCGCATCCTGGCTCGGCTGCCAGAGCGGAATTTGCGGCATCTCCTTGAAGTGGATCGCGTTGAGCTTGACGCCGTCTTCCTCATACTTCGCCGCGTCCGGCTCGAAGCGGGCCTTCTGCGCGATCTCGACCAGTTCGGGATTATTGATCGACGAGTAGTTCCAGCGCTGCGTGCCGGTGTAGAAGTTGCGGTAGAAATAGTCGGTCGACGGCAGCCAGGCGACGATGCCCTCGGTGAAGAATGGCAACTTCTTCTCGTTGATCTGCGTCGACATCTGCGCGTCCGGCAGTTTCTGGAGATCGACCTTGATGCCGATCTTGCCGAGCGATTCCTTGACCAGCGCCGCCATCGGCTCTGCCGTCGACGCCTGGCCGACATTGAAGCTGAACGTGGTCGAGAAACCGTCGGGCATGCCCGCCGCTTTCAGATACTCCTTGGCCTTGTCGAGATCGAGTTTTACCGGCTGCGGAATCGGATAGGCGCCGCTGGTGGGTTTGCCGTCCGCCCAGGTCGCGCCGAACAGCGGCGAGCCGCGGCCGAACAGCGCCGCCTTGAACATGTCGTCATAGGGCAGCGCGAACGCGATGGCGCGGCGGACATTGACGTTGTCGAAGGGCGGAATCTGGTTGTTCATCGAGATGAAGGTGACGGCGTTGTATTGCGGCGTCGAGATCACCTTCAGCTTGCCCTTGGCCTCGAGCGACTGCACGTCGCTCGCCTGCAAATCGATGACGAGATCGGCGTCGCCGCGCTCGACCAGGTTGGCGCGCGTCGCCGGCTCCGGCACCGACTGCACGATGACGCGCTTGAAGAACGCCGACTTGTCGGCCGTGCCGCGATTCCAGTCCGGGTTACGGGACATGATCACCTGCTCGCCCGGCTTGAACATGTCGATCTTGTAGGCGCCGCTGCCGGCCGTGTTCTCCTTCAGCCAGGCGGTCGCCCATGGATCTTCCGCCGTCGCATGTTGCTTGGCGAGCTTGGAATTGATGATGATCGGATAGACGGTGGCGAGGTTGGGAAGCGCCAGCTTGTCCGGCTTCGGCAGCGTTACTTCGATCGTAAGTGGATCGATCACCTTGAACTGGTCGGCCGAGGTCATCGACCCCGTCAGCAGCTGCGCCTTGCCGAGCACCGGCGCGGTGACGACGCGGTCGAGCGACCATTTGACGTCTTCGGCCGTCACCGGTGAGCCGTCCTGGAATTTGGCGTCCTTGCGCAGGCGGAACGTCATCTTCAACCCGTCCGGGCTGACCTCCCAGGATTCCGCGAGCTCGCCCGAGATCTTGTTGAGGTCGAACACCCATTTGCCGTTGAGCTGCTTGCGGCCGAACGACACCAGCCGGTCGTAGGTGCTGAGAGACACCGCAAAGGCTTCGCGGGTCGAGCCTGGAATGTTTGGATCGAGCGTATTCACGGATGCGCCGGTCACGTAGCGCAACGTCTCGGCGCGCGTTTGCGCCTCTGCCGAGCCGGACGCCAGTGACAACGCGACGACGGCAGCCGCCGCAAGCAGACGCCCGGACCCAGTAACGTTCATCGATCCTATTCCTTGTTTTCGCAGAACAATTTTTGCTGTGAGGCTACCGATTGAAGCAAGGGACATGCCAACGGGCAAGACAATTCGAGAAGGTATTCCCTCCGTCATCCGGCCCCACATGCCGATCCGTATCCCGCAGACGATTGCTCGGAGACCTCAAAAGCCTCTAAAAAGAGCACGCGTCAGGATCAAGGGATTTCCGACTTTGAGCACCGAACATATCCCCGATAATTCCCAGCTGTCGGTCCTGGCCGACGAGATTCGCCATTTTCGCAAGAAGAACCACTTCTCCCTCGAAATGCTAGCCGACGCCTCCGGCGTCAGCCGCTCGATGATTTCCAAGATCGAGCGCTGCGAGACCGTCCCCTCCACCGTGATCCTGTCGAAGCTTGCGGAGGCGCTGGGCGTGACGTTTTCGCAATTGATGGCGCCGGCGGTCGAACGCGAGATCGTGCATATCCCGGCCGGGCGACAGCCCGTCCTGCGCGACGATGAATCTGGCTTCCTGCGCCGATGCATTTCGCCAGTCCTGCCCGGGCGCGGCATCGACTGGGTGCTCAACACGCTGCCGCCGGAGGCCGAGACCGGAAACTTCGTCGCACATCGCCGCGGCGTCGAGGAATACATTTACGTGCTGCGCGGCCGCATGCGCGCCACGATCGGCGATCAGCGCGTCACGCTCAATCAGGGCGACTCGCTGTATTTCCAGGCCGACGCCGACCACTCTTTCCTGAATCTCGGCAAGACGGCGTGCGAGTATTTTCTGGTGATCGACACCGCGAAGGTCAGGTGACAATCCACTGGCATTGGATTTTTCTCTACCATAAGGTCCGCATTCCAGACGTGCGCAGGCGGCTGCCGTCCAGCCATCGGCTTCGATCCACATCCCCTGCGGGACCGCCGTGGCCTGCGCTGATCGGCGCAGCGCGCATGCAGCCTTTTTAAGCACCCAAGCATCGAAATCGATCATGGCCGCCGCCATGGCCGCCCGGCCCATTGCAGATACAGCGGGAATTCTCCGGCACGCCGCTTGCATCCACTATTTTGGAAACGCTTCCTCTAAAGGGGAATGTCCTCTGGCTTTTAACCAGGAGTTGGAAATGAGCATCGCGGCGTCCATGACTGAGACCCGAGCGGCCGGCTCGAAAATGCGATCGATCGTCTTTGCCAGCAGCGTCGGCACCATCATCGAATGGTACGACTTTCTGATCTACGCGACCGCCGCGGCCTTGGTGTTCAACAAGGCGTTCTTTCCGACCATCGATCCCTTGGCCGGGACGCTGGCGGCGCTCGGAAGCTATGCCGTCGGCTTTCTGGCACGTCCGCTCGGCGGCGCGCTGTTCGGGCATTTCGGCGACCGGCTCGGCCGCAAATCGATGCTGGTGCTGACCATGTTCATCATGGGGCTGAGCACCTTCTGCATCGGCCTGCTGCCGAATTATGCCTCGATCGGCGTGGCCGCACCGATCCTTCTCATCCTGCTGCGCATCATCCAGGGCATCGGCCTCGGCGGCGAATGGGGCGGCGCCTCGCTGATGGTCATCGAGCATTCCCCAGCCGACAAGCGCGGCTTCTACGGCAGTTTCGTGCAGATCGGCTTTCCGATCGGGCTGGTGCTGGCCTCGCTGGTGTTTGCGCTCGCGACAAAACTTCCTGAAGCCGATTTCCAGTCCTGGGGCTGGCGCATCCCGTTCCTGTCCAGCATCGTGCTGCTCGGGCTCGGCACGTTCATCCGGTCGCGGGTTCCGGAGACCCCGGTGTTCGAGCGCATGAAGGCCACCGCCTCCTTCTCGAACAATCCGGTCGGCGAAGCCGTCGGCAAGAATTTCAAGACGTTCCTGATCGCGGTCGGCCTGAAACTGTCGGAAGTGTCGTGGGTCTACATGCTGACGGTGTTCGTCGTCGTCTACGCCACCACGACATTGGCCCTGCCCAAGCAGATGCTGCTCGACGCCGTGATGTACGCGGCGCTGTTCGAATTGATCACGCTGCCGCTGTTCGGCTGGCTGTCCGACAAGATCGGCCGGCGCCCGCTGTTCATATTGGGCGCGATCTTCACCATGGCCTTTGCCTTTCCGCTGTTCTGGATGCTGGAGACCAAGAGCGTCGCCCTGGTGACGCTCGCGATCATCATCGCGATGAATTTCGGTCACGGCATGATGTTCGGGCTGGAATCGACCTACTTCCCGGAACTGTTCGGACCGCGCGTGCGCTACAGCGGCGCGTCGTTCGGCTTCCAGGTCGCGGCCGCGATCGGCGGCGGCTTTTCGCCGATCATCGCCACCGCGCTGGTCGGCTATCTCGGCGGAACGGCGGGCGTCTCGATCATGATGATCGGGATCGCGCTGATCACGCTATGCGCCGCGCTCGCCGCACGGGAAACCAGGAACGAAGCCCTGATTGGCTGAAGCGGGATCGGCTCGGCATGCGATTCGGAATTTTCATCTATGACGGTGTCGAACCGATCGACCTCGCAACGTTCGGCGTGCTTTCGATGGCACGCCGGATCGCGCCGCAGATCGAAATCTGCACCATCGCGCCGAACGCCGGGATCGTCCGCCTGTCCAACGGGCTCGAGGTCATCGCGCAGTTCGGCATCGAAGACGCGCCGGCTTGCGACATGGTCATCGTGACCGGCGGCCCGGGCTGGGAAGATCAGGCGCGGTCTTCCGCGACCCTCGGCTACATCAGGCAGGTTCACGCCACCAGCCGGATCGCATCGGTGTGCACCGGCGCTATGATCCTGGCGGCGAGCGGCGTTCTCGATGACGGGGCGGCTACGACCAAACGGGCCGTGGTACCTCCAGAGGTTTCGCCGATAGCGCGGATGCACGCGATGTATCCCCGGATCGACGTCAAGGAAGCGCCGATCGTGGACACCGGCGCCGTCGTGACCGGCGGCGGCGTCTCGCTCTGCATCGATACGACGCTTCATATTTTGCAGGAGCTGCTCGGCGAGCAGGTCGCCGGCGAGACCGCGCGCATTCTCGAGTACCAGCGGGCCCGCGACGCCAACCGCAACATGAAATCATTCCTCGCGGATGATCCATCCAAAGGAGACACCATGACCACCAGATTCATCGTCAGCACCGCCAAGGCGGCGCCGGCCGCCGGGCCCTATTCGCAGGCCACCCACACCGAACAATTGGTGTTCGCGTCCGGGCAATTGCCGATCGACCCCGCCACCGGGACCATGCCTGCCGGCATCGAGCAGCAGACGCGGCAGTCCCTCGCCAACCTGTCGGCGGTGCTGGAAGCCGGCGGCGCCTGCCTTGCCAGCGTGCTGAAGACGACCGTGTTCCTGAAGAACATGGACGACTTCGCCGTCATGAACGGAATCTACGCCGAATATTTCAGCGACAAGCCGCCCGCCCGCTCGACCATCGAAGTCGCCCGCCTGCCCAAGGACGCCGTGGTCGAGGTCGAAGCCATCGCGCTGCGCACGAAAGGATGACCCCGTGGATTTTCAACCGCCGCGCCGGCCGCCGCCAAAGATGATGGAGGCGTTTCAGCATCCCGCGGGCTCGATCGCCGTCGCCAGGCCGGGCGGCGCGACCGCGTGGCAGGGCAAGCTGCTTCACATTCATGTCGCGCCCGGCGCCAGCTACGAGATGGAAGAACTTCAGGAAGCCGAATGCGTCGCCGGCCGCGGCATCGTCGGCGACCGCTACTATGAAGGCACCGGCACCTATTCGCCCAAGCCCGACGTGCGCGAGGTGACGCTGATCGAGCAGGAGGCGCTCGATGCGCTCGCGCGTAACGATCCGCCGCTGCAGGACGGCCCGATCACGCTCGAGCCGCGCGATCACCGCCGCAACCTGACCGTGATCGGCGTGCCGCTCAATCATCTGGTCGGACGCCGCTTCAGGGTCGGCGACGTCATCCTGCGCGGCGGAAGGCTGAATTTCCCCTGCAAATATCTGGAAGAACTGTTGGGGCTGCCGGTGTTCCTGCCGCTCTATAACCGCTCCGGCCTGAACTGCGCCATCGAGCGCGGCGGCATCATCCGGCCCGGCGACGCCATCGCGTTGCTGACCCCATGACCGCGCGTCTCATCATGAAGCTGCGCGTCGCGAACCTGCGGTTCACGACGCCGGAGGTCATGCACCTGCGCCTGGTGCATCCGCTGCGGCCGGCGCTGCCGGAATGGTCCGCCGGCGCGCATGTCGACCTGCGCCTGCCGGACGGACGGGTGCGGCAATACTCGCTGTGCGGCGATCCCGACGACCGCTCCGGATATGAGATTGCCGTCAAGCGCGAGGCGGAAGGCCGCGGCGGATCGATCTGGGCGCACGAGAACCTCCGCGTAGGCAGCGAGATGCACATCTCCGCCCCGCGGAACAACCTGCCGCTCAGCGCCCAGGCCAAGCGTCATGTTCTCGTTGCGGGCGGCATCGGCATCACGCCGTTCGTATCGATGGCTCGTACGCTGAAGCGCCGGGGCGCGGATTTTACCCTGCACTATTGCGCGCGCTCGGCGGAATACGCGCCGCTATTGGCCGAACTCCGCGACATCTGCGGCGCCAGCCTGCAATGCTGGTTCTCTGAGGACGGCCGCCGCTTCGATCCCGCGGCCATTGGCCCGTATGACGAGAATACGCACGTCACCATCTGCGGCCCGCAGCGGCTGCTCGACGCCGTGCAGTCAGCCCTGCACGCATGGCCCGAAGCGCAGGTTCACGGCGAGGTTTTCCAGATGACGGTCGACGAGAACTTCAAGCCCGAACCGTTCGAGGCCACGGTCGCATCCACCGGCCAGCGCTTCCTGATACCGGCGGACAAATCGCTGCTCGACGTCCTGCGCGCCAATGACTTCCCGTTGCCGTCATCCTGCGAGATGGGCGTCTGCGGCGCCTGCGAATGCGGCTACCGCGACGGCCTCGTCCTGCACCGCGACAGGGTGCTGCCGACCTCGAAGCGGCAGGACCGGCTGATGCTCTGCGTGTCGCGCGCCCGGGTCAGCGTCACGCTCGATCTGTGACCTTCCGCGTCACCGTCGCCTGCGGCACGTCATACGCCTTGAACGAAGCCCAGTGCCGTTCGACATCGGCGCGAAAAAGTCCGCGCGTCAGCCCGCTCACCAGCTTCGGCACCGCCGTGGTCATCGCATTGATCGACGAGCCGGAAGCGCCAAAGCTCATGGTGGAAGCGATCGCGAACACATGGATGTCCGCGATCCACGGCGTTTCGCCGGCTGTACGCTCCACCAGCGCATAGTCGTCGGCGAGGTAGGGGAAGCGTCCGAGCCGCTGGCTGCGCTCGTCCGGCGGCGGCTGGTAGCGGTCGGCCCAGCTTGCGATGTTGGCGGCGCAATGCTTCAGCTCGGGCCGGCCGGCAAAATTCATGTCGATGCCGGTGCCGCAGATCACGAAATCGGCCGCGAAAGTGCCTCGCGGCGTCTGCAATTCGACACCGTCGGGCGTCTCCACGGCGGCGTCGACCGGTGCGCCTTCCTGCAAATGAAAGTTCGGATGCCGCGCGCAACGGTCATAGGTCGCCTGCGGAAAGCCTTCCCGCATCTCGAGGACGGCGCGCATGAAGCGCCAGCGCCAGGCATCGTCGAGATCGGAGAAGTGTCGCAGGAAACCGCGGAAGGTGAGCCAGCGATAGGGCTGGATCACCTGGATCTCGGCGCGCCGGCAGAACAGGTTCACCTCCGCCGCGCCCGTTTCCAGCGCGACCGCGGCATTGTCAAACGCCGAGGCGCCGGCGCCGATCACCGCGACGCGCTTGCCGCGCATGGCCGCGAAATCGATCGGCTGCGCCGCATGCGTGCAACGCGACGGCGGCAGATGGCGCAGCGGCTCGGGCACGGACCAGTCGCCCATCCCCTCCTGCCCGGTCGCCAGCACGATCTTTCGTGCATAGAGCGTCTCGGCGCCGTCGGGCGTCCGCACGCTGGCCGCGAGCAATCCGTTGGCGGCGGCGGATATCTCGACCACTTCGCAGCCATTGCGCATCGGCAGGTCGACGATCCGGCGGAACCAGAGCAGATATTCCGCCCAGCGTTCGCGCGAGATCAGGTCGAGATTGCGCCAATCGTCCTCGCCGAACCGCGCCTCGTGCCAGGATTGATAAGTCAGGCTCGGAATGTCGAGATCCGGCCCGGTGAAATGTTTCGGGCTGCGCAGCGTGTGCATGCGGGCATAGGTGAGCCAAGGTCCCTCCTGCCCTTCCTCGGCCTTGTCGAGCACGAGAATGTTGCTGACCTGGGAACGCAGCAATCCGAACGCCGTGGCCAGTCCCGATTGCCCGGCGCCGACGATCAACACGTCGAGCGCCGGCGTATCACCCGGGGCGAGCTTCGGCGTCAGCCATGCCGCATCCGGATGCGCGGTCTTGGCGAGATCGGCACGGACCCGATCTTCGAGCGCGGCGAGAGCGTTCATGCCGCGAGCCAGCCGCCGTCGACCGGCAGCACGGTGCCGGTGGTAAAGGACGATGCGTCGCTGGCCAGATGCAGCGCGGTTTGCGCCACCTCCTCGGCCCGGCCGAACCGTTTCATGGCGTGGCGATGGCGCGAGGCCTCGCGCACCGGCTCCGGATCGGCGTGACGCGCGAAACTGCGCCGCAGCATCGGGGTGTCGATGGCGCCGGGCGCGATCGCGTTGACGCGGATGCCGTCGGTGGCGAAATCGACCGCCATCGTCCGCGTGAGGCTGACGATCGCGCCTTTCGCGGCGATGTAGGCGGTGTTGCCGTGGCCGCCGGCAATCGCCAACTGCGACGCCACGGTGATGATCGAGCCACCGCCCTGCCGCTGCATCTCGGGGATCGCGGCACGCGCCCACAGCCAGGTGCCACCGACATTGGTGCGGAACACCGCGTCCCAGTCGGCCGGGTCCGTCGTCAGCACCGTGCCGCCGCAGGAAAAACCGGCCGCCGTCATCAGCACGTCGAGCCGGTCGCGCCGCGCCGTGACATCGCCGACCGTCTCCTTTGCGAAATCCGCTTCGCCGACATCGCCGACATGAAGCGAGGCTTCGCCCTTTGCGCTCTCGATCGCCGCCTGCGTCTCCTGCAGGCCGGCGCTGTCGCGATCGACCAACGCGACGAAGGCGCCCTCTTGCGCAAACAGAATTGCGCTGGCCCGGCCGATGCCGGAGCCGGCGCCGGTCACGATCGCCACCCGTCCTGCCAGTCTCATATCAAATGTCCTCCCGGTGCCGCTTCCACCACACGCTCAGGTCAGCCGCGGAATCCGCGCATCCGAACCGCGCGCGCCAGCCGAATTCATCCGCCATGCGCGCGACCGACAGCGGCGCGCGGTCGGCCGCGCTATGCAGGTCGACCGTCGCCACCTCGCCCGCATCGGCCAGCCGGCAGACGAAGCCCGGGTGCAACGCGGCAAGTTCCTCGCCCCATTGCAACGCCGACCATTCCATGCCGCTTGAAATGTTGTAGAGCGGGTGCAGCAGCGTCGGCGCCTCGACAAGCAAGGACACCGCCTCGCCGACGTCGGTCGCATAGACCCAGTCCCTGACGCCCGGCCGCGACAGCACGGCCTGATATCCGCCCTGCATCGCCGCCAGTATCTGCGCCGGCGCGCTCGGCGTGTCGCGTACGTCGTTGCTTCGCTCCCAGGGTCCGAACACGGCGCTCAGCCGCACGCTGATGATGTCCTGTTGCCGCAGCGCCGCCAGTCGCGCCGCGACCCTTTCGGACGCGAATTTGGTGATCGCGTAGAGCGAGGCCGGATCGCACGGCGTCTCTTCGTCGAGCAGCGCGGTGCGGAAGGCGCTGGCGCCATAAGCCGCGGCCGACGACAGATTGACGATGCGTCGCACGCCGCTCCTGTGCGCCGCCGTCAGGATCGGCGCCTGCGCCAGCAGATTGACCTGCAAAATGGTCGCGGGATCGCTGGCCTCGCGCTCCGGTCCGGCGGTGATCGCGGCGCCCAGAATGATGGCGTCATAACCTGCCGCGATCACGGCCTGCACGGCCTCGCCATTCCTGACGTCGCCCTGGACGGCGATCAGCCGCTCGCCGTGCGCGGCGAACTCTCGCGCTGCCCGAGGCGGAATAGCCGTGCGGTCGAACACCGTCACGGCATGACCGCGCGCCAGCAGCGCCGCCGCGATATTGAGCCCGACGAAGCCGGCGCCGCCGAAAACCAGAACCTTCATCGTTCAAACCATCGCAGCCGGCATCACAGCAGCTTCGCGCCAAAATTCCGTTCGGGGTCCATGTCCGCCACCAGCCGCCCGGCCGGTTTTGCAGCCTCGCCGCCACCGCGCGGCAGGAAGCGGCCGCTGCCGGCCTCGACCGAACGTTGGCCGTCCGCCACGATGACGCGTCCGCGGGACAGCACCGTCACGGGCCACCCCTGCAGCTTGCGGCCGGCGAACGGCGTATAACCCGTGAGATCGTGCATCATCGCATCGCTCAGCGTGACCTGCTTCGCCGGATCCCAGATCGCGATGTCGGCATCGGCGCCGACCGCGATCGAGCCCTTGCGCGGGTGCAGATTGTAGATCTTGGCGGGCGCGGTCGCGGTCAGCTCGACGAACTTTTCGACACCCAGCCGGCCCTTCGACACCATGGCGTCGAACAATAGCGGCAGGCGCACTTCAAGCCCGGGAAGACCGTTCGCCACCTGCTTGAAATTCGGATTGGGGCCGGCGCGCAGCTTGCCGGTCTCGTCGAACCGGTACGGCGCGTGGTCGGACGACACCGTCTGCAGATCGCCGAGCGCCAGCGCCTGCCACAGCGCTTCCTGGTCGGCGGTCGTGCGCGGCGGCGGGCTGCACATCCATTTCGCGCCTTCGACGCCGGGCTTGTCGAGATCCTTGGCGGTGAGGAACAGATACTGCGGGCAGGTTTCCGCGAATACCTTCAACCCCTGCCCGCGCGCCGCGCGAATGACTTTGGCGCCTTCCGCGGTCGAGACGTGGAAGATCATGATCGGCTGGTCGATCAGCGCCGCCATCCCGATCAGGCGGTTGAACGCCTCGGCCTCCGAAACGCGGGCGTGGCTGATGGCGTGGTATTTCGGCGCGGTGTAGCCGCGCGCCAGCAGCCGCTTCACCATCCAGGAGATGATGCCGTGGTTCTCGGCGTGCGCGCACAGCATGGCGCCGCCCTCGCGCGCCGCGAGCAAAATGTCGAGCAGCGGCTCGTCGTCGATCTTCAAGAGATCATAGGTCATGAAGATCTTGATCGAGCCGTGGCCCTGCCTCATCGCCGCCGGCAGATCGTTCTCCAGCGTTTCCCGAGTCGGGTTGGCGATGATCATGTGGAACGCGTAGTCGATCACCGCGCCCTTGCTCGCCAGCGCATGATATTCCTCCAGCACCTGCGGCAGCTTCATGCCGACATGCTGGGCCGCGAACGGGATCACCGTGGTGGTGCCGCCGAACGCGGCTGAGACGGTCGCGCTCTCGAACGTATCGGCATTGACGATGCCGGCGGCCGACAGCTGCTCGATATGGGCGTGGCTGTCGACGCCGCCCGGCAGCACCAGTTTTCCCCGTGCATCGATCTCGCGCCTGGCGCCCGGCAGCCCGCGGCCGACCGCGGCGATCGTCTCGCCTGTGATCGCGACATCGGCCTCGAACACGTCGCTCACGGTCGCGACGCGTCCGCCGCGGATGACGAGGTCGTAGGCGGGCTCGGTCATGGCAAACTCCCCGATATCAAGTCAAAATTCCGGTATTCCGCATCGGCCGGATCAAAGCACGGATTGTGCCGTTCCCGCCTGTGTTGCCTGCTTTGCCAACTTGTTGGACCACGGTCTTGCTGTATCATCCGGCGCATCGCCCCGCAGGAAACCACCATGTCACGCCCGCGCATTCTCGTCATCAACCCGAACTCCAACCATCTCGTGACCCAGGGGCTGGAACAGGCCCTCAAGCCGCTCGACTTCGACCGCGGACCGGAGATCGTCTGCGAGACGCTCGCCGAAGGTCCGTTCGGCATCGAGAGCCAGGCCGATGTCGACGGTGTCGCGATGCCGCTGCGGCGCCTGGTCGAGGGCGACAACCAGTCGGCCGCCTTCGTGATCGCCTGCTACAGCGACCCCGGCCTGCATGTCTGCCGCGAGGCCACCGACCGGCCGGTATTCGGCATCGCCGAATGCGGCGTGTTGGCGGCGCTGGCGCGCGCCGAGACCTTTGGCGTGATCGCGATCGCGCAGCGCTCGATCCGCCGTCACGTCCGCTATCTCAGGCAGATGGGCCTGACGGACCGCCTCACCAACGAGCGGCCGCTCAACATGAGCGTGGCGGAAACCGCGTCGGGCGAAGGCACGCTGGCGAAGATGATCGAGGTCGGCCGCGCGCTGAAGGACGAGGACGGCGCCGGCGCCATCGTGATGGGCTGCGCCGGCATGGCGCGCCACCGCCGGCCGCTGGAGCAGGCGCTCGGCATTCCCGTGATCGACCCGACGCAGGCAGCCGTGACCATGGCACTGGGCACCGTGCAGTTCTCCCATCATTGACCCTTGTCGGCGGCAGCGCGACGCGCGACCCATTGCGCGTGGCTTTCGCGCGCCAGCGCAAACGTATCGCGCTGCGATGCGTAGAGGTTGCCGAACAACCGCCCGATCGGCCGGTAGGCATCGAAATCGACATACATCCCGTCCTGGTCGATCAGCCCTTCGCGCGCGTGCAGGCGCAGCACCTCGCCGATCAGGAGCTCGCGGCCCGGCCCGAACGCCAGCGCGACATGCTGCCGGCATTCCAGCGCGAACGGCGCGGCGGCCAGTCGCGGGACATCGATATCGATCGACGGCAAGGTCTCCAGGCCGATCGCCGCCACTTCGCTGTCGCCGGACGGAAAGTCGATGGCACAATCGTTCATGGCCCCCGCCAGCGCCTCGTCCACCAGATGCACGACGAACTGTCCGCTGCGGTGGATGTTGCGCGTGGTGTCTTTGAGGCTGAAATCGGCCTTGTGCTGCAGGCCGAGCACCAGCAGCGGCGGGTCTTCCGAGAACACGTTGAAGAAGCTGAACGGCGCCGCGTTCACGCTGCCGTTCTCGTCCAGCGTCGTCACCAGCGCGATCGGCCGCGGCACGATGACGCCGCACAACAGCTTGTAACGGTCGTGCGGATCGAGCTCGCGGAACGGAATGCCTGACATCTAGCTTTCCGGCGGCAGCACCACGCCGGTCTGGCTGGCGATCAACCCGTAATGCTCGATCCGGCGGTGCGCCGCGAAATTGAAGATCGTCTCCTTGCCAAACACCGTGGCGTCGAGGTCACAGGGATGGATCAGCAGCTCGTCCTCCTCCGTCTTCGCCTCGGCGACGATCTCGCCGTCGGGATCGACGATCAGGCTGCCGCCGATCAGGGGATGTCCGTCCTCGACGCCGGCCTTTGCCACGCTGACGACCCAGGTCGAGTTCTGGTAGGCGCCGGCCTGCGCCGAGAGGCGGTTATGGAACAGCCGCTTCTCCGGGCCCTCCTCGCTTTTCTCGGAATTGACCGACGGCGTGTTGTAGCCGATCAGCACCATCTCGACGCCCTGCAGGCCCATCACGCGATAGGTCTCCGGCCAGCGCCGGTCGTTGCACACCGCCATGCCGAAGATGCCGCCAAGCGCGCGAAACACCTTGAAGCCGAGATCGCCCGGTTCGAAATAGCGCTTCTCCAGATGCTGGAATGCGCGCTTGGTGTCGAATTCGGAATGGCCGGGCAGATGAATCTTGCGGTACTTGCCGACGATTTTTGCGGACTTGTCGGTCAGGATGCAGGTGTTGAAATGGTGCCCGTCCGGCGTCAGTTCGGCATAGCCGAAATTCATCGCGATCTGATGCTGCGCGGCGCGCTCGAACAACGGCTTCGTCGCCGCATTCGGCATCTCGCGTTCGAACCAGGTGTCGACCTCGGCCTGATCTTCCATGTACCAGCGCGGGAAGAACGTGGTCAGCGCGAGCTCGGGATAGACGATCAGGTCGGCGCCCTTCCCCTTGGCCTCATCCATCAGCGCGATCATGCGCTTGACGACGGCCTCGCGGCTTTCGGCTTTCTGGATCGGGCCCAGCTGGGCGGCGGCTACGTGGATGACGCGCATAAATAACTTCCTGAATGCTGCCGTTTGGAGCAGCGTTTGCATACAAATGAAGCAGATTCCGGCAGATGGAGTCCGACCTGTTTCAAGCGGCGTAAGCGGCAGTTAAAGTTTTGGTTCGCGCGGAGTCAATTCAGGAAACGCTGTCCGCGACGCACTTCCGTTCTGCGTTCCGGTCGTCGGTAGCCCTACCGTTGATCCCTTCTGTAGCCCGTCATGAGCGCAGCGATATGCGGGACCGGCGCCCGCGGCATCCCGCATATCGCAAGGGCTCATACGGGCTACAAATCCTGGCAGCTTTGATCCCGCCACGATTCAGGCCGGGACAAGCCAACAGGCGATAGTGACGGTTGCGCGACATTCGCCTGATCGAACGCCATCAAAGCAAGACCCAAGGCGCTGACGCGATCGCGCTTTCGATCGACATTGCAGCGCCGCAAACGGCAACGGTACGGGCGTCCGCGTGCCAGCCGTTAACGGCCACCTAACGGTAACCGCATTCCAGGCGTTGTCTTCCGCAAAAGAATGCCTATACTATTCTCTCAGCTGCAACCGCTGCTGAATTTAACGTTGGTGTGACAGGCCCGTCTGAACAGGCGGGCCGTCGCCGTTTCAGGGTTCGTGGCGATGACTCGTTCCAATCGGATTGATCATATTCGCATTACGTCGCACCCGGCGCCGGGCGCGAAGCTGAAATTTCCCATTCATTGGGGCGCACCCAGCGCGCGTGAACGCGGGCCTGTGATCGGCACCGTGTCGCGGCCGGGCGACCGCAACGTGATCGGCACGCATGGCGGCTCCTATTCAGTCTACCGCGCGCTCGCCGTCTCCTCCGGCGCACTCGATCCGGTTCGTCGCCCGGACTTGAAGAATACCCATCCGGCCGAGACCATCGGCCCCTTCCCGCAATGGACCGATCCGCAGCGTATCGTCTCGCTCGATCCCTGGGGCCATCTCGCCGCGGAAAACTTTGCCAGCGAGATCGCCGAAGGCATCGATATCCGTCCGAGCATCGCGATCACCCGCGCCCGCCTCGACCTGCCCGAACTGCAGGACGCCATCGAGGCCGGCCGGCTCAAGCAGGATGGCGAGGTCGTGCACAAGAACGGCAGCGTCTCCGTGGTCAAGATCGCGATCGACCCGGTCTGGCATTTGCCAGGTTTGGCCGCGCGCTTCGCCACCACCGAGAATAACCTGCGCCGGCAGCTGTTCGAACAGACCGCCGGCATGTTTCCCGAACTGGTGACCCGGCCCGACCTGCAGGTGTTTCTGCCGCCGATCGGCGGCACCACGGCCTATCTGTTCGGCGACGTCGGCAAGCTGCCGGATCACTCCACCAAAATCACCTGCCGCGTGCATGACGAGTGCAACGGCTCCGACGTGTTCGGCTCCGACATCTGCACCTGCCGCCCCTATCTGATCCACGGCATCGAGGAATGCGCACGCGCCGGCCAGGACGGCGGGCTCGGCATCATCATCTACAACCGCAAGGAAGGCCGCGCGCTCGGCGAGGTCACGAAATTCCTGGTCTACAACGCCCGCAAGCGCCAGGAAGGCGGCGACGCCGCCGCGCAATATTTCGAGCGCACCGAATGCGTCGCCGGCGTGCAGGACGCCCGATTCCAGCAGTTGATGCCCGACGTGGTGCACTGGCTCGGCCTGAAGCGGATCGACCGCTTCGTCTCGATGAGCGACATGAAGCACGACGCGCTGACCGGACAGGGTATCGAGATCGTCGAACGTGTGCCGATCCCCGACGACATGATCCCGGCGGACGCGCATGTCGAGATCGCGGCCAAGAAAGCCGCGGGCTACTACACGCCGGAGCCGCAGCAGGATCCGGAAAACCCGGTCGGCCGTCCGCTCGAAAAATATTGAGCGCGCCGTGGCCATCCATCCGGAGACATCGGCCGCCCTGTCGCTGCTGAATGCCGGCGCCGTCCGTGATCGCGCGCACCGCATGCTCGCCATCGGCCTCGACGACAGGCTGCCGCATTTTCGCATCGACCTTGGCCGCATGGACGATGTGGTCGAGCTGGTGCTGGAAACGACGCGCAGCGCCTACCCATCGCCTGACGTGCCGTTTCATTCGCGCTGGCGGCATTTTGTGGCCAATGGCGAGGATCGCTGGGCTGCGATTGCCGCGCGTACCGATTGGCCCGATCGCGCGGCCCGTGCGCGGGCCGAATTCGATCTCGCCATCGTCAGCGTCTTCCTCGATGCCGGCGCCGGTCCGTCGTGGCGCTACCGCGATCCCGCCACCGGCGCAGCGATCGGCCGCTCGGAAGGATTGGGGCTTGCGAGCCTTGCGATGTTCACCGCCGGCGCATTCTCGGCCGAGCCGTCAAAACCTTTGCGCGTCGATGTCGACAAACTCTCGAATTTAACGGTCGCCGATCTCGCGCGCGGCATGCAGGTCAGCGACGACAACCCGCTGGTCGGACTGGACGGTCGCGCCGATCTGCTGCGCCGCCTGGGTAAATTGGTCGGCTCGAAGCCCGATATCTTTGCCACACACGACACGCCGCGGCCCGGCGGCCTCTACGACCGGCTGGCGATACAGGCAAATGGCGGCAAGCTGCCAGCGCCGACGATCCTCGCCGAACTGCTGCAGCACCTCGGGCCGATCTGGCCATCACGCCTGACGCTCGGCGGCATCGCGCTGGGAGACTGCTGGCGGCATCCGGCGATGACGACGGACGATGCCACCAGCGGCCTGGTGCCGCTGCACAAGCTGTCGCAATGGCTGGCCTATTCGCTGATCGAGCCGCTGCAACGCTCCGGCATCGACGTTACCGACATCGACGGCCTCACGGGCCTCGCCGAGTACCGCAACGGAGGCCTGTTCGTCGATACCGGCGTGCTGACGTTTCGCGATTCCGCCGATGCCGGGCGCGAGCATGAGGTATCCTCGCCCCTCGTCGTGGAATGGCGGGCGCTGACGGTGGCGCTGCTCGATCGCGTCGCGGACGGCGTGCGGCAGCGGCTCGGGCTCGATGCCACCTCGATGCCGCTGGCAAAGATCCTCGAAGGCGGCACCTGGGCGGCGGGCCGGCGGCTGGCGCGCGAACGCCGCGCCGATGCATCGCCTCCTGTGAAAGTCATCAGCGACGGTACGGTTTTCTAATCCGAGGTTTTAGACATGGAAGGCGTTACGATCGTCGATCACCCGCTGGTGCAGCACAAGCTGACGCTGCTGCGCAACAAGGACATCTCGACAAAATCGTTCCGTGAACTCCTGAAGGAGATCGGGATGCTGCTGTGCTACGAGGTGACGCGCGATCTTCCGTTGGCCGAGATCGAGATCGACACGCCGCTGGCGCACATGAAGGCGGCGCAGATCGCCGGCAAGAAGCTGGTGTTCGCGCCGGTGCTGCGCGCCGGCATGACCTTCGCGGAAGGCATGCTGGATCTCGTTCCGACCGCGCGCATCGCCCATATCGGCCTCTACCGCGATCCGGAGACGCTCACGGCGGTGGAATATTTCTTCAAGGCGCCGAGCGACCTGCACGAACGGCTGGTGATCGTGATCTCGCCGGTGCTGGCCACGGGAAACACCGCGGTCGCCGCCGTCGACCGCCTGAAGGAGCGCGGCGCCACCGAGATCCGGCAAGTCTCTCTGATCGGCGCCCCCGAAGGCGTCGAGCGCCTGCGCGGCATCCATCCGGACGTGCCGATCTGGCTCGCGGCGATCGACGAAGGACTTGATGACAAGGGTTTTATCGTGCCCGGCCTCGGCGATGCCGGCGATCGCACCTACGGCACGAAATAGACTGCGATTAGTCCCGAGCCCTGTCGGGCAGCCCGGATGAGCGCAGCGATATCCGGGGCCTGCTCTCACACCGTCCCGGATATCGCTTCGCTCATCCGGGCTACGGGCTTCGGCACCTCCGGCAGCGCCTCGAGGTGACACGCCACCCACTGCCCGTTTTCGGTCGAACGCAGCTCGGGCTCTTCGGTCCGGCAGCGATCGAACACATAGGGACACCGCGTGTGGAAACGGCAGCCCTTGGGCGGGTTGATCGGGCTCGGCACGTCGCCCTTCAGGATGATCGGGTTCTTGATCGCGCCGGGCTCGGGCACCGGTACGGCTGACAGCAGCGCCCGCGTGTAAGGGTGCCTTGGCGCCGCAAAAATCTCCCGCTTCGGCGCCATCTCGACGATCTTGCCGAGATACATCACGGCAACCCGATGCGTCATGTGTTCGACGATCGCGAGATCGTGGCTGATGAACAGCAGTGCCAGGCCGAACTCGCGCTGCAGGTCCTGCAGCAGGTTAACGATCTGCGCCTTCACCGACACGTCGAGCGCCGACACCGCCTCGTCGCAGACGATCAGTTCGGGCTCGGCGGCGAGTGCGCGGGCGATGCCGATGCGCTGGCGCTGGCCGCCGGAGAATTCATGCGGCCTGCGGCCCAGCGCGTCGCGCGGCAGCCGCACGGTATCCATCAGCGCCGCCACCTTGGCGTCGAGTTCGCTCGAGGACTTGGCAAGGCCGAAATTGCGGATCGGTTCGGCCAGGATATCGCGGACGCGCATGCGCGGGTTGAGGCTGGAGAACGGGTCCTGGAACACGACCTGGACGCGGCGACGCATGCTGCGCAGGCTCCCCGGCGGGAGGTCGTCGATGCGCTGGCCGTCCAGCACCACCTGGCCGGAGGTGACGTCGAACAGCCGCAGGATGGCGCGGCCGACCGTGGACTTGCCGCAGCCGGATTCGCCGACCAGCGACAGCGTCTCGCCGCGCGCGACCTCAAAGGACACGCCGTCCACCGCATAGACCCATTTCGAGCCGCGGCTGAACAGGCCGCCGGAGACCGGGAAATGCTTCTTGAGGTCGTTGACCTGGAGGAGTGGCGCGTTCATGCCGCGACCGCCTGCTTGGCCGCGAAGTGACACGCGGCGAGGTGGCGGGGTCCCTTCTCTTCCAGACCCGGCGCAAACTGCCGGCACACATCGGTCGCCAGCGCACAGCGCCCGGCAAACACGCAGCCCTCGATCCGGCTCTTCAGGCTCGGCACCTGGCCCGGGATTTCGGCGAGTTTACCCGCCGCGCCCGTCAGCGAGGAGCCGAGTTTCGGCACCGCGCCGAGCAGGCCTTGGGTATAGGGATGACGGGGCGAGCGGAACAGTTCGGCCACCGGCGCCTCCTCCACCTTGCGGCCGGCATACATCACCATGACGCGCTCGGCGATTTCGGCGACCACGCCAAGGTCGTGCGTGATCAGCACGATCGCGGCGCCGACGCGGCGCTTGAGGTCCAGCATCAATTGCAGGATCTGCGCCTGGATCGTGACGTCGAGCGCCGTGGTGGGTTCATCCGCGATCAGGAGTTTTGGATTGCAGGCCAGCGCCATCGCGATCATCACGCGCTGGCGCATGCCGCCGGAAAGCTGATGCGGATATTCGCGCACGCGGCGTGCCGGCTCGGGAATGCCGACCAGCGTCAGCATCTCGATGGCGCGGGCCTCGGCCGCCTGCTTGTCCAGCTGCTGGTGCAGGCGCAGCGTTTCGCCGATCTGGCGGCCGACCGTCAGTACCGGATTGAGGCTCGTCATCGGCTCCTGAAAGATCATCGAGATGTCGTTGCCGCGGATCGCGCGCATCTCGCGTTCGGAGAGCTTTAGCAAATCCTTGCCCTGGAAGCGGATCGCGCCCGCGATCTTACCGGGCGGCTCTGGGATCAGCCGCATCAGCGACATCGAGGTCACGGATTTACCGCAGCCGGATTCGCCGACGATGGCGAGCGTCTCTCCCTCGTTGACATGGAACGACACGCCATCGACCGCCCGGTTGATGCCCTCGGGGGTGCGGAAATGGGTCTGCAGATTGTCGACTTCGAGCAGCGCCATCACAGACCCTTCACAGACTCTTGGCCATTCGCGGATCGAGCGCGTCGCGCAGCCCGTCGCCGAGCAGGTTGACGGCGAGCACAGTGACGGACAGGAACGCGGCGGGAAAGAACACGATGTAGGGTTTGACCTGCCACAGCGCCCTGCCCTCGGCCATGATGTTGCCCCAGGACGGAATGGTCGGCGGCGTGCCGGCGCCGATGAAGGACAGGATCGACTCCACGATCATCGCGCTGGCGCAGATATAGGTCGCCTGCACCAGCATCGGCGCCAGCGTGTTGGGCAAAATGTGGCGCAGGATCACCATCGGCGTTCGCGTGCCCGACGCCGTAGCGGCATCCACATAGGGTTGCTCGCGCAGCGACAGCACGACGCTGCGCACCAGCCGCGAGACGCGCGGCACTTCGGCAATGGTGATGGCCAGGATGACGTTGCCGACGCTCGCCCGCGTCAGCGCCATCAGCGCGACCGCGAGCAGGATCGGCGGGATCGACATCAGCCCGTCCATGAAGCGCATCAGAATGCTGTCGGCCCAGCGCACGAAGCCCGAAACGAGGCCGATGGCGAGACCGATCAGCGAGGCCAGCGCCGCCACCGACAGGCCGACGGTGAGCGAGACTCGCGCCCCGTACAGCACGCGTGAATAGATATCGCGGCCGAGAATATCGGTGCCGAACCAGTACAATTCGGACGGCACCCGCGTCCGCCGCGCCGGCGAGATCGCGGTCGGATCGACGGTGCCGAGATACGGCGCGAAGATCCCGATCAGGACCAGAGCGAGCAGCAGGGCGCCGCCGATCGCCACCGTCGGGTGCGTGCGCAGGAAGCCGAATACACCGCGCCGGATCGCCACCGGCACCATCAGGTCCGGCAGCTGCGGGGCAATGACGAGACCCGGCGGTACGGCAGGCGCCGCGCTGGATGTGGAGATACTCAATAGCGAATCCTTGGATCGACCAGCGTATAGGTGACGTCCACCAGCAGGTTGACGAGCACGTAAAGGAAACTGAACAGCAGCACGATGCCTTGAATCACTGGATAATCGCGCCGCAGGATGGCGTCGATCGTCAGCCGGCCGAGGCCTGGAATCGCAAACACGCTTTCGGTCACGACGGCGCCGCCGATCAACAGCGCGATGCCGATGCCGATCACGGTCACGATCGGCACCGCGGCGTTCTTCAGCGCATGGATGAACAGGATCTCGCGCTGCCCAAGTCCCTTGGCACGAGCGGTGCGGACGTAATCCTGCTGCAGCACTTCGAGCATCGAGGCGCGGGTGATGCGCGCGATCAGCGCGATGTAGACGGTGCCGAGCGCAAGGGCGGGGAGAATGAGGTTCTGCAGCCACGGCCACAGGCCCGCTTTCAGCGGCGTGTAGCCCTGTACCGGCAGCCATTCGAACTGCAGCGCGAACAGGTAGGCGATGACGTACCCGACCACGAACACCGGCAGCGAGAACGCGAACACCGCGAACGCCATGATGCTGCGGTCGATCCAGCTCCCCGCCTTCCACGCCGCGACCACGCCAAGCGGCACCGCGACCAGGATCGTCAGCACCAGCGTGATCGCCATCAGCGACAATGTCGGCTCGATCCGCTGCGCGATCATCGCCGACACCGGCAGATTGGTGAAGATCGAGGTGCCGAGATTGCCGTGCAGGATATTCCAGACCCACGACCCGAACTGGACTAGGAACGGCCGGTCGAGCCCGAGCCCCTGCCTGATCCGTTCGACATCGGCGGGGCTCGCCTGATCGCCGGCGATCACCGCGGCCGGATCGCCCGGCGCGATGTAGAGCAGGCTGAACACGAACAGCGCGACGATCCCCATCACGGGCAGCGTCGCGAGAATCCGTCGCAGGATATAAGAGAGCATCGGCTCACCGCGCCGTCATGCGGATTTCGACACGCCCCAGAAGAACGGCAGCGGCCCCTTCGTGATGCCGGAGACGTTCTTGCGCCACGCCGTGTAGCTCAGGAAGAAGCCGGTCGGGGCGTAGATCACGTCGTCGAGCGCCGCCTTGTTGAGACGCTTCACCGCGGCCTTCTCCTCGTCGAGGTTCTTGGCGTCGAACCACGCCACGACTTCCTTTTCCACCGTCTCGCTGGAAGGCCAGCCGAACCACGCCTTGTCGCCATTGGCGCGGATGGCGTTGTAGGCGGCGGGGCTGATGCAGTCGGCGCCGGCGTGCCAGGTGTGGAACATGCCCCAGCCGCCCTGCCCGGGCGGCGTCTTCTGGGCGCGGCGCGAACCGACCGTGCCCCAGTCGGTGGCGACGAAATCGACGTTCATGCCGATCTGCTTGAGCAGGTCGGCGGTGACATCGCCCATCGGCTTGGTGATCGGCTGGTCCTGCGCCACCACGCAGGTGACCGGCTGGCCCGAATAGCCGCCCTCGGCGAGCAGCTTCTTGGCCATGGCGAGGTCGCGCTTGCCCTTCAATATCTCGCCGCCTTCTTCGGTGTAAAGCGGCGTGCCCGGCGTGAAGAAGCCGGGGAGCGGCTTCCACAGCGTGGTGTCGTCGCCGACCAGCGCGCGCATGTAGTCTTCCTGGCTCAGCGCCGCGAGCACGGCGCGCCGCACCTTCACATTGTTGAAGGGCGGATGCAGGTGGTTCATGCGGAACGAGCCGATATTGCCCAGGGGATCAGCGATGTCGACCTCGATGTTCTTGTTCTTCTTGAGCGACGGCACCAGGTCGGTGATCGGGCTCTCCCACCAATCGACCTCGCCGTTCTGCAACGCGGCCGCCGCCGTCGCTGGATCGGGAATGACGACCCATTCGATGCGATCGACCAGCATCTGCTTGCCGCCGGCGAGCCACGACGCCTTCTCCTGGCGCGGCGCGTAGTCGGCAAATTTCTCGAACACCGCCTTCGCGCCCGGCACCCATTCGGCCTTGGCGAATTTCATCGGGCCGGAGCCGATATATTCCGGGATCTGCTTGAACGGGTCGGTCTTCGCGATGCGCTCCGGCATGATGAAGGCGCAGGGCGTGCTGTTCTTGCCCAAGGCGAGCAGCATCTTTGGATACGGCGCCTTCAGCGACCATTTGAAGGTCTTGTCGTCCACGGCAACCAGTTCGTTCTGGATCGCCTTGATCATCTGGCCCATGGGATCGCGAACCGTCCAGCGCGCCAGAGACGCCACCACGTCCTTGGCCAGCACCGGCTCGCCGTCATGGAACTTCAGTCCAGACCTCAGCTTGAAGGTCCAGACCAGGCCGTCGTCGGTTACCTCTTCCGCCTCGACCATCTGGCGCTGCGGCTGCAACGAGGCGTCGAGCCCGTACAGCGTATCCCACACCAGCGCGGCGGCGTTGCGCACGACATATTGCGTGCCCCAGATCGGATCGAAATTCGCCAGATTGGCCTGCGGCACGAATTTCAGCGTGCGCGTCGCAGCGCCTTGGGAAAGCGCCGGCATCGCAAGGCCGCCCGTCGCCGCCAGGGTTCCCACCCCGGCCAATCCCTTCAACACTGTCCTGCGGTCCATGGAGATTTCCCCGTCCTGAGTTGGCATGGCTGTCCCGGCCAATCGATCGGCCGGAGGCTGTGATGCCCTGAAGCTTGCAAACGGTATGCCAGCGCCGCGCTGGCCAATGCCCCTGTTTGCATGCCGACGCCTGGGAAAAATCCTTTTCGATCAATTACATGTCTGCGCCCTACCTCTCACAGCGCCATTTCAACGGTCCCGGCCATGGCGTCCTTTCGCATCATCATGCGCGCGATGGCCTCGCCGATCACCACCGTGGTGAAATGGGTGTTGGCGCGGCAATCCGACGGCATGATCGACGCATCCGCCACGCGCAGGGCGGCGATGCCCTTCACGGTGCCGTCGGGGTTGACCACGCCATGGGCGTCGTTGAAGCCGGCCATGCGGCAGGAACCGGCGGCATGCTGGATGTCGCCGGTGTCGCGGCGAAGCAGCGCTTCGAGCTCGGCGTTCGGCAGCGCCGCCGCCTGTTGCAGCGTCAGGTCGGTGTCGGTCAGGCGAATCCAATCGCTGACTTCTGTCAGCGCCGGCTGGCCGGTGATCACGGCCAGCCGCTTCACCGCATCGACCATGCGCAGGAGATCGCGGTGGTCGGCCAGCATGTTCTCCTCGACGACCGGATCGATCGACGCATCGGTCGAAACCAGCTTCACATGGCCGCGCGAATAGGCGTTGAAGAGCCCGGCCCCGATGGCGCCGGGATTGCCGATGCCACGGTGGTTGAACGCGATCAGGATCATGTCGCGCTTGCCGCCGTCCGCGAGTCTGGAGGAATAGGTCACGCAGCAATTGGTATGCCGCGTATCCGGATCGGTCGGCTGCAATTCCCCGCGCAACTTGATGGTGGCGCGAAACAGCGGGTGGTCGAAGAAATGCCTGCCGACCGGAAGGTCGCGCGCCACCGCGATGCCCATGGCCTGCAACTCGTCAGCCGGGCCGACACCCGACCGCAGCAGGATCGCCGGGCTATGGATCGCGCCGGCGCACAGCACGATCTCGCGCGCGCTGATTTCCGACGTGCCTTGTCCTTCGAAATGAACCAGCACGCCGGTGGCGCGGCCGTCCGTCATCAGGACGCGATCGACCAGCGCGCGCCCGCGGATTTCCAGATTGGCGCGGCCGCGCGCCGGCTCCAGATAGGCTTCGTTGGTGGTGATGCGGCGGCTGTCGCGGCTGTTGATCGGATAACACGCGACGCCCTCGCCGTCCGGCCCGTTGAGGTCGGCGCACCATGGATAGCCCGAAGCCAGCGCGGCGTCGCGCAGCCCGCGATCGACCGGGCCCCATTTCTCCGGCGGCGCGCGATAGACCGGCAACGGTCCGCCGCGGCCATGGCCCGGCCGGTCGCCGAACTCGAAATCATCCTCGATATCGGAGAACAGCGGCATCACTTCCCTGGCCGACCAGCCGGTGCAGCCGCCGGCCGCCCATTCGTCGAACGCGTCCGCGACGCCGCGGATGGCGATCTGGCCGTTCATCATCGAACTGCCGCCAAGGCCCTTGCCGCGCCAGTAGAACCGAGCCTCCTGCCCCACCACGCGGCGCGTCAGCAGGTTCGGCCACTGCCATTTCTCCTGAAACTCGCGTTGGTGGATGATCGGAATCGGGTTCGGCGTGCGGACTTCCCACGGCGCCTCGTCGGCGCGCCAGTCGCGGCCCGCTTCCAGCAGCAGCACACGTCTCTTCGGATCCTCTGAAAGACGGGCGGCCATCGCGGCGCCCGCGGAACCGCCGCCCACGACAATGACGTCATACATGGTGTTGCTTCCCGGCGTTACTTCTCGATGTTCCAGAAAATCGGAATGGCTGACGGTATCAGGCCGCGCAGACTGGCGCGATAGGCCGCGGGCTGCGCGAACTGCCCCCACGGGATGCCGGGCGCCTGGTCGTACATCACGGCCTGGATCTCGGCCGCGATCTTCTTGCGATCTGCCTCGGCCGGCGCCTTGGCAAAGGCGTCCAGCAGCGGCGTGAGGCGCGCGTCGCACTGCCAGCCCGTGAAGTCGACGCAGTTGAACGCCACCATGACGTTGGTGAGCGGCGAGCCCAGATCGTAGCCGCCGGCGTGAACGCCATAGACGCTCCAGCCTTCCTTCTTGGTGCGGCGGGCCAGCACCGAGGCCCAGTCCATCACCTGCAGATCGACAGTGAAGCCGGCCTGTTTCAACTTCTCGGCCAGCACCTGCGCCGAAATGCGCGGCGCCTCGAGGTCAGAGGCCTGCATCACGATCACAGGCTCGCCGGCATATTTCGTCGCCTTCAGCGCCGCACGCGCCGCCTCGACCGAGGGATTGGCCGCCGCCTCTGCTCCGGCCTTGTTGTCATAGGTGGTGCCGCAGGTGAAGAACGTCGCGCAAGGCGTGGCGTATTTGGCATCGAGGCCGAGCGCGTCCATCACCTCGCGCTGGTCGACCAGCTTCCACAGCACACGCCGGATCGCCGGATCGTCGAACGGCTTTTGCGCAGCGTTGAGGCGGTAGGCGCCGGCAAACATGTCGCCGCCCTTGAAATTGACGACCGTCACCTTGGCGTTCTTCTCCAGCACCGGCAGGAGATCGAACGGCGCATACTGCATGTAGTCGATCTCGCCGGCCTGCAGCGCGGTGGCGACGGTGGAGCCGTCCGGAATGACGCGGATCTCCAGCGCATCAATGTTGACGCGCTTGCCGCCGGCCAGGAAGTCCGCAGGCTCGGCACGCGGCGCATAGTCGGCGAATTTCTTCAGGATCATGCGATCGCCGGTGCGGTGATCGGCCTTGCTGTAGACGAAGGGCCCGGAGCCGATGATGTCGGTGATGCGCTGATCGGCGGGGGTCTTGGCCACGCGCTCCGGCATCATGAAGGCGACGGGGCTGACGGGATTGCCGAGCGCGTCGATCACCAGGCCCGACGGCTCCTTCAGCGTCAGCACGAACGTTCTGGCGTCACCGGGTTCGAGCGAAGCGGTGATGGCGAATAGGCGCCGGCCGAGCGCATTGCGCTGTCCCCAGCGCCGCAGCGACGCGACGCAATCCGCTGATGTGACCGGCGCACCGTCATGCCATTTCAACCCGTCGCGCAGCGTGAACGTATAGACCAGGCCATCCGGCGAGACCTTCCAGTCCTGCACCATCTGCGGCTTGATCTCGCCCTTGCTGTCTTTCGCAAACAGCGTGTCGAACACCATGAAGCCGAAGGTGCGCGAGATATAGGCCGGCGTGAAATGCGGATCGAGCGTGGCGATCTCCGCTTCCAGCACCGCGACCAGATTGCCGGCGGCATGAACCGGCGTAACCGCCGGAGCCGTGACGAGCGCGAGTGAAAACACCGCAGGAATGAAAGTCTTCAATCTGGACATAAACGCCTTTTCAGCTTGGTAGGAAACGTATCGAAGCGCCGGTACAACGCTCCGCCATCACGCCCCGTTCAAGCAATGTCCATGCCGGGAGCGATGCACCGCCGGCGAGGCAGGCCGCCGCAGCTGCGTCCCTCATGCAGGCGACCCAGGATCATCTGCGCGAATTTTGAGCGGACCCTGTTCAAAAATGTCGCGGCCCGGCACCGACAAATGCCGATTGACGCGAAGCCGATCTTCCGCCGGCCCGCGGCGCGCACGCCCCGGTGTTAAAATGCCAAACTCGGCAGATCGAGCCCGTTGGCGCGGGCACATTCGATCGCGGTCTCATAGCCCGCGTCGGCGTGACGCATCACACCTGTCGCCGGATCGTTCCACAGCACCCGCTCGATCCGGCGCGCCGCCTCCGCCGTTCCGTCGGCGACGATCACCATGCCGGCATGCTGCGAATAGCCGATGCCGACGCCGCCGCCGTGGTGCAGCGACACCCAGGTCGCCCCGCTCGCGCAGTTCAGCAGCGCATTGATCAGCGGCCAGTCGGATACCGCGTCCGAACCGTCGCGCATCGCCTCGGTCTCGCGGTTCGGGCTTGCCACCGAGCCGCTGTCGAGATGATCGCGGCCGATCACGATCGGCGCCTTCAACTCACCCTTCGCCACCATCTCGTTGAACGCCAGGCCCAGCCGGTGGCGGTCGCCGAGTCCGACCCAGCAGATTCGCGCCGGCAGCCCCTGGAACTTGATCCGTTGCTTTGCCATGTCGAGCCAATGGTGAAGATGCGTATCGTTGGGCATCAGCTCCTTCACCTTGGCATCGGTACGAAAAATGTCCTCGGGATCGCCGGACAGCGCGGCCCAGCGGAACGGCCCGACGCCACGGCAGAACAGCGGGCGGATATAGGCCGGAACGAAGCCCGGGAAATCGAACGCGTTCTCCAGGCCCATGTCCTTTGCCATCTGGCGGATGTTGTTGCCGTAGTCGAGCGTCGGAATGCCCTGGGCATGAAAATCCAGCATCGCCTGCACGTGGTCGACCATCGACATCTTGGCCTCGGCCTCGACCGCCTTCGGATCGCTTTCGCGCCGCGACGCCCATTCCGCCAGCGTCCATCCGCGCGGCAGATAGCCATTGACCGGATCGTGCGCGCTGGTCTGGTCGGTGACGATGTCCGGCTTGACGCCGCGGCGCACCAGTTCGGGAAAGATATCGGCGGCATTGCCGAGCAGGCCGACCGACACCGGCTTTTTGGTTTGCGCCGCCTCCGCCATGATCGCGAGCGCCTCATCGAGCGTCGCGGCCTGCCGGTCGAGGTAGCCGGTGCGCAACCGCATCTCGATGCGGCTTGGCTGGCATTCGATCGCCAGCATCGACGCGCCGGCCATGGTCGCGGCCAGCGGCTGCGCACCACCCATGCCGCCGAGCCCCGCCGTCAATATCCATTTGCCCGCGAGGCTGCCGCCATAGTGACGGCGGCCGACTTCGACGAAGGTCTCATAGGTGCCCTGCACAATGCCCTGGCTGCCGATATAGATCCACGAGCCGGCGGTCATCTGGCCGAACATCATCAGCCCCTGCCGGTCCAACTCGTTGAAGTGATCGAGCGTCGCCCAATGCGGCACCAGGTTGGAATTGGCGATCAGCACGCGCGGCGCGTCGGCGTGGGTCCGGAAAATGCCGACCGGTTTGCCGGACTGCACCACCAGCGTCTGGTCGCCCTCGAGCTTGCGCAACGATGCGACGATGCGGTCAAAACTGTCCCAGTCGCGGGCGGCGCGGCCGATGCCGCCATAGACGACGAGTTCGCTCGGGCGCTCGGCCACGTCGGGATCAAGGTTGTTCATCAGCATCCGCAGCGGCGCTTCGGTCAGCCAGCTCTTGGCGCTGATTTCACACCCATGCGGCGACCGAACGGTGCGGTCATTGTCCAGTCGGCGGTTCATGACAAATGGCCTCTTCAGCAAAGGGTTGGAAACGGATCGGTGGTGAGCGCCGACAGCGCGGCAGAAGGCAATGCGCCGGCCGCGACCAGCGCCGTCGTCTTTGCGAGATCGTCGGCCATGTAGCGATCGTGGCCCAGCGGCGGCACCTGCGCGCGCAGGACGGAGATAACAGCGGCCAGTGGAAGGCTGGTCGTATGCGGCGCGCGCTGCCCGATGCCTTGCGCCGCGACCAGCCATTCGATGCCGAGAATGGCGGCGAGATTGTCGGCCATGTCGGACAGGCGGCGCGCCGCATGCGCGGCCATCGAGACGTGATCTTCCTGGTTGGCGCTGGTCGGCGTCGAATCGATCGAGCAGGCCGCGGCGCGCTGCTTGTTCTCGGCATAGAGCGCGGCCGCGGCCACCTCCGCGATCATGAAGCCGGAGTTGAGGCCGGGATCCGGCGTCAGGAACGGCGGCAGGCCAAAATTCAGCGCGGGATCGACCAGCGTGGCGATCCGCCGCTCGCTGATCGCGCCGATTTCGGACATTGCCAACGCGATCTGGTCTGCGGCGAAGGCGACCGGCTCGGCATGAAAATTTCCGCCCGAGACGATCTCGCCGCTCTCCACCAGCACCAGCGGATTGTCCGTCACTGCATTGGCCTCGATCGTCAGCGTGCGGGCGGCCTGCATCAGCAGGTCGAGCGCGGCGCCGGCGACCTGCGGCTGGCAGCGCAGACAATACGGGTCCTGCACGCGCTCGTCGCCCTCGAGATGTGACAGGCGGATGTCGCTGCCTTCCAACAACCCCGTCAGCGCGGCGCCGGCCGCGATTTGTCCGGCCTGCCCGCGCAAGCGTTGCACCTCGGGGCGGAACGGCGCGGTGGACGCCATCGCCGCATCGACCGACAGCGCGCCTGTCACCAGCGCCGCGCACAGCAGGCCGTGCGCGCGCAGCAGGCCTGAGATCGCATAGGCCGTCGAGAACTGCGTACCGTTGATCAGCGCGAGGCCTTCCTTCGGCCCCAGCGTGATCGGCGCCAGACCTGCCGCGGCCAGCGCGTCGCGACCCGGAATGATCTTGCCGTCCGCCAGCGCCTGCCCCTCGCCGATCATCACGGCGGTCATGTGCGCCAGCGGCGCGAGGTCGCCGGAGGCGCCGACCGATCCCTGTTGAGGCACCAGCGGATAAAGCCCGTGCGCCATCATGGCCTGCAGTTGCTCGATGATCTCGCGGCGCACGCCCGACGCGCCGCGCCCGAGCGAAATGATCTTCAGCGCCATCATCAAGCGAACGATCGGTTCCGGCGTCGGTTGTCCGACCCCGCAGCAATGCGACACGATGAGATTGCGCTGCAGCTGCGCCGTCTGGTCCGGGGGAATGCGCTTCGACGCCAGCTTTCCGAACCCGGTATTGATGCCATAGACCGGCGCGGTGGCGGCCGCCGCCCGCGTCACGATCGCCGACGCCGCTTCGACGCGCGGCCAAAACGTCGGATCGAGCGCGACGGGCGCACCGGCCAGCACGCGCGCCAGATCGTCCAGGCTGACGGCACCCGGTGTCACGACGATCGGCGCATCGCTTCCGTTCATCGCCCCCTCCACACCCGGCGGTGCAGCGAGTTGAAGCCGATCCGGTAGACCAGTTCGGCCGGCCGCTCGATCTCCCAGATCGCGAGATCGCAAGCCTTGCCGGCTTCGAGCGTGCCGGTCTCGCCGAGCATGCCGAGCGCCCGCGCGCCTTCCCGCGTCACGCCGGCCAGACATTCCGCCACCGTCATCCGAAAGAGCGTCGCGCCCATGTTCATGGCGAGCAGCATCGAGGTCAGCGGCGAACTGCCGGGATTGCAGTCGGTGGCGAGCGCCATGTTGACGCCGTGGGCGCGGAAAAGTTCGACCGGCGGCTTCCTCGTCTCGCGGATGAAATAGAACGCGCCGGGCAGCAACACGGCGACCGTGCCGATGCGCGCCATCGCCGCGACGCCGGCTTCGCTGGTGTGTTCGAGGTGATCGGCCGACAGCGCGGAGAACTCCGCGGCGAGCGCCGCGCCGCCGAGATCGGACAATTGGTCGGCGTGCAGCTTGACCGGCAAGCCCAGCGCCTTTGCCGCGCGAAACACCCGCGCGGTCTGCTCGCCGGAGAACGCAATATTCTCCATGAAGGCATCGACCGCATCGGCCAACCCCGACTTCGCCACCGCCGGCAGCATTTCGCGGCAGACCAGGTCGATATAGCGGTCCTCGTCGCCGTCGGCCTCGGGCGGCAGCGCGTGCGCGCCGAGAAACGACGTGCGGACGCTAACCGGCCTGACGCGGCCGAGCGCGCGTGCCGCGGACAATTGCCGTATCTCGGTGGGCGTATTCAGGCCATAGCCGGACTTGATCTCGATCGTGGTCACGCCCTCGCCGATCAAGGCGTCGAGCCGCGGCAGCGCGCCGGTGAGGAGTTCGGCCTCGCTGGCGGCGCGTGTCGCCGCCACCGTCGAAACGATGCCGCCGCCGGCCCGCGCGATCGCCTCATAGCTCGCGCCCTGCAGCCGCAGCTCGAACTCATGGGCGCGGTTGCCGCCGAACACCAAATGGGTGTGGCAATCGACCAGCCCGGGCGTGATCCATCGCCCCTCGCAATCGATCCGCTCGCTGGCGTCCGCGCCCGTCGAAAAATCGGAATCGCTGCCGGCAAAGGCGATGCGGCCGCCCCGCGCCGCGATCACGCCGCGCTCGATCACGCCGAGGTCGGGCATATCCTCACGAACCGTGGCCAGCCTTGCGTTATGCCAGATCGTATCGAAGCGCTCGGCCATGCGGCAATTCCCTCAAGGGGCGGAAACTTGACGGGGGTCTCGATATGTCTATACATATTCGCGGTTCGAGGTCCTGTCCATCCGGTTTGGCACACATGTCCACCCTGCATTTCGGATCAGCGCTGCTCCCGTCAGGGTGGGCTGACGATGTGCGGGTGATCGTAGCCGGCGGAAATATCGCTGACGTGACGGCCGGCGTCGCGCCCGAAGCCGGCGACGAACGCCATCCCGTTGCCATTCCCGGGATCGCCAGCCTGCACAGCCATGCCTTCCAACGCGGCATGGCGGGCCTCGCTGAAATTCGTGGCGACACGGCGGACACGTTCTGGACCTGGCGCGAGACGATGTATCGCTTCGCGCTTTCGATGACCCCTGAAGACATCGAAGCCGTCGCGACGCTGCTCTATGTCGAGATGCTCGAACGGGGTTTTACCCGCGTCGGGGAATTCCATTATCTGCACCACGATCACGACGGCACGCCCTACGCCAACCCGGCCGAGATGGCGGCGCGCATTGCGCGGTCCGCCGAGGTCAGCGGCATCGGCCTCACCATGCTGCCGAGTTTCTATGCGCATGGTTCCTTTGGCGGCGTCGCGCCGCATCCCGGCCAGCGCCGCTTCATCTGCTCGGTCGACCAGTTTGCCAAGCTGATGGATGCGACAAAAAGCGCGATCCGCGATATGCCCGGCGCCAATATCGGGATCGCCCCGCACAGCCTGCGCGCGGTGACGCCGGACGAACTATCTGAGATCGCGCCGCTCGCCGAAGGCGGCCCGGTGCATATCCACGCCGCCGAACAGACCAGGGAAGTCGAGGAGTGCATCAAATTGTCAGGCCGGCGGCCGGTCGAATGGCTGCTCGAACACGCACCCGTCGACCAGCGCTGGTGCCTGATCCATGCGACCCACACGACGGCAGCGGAGATTTCCGCGCTCGCCGGCCGCGGCGCGGTCGCCGGCCTCTGCCCGATCACCGAGGCGAGCCTCGGCGACGGCGTGTTTCCGACGCGCGAATTCCTCGATGCGGGCGGACGCTTCGGCATCGGCACAGATTCAAATGTTCTGGTCGGCGTCGCCGACGAACTGCGCCAGCTCGAATACGGCCAGCGGCTGAAACATCGCGAGCGCAACATGCTGTCCGGCGGCCCCGGCATCTCGACCGGCCGCGCGCTGTTCGATGCCGCACTAGTGGGCGGCGCGCAGGCGCTGGCCCAGGAGCTCGCCGGGCTGGCGCCAGGCGCCCGCGCCGACATCGTCACGCTCGACACCGCGCATCCCTCCCTTGCCGGGCGCTTCGGCGATAGCGTGCTCGACGGCTGGGTCTTTGCCGCAGGCTCGGATGCTGTCGATTGCGTGTGGGCCGGCGGCCACAAGCTCGTCGAAGGCGGACGCCACCGGCTGCGCCAGAGCGCGCGCGCCGCCTTCAACAAAGCGGTACGGAGGCTCGTGGCATGAGCCTCGCGACCAACAGCGGCAAATCGCAACCCGCCGACACGCCGACGCTGTACAAGCAGATCCGCCTCGACATCGAGCGCCGCATCCTGACGGGCGAGTGGCCGCCGGGCCATCGCATCCCGTTCGAACATCAACTCATGACGCGCTATGGCTGCTCGCGCATGACCGTGAGTAAGGCGCTGTCCGAACTGGCGCAGGCCGATCTCATCGAACGGCGGCGGCGCGCCGGCACTTTTGTCCGCCGTCCAAAATTCCTGTCGGCGGTGCTGACCATTCCGGACATCCGCGCGGAGATCACGGCGCTCGGCCGCGTCTATGGCTATCAGCTGATCAAGCGCGCGCGCCGCGCCGCCAACGCCACCGACCGCGAACGCCTCGGCGTCCGCAAGACCGGCAAGGTGGTTGCGATCTCGTGCCTGCACCGCGCCGACGGCGTCCCGTTCGCGATCGAAGACCGGCTGATCGATCTCGACGCCGTGCCCGAAGCCGCCACCGCGGATTTCGCCGGCGAGCCGCCCGGCACCTGGCTGCTGCATCACGTGCCGTGGACGGAGGCCGAACACGCGATCAGCGCGATCGTGGCCGACGATCATACCGCCGAAGCGCTCGAGATCGCCACCGGTGCACCCTGCCTCGTGATCGACCGCCACACCTGGCGCAGCGCGCGAGCGCTGACCGCGGTCCGCCTCGTCTATCCCGGCGAATCCCACAAGCTGATCGCCCGCTTCAAGGGCGGCTGAACAAATGCAAAGCGAATACGGCACCGATTTTGCAGCGACAGGACCCAATTGTTGAACCCGGCAGAAGGAACATCATCATGCGCACTTACAAGATACTCGCCGCCACCGCCGTTCTTCTGGCGTCGTCGCCCGCCCTCGCCCAGGAGGTGAAGGTCGGCATCGGCATTTCCGGATGGACCGGCTTTGCACCGCTCACGCTTGCCAATCAGGCCGGCATCTTCAAGAAGAACGGCCTCGACGTCACGATCAAGAAGATCCCGCAGAAGGACCGCCACCTCGCCGTCGCCTCCGGCGACATCCAGTGCGCGGCGACCACGGTCGAGACCTGGATTTCCTGGAACGCCAACGGCGTCGCCACCAAGCAGATTTTTCAGCTCGACAAGAGCTACGGCGCCGACGGCATGGCTGTTCGCAACGACGTCGCCGCCATCAAGGATCTGAAAGGCAAGACGGTCGCAGCCTCCGCACCGGGCACCGCGCCCTATTTCACGCTGGCGTGGATGCTCAAGAAGAACGGCCTTACGGTCAAGGACGTCACGGTGGTGAATCTTGAACCAGCCGCGGCCGCACAGGCCTTCGTCGCCGGCCAGAACGACGCGGCCATGACCTATGAGCCGTATCTGTCGACGGTGCGCGCCGCGCCCGACAAGGGCAAGATCATCGCCACCACGCTCGACTATCCCATGATCATGGACACCTTTGGCTGCACACCAAAGTTCCTCACCGAGAACCCGAAGGCTGCGAAGGCGCTGGCGGACAGCTATTTCGAGGCCGTCGCCATGATCGAGAAGGAGCAGGCCAAGTCCTACGAGATCATGGGCGCGGACGTGAAACAGTCCGGCGAGCAGTTCGGCAACTCCGCAAAATTCCTGCGCTGGCAGGACAAGGCCGCAAACCAGAAGTTCTTCGCCGGCGAATTCCAGGCCTTCAGCAAGGAAGCCGCCGACCTGCTGCTCGAGATCGGCATCATCAAGTCGGTGCCGAAGATCGAGGACATCGTCGATACCAGCTTCATCCAGTAAGCGCATATCGATCGCGCCCGCTGAGGAACTCCCACGTGATGCGTCCGCTCGATCCCGTGACGACGAAGCAGCGCGCAGCCTATGGCTTCGCGTTCTTCGTCCTGTTCGTCGCCCTCTGGGCCTGGGCGACGTTCGGCGGCTACGTGTCCAAAACGTTCCTCGCCAATCCCCTGACCATGCTGCAGGAGGGATTTGAGCTCCTGACCAAACATGGCTTCCTGTTCGATATCGGCATGACGATCTGGCGCGTGGTCGGCGGCTTTGCGTTGGCCGCGATCATCGCCGTCCCGCTCGGCGTGCTGATGGGGGCGTACAAGCCGATCGAGGCGTTCCTCGAACCGTTTGTTTCGTTCGCCCGCTATCTGCCGGCCTCGGCCTTCATCCCGCTGTTGATCCTGTGGGCTGGCATCGGCGAACTGCAAAAGCTGCTGGTCATCTTCATCGGCTCGGTGTTCCAGATCATTTTGATGATCGCCGTCACCGTCGGTGCCACGCGGCGCGATCTGGTCGAGGCCGCCTACACGCTCGGCGCCGGCGATGGCGGCATCATCCGCCGCGTGCTGCTGCCCTCCTCCGCGCCCGACATCGCCGAAATCCTCCGCCTCGTGCTCGGCTGGGCGTGGACCTATGTCATCGTCGCCGAACTGATCGGATCGTCTTCCGGCATCGGACACATGATCACCGACAGCCAGGCGCTGCTCAACACCGGCCAGATCATCTTCGGCATCATCGTCATCGGCCTGATCGGCCTGGTCTCGGATTTCCTGTTCAAGGCGTTCAATGCCTGGCTGTTTCCGTGGAAGCTGGCATGACCACGCTCAGGATCGACCAGGTCTCCCGCACTTTCCCCGCGCGCCAGGGCAACGCGCCGACGCGCGCGCTGGAACCGACCAATCTCGACGTCGGCAACAACGACTTCGTGACCATCCTCGGGCCCTCCGGCTGCGGAAAATCCACGCTGCTGCGGATCATCGCCGGCCTCGACCGGCCGACCTCGGGCCGCGTCGTGCTGGACGGCCAGGAGGTCAAGGGTCCCGGCGCCGACCGCGGCATGGTGTTCCAGTCCTATACGTTGTTCCCGTGGCTGACGGTGCGCGAGAACATCGCCTTCGGCCTGCGCGAACGCGGTGTATCGGAAGCGGAGCGCGGCAAGATTGCCGATGGTTTCATCCAGCGGGTCGGCCTGTCCGGTTTCGAGAACCACTGGCCCAAGCAACTCTCCGGCGGCATGCAGCAGCGCACCGCCATTGCCCGCGCACTGGCCAACGATCCAAAGATCCTGCTGCTCGACGAACCCTTTGGCGCGCTCGACAACCAGACCCGCGTGCTGATGCAGGAAATGCTGCTCGGCATCTGGGAACGCGAACAGAAGACCGTGCTGTTCGTCACCCACGACATCGAGGAGGCGATCTTCCTCGGCAGCCGCGTCATCGTCATGAGCGCCCGCCCCGGCCGCATCAAGACCGAGATCGCGATCGACCTGCCGCACCCGCGCTCCTACAAAGTCAAGACCGCGCCGGAATTCGTCCAGCTCAAGGAACGGCTGGTAGAGGAGATTCGCGCCGAGGCATTGAAGTTGGCGGTAGATGCCTGACCGGCCGTTCCAAGTTTTATCCGACTGGCAACTCCGGTACATGGACGCGAGCCTCGGAGTCGCGAAACCTGTGCTTGTCCGCTCCCAAATCAATTAGGCGAACGAGAGAATACCTCAATCGGCCAGCAGGTTCTCGCGGAGCGTTGAGCCCGTATATCTCGTGCGAAAACGCCCACGTCGCTGCAATTCGGGAACGACATAGTCGGCAAACTCTTCGAAGCAACCAGGCGTATAGGTCGCGGCAAGCATGAATCCATCTGCACCGCCGTCATCCATGTAGTGCTCCATCTGATCCACTATATCCTTGGCGGTGCCGACGGCGACCGGCATTCCCATGCCCTGGGCGTAAATCATGGCTGCCTCTTTGACGGTCACGGGCGCTCCGCCCTTCGCGTAGATGATCGATTCGAACAATCCCTGGATTCCTGGCACCTCGATGTTCTGCACGATGGCATCCGGCGCATAGGTTGAGAAATCAAGCCCGAAATGCCCGGACATCCAGGCCAGTGCGCCTTCGGGCGGAATACAGGCCTTGATCCGTTCGTACTTGTCCTGGGCCTCGCTCCGCGTTTCCGCAACGACGGTCTGAAGGCCGTAGATCAGCTTGACCGAACCCGGCGCCCGATTGAACTTGCCGGTCAGCCTCTCGCCAAGATCGGTTGCATATTGGCGCATCCGATCGATGTTCGGATGAACGGCAAAAATCGCTTCAGCGTGTTTTGCTGCAAAATCGCGCCCCTGTCCTGACGAACCTGCCTGCCATAGAACCGGACGCCCTTGAGGCGACGGCGCACAAAAATGGCGGCCATCGCACTTGTAGTACTTTCCCTCGTGGTGAACCACTTTGATTTTCGAAGGATCCGCATAGATCCCCGATGCCTTGTCGGCAAGGATCGCCCCCGGCTCCCAGGAATCCCATAGCTGGTAGCAAACCTCCATGTACTCCTCGAGCCGCTCATAGCGACCGCCTCGATCCGTCATGGCGTGGCCATAGGCATCCCACTCGCTCTTCGAATAGGAGGACACGATATTCCACGCGATCCGTCCGGCAGATAGGTGGTCCAGGCTCGAAAGCCGGCGACACATAGAATAGGGATGCTCGAACGCGGTCGACAATGTCAGGCCAACACCGAGATGCTTGGTTGCGGTGGTGATGATCGGAACGATCGTCGAGGGCTCGTGCGTCGGGCATTGCACGGCCCATTTGACGATCGCATCCGAGCTGTTCTCATGGGTGTTGTAGGGCGCGAGTTCGTCGGCAATGAACATCGCGTCAAACAACCCGCGCTCCATCGTCCTGGCCATATGTTGCCAATATTCCGGCGTCGAAAAACTCCACCCGACCTTGTCTTTGGGATGGCGCCACATGCCGGTCGCGTGGCTGTTAACGCCATGCTGAATGAATCCCAGCAGATGGGCCTTCCTCTTGCCCCTCGTCGTCATGCGCATGCTCTCCGTTCCAGGATTTTGTGGATTAACCAAGACGAAACCGTCATCAGGGATCAACCCGCGGGCTTGTCTTCCATAAAGAACGCAAGCCCGCATCCAGCCGCGGTGACGAGCGCGAGCAGCGGCCCGGCGTAAATCATGGCCGGACTGAAACCGGCTCCCGCGATGACCAGCGCCGACGCGACGACCGATATCGCCGCGACCCAACCATAACGATATTCCGGCACCTCATCCGACTCGGGTGATCCGGCGCGATACTCGGCAACGGCATTGTTGCAACCACGCCAGAATCCCGCGAGGAAGAACACGGTTACGACGATGCCAACGACGGTGATGACCGCATACATGGACAGCTCCTGTGCCAGTGACTGTGAACGCGCGCACGTCATATGAGCGCGCAACCGAACCTATTGCGCCGGCGCCGACACTTCGTCGGTGACCCGCTTAAGGCCGCTTAGATCAAAGTCGGTGCCGCCGACCAGGCCCGCAATCAGGACCATCAGGCCGCTGATCGCGACGATGGAAAGCGTGCCGATGAGTTCGCCGCCCATCTGATAGATCGGCATGCCGATCGCGATCGCCGCGATGATCCCGCCGACAAATCCCAACATATTGGTTTTCGGCCAGAGAATGGCCAGGACAAGCGGCAGCAGGACCGACGTCTTCAATGCATATGTGGTCAGCACCAGCGTGGTGAAATCGAGACCCGACAGCACGATGAGGGTAGCGACAATACCGCCGGCGAGCACCGACAGCTTGGTGATAACGAACAGGCTTCCTTCCGACGTTTGCGGAAAGTATCGCTTGACGATGTCGACGGCCACGATCGAGGAAAGTGCGGCGCTGGCGCCGTCGATTGTCGAATAGCAGGCGGCCAGGATGACGAGCACGTAAAGCAGCACCAGCGTCAGCCCAAGACCGATATGGGACACGATGTAGGGCCCGATCGCGACGATATCTCCGCCGATGTCAGCCGGCTTCAATCCATAGGCGATGCCAACCAGGCCCAACATGCCGAGGCAGATCGGAATTGGATAGAACAATGCGCCGGCCCACAGGAAGGTGCGACCCACTTCACGGCTCTTCACCGCCCATACCTTCTGCCAGAATGTCTGATCGGAGACGGTTGCCGCCAGAAGTCCGAAGGCCAGGGTAATGCCGAAACCGGCTGCGGCGTCCGGCCGCAACACGGAAAGGTTTCTGGCATCAGCGGCGCTCGCGGCATCGAACACGGCTTGGGCGCCGCCCGGAATCTTGGCGTAGACCGCGGCGACGACGATGGCGGCCGGCACGGTTATCATGAGCGTGTTGAGAGTTCCGGTCATCACGCTGGTCCACAGGCCACCGAAATACGAATAAGTCAGGACGCAGACGATGCCAACGATGGTCGCGACCCTCCAGTCGATTCCAAATACGGTCGATACGACGACGGAGGTACCTTTCAAATTGATGAGGATCTCTAGAACAATTCCGAAGATCATCGTCACAGTCACGATCGCGGTTGCGGCCTTCGACCGGTTGAACCTGTACTCGATGAATTCCGATATGGTGTAGCCCTCCGGCATGTTCTTACGCAGGATACGTGCGAATGGGATCATCGCCATTACGGCAAATCCATTCGGCACCACGAACCACAGCAGACCGGAGAGGCCCCAATTATACGTCATCGCCGAACTCATCATGACGGCCATCGCCCAGGTCCAGACCGCAATCACGGACCCCACGCCGAAACCGAAGCCGACGCGACGATCCGCGATGATGAAATCATGCGTATTGCGTACCAGAATTGTCTTGACCCCGTAGGACAGGGCCAAGGAGAACAAACCTAATCCGATCATCGACGCGTAGCCGAGGGCTGGCGTGAGGGTCGGCATCGCGACAAAGACAGACTTATCCATTGCGATCTCTCCCAGGGTTTAAATGGCGTGACGCAGGCTGTGGTAGGAGCGCCTGCAGTACAGCAACGGGATTCCGTCGCTTTCCGCATGCGCTGACGTGACGTCGCAAAGCACGATGGTGTGGTCGCCGGACGGGATCAGTTGAGCCACCGACGCAGTGATATGGCCGAGCGATCCAGCAAGCAGCGGCGCCTGATGCGCCTGATCAGCAATCCGGACATGGTCATAGGCGCCGGAAGCAACCTTGGTCGCGAACCGATCCGAGAGCGCGCGTTGCTCGGCCTTTAGAATCGATATGCCGACCACGGACTCGGGAACGAGACAGGAGTGGCTTTCGCTGGCTTGCGAAACGCAGAACAGTACCCGCAACGGATCCAGCGATACCGAGGTAACGGAAGTTGCCGTGAACCCGTGCAGACGGCCGTCGCGCCAGAACGTCACGACGCATACTCCGGAAGCAAGCTGGCTGAAGACTTCCTTGAAGGTCCCGGTGAGGTCGTTCGACGGTTCTGTCATGTCAGGCTCTGTGCAGACTTCGGCCACGCGAGACATCTGGCTACTCGACGAGTTCGATCATTCGGCTCTCACGCAGCGGCCGAATGACGTTTTTCATGAATGGCCCGGCGTCGCGCATCGGGTCATCGAACTGGCAAACGATGCGATTGAGACCAAGGGCTTGCAACTGCGGTATCCGCTGGCGGATCTCCTCGAATGAACCGATCAGCCCCAGCTCAAAGCCTGCGTTCGAATCCACCATCTGCTCCTCGCCGAGCGAGGCCCAGGCCGCGGCGCCAGAGCCGCCGATAACCTTGCGGAAGAAATCGATCGTCGCCGAATTGCGCCGTGAGATGACAGATTTCCAACGTTGCCGGGCCTGATCGCCCGTTTCCGTCGCGATGACGTAAGCATTGGCCGCGACCATAACGGTCCTGCCCCAATTATTGGCTTCGTGGCGAACGGTTTCGATTCGTCGCCTGAGTTCTTCGTCGCTCATGCCATTTAAAAAAAGACAGTGTCCCCACTCGGCCGCCATCTGCACGGCGCGGTCGGAGTGCCCGGCGATCCAGATTTCCGGAAGCGCGCTTTGGTCAAGTCCGTAGCTCGGTGATGGATCGATCTCGATGCCTCGCATCGATTCCGCATCGCTTGCGGTGAGGTCTCGAACCTCGGACGGCGGCTGGAACAGTCCGTAAAGCGAGCGCAAAAATCCAGTAGCCCGGTCGTAACGACCATCATGATCAAGCCATTCGACGCCGGAGAGGTCGAATTCCTCCTTCCACCATCCGCAGACAATGTTCATGCCCATCCGCCGCTCAGCGATTTTCGACATCGTATCGAGCATGCGCGCAACGAGGAATGGCGAGCGGAACCCCGGCTTCACCGCTCCGCATAGCCCGACCCTGCTGGTGACTGCGCCGATGGCGGCGAGGATGCTCCAGGCATCTGCGACACCTTCTTGTGGACCATGAATGCAGTTCAGAAGGTTCTCCGACGCATACAGAAAATCGAAGCCGAGCGCTTCCGCCTGCTGCGCGATCGCAAGGCAGGCAGCGACGTCTGGCCCTGTCGGAGCGTCCAGAGAACGCAGCCATCCGCCATACACGGGAAGCCAGATACCGATCTGCATCACGCGGCCACGCCGGTTCTGATCGCGAAAGCAACACGCACTGGCTTGGTCGTCGTGGAGTCTGCAATCATCGCTTCGGTCCCCACCGATCGGCAAATTTTCCCACGACCATGGAATAGCAATTGCCGCGCCAACATCAGGCGACGAAAGCGATGTAACGCTGTTGCTCCGAATCCGGGCGCGATTGATCGCTAAATCATCGATTGATGCCTACATTCAAAGCAAAAGCTGGCTAAGCATGCGTTCAGTTCATGACCGTTGAAGTGTATCAATGCACAGGAGCGAATGTCGCCGAGCGCGCGCTCGGGAATGAGTGCAATTCATCGCAACGCGGAGGGTTGGCTGATTTCCCGGCAGAAGCAGCAAAGAATTGGTTCGAAACGAACTGAGGTACATCGGCGGCAGACGGATGTGTTTGCTTCAGGGCCCGGTCGCAGGATGAGGAGGTTTCATGACCTTCGAACAGATGAAGATATTTCTCGAAGCCGCGCACTTTGGAAGCTTCACGTATGCCGCTGAGCGACTGGGTCTCACCCAATCCGCAGTCAGCGTTTCCATCAAGAAGCTCGAAGAGAAATACGACGTTTCGCTGTTCGAACGTTCGGGACGTCGACTTATGCTGACCGAGGCCGGCCAGGTCCTTCTAAACGAGGCCGAACGCATCCTGCGCGATGTTGAGCTGACGATCAGGCGCGTCGAAAGCCGACGACCGGCCGGTCAGTCCTCGCTGGTTGCCTGTACCGCCAATGCATATGATTTCTGGATGCCGGAGCTCTTCGCACGGATCGACGCAGCCAACTCACTGGAAGTGGACCTCGTACGCGGGACCGTCGATCAAGTCACCGCCTGGGTTATGCGAGGGACCGCTGATGTTGGCGTGACCAACGCCATGCCGAGCCACCCACAATTCCGTCAGGTCGGAGTATTTTCCGACCGGTTGATCCTCTGTGGATCTCCAGAGCGAGTGCGGCAAGTGCCTCACGAGATAACTTTGGGTCAGTTGATTGATCATGCGCCGGTGCTTTGGGAGCGTAGCGAGCTGACGCCAACACTGGTTGCTGCACTCGCCTACCACCGCGTTGATGCGACCCGCCTCGCCCATCCAGCGCTGAAACTCTCGTCAAGTATGGCGGTAATCTCGGCCTTGCGCGGGGGAAGCCACATCGGTCTCGTACCTGAGCGAGCGGCGTACCCGCTAATGGCGTCCGGGATCCTCATGCGCATCGGACTTATCGAGTTCCCGATACGCTACTGGATGTTCGCATTACGCGAGCGCGACATCGATCTGCTTGCGGCTTACGTCGCGCGAGCCGCGAGCCCTGCATCCGCAGCAGGCGCCAGACTGGAGCCCGCTCAGCAGATCTGATTAGTTAAGATACTGCGGCGGGCAAACAGCACGGGTGCACGGCCAATCGCGGCAGCGCCCGGCCACTGTTGTCAGCGGCCGGGCGCGGTCTATCCTCTGGCCTATTGCTTCTTGACGGCGAACACCCAGACCACGCCGCCTTGCGGCACGTTATCCTCGAAGCCGGGGACATTTGCCTTCGCGAGCGCGTCCTGGATGCGCTGTGCGTCGACCCCCCAGCCGGCCTGGATCGCGATGTATTGCGTCCCGTCCACCTCATAGGCGACCGGCATGCCCATGATGCCGGAGTTGGTCTTCTGCTCCCAGAGCAGCTCGCCGGTCTTGGCATGGAAGGCGCGGAACATCCGGTCGTTGGTGCCGCCGACAAAGACCAGATCGCCCGCGGTCGCCGTCACCGAACCGAACAGCTGGGATTTCGGGAAGTTATGCGACCACGCCTTCTTGCCGGTGGCGGGATCCCACGCCTGCAGCTCGCCGAAATGGGTCGCGCCGGGACGCGGCGACAGACCGATATCCTCGGGCCTGGTGCCGAGCCAGAGCTGGCCCGGAACCAACGGCACTTTCTCGCCGGTGAAGCCGCCGCAGAAATTCTCGTTGGCGGGCACATAGACCAATCCGGTCTTCCGGCTGTAGGCGGCGGACGGCCAGTCCTTGCCGCCCCACAGCGAAGGACAGAACTCGACGCGTTTGCCCATCACCGGCTTGTGCGCGGGATCGACCACCGGCCGGCCACTCTCGGGCTCGATGCCCTTCCAGACATCGGTGTGCACGAACGGCCAGCCGGCCACGTATTTGATGCTGTCCGGCCGGCGCTCGAGCACCCAGAAGATCGCGTTGCGGCCGGGATGGATCAGGCTCTTGAAGGTGCGGCCATCCCGTTGCAGGTCCACCAGCATCGGTGCGTCGACCTCGTCCCAGTCCCAGGAATCGTTTTGATGGTACTGGAAGTGGTTCTTGATCTTGCCGCTCTCGGGGTCGAGGGCGAGCACGGAGGTGGTGTAGAGATTGTCGCCGGGATGGGTATCGCCGGGCCATGGCGCGGCGTTTCCGACGCCCCAATAGATCGTGTTGGTTTCGGTATCGTAGTTGCCGGTCATCCAGGCCGAGCCGCCGCCGGATTTCCAGTCATCGCCCTTCCAGGTGTCGCTGCCGGGCTCCCCGGGAGCCGGGATCGTAAACGTACGCCAGAGCTCCTTGCCGGTGTTGCCGTCATAGGCCACGACATAGCCGCGCACGCCATACTCGCCGCCGGACCCGCCGACGATGACCTTGCCGTCGACGATCAGCGGCATCAGGGTCAGGTATTGTCCCTTCTTGTAGTCCTGAACCTTGGTGTCCCAGAGCACCTTGCCGGTCTTGGCATCGAGCGCGACCAGATGGTCGTCCGTCGCGGCCAGGTACAGCTTGTCCTGCCACAGACCGACGCCGCGGTTGGTCGGATGCAATTGGAACAGGTCGTCCGGAAGCTGACGCTTGTAACGCCAGTACTCGTCACCGGTCTTGGCGTTCAGCGCGATCACCTGCCCCATCGGGGTGGTAATGAACATCACGCCGTTGTTGACGATCGGCGGCGCTTCGTGGCCCTCGATCACGCCGGTGGAGAAGGTCCAGACCGGCGCTAGGCCTTTCACGTTCGTCGTGTTGATCTGGTCGAGCGGGCTGTAGCCTTGCCCGTCATAGGTCCGGCGATAGAGCATCCAGTTCCCGGGTTCTGGATTCTTGAGCCGGTCGGCCGTCACCGGACTGTAGTTCTCGATCGGACCGGCGGTCGCGGCGATCGGAACGAGACAGGTGGACGCGAGTAAACCCGCCAAAAGCCATTGCTTCAACGCCATAACGCAACCTCCCCTTGGTTTTGATCCCGAAGTCTGTTTTTCTTTCGTCGATCTACGGTCGGCCGCCATCACCTGGCTTGCTGCGCACCTACCTTTCCTGTGAATGTGGCAGCCACCGTCAGCGCCCCGTCCTGCTCCGCCAGCGGCAGCGCCGGCAGCCGTCGCGGCGCCGGGCCAAACACCACTTGCGCGCTCTTCCTGGGGTCGTATTCCGAATTGTGGCAGAAGCACTTGAAGACATCGCCGTCGCCGCTCGCCGCCTTCACCCATCCGGTGATCGGGCAGCCGGTATGCACGCAGATCGCAGAATAGGCGACCACGCCGTCGACTGAACGCGCGCGGGTCTCGTCATCCAGCAGCGCCGCATCGAGTTTCACCACGAGAATTTCGTTCAGGCGCGAGCCCTTGCGGACCACCGATGTGGCGGGATCCTTCGGCCACGCCCGCGACGGCGGGCCGCCGGCTTTCAGGTCCGCCGGCTTGATGACTTCGCCGGCGCGGTCGCCATCGGCGTACACCAGCACGTCGGCTTTCTGCGGCCGCTCGTCGCTTCCCGGCACATCATCCTGGGCGAACGCGGGATTTGACGACGATGCGAGGCAGGCTCCCGTTGCAAGAGCCGTCAGGATGACAGCGCGCCGTGTTCGATCCTGACCCGCCGATGTCGCGTGTCCTTCGCTGGTGCGCGTGATCGACGTCTTCGGCTGATCTGATTTGCACATCACTCCATGGTGAGGAAGAGACTCGGTCAAAACGATGGCGTCCCGCCAACTTGCATGGCGCATCATTCTCATTCTGGTTGCGGATGCGACGTGCGAGAAGCTCAGGAGAATTCAGCAATCGCAGGGCTTTCGTCGTGCGCGCGGCGTCGCCCAACACCTCATGCGCTATTCGCAGGACAGCCCAGCCTTTCGTTATATGCGGCGCGTCATACAACGCGAGCGATCGCTCGGTGCTTTAAGTCAGCGTTGCTGACCCAAAGCAAATTTTCGCGACGCCCCGCTTTCGCCCAACATGAGGAAGCAAATATCGACGACATGCAAAGAACTGCATGCATGCACGACCGACCGGAAACACGAATAAGAATTGATCAGGAGGATGGCTCGAACCAATCCCAGCCAATGAGACAGCCAGGCATTTCGAAGCATCCGGCCTTGGGCGATCAGCCGTCACGTTTTTTGCCCGCTCCGGAGCCAACCATCAACAGCTTATGAAGAGCGAGGACCGATCATGATTACCTTGAAGATCAACGGCCAGCAAAAGAACTGGGACGGCGATCCCGACCTCCCGCTGCTCTGGTTCCTGCGCGACGAAGCCGGACTGACCGGCACCAAATATGGCTGCGGCCAGGCGCTATGCGGCGCCTGCACCGTGATCGTCGACAAGCAGGCGGTGCGCGCCTGCATCACCTCGGTGTCCGACGTCGTTGGCCGCGAGGTCACGACCATCGAGGGCCTGCATCCGACCGGCGATCATGCGGTCCAGAAGGCCTGGCGCCAGCTCAACGTGCCGCAATGCGGCTTCTGCCAGGCCGGGCAAATCATGCAAGCCGCGGCGCTGCTGAATGAGAATCCCAAGCCGAACCACGACCAGATCCGCGAGGCGATGGCGGGCAACATCTGCCGATGCGGCTGCTATCAGCGCATCGAGAACGCCGTCCATCTCGCGTCGACGGGGGTATGATCATGAATATCCAGGCCAATCCGAACAAGCTCCGTGGCTTTCAGCGCCACGTCAAGGTCGACAATGTTTCGCGACGCAGCATCATCAAGGGCCTCGGCCTCGCCGGCGGCTTGGTTCTCGCGGCGCCTGTCATGTCGCGGCCGGCGCTCGCCGCCTACAAGACCGGTGCGGGCGAGATGCCGCATGGGGTCGTGGTGGACCCGCGCGTATTCGTTTCGATCGCACCTGACGGCATCGTCACCATCGTCGCCCACCGCGCCGAGATGGGAACCGGTGTCCGCACCAGCCTGCCCATGATCGTCGCCGAGGAAATGGCAGCCGACTGGTCGCGCGTCCGCATCCAGCAGGCCCATGGCGACGAAGCCAAATTCGGCAACCAGGACACCGACGGATCGCGCAGCACGCGTCACTATCTGATGCCGATGCGCCAGATCGGCGCGTCGGCCCGCTCGATGCTGGAAGCCGCCGCGGCGAAGCGCTGGGGCGTACCGGCCGCCGAGGTGAAGGCGGTCAATCACGAGGTCGTCCACAGCGCGACCAGCCGGCGCATCGGCTTCGGCGACCTGGCGGCCGACGCCGCCAAGGAGTCGGTGCCGCCCGTCGAAGGCCTCAAGCTGAAAGATCCGAAGGAATTCCGCTATCTCGGCAAGGGCCAGATCAGCATCACGGATCTGCGGGACATCACGGTCGGCGCCGCGCGCTATGGCGCCGATGTCCGCCTGCCCGGGATGAAGTACGCCGTCATCGCCCGCCCGCCGGTGACCGGCGGCAAGGTCGCCTCGTTCGACGGATCGGCGGCGCTGAAGGTGTCCGGCGTCGAGAAGGTGATGGAGGTCAAGGGCTGGCCGTGGCCGTCGAAATTCCAGCCGCTCGGCGGCGTCGCCGTGATCGCCCGCAACACCGGTGCGGCGATCAAGGGCCGCGATGCGCTCAAGATCGTCTGGGACGATGGTCCCAACGGCAAATATGACTCGGTCGCCTACCGCGCCGAACTGGAGGAAGCCGCGCGAAAGCCCGGCCTGGTGCTGCGCAAGGAGGGCGACGTCGAGGCCGCGTTGAAGGGCGCCGACAAGGTGATCACAGGCGAATATTACCTGCCGCATCTCGCCCATGTCGCGATGGAGCCGCCGGTCGCGGTCGCCAATGTCACCGGCGACAAGGCCGAGATCTGGGCGCCGGTGCAGAGTTCCGGCGGAACGCGCGAAGACGTCGCCAAGACGCTCGGCATTCCCGAGCAGAACGTCACCGTCAACGTCACCCTGCTCGGCGGCGGTTTCGGCCGCAAGTCGAAATGCGACTATGCGATCGAGGCCGCCCTGCTCTCGAAGGAACTCGGTGCGCCGGTAAAGGTGCAGTGGACCCGCGAGGACGATATTCGCACCGGTTTCCTGCACACCGTCTCGGTGGAGCGGATCGAGGCCGGTCTCGACAAGAGCGGCAAGGTCACGGCGTGGCGGCATCGCAGCGTGGCGCCGACCATCGCCTCGACCTTTGCCGCCGGCGCCAAGCACCAGGCGCCATTCGAGATCGGCATGGGCCTCGTCGACATGCCGTTCGAGATCGCGAATGTGCAGTGCGAGAACCCGGAAGCGGCCGCGCATCACCGCATCGGCTGGTTCCGCTCGGTCTCGAACATCCCGCGCGCCTTCGCGGTGCAGTCGATGGTCGCCGAGATCGCCGCGGCCGCCAAGCGCGATCCCAAGGACATGCTGCTCGAGCTGATCGGTACGCCCCGGATCGTCAAGCTCGACTCGGTGAAAGACCTCTGGAACTACGGCGAGCCCTATGACAGCTACCCGATCGACACCGGGCGGCTGCGTAAGGTCGTCGAGCTGGTCGCGGACAAGGGCGGCTGGGGACGGACCGTGCCGAAAGGCCACGGCCTCGGCATCGCCGCGCACCGCAGCTTTGTCAGTTACATCGCGACCATCGTCGAGGTGGCCGTCGATGACAAAGGCAGGCTGACGGTGCCGCGCGTCGATACCGCGATCGATTGCGGCACCTATGTCAACCCGGAGCGGATCCAGTCGCAGATCGAGGGCGCGGCGATCATGGGCATGAGCCTCGCCAGGCACGGCGCCATCACCTTCAAGGACGGCAAGGTGCAGCAGGGCAATTTCGACGATTTCCCGGTGATCCGGATCGACGAGGCTCCCGGCGTCACCAACGTCTACATCGTACCGCCGGACGCCGACACGCCGCCCAGCGGCGTCGGCGAGCCGGGCGTACCGCCGTTTGCCCCGGCGCTGATCAACGCGATCTTCGCCGCCACCGGCAAGCGCATCCGCGCCCTGCCGATCGGCAAGCAATTGGAGGCGTAGCGGGAACGCAAGGCCCAACCGGCCGTTTCATTGGTTTGACAGGGAGTGCAGACCAATGAAACGCAACACGACGGCGCTCGCGGTATCGCTACTGTCGAGCGCCTTTCTTTTGAACGCAGCGGCGGCGACAGCGCAAACCTCGTCGTCGCCCCCTGCCACCGCCACGCGGCCTGCGACCACGCCACCGGGACAGAGCTCGCTTCCGAGCGACGCCGCACCGGCCAGGACAGACCAGACCACCGGCGAAGCCCCCCGCGATCCCGTCGTGAAGAAAATGAACGAGGACGAAAAGCAGAAGGTCGATACCAAGGGCAAGTAGTCTCACTGCACGGCAACCTGCGCCGTCATCCCCGGATGAACGCTTTAGCGTTCACTCGGGAGGTGCTCGCCTCTTCGGCGAGCCTCGAAGGATGCACGGCCCGTGGCCCATCCTTCGAGGCTCACCCAGCGGTGCAAGTGCACCCCAGGGCTCGCACCTCAGGATGACGGTCTTGCGGGGCCCCTGCGTCGTCCCCGCCCGTTGACTTCTCTTCCCATTCTCCAAATACTTGACCTCGCACCGGAAAAATCCGGGCGACCATTCAGGGGGAGGATATGATGCCGACTTCACGCCGGACGCTGCTGAAGACGTCTGCCGCTGCCGCCGCTGCTTTCAGCTTCGATTGGAGCCGCGCCCGGGCCCAGGCCGAGACGGTACGCATCGGCCTGATCTACGACCTCACCGGGCCGTTCGCCGCAGGCGGATCGGTCGCCTCCTCGATCGGCGCGCAGATCGCCATCGACCTCGTCAACGAGAAGGGCGGCGTCGGCGGCAAGTACAAGGTGGCGCCGATCTCGGCGGATTCCCAGAGCAAGCCGGATGTCGCGATCAACGAGGCCAACCGCCTGATCGACCAGGAGAAGATCGACATCATCAGCGGCGTCTATGCCAGTTCGCACGCGGTGCCGCTGGCGGCCAAGGTCGAGCAGCAGAAGAAGATCCTCTGGATCACGACCGCGGTGTCGACTGCCGTGTTCAAGGACAAGAACCTGCAATACGTGTTCCGCGCGCAGATCCATTCCGACCAGTACGGCCAGGCCTTTGCCGGTTTCCTCTCCGAGCACGCCAAGGCCAAGCTCGGCCTGGACCCCAAGGACGTCAAGATCGCGCTGATCCACGAGGACGGCCCCTATGGCGTCGGCGTCGCCGCCGCCGACGAGGCCTATGCCAAGGAAGCCGGCCTGCAGGTGGTGCTCAAGGAAGGCTATTCGGCCTCCGCCCCCGACCTCTCGGTGCTGGTGACGAAGATCAAGCGCGCCCGCGCCGACGTGATCTCGCACGCGGGCTATAACCCCGATATCACGCTGTTCCTGCGGCAGGCGCGCGAGAACGGGCTGAAGTTCAAGATGCTGTTCGGCGCCGGCGCCGGCTACAGCCAGCTCGACAAATTGCGGGCGACGTTCGCCGCCGACATCGACAATTTCTGCAACATCGATCCGGTACCGGCGCAATTGCTCGACCCGTCGAAACTCGCGCCGGGGATCGGCGACCTCACCAGGACCATGGTGGAGCGCTACAAGGCCAAGACCGGCGCGACCGACGTGCCGCCGCATTGTTCGATGGGCTTCAACCAGACCTGGGTGCTGCTCAACAACGTGCTGCCGGTCGCCAAGGACAAATATGGCGGCTTCGATCCCGAAGCGATCCGCAAGGCCGCGCTCGACGTCGACATTCCCGCGGGCGGCACCATCCAGGGCTACGGCGTGAAGTTCTTCCGGCCCGGAACGCCGCTGGCCGGCCAGAACGAACGCTCGACGCCGGTCGTGATGCAGAATGCCGGCGAGCATATTTCGGTGGTGTGGCCAACCAACATCCGCACGCAGGACCCGGTATTCCCGCTGCCGAAATCGTCGGTCTACGCGGCGTAGGTTGGCGGCCTCGCCGCGCCTGGATGCCGCTAGGCTCCCGCGCGAGAATAATGCGCGCCCAGTTCGCGCTTGGGCTCGCGGCCTGCGTTCGCTCGCAAAGAGAAGGCCGCACGTTGAAATCCAGACTTGCTCGCGCGTACCGGACGACGCCGCGGCTACGTTAGCGCCGCATTAACTCGGTTCCTTTACGTTGTCGATCGGGCTCGGTGGGCGACATTGTTGAGGTCGCCATGAATGATAGATGGCGGCGCCAAAGCGTATTGGCGCCGGGTGGGACAATCTTGTTGACGATGGTTGCAGTCGCTTCGGCGCATGCGGCCGATGCGCCGATTCCGTACGGCGCGCCTCCTCCGCAATACGGGCCTCCTCCGCAATATGGGCCGGCGCCGTACGCGCCGCCGCCACCATTGGCGCCGCTGCTGCCCTGCCTCTGGCTGGGGCCCTATGTCGGCGCCAATGCGGGTTTCCAGTGGACCTCGAGCACCGGCGGCCTCGACCAGAGTGGCGTCAACGGCGGAATCCAGGGCGGCTACAACTGGCAGAACGGCGCCTTCGTGTATGGCGTCGAAGCGGATTTCAACCTGTCGAATGCCGGCGGCACGTTCGCCGATTACAAGTTCTCCAATCCGTGGTTCGGAACGCTGCGCGGGCGGGCCGGCTACGTCCTCAACAACACGGTGTACTTCTACGGCACGGCGGGCTTCGCGGTCGGCGTCAGCACGGTCAGGCTCGGCGGACTGTCGGACAGCAGCGCGCGCGCCGGATGGACGATCGGCGCCGGCGCTGAATTCGCGCTGGCTCCATTCGGCTTTGGACCGAACTGGTCGGCCAAGGTCGAGTACCTCTACCTCGGCCTGTCGCAGCCGGCCGTCGTTCCGAACGTATCGACCGATTTCCCGTCGAACGTGATGCGCGTCGGCGTGAATTATCACTTCTGAACGCGGGCCTCGTCGCGCCTGGCGATGGTTCAAGAGCGCGGCACGTGCGTGCGGTCGATCTGCAGCCGCGGATCAAGCCGCCGCGCATCGTGCTGCGCGACGCCGTGCCGGCGCGCCCGCGGCCGAAGCGTCGGGCCTGGCCGGCCGGCATTCGGCCCGTCGCGCACCGCTTAACCATACCGGAAGATATCGCGCGGCCATGCCGCAAACCTCCCAGCTCGCGCCTTGTTTGAGATGTCTGCTGGCAAACTACGGTTCAAGTGCGGGCTCACCGCCAGACAAACAGGAGACGTCTCATGATGCTGAAATTCGGCAGGATAGCCGTCGTGTCCGCGACAGTTCTCGCACTTGCCGCCGCCATGGTTCCGTCCAGCGCGTCCGCCGACGGCTACTACCGCGGTGGCTATGGCGCCGCCGGCTACGGCTATCGGGGCGGCGGCTATTATTATGCGGGCGGTGGCTGCTGCCAGGTCTATGTTCCGCCGCCGCCGCCGCCTCCGCCGCCCTGCTGCCGCGTCTATGCGCCGCCGCCGTGCTGCGTCTATGGCGGCGGTTGGGATCGCGGCTATTACGGTGCGGGATATGGCGGCGGTTATTACGACGGCGGGTACTACGGCTACTAGCGCGGTTGCGCCAGGACGGACAGCACCAGTCGCGCCGCCCGACTTCCATGGCGGCTCGCTGGAATCTGCGGCGTCACTGCTGCGGCGCGCCGACCGTATCGGCCATCTTCGCGCCGCGTAAGCCCGGCGGCTTCGGGGCTCCCGTGGTGCTGTCGCGGACGGTCTGGTGCTCGATCTCGGCATTGAGCTCGGCGCCGAGCAGGACCGCGATCGCGGAAATCCAGAGCCAGGTCATGAAGCCGACGACGGCGCCGAGCGAGCCGTAGGTTTCGTTGAAGTTTCCGAAATTGGCGGCATAGAACGAGAACAGCGCGGACGCCGCGAGCCACATCATCGCCGCGGCGGCGCTGCCCCATGTGATCCAGCGCCAGCGCGGCGCTTCGCGGCTCGGGCCGAAGCGGTAGATGCAGGCGAGGCCCACGGCGAGCGCGAGGAACAGCGCGGGCCAGCGGGCGATCCGGATCAAGGCGTCGGCGGCATTCGACAGCCCCAGATAATTCAGCACGACGGGAACGACGACAACTGCGGCCAGTGCAGACAATATGAAGGCGATGCCCGCGACGGTGAACCCCAGCGACATCGCATTGAGCTTGACGAAGCCGCGCTTCTCTTTCTCGTCGTAGACGATGTTGAGCGTGTCGAAAAGCGACTTCATCGCGGCGTTCGCACTCCACAGCGATATCGCGAGACCGACGATGAATGTGAAGCCGAGCGTCTGGCTTCCCTTCGATGCCACCCGTGTGAGCTGCTCGCGGGCCACCTCGATCGCGCCGCCGGGGACGAAGCCTGCCACCTCGTCCAGATGCTTGGCGATGCTGCCCGGATCGGAGAACACGCCATAGATGGCAACGAGCGCGGCAAGCGCGGGAAAGATCGCGAGGATGCTGTAATAGGTGATGCCGGCCGCCAGCGCGAGAATGCGGTGGTCGCCGATATTGGCGTAAACGCGCCAAAGGATGTCCTTCCAACCTTGCGGCGGTATCTCCGCGGGCGATGTCGCTCCGCGTCCGCGATCATCGCCGTCGTCGGCGAGCGCTGCCGCCGCGGGGAGGCTTCGATGGTCCTGCCCTAACGGTTGCCCCGGCGCAACGGCAGCCTTGCCAGCCGGCGCCATGCGCTCGACCGTGACCGCGACCGCCAACAGCCCCAGGCAACCTGCTATTTCCCAGCCGGAGAGAGAACGTCCTCCCTCGCTTCTGATTCTGCTCATGCGCATCTCTCCGGTGGGGGTAAGTGAGATGCGGGTTTTCAGTTCCCGAAAACTGCGCCTGATGTGAACAGGATCGGCAACACCCGCAGCAACAGATGGCCAACGATCAAGTCGTCATGCGGATTATCGGGCGCGGCAACGGTTGCCTCGCAAGCTGAAAACCGCCTGCGCCGGCGCGAGCGCCGGATCAGGGTACACCCGCCGGGAACAGGTCAGTTGTAAGCGCGTACCGATGCGTTGATGTCGCGGGCAGAAACCGGAAAAATGGCTCCGCGTCCAACTTCCCCATTACGTCCGGTTGTCACCCGGCGTGTGCATCAGAATAATGCGTCATGGCGGCATTGGTTTCTAACTTCATCCAGTGGCCCGGCGATGCTTCCCGTCACAACACCACCCGCCGCCCTTCTTCCGCGGCCCAACAGCCCGCGTAGTTCACCCTGGTCATCTCGAACGCCAGCGCGAGATCCGACAGCAGCCGCCGGCCGGTGGCGGCGCATTCCATGGAATCCTGGATCTCCTGTACGTAGCCGCGGGTCCACTCCTCCTCGATGCAGACATATTGCCAACCGGTCTTGCCAAGGAGGTCTGGATTTGGTCCTGCGCAGCGGCTACACATTGGCTTCATCAATCTAGATGGACAGTCGCTCTCGCGAATCCTGCAGGTGGCAAATACGTTTTGTCGGCGCGATTCTAATTGCGGAGGCAATCATGAATTTCGACAAGTGGATTCACTCCAAGATCGGAACTGGTCTTGAGGGATTCAAAAGCGGGACTGGTCTGGACAACCTGGAGAAACCGTTGCCGCCGAACGAGCTTGGCAAGCACATCGTCGTTACATATCAACGGTTGCGGCTAGGGATGGGTTTCATCGCGCTTTTTTTTCCTCTGATCATTGTGACGATTGGTTTTCTATACAATATCGGTTTCGAAACATCTTACAGCGCTTATTATTTTGGCCTGCCGGCGGGAGATCTTCAGGCGAGAATCTTTCCTGGAATTTTCCCGACCAGAGTTTTTTTCTCCGGCCTTCTCTTCGCCCTCGGTGTTTTCTTGATCCTCTACAAGGGCTTCAACTTTTGGGAGGACCGCCTGCTGGTGACAGCCGGCGGCGCAGCAATTTGCGTCGCCGTATTCCCGATGTGGTATGAAAATTTGTATCCGGAAAAGAATTTCCCATATGAAAACCTGTTCGGCGTATTCAGCCGGATTCACTATGGTTCAGCCATTGTGCTGTTTATCTGCATGGCGCTGGTGGCCTGGTTCTGTTCCAAGACGACTCTTCGGGACAGAAGATTCAGCGCAGCACTTGACGAACAGATGCCGACATGGGCCGACCGCCACCCCAGGTGGAGCTCCTTTCTCATCGCATGGCTACCGGTGCTGGCTATTCCTATTCTGTATGCAGGGAAAAATTTGCCGACGCAAAGAAACACATTCGTCCAAGTCTACAACTGGATCGGCCTTGCGATGGCGGTTTTTCCATTTACCGCGTGGGCCTTGACGAGTTTGACGCAACGGGGGGCATATCTGGTGCTGGTCCTTGAAGCCATTGGCGTCTGGACCTTCGCGGCGTTCTGGCTTTTGAAAAGCCGTGAATTGATGTTGTCGCAGCCTGAGGAGAAGGCGATCAAAGGCATGAATCCCCTCCCTGGCGGGTCATCAAACGCACATCAAAATTAGGCTACAACTCAAATCAACGGGTGCACTGGCGGCCCCGCGACCATGCTTGCCGAGCGAAATAACACCGGTTGGTGAATAGCGGCTGGCTTGGTCTTCCCCGAGCGGGAACTAGGTGTGCTATGCACTCACGAGATCGCTTTGAAAGATGCAAATCCGACCTTTGCCGGCAAGCTGGGCAAGGTGAAGACGCTCATCTTCTCGCGACCCTTCGGGACCTCACAACACCACCCGCCGCCCTTCCTCCGCGGCCCAATAGCCGGCGTAGTTCACCTTGATCGTCTCGAACGCCAGCGCGAGATCAGACAGCGGCTGCCGGCCGGTGGCGGCGCATTCCATGAAATCCTGGATCTCCTGGACGTAGCCGCGGGTCCATTCCTCCTCGATGCAGACATATTGCCAGCCGGTCTTGCGATCGACCTTTTCGGTGATGTAGACGCCGGCGAGTCTTTCCTCAGCCGTCTGATAGCTCATCATGTGCGTGTTCGGCGTGATGTTGGCGTACAGCGCGCCGCTGTTGGTGTGGGTTTCGACCAGATTGCGCACGCCGCCCAAAATCATGTCACCGGAGAACACCGTGGCCTTGGTGCCGTCCGAGAACGTCGCGGTCAGCATGCCCCAGTCCTCGACGTCGACGGGATTGGCCTTCAGCACGGCGCGTTCGTCCGCGCGGAGACAGGCCGTGACATTGCCGACGTCGCAGGTCACGCTCGTGACCGCGATCGTCTCGCCGCGCGCGCGGGCTTCGACCTGCTTGAGATAGAGCACCGCCGAGAGCGGATGACAGCCCATCCGGATCAGCGAGCCGCCGCCGGTCATCGCCCATTGCGCGGCGTGCGCGGCATGCGAACCGGAGTGGCTCTCCTCGCCCTTCATGAACAGGATTTTGTCTTTGGTCGCTTTCAGGATCTCGACGGTCTTGGTCACGGCCGGCGCGTAGATCCAGTCTTCGGCATACATGAACAGCCGGCCGGTGTTTTCGATCGCCGCGCGGGTCGCCGCCATCTCCTCCATCACCCGCTCGTACATCAATGCTTTCGGCACATGCCGGCCGATCGGCTGCGCGTCGCCGTCGCGCCCGAAGTAACCGCAAAATGGCTTTTCGCAGATCACGTGCTTGCCGGCCTGCATCGCCTCGACGATCATCGAGGCATGCAGGTTGGGCGGCGTGCAGATGTCGATGACGTCGAGTTCAGCGTCGGCGATCAGTTCGCGAAAGCTGCGATACGCCGTCGGAATATGGTGGCGGCGGGCGAACTCGACGACATGCTCGCCCCGCGCCGCGACGGCGCGAATCTCGACATCGAGGCCATAGACCCGCCGGTAGGCGTGCATGTGCAATTCGGAGACAAAACCGCAGCCGGCCAGACCGACCCGTACTTTGGCCATGTCAGCGCGCGCCCTTGCGCCGCATCAGGTACTCGAACAGCTCGGTGATGCCAAAGCTCCAGGGCTCGCAATCGCCGCTGTGACGCATCCGGTTGGTCAGCCGGCCGAGTTTTGGCGTCGAGACCGTCACGATGTCGCCCTCGACATGGGTGAACCCCTGCCCCTTGGCGGCGCGGTCCTGGATCGGCGCAAACATCGTGCCGAGGAACAGCACGAAGCCATCGGGGTATTGATGGTTCTCGTTGATGGTCTGGCCGACGATATCGGCGGGGTCGCGGCTGATCTGGCTGAGCGACGATGCGCCGTGCAGCACGAACCCTTCCGGCCCCTTCACTTCCAGCGAGATCTCCATCTTCCTGACGTCGTCGAGCGTAAACCCCTTGTCGAAGAAGCGCACGAACGGGCCGATGGCGCACGACGCGTTGTTGTCCTTGGCTTTTGACAGCAGCAGCGCCGAACGTCCCTCGAAGTCGCGCAGATTGACGTCGTTGCCGAGCGTCGCCCCGACGATCTTGCCGTCGCGCGCCACCACCAGCACCACTTCGGGCTCCGGATTGTTCCAGGTCGATTTCGGGTGCAGGCCGGCATCGACGCAGGTGCCGACCGCCGACAGCACCGGCGCCTTGGTGAACACTTCCGCGTCCGGCCCGATGCCGACTTCGAGATACTGGCTCCAGGCGTTTTGCGAGACCAGCACGTCCTTGACGTGCTGCGCTTCGGCCGAGCCCGGTTTCAGTTGCGAAAGATCCGTGCCGACGATCTTCGTCACCTCGGCGCGGATCGCCGCCGCCGAATCCGGATTGCCGCGCGCCCGCTCCTCGATCACCCGCTCCAGCATCGAGATCGCAAAGGTGACGCCGGCCGCCTTGATCACCTGCAGGTCGATCGGCGCCAGCAGCCAGGGTTTCGAGGGATCGCGGCTGTCGGGCGGCGTGTTGTTCAAGATGTCCTGCAGCGCGCCGATCCGCACGCCCTTGGTCGCGCGCAACGCCTCGGCCGGATCGGAAGCGGCCAACTGGCTGGCGGTCGGAAACTCGTCGGTGATGTCGAACACGCCTTTCTCGCGGATCGCGACCACCGCCGGCCCCGCGAGATCAGGCCGCCAGACCCTCCCCATCAGCGCGGCGTTGGCGAAATCCTCGGGCAGGATAAAAGCGGCATCGGTCTGCATCGGGCGGTCCTCGGGAAGGGCGTGTTGCTGGACTACTTCGTGCATGGAACCGCGTGGTGGGTCAACTGCTGCTGCGTTCAGGGGCCAAGTGATTTGGCAGCCTGAGCGAAGGCTTCGTGTCAATGACCTTGATCGTGATGCACATGTTCCCGGGCGTGGGGCGTAGGTGTCGTCATTCGGCGGCGCCATGATTCGTAATTGAGATTGGCGTCTGACCCCGTGCCGCAGGCTTGTGTTCGGCAACAGGAACGATGACGGAAATCCAGAATTGTGTCGTGGATTGTCCCACGCGAAAGGACGGCGCAATGCGTTTGAACCTGTTCGGCCCCTGCATGGCAGTGCTCCTGTCCCTCTCATCCGCGGTCCACGCGCAAACAGCGACGGAAGACATCAAGGCCAAGGCGGAACGGCTTGTGTCGCCTTTGGTCGACTCTCGCGACGGCCGCTTGCAGGTGGTCGCCACATTCGAACATCAGGTCACCGGTGTCACGGTTGCACCGGACGGCCGCATCTTTGTGAACTTCCCGCGCTGGACGGAGGACACGCCGGTTTCGGTGGCTGAGCTCATGCCGGACGGATCGACCAGGCCTTACCCCAATGAGGAATGGAACAGCTGGCGCAACGCGCGGATGTCCGAGGTTTCACCCAACGATCATTTCGTTTGCGTTCAAAGCGTCGTGGCGGACCAGCAGGGCTTCCTCTGGGTCGTGGATCCGGCGGCTCCCAACACCGAGAAGACAATCAAGGGCGGCCCGAAGGTGGTCCAGATTGACCTGAAGTCAAACAGCGTGAAACGATCCTTCCCGCTTCCACCGGAAATTGCTGGTCCGGCCAGTTACTTGAACGACATCCGAATCGCCCCCGACGGAAGATTTGCCTACCTCACCGATTCCGGTTCACCCGGCGGGCTGATCGTCCTCGATATCAGTTCGGGCCAGGCGTGGCGCGTGCTGAGCGACGATCCCTCAACGCAATTCGATCCGGGCGCTATTGTAGCGACCGATGGTCGGCCGCTGCGGCGGCCCGACGGCAGGCAACCGCTGTTCAATGCAGATGGCCTGGCGCTGTCCAAGGACGGCAGCACGCTGTATTGGCAGGCTCTGACCGGGAAAACCCTCTACCGGATCGCGACCTCCAGTATCCAAAATCCCGAGGCGGCAAGTCGCGCGCGCCCGGAAACGGTCGCCATAACCGAGCCGGTAGATGGACTCTGGATGGGCGACAATGGCGAAATCTATCTGAGCTCGATCGCCGGGAACGCCGTCAAGATCATAAACACCCAGGACGGTAACATACGCCAGCTGTTGACCGATCCACGCCTGCGCTGGCCGGATACCTTCTCGCAAGGTCCTGACGGGCACGTCTATGTGACGGCGTCGCATATTCAGGATTCGCCGTGGTTTCACATGGCGTGGACGGACAAGAACTTCACCTTGTTCAAGTTCATGCCGCGCGAATCCAACGAGGCGACGTCCGGCGACGGTTCAAAACGGAAGTAAGCCGCACGCCGACCGGGCCTCAAGCCAAAGAGGTCGGCGGGTATCTGAGATCAACCGGCGCCGATCATCCGCCTTCCGGGAAGAGTTCGAGACGGATGAAGCCGAGGCAGCAAAACAAATGCCCGGTGCTCTCGAACCGGCGTCCATGGCGTGCATCAAACCTGCCGCGATAGACCAAGGCGTCCGCGCCGGCACTCGGCCGCTCATACCCGGACGGTGGAGCGGGTCTGCGCGGCGCGATAGATCGCTTCCATCAATAGCATGTCTTTCAGCCCTTCCTCGCCCGGCGTTCGAACCGGCTTCCCCCGGATGATGCAGTCCGCCATGTGGTCCATTTCAGTCGCAAAATGGTCCTTCGGCGCAACATCGATGAAGGAACGCGTGTCCTGTCCGTCGCGGGCGCGCACCTCGAAGAGTTGCTGACCTTTGTAGGGAAACGCATTTTCAAGGATCAGACTGCCTCCGTCCAGATGAACACCAAACCGGGCGGTGCGATGGACGCCATAGCTGGTCGAAAGACTGGCCAGCGCCCCCGAAGGAAAGCGCATGAGCCACGTCACACTCTCCTCCACTTCGCGAAAGCGCGGATCATCTGCCGTCGAATGGATCTGGGCGTCGATCTCGACCGGTTCTTCGCCCATGACCGCACGAGCCGCATTCAGGCAGTACAGCCCGATATCGGGTAGCGCGCCTCCACCCGCCAATGCCTTGCTCAATCGCCACTGGGACGGATCGCCCTGGTTCTGACCATTGACGGCTTCGATGAGCTTGATTGGCCCCAGACTGCCCTCGCGGACCCTTCGAATAAGCTCGACATGGTGAGGCTCGAATTGGCAGCGGTAGGCGATCATCAGTTTGACCTGCGCCCTTGCCGCGGCGTCGATCATCGCCGTCGCGTCGGCGCTGGATGTCGCCATCGGCTTCTCGCAAAGCACGTGCTTCCCCGCCGCAGCTGCCCGCAGCACGAACTCCTTGTGCATGGAATTAGGCAGCACGATATAGGTGACCTTCACGTCGTCGTTGTCCCTGATCCGCTCAAGATCCTCATAGCGATAGCGATGCGTTCGGGGGATGCCGTATTGCTCGCCGAGAGCTTCCAGCTTTTCGGGAGTGCCGGAGACCAGCGCGCGCAACGCACATTTCTTTGTTTGTGAGAACGCCGGAAGGATTTGTTCGACCGAGAGCCGGCCAAGGGCGAGGACGGCGAAGCCGACGCGGTCCCGAGATGCGAGCGGCGGTTCGGCTGCGTCGGTCTTTGCTTCGTTGGCAGCTGCAATCGGATCGAAGGTGACTTTCCCATCTTGTACCGAGCCCCGATCAAGCGGCGCGGCGGGCTGCGCCGACGCCGTTGATGTGCCGCGGGCGCAAGCCGCGGCCGCAGAGGCCACACTGAGGGCAATTGCCCCGCGACGGGTCAATGGCGCATTCATGAGGTTTCGCCTTTCGGATGCAACGAGGGCAAACCGACCAAGCCGGCGAACGTTCCCAGAGCGTCCTGTCAGCCCGCGGTCGCGTGTCCTCAAGATGGTTCCGGCCGAGCGAGCCGCTGACGAAGGCGGGCCGCTGGCGGAAGCCAGCGCGATACTTCCGTACTGGGGCAAACAATTGGGCTTGGCCGCGCGATCCGATCGCAGGGGCGAAAGCATCATCGCTGACAGGGTTTTGGCGAGGAATGCTCACATTTGGAGGCCGGAGTGTCATGCCGCCTATCCCGCGGTATACCCCTTGAACCGCCAACCAGCACCAGCAGCGGTGCCCAGGTCATCGTGGATTCAGTCGCTCATGCATCCATTATGCTGCTAAGCTGCGATACTCATGATACGGAGGAGCCGCTGATGATGAACCGCACGCTGGTTGCCGCACTGGTCGGGTCTGCCCTGGCCTTCCCCGCCGTCAGCCGTGCGCAGGACGCGCCGGTCGAGGAGCAGGTCGTCAACCAGATGAACAAGGTATTCGGCGTCCACGCCGGATTTCGCGCCAATCACGCCAAGGGCGTCGTGGCCGAGGGCAAGTTCAAGGCCTCTCCGGAAGCCGCCGGCTTGAGCAAGGCGACGCTGTTCGGCGGCGCCGAGATTCCGGTGACGGTGCGGTTTTCGAACTCCACGGGCGTGCCCAATCTTCCAGACGGCTCCAGCGATGCAAATCCGCACGGCATGGCAGTGAAGTTTCACCTGCCCGACGGCAGCGACACCGACATCGTGATCAATTCGCTTAAATTCTTCCCCGTCTCCACCGCCGAGGAACTTCGCGATCTATTCGCGGCGATTGCGCAGAGTCCGCCGGACGCGGCCAAACCGACGAAGTTCGAGCAGTTCGTGGCAAGCCACCCCACCGTCCCGGCTGCCGTCGCCACGATCGCCACGCCGGACAGTTTTGCCAACGAGGCTTATTTCGGCATCAACGCCTTCGTGTTCGTCAATAAGGCGGGCGAGCGACAGGCCGTCCGCTACCAGATGATTCCTGAGAAGGTGGTGCACCTGGAGAAGGCAGAGGCTGCGAAGAAGGCGCCGGACTTCCTGATGGAGGAGCTGCCCGCACGATTGAAACAAGGGCCGGTGACCTTCCGCTTCAAGGCGCAACTCGCCGCTGCCGGCGACTCCACCAAGGATCCATCAAAGCCCTGGCCTGATGATCGCAAGCTGGTCGAGCTCGGCGTGCTGACGATCGACAAAGCCGTGGCGAACAGCGACGAGGCGCAGAAGAAGCTGCTGTTCCTGCCGGGCCAACTCACCGACGGCATCGAGCCCTCCGACGATCCGATGATCGATATCCGCAACGGCGCCTATGCCATCTCATTCTCGCGGCGCAATCCCTGACGGGCATGGTTGGTGATCAGGTTGCTTCGAAATGCCAAGTTGGGTTGATGGGGGTTGGACACTTCATGCTGTTCTCGCCGAGGTCAGCTTGTGGACCCGGAGCGGACTTCATCGACTGGCGGTGCCAATCCAGTCGAGCCGAATGAACTTTCCGATAGTCAACTCTTCCCAATCCTTGCGGAACGATAGGAGCTTTGTCCACGTCGGGGGAACAAGGGGCGCTTCAACGTTTCTGCCGCTCTTGCGCAATAGTTTCCACAACGCTTCCTCGTCTGGCCGCGCTTCATGCAAGGCGGTCTGGAATGCGCCGACTATGGCCTCGGCCTCCGACAGTTCCCGCTCGTTGTCTTTGATGACGCGTGCCGACCTCTCGTTTGCTTTCGGTTTTTGCCGCCCTTCGATTATCTCTACGCTGGCAAATTTTGCCCCGGCGGCGATTGATCCCCAAAAACCCCGTTTGAGGCACATACCCCTTTCCACGATAAAATGGATTAGATCATGAGGTGGAGAGAATTTTCGGTCTGGCGCTCGTACTCGCAAAGTCACGCCGTCATCGCGAACAGCAATGATGGATGGTCGACCAATAGTCTTTCCTACGTTTACGTGCATGATCGGTACGGTAATAGCGATGCGCGATCTCCGCAACGTCAGCGGTTGGCCCATTGCTGCCGATTGCGCTCAGCTGATTAAGGTCGGCCTCGGGAGGCTATCGGAACCGATCCAACGAGCTTGTCAGGGGAGGGTTTGACCCAAAGCGGGCCTCCTGGATTTCGCCATTCAAAATAGAGGTCGCGCCACAACCATACGATGTGGCATAAGCATGAGATTGACCAAGCATGCGAAATCCGATTTCGGGTCGCATTTTTATTTGTCGTCGACCTTAGTGTGAACTACATCATACACGTGCGGATCAAATGCAGCAGTAAATGCGGCGAACGCACTAGGGGGGAGCAATGGACTAGTCCGACACCATTAAAAACGCAGGAGGAAGACGATGAGTGACCGCGGAACTTTAGCCTATGACTCTCGACGCGGTTCAGCCAGTAAAGTCTGCGGACTGCCTGGGGCCGCAATCTTAATTCTGTGCTTTCTGGGTTTTGGCGCCACGGAAGCAGCATCACAGCAGATATTGCGCAACACGTTTACGGGATCGGCGAGTTGTCTCGACATAATTAATGATGGCCAGAATGACAAACTTAGACTGGCGCCTTGCGGAAACTTCACGGGTCAGCATTGGTTTGTTGCCAAGAGTTCCGACGGGAGCTTCCAGCTCCAGACACAATTTACGGGCCCAGGGCGATGCCTGGATATAGTCAATGACGGCCAGAACAACCGCCTTCACATGGCACCGTGTGGAAACTTCACGGGTCAGGAGTGGGACATCATCTCGGAGGGCGGTAACTCGAGGCTGAAGACCAGATTCACAGGTCCTTCTCGTTGTCTGGACGTGATCAATGACGGCCAAAACGACAAAGTTCAGATGGCATCCTGTGGCAACTTTTCAGGTCAGCTTTGGAGTTTAACGGAGCTTCATCCGCCGCAATGAAATAAATGAGAGCTGTCCGTGCCCTGAGAACCCCACGCGCGTTATCGGAACAAGCTTCTCGGGCGACAATCGACGCCCGAAGCGGACCGACGCGCCGTGCCGTCCTGAGCGGGTTGAAGCTTGGTTGAAGACCAAGGCCGTCCAGCGCGGGAAATTCCCTGTCGTGAGCTTCGTCAAAGACCCAGCTGGCGTGGCAGCGCTCTACCTCGGTCAGCGAGAACGCAAAGACCTGCGCTACATGGGCAAGGTCGGGACTTGGTGGGCACGGACGAAGGAAGTCGGCGGAGTCCGGAAAGCGCTAGATATTGTCATCAGCCCAAAGCAGAAGCTCGCGAAGCCTGTCAGGAAACCGAAAGCAACAGTAGTGGGCGATCATCGGGCGCCACAAGCGGCAGATCGCGTCGAGTTCTTGGTAGTCAGTAAAGATTGCATATGGGCTAACGCTTTAGCCCACCAGGACCCCAAAGATCTGGCTCGACTTCCCACTTCTAAAAAGGAGTAAATTAATGAAACGGATAGCTGTTATTCTAGTTTTTGCCTTTTACGGACTTGTAGTACCGCCTTGGACGGCATATGCGGCGCAGCCGCACACCAGCAATTGTTACTGGGATGGAAGTCGACCCTTCTGTTCTTCAGGGAACAGTTGCGTAGCCGGTTACACTCCAGTCAGAAGGGAGAAATGCACGACTGGCTCACGGCTTCTCTGCTGCGAGATGTCAGGATCAACTACATCGGACAGGAGCGGCTACATCGTATCGCCCAGGTATACGTGCTGGAAGAGTTGCATGGAAAACCGAGGAGGGGCGATGGCGGATCGGGCTATCTGCGACGCAAAATGCAAATCAGTGCCGAGATAGCCTGACCTGCCTGCTACATGGTCGCTTTCATTGGCGATCTACTGCATGGTTTGCACCACCGCGATGCATCGGAGATCATCGAGGCGACCCTTACTGCGCACGAAGGTCAGCGACGTGGGAGGTCTGGAAAGCGAGCTGCACCGCACACGTTGATCGCGTGATCAAAGGCTCAATCAAGACAGACACCTTTAAGATACTTTTATACCCAGGATGCCCCCGAGCTAGTGGAGAGCACGGCATCATTCTCGGCAGTCTGGAGAGCGATCCATTGCTCGGCCTCGTGCTGATACGAAGGACCACTTCGTCCGGTAATGGCCGATTCTGTTGCAAAAGGCGCGCGACGACTTCACCTATGACCACGCCGGGGACGTTTATCGTTGCCCCGGCGGCAAAGTTCTTACCACGACCGGAACGCTCGTGAATGATGGCGCCACCATGCTTTACCTTGCCAGCAAGCACGATTGTGATCGCTGCGCATTGAAGTCCCGATGCTGCCCCAAGCAGCCATCACGGAGGGTGCCACGCTCAATCTACGAGGGCGCTCGCGATATGGCGCGCCAGATCGCAAGATCATGGGAGGGCCGCACCTCGCGTCGGCTCCGCAAGAAGATCGAGATGCTGTTCGCTCACCTCAAGCGCATCCTCAAACTCGACCGTTTACGCTTACGAGGTCCGAACGGTGCGCGTGACGAGTTCATCCTGGCGGCCACCGCCCAGAACCTAAGAAAGATGGCCAAGCTGATCCCGATGTCCACCCCGAGGCTCGCATAGCGATCGGTAAAACAGTTCGGCCACATCGCGACCGAGCCATTACAAGGAAATACTGCCCGCCTTTTTCAACGGAATCGGCCCTTAGCTGACGTGGCCACGGCTAGATTCGATGTCCGCTTCCAATTGAAAGCGGACAAGTGGGGACAGGGCCGCCGCAAGCCCTTTCAACGGCGCCAGTGGAGATTTGACGCACATCGCGGCGCATGACATTCGCGATAGCAAAGTATTGCCATCGCGAGGTGGCTGAGGTTCGACTCGGCAAGTGTCGATGGGAAATAGAGCGCAAGCGTTGCTTGATTCGTGAAATCCGGAACTTGGGCGGTCAACCGAGCAGCGGCGAAGCCGCCACGCGCGCAAGAATAGGTGGCGACGGGTTCGTCCATGGCCCCATAAGCCAATCTGGTGCGTTAGTCTAGGGTGTACGGCAACCATGAAGGCGTAAGATGCACCATATTCAACGCGGCACAGGGCCAAAGCTCCTGCTCATTCACGGCCTTGGTGGAAGTTGGCAATCGTGGTGCACGATCCTTGATGCGCTCAGCGCGCATCGCACTGTAATCGCTGTCGACCTTCCCGGACACGGTGCCACGCGGGTTGAAGGCGATAGCGGAACATTCGTCGGACTGGTCGGCAGCGTCGAGCGCTACATCGTGGACAATGATCTGACGGGGGTCGACATTGTCGGCAGCTCGATGGGCGCACGGATCGTCCTCGAACTTGCACGGCGCGGCGGCGTCGGCAACGTGGTCGCACTAGATCCGGGGGGCTTTTGGCGTAATTGGGAACGAACCTTTTTCAAGGTCACTATCGGGCTGTCGGGACGACTGCTGCGTGCAATCCGGCCGCTGCTGCCGATGCTTAGCCGGTATGGGGCTTCGCGCACAGCGTTGCTGGCACAATTGTCCGTGCGGCCATGGGCGCTTGACCCGGTGATTGTGGCCACCGAACTGACAGGTCTTAGCAACACGCCGACGTTCGACGCGCTGGTCGACGATCTTGCCCGAGGCCCCGAACAGACTGGGCCAGCCGCGCACTCCCCCGGTCGCGTCGTGATCGGTTGGGGCAGGCGGGATCGGCTCTGCTTGCCCCGCCAGGCGACGCGCGCCAAAGCCGCTTTCCCGTCGGCAGATCTGCACTGGTTCGAGTCCAGCGGCCACTTCCCCGCGTGGGACATGCCCGACGAGACAGTCGCGGTCATTCTTGCCGCAACTCGGTGACCTTCGAATTTCGATCGCGCTGAGAGGGCTCGCCTCAAGCGATGGTGATCGCGGATCAGCTGCAATGGGCGGTCGGACTGACAGTTTCCGGTGCGGTCGGAGACGCAGCGTTCCGGTCCAACCAGGCACGAACGGGTTGTCAATCTCAGAACTGCCAAGTCATTTGGCCTCACCGTGCCACCAACGCCGATGGCTCAAGCTGACGAGGTGATCGAATAGGCGGCCGGGCAAATGTTTCTTGTTGGCCCTTAGCGGACGCCCGGTAAGACCATCGACAGCTTGTGACCCACGGCTGTTGTACACTACGATCCGTTGCTTAAAATCGCTTCGCAAAGTAGCAGGCTAATCTTCATACCAGGCAGGAGCGTGCCATGAACGGGCGTTTTCCACTCGGATTGTCTGCGGCCGCATTGATTTCTGTTTTCGCAATTGCGAATGACGCCTTCTCTCAAGCAAAATCGCTCAAAGATCAGCTGATCGGCACCTGGACGTATGAGTCCAGCAAAGCCACACGTGAGGACGGTAGCTCAATAGAACGGCCGAAGCTGCAAGGGGCCGTCACCTATACCGCCGAAGGCCGCTTCCATTTCATCACGGTACGCTCTGATGCGCTAAAATACGCATCGGGCGACTCTTCACGTCCTTCGCCAGAGGAGGCCATGGCTATTGCGTCGGGTGTCGTCGCGTACACCGGAACATACACCGTCGACGAGAGCACAAAGACAATTCACGTCAATATCGAGACCAGTTCATTTCCTAACCTGGTCGGAGCATCAAATCAGCGCCGCATCGTCACGTCCATTACGGACGACGAACTAAAATTCACAAATCCACGGACGCCGGCAGGCATCACGCTAGAGCTGGTGTTCAAGCGGGCAAAATAAGCATGCAGCGAATATGCTGGTCCGCTATCGTCCATGGTCCAGCGGACTTTCGGGGTGCCTTACACGTCACAACCTGAGAGACTGCCTGGATCTTGCGCCCCTTGTTCCGGCTACAAGCATCCGCTCCTCCCCTTCGCGGCCAGCATGAAAAAGGCCGGCAGGTATGACCCCGCCGGCCGCAATGGGTAGTCCAGAGGGAAAGTGTTCGAGCCGCCCCGGTCAGGCCGCCTTTTTGGCCTTGGCCACGTGGCTGGCGATCGCGTCCATCAAGGGCGGCGACAGGCAGTCATAGGGTTCGAGACCGAGCTCCTTCAGCCGCGCGCGGATGCCGTCCATCTCGGACGGCTGGACGCCGGACTCCAGCACCGACGAGACGAACGCGGCGAAACCGGGCGCCGCCCAGCCGCCTTCCTGGAACAGTTCGGGATGGATGAAGTCGAGGCCGTAGAACGGGTGTCCGGCGTTCTCGATCCGGCCGTACATGTGGGTGCCGCAGGCCTTGCAGGCGTAGCGCTGGATCGCCGCCGAGGCATCGACGATCGCGAGCTTGTCGCCGTTCTCGGTGACCTTGACGTTGTCGCGCGGCACCACGGCGACGACCGAGAAGGTTGCGCCTGCCGGCTTCCAGCACTTGGTGCAGCCGCAGGCGTGATTGTGCGCGACGTCGCCCCTGATCGTGACCTTGACCGGGCGGTCCGAGCATTTGCAGACCAGCGTGCCGCCGGCGAAGCTGCCGGTCCCCTTCTTCACGCCGTGATCGACCGACGGATGGATATGCGCAGTCATGGACCTCTCCTCCCTGTGTTGGACGTTTCTCCGAATCAAAACACCACGACGGAACGGATCGACTTGCCCTCGTGCATCAGGTCGAATCCCTTGTTGATCTCTTCCAGCTTGAGGACGTGGGTGATCATCGGGTCGATCTCGATCTTTCCGTTCATGTACCAGTCGACGATCTTCGGCACGTCGGTGCGGCCGCGCGCGCCGCCGAACGCGGTGCCCTTCCAGACCCGTCCGGTGACGAGCTGGAACGGCCGTGTGGCGATCTCCTTGCCGGATTCCGCGACGCCGATGATGACGGACACGCCCCAGCCGCGATGGCAGGCTTCCAGCGCCTGCCGCATCACGCCGGTGTTGCCGGTGCAGTCGAAGGTGTAGTCGGCGCCGCCGTCGGTGAGGCCGACCAGGTGCTGGACGATGTCGCTGACCTGGGTCGGGTTGACGAAATGGGTCATGCCGAAGCGGCGGCCCCAGTCTTCCTTGGCATCGTTGATGTCGACGCCGACGATCTTGTCGGCCCCCACCATCTTGGCGCCCTGGATCACGTTGAGCCCGATGCCGCCGAGGCCGAACACCACGACGTTGGCGCCCGGCGTCACCTTGGCGGTGTTGACCACGGCGCCGACGCCGGTCGTGACGCCGCAGCCGATGTAGCAGCTCTTGTCGAACGGCGCGTCCTCGCGGATCTTCGCCACCGCGATCTCCGGCAGCACCGTGTAATTGGAAAACGTCGAGCAGCCCATGTAATGGAAGATCGGCTTGCCCTTGAGGCTGAAGCGCGAGGTGCCGTCGGGCATCACGCCCTTGCCTTGCGTCGCTCGGATCGCGGTGCAGAGGTTGGTCTTCTGGCTCAGGCAGCTTTTGCACTGCCGGCATTCCGGCGTGTACAGCGGAATGACGTGATCGCCGGCCTTCACCGACGTCACGCCCGGCCCGACCTCGCGCACGATGCCGGCGCCCTCATGGCCGAGGATCGAGGGGAAGATGCCCTCGCTGTCGAAACCGTCCAGCGTATAGGCGTCGGTGTGGCAGATGCCGGTCGCCTTGATCTCGACCAGGACCTCGCCGGCCTTCGGGCCTTCGAGATCGACCTCGACGATTTCGAGCGGCTTCTTGGCCTCGAAGGCGACGGCGGCGCGGGTCTTCATCGTCAACTCCACATGTTCTCTTCAATGCTACCGGGGTTACGCGGCGCGATCATTTGGCCCCCATGCAGCTCTTCTCGGCTTCGGTATAGGCGGCCGGCTTGTCCTCGCGCTTGGCGGGCCGGACGCGGCCGACCGCGTCGAAGGCGCGGGCGCGCAGGTAGATGTAGAGGTCGTCCATGTAGCAGGCGACGTTCGGATTGTCGCCGAAGGCCGGCATGACGCTCTCCTGCGCGGTATTGACGTTCTTGCGGCCGCTGGCGACGACGCCGAGGAAATCGCCGTAGTTCATCGTCTTCAGCGATTCCTTCAACGCCGGCGCGTAGGTCGATCCCATGCCGTCAGGGCCATGGCAGACATGGCATTCCGAGTGATAGCGGCGGTAGCCCGAATAGGTGTACCAGTCGACGGTGCCGTCGGCGGCCACCTTGAAGGTCGGGTTGCCTTCCTTGTCGAGATATTTGCCATCCTCGGATTTGACGGCGGCCGGATCGTCCGCGGCGTGGACAGAAGGTCCCGGCGCCACCAGCATAACAGCGGCAGCAATCAACCAGATTTTACGCAAGCGCTCATCCTTGAGAATTCGGTGCGAACCAGCCGGCGCGTGGCACGGGCCACGCGCCGGACGAGGCGGTCTTGCGTTACTGCGGCAGCGCGAACACGGTCAGCGTGCCGCCGAGCGCGGTGTAGTTGCTCAGCGCGGCATAGCCGCCGACCGCACCGAGACCCGCGGTCGGATCCGTCAGGCCCGCGGCGAGGCCAATGCCGGCCCAGCCGCCGACACCCGACAGCACGGCCACATACTGCCGGCCGTTCTGCTCATAGGTGTTGACGTTGCCGATGATGCCGGACGGAGTCTTGAACTTGTACAGTTCCTTGCCCGTCTTGGCGTCGACCGCCTTCAGGTAGCCTTCCAGCGTGCCGTAGAACACCACGCCGCCGGCGGTGGCGAGCGCACCCGACCACACCGAGAACGGCTCCGGGTTCGACCACACGATCTTGCCGGTCTTGTTGTCCCAGGCGATGAAGTTGCCCATGTGGCTGTCGCCCTGCGGCGGATACATCGACAGCGTCGCGCCGACATAGGGCTGACCCGCGGTGTAGCTCACCTTGAAGGGCTCGTAGTCCATACAGACATGGTTGGTCGGCACGTAGAACAGCTGGGTGTCAGGCGAATAGGCCGCCGGCTGCTGGTCTTTCGTTCCGAGCGCCGCCGGGCAGATGCCCTTGGTGTTCTTGTCCTCGCCGCCCTTTTCGGTCGAGTACTGGTCGAGCACCTTCGGACGACCATAGGTCGGCGAGCTCTTGTTCATGTCGACGCCGGAGGTCCAGTTCACCTTCGGATCGTACTTCTCGGCGACGAGCAGTTCGCCGGAGGCGCGGTCGAGGGTGTAGGCGAGACCGTTGCGATCGAAATGCGTCAGCAGCTTGCGCTCAGTGCCGGCGACATTCTGGTCGCTCAGGATCATTTCGTTGACGCCGTCATAGTCCCACTCGTCATGGGGCGTCATCTGGTAGACCCACTTCGCCATGCCGGTGTCGGCATTGCGGGCGAACACGGTCATCGACCATTTGTTGTCGCCCGGACGCTGCTTCGGGTTCCAGGTCGAGGGGTTGCCCGAGCCGTAATAGACGAGGTTCAGGCTCGGATCATACGACAGCCAGCCCCATGTGCAGCCGCCGCCGATCTTCCACTGGTCGCCCTGCCAGGTCTTGAGGCTGGAGTCCTTGCCGACCGGCTTGCCGAGTTCGGTGGTCTTGTCGGGATCGACCATGATCTGGTCGTCCGGACCTTCGGAGAAGGCACGCCAGACCTGCTTGCCGCTCTTGAGGTCATAGGCGGTGACGTGGCACTGCACGCCGAACTCGCCGCCGGAGATGCCGATCAGCACCTTGTCCTTGACGACCAGCGGCGCCGAGGTGCCGGTGGCGCCCTTGCCGGGATCGCCGTTCTTGACGCTCCAGGCCACCTGCCCGGTTTTCGCGTCGAGCGCGACCAGCGTGGTGTCGGCCTGGTGCAGGAAGATCTTGCCGTCGCCATAGGCGACGCCGCGATTGACCGTGTCGCAGCACATCACCGGAATGACGTTCGGGTCCTGCTTCGGCTCGTACTTCCAGACGATCTTGTTCTCCTGCGAAAGGTCGAGCGCGTAGACCTTGTTGGGGAACGGCGTGTGGACGTACATCATGTTGCCGACCACGAGCGGCCCGCCTTCGTGGCCGCGCAGCACGCCGGTGGAAAAGCTCCAGGCGACCTGCAGCTTGCCGACATTGGACGCGTTGATCTGGCTCAGCTTCGAATAGCGCGTGTTGGCGTAGTCGCCGGCCGGCATCACCCAGTCCTTCGGGTTCTGCGCCATCTTGTTCAGTTCATCATTGGCAGAAGCAGCGCCTGCGACGAATGTCGCCACGACGCCGACACAGGCAGCGGATAGCACCTTGCGCATAGTGGTTCCTCCCAGATTGAACAGTTTCGGGTTTCCGCCGAGACGGCCCATTTTTCCATTCTTGGTCCTTGTTTCTATCCCGTCGGCAATCGGGAAACTTGCCCAAGAGCGAACCGCGTTTGCTCAGAAGCGAACGGGCTGAATTTTATTCCGAGAACATCGATTTTGCTGCGAAGCATCATCGCGCGCAGCGCTTGCGCAGATGCGAGAGCAAAATACTGCGTGCGAGTTCCCCTTGACGCGGGCAAAACTAAGTTGGAGGATTGTCAAAGGGATATCGGGAAGAATCTGCGCCTCTTCCTCAGAGAGATTCCTTGGGACCGCCTTAGGTTGAATCAATGTGGCGTTCTGTGGCCTGGGCGTTGCCGAGGTCGCGGCCTGTTCTCGAATCGGTGCTTCGACCATGACCGACACAGTCCGCTCACTCAGCACATCCGGCCTGGCCCCGAAACGGCAGATCCAGACTTGGTCAGACGCACTGACGGATCTATGCGGCCAGTTCGATATCGATCCCCTGGAAGCGTCATCGCTCGAAGCGCGGATCAACTACACCACCGTCTCGCAGCTCAAACTGTGCCAGATCGAGGCCAGCCAGCATCGCATCGCCCACACGGTGTCGGGCACCAAGCTGAGCGAGCATCCCTACGTCAAGATCCTGTTCCAGACCTACGGCGTCTCGCATTTCGAACAGAGCGGCCGCCGCATCGACATCATCCCCGGCGACTGCCTGGCCTATGACGTATCCTGCCCGCACTCGATCGTCAGCCCCTCGCTGACCCGCCACGAAGTCGTCATCGTGCCGAAGGAATTGTTGCACGAACGTGGCTTCCGTACGACGAAAATGTTGCCGTGCAAACTGTCGGCGCGGAGCGGCACCGGGCGCATCGCCTACGACTTCGTGCACGCCGCGTTCGGCGAGGCCAACCGGCTGTCACCCACCAACGCGATCGGCGTCGCCGATTCGCTGATCGATCTGCTGCTGCTGCCGCTGCGCGAGGCCGACACCATGTTCGATCGCATCGGCCCCGAGGCGATGTACATCCGCGCGCAGGCCTTCATCCGCGAACATCTGCGCGATCCGGAACTCTGCATCGACCGGATCTCGGCCGCGCTGGGCTGCACCAAGCGCTACCTGCACATGCTGTTCAGCGACCGCGGCATGACCGTCAGCGACTACATCTGGCGCGCGCGCCTGATGCACTGCCGGCAGGAACTGGAGACGCAGCACGGCAAGACCATCACCGACGTGGCCTTTTCGTGGGGCTTTTCCAGCTCGTCGCATTTCAGCCGCGTGTTCCGCAAGCATTTCGGCGTCGTTCCCTCCGCGATCCACAAGGCCCACGCGATCGCTCCCTTGCCCGACGCGTCATGAAAAGCGTGAGAAGGAGTGTAGCCCGCATGAGCCCTTGCGACATGCGGGTGCCGCGGGCGCAAACCTGAGAGCTGTCCCGCCTATCGCAAAAGCTCATGCGGGCTACAGCTACTGCGGCTATGGCCACTGAAACGCTCGAGCAGGATAGGTTGAGTTCTTCACGAAACCCATCATCTTTCCGGGCACACGATTGATGGGTTTCGCGAAGAGGCTCAACCCATCCTGCCCCTACCACGTCGCCTTCAGCCCGGCATAGAACGCGCGCGGCCGCGCCGGGGTGACGGTGCGCGGATCGGTGAACGCCGCGCCGCCATTGGCGTAGTTCGGCACGTCGTCGGTGTTGAAGAACGCGCCATGGGTCGCGTAGCGATGGTCGAAGACGTTGTCGACGCGGCCATAGAGCTGGAACGTCTTGTTGATCTGATAGGAGGCATGCAGGTTGAACACGGAATAGCCCGGCAGCCGCGCCGCCTGGTTGGATTCGTCGCCGGCGAAATACTGGCTGGCGACGAACAGCGCGTCGCCGCCGACCTTGAAGGCGTCGGTGATCGAATAGTCGATGCCGAGTTTGACGCGGTTGCGCGGCACGGACGGAATCCGGTTGCCCGGCAGAACCTGGATATTGCCGCCGGCATCGGCGAACGGGCTGCGCGAGCCCAGCGTCAAGGCATCGAGGAACCGCGCGTCGATCAGCGCCCAGCTGGCGTAGAGTTGCAGCGTCTTCGATGTCAGGTTGACCTGTGCCTCGATGCCCTGCCGCCGCGTTCGCCCGACGTTCTGGAAGTAACCGAACCCCTGCACCTCCGGGCTCGGGATCGCAAAGATGTCATCGGCATTGGTGGCGCGGAAGCCGCCGATCTTCCAGCCGAGCGTCCCGATGTCGAACTCCTTCGACCCACGAAATCCCGCTTCGACCGTACGCGACACCACCTGCTTCAGCGGCGGGTCGGCGACCAGGAAGGCGGCGACGATGCAGGGCCGCGCCGGATCGGCGCAGGCCAGTTCCAGCGGCGTCGGCGCGCGGTTGGCTTCCGAATAGCCGGCATAGGCGGTCAGTTCGGGATTGATCTTGTAGGTGCCGCCGATCATCGGATTGAAGCGGCTGAACGTATGGCTGCCGTTGAGGTCGGTGCCGATCTGGTCCTGCAGATTGATGCTCGCGTAGTTGAAGCGGCCGCCGCCCGACACCGAGAACCGGTCGGTGACGTCGAACGTATCGAGCGCGTAAAGCCCGGTGTAGCGGTTGGTGGCGCGCAGCGACACCGGACCGATCGAAACCGGTTCCCCGGACCGCCCGAGGAAGATGCCGCTGCCGCTGACGACGTAGTTCGAGCCGATGGTGCCGAGCTCCGCGCTGGCGCCGAAGCGCGTCACGCCGGAATCGATACTGCCGCCGACCATGAACTGATTATTGTGCCCGAACAATTGATCGGTGTTGGTCGCCTGCAGCGTCGCCCCTGTCGTCGTGGATCGCGTCGTGGTCCGGTCGATCTGTCCCAGCACGGCATCGGTCGGGAACGGGTTCACGATCGGGACGCCGTTGACCCCGTTTGCAAAGTTGACGTCGTCGTTGAAGCAAAGAAACGCGTCGTTGGGCGCCGCACAGGGCTGCGTCTCGCTCGGATTACCGTCGACCGTCTTCTGCTGAAATCTCCGCACCCGCACCGAGCCGTCGAGTGTCCAGGTCGGCGTCACCTCCACCTTTCCGGTCAGATTGGCATAGGCGACGCGGTTATCCGTGGTCTGCGGCGTGGTGTAGGTCGCGCCCCAATACTTGTTCAGCAGTTCGACCGGCACCGCCGCCGACGCGCCAAAATTGTTCCTGGCGATGCCGACATTGAGGTGGAATTCGCTGCTGTCGGTGCGGTAGCCGACATCGCCATAGAAGCGGCGGATCGCCGATTCCCCGAAATTGCGATAGCCGTTCTCCCGCACGCCTTCGAGCGCGCCATAGACCGACCAATTGCCGACCTGCTTGCCGGCTTGAGCCGAACCCTGGATGCGGCCAAACGAGCCGCCCATGATGTTGGTTTCGGCGCCCTGATAGCTGAAGCCGTCCTTCATCAGGACGTTGACCGCGCCGCCGAGCGCGTTGAGGCCGAACGCCGGATTGTTGGTCACGACGGTGACGGAACGAATCGCGGCGGTCGGAATCAGGTCCCAGTTGACGGTGTCGCCGAACGCTTCGTTGATGCGCATCCCGTTCTGGTACACCGCCAGCCCCTGCGGCGTACCGGCGGTCGGCGACGCCGTGAAGCCACGAAACTGGATTTCCGGCGTGAACGAATTGCCGGTCGTATCGCTGACGAGGATGCCGGGAACCTGTTGCTGCAGCGCATCCGCGACATTCAGCGAACCGGTGCGCGCAATCTGCGCCGCGCCGACGGCGTTGATCGCCGACGGCACCTTGTCGACATCCGTCCCCGACTTTGCCGTGGGCGTCGGCGCGGTTGGATAGACGAAGACCCGGCGCAGGTTTCGGGCCGGCGCCGCCGTCGCCGCTCTGTTGCGGGCGGGTCTGGCGGCCGTCCTGGTTGGCGCGACGACTTCGATCGCCGGCAGCACCTCGCTGTCGCCGGACGCGGATTGCGCGTGGGCTTGCTCGACGGCGGAAACGAGACATAGCGGAAGTGTCCCCACAAGCAGGAATCGTACGCCCATACTGCCTCATCCCCATTCCCACCGGTCACATTACCCCGCCGGCTGGTTGCGGACGATTTTAGGACGTCGGTCGTATTGCGCACCATTCAAAACGTCCCGGTCGCGACGGGAAAAATTCCCGGGCTCAGTAACGCGCATCCCCCGGCACCACCGCCTCCACAGTTACGCCATGATCGCCGGACGCAATCGTCAGCGAACCGCCGAGCGCCAGGATGCGCTCGCGCATTCCCGTCAAGCCGAACCCCAGCTTGTGGTCCGGCCGCAAGCCGCCGCCATTGTCGCGCACCCGCACCAGCGCGCCGCCGCGCCGTGTCGGGTCCGGAACCGTCTGGATCGGTTCGACGCTGACGTCGACCCTGGTGGCGCCGGCGTGGCGAAACACGTTGGTCAATGCTTCCTGGATGGTGCGATAGATGGTCAGATCGGCGGTCTCGCCGGTTTCGCCCAGCGACGGTGAGATAGCGGTTTCGATCGCAACATCCGGGTGCATCTCTCTCCACAGCCGCAGCAGCGCGCCCAGCGCTTCGCGCAGGCCCAGTTCCGTCAGCCCGGCCGGCCGCAGCTTTTCCAGGACCCGGCGGTTGGATTGCTGCAAGGCGTTGACCTGTTCCAGGATGACGCTGCCGTGCTTTCGAACGATGTCGGTCGTTGGCATCGTGGTATCCGCGATCCGCGTCAACGCGCTGGCATGCGCGCGCAGCGCAAACAGATAGGGCCCGAACTCGTCATGCAGTTCGCGCGCGATCTCCTTGCGCTCGACATCCTGCAACGAGACGACGCGCTCGGCCAGCCGCCGCTTGTCCTCGACCGCGCCGGCCAGCGTGGCCGCAAGATGATTCAGTTTGTCGCAGATGGCGACCAGTTCGGGCGGGCCGTCCGGCTTCACGCGCGTGTCGTAGCCGCCGGCTTCGATCTTCGTCATGGCCTCGGAAAGGGTCCGGATCGGCGCCAGCGCCCGGCCGACGACCCGGCTGGTGATGAGGAAGAGAATGATGGCGATCACCGTTCCGATCTGCAGCTGGGTGACAATGCCGTCCCAGATCTCGGCCAGTTCATCGTCCGGATGCGACGTGATCAGCAGCGAGCCAGGCTGGTCCCTGATGCGGATCGGCACGCTGAGGGTGGTGTTCTCGGGGTGGACGAGCGCGACGAACCACGCCGGCGCCGGACGCGCGCCGAAATGATCGCCGGCATCATTCGCCGGCGCCGGGAGCCCCGCCGCCTCCCCTCGCCGCGTGATACTGACGTGGCGGAGCCGGTTGAGGTCGTCGACGATCCGATCCAGCCGCGCCTCGGCATCCGGCGCCTCGTTCAATCCCGTGACGATCGTGTCGATGAACTCGCGCGCCAGCCGCACCACGCTCTGATCTTCGGCCTTCACGCGAGGCCCGGCTTCCAGCACCAGCCGCGCGATATTGGCGGCCAGACCGAGCGCAAGCACGAGCGCGAGCAACAGGTTGATCCGGGTACGCAGGGAAAATCTTTGCCACATCGTTTTGTCCGGGAGCGAAGCGTCTTTGTCTGGGAGTGAAGTCGCCCTGCAGTTCCGCATCGCAGGGAGCGTTGACAGATCGAAGCGTATCGCATCATCTTCGCATGATCGATGGCAGGCGTTGCCTGCAAGCTGCCCGCTCCTCTGATGCGGTGCAGCAATGGAGCAGCACGGGTTTCGGGGCCAGGGTCAATGCGCGTTCTGATCGTCGATGATCATCGCATCGTTGCCTCCGGGTGCCGCGCGCTGTTTGCCGGCGATCCCGAGGTCGATATCCTGGATGCGCCCGATGCGGAAAGCGGCGAGCGCGCGTTCGACGAGAACGCGCCTGACATCTGCGTGCTCGACATCAACCTCCCCACGGTTTCCGGTTTCGAACTGGCGCGGCGGCTCTTGGCGCGCGACGGCTCGGCCCGCGTCATCATGTTCAGCATGAACGACGACCCGGTCTACGCCGCGCGCGCCATCGAGATCGGCGCCAAGGGGTATGTGTCGAAGGCCGGCGATCCCCAGGACCTGGTCGAGGCAATCCACGAGGTCGCCAAGGGCGGCGTCTATCTGCCGCCGGCGATGGCGCGCAGCCTGGCCTTCGCAAAACCTTCCTTCGCGCGAAACCCGCTGTCCAAACTGACCGCGCGCGAGATGGAGATCTTGCGCCTGCTCAGCGCCGGCAAGAGCCTGTCGGAGATCGCGTGGCTGATCCATTCGTCCTACAAGACCGTCGCCAACACCTCGTCCATCATGCGCCACAAGCTCGGTGTAAGGACATCGGCCGAGTTGGTGCGGTTCGCCATCGAGAGCGGCGTGGCCTGAGGCTGCAGGGCCGCGCGGGAAAATCAGCATCATGACCATGCAGACCGTTTCGCAGAACAAGGCCCATGGCGGAACGCAGGGCGTCTATCGTCATGCGAGCCACGAAACCGGGACCGACATGACGTTCTCGGTCTATGTCCCGCCGCATGCCGCCGGCGCCAGATTGCCGGTGGTCTGGTATCTCTCGGGCCTCACCTGCACCCACGCCAATGTGACGGAAAAAGGCGAATTCCGCAGCGCCTGCGCCGAACTCGGGCTGGTCTTCGTCGCGCCTGACACCAGTCCGCGCGGCGAGAATGTGCCCGGCGATCCCGCCAACGCCTATGATTTCGGGCTCGGCGCCGGCTTCTATGTCGATGCGACGCAGCCACCGTTCGCGAAGAACTACCGGATGTGGAGCTACGTTACGGAGGAACTGCCAAAGCTGGTCGCCGGCAATTTTCCCGTCGATCCGGACCGGCAATCCATTCTAGGCCATTCGATGGGCGGCCACGGCGCGCTGACCGCAGCGCTCCGCCATCCCGGCCGCTATCGCGCCGCCAGCGCGTTCGCGCCGATCGTCGCGCCCTCGCAGGTGCCATGGGGCATCAAGGCGCTCGGCGGGTACCTCGGCGGTGACCGGCAGGCGTGGCGCAAGCACGATGCCGTGGCTTTGATCGAGGATGGCGCCAGAGTGTCCGACCTGCTGGTCGACTATGGCGACGCCGATAATTTTCTGAAAGAACAGCTCCGCCCGGAACTGCTGCAGGCCGCCTGCGAGAAGGTCGGCATTCCCCTCACCTTGCGCAAACGGCCAGGCTACGATCACAGCTACTACTTCATCTCCACCTTCATGTCCGATCATCTGCGCTGGCATGCCGAGCGTCTGAAGGGATGAGGCCGTCCTCCCATAGCGTTTTCGAGCGAAGTGGGTACCGGTTCGCGTAAAGAAAACGCGTCAAACAACAATCTAGAGCCCGGTTCTGATTCTTATTAGAACCAAAACGGCTCCAGAATTGAGTTGCAAGGCGGGACCATTTTGTCATGGTTCGAGCCAACGGTTCCCGATGCGATGACATCGAACGGACCGATCAGGGAGGAACCATGATCCTGTGGCTGGTCGCTGCGGTCTTCTTTTGTATCGCAGCTACCCCTGTGCGTGCGGCCGACCCGATCGAGATCGGCATCGGCTATCTCGCCCGCGCCGGCATCAAGCCAAAATTGTCGCTGGTTGAACTCCCGGCCGAGAACGACGGCAGCGCCGGCGCCCGCCTCGCCGTCGAGGACAACAACACCACGGGAAAATTCCTCAACCAGCGTTTCACGCTGGAAGAAGTCCGGCTCAAGGACAATGACGACGTCGCAAAGGCCGCTGTGGCGCTGGCGGAGCGCAACGGCTTTGTCATCGCCGACCTTCCGGCAGACGATTTGCTGAAAGCCGCCGACGCGCTGCGCGACCGCGGCAGCACGCTGCTGCTCAATGCCGGTGCCACCGACGACCGGCTGCGCGAACAGGATTGCCGCGCCAATATCATCCATGTCGCGCCGACGCGCTCGATGCTGGCGGATGCACTGGCCCAGTATCTGGTGTGGAAGCAGTGGAAACGCTGGCTGTTCGTGGTCGGCTCGCACGAGCAGGACAAGCTCTACGCCGACGCCCTGCGCCGCGCCGCGACCCGCTTCGGCGCCAAGATCGTGCAGGAGCGCGTGTTCGAGGACACCGGCGGCTCTCGCCGCACCGACAGCGGCGTCACCCTGATCCAGCGGCAAATGCCGGTGTTCACCCAGCAAGCGCCGGCCTACGACGTTCTCGTTGCCGCCGACGAAAGCGAAGTGTTCGCGGCCTATCTGCCTTACCGTACCTGGGATCCACGTCCCGTCGCCGGCTCGGCCGGCCTGGTTCCGACGAGCTGGCACGCGGCGCAGGACCAGTGGGGCGCGGTCCAGATCCAGAACCGCTTTGTAAAGCTCAATTCGCGGCAGATGACGGCGCTCGACATGCAGGCCTGGACCGCCGCGCGCATGATCGGCGAAGCCGCCTCGCGCACCAAGTCCGGCGATGCCAGGGCGATCTCGGACTTCCTGAAAGGCCCGGATTTTTCCATGGCCGCATTCAAGGGCCGGCGGCTGACCCTGCGCGACTGGAATTTGCAGCTGCGCCAGCCGATCCTGCTGGTCGACGGCCGCATGGTGGTTTCGGTCTCGCCGCAGGAAGGTTTTTTGCACCAGGTTTCCGAACTCGACACCCTCGGCGTCGATCGCCCCGAAACCAAATGCAAGCTGCAATGAAGGAACAATCGCATATGTTCTTCACCAGACCTATCGGCTGGCTCGCTCGCTTGCTTCACCCGCTCCTCGAGGGGGTCCGAGACGAGCAAAGCTCGCTCGTGGGTCGGCTCACATGGCGCGCAGCGCCGTGTGAGACGGGGCGGGGTGACAGACTATCCCCGCATGCTCTGTTGAAGGTGGAGCACCGTCACCCCAAAGCCAGCAGAGCATGCGCCGATCGTCTGTCACCCCACCTCGGTTCGCATTGCATGCGAACCGATCCTCCCCCTCCAGGGGAGGATGGGTCAGCCACGGGATTACGCATGTGGTGTCGTTGCATGCTGCTGGGAACGGCGGCGTGGCTCGCGATGGCGGCCCCGGCTGCGGCTTACACCGCCTATGTCTCGAACGAAAAAAGCAACACGGTCACAGTCATCGACACCAACAGCTGGACGGTGACAAAAACCATCAAGGTCGGCCAGCGGCCGCGCGGCATCGAGTTCACGCGGGACGGCAGGTTCGTGTTCGTCGCCGTCGGCGACGACGACAGCATCCAGGTGATCGACGTCGCCAAGCAGGAAGTGGTGGACACCCTGCCCTCCGGCCCGGACCCCGAACTGTTCGCGCTCGATGCCGAGGGCAAGATCCTCTACGTCGCCAACGAGAACGACAACACGGTGACGATCATCGACGTCGAGAAGCGCACCCGCCTCGGCGATATCCAGGTCGGCGTCGAGCCGGAGGGCATGGCGATCAGCCCGGATGGCAAGACCCTGATCAATACCTCCGAGACCACCAACATGGCGCATTTCATCGACACCGCGACGCGCCAGATCGTTGCCAACGTGCTGGTCGATCCGCGCCCGCGTTTCGTCGAATTCAAGCGCGACAGTTCCGAGGTCTGGATCTCGTCGGAGATCGGCGGCACGGTGTCGATCCTCGATCCGGTCAGGCGGACCGTGATCGACAAGATTTCATTCAACGTCCCCGGCCTGCGCAGCGAGGCGATCCAGCCGGTCGGCATCGGCATGACCAAGGACGGCAAGACCGCCTTCATCGCGCTCGGCCCGGCCAACCGCATCGCCGTCGTCGACACCGCCACCCGCAAGGTGACCAAATATCTGCTGGTCGGCCAACGGGTCTGGCACATGGCGTTCACGCCCGACGAGAAATATCTGATGGTCACCAACGGCGTGTCGAACGACGTCTCGGTGATCGACGTCGCCGCGCAGAAAGTCATCAAGACGATCCAGGTCGGCGAGCTGCCCTGGGGCATCACGATTGCAGCGCCATGACCGCCATTGACGCCCGTTCCGCGGATCAAGACACGCAGGGTAGCTGCCGGCCCGAAGCCACCACGATGCCGGCATTGTCGATCGACGGCGTCAGCCATTCCTACGGCGCGCGGCAGGCGCTGAAAGACGTCAGCTTCGTCGTCGCACCGGCCAGTTTTACCGCGCTGCTCGGCCTGAACGGCGCCGGCAAGAGCACGCTGTTCTCGCTGATCACGCGACTGTTCGGCATCCAGCAAGGGCATATCGGCATCTTTGGCCATGACATCGCGCGCACCCCCGGCGAAGCATTGCGGCTGCTCGGCGTCGTGTTCCAGTCCCGCACGCTCGACCTCGACCTCTCGTTGACGCAGAACCTGCTCTATCACGCCGCCCTGCACGGCATCGCGCGGCGCGATGCCCGCGAGCTTAGCCGCGAGGTGTTGGCACGTATTGGCCTGCCCGACCGCGCCGGCAGCAAGGTGCGCGACCTCTCCGGCGGCCAGATGCGGCGGCTGGAGATCGCCCGGGCGCTGCTGCACCGGCCGCGCCTGCTGCTGCTCGACGAAGCAACCGTCGGCCTCGACGTCAAGGCCCGCGCCGACATTCTCCATCACGTCCGCGAACTCGTCACCGAACAGGGCATCAGCGTGTTGTGGGCAACGCACCTGTTCGACGAGATCGGCGCGAACGACGATCTGGTCGTGCTGCATCAGGGCCGGGTTCTGGCCAAGGGCAAGGTCGCTAATGTCATCACGGAAGCCGGCGGCAGCGACATCCACACGGCGTTCATGCGCCTGACCGGCGCCACCGCGCCCGGCGGGAGTGCCGCATCATGACGTCGGTCGTCACCACACCTGTCCGCAGCGGCTTCTCGTTCGCCGAATATTTCACCTGCCTGAACGGCATCGTCTGGCGCGAGGCGTTGCGGTTCCTGCATCAGCGCGAGCGCTTCATCTCCGCTTTGGTGCGGCCGCTGGTGTGGCTGTTCATCTTCGCCGCCGGATTTCGCCAGGTGCTCGGCCTCTCCATCATCCCGCCCTACGAGACCTACATCCTGTACGAGGTCTATATCGCGCCGGGCCTGATGGCGATGATCCAGCTGTTCAACGGCATGCAGTCCTCGCTTTCGATGGTCTATGACCGCGAGATGGGCAACATGCGCACCTTGCTGGTCAGCCCGCTGCCGCGCTGGTTCCTGCTGTCGTGCAAGCTGCTGGCCGGAACGACAGTCTCGCTGCTGCAGGTCTATGCCTTCCTGCTGATCGCCTGGTTCTGGGATATCGCGCCGCCGCCGTCCGGCTATCTCACGGTGCTGCCGGCGCTGGTGTTGTCCGGCCTGATGCTCGGCGCGCTCGGCATGCTGATCTCGTCCGGCATCAAGCAGCTGGAGAATTTTGCCGGCGTGATGAACTTCGTGATCTTCCCGATGTTCTTTGCGTCCTCGGCGCTCTATCCGCTGTGGCGCATCCTGGAGAGCAGTCCCCTGCTCTACTATGTCTGCCTGTTCAACCCGTTCACCCATGCCGTGGAACTGATCCGCTTCGCGCTGTATGGGCAGGTGAACTGGACGTCGCTTGCGGTGGTCGGCGGCTGCACCATTGCCTTCATGATCGGCGCCATCACGGCATATGATCCCTCGCGCGGCCTGATCCGCCGCGGACCCGGCGGAGGCGAGGCATGACATACCGGATTGCGATCGCAGCGTGCCTCGTCCTGATGTCCGCGCTTGGCCGCGCGCAAGCCGCCGACCCGCGCCATCCGGACTGGCCGTGCGTGCAGGCCAAGGTGCCGGAGATTTCGCTCGCCGCGGTTTGGGCCGGCCCGCCGCTCGACGACGTCGCCGGCAAATGGAAGGAGGACGCGGCCCTTGGCTCGCTGGTCTCCAAGCTGGCGGCACGGCGAACCACGCTCGAGGAATCGCAAAAGGCGATCAACGATTATCTGAAAGCCGCCGCCGACAAGACCGCGAGCGGAAAGCTGCTGTTCTCAGGCCTGTTCGACACCCTCAATGCGCAGCGCTCTCAGGTCATCAACGGGCTGGAGCGCATCACCCGCAAGCAGCGCGACGCCGCCGACAAGATCCGCACCGATACACTCGCGCTCCAGACGCTGCAGGGCGACGCTTCGCGGGATCAGGCCAAGGTCGACGAACTCGGCAACCAGCTGGTCTGGCAGACCCGTATCTTCGAGGACCGCCAGCGCGTCATCAAATTCGTCTGCGAGGTGCCGACCGCGATCGATCAGCGGGTTTTTGCACTCGGCCGCATGATTCAGCAGGAAATCGAGTGATATCAGGGACTTGAGATGCGTTTGAGGCTCTCGATTTTCTACTGTGCATGGGGTTGTTTTCGATGTCTTGATGGAAGCCCCGTCACCGTGGTTCCGGCTGCGCCTCCGTGAGTTCCAGCAGAGCCCGCTCCCAGCCATCCGTCCCCTCCGGAAACCAGGCCACGTTGGTGTAGCCATAGGTCAGGATTCGCTTCGCCGCATTCCACGACATCCAGCAATCGGCCTGGCAGTACACCACGACCAGCGCCGCCTTGTTGCCCGCCGTCGCCTGTTCGAGGCCGTGCCGCAGATAGTCTTCCGTCGCCGCGGCGAGCTTGCCGTAGCCGGTGTCGGGCAGCCACGCGCTGCCGGGGATGTCGAGCCGCGGCTTGTCGCGCCACACCGTGCCCGGCGGCAGGTTGGCCGGCTTCGGCGCGCGCGGCATGACGTCGATGAACACGCCCGCCTTGGTCCGCCAGATCGCTTCGGCCTCAGCGGTCGTCAACACGCGGGCCCCGGCCAGCGTTGCGGGGACCGGAGAACGGTAGTCCGCCGTCCGATAGTCCGCGGGCTCGAGCGGCCTCTCCTGCGCCGAGGCAGGGACAATGAACATCGACGCCGCCAGGATCAGACCTGCGAGCGCGCGCCTCATTGCACTTTGGTGGCCGTCTCGGCGCCGAGCAGCCGGTCGTTCTCGTCGAGCAGCGGCACGCCGAAATCGAGCAGGATCTTGTTGATGGCCGGCTGGTTCTCCTGGATCATGCGGTTGAGCTGCCGCTTCCAGTTCTGGTCCGCGCCGCGCACGCCCATGCCGATGCGGAACGCCAGCCGCGGGCCGCTTTTTTCCTTGACCAGCGGCGTGACGTGCAGCGGCGGGTTCGCCTTCTTGGCATAGAAGCCGGCCATCGGCCCCCACAGGATGGCGGCGTCGATCTGGCCCGACGCGAGATCGGCGATCATCGCCTCCGCCGACGATTCCAGCCGCGTGTCGACCATCAGCGCATACGGCTTGGCATTCGCCATCAAGCCGTTGACCGCCATGTTGGTGGCCGGCGGCGTGCCGGCGACGATGCCGATATGCTTGCCCTTCAGCCGCTCGTCCTCCAACGCCGCGACGTCTTCGAGACCGCCGCCGGGTTTTGCCACCAGCGCGTAGGCGGTCCGGTAATAGGGATTGGTGCCCTGCACCAGATCGTCGCCCTGCGGAAAGCCCATGATGACGTCGCAGCGATGCGAACCCAGCGTCATGCGCACGAAGCCGGTTGCCTGCGGAAAATAAGTGTAGTCGAGCTTCTTGTTCAGCTTCTCAGCGAACAGTTCTGCCAGCTTGTTTTCAAATCCCTCGCCCTTCTCGTTGGAGAACGGCAGATTGTGCGGGTCGGCGCAGACGCGCAGCACCTTTGGATCGACGAGCTCGATCGAGAGGTCGCCGCCCTCCTTGATCTGCGCGCGAGCGGCATCATGTCCGACGGTCACAGCGAGCAGTGCGAGTGGCGCCACTGCCAATCGGCGCGTCATCAGAAGCTGCAGCACGTTGACCTCACCATGTTTGCCCAGGAAAATGCTAGGCTTGTCAATTCGAGCCTGCAACAGGAATAATCCCGAATGGACTCGTCGTCCGTGTTGCGACGCAAACCGAACCGCGATGAAACCCGGAAACTCCGATAGCCCTTCGTGCCCGGACCGCGGCCGAAAAATGGCGGCGACAGCGCTGATACTTTCTTGCCTCGTGTCTTCGGCAGCCGTGCGCGCACAGCAGCGGGAACTGCCGGTCGATTCCATCGCCGACGGCGTCTTCGTGCATCAGGGCCAGACCGCGCAAATGACTCGGCAGAACATCGGCGCGATCGCCAATGTCGGCTTCATCGTCGGCGACGATGCGGTGGCCGTGATCGACACCGGCGGCAGCGTACGCGAGGGAACGCAATTGCTCGCCGCCATTCGCGCCCGCACGGGCAAGCCGGTCCGCTATGTCATCAATACGCACGGCCATCCCGATCACGTCTTCGGCAATGCCGCCTTCGTACAGGACGGAACCATTTTCGTCGGCCACGCCAACCTGCCGCGCGCGCTGGCCGCGCGCGGACAATTTTATCTCGACGCGTTTCGCCGGACCATGGGCGACGAACTGATCGACGAGATCCGCATCGTGCCGCCGGCGCAACTCGTCAGCGGCACGCTCAATCTGGATCTTGGACACCGGCGGTTGATCGTGCGGGCGTGGCCGGCCGCGCATACCGACGGCGACCTCACGGTATTCGATGAAACAACCAGGACGCTGTTCGCCGGCGACCTCGTGTTCCTGCGCCACACCCCGGTCCTCGACGGCAGCATTCGCGGCTGGCTCGGTGTTCTCGACGAACTCGCCGCCCTGCCCGCGCAACGCGTGGTTCCCGGCCATGGCCCGGTGAGCGATTGGCCGGGGGCGCTTGCCGACGAGCGACGGTATCTGCAGACCCTGACTTCGGACGTCCGCGCTCTGGTCAAGGGCGGCAAACCGATCGCGGCCGCCGGCTCGGCCGCGCCTGCCGAGCGTTTCAGGTGGGAGTTGTTCGACGACTTCAACCCTCGCAACGCAACTGCAGCATTCTCGGAAATTGAATGGGAATAGCGCGGGCATTGTCGTATGATGCGGCCGTTGCTTCCATCCCGATGAGGTGGCGCATGACAAATTATCCGTTCCGACTGTTCGCGGTCGCCGGCCTGCTGCTGCTGCTGGGGACGCCGCTTTCATGCGCGGCCGAGACGATCGATCCATGGCCCGGCCTGGTGCAGGACATTTTCAACAACCGCCCGATGAAGGACGGCAGCGACGTGGTCGCCATTGAAATGCCCGGCCGCGCCGAGGATGCCGCGATCGTGCCGGTGACGCTGCGCATGAAACTCGCCGCGCAGGACGGCCGGCAGGTACGAAGCATCACCCTCGTGATCGACCAGAACCCGGCGCCGATGGCCGCCAGGTTCCAGCTCGGGCCGGACGCCAAAGTGTCGGAGATTTCAACCCGCGTCCGCGTCAACAATTATACGGACGTTCACGCCGTGGCCGAACTCAGCGACGGCCAGCTGTACATGGTCAAAACCTATGTGAAAGCGTCCGGTGGCTGCTCGGCCCCCGCCGCGAAAGTCGCAGACGACGCCAAGAGCCGGCTGGGCCAGATGCGCTATCGGCAATTCGCAACGGCCGGCGACGGTCCCGCCAGCGGCACGCGCGAGGCACAGATCATGATCGGCCATCCCAACAATTCGGGCCTGCAGATGGACCAGGTCACGCAATTGTACACGCCGGCCTTCTTCGTCAATGAACTGCGGCTGTGGCAGGACGATAGCCTTGTGTTGTCGATGGAAGGCGGCATCTCGATTTCGGAAGATCCCAATCTCCGCTTCAGCTATGTCTCGAACGGCGCGAAACGTTTTCGCGCCGAGGCCAGGGACACCGACGGACATGTGTTCGAGCGCGACTGGCCGATCGAGAATTCCGGAACCTGACTCGCGCGTTCAGAAGCAGCGCACTTCCGCTTCGGCCTGCGCCCGCCTGAGTTCGTTGATCGCCTTTGTCGCCATCTCCGAGGTCCGGAATGGGCTGCCCATGTCGCCGCGGACCTGCGCCATGCTGAGCACGGTTTCGGCGGTCACGTAGCGTTCATAGGGCAGCAGGGAAGCCACCACATCGACCGAACAGGAACATTGTTCGATCGCCTGCCGCGTCTCGCCATTCGCCTTCATGCAGCCGAACACATATTCGACCCGCGCTGATGTCGGGTAGTCGTTCACATCCTGGGCGCGCGTGGCGACCGTCATCGCGATCAGCGCCACGAAAGCGGCGACAATCGATCGTACCGATCCGGGATGCGCCATCATCTTCCTCCTGCTGCTGTGGGCGTAAGCTATGCTATGGCTGACGTACTGAACAGCGGACCGTCGAAAAACGCTCAACGGGAGATGAAACTGTTGATCCGCATGCTGCTTGCCGCGATTGTTTCGATGGCGTTTGGCGCGTGCTGCAACGCCGAAACGTTACGCGTTGCAGTGCAGAAGACCGGGACATTCGCCTGGGAACTGGCGGTCATCCGCTCGCACGGCCTCGACCGGCAGGCCAACCTCTCGGTGGAGACCGTTGAGCTGGCAAGCCCCGAGGCGGGAAAGATCGCGCTTCGCGCCGGCAATGCCGACATCGTGGTCACCGATTGGCTGTGGGTATCGCGCGAGCGCGTCCTCGGTGCCAAGCTGGCATTCTACCCGTATTCGAGCGCGCTCGGCGCCGTGATGGTGCCTGCCACATCGTCGATCAAGGCGCTGGCCGACCTCAGGGGCCGCAAGCTCGCCGTCGCCGGAGGCCCGATCGACAAGAGCTGGCTGCTGCTGCAGGCGTGGCTGAAGCAAGGCGGCATCGACCTGAAGTCGGAGGCGACCATCGCCTACGGCGCGCCGCCGCTGCTGGCCGCGAAGACGGCCAGCGGAGAGATGGATGCGACCTTGAATTACTGGAATTTCTGCGCCGCACTGGAGGCGAAGGGCTTTCGTCGGGTGGCCGGCATCGAGGACCTGCTGCCAAAACTCGGCGCCAAAGGCCGCACCGCGATGATCGGCTACGTCTTCGACGAAAAATGGGCGGATGCCAACCAGGACAAACTGGCCCGCTTCATCGCCATGACGCGCGCGGCCAAGGAGATCCTGTCGACCTCGGATGCCGATTGGGAGAACATCGCATCGCTGACCGGCGCTCCCGATGCGGCAACGTTGCGCGCCTATCGCGATCGCTATCGGGAAGGTATTCCGCGTCGTCCAATCGCGGACGAGGAGGCGGACGCGCGCGCGCTCTACCGCGTGCTCGCCGAAACCGGCGGCCGCGACCTCGTCGGCCCGGCGCCTGAACTGGATCCCGGGACTTTCTATCGCGCGATCCCGGGAGGCTGAGATGCCGCGCCTGCTGTCATTCGCCGTGCTGCTCGCGACCTGGTGGATCGGCTCGCTGCTTGCCGGTGACACAAGGCTGCCTTCCCCTCCCATCGTGCTGTCCGCCATGATCGCAGAAGCCCGGTCGGGTGACTTGTTCTTCCATCTAGGCATGACGTTGGCGCGCGTCACCCTGGCCTTCACGCTGGCGATGTCGCTGGGCTCGGCGATCGGATACCTGATGGGCCGGGTGCGGCTTGCCGACCGGCTGGGCGACCCCTGGCTGATCCTGCTGCTCAATCTGCCGGCGCTGGTCGTGATCGTGCTCGCCTACATCTGGGCCGGATTGACCGAAGTGGCCGCCATCGCGGCGATCGCCATCAACAAGCTGCCGACCGCCGTCGTAACGCTGCGCGAGGGTGCACGCGCCCTTGACGCGGCGCTCGACGAGATGGCGACGGTATTCGCGCTGCCGCGCTGGAGGAAGTTTCGGCACGTGATTTTGCCGCAACTGGCGCCCTATATCGCCGCCGCGGCGCGATCAGGGCTTTCACTGGTCTGGAAGATCGTCCTTGTCGCGGAATTGCTCGGCCGTCCGAACGGGGTTGGATTCGAGATCGGCGTGGCGTTCCAGCTGTTCGACATTCCGCGATTGCTGGCCTATTCGCTGAGTTTCGCCACGGTCGTGCTCCTCATCGAAACCCTGCTGGTGCAGCCGTTCGAGGCCCGGTCATCCCGGTGGCGTCCCCGTGCGGCTTGAAGTGGATATCGCCGGCAAGACGTTCAGGAACGCAGCGGGCGAGCAGCACGACGTGATCGCCCGCGTCGCGTTCGCGCTCGATGCCGGAGAGGCAGGCGTCCTGGTCGGCCCGTCCGGCTGCGGCAAGAGCACGATACTCAGGACCCTCACCGGCCTCGATCCCGCCTTTCAAGGTCGCATCGCGCGCCCGCCCGGTGCGCGGATCGGCTTCGTATTTCAGGAACCGCGGCTGTTGCCCTGGCGGTCGGTCGAAGAAAACGTACGGCTCGTTGCCCCGCGGGCCGATGAAGCGAAGCTTTCGGCGCTATTCGGGATTCTGGAACTGGACGCGCATCGCAGTCACTTTCCCGGCGAACTGTCGCTGGGTCTGGCGCGGCGCGTGGCCTTGGCGCGAGCGTTTGCCGTCGAACCGGAATTGCTCATTCTCGACGAACCGCTGGCTTCCCTCGATGCCGCCCTCGCCGCCCGCATGCGCGATCAGATTGCGATGTTGATGGAGAACCGCTCCATGATCACGCTGCTGGTCACCCATGATTTGGACGACGCGGCCCGTCTCGGCGACCGCCTGTTCCTGCTGTCGCCGCGCCCGGCCCGCCTTCTGGCCGAGGTGCCGATTCGTACGCCGCGTGGCAGCCGTAATGAAGCCGAGATCGCCGCGATCAAGCTGGATGTCATGCGTCGCATCAATGGCGATCCCTCTGCGCGCGAGAGCGCATAGGCGGCGTCCGGGGCCGGTGCTAGGATGCATCGCCCGAAGGTAATAGCGGCTGCGACGCTTCGCACTGAAAGGATCAGCCGATGCGATGGATATTGGCTTTTATGGCATTGTCGACGGCCTGCGCCAACGAAGCGGCCGCGCAGGGAAAAGGCATCCGGCTGTGGAATCTCACCACCGCAACGGTGGCGGAGTTTCAGCTTTCCCCGGCCGGAAAGAACGAGTGGGGACCGAACCAGACCTTGAACGACAAGGACAAGGAAGTCGACCACGACGAACGCCTTCGGATCACCGGCGTGGAGCCCGGCCGCTACGACGCCAAGGTCGGCTATCGCGGCGCAAAATACTGCTTCGTGCGCGGCATCGAAATCAAGGCGGACGCCGTGTTTTCGATCGCGGACAAGGATTTGAAAGACTGCAACAAGTAGCCGGCGACGTGCGGCGACCGGCTAGACTGCCGTCCACACCGGCTCGCCAGCAGCCTTCTGGTTGTTGCGGGGGTATTCGCAGCGCCATTTGACGGCGGTCCATTTCGGATGCTCGCCGACCCACTGCGCGATATAGGGCTGCGCAGCCATGACGCATTGCTTGAGCGACACGTCCGAGGAAAACACCAGATGGGTTTCCTCGCAGGTGGTCGGCGAAAGCACGGCGCAAACTGTCACGATGAGATCGATGGGGGTCATGCCAGAATCCCTTGAACTGCCTCCGGATCGATAATGCGAGAAACTATGCTAACCGATGATCTCTGGTTTCACCATCCGTGAAACGCTGGAACCGGGGGCGCATCAACCTAGAAATTGACGCCGAACACCAGCCGGGCCTGGTGGCGCTCGAAATTGACGAGGTCCAGGCCCGCCATTGACCCCGTCGGCCGCCCCCACGCCTGCATGCTCCAGCTTGCCGTCAGCCGCGAGCGCTTTGACAATTGGAAATAGGCCGTCGGTCCTACGAACAGCGCCTGCCCGGCGAGTTCCTCCAGGCCGGCCCCCTCATATTTCCGCAGGTACCGTGCCTCGCCGCCGAGCAGAAATCCGGGCCGCAGCTGCGTCATCAACCCAAACGCCGCTCCGGCCACCGACTCCCTCTCCATCACGCCACGCGCGATGACGCGCGTCCACTCCGGCTCGTAGATCAGGTTGAACGCCGCGATGATGCGGTCCGGCACGAGTTCGCGATCGAACGCCAGCCTGAACTCGGTTCCGAAGCTGCGGACGGATTCGGCTGTCGCTTCGTCCACCCGACCCGCGTGGATTTCCGTCGCCAAGGTAAGCCCGAATGGCGCGGTTTCCCGATCGAGTAAACGGTAACGCAGGTCGAGCGACGCCCCCTGCCATGCCAGCCGGCGCTGGTCGTCAAGCCCGGGCACGCCGTTGATCAGATGCGACCCGAACGTGCTGCCCACCTCGACCCGGAAATTCCGGAACGGCACCAACTCCAGTTCGAACTCCTGGCCGATGGCGCGGTAGCGGCCGCCGCTCCTGCTGAAGCGTCCCGTCGTTTCGCTTTGAAACTCGCGCTCGCCGAGATTGCCGACATCGGCGCCGATCATGAACCCGAACAGATGCTCGGTATCGATTCCCTCGGCCTTCGCGCAGATCGGTAGCAGCGCCGCCAGCGATACCAGTCCCGCCTGGAATATCTCTGCAAGCGGAGGTAAGCGCATTCGGCGGGTCACGGGTTCGGCGGGCACGTCCGCGGGGAGCCTACCCTAGCACGGTGCCGGGCCTTCGGCGAGGCTTCGACCGCGAGCAAGCTTGTTCTATCAGAACGCCGCAGGAGCCGGATATAACTTGCCCGGCCCGCGGCAACGTTACCGTTGCCGGAGCCGGGCAGCTCGTTTCAACGCGTCTATTGACGCGCCGCGCAGGCGTACATGTTGATTTCCATGCCCACCGGCACTTCGACAATCTTCGGAGTTTTCCAACTCATCAGGGTTTCTCCCAAGCATTGGCACGACATTCGTGCCGCCTTCAAAATTAAGTGGACACCGAACGTAGCGCAAGCACGGAACCGGCGAAGCACAGGGCATCGCGAAGCATCTGGCGTGGCGACTTCCCTCTCGGGCAACACCACTTCGCTTCTAGGCAAGCGGACGAGCGCAAGCGGCCACTCAACGCATGAGCCGTGACACGCCTCAGCAATCCTTGTCGGCCGCCTTGCCGGCTCGGGCCCCGTCCGCCTGTTGCGCCGCCGTCGGCTCGCCTTGCATCTGGCGCTGCGCATCCTGCGAGGACGCGGCGACGTCCCCGCTGGATTTGTTCATCGTGCCTGTCGGCGGATGTTGACCGGGATTGCCGGCCGCGCCGGTCGTCCGGGTCTCGCCCGTCTTCACCGGCCCGGAGCCAGCGTCCCTGAGGTTCGCGGCGCGGCCTGTATCGCAAGGGCCAGCCAGCGTCGCACCGGAACTCAAAATCAGGACGAGGCAACCAGCAACCATGAGCGCTTTCGATTTCATCTGTCTCTCCCGTTCTCGCTGAACATGCGTCACGGATTGAGCAACAGGGCCGGTGTCGCCGGGTTCCGGGTGGTCGTGCGAAACCATCATGTTTAATCTGACAAAGGATGTTGCGAGGACAGTCGAATGGATTTGATCAAGCGAGGATCGATCTGCGCAGTGTCAGCGCTGTGCTGGATCTCCACCGCGTATGCACAGGACAGGCCGCCTGACCAAATTCTGCCAAATCCCGCAACGGCCACGCCCGCCGGAGGACCACCCCTGACGGGAAAAGAGCGCAGCGGCCGGAAATGGCAGGACGAACAGCGCATCGACAATTGCAACGTGCCCGCCGAGAAGCGCGGCAGCAAGCCGCGACCGGATTGCCTGCATTCGCCGCCGGGCTAGCGAAGGTCCATCACCACATCGTCTGCCGTGCACGTTCCGGCCATTCGCGGTCGTATGTCTCGCCGCCAACCCTGTTCTCGCTCATCTCGGCCAGAATCTGCCCGGGCGTCGGCAGGCTCTTCGGATCGACGCGCTTGTCGGGATTCCAGAGGTCGGAGCGCACGATCGCCCGCGCACACTGGAAATAGATCGCCTCGACCGTCATCACGACGACGCTGCGCGGCGCCTTGCCCTCGATCGTGAAGGATGCGCACAGGTCCGGATCGGCGGTGACGTAGGCGCGGCCATTGACGCGCAGCGTGCTGCCGGAGCCGGGGATGAGGAACAACAGCGCCACCCGCGGATCGCGCACGATGTTGCGCAGCGAATCGCAACGGTTGTTGCCGCGGCGATCCGGCATCATCAACGTCTTCTCGTCGTGGATGCGGACCACGCCCGCGAGGTCGCCGCGCGGCGAGCAGTCGAGCCCCTCCGGCCCGCAGGTCGCCAGCGCCGCAAACGGCGACTGCTCCATCAGCGATCGATAGGCCGGCGTGATCCGGTCAGCGACCTTGACCGTCGATGCCTCATTGGGAGCGCCGTAGATCGCCTCGAGCTGCTCGATGGTCGCGACAACGCTCATTCCGCTTCCTTTCATTCGTTCCACTTCTCACCCTTGATGACCCGAACAAGCTGCCGGGCGTGGTATTCGGCGCTGCCGGCGTTGACGATGGTCACGTCTGGCGCAGCCGACGCGTCGTCGACCACCCGGTGCAGACGGCCTTCCACATTGCGGTCGCTCTTGCGCGCCCGCATCGCGATCCGCGCGGCCAGGACCTCAGGGGGCGCCGTGATCGAAACCACCACCACATTGGCATAGGCGCGGCGCGCAGCTTCGATCACGGTACGCGAAACGTTGACGATGACCGTCCGCCCGGCGCGGATGTCGTCATCGATGGCGCGCCGCAATGCATAGTGATGACCGTGCGCTTCCCAATGCATGGCGTAGTCGCCCCGCGCCAGCGCTTCCTGGAAGGCGCTGGCACTGGCTTCCTCGTTTTCCTCCGAGGCGGACGCCGCCCGCGTGATCACACGCCGCGGAAAGACGATGGCGCTGTCATCGGCACAAGCGCCCCTGGCGAGGCCGATCAGCGTATCCTTGCCCGCGCCGCTCGGGCCGACCACCAGCACCAGTCGCCCCGGCCCGATGGCCGCGGTTTCGGTAGCCGCGCCGGCTGTCTGCGTCTCCGTCATGCGACTCTCAGCCCTTCCCGCCATACACAGCGTACCACCGGGACGTCGCGCGCGACATGCACACGGATGAGGTCGGCGCGCTTGCCAGCCGCGATCTCGCCGCGGTCGGCCAGGCCGACGGCTTCGGCCGGCGCTTTGGTGACGGTGCGGACCGCCGCGGCCAGATCGATCGCCGGCACCTGCCGCGGCAATTGCAGCGCCGCCATCAGCAGGCTGGAGGGGATGTAATCGGACGACAGGATGTCCAGCAGACCCTCGCGGGCGAGGTCGATCGCGGCGATGTTGCCGGAATGCGAACCGCCGCGCACGACGTTGGGCGCGCCCATCAGAATCCCGATACCGGCCCGATGCAGCCCGCGCGCGGCTTCGATCGTGGTCGGGAATTCGGCCACCGAGACGCGGTCCTGGATCGCGTCGGCGACGTTCTGCTGGGTGGTGTCGTCGTGACTGGCGAGCGGGATTTCGTATTGATGCGCCAGCGCCACGATCGCGCGCATGTTGGCCGCCGCATAGGTCTTCTGATAGTAGAACCGCTTCTCGAACAGCGCATCGAGTTCGGCGTCGGTCTTGCCGCCGCCCTTGCCGCGATAGTAGTCGCGCAGCTTGACCTCGTCACGGAACTGGCGCTGGCCCGGCGTGTGGTCCATCAGCGACATCAAGCGGACGTCCGGCCGGTCGATCAGTTCTTTGGCTTCCTCGACCACGCTCGGCATCGGGATTTCGCAGCGCAAGTGCAGGAAGTGGTCGGCGCGCAGGAGGTTTTCCTCGCGCGCCGAGGTAATCGCCGCCGCCAGCACGCCTGCCCGGCCATCGACCTCCTCCGCGCCGTCCTCGCGCCAGACCCGCAGCGAATCCAGCACGGTGGTGATGCCCGACGTGGCCAACTGCCCGTCATAGGAGATCACCGCCGCGATCGGGTCCCAGAACACTTTCGGGCGCGGCACATAATGCATCTCGAGATGATCGGTGTGCAGCTCGATCAGTCCGGGCATGATGAGATCACCGCCGGCGTCCTCGCTGCCTGCCGGGCCGCTCCCCTCACCGAACCCGGCGATGCGGCCGTCGGCGGTGGCGATCCAACCGCGTTCGATCACGCGATCGGCGAGCACGATGCGGGCGTTACCGAGGACTGTTTCTTGCGTCGTCATCTCGACTTCTCTTCCCTTCAGGCGGCGGCGGCAAAGGACGTCACATCGACGATGCGGTCGGCGATCAGATGACGGATTTCGTCGTCGTGGACGATCGCCACCATCGCGACCTTCTCTTGCTTCTTCTGTCCGATCAGCTCGACGACCACCGCGCGATTGGCCGCGTCGAGCGATGCGGTCGGCTCGTCCAGCAGCAGGATCGGCAGATCGGAAATGAACCCGCGTGCGATATTGACCCGCTGCTGTTCGCCACCGGAGAAGGTCGACGGCGGCAGCGCCCACAGCCGCTCGGGAATGTTGAGCCGGCGCAGCAGCGCTCCGGCCTTCTCGCGGGCTTCGGTCCGCGCCATGCCATTGATGATCAGCGGCTCGGCCACGACGTCGATGGTGCCGACGCGCGGCACCGCCCGCAGAAACTGGCTGACATAGCCGATGGTGCAGCGGCGGATGCTGAGCACCTGGCGCGGCTCGGCGCGGGCCAGATCGATCACGTCGCCCCGGTGCCGGATCGAGATCCGGCCGCCGTCGCAGCGGTAGTTGCCAAAGATCATTTTCAGGATCGAGGACTTGCCGGCGCCCGACGGCCCCGACAACACCACGCACTCGCCCGGGTCGACATGAAAGGAAACGCCGCGCACCACCGGCAGCTCGACGCCGCCCTGCAGATGCATCGTGAAGGTCTTTTCGGCGTTGCTGATGTCGATCATCGCGGTCATTGGCGCGCTCATGCCGGCAGGATGGAGGAAACGAGCAGTTGCGTGTAGGGCTCGCGCGGGTCGTCGAGCACCTGGTCGGTCAGGCCGGTTTCGATCACCCGGCCGCCCTTCATCACCATCACCCGATGCGACAGCAGCCGCGCGACAGCGAGATCATGGGTGACGACGATGGCGGCGAGGCCGAGCTCGCTGACGAGATTGCGCATCAAATCCAGCAGCCGCGCCTGCACTGATACGTCGAGGCCGCCGGTCGGTTCGTCCATGAACACCAGACGCGGCTCGGTGACGAGATTGCGCGCGATCTGCAGCCGCTGCCGCATCCCGCCCGAATAGGTGCGCGGCGCGTCGTCGATCCGCGCGGTATCGATCTCGACCCGCTCCAGCCAGGACGCGGCGCTGTCGCGGATGCGGCCGTAGTGATTCCAGCCCACCGCCATCAGCCGCTCGCCCACATTGGCGCCGGCCGACACCGCCATCCGCAGCCCCTGTGCGGGATCCTGATGCACGTAACCCCAGTCGGTACGGAACAGGAAGCGCCGCTCGGCCTCGCCCAGGCTTGCGAGATCGCGCAGCACGCCGTCGCGCATCCGGTAGGAGACGCAGCCGGCGCTCGGTGCAAGTTGCGCGGACAACAATTGCAAGAGCGTCGATTTTCCCGAGCCGGATTCGCCGACGATCGCCAGCACCTCGCCAGGATAGAGCGCAAAAGAGACGTCGCGGCAGGAGGTCAAACGGCCGTAATTCTTGCCGAGGTGATCGGCAACCAGCAGCGGCTGGTCGTCCTGCAACGTGTCGAGCGGCTCAGCCATGCGCCCTCTCCTTGTGCGGCGCGGCGATTTCACTGCCACGGTGGCCGGCCGACTGGCGGGATTCGCAGTAATCGGTGTCAGAGCAGACGAACATCCGCCCGCCTCTGTCGTCGGTGACGATCTCGTCCAGATAGGAATCGCCGGCGCCGCACAGCGCACAGGGCGCGTCGAACCGGTAGCGCGTGAACGGGTGATCCTCGAAGTCGAGCGAAACCACCTCGGTGTGCGGCGGGATCGCATAGATGCGCTTCTCGCGGCCGGCGCCGAACAGCTGCAGCGCCGGGCAATTGTCCATTTTGGGATTGTCGAATTTCGGCGTCGGCGACGGATCCATCACATAGCGCGCGTTCACCTTGACCGGATAGGCGTAGGACGTCGCGATGTGGCCGAAGCGCGCGATGTCCTCGTACAGCTTGACATGCATCAGGCCATACTCGCCGAGCGCATGCATGCGTCGCGTTTCGGTCTCGCGCGGCTCCAGGAAGCGCAGCGGCTCCGGGATCGGCACCTGATAGACCAGCACCTGCCCGGCATGCAGCGGCGCTTCGGGAATCCGGTGCCGGGTCTGGATCACGGTGGCCTCCGCGGTCGATGTCGTGGTCGCGACGCCAGCGGTCTTGCCAAAGAATTTTCGAATCGAAATCGCATTCGTGGTGTCGTCGGAGCCCTGGTCGATCACCTTCAGCACGTCATCCGGCCCCAGGATGGCCGCCGTCACCTGCACGCCGCCGGTGCCCCAGCCGTAGGGCATCGGCATCTCCCGGCTGGCGAACGGCACCTGGTAGCCAGGGATCGCGATCGCCTTGAGGATCGCGCGGCGGATCATCCGCTTGGTCTGTTCGTCGAGATAGGCGAAATTATATGCCGGCGCGTTCATTCCGCGGCCTCCTGCATCTCCGTTGCTTCATTGGCCTCGGCGAACTCCTTGCGCAACTTGCGCAGCAGGCCCAGTTCGGACTGGAAGTCGACGTAATGCGGCAGCTTGAGATGCTCGACGAAGCCGGTCGCCTGCACATTGTCCGAATGCGACATCACGAATTCCTCGTCCTGCCCGGGCGCGGTGACCTCCTCGCCGAGTTCTCGGGCGCGCAGGCTGCGGTCGACCAGCGCCATCGACATGGTCTTGCGCTCGCTCTGCCCGAAGGCGAGGCCGTAGCCGCGCGTAAAACACGGCGCTTCGGTAGCCGAGCCCTTGAACTGGTTGACCATCTGGCATTCCGTCAGCGCGATCGAGCCGAGCGGCACGGCAAAGCCGGCATCCTCGGCCATGAACTCCACCTCGACCTCCCCGAACCTGATCTCGCCGGCAAAGGGATGGTTGCGGCCATAGCCGCGCTGCGACGAATAGCCCAGCGCCAGCAAAAAGCCCTCATCAGCACGCGCGAGGTTTTGCAGGCGCAGATCACGACCGGCCGGGAAATTGAGCGGCTCGCGGGTGAGATCGCCGACGGGCGTGTCGGCGTCTGCGGCCGGTGACGGCTCAATCAGGCCATCGCGGCCCAGGATATCGGTAACGCGCGGGGTCGCCGTGGTGGACGCCTCGCCCGTCGCAGGAGCCTCGGGCTCAAAACCTTCGGCGAGCTGAGGATCCAGCAGGCGATGCGTGTAGTCGAACGTGGGGCCGAGTATTTGACCGCCCGGAATGTCCTTGAAGGTCGAGGAAATCCGGCGCCGCACCCGCATCGCGCCGGTATCGACCGGCTCGGTCGCGCCGAAGCGCGGCAGCGTGGCGCGGAAGGCGCGGACCAGGAAGATCGCCTCGATCAAATCGCCCCGCGCCTGCTTGATGGCGAGCGCGGCCAGTTCGCGGTCGTACAGCGATCCTTCGGTCATGACGCGGTCGACGCCGAGCGACAACTGCCCGGAGATCTGGTCGAGCGACAATTCGGTAATGTCGCGATCGCCGCGCCGCTCATGCGCCAGCAGGCGATGGGCGTTCTCGATGGCGCGCTCGCCCCCCTTGACGGCTACATACATGCTCAGCCTCTCCTCACAAGGCGCGTCGTGCGCGGGATGGCAACAATGGCGTCGTCATGCACCAGCACGACATCGATGCCGCGCGGGAACAACGCGGCGTTGACGGCAAGACGCTCGAACAGGTCGCGCGGCTGGATCGACGCGCGCAGCGTCGCCGCGCCGTCGATGCCGGGGCCCTGCAGCTCGATCACAGGACCGCCGGTCAGGCTCTCGACCTGCAAGATCAGCGTGGTCGAGCGGTCCGGATATTCACTGCTACCGAACGCAAATCGATCCAGCGCCGGAAGGCTTTGGGGATGGCCGACCAGCGCGAAGCTGGCGATCGACGGATCCGCGACCACGGGCGCGCTGGTATGGAATTTCAGCCATTTGCCGACATCCGACGCCGCCGCCATTTTTGCGTCCAGCCAGATCGGCGTGTCGTGATCGAACAAGGTCAGTGCAATGGCGGCGGTGCCTTGCGTCATCGCGGACGGCGTTCCCGCCGTCGAGGCGATGCGCTGGACGCTGCCGGGCCGCGCCATAGCGTCCATCACCGAGCGGAACGTCGATTGCGCCGACAGTACCCTGTCGGCAAATCCCCCGGGCAGTTCGGCAACCGTCGTCATGTCAGCCCTCTCCCCGCACCAGCGTGTAGAAATCGACCCGGGTGGCGGCGGTTTCGGCGGCCTTCCGGTTGCGCTGCTCGATCATCGCAGCCCGCAGCGGCGCGACGACCTTGGCCTCGACGGCAGCGGACAGTTCCGCCGACTGCACCATGGCGTCGCACAATGCAATCAGGCGCGCCTTCTCGCGGTCGCGGCCCAGCGTGTAGCCAAAGCCGATCTCGCCGGTGGACAGCCGCACCGCCGCGCGCGAGACCGTCGCCTCGCCGAGGTTGAACGGCGCGCCGTCGCCGCCGATGCGACCGCGCACCATGACGATTCCGTTCTCGGGCTCGCGCAGGGTTTCGTGATCAGGCAATGCGATGTCGGCGAGACGGCAGGCAATGTCGGCCGCAGCCGAATGCGCCAGCACCGCCATCGCGGCCTTGCGGCGCAGCGCTGCGCCGGTTTCGCTTGCCAGACCTTCGTCAACCGCCATCAGAACGACCTTGCCGAATTGAAGTTGTCTATGATACTAGACAACTTCATAATGACGCGCTATGACAAATTCGTGACATTGACATGATTTTTGAGATCGGCCACTTCCGACGCATGAGCATGCAGGCATGAGAGCCCAGGTATGAGCACCCAGGTATGAGTGTCCAGGACACGCCCACCGGCGTCGCCTTGTGGCGGCAGGTCGCCGACGGCATCGAGCGCGGCATCGCCGACGGCCGCTTCGCGGCCGGCGAGAAGCTGCCGGGCGAGATGGAGATCGCCGAGACCTACCGGGTCAACCGCCACACCGTGCGCCGGGCGCTGGCGACGCTGGCGGAGCGCGGGCTGGTGCGCGCCGAACGCGGCAGCGGCACCTATGTCGAGAGCGGCCGCCTCGCCTACCCCTTGCGTTCGCGCACGCGGTTTTCCGAGATCGTCGGCGCCGGCGGCCGCGAGCCGCGCGGGCAGTTCATCGATGCGACGGAAGAAGACGCGACGCGGGAGCTGGCCCGCGAACTCGGACTGAAGAGCGGGGCGCGTCTGGTCCGGATCGAATCGGTGCGGCTGGCCGATCGCACGCCAATCTGCGTCAGCACCACCTGGCTTTCAGCGGCGCGTTTTCCCGACGCCGGAGAAGTGTTCGCCAATCTGCGCTCGATGACCAAGCTGGTGGCGCATTACGGCATCCGGGATTTTCGCCGCGCGTCCACCCGGATCACCGCGGGCATCGTCGATGCCACCGATGCCGTGCGGCTTGATCTCGCGTTGGGACGTCCCGTACTCGTGGTCGACAGCACCGACGTCGACACATCGGGCGAACCGCTGACGACCAAGCGCTCGCGGTTTGCCGCCGAGCGCGTGGAGTTCCTGGTGGAGAATGGCTAGCGACGGTCTGTAGGATGGGTTGAGCCCCTTCGCGAAACCCATCATTCTTCCGCGCACGTGATTGATGGGTTTCGCAAGTGCTCAACCCATCCTACCAAACCGTCACGCCAGCGCGCGCTGTCCGATGATGGCAAAGCGCAGCTTGCCCGAGATCCAGTCGATGGCGGCGACGGCGACCAGGATCATCAGGATCAGGAAGGAGACCTTCTGCCACTCCAGCACGCGGATCTGTTCGGCGAGTTGCAAGCCGATGCCGCCGGCGCCGACGATGCCGATGATGGTGGCCGAGCGCGTGTTCGATTCGATGAAGTAGAGCACCTGCCCGGCGATGACAGGCAGCACCTGCGGCATCAGGCCGAAGCGGATCTCATGCAGCGCGCTGCCGCCGGACGCCCTGATGCCCTCGACCTGCTTCTTGTCGGCGGCCTCGATGGCCTCGGAAAACAGTTTTCCGAACGCACCGAAATCGGACAGCGCGATCGCTAGCACGCCGGCGAACGGGCCGAGGCCGACGACATTGATCCAGACCAGTGCCCAGATCAGCGTGTCGACGCCGCGAATGGAATCGAATGCGCGGCGCACCGGAAACCGCAACCAGGCCGACGGAATGATGTTGCGCGCCGCCAGCAGGCTGAACGGCAGCGCCGCGACGGCGGCAAGCGTGGTGCCGAGCAGCGCGATCGACAGCGTCTCGCCGAGCGCGGAGAGATAGGCCGGCAAGGATGACCCCGGATCGGGCGGGATCATCATCAGCGTGATCCAGCCGAGCTGGCTCAATCCGTTGAACAGCTTTGCCGGCGAAAAGCCGAGATCGACGAGGCCGTACACGAAGACGGCAAAGGCCGCGAAAAGCATGGCCGGCATCGCCAGCCGCGACGCGGCGGGCCGCTGGAAAACGTCAGGATATTTTGACCGCAAGGCTTCCTGGTCCGGCTTCGGCAGCTGGCTCATGTCCGCGCCTCCTTGCCGAACAGGCGGCCGCGCAGCCAGCCGGTGCCGATATCGATGATGAAGACCGTGACGATGATGGTGATCAGGATCGCACTGACGTCGGAATAATAGAACTTGCGGATCGCGACCACGAGTTCCTGCCCGATGCCACCGGCGCCGACAAAGCCCATCACCGATGCTTCGCGGACGTTGATCTCGAAACGCAGCAGCGCGTAGCTCGCGTAGCCGGCCGACACCTGCGGCAGCACGGCAAAGCGCATGCAAGACAGCCAGCTCGCGCCGGTCGACCGCACGCCCTCCACCGGCTTCATGTCGGCATTCTCGACGATCTCGGAGAACAGCTTGCCAAGTGCGCCGGTGGAATGGATGGCGATCGCCAGAACGCCCGCCATCGGACCGAGGCCGAACGCGATGACGAAGATCAGCGCGAACACGATACCGGGAACGGTGCGGGCGAATTCGAGCAGGCGGCGAATGGCGAAACGAAGCCATGGCGCCGGCGAGGTGTTCTGGGCGGCGAAAAAGTTCAGCGCGAAGGCCAGCACCGCGCCGATCATGGTGCCGACATAGCTGATCAGGATGGTCTCGGCGAGCATCGACAGCCATTTGCGCCAGCCCCAGAACCACTCGGCCGGATTGCTCCACACCCGGGTGCCGTCTTCCAGCGTCAGGATGCGGTCGAAATAGCTGATGAAGTTGCCGAAATAGGTGAACAGCGTACGCAGGTTCACCTCCGCGCCGATCGCGGCGATCACCAGCGCGGCGGAAAAGGCCGCCGCCGCCAGCACCAACCGCAGCCGCTTGCGCGCGACGGCGCTGCGATAAGCCGCGTTGAGAACGGAGAGTTGCGCGCTCGGCAGGATCGATACGGCTGAACTCATGGGCGGCGTTCCATCCCAAAAAAAGGCCGGGCCACGCGGACCCGGCCTCATTTGTCCGATCGACCGATCAGGACGCCTTCTTCTTACGCAACGCGTCGACGAACTTGATCAGATCGATCGTACCGTCCCAGTCCTTGGTGGTGGCCGGGTTGAAGCCCTTCTTCTGGCCGTCGGACAGGCGGTCGAACGCGGCCTTGTCCTTGGTCGGTGCTTCGGTGAACGCCTTGGCGATCGCGGCCTTCAGATCGGCCGGCAGATCCGAATTGTAGGCGTAGGGTCCGTTGATGATCGGGGCCGACTTGTGGATGATCCGGAAATCGTCCTTCTTCATGGCCGACCCATCGGCGTTCTTCAGCATGCCCTTGTGCAGCATCTGGGCAAGCGTCGAATCGTCGTCATTGGTCCACTGGTTGGCGGCCACCTCGACCGTGCCCTGCGACAGCGCCAGCATGGCGTTCTCGTGGCTGCCCGTGAACACGACCTTGCCGAAATAGCCGTCGGCGTCGGAGATGCCGAGCTTGTCGAGTTCGAAGCGCGGCACGTTGTTGCCCGAGGTCGAGTTCGGATCGACCAGGCCGAGGTTCTTGCCCTTGAGCTGGTCGATGCTCTTGTAGGGGCTCGAGGCCTTGACGAAGAATACGGAGTAATAGCCGGTCGAACCATCGGCGTTGATGTCGTTGGCGAAGGCGTCGGTCTTGACACCGGTCAGCCGGGCGCGAGCGAACGAGGCCGAGCCGTAGCTTGCGATATGGATGTTGCCGGCGCGCTGGCCCTCGATCACGGCGGCGTAATCGTTGGCGATGCGCAGCGTAACCTTGACGCCGAGTTCCTTGGACAGATAGTTCACGAACGGCGTCCAGCGCTCGGTGACGCCGGAGGCGTTTTCAGCCGGCACCACGGCAAATGTCAGTTCCGGATATTTGCCCTTCCAGTCCTGCGCCATGGCGGAAGCGGTGAGCGCCAGCACGGCGGCGCCAGCCAGTACGATACGACGGGTGATCATGCAAAAAAACCTCTTGTTGTGGTTACGCGTATTCGCCGATCGCACGATGCAACCGGCCTACCGATAGGGACAATGAGCCTCAGGCCGCGGCCACGGTGCCCAGTTCGGGCAACGCCGCGCCGTCGACGCCAGCGGCCGGCGCCGTCTCCATGACGTCGTCGGCTTCGAGATCATACAATTCGCGCGCGATATGGTCGGTCAGCGCCTCCGGCGCGCCGTCGAACACCACCCGGCCCGCGGCCATGCCGATCAGCCGGTCGCAATAGCTCCGCGCCAGGTCGAGCGAGTGCAGGTTGCACAGCACGGTGATGCCGAAATGCTTGTTGATGCGCAGCAGCGCATCCATCACGATCCGCGTATTGCGCGGGTCGAGCGAGGCGATCGGCTCGTCGGCCAGGATGATGTCAGGTTCCTGAACCAGGGCACGGGCGATCGCGACGCGCTGCTGCTGACCGCCGGAAAGCTGATCGGCGCGCTGGGCGGCAAGTGTGCCCATGTCGAATTGATCCAGCGCCGACATCGCCAGCGCCCTGTCCTGTTCCGGCCAAAGCTGGATCAGCGAGCGCCACGACGGAATTTCGGCCAGCCGACCCATCAGCACGTTGGTCAGAACGTCGAGCCGGCCAACCAGGTTGAACTGCTGAAAGATCATGGCCGAGCGCGCGCGCCACTGCCGCAGTTCCTTGCCGCGCAGCGCGGTGACGTCAACGCCTTCGAACAGGATGCGGCCTTCGGAGGGTTCAGCGAGGCGATTGATCATCCGCAGCAGCGTCGACTTGCCGGCGCCGGAGCGCCCGATCACGCCGACGAAGCTGCCGGGCTGAATCGAGAATGACGCATTGTCCACCGCAGCCTTGGCGCCGAACCGGCACGTCAACCCTTCTACCACCAGCATGCACCGCTCCAGAATTCCAGCCGTGTGCCTATGGCTACCGGGGCGATCTAACAGTTGTGTGACACGGTGCTGCGGTGCGGCGTTCGTCCACAGTCGCCAGATCTGTCACGAATATGTCATCTTACTGTCACCCCGAGCATCGAATACGGGCAAACCGCTCCTCGATCGATGGAAGTCCCATGGCCGGCAAGATGCTTTCTCCCGAACCGTTGATCGATCCGACTGCCTCGACCCGCGACTGCAAGTTCGGCGCCTATACCGAGGTCGGCGCCCGGACCATCCTGCTCGAGGTCACGATGGACGACTATTCCTACGTCGTGAACGACGCGCAGATGACCTACACCACGATCGGAAAGTTCTGCTCGATCGCGGCGATGACGCGGATCAATCCGGGCAATCACCCGATGCAGCGGGCCTCGCAGGCGCATTTCACCTATCGCGCCAGCAGCTATTTTCCGGGCGAGAGCGACGATGCCGAGTTCTTCGCGTGGCGGCGCGGGCATCACGTCCAGATCGGCCATGACGTCTGGATCGGCCACGGCGCGGTCATTCTGGCCGGCCGCTCGATCGGCACCGGCGCGGTGGTCGCCGCCGGCGCCATCGTCACCAGGGATGTTCCGGCCTATACGATCGTTGCGGGCAATCCGGCGCGGCCGGTCAAGCGCCGGTTCGCCGAGCCCGTAGCCGAGCGCCTGACAGAACTTGCCTGGTGGGATTGGAACCATGAGACGCTTCGCCGCGCCCTGCCCGATTTCCGCAAACTCGACGTCGAGGGATTTCTCGACAAATACGAATCGGCCGGGGCTTCCGTCCGACAGACCAACCGGAGCGCCGCGTCTTGACGGAACTGTTGATCGAAGGCGGCCGGGCTCTGCTCGGCCACGAAATCCTTGAATCCAGCCTGCGGATTGCCGGCCGTGAGATCGCTACTGTCGGCGCCGAAAGCGGCCAGGGCGCGCCCTCGCTAGATGCAGACGGACTGCTGGTGCTGCCGGGCATCGTCGACCTGCACGGCGATGCTTTTGAGCGGCAGATGATGCCGCGCCCCGGCGTCGATTTCCCGACCGACATCGCGCTGATCGACAGCGACCGGCAGGCGATCGGCAACGGCATCACGACCGTTTTTCACGGAACGACATGGTCGTGGGAACCCGGCCTGCGCAGCGCCGACAATGCGCGGAAACTGCTCGAGGCGATCGAGCAGCTGCGGCCTCAGCTGGCTGCCGACACCCGTTTCCATCTGCGCCAGGAGACCTTCAATCTCGATGCCGAGAGCGAAATCATCGACTGGCTGGGGCAAGGCCGCGTCGACCTGTTCGCCTTCAACGATCATATGGACTCGACTGTCGCAAGCCTGGCCAAGCCGCTGAAACGCAGCCGAATGGTCGAGCGCACGGGATTGACCCATGAGGCGTTCGACCAGCTGGTGCAACGCGTGCTCGCCCGCAGCGGTGAGGTGCCGGCCTCGATCGCCCGACTGGCGCAGGCGGCGCGCGCCGCCGGGGTGCGGATGCTGTCGCATGACGATTCCAGCCCCGCGATGCGACAGTCCTATCGTGCGCTCGGCGTGACCATCGCCGAATTCCCGGTCAACGAGGAAACGGCGCGTGACGCCGCGGCAAGCTCCGATTTCATCGTGTTCGGCGCGCCCAATGTGGTGCGCGGCGGCAGCCATACCGGCTGGACCAGCGCCGCGGACATGATCGCCAAGGGCCTGTGTTCGGTGCTGGCGTCCGACTACTACTACCCGGCACCGCTGCTGGCGGCATTCCGGCTCGCCGCCGACGGCGTGCGGCCTTTGGCGGAAGCCTGGCAATTGATCTCGTCGGCGCCGGCACGCGCGGCCGGCCTCACCGATCGCGGAACGCTCGCCGAGGGCCAACGCGCCGACATCCTGCTCGTCGACGATACGGCGCCGCTGCGGCCGCGGATCGTCGCCGTCGTTGCCGCGGGCCGCATCGTCCACCTGACCGAGGCGAACCGCCTGATGCGGTCGTCCGCGACGGCGCGCAAGGCCATTGCAGCCGCGTGAGGCGGCTCTATTCTGGTGCAATGGCAAACTTCCCCCGCTACGCGATCTACTTCACCGCCGCGCAAGGCAGCGCGCTCGACCAGTTCGGCAGCGCGCTGCTCGGCTACGACGCCTATGGCGGCGGCGACCTGCGGTTTCCCGATGGGTTGCCACCCGACTGGCGCGAGCTGACGCAGGATGCGCGGAAATACGGCTTTCATGCCACGCTGAAAGCCCCGATCGCGTTGGCCGACGGCAAGGCCGAAGCGCGGCTTGCCGCAGCCTGCGAACTGTTCGCAGATCTGGCCCGGCCGGTGCCGGTGATCCAGCCGGTGGTCGATGCGATCAGCGGTTTCATCGCCGTGATCCCGGCCTCGCCCTCGGTCGAGCTCGCAGTGCTGGCCGCCGAGGCCACCAAGGCGTTCGATCCGTTCCGCGCACCGCTCGCCGCGGAAGATCGGGCGCGGCGAAATCCCGACAGGCTGACGCCGCGGCAGCGCGACTATCTCGACCGCTGGGGCTACCCTTATGTGTTCGACGAATTCCGCTTTCACATGACGCTGACGACGCGGCTTCCGGCCGAACGGCGCGAGGCGGTCCTGGCGATGCTGCGCGAGCGGTTCGCAGCAACAGGCGTCGGACCCCTCGCCATCGACGCGATCTCGCTGTGCCGCCAGGACGCCGCGAGTTCGCGGTTTCGCGTGATCGGTCGCTGGCAACTGCACGACGGAAGCGCGCCCTATCGTCGTTGATTATAAACGTCGAGACAAACCGCGCCGAGCAGCACCAGCCCCTTGATGACCTGCTGGTAGTCGATGCCAATGCCGAGGATCGACATGCCGTTGTTCATGACGCCCATGATCATGGCCCCGATGACGGCGCCGCCGACGCGGCCGACGCCGCCATAGGCGGATGCGCCACCGATGAAGCAGGCTGCGATGACATCGAGTTCGAACCCGGCGCCGGCCTTCGGCGTCGCGGTGTTGAGCCGCGCGGCGAAGACAAGACCGGCGAGCGCCGCCAGCACGCCCATGTTGACGAAGGTCAAAAACGTCAGCCGCTCGGTCTTGATGCCGGACAAGCTCGCCGCGCGGGCGTTGCCGCCGATGGCATAGATGTGGCGGCCGATCACGGTGCGGGTGGTGACGAAGGCATAGAGCGCGATCAGCGCCGTCATGATGACGAGCACGTTGGGCAGGCCGCGGTGCGAGGCGATCAGGCCGGCAAAGAACACGATGACGGCGAACAGCACCGCGTTCTTGGCGACGAAGAAGGCGAACGGCTCGAGCTCGATCCCGTGCGACGCCTGCTGCGCCCGCCCCTTTGCGCTGGTGTAAACCAATGCCACCGCCAGCGCGGCGCCGATCAGGAGCGAGGTCGGATAGAGCGTGCCGGCATCAGGAAACAGTTCGGGAATGAAACCCGACGACAGTTTCTGGAACGTCGGCGGAAACGGTCCGACCGACTGGCCTTGAAGGATGGCCAGCGCCAGCCCCTTGAACACCAGCATGCCGGCCAGCGTGACAATGAAGGACGGGATCTTGAAATAGGCCACCCAGTAGCCCTGCGCAGCGCCGATCGACGCGCCGACCAAAAGGCAGGCGACGAAGGCGATCGGATAGGCGACATGATAGCGCACCATCAGGACAGCCGCGACCGCCCCGACAAATCCCGCGACCGACCCCACCGACAGGTCGATATGGCCGGTAACGATGACCAGGAGCATGCCGAGCGCCATGATCACGATGTAGCTGTTCTGCAGCACCAGATTGGTCAGGTTCAGCGGCTGCAGCAGCGTGCCGTCGGTCATGACCTGAAAGAACAGCATGATCGCAAACAGCGACAGCAGCATGCCGTAACTGCGCAAATTGTTCTTGATAAAGCCGGCCGACCCGGGCAGCGCAACCGTCTTGTCGGTCATGGTTGCAGCTCTCCCTCAAACACCCTCTTGTCCATTTCCTTGTTGCGCATGATGGCGCGCATGATCTTTTCCTGCGTGGCCTCGGCGGCAGAGAACTCGCCGACCAAGGCGCCGTCGTTCATCACGCAGATGCGGTCGCAGACGCCGAGCAATTCAGGCATCTCCGAGGAGATCATCACCACGCCCTTGCCCGCCTCGGCAAGCTCGTTGATGATACAGTAAATTTCATATTTTGCCCCGACGTCGATGCCGCGGGTGGGCTCGTCGAGGATCAGGACCTTCGGGTCGGTCATCAGCCATTTCGACAGCACCACCTTCTGCTGGTTGCCGCCGGAGAGCTGGCCGGTCTCCTGATAGACGTCGGAACAGCGGATCCGCATCCGATTGCGATAATCGTTCGCAACGCGCAGTTCCGACATGTCGTCGATCACACCATTCCGCGCCACCCGCTGCAGGCTCGCCAGCGTGATGTTCTTGCGGACGTCGCTGTCCAGGATCAGCCCGAGTTGCTTGCGGTCCTCGGTGACGTAGGCCAGGCCGGCATCGATCGCCGCCGCGACGCTCGACAGATTTACCTCCTGTCCATCGAGCCGGAGTTTTCCGCTGATCCTCTCGCCCCAGGCGCGGCCAAACAGGCTCATGGCGAATTCGGTGCGACCTGCGCCCATCAGCCCGGCGATCCCAACCACCTCGCCGCGCCGGACCTCGAAATCCACGCCCTTGATGACCCGGCGCTCGCGGTGCTGCGGGTGATGCACGACCCAGTCCCGCACCGTGAGTACAGGCTCGCCGATCTTCGCCGTCCGCTGCGGAAAGCGATGGGCGAGGTCGCGATCGACCATGCTGCGGATGATACGGTCCTCTTCCACCGGTCCGGTCCGGCAATCGATGCTATCGACGGTGCGGCCGTCGCGCAGCACCGTGATCTTGTCGGCGACGCGGGCGACTTCGGACAATTTGTGCGAGATCAGAATCGAGGCGATCCCCTGGTCGCGGAGCGCCAGGAGGCGGTCCAACAGCGCCGCGCTATCGTTCTCGTTCAGGCTGGCGGTCGGCTCGTCGAGGATCAGCAGCCGCACGCGCTTGGACAAGGCCTTGGCGATTTCGACCAGTTGCTGCTTGCCGACGCCGAGGTTGGTCACCAGCGTATCGGGCGTCTCGGTGAGGCCGACCTGGGCGAGCAGTTCCTGGGTCCGGCGGTAAACCGTGTGGCGATCGATCACACCAAAGCGCTGCGGCGGGTGCGACAGAAAGATATTTTCCGCGATCGACATCAGCGGAATCAGTGCCAGCTCCTGGTGGATGATGATGATGCCGAGCGCCTCGGAATCGTTGATATCGCGAAAACGCCGTTCTTCTCCGTCGAAGATGATGCTGCCTTCATACTCGCCATGGGGATAGACGCCGCTCAAGACCTTCATCAGGGTCGACTTGCCGGCGCCGTTCTCACCGACCAGCGCGTGGATCTGCCCCGGCTCAACCGTGAAATTGACGTCGCGCAGCGCCTGCACACCGGAAAAGCTCTTGCTTACGCCGCGCATTTCGAGAACTGCCCTCATCGCACCTTCACGTCCATTTGCCTTCCATCCCCATCGGGCGGCGCCGGTGATCGCCGGCGCCGCCGTTGACGCCTCAATTGAACTGCGAGCGCTTGTAGTAACCGCTGTCGATCAGCACTTTTTCCCAGTTGCTCTTGTCGACGACGACCGGCTTCAGGAGATAGGAAGGGACCACCTTGACCCCGTTATTGTAAGTCTTGGTGTCGTTGACGGTGACTTCCTTGCCGCTCAGCGCGGCGTCGACCATGTCCGCGGTAACGCGCGCGAGATCGCGGGTGTCCTTGAAGATGGTGGAATACTGCTCGCCGCGCTGCATCGACTTGATCGACGGCACCTCGGCGTCCTGGCCGGAGACGATCGGCATCGGCATGTTGCCGCTGCCGTAGCCGACGCCCTTCAGCGACGAGAGAATGCCGATCGAGAGGCCGTCATAGGGCGAGAGCACGGCATCGACCCGCTTGCGGCCATAGAACGCGCTCAGCAGATTGTCCATCCGCGCCTGCGCCGTGGCGCCGTCCCAACGCAAGGTCGAGACCTTGTCCATGCCCTTCTGGCCGCTGCCTATGACGAGCTTGCCGCTGTCGATATAGGGCTGCAGCACCGACATCGAGCCGTTGTAGAAGAAGTAGGCGTTGTTGTCGTCCGGCGAGCCGCCGAACAATTCGATGTTGAACGGCCCCTTGCCTTCCTTCAGGCCGAGCCCCTGCTCGATCGATTGCGCCTGCAGCACGCCGACCTGGAAATTGTCGAAGGTGGCGTAATAGTCGACATTGGGCGTATCGCGGATCAGCCGGTCATAGGCGATGACCGTGATGCCTTTTGCCTTTGCCTGTTTGAGCACGTCGGACAGCGTTGTGCCGTCGATCGCCGCGATCACCAGCACTTTCGCGCCCTTGGTCACCATGTTCTCGACCTGCGAGAGCTGGTTCGGAATGTCGTCCTCGGCATATTGCAGGTCGGTGCCATAGCCGCGCTCCTTCAGCGTCTTGACGATGTTGTTGCCGTCGTCGATCCAGCGCGCCGAGGATTTGGTCGGCATGGCGATGCCGACGGTGCCCTTGCTCTGCGCGAACCCGCCGGTCGCGGCCGTCGCGGCCATGATTGCCGCCAGCGCCAACGCGGAAAATGTGGTCTTCAGACTGCTCATGCTTCACTCCCTTGATCCAGTGGACCCGTTGTTCGTTGATCGTCGACCGCTGCAGGCGATTCTTGAAACGCGGTGGTCGCGTGCGGTTATGCGCGCTTCGTTGTCCTCCCTCAATCCGTTGAAAGTCTGACGTCGGGCTCCGCGCGGCCGCGGACCGCGGCATCGAGCACGAAGGTACGGCCGTGATCGGGATCGGCGTGCCGGGCGTCCTCCGTCATGCCCTGCCACGCCGAGGTGACCAGCAGACGCGAGAACCCCTGCCCGATGAAGGCGGGACAGCTCGGTTGCCGCGCGGGAACGCGCAAGCTCCTGATGTGCTGCCCTTGCGGGCTATACACATCGATGCAACCGCCGCCCCACCGCGCGTTCCAGATCAGCCCGTCGGCATCGACCACGGCGCCGTCGATGCCACCGCCACCCCGGCGGATGACCAGCGCGGCCGGCTCGCCACGCGGCAGGCCGGTCGCCGGATCGAGATCGACGCGAAACAGCGTATTCCTGGCGGTGTCGGCGAAGTAGCCGATGCTGCCATCCGGCGAGAAGCAGATCGCATTGGGGATGGTGATCTGGCCGTAGAGCCGCGAAATCTCGCCGCGATGCAGCGCATAGATGGCGCCCAGTTCATGCTCGGCGTTGCGGCCCATGGTGCCGATCCAGAATGTGCCGGACGGATGCACGCGGGCGTCGTTCGAACGGGTCGCCGGATTGTCGGCTTCGAGCGGACGGTATGGGGTCATTCGCCCGTCCGCCGTCTCGCGAATGTAAAGGCCGTCGTCGGCGACGAGGAACTGGCGCAGCGCATCGATCCGCCCGAGCGCGCTGCCCATCACGCCGAGCGGATGGACGGTGATCCGGCCGGTGCCGAGCCGCGCCTCGAACAGCTTGCGCTCAACGATGTCGAACCACCATGCCGTATCGGTCGCGGCGTCGTAGGTCGGCCCCTCGCCGAGATGGCAGCGCTCATCGCAGAGCACGCGCACCGGCACTTCTTCCATATCGAGATGGCCGCTCATCGCTCCGTTCCTGCGTGCGACTCTGATGCGGATCGTGTCCCGGTCGCGCCGGGATATGAATGCGTGAAGCGATATCGCGTCGTGTGGCGATAGACCTCCCCCGGCGCCAGCCGGGCCGCCGGAAAGTCCGACCGGTTCGGCGTATCAGGCCACGCATGCGGCTCCAGGCAGATGGCGTCGGATTGCCGGTAGAGACGGCCGCCCTTTCCGGCGGTCGAACCATCGAGGAAATTGCCGGAATAAACCTGCAAGCCCGGCTGATCGGTGAACACCTCCAGCACGCGGCCGGAGATGGCCTCGGCCAGCCGTGCGGCAAAGCGCGGCTCGCCGGAGGTCGGGCCGAGGCAGAAATTGTGGTCGTAGCCGCGGCCGACCCGGAGCTGGGGATGGTCGTCGCGGATCCGCGCGCCAACGGCGGCGCCGGCGCGGAAATCGAACGGCGTTCCGTCCACCGCGGCAGGTGGCTGCGGCAACGGGATGGCGCCGGTATCGATGGCGAGGAAATGATCCGCGGCGACGACGAGATGATGATCGAGGATGTTTTTCCCCGAGCGGGCACCGGTCAGGTTGAAGAAACTGTGGTTGGTGAGATTGACGATGGTCGGCCGGTCGGTGCGCGCCGTGATCTCGAGCGACAGCTCCATGGGTGCGGTGAGACGCCAGGTCAGCTCCGCGTCGAGCGTGCCGGGATAACCCTCTTCGCCATCGGCGCTGCTGTAAGTGAGCGTCACGGCCGGATGGTCACCGTCCTCGACCGCAACGATCCGCCAGTTGCGGCGGTCAAAACCTTCCAGCCCGCCATGCAGCGCATTGGCGCCGTTGTTCGCCGCCAGCCGCACCTCGGCGCCATCGAGCATGAAGCGCGCGCCGGCGATGCGGTTGGCATAGCGGCCGATGGTGGCACCGAAAAATTGTCGCCTGGCGAGATAGCCGTCGAGCCGATCATGACCGAGCACGATGTCGTCGCGGCGCCCGGCCGCATCCGGCACCATCAGCGCCTGCAGTGACGCGCCATAGGTCATGATGCGTGCTTCGAGTCCGTTCGTGGCCTGCAGCACCACACGCTCCACCTCGCCGCCATCAGGCAGCAAGCCGAACCGGGAGCGCGCGATGCGGTTGACGGCACTTGCGCCCATGCCTCAATCCTCGAACGGCTCGACGGCGCGGCGGCGTCCCAGCAGGAACGCGTCGGCCACCAGCTGAAGCGGCGCCAGGTCGACATCGCTTTCGCCACCCGCGGCGAGCTCACGGAAGCGGCGGTACAGCGCGGGATATTCCGCCTTTGCAGAATCGACCAGCGGCTGATTCTCCAGCCTCAACTTCCTGCCACCGTGCGAAAACGAGAGCAGACCGTCATCGGTCTCGATCTCGATGTCCCAGCTCTGCGGACCGGTCTGGCGAAAATCGAACTCGGCTGCGATCTTCAGACCGTTCGCATCCGACAGGGTGAGACTGGCCGCGATCGGCGCATCGCGATTGGCCGGGAATGCGAGATCGGCCGAGATGACGAACAGGGGCTGCGGCAGAATCTGTGTCAGGATCGACAGCGCATTGATGCCGGGATCGAACACGCCGAGCCCGCCGGGCGCGAATATCCAGGCCTGCCCGGGATGCCAGACCCGCACGTCTTCCTTCCAGATGACCCTGACCGAATGGATCCGGCGTCCCGCCAGCCATTGCCGCGCCGGTTCGACCGCCGGCGCGTAGCGGGAATGCCATGCGGTGAACAGCGTGCGCCCTGCCGCCCGTGCCGCAGCGGAGAGCGGCGTAATCTCGGCCACGGTCGCGCCGGGCGGCTTTTCCAGCAAAACATGCTTGCCGGCCGCCAGGGCGATCGCCGCCTGGGCCTGACGAACCTGCGGCGGGGTGCAGATCGAAACGGCATCGATATCGGGACCGTGGCGCAGCAATTCGACCAGCGACGCGGCATGCGCAACATCCGGCCGTGACACGTTGGGATCGACGACCGCGGCCAGTTCCACGCCATCGGTGGCGGCGATCGCCGGAACGTGCTGGTCGCGGGCGATCTTGCCGAAACCGACGATGGCGACACGAAGCGGGTTCATGGCTGGTCTCCGGTGTCGATCGCCGGCGTCGTCCGCGCCACGCCGGGTGATACCGGCACATCCTCGTGGCGCCGCAATCCGTTATGGATCACCTCGGCCATCGCGGATGCCGCCGCCCCGGCATTGCCGTCCGCGATCGCATCGACAATGCGCTGGTGCCAGCGCAGCACCGTTTCGCGATCCTGCGTCTCGACCGGCGCGCTGAGCAGGAACGAGGCGCGCAGCGCCGCCTCGATGACGTTGCCGATCGAGCGCATGAACAGATTGCCGGAGGCACTGGCCACCGCCAGGTGCAAGGCGAGATCGCCGTCGGCAAAGCCTGCGGAGTCGGAGGCCTCGGCCCGCATCCGCGCGACGCTCCGACGCAGTTCGACAATGTCGGCTTCGGAACGGCGCGCGGCCGCGAGCGCGGCGGCGCGCGGCTCGACGGCAAGGCGTATCTCGGCGAGATCGTTGAGAAAGCGACGGTCGATGCCGGCATCGAGGTGCCAGGCCAGAACATCCGCATCGAACATGTTCCAGGCGCCGCGCTCGCGCACCACGGTGCCCACCCGCGCCTTGGTGGTGAGCAGCCCCTTCGCCACCAGCGTCTTGACACTCTCGCGCAGCACCGGCCGCGACACGCCGAACATCGCCGTCAGCTCGGCATCGCCCGGAAGCCGGCCGCCCTCGGCATAGCGGCCGGCGATGATGTCGATGCCGATGCTGCGCGCGACCTCGGCGTGGTTGGAATGGGCGCGGCGCGTCGGGATGACGACAAGCCGGGACGTCATGATCTGAGAACTCCTGCCTGACGAGGGCGCGCGCGACGGGCAATGCCAAGCATCGCCTGCTGCAGTGCGATGAAGGCGAACAGCAAAATACCCGTCACGATCTTGGTCCACCAGCTCGACAAGGTCCCGTCGAAATTGATGTAGGTCTGGATCAAGCCCTGAATCAGCACGCCAAGCAAGGTGCCGACGACCGACCCCTGGCCGCCGGTCAGCAGGGTGCCGCCGATCACCACCGCCGCAATGGAATCGAGTTCGACGCCGACGGCGGACAGCGAGTAGCCGGCCGCGGTATAGAAGGAGAACACGATGCCGGCGAGCCCGGCAAGCGTGCTCGACAGCATGTAGATGCGCACCGTCATCGAACCGACCGGGATACCCATCAGGGCCGTGGTCGTGCGACTGCCGCCCAGCGCATAGACGTTGGCGCCGAACCGGGTGAAGTGCAACAGCACCGCGCCTGCGGCCACCACCGCCAGCATGATCAATGCGATCAGGGTGAGCCGCCCTCCCCCTGGCAGCCGCACGGCGAAATCCGATACGGCGGAATAGAGCGGCGCCGTGATCGGGGTCGACTCCGTCGACATCAGGAAGCTGGCGCCCCGGGCCAGAAACATGCCCGCCAGCGTGACGATGAAAGGCGGCATCTCGAAGACATGGATGATGGCCCCCATCGCCGCGCCGAAGGCGGCGCACAGCGCCAGGATCGCCGCAAAGGCTAACAGCGGCGGCATCCCGAGCCGCTCGATCGTCAGCGCGACGAACACGGTGCTGAAGCCGATCACCGAACCGACCGACAGATCAATCCCGCCGGAAATGATCACGAAGGTCATGCCGGTCGCGACGATGCCGAGGAACGCATTGTCGGTCAGCAGATTGGCCGCAACCCGCGTCGAGGCAAAGTTCGGGAATTGCGCCGTACACAGCCCAAATCCAACGACGAAAACGATGGCCGTGATCACGACCGGCGACAGCCGTCTCATTGGCGCGCCCTTTTCAACGTGGCGCCGGCTGCCGCCAGCCGCGGCGACTGCAGCAGCAGGACGACCAGCACGACGGCTGCCTTCACCAGCAGATTGAATTCCGGCGGATAGCCCGACAGCAGAATACCCGTATTCATGGCCTGGATGATCAACGCGCCGACGATGGCGAGCAGCAGGCTGAATCGCCCGCCAAACAACGAGGTGCCGCCGATCACCACCGCCAGGATGGCGTCGAGTTCGAGCCACAGACCGGCGTTGTTGGCGTCCGCCCCCATGATGTCGGCGGCGGCAATGACGCCGGCGAGAGCCGCACACAGGCCGCACCAGACATAGACCGCCAGGATCATGGCGCGCGTGCCGATCCCCGCGAGTTCGCTCGCCCGCGCATTGCCGCCGGTCGCCTCGATCAGAAGGCCGAGCGCGGAACCGCGAACCACCGTGGCGGTAACGACCAGCATGCCCAGCACCACCGCCACCGGTGTCGGGACGCCAAGCACGGCGCCGTTGCCGAGCCACACCAGGTCGGGCGCGGTGAAAGTGACGATCCGCCCTTCGGTGATGAGCTGGGCGATGCCCCGCCCCGCCACCATCAGGATCAGGGTGGCGACGATCGGCTGGATGCCGAGAATGGCGACGAGAAATCCGTTCCAGAGACCGCAGATGAGCCCGGCGCCGAGGGCCGTGGCGAGCGCGACCGGCATGCCGTGCGCATCGGCGAGGCTGGCGGCGATCGCGCCCGATATCGCCATGACCGCACCGACTGACAGATCGATGCCCCGCGTGGCGATAACCAAAACCATGCCGAGCGCCAGCAGCGCAACCGGCGCACCGCGGTTTAGGACGTCGATCAGGCTGCCGAACAGCCGTCCGTCCTGTATCCGGAGATCGAAGAATTGCGGCGACACCGCACGGTCGATCGCCAGGATCACCAGCAGCGCGACGATCTGCGGAAGTCCCCGAACCAACCTCGCCATCATCACTGCGCGGCCTCCGCACCGGGAGCGACGGCGGCGATGGCCGCGAGGATATTGGAGACGTTGACGGCCTGTCCTTCCAGCTCGTCGACATGGACGCGATCGCGCAGCACGATCACCCGGTTCGAATACGTCACGATCTCGTCGAGTTCGGAGGAGATCACCAGCAGCGCCAGCCCGTCGTCACAGAGTTCGCGGATCAGGCGGATGATTTCGGCATGGGCGCCGACGTCGATACCGCGGGTCGGCTCGTCCAGCACCAGCAGCCGCGGCGACGTGGCGAGCCAACGGGCCAGCAGCGCCTTTTGCTGGTTGCCGCCGGACAGCAGCCCGATCGGCCGCTCGGGGTCCGGCGGGCGAATATCGAGCAGCCGGATGAAGCGCATCGCGATCTCATCCTGCTCGCCACGCGACAGCGGCCTGGCGAGGCCGCGCCTGGCCTGCAACGCCAGGACGATATTCTCGCGCACGGTGAGATCGGCAATGATGCCCTCGGTCTTGCGTTCTTCCGGGCAATAGCCGAAGCCGTGCGCGACCGCATCGCGCGGGGACTGTAGCCGGACCGGCTTGCCCTCGACCTCTGCAAGGCCGCTGTCGGCGCGGGCGGCGCCGAACACCAGCCGCGCCGTTTCGGTGCGCCCCGATCCGAGCAGGCCGGCGAGCCCGACCACTTCGCCACGGCGGAGCGTGAGGTTGAACGGAGCGACATATCCGGCCTTGCCGTAGCCCTCGAAGCGCGCGCAAAGGGCCCCCGGCTGCCGCGCCGATGCTGCGGCGCGTTCGCTCGTTGTCCCGGCGAGTTCGCGGCCGAGCATCATGCGGATCAGCTCGATCCGAGGCAGGTCGGCGGTCGCCCGTTCGCCGATCAGCCGGCCGTTGCGCAATACGGTGATGCGGTCGCAGACTTCGTAGACCTGGTCGAGAAAATGCGTGACAAAGACGACGCCGATGCCGCGCTGCGCAAGCTTCCGCATCACGGCAAAGAGTATCTCGACCTCATGGCGATCCAGGCTCGCCGTCGGCTCGTCGAGGATCAATACCTTGGCGGACTGGTCGACAGCGCGCGCAATCGCCGTGATATGCTGGATCGCGACCGAGTAGTTTCCGAGCGGCTCGGCGACGTCGATGTTCACGTCGAAGCCGGCCAGCAGCGCCGCGGCACGGCGGCGCATCTCGGCCTCGCGCACCAGTCCGAACCGTGTCGGCTGCCGCCCGAGATAGAGATTTTGCGCGACCGACAGGTTCGGCAGCAGGTTGACCTCCTGATAGACGGTCGCGATTCCCGCGTCGAGCGCGGCCTTGGCCGAGCGCGGCGCGACCTCGGCGCCGCCAAGCCTGACGATACCGGCATCGCGCGGGAATACCCCGGTCACGGTCTTGATCAGGGTGGATTTTCCTGCCCCGTTCTCGCCAAGCAGCGCGTGGATCTCACCGCTTCGAAGCGTGAAATCCACCTCCTGCAGCGCGCTGAGCGAGCCGAAATTCTTCGACAGGCCGCGCACTTCCAGCAGCGCGGGGCCGGCCTCCGAACGGGTATTCATGCGGACATCACCCCCACTGACATTCGCAGCGCGTGCGAACGCCCGGCATGATCGCCTCGTGAGGCCGATCGGTCGAGAAGGCTTTTGCCGCCGGGCCGGCACCAAGCCGCCCGGCGACACGACGGACGGCCGCTCAGTAGCCGAGGCCCTTCTTGCTTTCGTAGATCTTCTGCGGATCGTCGGCGGCGGTGTACAGCTTCGACTCGGTCTGGATCCACTTCGCCGGCACCGTTCCATTGGCCTTGTACGCCATGATGGCATCGAGCGCCGGGCCCGCCATGTTCGGTGTCAGTTCCACGGTAGCATTGGCCTCGCCGGCCGCGATCGCCTTGAAGATATCAGGCACGGCGTCGATCGACACCGTCAGGATGTCCTTGCCCGGCTTGAGACCGGCTTCCTTCATCGCCTGGATCGCGCCGACCATCATGTCGTCATTGTGGGCGTAGACCGCGCAAATGGTTTTGCCGCCGCCTTCCGCCTTGATGAAGCTCTCCATCACTTCCTTGCCCTTGGCGCGGGTGAAGTCGCCGGTCTGGCTGCGCACCACCTTGAGGTTGGCGTTCTTGGCGACGACGCCGTCAAAGCCCTTCTTGCGATTGGTCGCCACGCTGGCGCCGACCGTACCCTGCAGTTCGACGATGTTGCACGGCTTGCCGCCGATCGTCTTTGCCAGCCATTCGCCGGCTACCGCCCCCTCGTGGACGCTGTCCGAGGTAACGGCGGTGAGGTAAAGTTCCTTGCCCGACGGGTCGATATCGCGATCGAGCAGCACCACGGGAATCTTGGCTTCCTTGGCCTCCTTCAGCACCGCATCCCAGCCGCTCGACACGACGGGAGCGAGGAAAATCGCGTCGACGCCCTGGGCGATAAACGAGCGGATCGCCTTGATCTGATTCTCCTGTTTTTGCTGGGCGTCGGCGATCTTGAGGGTGACCTTGCGTTTGGCAGCTTCCGTTTTGGAGACCGAGGTTTCCGCCGCACGCCAACCGGACTCCGATCCGATCTGGGAAAAGCCGACGGTGAGCTCGGCGGCGGTCGCCGGAAGTGCGATGGTAATGGCGACCAGCGCGGTGGCCGCACGTAGGGCTGTAAAGGTCATGAGGCGCGTCTCCCATATTGTTTGCTGGGTGCCTCGCATGCCCCGATCGGTACGCCGGCACCTATTTCGCTGTCCATTGGTGGCAGCGGCGGGAATATTCCACGGACGGAAGCGACTTACTAGTCATATTATTTGACTATTTGATTTTTGCGCGGGGCTGCCCATGCGATCCATTACAGAGAGTACCATGGTCGAACCGGTAATTCTTGGCGCGTTCAACGGGTCTGCTGGCCTTCATGGCCTGCCCGCGATTGTCGCCAATTCCGGCGGCTATTGAACCGAGGATTTGACATGCTGCAGCCCGCGCCCGCCAAACCGCTCTACATCCGCATGCATGCGGACGACAACGTGGCGATCGTCGCCAACCGCGGCGGGCTGCATCCGGGAGCCGAATTCGCGTGCGGACTGCGGCTAACGGAGCAGATTCCGCAGGGTCACAAGGTCGCGCTGGCCGATATGGAAGAAGGCGACGTCATCCGCCGCTACGGCGAAGTCATTGGCCAGGCCGCGGCGCCGATCCCGCGCGGCGCCTGGGTCAGGGAATCGCTGGTTCGAATGCCGGACGCGCCCTCGCTCACGATCTGCCGAAGCCGAAGCGCGGCGCGATCCGGTTGCCGCCGCTGGAAGGCTACACGTTCGAGGGCTATCGAAACGCCGACGGCTCGGTCGGCACCCGCAACATCCTGGCGATCTCGACCAGCGTGCAATGCGTCGCCGGCACCGTTGAATTCGCGCTGGACCGGATCCGCAAGGAGCGGCTGCCGAACTATCCCCATGTCGACGACGTGGTGGCCGTGACCCACGCCTATGGCTGCGGGGTGGCGATCAACGCGCCGGGCGCGGCGGTTCCGATCCGAACGCTGCAGAACCTCGCGCGCAATCCGAACTTCGGCGGCGAGGTGATGATCGTCGGCCTCGGCTGCGAAAAGCTGCAGCCCGAGCTGCTGCTGCCCGAGGGCGCCGGCGCCGACCACGAGATCATGCGCCTGCAGGACGAAAGCCTCACGGGCTTCGGCGAAATCGTCGAGCACATCGTGCAGATGGCCGATGCGCGCCTGCAAGTCCTCAACAAGCGGCGGCGCGAAACCTGCCCGGCCTCCGCGCTGGTGGTCGGTATGCAGTGCGGAGGCAGCGACGCATTCTCCGGCGTCACCGCCAACCCGGCGCTGGGCTTCGCCGCCGATCTTCTGGTCCGCGCCGGCGCAACCGTGATGTTTTCGGAAGTCACCGAAGTGCGCGACGCCATTCATCTGCTGACGCCGCGCGCGGCGAGCCAGGATGTCGCCGACGCGCTGGTGCGCGAGATGGCCTGGTACGATCGCTATCTCGCCGGCGGCGAGGCCGACCGCAGCGCCAACACCACGCCGGGCAACAAGAAGGGCGGCCTCTCCAACATCGTCGAAAAGGCGATGGGCTCGGTGATCAAGTCGGGCACCAGCCCGATTTCAGGCGTGCTCGCGCCGGGCGAACGAGCCAGCCAGAAAGGGCTGATCTTCGCGGCGACGCCGGCCAGCGATTTCGTTTGCGGCACGCTGCAACTGGCGTCGGGCATGACGCTGCACGTCTTCACCACCGGCCGCGGTACGCCCTATGGGCTCGCCGCGGTGCCGGTCATCAAGGTCTCGACGCGAAGCGAACTCAAGCAGCGCTGGCACGACCTCATCGACATCGACGCGGGCAGCATCGCCACCGGCGACGCAACCATCGAGGAGGTCGGCTGGGAGTTGTTCCGCCTGATGCTCGAAGTGGCGAGCGGCCGCGAGACCTGGGCCGAGCATTGGAAACTCACCAATTCGCTGGCACTGTTCAATCCGGGCCCGGTGACTTAGCCGACCTGTCCGACACAAATCGGCAATCAGCAAGCACCTCTTGTCATCACATGCGGTGGAACCAGCGCCGCGAGCATGTACTCCTTCGACGCGAATGGAACTCACAGCCGGCACATCTGCAGCGGGAACCAACGCGACCGCGGCGATTTGAATGCGGTGGGCAGTCAGGAGTGAGGAGCAGCTGATGAAGAAGATCGCTATCGGATTGCTGGCCGGCGCGGGCGCGCTGATGGCCGGCAGCGCGAATGCGTCCGACATTTACACCGCCGACGGATACGGCAATTCCGACCTGGTTCAGCAGGTCCGCATGGTCTGCGACGAGGACGGCCGCTGCTATCGCACGCGTGGTGGCAGCCGCGTCGTCGTTCGCGATTCCTATGCGTACGCGCCGCGTGAACGCTATATCGAGCACCGCCGCTACCGCGACTGGGACGAGCCGCGCGCCGGCATCGGCTTCCGGGCGCCCGGTGTGAGCGTGGGCGTCGGCGTCGACAACGACCGCTGGTAGGCGACAAATCGGCGAGAGACGCCGGCCGAGCCGATCGTCTCTCGCCGCACCACTACGACTGCGCCGATCGATATCCGGTGACATCGCGCCAACGGTCAGCGCGCGCCGGCAATTCCGGCGAGCATCCGCACAGCCGTGAACGCGGAGCATGTCGTTGCCGACTGCGGTGGCTGACCAAACAAATATCGCGAAAGGTGATTCCGCACACATTCAGGCGTGAGCGTCGGGCGTAATGCAGTAGCGCCAGCCAACTGCATTTTAACCGACGGAGTTCTTCATGAAGCGCCTGTTGATTTCCGGTTTCGTCGCCGTCGCATTGCTCGCCGTCGCCACCTCACTGCGTTCTCATTCGATTGTTTCGGAAGGCCGGTCACACGCGACCAGTACTGGCGGGAAGCCGACCCTTGCCGGAGTTCGTTCCCTACCGATCGAAGAGTTCGAGGATATGACGTTCGTGTTCTCGGAGCAGGCGAAGCATTAAGGGACGCGCTGAAATCACGGGGCCGGTTATCTCTGCGTCGCCCGCCCAAGAAACTGCACGAGCGCCGCGCGATCCTGCTCCGAGCCGATGCGCTGCTCCGGCATCTTGGTGCCGGGTGTATAGGCTTGCGGCCCGATCTCGAAAAGCTTTGACACCGTCTCAGGCGTCCAGACGATGTCGAGGCCCTTGAGCGCCTCGGAGAAATTGTAGCCGGGCGCGGTCGCGATGCGCCGGCCGAAAATTCCGGCCAATGTCGGTCCGGCGCGGTTGCCCTGGTCGCGAGAGAGCGTATGGCAGGCGACACAGGAGCGAAAGATTTCCGCCCCCCGATCGCCGGCATACGCGGCCAGCGGATCGCTCGCTGTCTCGAACAGAACTGGATCGGCCGGCTCGCCCGTTGCCGCGTTCCAGCGCCGGATGATGTTGTCGGCGCCGCCGGTGAGCAATGTGCGGCTGTCCGGCATGAACGCCACCGACCATACTGGCAGGCCAGGACCGACCAGCGTGCGCAAAAGCGCGCGTGCCTTGCGGTCGATCACCGCCACGGTGCCGCCGATGCCCGCGGCCGCGAGCAGCTTGCCATCGGGTGATATCGCCATCGAAATCACCGGCCTCGGCCCCGCGGCCACCTCGCCCGCCGGCGCGCCGCCGGCGGTCAGGAAGTAGACCTTGCCGTCCGCGCCGCCGACCGCGATTTCACCATCGGCGCCGGCGGCCACGGCATTGAGCGGGGTCGGCATCGACACCACGACGGGCGCTTGCGCCTCCGGCAGCGGCCAGATACGAACGCTGAGATCGTAGCTGACGCTGATCACGGCGCGACCATCAGCGGCAAACGCCACACCGTTGACGTTCTGCGTATGCCCCTCGAGCACGCGCGGCGTCCCGCCCGCGAGCGGCCACAGCCGCACCGTGTGATCCCATGAGGCGGACGCGAGCGTCTTGCCGTCGGGCGAAGCCGCGAGTGCGGCGATGGGAGCGCTATGGCCCTCGAGCGCCGCGTCCGGCTCGGTTTTGCCCGGGCTCCAGATGGCGATGCGGCCGTCGGCGCCGGCGGTCGCGCCGCGTCCTTCCCGAAGCGCCACGACCGCGTTGACCGCGTCGGCATGGAAACGCAGCACCTGCTCGGCAGCATTGCGTGTCAGCGACCAGCGAATTGCGGTGGAATCGAAACTGCCGGAGATCGCGCTCTGCCCGTCGGCCGCGATCGCCAGTGCCCTTACCGGCCCGCCATGCCCGCGCAACTGCGCCGATGCTGTCGTCGCGCCAAGCACCAGACCGATCGACAGCGCCGCCGACGTCAGCAGCGCAGGCAGCTTGTTCCCGGCCCATGATGTGGTCGCGAGATGCGGAATGCGCATTGGCGTTCAGCGTACGCCCGGCCGATCGCGGTCGAGCCCTTTGGCATGGAGGTCGTCGAGATACACCTGAAAGTGCCGTTCGCTGTTTTCGCCGAGATCGCGCAGCAATGCCCAGGAGTAGATGCCGGTCGAGTGCATGTCGTCGAACCCCAGTCTGACGGCGTAGTTGCCGACAGGGTCCACGGAAAGGATGGTGACATTGCGTTTGCCGCCGACCGTCTTGCGCTCCGCCTCGGAATGTCCCTGCACCTCGGCTGACGGACTGGTCACGCGCAGCAGTTCGGCCGCAAGATCGAACGTCTGTCCATCGTCAAACGCCACGCGCAGCGACCGGCGATCCTTCGGCAGGCGGATTTCGATCGGCCACGCCGGCGCAGTGTTGGGCATTCGAACCGCGGGCTTCAGGTCGGGCCGGTGAGGTTGTTACCGGGATCGCCGACCCTGGCGCCCGACGTGGTGAAGGCAGCCCAGCTCGCCTCCTGGTAGGAGTTGAGCACCATCGCGACGCCGAAGGCGGCTACGACGGCAAATGCCACAGCCGCAACAAAGGATTTCATGTCACTCCCCTGAACCTGGACTTTCAAAATTATTCCGCCGGCACCGCGTGCGGCGCGCGGTCAGACGGCGCGCCGACCTTCTTCTGCTGTTCTTCGGCCCAGAGCGAATGATGCTCCTTGGCCCAGTTCACGTCGACCTCGCCAGTGCCCATGGCGTCGAAGGCGCCTTCCATCCCGACCGAGCCGATATAGATGTGCGCCAGCATCGCGGCGATGAACAGCATCGCGACCACGGCATGGATCACGGTCCAGAACTGCAACGCCGTGATGTTGCCGGGAAGGAACGGGAAGATCAGGAACCAGCCGGAGACCGACATCAGCGCCCCGCCGATGATCACGATCCAGAAGATGCCTTTCTGTCCGGCATTGAAGCGTCGCGCCGGCGGGTGCTTGCCATTGGCGAGAATTCCGCCGCCCTGCCTGATCCACTGCAGGTCCACCTTGCCCGGTATGTTGTCCTTGATCCAGATCAGGAACATGATCACGAGGCCGAGCATGAACGGGAACGCCAGATAATTGTGCGCCAGCTTGGCGTAGTGCGACATGGCCGCGAAGGCGTCCGCGCCGAACAAGGGCAGGATCAGCGTCCGACCGAAGCTGACGTTCAACCCCGACAAAGCGAGAATGATGAAGCAACTCGCCGTCAGCCAGTGGATGAAGCGTTCGAAGCCGGCGAAGCGCAGAATCGTGCTTCCAGAGAATCCACTCTGCAGCCGGATCCGGCCGCGCACCATCAGGAAGACGGCCAACAGGGCCAGCATGCCGACAATGGCAATTCCGCCGATCCACGGCAGCTTGCCGCGGTGAAAGTCGCGCCAGTCGCGCCCGGCGGGCTGGATCAGATTCGCCGCATTGCGGTCGGGGATCGAGATGCGGCCGGAGATCTTGTCGCCTTCCTTCAGCGCGTTCAGGAGCTTGTCCTCCTGTACGGACTCCGCGGTCGGCTTGAATGACAATTGCGCGCTTGCCGGCTGCGCGAACACGAGCAACAACGCAAACGCAGCCAGCAGCGACTTGCAGCCGGTGAGTTTGAGGCTCGCGAGCCTGAGGCTTACGAGCTTGAGACTTGCAAGCTTGAGGGTTGCAAGTTTGAGACTGGAAAGTGAGCCTGGCATGACCACAACGCCCCTTGGGTTATCGGAATGACGCATGCGTCGGCATCAACCGGTCGGTGAATCGGCGTAGGCCGTCTTCCAGCCCCACATGCCGGAACCGTAACCGCGCTTCATCACGCGCTCCTTGTAGATCTCGGCGATGATGGCGCCGTCGCCGGCGAGCAGCGACTTGGTCGAGCACATCTCGGCGCAGATCGGCAGCTTGCCTTCGGCGAGGCGGTTGGCGCCGTACTTGGCGTATTCCGCCGGCGTGGAGTCGGACTCCGGGCCGCCCGCGCAATAGGTGCACTTGTCCATCTTGCCGCGCGATCCGAAATTGCCGACCTTCGGATATTGCGGCGCGCCGAACGGACAGGCGTAGAAGCAATAGCCGCAGCCGATGCAGAGATCCTTGGAGTGCAGCACGACACCGTCGGCGGTGGTGTAGAAGCACGACACCGGGCACACCGCGGCGCACGGCGCATCGGTGCAATGCATGCAGGCCATCGAGACCGAGCGTTCGCCGGGCTTGCCGTCATTGATGGTGACGACGCGGCGGCGGTTGATGCCCCACGGCACTTCATGTTCGTTCTTGCAGGCTGTGACGCAGGCATTGCACTCGATGCAACGGTCGGCATCACACAGGAATTTGACGCGAGCCATGATCTATCCTCCCCTCACGCCGCTTGAATCTGGCACAGGGTCACCTTGCCCTCGTGCATGCCGGTCACCGGATCGTAGCCGTACGACGTGATGGTGTTGACGCTTTCGCCAAGCACGATCGGATCGGCCCCCTTCGGATATTTGCCGCGCTGATCGACACCCTGGAACCAGCCGGAGAAATGAAACGGCATGAACGCCACGCCCTTGCCGACACGGTCGGTGACCAGCGCCTTGACGCGGGCCTTCGAACCGTTCTCAGGACCGGTCACCCAGACCCAGCCACCATCCTTGATGCCGCGCTCGGCGGCATCCGACGTGTTGACCTCGACGAACATGTCCTGCTGCAATTCGGCGAGCCAGCGGTTCGACCGCGTCTCCTCGCCGCCGCCTTCGTACTCGACCAGGCGTCCCGAGGTCAGGATGATCGGAAATTGTTTCGCAAGTCCCTTCTCCACCGCCGCCTTCTGGACCGAGAAGCCGAGATTGGCCATGCGGAACTGACGGCCGTCCGGACGGGTCGGATATTTGGCGACCAGATCAGGCCGCACGGTGTAGATCGGCTCGCGATGCACCGGCACGGGGTCCGGCAGATTCCATGCGACCGCACGCGCCTTGCCGTTGCCATACGCCATCACGCCGTGTTCGAGCGTAACGCGAATGATGCCGCCGGACAGATCGACCGCCCAGCCGACGCCATCAGGATTGTTGCCGCCGATCTTCTGGATCGTCGCCAGTTCGGCCTCGGTCAGTTCCTTGTCCCAGCCAAGTTTCTTGAGCAGGCCGAAGGTGAACTCGGGATAGCCGTCCGTCAGTTCGGAGCCCTTGCTGTAGGATCCTTCGGCCAGCAGGTTGACGTTCTTCACCGAACCGTCCGGCTGCTTTTCCTCATAGACCACGCCGAAACGGGCGCGGAACGTGCCGCCGCCGTCCTTGGCGTGAAGGTTGGTGTTGTAGAGCGTATGTGTGCCCGGATGCTTGATCTGCGGCGTACCCCAGCACGGCCAGGGCAGACCATAATAGTCGCCGCCGATTTCGGGCTCGTCGGCCTTGGCGCGCAGGGTCACGAGGTCGAATTTGCCCTGGTTCGCCATGTGCATCTTCAGCCGCTCCGGCGACTGGCCGGAATAGCCGGTCGAGAAGCCGCCGCGGTTGATTTCGCGCAGCACGTCCTCGGGCACCGGGCGGTTGTTCTCCACCTTGATGTTCTTGAACATCTGGTCGGCAAAGCCGAGTTTTGTCGCCAGCCGGTAGATGATCTCGTAGTCGTCCTTGGATTCGAAGATCGGCTTGACCACCTGCTCGCCCCACTGGATCGAACGGTTGGAAGCCGTGCGCGAGCCCGAGGTCTCGAACTGGGTGCAGGCCGGCAGCAGGTAGGTGCCGTTCTTGCGCTCGGAGATCGCCGCGAATGTCGTCGGGTGGGGATCGGCGACCACGAGCAGCTCCAGCTTCTCGAGGCCCTTCACCATCTCGGTCATGCGCGGCACGGTGTTGCCGCCGTGACCCATGATGAACACGCCCTTGACCGCGTCGCGCTGGTCGACATCGTCGGGGTTGGCCAGCGTCGCATCGAACCAGCGGGTCCACGGGATGCCCGGCAATTCCATGTTCTGCTTGCGGGTGCGCGCAGGGCGGCCCGCTTTCGCCGGCACCTCGTCGAAGCGCGACTGGAAGTAGTCGTAGTCCACTTCCCAGACGCGGGCCCAGTGCTTCCAGGCCCCCTCGACAAGGCCGTAATAGAGCGGCAGCGTCGTGATATCGAGGCCGATATCGGTCGCGCCCTGCACGTTGCAATGGCCGCGGAAGATGTTGGCGCCGCCGCCGAAGGTGCCGACATTGCCGGTCGCCAGCAGCAGGTTGCAATAGGCGCGCACGTTGGCGGTACCGACGGTGTGCTGGGTGCCGCCCATGCACCAGATGAACGTCGAGGGCCTCTGCTTGGCAAAGGTTTCGGCGACCTTCTTCACCTGCTCGCCGGGAATGCCGGTGACGCGCTCGACTTCCTCCGGCGTCCATTTTGCCACTTCGGCGCGGATCTGGTCCATGCCGTAGACGCGCTGCTTGATGAATTCCTTGTCTTCCCAGCCATTGTTGAAGATGTGGTGCAGCATGCCCCAGATCACGGCGATATCCGTGCCGCTGCGGAAGCGGACATATTCGGTGGCGTGCGCCGCCGTGCGCGTGAAGCGCGGATCGAGCACGAACACGTTGGCGCGGTTGGTTTCCTTGCCGGTCAGGATGTGCTGCAGCGAGACCGGATGCGCCTCGGCGGCATTGGACCCCATGAAGACGATGGTCTTCGAGTTGCGGATGTCGTTGTAGGAATTGGTCATCGCGCCGTAGCCCCAGGTATTGGCGACGCCGGCGACGGTGGTGGAGTGACAGATGCGGGCCTGGTGGTCGATCGAGTTGGTGCCCCAGAACGCCGCGAACTTGCGGAACAGATAGCCGCCTTCGTTGGAGAATTTCGCGGAGCCCAGCAGATACATCGAGTCGGCGCCGGACTTGGCGCGGATCTCGAGCATCTTGTCGCCGATCTCGTTGATCGCCTGGTCCCAGGCGATCTTCTGCCACTCGCCATTGACCAGCTTCATCGGGTATTTCAGCCGGCGATCACCGTGCACGAGTTCGCGCACCGAGGCGCCCTTGGCGCAATGCGAACCGCGGTTGATCGGCGAGTCCCACGCCGGCTCCTGGCCGACCCAGACGCCGTTCTGCACCTCGGCAATCACGGTGCAGCCGACCGAGCAATGCGTGCAGATGTTCTTCTTGATCTCCGTCGGCGCACCGACGGCCTTCGGCCCGGCCTGCGCCTTGCGCACCGAGCCGAGCGGCGTCAATCCAATCGCCGCGCCCGCGCCGGCGGCCAGTCCGGAGCGCCGCAGGAACGTGCGGCGGTCGAGAACGCCAGATGCGAGGCCGGCGGCGATCCCCTGCAAACGCGCCCTGCCCGCGGATCCGTCTTTCCGTTTGATCAGCATGTGCGTTGTCCCATCAATAGCGGTTGACGCGATAGAAGTTCTTGACGTGATCGGTTTCCTTGTAGCGCGCCTTGACGCGCTCGGCCTGCGACTCGTCCGCCGCCGCTTCGCTGCCGGCCAGCGGCACAACGGCGGCCGCCGCGACCGCCGAACCGCCCATCAGAAACAGGCTGCGCCGATCCACGCCCGCGGTTCGTGACTTGCCCTTGTCGTCGGATGGTTTGCTCATTGCGATCTCCCCTTTTCGCATAGCCTTCGCCGTCACTCGGACAGCGTGAAGGCCTCGGATTCCAGTTCCATGAAGACGCGGCCGACGCGGCCGACGGCTCGGTAGAACCGCGCTGATTGCGAGATTTCCAGATCGGCGAACATCCGCGCCGCCCATGGCTTGAGATGCCGCTCGAAAAAACGCGCCTGCTCGGCGAATTCCGTCCCGAAGTCGTTACGCGCGAGCCCGGCCATGACCTCGAGCAGGATCGCGATGTGATCTTCCGGCTCCCGCGAGGCGCCGGCGCGCTCGATTCCGAGTGCGTCGAGATCTTCGCGCACCCGCGCCAACGGACGCTCGTGCAGGAAGCCGGTCAGATAGTAGGACGCATAAGGCAGCAGTTCGCCGCGCCCGAGGCCGATGAAAAGATCGAAGAATTCCTTGCTGGCGGCGCCATCGTCGGTCGCCGCTGCCGCTGCCGCAAGCTCGACATGCGCCATGCCGAGATCGGACGCGTCGCCCTTCAGCGTCGCCACGCGGCGAAGCGTCTCGGTGTCAGGCGCCTTGCCGAGCAGCAGCGAAAGCAGGCCGTATTCCGCGGCGCGCAGTTGATCGATCTCATCGACGTCGATGTGCGATTTCACCTGATCCACCGGCGTTCCGTAGAGATCGGGGCGCAGGACGAAGCGCTCGACATGCGTCAGCGCCTCGACGGCGAGCACGCGTTCCGCAGGAATCCGCGACCACGCCGAAACCGACGGCTGGGCAATGCCAAGCCCTCGCGCCAACGATCCCACGCCACCGGCTGCCTTGATAGCTAGTTCCAGCCCGGCATCACGCATGGTGCTACCGATTCTCCTGCCGCACTCGCGCCCGCCCGTATCCCCCAGGGCAAACAAGCTTAGAACTGGAATTATTCCAAGCCGGGATTTTCTAACATAGGCTGTGCCTATATGCGCAAAAAACTTTTGTCTAAAAGAACGGTTTTGCGGCGCCATGACGTCGCACCAGCTGCTGCGGTGCAGCAGGTCTCTCCGCCTGAGACTCTGCGATCGACGCGGACTCTTCAGCTTCTCCGGCGGGCTTGGAGATGACGCGTGTTTCTACGGAGGTCGAATGATCGGTCTCTCCGGGCGGCTGTTCCGCGGCATCATCCCGCTGGTCTGCCGGCAAATCGCTCTCCAAAGGCGCCTCTTCGGCAAGGCTTGTCACGCCATCCTTAAAGTTTGAGTCGGAATTGATCGTTTCGGCCGCGGGCTCACCCATGATCTGCGACACCAGACGCGCGACATCGACGCCCTCGCCAAGTTCGCCGCCGCCGGGAACCCCATCCGGTGCGTTCCAATCATAGGCATAGTCGAGCGCCGGTCCGACGTAATTGCGAATCGCCGGATCGAGCGCCCATGATTTTCGCAACACGGCGTTTCGCAAAGGTTCGGGCACGCCCTTGCGCAAGAAGGCGGTGATATCGGTGCTTGCGGTCAGTTCTTCGAGCTTTGGCAAAGTCGAGAGATCGAATTCCGGCTCAGAATGTTCGTTTTGCGGAGGGGCCGAGCCCGACGATGCGGCATCTTCGCCAGGTTTCGCCTGCGGTTTTCCTTCGGGCTGTCTGGCCTCCTGCTTGCGCTGCGACCAACGCGCCAGAAAGCCTCGATCGGCGTCGTCGGACCCGCTCATCGCCGCCCCTTCCCGTCGTCCGGCACGCGTGGCCGGTCGACCCGCGCGCGATCCCGCTTGCGCTTATGGAACACACGTTCGACATGAAAGCGATCGACAAAGGCCGCAATCCACGACGCGATGGCGGGCGGCATCGGGACCGTACCGATCACATCGCAGCCGCTTTCGAACATCGCCTCCCCTTCGGTCGGGTCGGCCGTGACCTTGGTCAGTTCGAGCTCGGCGCCACCGTCCTGGTGCCGCAAGGCGATCCAGATGCGTGGCGCGCCATCGGCAAGGTTATCGCGGTAATTTGCCGTTTCCGCGCTGAACAGATCGATGGTGGCCGCGCCGGCATAATAAGTCGTGGCGTCAGCCTCGGTCGACAGCGCGGTCCACGGCGCGGTCGCGGGCACTTCGTCGAGGATCATGGCCGGCGACCACAATTCGTCGATCCAGGGATTATCAATCGAACGGCGCCGCACCACCACGCCAACTTCCCGGGACGCTTCCGTCATGGCTGGTTCAGATCCTTCTTCCGCTGATCATGCCATGGTCGCAGCCGCCGCCAGCGGCAGGCCCGCGATCAGATTTTGCGGCTTCAACCTCACCACCTTGTCCGCACCCATGGCAAGGATGAGGTAAACCGGCCTGTCGCCGACCCGCTCATCGGCGAGCCGTGCATCCTCGAAGGTCAGGCGCATCAAGGCGATGATACGTCCGGCAATTTCGTTTTCCAGGCGCTCGCCGCGCCACAGCGCATTGCCGATCCGTGTCGCCTCGCTGTCGAGCCCGATGAACCAGCGCCAGTCGCGATCCTCGATCGACGCCGTGATCTCGACGCTGACGGTCACGCCGAGCAGATGCGCGATCCAGCGTTCGATGACCCGGCACAGCCCGGCGCGTGCCTTGGCGTTGCCGCCGAGATTCATCGCCATGGCATGCGCGTCCGACCGCGACCAGTAGCTCCAGGCGTTTTCGTCGTCCATCACGTCCATCTCGCCGAAGGACTTGGGCTGTTGCAGCATGGCTGTCAAAGGCGACGCATGCAGGTCGTAGTGCGCCTGCTGCTCCGCCTCGATCACCTCGGCGTCCGCCAGCAGCAGCGTGCCGTCGTGAACGGCGGCCAATTGGCTGCGATAGAACAGCTCCGCCGCGCGCAAGACATAGGGATCCTCGCAGCCTTCGAGCGCGTTGCGCAGGATGAGATGGCAGAGCTGCGACAGGAAGATCGGCGGTAGATCGCCGGCGCCCTTGCGCGCCAGCGCGACATAGACCGCCTCGAGCGACGGCGCCGCCAGCAGCCGGTCGCGGAAGCTCATCATGAAGGACCAGTTTTCGCGGGCGTCGGCATCGGCCAGCCGTGCAATATCCGCACTCGATACAGCGCGCATCGGGTCGGCCATCAGGCTCGCATGCAGGTCGCGCTCGGCGTCGCAGGCATCGGCCGGCGGCATCAATTCCGGCCGCGCCAGGTAGGCCATGATCAGCTCAGGCGTCACCACCAGCCCGCCATGGTCGCCGCGACGCGTGAGGTGATGGCCGGAGGCAACCCAGAATTCCCTCATGTGCGATCTGCCGTCCCGGTGTCGGTCCCGATCAGCCCGCGAAGATCGACCTCTTCGGCGGGTCCCTCATCATTTTCCACGTCATGGTAGGTAAAGGCGCGCGCATGGGCATGCAACCCGTCTGCGCCCGCGATTGCGGCGCGCGGTTTGAGCGTGCGAAACCGTTCCCGGATTTCGCCGCTTTCGGCCGTTCGTTGCACTGCAAGCAGCGTCTGCGGCGGATGATCGCACAGCGAAGTCGCGAACGCGATCTCCTCTTCGGCAGCAAGCCGCGCCGCCCCGATATCGGGCGCGCCGAAATTCGCCATCAACTGCCCGGTGAGCCGCTCGATCATCGCCGCCCGCTCGGCTTCTGTCGCCTCGGTGACGATGACGAGCGTCGACCACCCGAGGCTTTCGATGCCGAGAAAACCTGAACGCAGTGCCACGCGCTGTTTCTGATCAAGTGTGGCAAGATCGCGGTTCCAGAATGCAAAGGCGCCGGAAACCGCCCATTCGCCGGGCTGCGCCGCCCGCGCGAAGACGAAGGTATCCGACGGGTCGAGCCTGATGGTTCGCGGATATTTCAGCATGTCCGCCTCATCCGAGTTTCGGACCGCGCGCCTGGGCATCATACCAGGCGGCGCGTCGAAGCGCATCCACAAGGCTGCTCCGCGCCGGCGCTTCGCGGCTCGCCGGCAGACTGACCAGCAGATCGCCATTGACGTCGATCCCGCGGCGCTCGCCGGCTTTTTGCACGGGAAGCCGCTCCAGATAATCCTGCGCGATCGCCGCGAAACCGCGCTCCTTCCAGCGATCGAATGCGGTCATTAAATGGCGGCTAAAACTGTCGATGATCGCGTCCGTTTCGACGATCTCGAAACCCTCGCCCAGCAGTGACACGCCGGAGGCGGCCTGCATCTCCGGAACATGCGCCATGTCAGCGGCGCGCAGGATCACGCCGAACACCAGCCATCCCGGAACGGCGTCTTCGCTGCATTCTGCCGGCCAGCCCAGACGCCCACCGCCGAGCAATCCGGTGTCGAAACGGATCGCATCCGGCCAATCGAACAGCAGCTCCCGCTCCGGCGGACAATGGGCGGCGATTGCGTCGGCCAGCGCGTTCATGCCGGCGAACATGGCCCGTCTCGCCGAACGCAGCGGCTCGTCGGGTTCGAGCACGACGGCAAATTCGACCAGATCGTAGCGCCGCACCCACACCAATGTCCCGGCGCCCGCCGCCTGGGCGATCTCGCACGCATGGGCAAACGCGTCGCCCAGCTCGCGCAACGCGACCAAAGTATAACCGGGGGGCAGATCGAGCGTCTGTTCCGTATCCGCCGGGCGAGCGATCACGAAAGCTATTCCCTCATTTGCTTCAAGGCCCGCAGGTGTATGCTACCTGACAAGGTGGCCATTGTATCTTGCGGATGTCTCTCCGAGCGGTTACCGCAGAACCGTGGGATCAGGCAATCGGGTTTAGGATATTACACATGAGCGCGGCGTCTCGCCTCCTGATTTGCAGTTGCGAGAAGACCATGCCGCTCGATGCGGAAGCGATCGGCCGCGGCTGTTCGGCCGCGATCGCGCAGGCGAACCAGCTTTGCGGCCTCGACCTGGATCTTTTCAAGCAGGCGCTCGCGGAAGGCGCCCCGATCACGGTGGCGTGTACCCAGGAGGAGCCGCTGTTCCGGGAAGTCGCTGAAAACAGCCCGCAGGCGCCGCTCGCCTTCGTCAACATCCGCGAGACCGGCGGCTGGTCGAAGGACGCCGCGGCGGCGGGGCCAAAAACCGCGGCGCTGATTGCCGCCGCGGGCGAAGAAATGCCGCCGATTTCGCTGGTGACCCTCGAGAGCAGCGGCGTCGCGCTGATCTACGGCCGCGACGAAGTTGCGATCGAGGCGGCACGGCGTCTGGCCGATCGTCTCGACATCACCGTGCTTCTCACCAAACCCGGCGACGTGACCCCGCGCCGGACCAACGAATTTCCGGTGCTCAAGGGCACGATCCGGAATGCGCGTGGGCACCTTGGGCAGTTTGAACTCGCGATCGACGATTATGCGCTGCCGTCGCCCTCATCGCGCGCAAAACTCGTGTTCGGCGCGTCGCGTAACGGCGCAACATCGACCTGCGATCTGATCCTCGATCTCTCGGGCGCTCTTCCCCTGTTTCCCGCGCATGAATTGCGGCCGGGTTATCTGCGCGCCGATCCGCGCGACAAGGCCGCTGTCGAGCGCGCGATCACGGACGCCGGCGCGCTGGTCGGCACCTTCGACAAGCCGCGCTTCGTCGCTTTCGAGCCGTCGCTGTGCGCGCATTCGCGTTCGTCCATCACCGGATGCACGCGCTGCCTCGATCTGTGCCCGACCGGCGCGATCACGCCCGATGGCGACGCGGTCGCGATCGACGCCAATGTCTGCGCCGGCTGCGGTTCCTGCGCGTCCGTCTGTCCGACCGGCGCGGCATCCTACGCGCTGCCCGGCGCAGACGCGTCGATGCGGCGGCTGCGGGCTTTGCTGCAGACCTATCGCAAGGCCGGCGGAAGCGACGGCGTTGTCCTGTTTCACGACGGCGGGCACGGCGAGGAACTGATCGACGCGCTGGCGCGGTTCGGCGACGGTCTGCCCGCGAACGTGCTGCCGTTGCGCGTCAACGAGATGACGCAACTCGGGCCTGAATTGATCGCCTCGGTGTTCGCCTATGGCGGCAGTGGCGTCGCGCTGCTCACGCGCGCAAGGCCGCGTCACGACATTACCGCTTTGCAGCGCGCGGTCGAAACCGCCGATCGTGTCGTCACCGCGCTGGGCTTCGGAAGCGGCGTCATCCGGATCATCGAGACCGATGATCCGGACCAGCTGCGCGCGATGCTGGACGCGGCGCCCCGCGGCGTCGCCACAGCAATGCCGGCCGGTTTCGTGCCGCGCGGCAGCAAGCGCGGCGTGCTCGAGACGACCTTTCGCGAGCTACACCTGGCCGCGCCTGCGCCGGTCGATCTCGTGCCGCTCGCGCCGGGCGCGCCATTCGGCACGGTGAATCTCGATGTCGGCGGCTGCACGCTGTGCCATGCCTGCGTCACCGCCTGCCCGACCGGTGCGCTGTCGGACAATCCCGACCGCGCCATGCTGCGCTTCGCCGAGAGCCTGTGCGTGCAATGCGGCCTCTGCCAGTCCACTTGCCCGGAGAAGGTCATCACCATCGAGCCACAGCTCGACATCCAGGCATGGAACAGCCCGCCACGCGTGCTGAAGGAGGAGGAGCCGTTCCATTGCATCGCCTGCGGCAAGCCCTTCGGCACCAAGAGTTCGATCGACCGCGTGCTGGCAAAACTCGGCGGCGAAAGGCACTGGATGTTCCAGGGGTCCAATGCGCGGCGACTCGACGTCATCAAGATGTGCGCGGACTGCCGCGTCGAGGCCGTGGTAAACGAGAGTTTCGACCCGCACGCCGCGCCGCAACGCCCGCCTGTCATGTCGACGGAAGATTATCTGCGCGCGCGCGAGATGAAGAAGGACGGTCCGCCCGGATCGTAAACTGCCCGTGTCCACTGCCCCTCCCCCCCTCCAGGCCCGCGCGACGTCGAAAGCCGCCGGCATTCCCGGCGTCAAGCACGTCATCGCGATCGCGTCCGGCAAGGGCGGCGTCGGCAAATCCACCACGTCCTGCAATCTCGCGCTCGGCTTCGCCGCGCAGGGATTGAAGACCGGCATTCTCGACGCCGACATCTACGGCCCGTCGCAACCGAGACTGTTCGGGCTGCGCGGAAAGCCGCGGCAACTCGGCCCGCGCATGCTGGAGCCGATGGAGCGTTTCGGCGTCAAGGTGATGTCGATCGGTTTCCTGGTCGAGGAAGACAGCGCCATGATCTGGCGCGGCGCGATGGTGATCTCGGCGATCACGCAGATGCTGCGCGAAGTGGCATGGGGCGATCTCGACATTCTCGTCGTCGATCTGCCGCCCGGCACCGGCGACGCCCAGCTCACGATGGCACAGCAGGTGCCGCTGGCCGGCGCCGTCGTCGTGTCGACACCGCAGGACATCGCGCTGATCGACGCACGGCGCGGCATCGCGATGTTCGAGAAAGTGAGCATTCCCATCCTCGGCCTGATCGAGAACATGTCGAGCTTCTGCTGCCCGACCTGCAACCACGTGACTCCGATCTTCGGCCATGGCGGCGCGCGCAGCGAAGCGGAACGCCGCGGCATTCCTTATCTCGGCGAGATTCCGCTGGACATGCAGATCCGCCAGACGTCCGACGACGGCCGCCCCATCGTCGCGGTCGAGCCGGACGGCGTCCATGCGAGACATTATATTGCGATTGCATGCGAGATCTGGACGGCGATCGCCACCGGTGCGGCACAACGGCCGCCGCCCCGCATCGTGATCGAATAAAGGCTGTTGCGCTATCGCGCTTCCTCGAAGCCGCCGAGCGCCGCGGTGAGGTTGGCGCCGAGAATGTCGGAGAGATAACCGCCCTCCTGCACGAAGACCGTCGGTAGCCCCAGTCGGGCGATCGCGGCACCAATGCGGCGGAAGCCCGCCGTCGTCACCGCAAGGCCGGCCAGCGGGTCACGTTCCGAGGCATCGAGACCAAGCGCCACCACCAGCGCGCCGGGCGCGAACGCGCGGATGGTTTTCTCGGCTTCGCCGAGAGCCTTTATATAGCTGTCGTCCCCAGTGCCCTTCGGCAGCGGAATGTTGAGATTGGTTCCAAGGCCCGGACCAGCGCCCCGCTCATGCGCGTAGCCCCAGACGTAGGGATAGAAGAAGACGGGATCGGCATGGATCGACACCGTGAGCACGTCCGGCTGCTCGTAGAAGATTCCCTGCGTGCCGTTGCCATGATGCACGTCAACGTCGAGGATCGCGACCCGCTCATGCTTCAGCTTAAGATGAGCCGCCGCCACTGCGCTGTTGTTCAAAAAGCAAAATCCGCCGGCAACATCGCGAAACGCATGGTGACCGGGCGGCCGGCACAGCGCGTAAGTCGCCTCTTCGCCGTCCATGACGAGTTGAGCGGCGGTCGTGGCAACATCGGTCGCGGCGCAGGCGGCGGCCCAGGTTCCCGGTCCGATCGGGCATCCCGTGTCGGCGGTGTGCCAGCCGAGCCGGCCGACGATGTGGGTCGGGTATGTCGCGGCGTGGTGGACCGGGTGCACATTGGCGATCATTTCGGGGCCGGAATCGCCGAGCGCACGCCAGGCCTCCCACGCCTCCTCCAGAAAGCGCAGATATTCGGCGCTGTGCACCCGCGCGCGCGGGCCTTGGCCGAAGATCGTCGGCGCGACCAGATCGTGCTTGCCGGCCGTCAACCCCGCCAACAGCCGGTCGGCGCGCTCCGGCTGTTCCGTGGTGCGCTGGACGACGCCGCGCACCAGGAAGAATTGCGGGTCGTGGCTGCGGTGCAGTTCGGTGTATACGGCCTTCACACAGTTACTCCGTTGCTTGGAAACAAGATCCCGTTCGCAGGTGCGACGACTTGGCCGGCAGACGGGGCGAGCTCCCGCACCAGCTTGCCGACTTCGCGCCAGGCGTGACCGATATGATAGTCGACATGCGCGGTGATGCGTTCGGGATGCCCGGCCTCGATCGCCGCAAGCAACGGCTCGTGCGTGCGCGCGATCTCATGCGGATCGTCGTACAGGCGGCCGATCAGTCCGATCACCATGCGCAGCTCGGCCGCGAGATCGTCGAACAGCCGCAACAGCCGCCCGTTGTCGGCAACCTCGAAGATCAGCCGGTGAAAGCGATAGTCCTCCTCGACCTGCCGCGCCGGATCGTCGAGATCGGCGGTCTTGTGCAGAACGTCGATTTGCCGCCGCAGCACGTCGCGGGATTGCGGCGTGAGCTTGCGCGCCGCCAGCACGCCGGCGTGCCGTTCGATGCAGATGCGCACATCGTAGAGCTCGTCGATATTCCTGATCTCGAGCTTGCGTACAAAGAAGCCGCGCCGCGGGCTTGCAACCAGTAGCCCCTGCTTCTCCAGCAGCCGCGCCGCCTCCCGCACCGGCGCGCGGCTGACCCCGAGTTCGCGGGCAATGCCCGCCTCAACCACCTTGGAGCCAGGCGGCAGCCGACCCTGAACGATCGCCTGCATCAGCATCCGGGCGATCTGGCCGACCAGATCGCTGTCGGCAAGTGCCGGTAATCCAACAGGAAGCGACATAGCGCGCATCGGCTAAACCCGCGTCATCTCGTGATTATTTTTTAATCGTCGATTGTCGACACTTTGATCTTGTCCAAATGCTGCGCCGCACGCAAGCTGAAAAAGTTGAAAATGGATTAAGGCGGAAATGACCAGCGCAGCTCACAACACCGCGAAGGCGTGGCCGACAACGGCAGACCAGACTCTCCAGACCCGGATCGACCTCGCGGCCGCGTACCGGCTGATTCACCGGCTCGGTCTCGACGACAGCATCTACACGCACATCTCCGCCCGTCTGCCCGGCCGGCAGGATCGCTTCCTCATCAACCCCTACGGCCTGCGCTTCGAAGAAGTGACGGCATCCAACCTGGTGACGGTCGATCTCGACGGCAACGTCGTCGACGATCCCACGGGTCTCGGCATCAACCCGGCCGGCTTCACGATCCACAGCGCAATCCACGCCGTCCGGCATGATGCGATCTGCGTGCTTCATACACATACGGTCGCCGGCATCGCGGTGGCCTGCCAGAAGCGGGGCCTGTTGCCGCTCAATCAATGGTCGCTGCAATTTACCGACTGTCTCGCCTATCACGACTACGAAGGCATCGCGCTCGATCTCGATGAGCGCTCGCGCCTCGTCAACGATCTCGGCGACAAGTTCGTGATGGTGCTGCGCAACCACGGCATGCTGACCTGCGGCCGCTCCGTCGCCGAGGCCTTCAAACTGATGCACAATCTGGAACGCTCCTGCCGCGCGCAACTCGCCGTGCAGTCATCGGGCGCCGAGATCATCGAATTGTCCCCGGCGGTGGCGCGCAAGACGGCGGGCCAATATGCCAGCTTCTACGACGCGATTGAATTGAACGGCGTGCCCGACAGCGAATGGGCCGCCTTCAAGCGAATGCTCGAACGAACCGATCCCGATTTTGCGAACTGACAGACGCGTAACGCTCGACCGGCGGCGCGCCGGCCGGCCTTTTTGAACGAGGTATGTAATGTCCAAGCGAAATTTGTTGATTGGCTTTGCGGCGCTTTGCATGCTGGGCACCGCGGCGATGGCCGAGGGGCCGAAAGCCGGCGGCGTGGTCAACGCCGTGATCCAGCCCGAGCCGCCGAGCCTGATGGTGGGCCTGGTGCAGAACGGCCCGACCCAGATGGTGGCCGGCAACATCTATGAAGGCCTGTTGCGCTACAGCCCCAAACTGGATCCGCTGCCCGGCCTCGCCGAGAGCTGGACGGTCAGCGAGGACGGCAAGACGTACACGTTCAAGCTGGTCAAGGGCGCGACCTGGCATGACGGCAAGCCGTTCACCTCGGCCGACGTCCTGTTCTCGATCGAATTCCTCAAGCAGACCCACCCGCGGGCACGCGGCAATCTCGTGCAGCTCGACAAGGTCGAGGCGCCGGATGAATCGACCGTCGTCTTCACGCTGAAGCAGCCGTTCGGCCCCTTCATCGGCATCTTCGAGGTCGGCTCGCTGCCGATGGTGCCGAAGCACATCTATGAAGGTACCGACTTCAAGACCAACCCGGCCAACAATACGCCGGTCGGCACCGGTCCCTTCATGTTCAAGGAATGGCAGAAGGGTTCGTTCATCAAGCTGGTCAAGAATCCGAACTACCACGTCAAGGGCAAGCCCAATATCGACGAGATCTACTGGCACGTGATTCCGGACGCCGCCGCGCGAGCGGTCGCCTACGAGACCGGCAAGGTCGACGTGCTGCCGGGCGGCTCGGTGGAGAATTTCGACGTGCCGCGCCTGAGCAAGCTCAAGAACACCTGCGTCACCGGCGCCGGCTGGGAGTTCTTCAGCCCGCATTCCTGGCTCTGGCTGAACAACCGCGGAGGCCCTACGGCGAACAAGAAATTCCGCCAGGCGCTGATGTTTGCGATCGACCGCAACCTGGCCAAGGACGTGGTCTGGAACGGACTCGGCAAGGTCGCCACCGGCCCGTCGGGTTCGACGATCAAGTACTACACCGGCGCGGTGCCGAAATATGATTACGATCCGGCCAAGGCCAAGGCGCTGCTGAAGGAAGCCGGCTATAACGGCGAAAAGCTGCGCATGCTGCCGCTGCCTTACGGCGAGACATGGCAGCGCTGGGCCGAAATGGTTCGCCAGAACCTGCAGGACGTCGGCGTCAATGTTGAAATGATCGCGACCGACGTTCCCGGCTGGAACCAAAAGGTCAGCGAATGGGATTACGACATCGCATTCACTTATCTCTACCAGTATGGCGATCCCGCGCTCGGTGTCGGCCGCAACTACATCTCCAGCCAGATCGCCAAAGGCTCTCCGTTCAACAACGTCGAAGGCTATTCCAACCCCGAAATCGACAAGCTGTTCGCCGACGGCGCGGTCGCCTTCCCCGACGCGGCGCGCGCGGAGATCTACGCCAAGGCGCAGAAGATCCTCGTCGAGGACGTTCCGGTCGCGTGGATGCTCGAATTGCAGTTCCCGACCATCAGCCGCTGCAGCGTCAAGAACCTGATCACCACGGGCATTGGCGTGAACGACGGCTTCCGCGACGCTTGGATTGAGAAGTAATCGCGGACGCTCCGGGCGTAGTCCCCAAGCCTGACGCCCTGATATCGCGCCCCCAACGCCATCGGCCGAACATGATTTCCTTCATCGTCCAGCGGATCGCGAAAGCCATCGTCGTGCTTCTCGCGCTCGTCGTCCTCAACTTCTTCCTGATCCGCCTGGCGCCCGGCGATCCGGCGCTGGTGATGGCGGGCGAAGCCGGCGCAGGCGATCAGATATTCCTGGCGCAGCTGCGCGAGAAATTCGGTCTCGACCAGCCGCTGCCGGTACAGCTGTTTCTCTACGTCAAAGGCATCCTCAGCCTCGACCTCGGATTCTCCTTTCGCCAGCAGACGCCGGTCGCGACGCTGATCCTGCAGCGCCTGCCGGCGACGCTGTTGCTGACCGGGACGGCGTTTGCGATTTCGCTTGTCTTCGGCATCCTGTTCGGCGCGCTGGCGGCGCGCTTTGCCGGCACATGGGCCGACACCGCGATTACCGTGCTGGCGCTGGTGTTCTACGCCACGCCGCTGTTCTGGGTGGCGCTGATGGCGATCCTGCTGTTTTCGGTCGCGATGGATTGGCTGCCGAGTTTCGGCTACGAAACTGTCGGCGCCAACTATACCGGGCTCGCGCATGTGCTCGACGTCGCCGCCCATCTCGTGCTGCCGGCAACGACCATCGGCCTGTTCTTCATGGCGACCTATGCCCGCATGACGCGCGCCTCGATGCTCGAGGTCAACCGGCTCGACTTCGTCAAGACCGCGCGCGCCAAGGGCCTGTCCGATACCGTGATCCAGCGCCGTCACGTGCTGCGCAACGCGCTGTTGCCGGTGGTGACGCTCGCGGGGCTGCAGGCCGGCACGCTGGTCGGCGGCGCGGTCCTGACCGAGACCGTGTTTGCATGGCCGGGCATCGGCCGCCTGATGTATGAGGCGCTGATCCAGCGCGACTACAATCTGCTGCTCGGCGTCTTCGTCGTCTGCTCGGCCATGGTGCTGGCCTTCAACCTGATCACGGATCTCCTCTACCGTTCCGTCGATCCCCGCATCGAGTTTGCCTCATGAGACAGGGCTGGCGAATGCTGTTGCGCAACCCCGGCGGCATGATCGGCATCGCGATCCTGACGATTGCGATTGCCGTTGCGCTGGTCGGTCCGTTGCTGTTCCCGACGTCACCCTGGCGCATGGTGCAGCGTCCGTTCCTGCCGCCGTTCACGCTTGCGCAGCTGCCGCTCGGCACCGATGCGCTCGGCCGCGACGTGATGGCGGGCATCATCTACGGCGCGCGGGTGTCGCTGCTGGTCGGCCTGATCTCGACGCTGGCGTCGCTGGCGGTCGGCATCCCGCTCGGCGCGGCGGCCGGGTATTTCGGCGGCAAGGTCGACGACGCCCTGATGCGCTTCACCGAGTTCTTCCAGACCGTCCCGAGTTTTGCGCTCGCGATCGTGCTGGTCGCCATCATGCAGCCCTCGATCGTCTCGATCGTGATCGCCATCGCCATCGTCAGCTGGCCGCCGGTGGCGCGGCTGGTGCGCGGCGAAGTGCTGTCGCTGCGCACGCGCGAATATGTCCAGGCGGCGGTCGTGGCAGGCCAGACCAACTGGTGGATCATCTGGCGCGAGATCCTGCCCAATGCGCTGTCGCCGGTCATCGTGCTGGCTTCGCTGATGGTCGCAACCGCGATCCTGCTGGAATCCTCGCTGTCCTTCCTCGGACTGGGCGATCCCAACTTGATGTCGTGGGGCTACATGGTCGGCGCCGGCCGCACCGTGATCCGCCAGGCCTGGTGGATCACGGTATTCCCGGGCATCGCCATTCTGGTCTCCGTGCTGGCACTGAACCTGATCGGTGAAGGCCTCAACGACGCGCTCAATCCACGCCTCGCCAAAGGATCGCGCTGAGCATGAGCGTTATCATCAAAGACCTGAGGCTGGCGCTGCCGCCCGGCGGCGACCGGACTTATGCGGTGGACGGCGTGACGTTCGAATTGTCTGCCGGCAAAATCCTGTGCGTTGTCGGCGAATCCGGCTCCGGAAAGTCGATGTGCGCGCATGCGCTGATGGGCCTGTTGCCGGAAACGGTGACGGCGGAAGCCGGCGAGGTCCTGTTCGAGGGCAAGAATTTGCTCTCGCTCGGCCCGGCGGAATGGCTGGCGCTGCGGGGCCGCGGCATCGCCATGGTGTTCCAGGAGCCGATGACGGCGCTCAATCCCCTGATGCGGATCGGCGACCAGATCGCCGAAATGTTCGAGGCGCATGGGCTCCTGACGCCGAAAGCGCGGCGGCAGAAGGCGCTCGCCTTGATCGGCGAAGTTGGCCTGCCCGACCCCGAGCGGATCATTCGTGCCTACCCCCATCAACTGTCAGGCGGCCAGCGCCAGCGCGCGATGATCGCCATGGCGCTGGCGCTGGAGCCGGCCGTGCTGGTGGCCGACGAGCCGACGACGGCGCTGGACGTCACCACGCAGGCGCAGATCCTCAAGCTGATCCGCGACCTGCAGCGCCGACGCAACATGGCCGTCATGTTCATCACCCATGATTTCGGCGTCGTCGCCGAGATCGCCGATCGCGTCGTCGTGCTTCAACACGGCAAGGTCGTCGAACAGGGCAGCGCTGACGACGTGCTGCTGCGCGCCCAGCATCCCTACACGCGCGCCCTGCTGGCTGCCGTTCCGACCCTGCAGCCGCCGCAGCGGACGCCTATGCTCGATCGCAGCAAGGCGGTGGAAGTGATCGGCCTGGCGAAGACCTATGTCAGCGGCGGCGGTTGGTTTCGCAGCGAGCGCCGCGTGCAAGCGGCCAGGGAAGTCAGCTTCGACATTTTCCGTGGCGAGACGCTCGGCCTGGTTGGCGAATCCGGTTCCGGCAAATCGTCGGTCGCGCGCCTCGTGATGCGGTTGATCGAACCCGACGCTGGCACCGTCCGGATCGGCGACGTCGATCTCACCCGGATCGGTGGAAAGGAACTGCGCGAACAGCGCCGCCGCATCCAGATGGTGTTCCAGGATCCGTTCGCCTCGCTCAACCCGCGCCGGAAGGTCGGCAACATCATCACCGACGGCCCGATCGCGCATGGCGTTGATCAGGCGGCAGCACGAAAGCGCGCCGGTGAACTGCTCGGCCTGGTCGGGCTCAATGCCGGCGCGATGGAGCGCTTTCCGCATGAGTTTTCCGGCGGCCAACGGCAGCGCATCGGCATCGCGCGGGCGTTGGCACTCGACCCGGAGATCCTGGTCGCCGACGAGGCGGTTTCCGCGCTCGACGTGTCGGTGCAGGCGCAGGTGCTGGACCTCTTGGAAGACCTGAAGACGCGGCTGGGCCTGTCGATGCTGTTCATCACCCATGATCTGCGCGTCGCCGCACAGATCTGCGACCGCATTGCCGTGATGCAGCATGGCGCGATCGTCGAACTTAAATCGGCGGCGCTGCTGTTCGCCGACCCCGAGCACGCCTACACGCGCGAACTGCTTGCCGCCGTGCCCGGCCTGACGTCGTCGTCGAAGGCGGCATGAACCGGATCGCGAACGATGCGCTGCGTCCTGGTTAGCAAAAGCCTTGATCTGCGCGGCTATCTTGGTCCGCAATTCGTCCGCGCCGCCGACCGCATCGAGATCGTCAGCCATCCGCACGAGGGTCCTGCAACCGATGTCCGGCTGGCGGTGGCCTGGCATCCGCCGGACGACGCATTCGAACGCTATCCCAATCTGCGCGCGGTCTGCTCGATCGGCGCCGGCGTCGACAATATCCTGGCGTGCCCCAGCCTGCGTCCCGACGTCGACGTGATCCGCGTCGTCGACCCGGCGCAGGCGCAGATGATGTCCGGCTTCGTCGCCTGGCACGTCATCGGCCATCAGCGGCGCTTTGCCAGCTATCAGGCGCAGCAGCGCGAGGAACGCTGGCAGCGTCTCGGCCCGCGCCGGGCGCAGGATGTGCCGGTCGGAATTCTCGGGTTTGGCGAAATCGGCCGCAGGGTCGCCACCGATCTTGCTTTGCTCGGTTTCCCGGTCATGGCATGGAGCCGAACCGTAAAGCCGGCGCCGCAGGGCGTGCACGCCTTCCATGGCGCCGCCGGCCTCGAGACCATGCTGCGACAGACCGAGATTCTCGTGAACCTGCTGCCGCTGACGCCGGAAACCAGAGGCATTCTCAACCGCGACACGTTCGCGCGCATGTTTCGCGGGGGTTACCTGATCCAGGTCGGCCGCGGCGAGCATCTGGTCGAAGCCGATCTGCTCGCTGCGCTGGAGGACGGCCAGCTTGCCGGTGCGGCCCTCGACGTGTTCGCGACCGAGCCGTTGCCGCCGGGGCATCCGCTCTGGCGACATCCAAAGATCGCGGTCACCCCCCATGATGCCTGCGAAGTCAGCGTGGAAGCGATCGGGGCAACGTTCCGCGCGACTGCGGAAGCGATACGCGCCGGCCGGCGCCCGCCGCACTCCATCGACCGCGAGCGCGGCTACTGAGCCGGTCGGTAGGAGCCGGGTCGCGTTCCGAGCAAGCGACGCAGCGACTCCAGCACCGCGTCAAGCCGGTCGTGATGCAGCCAGTGGCCGGCGCCCGCGATCTTCTCCACTTCCACCTGTTTGAAATGCGCCAGCAGGCCGGCAGCTTCGGGGTCAGGCAGATAGCTTTCGTCTCCCCACATCAGAAGCGTTGGGCAGGCAATCCGCGACCACAGGCCGGTATAGTCGTTCGGCAGCAGCCGATATGGCGCCCTCGCACGCAGATAGTGATCGAACTTCCAGCGGTACAGGCCGTCCGCATGCTGCTTCAGGCCGTGGCGGGCAAGGTGCAATGCGAGTTCCGGCGTCAGGCGCTTGTTGCGGGTCGAAAGCCGCTGCGACGCCTCTTCGATGGTTCGGAACGTGCTTGGCTCGCGTTCGCCGATGCGATCGAGCTGGTCGATCCATCGCGACATCTGTTCGTGTATCGGCGTACGTCGCGAGCCCGCCAGGAAGATGCCGTCCAGAATGCCGAGCCGCGACACCTGCGCCGGATAGGTGCCGGCATAGGCCAGCGAAACCATGCCGCCCATGGAGTGTCCGACAAGAGCCGGGTCCGGCAAGCCGGCATGACGGATCAGGCGGGAGAGATCGTAGACGTGATCGGCAAGGCTGTAGCTGCTTCCTTTCGCCCATTCGGAATCGCCGTGCCCGCGCAGGTCCGGCGCCACGACATGAAAGTGCGGCTGCAACGCGCGTGCGATCGCATCCCAGCTGCGGCAATGATCGAGCCCGCCATGGATCAGGAGCAGCGGCGGCGCCGTCTCGTTGCCCCAGTCGACATAATGCAGCCGCAGCCCCTGCGACACGTAAAAGCGGTTCGCCGGCTCGGTCGCTGCGGGAGCATCATTCACGGAGCGGCGGCCTATGTCGGGGTGAAGCCGAACGTCTTCTCGAAACGCTTGACATAGGCCGGCCATGCTTCCGGATTGATGATGCGCGGCGGGCGCTTGCCGTCGAGCGCGTCGAGCAGCTGTTCGGCGGCGATCCGGCCCATGTTGATGCGGGCCTCCCTGGTGACTCCCGCGGTATGCGGGCTGGCCAGCACATTGTCGAACTGCAGCAGCGGATGTTCCGGCGGCGGCGGTTCCTTGTCCCAGACATCCAGGCCCGCGCCGGCGATCTTCTTGTCACGCAGCACGTCGTACAGCGCCTGCTCGTCGTGAATGAACCCGCGCGCGGTGGTGATGAAGAACGCGTGCGGCTGCATCAGCGCGAATTCGCGGGCGCCGATCATGCGACGATTGTCCTTGCTGAGCGGACACGAGATCGACACGAAATTCGCCCGGCGCATCAGATCGTGAAGCTCGACCTTCTCGGCGCCGCGGGCGGCGATTTCTTCCGCGCCGAGATAAGGATCGTAGGCGATCGCCTTCATGTGCAGCAAACCGGTGCAGAGCTGGGCGATGCGGCGGCCGACATTGCCGATGCCGACGATGCCCACCGTCTTGCCCTGGACCTCGTTGCCAATCAGCGCGTTGCGGTTGACATTGGGCTCGCGGCGCAGGGCGCGGTCGGCTTCCAGGATGCGCTTGGACAGCGTCAGCATCATGCCGAGCGCGTGCTCGGCGACCGAATTGGCGTTGCCGCCGGATTGATTGACGACGATCACGCCGGCCGCCGTGCAGGCGTCGACATCGACCGGATCAAACCCCGCACCGTTCGAGGACACGATCAAGAGGTTCGGCGCCCGTTTCAAAAGATCGGCATGGACATGAAAGTGCGGTGCGATTTCGTCGCGCGCCGCGCCGACCTGATAGGCATGCGCCTCCGCCAGGATGGGCGCCGCGATCGCGTCGGGGCTGTCGTTCTCAAGCCGGTCGAGCCGCACGTCGGCGCGTTGCTTGAGGATATCGACATAGATCTCGTGGGCGAGATATTTGACATAGAACACGCGCTTGTTGTTGACGGTCATGCTTGCTTCAAACTTTCAGTTCGGAAAACCGTGGCGCCCGGCGCGGTTGTCGACAAGGATGCGTTGCCGGCGACCTTCCCGACCGCTTTGCCAGCGATTTGGAAAACGCCTGGCCATGCTCTCCCCCACGATTTTTCTTGTTTATCTCACATCGTCTTTATCTCACATCGTCGTATCCGCCCTGTAGCGGCTCGGCCGCAAGGCAGGATGCGTTCCAGGCATGTTGACAATCCTGCCGATGGCGTCAAGTTTCGCCGCTCCAGGGATGGGCGCAAAACGCGCCCCGGCGATCGGCGCGGACGAAAGATCGTCGCGGATACAGGGAGACAAGAATGACGGTTGCGGAGGAAAAAACCTCGCCTCAGACGTCCGAGATGAGCTGGCACGGCGTCGTGCTGCAGACGCTCAAGCGTAACGACGTCCGCCTCGTGCCTTACGTGCCCGATCGCGTCCTGACGCCGTTGATCGAGAGCCTGCACGCCGATCCCTACTTCACGACCTTCGCCACCGCGCGCGAGGAAGAGGCCGTGGGCATCGTCTCCGGGGCATGGATGGCCGGGATGCGCGGCGCCGTGCTGATGCAGACGTCGGGATTTGCAACGCTCGCCAACGTGCTGGCGTCGCTGGCGGTCCCCTACCAGATCCCGCTGATCATGTTCGTGTCCGAGCGCGGCACGCTCGGCGAATTCAATTACGGCCAGTCACTGGTATGCCGCACCATGCGCCCGGTGCTGGATTCGCTCGCGATGGAGCACCATACCGCGACGAGGCTCGACGAGTTCGAGTTCATCGTCGACCGCTCGATCAAGCAGGCCGTCGCCACGCAGGCGCCGGTGGCTCTGATTCTTTCCCCGCTGCTCACCGGCGGCAAGATATTCGACAAGTGAGCGCCCCCATGAGCAGCAATCCCGTCCGCAATACCAAGATCATGAACCGCTTCGATCTCACCTCGCGGCTGGTCGCCAAGTTGAAGCACGAGGAGGCCGTGATCGGCGGCATCGGCAATACCAATTTCGACCTGTGGGCCGCCGGTCACCGGCCGCAGAACTTCTACATGCTCGGCAGCATGGGCCTCGCCTTCCCGATCGCGCTCGGCGTAGCGCTGGCGCAGCCGGACCGGCGCGTCATCGCGCTGGAAGGCGACGGCTCGCTGTTGATGCAACTGGGATCACTCTCGACCATTGCGACCCTCAAGCCCAAGAATCTGACGTTGATCGTGATGGACAATGGCATCTACCAAATTACCGGCGCGCAGCCGACACCGGGTGCCGCCATTGCCGACATCGTCGCCATCGCGCTCGCAAGCGGGTTGAACAACTCGAGTTGGGCGGCGGATGAAGCGGATTTCGAGCGCCTGATCGACGAGTCGATGTCATCCGACGGCCCGGCGCTGGTCGGCGTCCGAATCGACGACAAGCCGGGCACCGCCACCACCCGCCGCGATCCCGTGCAGATCAGGGAGCGTTTCATGCACGGGCTGGGCGTGCGACAGCCGCTCTGACTGCCGTTAACCACCCTTATTGCCGGCTCCCGCGCTGGTCTTTTCGGTGCATGAATCGTGCTATGGCACGGCGATGAACCTTGCTTTTCGATTGATTGCCTGGGGTCTCGCCGCGGCCATCGCCTATGCGACGCTCGGTCCGGCGGCACAACGGCCGCATTCCAGCCTCGGACAGAACGCTGAGCACGCGCTCGCCTTTGCACTGCTGGGACTGGCTTTCGGACTGGCCTATGCGCGCGCGCCTGGGCGTACGGCCGTCCTGGTCATCGCGCAGATCGGCCTGGTCGAAGTACTGCAGTTGCTGGCGCCCGGCCGGCACGCGCGGCTCAGTGACTTCGTGGTCGGTGCGCTGGCGGCGTGCGCGGGACTCGCGGCCGCCAGGGCGGCCAACTGGATGTTGGGGCGCTTCCAACGATCTACAGCATAGCTCCAGTCGCAAAAATCCCCGCAGGGACGAAGCCCTCCGGGGATCGCTTTCAGGAAGCCGGGACTTCGTTAGTCGATGATCTTCACCACCCGGCGCGTGCGCGGGTCGACGATCACGCGGCGATCATTGACGACCGCGTAGCGATACTCGGTGTATTGCGGCACCGGACGCAACTCGACGGTGGTGGGCAACGGTTCGCCGACCACGACACGCTCCTGGACCACGACCGACCGCTCGCGCGGCAAACCGGTGATCACGGCGTTCGGGATTTCGACGGCCGCACCGACCGCTGCACCCACGGTTCCGCCGACCATGGCGCCGATCGGGCCACCGACCTGGCCCCCCGCAGCAGCGCCGTCCGCGGCGCCCTGCGCCGTGGTCGACTGCGCAAACGCCGCGCCCGGAACCAGCAGTGAAACAGCAACCAAGGAAACAGCCAAACGTTTGTTCATCGCACCCTCCAGTGAATTGACGATGCGCTTCAACTATCGGGACCGCGAGTAGTTCCCTCCCCACTCAATGAACAAACAGTGGATTTTCGACATCCGGCGCGGTTCCAGCCACGGCGAGTTTCGGCTCCGCGAAAGCTGATCATATTCAATCAGCCTTGGGCGACCTGATGCTGCGCCATCATCTCCAGCGCGCGCACCATGGCTGAATGATCCCACGCCTTGCCGCCATGGGCCGCGCAGGAATTGAACAATTGCTGGGCCAGCGCCGTGCTCGGCAGCGAAAGCCCGAGCGTTCGCGCGCCCTCCAGCGCCAGATTGAGATCCTTCTGGTGCAGTTCGATCCGAAAACCCGGCTCGAAATTGCGGCTGATCATGCGCTCGCCATGCACTTCGAGAATCCGCGACGACGCAAAGCCGCCCATCAGCGCCTGCCGCACCAGCGCCGGATCCGCACCGGCCTTCGATGCGAACAGCAGCGCCTCGCTGACCGCCTCGATCGTCAACGCCACGATGATCTGGTTGGCGACCTTGGTGGTCTGCCCATCACCGTTGCCGCCGACCAGCGTGACGTTCTTGCCCATCTTGTCGAACACCGGCTTCATGGTGTTGAACGCGCGCTCCGGCCCGCCGACCATGATGGTGAGGCTCGCCGCCCTGGCGCCGACCTCGCCGCCCGACACCGGCGCGTCGAGATAGTCAGCGCCGAGGGCTTCCACCTTCCTGGCAAACTCCTTGGTCGCCAGCGGCGAGATCGAGCTCATATCGACGACGATCTGCCCCTTCGACAGTCCTTCCGCGACGCCGTCCTTTCCGAACAGCACGGTTTCGACATGCGGCGTATCCGGCACCATGATGATGACGACGTCCGACTTCTCGGCGACTTCCCTGCCGGACCCGCAGAGCACGCCGCCGGCCGAAACGAGCTCCGACGCGACAGGCACAACGTCATGCAGGAAAAGATGATAGCCGGCGGCCTGGAGATGGCTGGCCATCGGGCGCCCCATGGTGCCAAGGCCGATAAAACCGATGTCGATCATTTCAGCTCCCCTTCGAATTTTTTGTGTCACGTTTCAGCCGCCAGTGCAGCGTGCCAACCACGGCTTTCAACCGTCATTGTCGCAGGCTTGTGTTCGCACCCGACCCGGCCGCGATAACCCATAGCGTCGGAGAAACGGAACAGGAAGGAATAGTTGATCTCGCCGCCGTCCCAAGGCTGTCTCCACGCAGGTCGATTGCTGCTAGCATGCCGATCCGGAGCATCGAGGGCCGACAGCATGGGTAAGCGGATCAATCGCTGTGTCGAACTGCTGGAGCAGGATCAGGCAATCTATTATGATGGCCCGCACAGCGGGCATGTGCTGACCCACGCGCAAGGTTGCCTCGATGCCGGCACCTGGGCCGACTACATCAATGTCGGCATGGAGCATGGCTGCTTCGATATGGCCGGCCTTGCCGACTATATGCGCGGCATGGTCGACGCCGGGCCGACACGGTCGGGACACCGCACGCCGGCGGTGATCGTCGAGGCGCCGGTCAATGGAATCGACGCGGCGCATGTCCGTTACAACGCCTGGCAGTTCCGCCAGATCCTCGGCCGCGGCGTGCACGGCATCCTGCTCTGCCAGGCGGAGTCCGCCGATGCGGTGCGCGCCTTCGTGGAAGCCTGCCGCTATCCGCACAACACCATCGGCGTCGACCCCACGATCCCCTCGCCGATGGCGCGGATGGAGGGAGCAATCCGGGCAAAGCACGGCGGCACCGACGACGCCGGGCGCCCGTTGCTCGGTCTCGGCACGCGGGGCCGCGGATCGGAAACCACGGCCGCACCGGTCTGGGGTCTGTCGACTGAAGAATATATGGAGCGCTGCGATCCCTGGCCGCTCAATCCCAAAGGGGAACTGCTGCTGGGCGTGAAGCTGGAAAGCCCCGAAGGCATCGCCAATTGCGAAGCGATCCTCGCGGTGCCGGGCCTCGGATTTGCCGAGATCGGCCCTGGCGATCTCAGTCTTTCGCTCGGCTATCGCACGATCCCGCCCGAGCCTTGGCCACCGGAAATGCGGGCCGCGCGCGATCGCGTTCTGGCGGCCTGCCGCGACAACGGCGTCGCGTTCCTGCAGGGCTGCACACCCGACAACATCACCGCCCGGATCGACGAGGGCGTGCGGGTGATCGCCGGGCATAGCGAGGCAACCGCAGTCAGGGGACGGGCGCACCAGAAGCGGAAATTGCCAGTATAGTCCAGTGCCCTCCCTGGAATGAAAGGCCGGCAAACAATCATGAAATTCTTCGAGCGACTGAAGACAGCGGCACCCGTCGAGTGGCAGGCCTATACCCATCACCCCTTCACCAACGGCATGGCGGACGGTTCGCTTCCGCCGTCGGCGTTTCGTCATTACCTCGTGCAGGACTATCTGTTCCTCATCGAGTTCGCCCGCGCCTACGCGCTCGCGGTCTATAAATCGCCTGATCTGGCCGACATGCGCGAAGCGGCCGCCGGCATCTCGGCCATTCTCGATGTCGAGATGAATCTGCACGTCAAGCTCTGCGCTGGCTGGGGCCTGTCGGCGCACGATCTCGAACGCGCCCCGCCGGCGTCGGAAATGCTGGCCTATACCCGCTATGTGCTGGACGCCGGCATGCGCGGCGACCTGCTGGCGCTCAAGGTGGCGCTGGCGCCGTGCGTGATCGGCTATGCCGAAATCGCGACGCGGCTCGCCGCCCGGCCCAATGCGCTCGCGGCGACAAACCCGTACAGCGTCTGGATCGCGGAATATGCGGGAGCTGCCTATCAGGAGGTCGCGGCCAAGGCCGAGGCGCATCTTGAAGCGCTTGCGGGGCGCTACGCCACGCCGGCCCGCGAGGCGGAGTTGATCGGAATATTCAAAGAAGCGACGCGGCTTGAAGCCGATTTCTGGGACATGGGCTGGCGCGCCGGCAAGGGCTGAGGGTGTTCGTCGCCCGCATGAGCGGAGCGATATGAAGGTGGTTGTCGCGGCAAGATTCCCGGGGTCGCTGACGCTCGCCCGGGCTACGGCCCCTCAGTTCAGCCGCAGCTCCGTGATATGTCGTGGGTCTGGCTTCAGCTCGCCACGCTCGACGCGCTTGACGATATCGGTCAAGGCCGCGTTGGCCGGGCACGACAGGCCGAGTTTTTCGCCCTCGCGCACCACGAGCCCGTTGAGGAATTCGATTTCGGTGCGGCGTCCCTTCTGCATGTCCTGCCCCATCGAGGGGCGCTGCGCACCCGAGGTGCGCTTGCTGTCCTTGAAGCGTTGCTCGTCGCAGGCGCGCATCGCCGCTTCATCGCCTTCGCCGGCGCGTGCGATCGTATCCGGCGGCAGATGCAGGATTTCTTCGAGCTGGTAGCCCTGCGCCTTTCCGACGCGGATCGCCTCGCTGCCGAGCCGCGTGGAGAAACGGCGCAGCGGCTCGCTCTGCAACATGTCGCCACCCGGCAGGCCGGTGCAGGCGGACAGGCCGTTGCCCATGACATTGGCCACCAGTTTTGACCAGCGTTCGCCCCAGAGGTTTTCCGTCACCTTGGCGCTGTCGGAATAAGCAACGAGGCGGCGGACTTCCTCCGCCCGCGGGGTGATGCGGCCATGCACCTCGCCGGCGCGGAACACGGTATGTGCCGCGCCACCCTTGCCGGCACCGCGATGGATGTGGCCGGGCGCCGGCAAATTCACCGTGATGCTGCTGGCGATGCAGCCCAGCGTCCTGCCCCAGCCAACGATGCCGGCGATCGTCTCCTCGTTCATGCAGTTCTGCAGCGACACCACATAGCCGTCCGGCGCCAGATATTGCTCGATCAGCATGGTGGCCCACGCCGTGTCGTAGGACTTCATGCAGACGAAAGCGATGTCGACCGGCTTCTCCCTGGAAAGCTGCTGCGCGTCGGTGATGTGGAGTGCGCGCACCGGAACGGAGAATTCCGGGACGTCCATCGCGTGGGTGACGCGCAGCCCGTGCTTGCGCATATGCTCGACGTGCTCGGGCCAGGGATCGACGAAGGTGACGTCCTCGCCCGCGTGCACCATGTGCGAGCCGGCATAGCCGCCAACGGCGCCCGCTCCGACGATGACGATCTTCTTGCCCATGGTGCTTCCTTTGCGGTTCTTCCATCAGGCGACGCGAGCGCGCCTGTTGTCATGACGGCTGCTACTCGGCCTTGATGGCGGCGAACTTGATCACCTTCGCCCACTTCTCGGTCGCGTCGGAAAGGATGGCTGCAAACTCCGCCGGTGTACCGCCCGCAACCGTCCCGCCCAGTTCGACGATCCGGGCCTTGACCTTGCTGTCGGCAAGGCCGGCATTGAGCTCCTTGTTCAGCTGATCGATGATCGGGGCCGGGGTGCCCTTCGGCGCGCCAATGCCGGCAAAGCCGCTGGCTTCATAACCGGGCACGAATTCCGCCACCGTCGGCACGTCGGGCAGCACGTCCAGGCGCGCTGCCGTCGTCACCGCCAGAGCGCGCAGCTTGCCGGCCTGAATGTGCTGGATCGATTCCGACACCGGGGCAAAAATCACCTGCAGATGGCCGGCCACCAGATCGGTGGCCGCCGGCGCGCCGCCGCGATACGGGACGTGGACCAGATCGACGCCCGCCATCATCTTGAAAAGCTCGCAGGCGATATTCTGCGGCGTGCCGGGGCCGGCCGAGCCGTAATTGATCTTGCCCGGGTTGGCCTTGGCGTAAGCGATGAATTCGGGAATCGTATTGGCCGGGACCGACGGATGCACCACGACCACATAAGCCAGCCGAGCGGCGCAGATCACCGGCGCGATGTCCCGCATGAAGTCGAAACTAAGATTGCTGTAGAGCGCCGCGTTGATCGCGTGCGGGGTCACGATCTGCAGCAGCGTGTAGCCGTCCGGCGCGGCCTTTGCGACCGCCTCGGTGCCAATATTGCCGCTGGCGCCGGCGCGATTCTCGACGATGAATTGCTGGCCGAGGCGATCGGAGAGCCACTGCGCCATCAGCCGCGCCTGAATGTCGGTGGCCCCGCCCGCGGCGAAGCCGACGACGATGCGCACCGGACGGGAAGGATAGGCTTGCGCCCATGACAGACGGGACATCGCCGGCAACGCGGCGGCGCCCATCGCCAGATGCAAGAAGGCACGGCGGGGAAACTCCATGGTCCTCCCTTCCACAGTCTGCGCTGTGTTGCGGGCATGCATCCAACCGAACGCGCCCTGCTGTAGCAGACTATACCGCTCTTGCGAGGCGGCGGAAGCCCCTCCCCCGGCTGTTGCCCCGGATCATTTCCCTCGCCTATATGACCGCTCCGTCATCGCGATCGATGACGGCAATCGCCGACCGGAGTACCCGCATCCCATGACCGACCGAGCCCACGCCGTCGCCGCCAGGATCGAGACATTCATCCGCACCGATGTGATCCCCTACGAAAAGGATCCCCGGTGCGGCGCGCATGGCCCGAGTGACGAACTGGTGCAGGAGCTGCGCGACAAGGCCCGCAAGGCGGGCGTGCTGACACCGCACATCCTGCCGGACGGATCGCATTTCACGCAGCGTGAGACCGCGATCGCCCTGATCAAGACCGGGCTTTCGCCGCTGGGGCCGCTCGCCTGCAACACCATGGCGCCCGACGAAGGGAACATGTACCTGCTCGGCAAGGTCGGAAGCGCGGAGCAGAAGACGCGCTTTTTGGAACCGCTCGTTTCGGGAAAGGCGCGCTCGGCATTCTTCATGACCGAGCCGGCTGACGCCGGCGGCGCCGGCTCCGATCCGTCGATGATGCAGACGACATGCCGGCTCGACGGCAATCACTGGGTCATCAACGGGCGCAAGAAGTTCATCACCGGCGCCGAGGGCGCCAAGGTCGGCATCGTGATGGCGAAGTCGGACGACGGGGCTTGCCTGTTTCTGGTCGACCTGCCCGATCCCGCGATCAAGACGCTCCGCGTGCTGGACACGATCGACAGTTCGATGCCGGGCGGTCACGCCGAAATCGAGATCGACAACCTTCGCGTCTCCGCCGACCAGATGCTCGGCGCCTCCGGCGACGGCTTCAAATATGCGCAGATCCGCCTTTCACCGGCGCGACTGTCGCACTGCATGCGCTGGCTGGGGCTGGCGATCCGCGCCAACGAGATCGCCACCGACTATGCCTGCCGCCGCCACGCGTTCGGAAAGCCGCTGGTCGATCACGAGGGCGTCGGTTTCATGCTGGCGGAGAACCTGATCGACCTGAAGCAGTCGGAACTGATGATCGACTGGTGCGCCGGCGTGCTCGACACGGGTTCGCTCGGCACCGCCGAGAGCTCGATGGCCAAGGTGTCGGTGTCGGAAGCGCTGATGCGGGTGGCCGACCGATGCGTCCAGGTGATGGGCGGCACCGGCGTCTCGACCGAGACGATCGTCGAGCAGGCGTTTCGCGAGATCCGCGCCTTCCGCATCTATGACGGCCCCACCGAAGTCCACAAATGGTCGCTCGCCAAGAAGATCAAGCGCGACTGGAAGATCGCGCAGGGGTGAATGGCGCGGACGGCGCCCGGCCAGAGACCTTCCCTCAGCCCGCAGGCTGCCGGACCATCCTTCCGAAAAGCAGGTGCCCCGACCGCCACATCCGCTCGCAGACCGCGCGGGCGAAATCCATCCTTTGTTCCGGTGCCGATCGTGCGAACAGCGGCAGCGACAGGATGTCCGAGATGCGCTTGCGGCTATCGATCTGCTCCAGCATCAAGGCCTCCGATCGCGATATCGGCGTCACGACCGTGCCCAGCGGCGTGGCGCGGGTCAGGACCGGCGCATTGGCATCACCGGCCAGTTTGACGCCTGCTCGGACATGCGGAACATAGGACAGATAGTCGTCCGTATCGAAGCGCGTCAGGAAGCGCGCGCTCTGCGGCTTCCTGACGAAAAAATCATGCCTCGAATTCAGCAGGGCCAGGTTCTCGACGATGGCCCATTGCTCCACGGCCGGAAGCGCCAGCACGCGTGCCAGTATGTCGCCCGAGAGGTAACGGTCCGCGCAATAGTCGGCATGGTCGTTCCAGCCGAAGAAGATCAGTCCGGCGGCTGCGACGAGCTCCATGATCTCCGGCACCGAATAGGCCCGATCCTTTGGATGGAGCAGCATGTCGACGATCCCGGCGTCCTGCGCGAGGTCGATCGGCAGCTTGCCGGTCGCCTCGAACAAATAATGGTGCTGCGGGACGAACTTCAGGAGTTCGCGGGCGAGTCCAAGGCCCTCGGCGTCAAGACCGGCGCCAAGGCGACGTAGAATGTCCTGCATCTGATAGACGCCGGTGCGCGCGGCTTTTCCGTACAGCATGAGGCCCATGCTGCCCGACGGCTCGAGCACGTCGGCAAGCGCCTTCAACCCGGCGTCGGGATCAGGAAGGTGATGCAGCACCCCGGTGCAAAGGATCAGGTCGAAGCTGAACTTCAACTGGCCGACATCGAGCAGGCTCATCTGACGCAATTCGAGGTTTTTCAGGCGGTGCCGGTCTCGCAGCCGGTTCGAATGCGCGAGGCTGGTCTCGGAAAGATCGACCCCCATGACGGAGGAGTCAGGGTTGTTCAGCGCGATCAGCGGCGCTTGGGAAGAGCCGCAGCCGGCGCACAGGATGCGCAATTCCTGCCGCGGACGTCCCTCCGGCCATAGTTGGATGCCGGCGAACCGGGGGTCGCAGGTCAGCGGTCCCCATTGCTTCAGGAATGCCTCGGCATCCTCGATCGGGGGTGGGTAGCTATAGGCCTCGTACTGCTTTTTGACCGCCTGGGTAATCGGGTCATCCATGAAACGACATTAGTTCGGAGCGATCAAGCCGGCAACGGGTCGACTAGGTCGTTGCCAACGATCGCGGCGATGCAGCGCAGCCCCATGCAGCTTCGCCGTCAGCCACCGCTGGACCAGGTCGCAATCTTTTCGACTTTGCTTGAACAGGTCATCTGCACGGGCATGACTTCAGTCAGGCGCGGCATTCCCATGGTGATGGCCGGTGGCGCTGACCTCCGCGCCGGATCGAATCCGTGATGGCATCAAAACCTCTCCCCGCAAGTAGCTTCTGGCAGGGAGAGGTAAGAGCGCTCAGAGCAATCCCGCGCCCCTCGCCCATTTGTACTTGGCGCCCAGCACCTCGACCGGCAGTTCGGTCGAGTAGGCATAGGCCGGGATGCCGTTCTGGTAGAGATACTCGGCGGCCTCTTCTACTTCGACGTCGCCGGCGAGCGAGGCGACGATCGGCTTCACAAAGCCTTTCGCCTCCATCTCCTTCTTCACCTCGACCATGTTGCGCGCGAACACCATCGGCGGCGTGACGATGGTATGCCAGTAGCCGAGGATCAGTGCGTGGATCCGCTCGTCCGACAGGCCGAGTTTCACGGTGTTGATGTAGGTGATCGGCGGCTCGCCGCCGGTGATGTCGACCGGATTCCCGGCCGCGCCGAACGGCGGGATGAACTTTCGGAACGCCGCGTCGAGATCCGGCGGCATCGCCATCAGCGACAGGCCGTTGTCGACGCAGCTGTCCGACAGCAGCACGCCCGAGCCGCCGGCGCCGGTGATGATCAGCACGTTTTCGCCCTTGGGCGTCGGCAGCACCGGCATGCCGCGCGCGAATTCCAGCAGTTGCCGCAGGCTGCGGGCGCGGATCACGCCGGACTGCTTGAACACGTCCTCGTAGATCTTGTCGTTGCCAGCGAGCGCGCCGGTGTGCGACGAGGCCGCCTTGGCGCCGGCCGAGGTACGGCCCGCCTTCAACACCACCACCGGCTTCTTCCTGGAGACGCGTTTGGCGGCTTCGGCGAAGGCGCGGCCGTCCTTCAAATCCTCACAGTGCTGCGCGATCAAATTGGTGTTGGGATCCTGCTCGAAGAACGCCAGCAGATCGTCCTCGTCGATATCCGACTTGTTGCCGAGGCCGACAATCGCCGACACCCCCATTTTCGCCGAGCGCGAAAAACCGATGATCGCCATGCCGATGCCGCCGGATTGCGACGACAAGGCCGCGTGGCCCTTGACGTCGTAGGCGGTGCAGAACGTCGCGCAGAGGTTCGACCATGTATAGTAGAAGCCGTAGATGTTCGGCCCCATCAGGCGGACGTTGTACTTCTTCCCGACCTCGACGATCTCAGCCTGCAATTCGGGCGCACCGGCTTCGGCGAAGCCCGACGGGATCAGCACCGCGCCTGGAATCTTCTTCTCACCGCATTCGGCCAGCGCACCTGCCACGAACTTGGCGGGGATCGCGAACACCGCCGTGTCGATCACGCCGGGCACGTCCTTGACGCTCTTGTAGGCCTTGTAGCCCAAAATCTCCGCGGCCTTCGGATGGATCGGATAGATGTCGCCTTTGTATCCACCATTGATGAGGTTCTTCATCACGGAGTTGCCGATCTTGCCGTCCTCGGCGGAGGCGCCGATCACAGCAACCGCCTTCGGCTGCATGATGCGGTTCATCGCGGTGACGATTTCCTCGGTCGGGCGCGGCGCCGGGCGCGGCTTGTAGTCGAAATCGACGACGATGCGCACGTCGGCGGCGATCGCGTCGTTCTTGGTGGCGAATACCGGGTTGAGATCGAGTTCGACGATTTCGGGGAAATCGCTGACGAGTTGCGACACCTTGACGATGACATCCGCCAGCGCCTCGCGGGAAACCGGATCGCCGCCGCGCACGCCCTTCAGCATGTCATGGGCCTGGATGCCGTCGAGCATCGACAGGGCATCGTCCCTGGTGGCGGGCGCGAGGCGGAACGTGATGTCCTTCAGGATCTCGACCAGCACGCCGCCGAGGCCGAACGCCACCAGCTTGCCGAACGAACCGTCGGTGATAGAGCCGACGATGACTTCGGTGCCGCCGGCCAGCATCTGCTGCACCTGCACGCCCTCGATCTTGGCGTCAGCCTTGTATTTCTTCGCGTTGGCGAGAATGGTGTCATAGGCCTTTTCGGCATCCTCCGCGGTCTTCAGCCCGACCACGACGCCGCCGGCTTCGGTCTTGTGCAAAATGTCGGGAGATACGATCTTCATCACCACCGGGAAGCCCATCCCGGACGCGAGCTTGGCGGCCTCGGCTGCGGACTTCGCCACGCCCTCTTTAGGAACCGGAATGCCGTAGGCATCGCACACCAGTTTTCCTTCGGGCGCCGTGAGGCTCGTGCGCTTGTCGGCCTTCACCATGTCCAGCACCCGGCGCACAGCCTCCCTAGCGCCCGGCTCGCCGATCTTGCGCGCCGCATCTGCAGAAATTGACATTGGCTTCCTCCTGAGGCTGGTTTTATGGCATTTGGTATGCCAGAGATTGGATTGTCAAGACAAAGTATCGCGCAAAATCCCGCAAAACGCGGGCAACTTGACAGTCTGGCATTTGGTATGCCAAAAATATTCGGGCATTTCTTCTGCTAAGAAGACGTCTCCAAAACAGGGAGGAGACGAGTCGTGCCCGCAAATAAACAACCCAAGGCGCCGCCTGTCATGGCTGAGGCAGATATCGCAATCGTCCGGATTGCCCCTGAGACGAGCTTCAAGAACAAGGCGTATGAAGCCTTGAAGGAAGCCATTCTCAAGATGGACATCTATGCGAGCCCTGAGCAGGTGATGCTGGACGAGCGCGCCCTCTCCGAACGCCTCGGCGTCAGCCGCACCCCTATTCGCGAAGCCATCGCGATGCTGGAACAGGATGGCTTCGTCAAGACTGTGCCGCGCCGCGGCATCGTCGTGGTCCGCCGCACCAAGACCGAGATCGTCGACATGATCCGCGCCTGGGCCGCGCTCGAGAGCATGGCGGCGCGCCTGATCACGACCACCGCGCGCAAGAAGGACATCACGGCGCTGCGCGACTTCTTCAAGGATTTCGGCAAGGACCGCCTGCCGCAGGACCATGTCGAGGAATACTCCAAGGCCAACATCGCGTTCCATCAGGCGCTGATCTCGCTGTCTGAATCGCCCGTTCTGGTCGACATGACCAACGACATCCTGCTGCATGTGCGCGGCTACCGGCAACTGACCATCGGCCGGACGGACCGTACCGCGACATCGTTGCCCGAGCATCTGGCGATCATCGAGGCGCTGGAAGCCCGGGACACCGAGCTCGCCGAGAAACGCGCACGCGACCATACGCTTGGCCTTGCCTCCTATGTCGAGGCGCACGGCCAGGAACTCTTCACCTAGAACCTCGCACCAGAAGACGACGAAAAATCGTCCGATACAAAGACCAGGGAGATGTTGCCCATGCTGAATACCGCGACCAAGTCCGAAGCACCGGGCACCGAGCAGGAGTTGACGGATGGTTTTCATCTCGTCATCGACGCGCTGAAGCTCAATGGCATCAACACCATCTATGGTGTGCCGGGCATCCCGATCACGGACCTTGGACGCATGATGCAGGCCGCCGGCATTCGCGTGCTGTCGTTTCGCCACGAGCAGAACGCCGGCTACGCCGCCTCGATCGCCGGTTATCTGACCAAGAAGCCGGGCGTCTGCCTCACCGTCTCCGCACCCGGCTTTCTCAACGGCCTCACGGCGCTGGCGCATGCCACGACCAACTGTTTCCCGATGATCCTGATCTCGGGCTCCTCCGAGCGCGAAATCGTCGACCTGCAGCAGGGCGACTATGAGGAGATGGACCAGCTTGCGATCGCAAAGCCGCTCTGCAAGGCGGCGTTCCGCGTGCTGCACGCCGCCGACATCGGCATCGGCCTCGCCCGCGCCATCCGCGCCGCCGTCTCGGGCCGTCCGGGCGGCGTCTATCTGGATCTGCCGGCAAAGTTGTTCGGCCAGGTGATGGATGCGGCGGCCGGCGCAAAATCGCTGGTGAAAGTGATCGACGCGGCGCCCGCGCAGATCCCCGCCCCCTCCGCTGTCAAGCGCGCGCTCGAATTGTTCAAGAGCGCGAAGAAGCCGCTGATCATTCTCGGCAAGGGCGCGGCTTACGCGCAGGCCGATGACGACATCCGCGCCTTCGTCGAAACGACCGGCGCGCCGTTCCTGCAGATGAGCATGGCCAAGGGCCTGCTGCCGGACACCCACGCGCAGTCGGCGGGTGCCGCCCGCTCCACCGTGCTGAAGGACGCCGACGTCGTCATGCTGATCGGCGCCCGCCTCAACTGGCTGCTGTCGCACGGCAAGGGGAAGACCTGGGGCGATGCGCCGAAGAAATTCATCCAGATCGACATCGAGCCGAAGGAAATGGATTCCAACGTCGAGATCGCGGCGCCCGTGGTCGGCGATATCGGCTCCTGCGTCTCCGCCTTGCTCGCCGGCATGGGCGGCAACTGGCCGGCCGCGCCGGCCGAATGGCTCAACACGGTCTCCAAGAAGCGCGACGAGAACGTCGCCAAGATGGCGCCGAAACTGATGAGCAACGCCTCGCCGATGGATTATCACGGCGCGCTCGGCGTGCTGCGCACCATCGTCAAGGAGCGGCCGGACGCGATCTTCGTCAACGAAGGCGCCAACACGCTCGACCTCGCCCGCGGCGTGGTCGACATGTACAAGCCGCGCAAGCGCATCGACGTCGGTACCTGGGGCGTGATGGGCATCGGCATGGGCTATTCGATCGCGGCCGCCGTCGAAACCGGCCATCCAGTGCTGGCGGTCGAAGGCGACTCGGCGTTCGGCTTCTCGGGCATGGAAGTCGAGACCATCTGCCGCTACCAGCTTCCGGTGTGCATCGTCATCTTCAACAATGACGGCATCTATCGCGGCACCGACGTCAACAAGGCGGGTTCCGATCCGGCGACCACCGTGTTCGTCAAGGGCTCGCGCTACGACAAGATGATGGAAGCGTTCGGTGGCGTCGGCGTCAACGCCACTTCGCCCGACGAACTGAAGCGCGCGGTCAACGAGGCGATGGATTCCGGCAAGCCGACGTTGATCAACGCCGTGATCGATCCGGCGGCCGGCTCCGAGAGCGGCCGCATCGGCAACCTCAATCCGCAAAGCGCGTTGAAGAAGAAATAACCCGTTCAGCCCATTTCATATTGTACAGACATACAGACACAGTACGGAGCAACACGATGACAAAGGCGCTTACGGGCGTTCGCATTCTCGATTTCACCCACGTCCAGTCGGGCCCGACCTGCACGCAATTGCTGGCCTGGTTCGGCGCCGACGTGATCAAGGTCGAGCGCCCCGGCGTCGGCGACATCACGCGCGGCCAGTTGCAGGACATCCCGAACGTGGACAGCCTGTATTTCACCATGCTCAACCACAACAAGCGCTCGATCACGCTCGACACCAAGAACCCCAAGGGCAAGGAAGTCCTCACCGCGCTGATCAAGAGCTGCGACGTGCTGGTGGAGAACTTTGGCCCCGGCGTGCTCGACCGCATGGGTTTCCCCTGGGAGAAGATCCAGAGCATCAACCCGAAGATGATCGTGGCCTCGATCAAGGGCTTTGGCCCCGGGCCGTATGAGGACTGCAAGGTCTATGAGAACGTCGCGCAGTGCACCGGCGGCGCAGCCTCGACCACCGGCTTCCGCGACGGCCTGCCGCTGGTCACCGGCGCGCAGATCGGCGACAGCGGCACCGGGCTGCATCTGGCGCTCGGCATCGTCACCGCGCTCTATCAGCGCACCGTCACCGGCAAGGGCCAGAAGGTCACCGCCGCGATGCAGGACGGCGTCTTGAACCTAGCGCGCGTAAAACTGCGCGACCAGCAGCGCTTGGCCCATGGCCCGCTGAAGGAATACAGCCAGTTCGGCGAAGGCATTCCGTTCGGCGACGCCGTGCCGCGCGCCGGCAATGATTCCGGCGGCGGCCAGCCGGGCCGCATCCTCAAGTGCAAGGGCTGGGAGACCGACCCCAACGCCTACATCTATTTCATCACCCAGGCGCCGGTGTGGGAGAAGATCTGCGACGTGATCGGCGAGCCGTCCTGGAAGACCGATCCGAACTACGCCAAGCCGGCGGCCCGCCTGCCGCGGCTGAACGAGATCTTCGCCCGCATCGAGCAGTGGACGATGACCAAGACCAAGTTCGAGGCGATGGAGATCCTCAACAAGGACGACATCCCCTGCGGCCCGATCCTGTCGATGAAGGAACTGGCCGAAGACCAGTCGCTCCGCGCCACCGGCACCGTCGTCGAGGTCGATCACCCGACCCGCGGCAAATACCTGTCGGTCGGCAACCCGATCAAGCTGTCGGATTCCCCGAGCGAGGTGACGCGTTCCCCGCTCCTCGGCGAGCACACCGACGAGATTTTGCGCCAGGTGCTCGGCTTCAGCGACCACCAGGTCGCCGAGATCCACGATTCCGGCGCGCTCGACCCGCCGCGCAAGCAGGCGGCGGAGTAACGACGCCATCGCAACAAGTCCGAAAGGCCGCCGGGTTCGGCAGCCTTTTTTGGCGGAGACGTCAGACCCTATTCGTCGACGATCTGCCCACCGTCGTACCCGCACGCGATACGCCCGAGCGCGGCGCGGAATTTTTCGTTCTCGACCATCGACGCGAGCGCTGCGAAGTCGTCGCCCTCTTTCGTGCGGCGAGCGCGCGCCAGCATCGAGGTCAAAAGCCCTGGATCGAGATGCGGCAGGCTCGCCCAGAATCCGCGCGCCAGTTCCTGCGCCAGGGTGTGATCGGGATGTTGCGCATTTTCGGGCGCGCGGCCGATCTCGTACATGTGCCGAACGGCGTGCCACGGCGCCCGCTCGCGCGGCAGGCGCGCCATGATATCAGGATGTTCCTGCGCGACGTAAAAACGGTTGAGCGTGTCGAACAGCGCAAACTCGTAGCCCTGTGCCAGCAGGAACGGCTCCCACTCCTGCCAGGTCGGCTCCGACGCAATCGGACTGACCGCTTCGGCAACGATCACCTTGGGCCGGAAGCGTTGCCAGTCGCCGCCGAACAGAACGTCGCTCTCGGCGCCTTCCACATCGATCTTCAGGAAATCGATTTCGCCGACGGCATGGCGCTCGCATAGTGCGGCGAGCGTGATCACCGGCATTCGGAGCGTCTGGTAATCGGTCTTGAAGCTCCGAACGTTTTGCGCCACTTCTTCGCGCGTCGTCGAGAGCCCGTGCAGACGATCGACCAGGTGAAAATCGGCCTCGCCGTTTTCCCGCCCGACCAGACAGCGGCTCACGACGTCGCGCGGGCGCAGCAGCTCATAGAGCGACGCCAGTTCGGATTGCGGCTCGACGACGATGCCCTGCCAACCGCGCTCATAAAACCAGAACGACACGTTATCGGCGACCGGATGCCCTGCGCCGATGTCGATATAGAAGCCAAGCTGTTGTCCGGCGAAGGCAACGGCAAGATGATAGTCTTCCAGGTTTTGCGAGTAAGACAACTCCATCGCGCCCGATCCCCTCCTCAACATAAGCTTGCTGCTGGATGATCCGAGTGGCCCAAGCCGGCCGATGGCAGGGAACGGATGCCCGCCGCCGCATCCCATAGGGGCGAGCCGGCGCCAATCTGTCTGCAAAATACAGGAATTATTGGTCTTATCAGGCATTTTTTGCCCGAATTCCCCGGATTCACCGGTCACTTTAACGGCTTGTTGCGATGCAAACGGCAAATTGCTGCTATGCAAACAAGTCTGTTGCTGTTGGCATCTGGTATACATAATTCGTTTTCAGATAACGAAGCGGAATGGTTCCGCATTTAGAAAAGGGGACTCCTTATGTCCAAGACTGCCTCGATCGGTCTCGTGCCCTCCAGCACCATGTTCGGCCGACTGATGGCCTCCATCGACCGCCTGCTCACCGCCAGCTGCCGCATCGCGGTTCGCAATGGTGACCTGCCTTACTTCGGTCTATGAGCCCTAAAGCTAACAAGTTCCGCGCTTGAGCGCGATCTCGCGAACGACTGTCTGAATGCTTTGATCTGATGCGGCCCCGGATTCCGGGGCCATTTTCTTGTGCAATGCGCTGTCCGCGTTTCCTGGCATCTGCGACAAATCAGCCGGAGCGGCAACCCCACGCATGATCGCAGTTGCTTACTGGCATATCGCATACAAAGATGCGTTCAACGGCGCTCGGTCAAAAAGAGCGCGTTGGGGGGCTGGCCGTGCAGTCCATGAGGGACAGTCAGGCGATGGGGCGACGAACGCCGGCGATTTCGCACGCCGCTCGATTCTTTTCACATCGCCGCCATTGGCCAAAAGGAGCGGATGCCGATCCGCAATGTACCTCCTACAATTCAAGCTTCGGTTGCAGTAATGGAACCGTTGCAGTGGGACGGTCTTGAGTGCGAGAAACACACTCGTGGGCGCTTGCGATGAATCAAGCCGGCATCAGACCGGCGCAACGACACATGGATGGGAGTGAGAACACATGAGATATGCTGGATATCCCGCGTTGGGGACGCTTGCTGCGGTGTTGACCGTCGGAACGGCACCTGCGTTGGCCGCCTGGGAGCCGGTGCGGCCCGTGGAATTCATCGTACCCGCGGGCACCGGCGGCGGCGCCGATCAGATGGCGCGGACGATCCAGGGCATCGTCACCAAGCACAGCCTGATGAAGCAGCCTCTGGTTGTCATCAACAAGTCGGGCGGCGCCGGCGGCGAGGGTTTTCTCGACGTCAAGGGCTCGGCCAACAACCCGCACAAGATCGTCATCACGCTCTCCAACCTCTTCACCACCCCGCTCGCGACGGGCATTCCGTTCTCCTGGAAGGATCTGACCCCGGTTGCGATGCTCGCGCTCGACGAGTTCGTGCTGTGGGTCAATGCCGAAAAACCCTACAAGACCGCCAAGGAATATATCGAGGCGGTGAAGGCGGCGCCGGCCGGCTCGATGAAGATGGGCGGCACCGGTTCGAAGCAGGAAGACCAGATCATCACGGTCGCCGTCGAAAAGGCCACCGGCAGCAAGTTCACCTACATTCCCTACAAGGGCGGCGGCGAAGTCGCCGTTCAGCTGGTCGGCAACCATGTCGATTCGACCGTCAACAATCCGATCGAGGCGGTCGCGCAGTGGCGCGGCGGCAAGCTGCGTCCGCTCTGCGTGTTCGACGCTCAGCCGATGAATTATGACGAGCCGGTCGCGGACGGCAAGAGCTGGAAGGACATTCCGACCTGCAAGTCCGAAGGTCTCGACATGGAATATCTGATGCTGCGCGGCATCTTCATGGGGCCGCGCGCGACCAAGGACCAGGTCGAATACTATGTCGATCTCTTCAAGAAGGTCCGCGCCACGCCCGAGTGGCAGGACTTCATGAAGAGCGGCGCGTTCAATACGACCTTCCTGACCGGGGCCGACTACGCCAAATGGGTCGAGGGCGAGGAGAAGCGTCACGAGACGCTGATGAAGGACGCCGGCTTCCTCGCCTCCGCGGGAAACTGAACAAACGACTGACCACGACGGGCCGCATCACCGACGCCGGGCCTTGCAGGCTGAGGCCTGGCTTCGCATGGAGTATCGATGACCACAGGTTCAAGCAACGCAGGACCCGCCCACCGGCTGGTGGAGGCAGGCGTCACCCTTCTGATCGCCCTGTTCGGCGTGATCGTGATCGCCGGCAGTCTGAAGGCGGGCATCAATTGGGGCGCGGAAGGCCCGCGCGCCGGCTTCTTTCCGTTTTACATCGGAATCTTCATCGTGGCGTCGAGCGCGATCAACCTGTGGAACGGGTTGCGCGACGGCGATGACGGGTTGTTCGCGGAATGGGGACAGCTGCGTCAGGTCATGAGCGTGGTGATCCCGACCGCAATCTATGTCGGAGCCATGCCATTCACCGGGCTTTACGTGGCCTCGGCCGTGTTCATCGCATGGTTCATGCGATGGCTGGGCAAGTATTCGTGGGCCACCGTGCTGGCGGTCTCGATCGGCATGCCCGTCCTCACCTATTTGATTTTCGAGCGCTGGTTCCTGGTGCCGCTCCCGAAGGGGCCGGTCGAAGAGTGGCTTGGCCTTTAACTATCCGCAGCGGCAGGGATCCCGATGGAAGAACTCGTCAATCTGTTTCAGGGTTTCGCGGTAGCGCTGCAACCCTTTAACATCATGGTGATGGTCGTCGGCATCGTGCTCGGCGTGCTGATCGGCGTGTTGCCCGGCCTCGGCGGCGCCAACGGCGTCGCGATCCTGCTGCCGCTGACCTTCAGCATGTCGCCGACCTCGGCCATCATCATGCTGTCCTGCATCTATTGGGGCGCGCTGTTCGGCGGGGCGATCACCTCGATCCTGTTCAACATTCCCGGCGAACCCTGGTCGGTCGCGACGACATTTGACGGCTATCCGATGGCACAGAAGGGCAAGGCTGGCGAGGCCCTGACGGCGGCCTTCACCTCCTCCTTTGTCGGCGCCCTGTTCGCCGTCGTCATGATCACGCTGGTCGCCCCGCTGGTGGCGAGTTTCGCGCTGCAGTTCGGGCCGGCCGAAAAATTCGCGGTCTATTTCCTGGCGTTCTGCAGTTTCGTCGGCCTGAGCAAGGAGCCGCCGTTCAAGACCATCGCCGCCATGATGATCGGTTTTGCGCTGGCTGCGGTCGGCCTCGATTCCATCACCGGACAGCTGCGACTCACTTTTGGCATCACGCATCTGCTCAACGGCTTTGACTTCCTGATCGCCGTGATCGGCCTGTTCGGCATCGGTGAGATCCTGCTGACGATGGAAGAGGGCCTCGCCTTCCGCGGCGGCAATGCCAAGATCAATCTGCGCGTGGTGCTGCAGACCTGGAAGGAATTGCCGGCCTACTGGATCACCTCGCTGCGCTCCTGCCTGATCGGCTGCTGGATGGGCATCACGCCCGCCGGCGCGACCCCGGCCTCGTTCATGAGCTACGGCATCGCCAAGCGCGTCGCCAAGAAGGGCGACAATTTCGGCAAGGGCGAGATCGAAGGCGTGATCGCCCCGGAGACTGCGGCCCACGCCGCAGGCACCGCCGCGCTGCTGCCGATGCTCTCGCTCGGTGTGCCGGGTTCGCCGACGGCGGCGGTGCTGCTCGGCGGCCTGTTGATCTGGGGTCTGCAGCCCGGGCCGATGCTGTTCGTCGAACAGAAGGAATTTGTCTGGGGGCTGATCGCCTCGATGTATCTCGGCAATATCGTTGGCCTGCTCGTCGTCTTGACCTGCGTGCCGGTGTTCGCCGCCATCCTGCGCGTGCCCTTCAGCATCATCGCGCCACTGATCCTGGTGCTGTGCGCCATCGGCGCCTACTCGGTCCACAGTTCGACCTTCGATGTCATGCTCATGCTGGTATTCGGCGTGATCGGCTACCTCCTGAAGAAGTGCAACTATCCGCTCGCGCCGCTGGTGCTCGCGATCGTGCTCGGCGACAAGGCCGAGGAAGCCTTCAGGCAGTCGTTGCTGGGATCCCAGGGATCGCTCGGGATCTTCTTCTCCAACGCATTGGTCAGCACCATCATGGCTCTGGGTCTCGTGGCGCTGTTCTGGTCGCTCATCCAGCAGGGTCTTTCGCACCTTCGCAGTTCGGCCGCATGAGATACTCCGGTGCGAGACGCCGCCCGAGCGGCGGCGCTCTCGTATCCTGTTGTGATGCGCGGCATCGCGCCGGATCAAATCCGGTGAGCATTTTCGCTGGAAAGAGCGCTATCGCCCTAATCTGAAGTGGTTTTCGTGCGCAGATGCGGCCACGCGCCCGGTCAGCGCGTGGTCCCTTTCGCGCCTGCAGCAAGGTTCCGGCCGCATCTGTCAGATAGTGCCACAAATTCCCTCTTGTCTACTGGCATAACATATACCAAAATCGCCCCATCGAGCTGTCGAATAGAACAGCCTGCGGAGGGAAGATGACGGATACAGTTCAAGGAGCAGCGTCCGCCACGGCGGCTCGTGTCAGTGACGCGTACCGCTGGACCCAATTGGCGATCGGGGTCCTCGCCATGGTGATGATCGCGAACTACCAATACGGCTGGACTTTCTTCGTTCCGGACATCCAGAAGCAGTTCGGATGGGATCGGGCCTCGATCCAGTGGGCCTTCACCCTGTTCGTGCTGTTCGAAACCTGGCTGGTGCCGGTCGAAGGCTGGTTCGTCGACAAATACGGCCCGCGCGTCGTCGTGCTGGTCGGCGGCGTGCTCTGCGCCATCGGCTGGGCGATCAACGCCCAGGCGACCACGCTCAACGGCTACTATCTCGGCATGATCATCGCCGGCATTGGCGCCGGCGGCGTCTACGGCACCTGCGTCGGCAACGCGCTGAAATGGTTTCCCGACAAGCGCGGCCTCGCCGCCGGCATCACCGCCGCCGGCTTCGGCGCCGGTTCGGCGCTGACGGTCGCGCCGATCCAGGCGATGATCAAGGATTCCGGCTTCCAGACCACTTTCCTCTATTTCGGTCTCGGCCAAGGCATCATCATCGTCATCCTCTCCTTCCTGATGTTCTCCCCGAAAGCGGGACAGGTGCCGACCGCAACAAACACCAACGTGATCCAGACCCGGCGCAATTACCAGCCGACCGAAGTGATCCGTCAGCCGATCTTCTGGCTGATGTACTTCATGTTTGTGATCGTCGGGGCGGGCGGCTTGATGGTCACCGCCAACCTGAAACCGATCGCGGTCGACTGGAAGGTCGACAGCGTGCCGGTGACGCTGATGGCGGTGACGATGACGGCGGTGACGTTCGCAGCCACGATCGATCGCGTCCTCAACGGCCTGACCCGTCCCTTCTTCGGCTGGATCTCCGACATGATCGGACGCGAGAACACCATGTTCATCGCGTTCGGGATGGAAGGCATCGGCATCTGGGGTCTCTACATGCTGGGTCACGATCCGGTCTGGTTCGTGCTGCTGTCGGGCTTCGTGTTCTTTGCCTGGGGCGAGATCTATTCCTTGTTCCCGTCGACCTGCACCGACACCTTTGGTACGAAATTCGCGACCACCAATGCCGGCCTGCTCTACACCGCCAAGGGCACCGCGGCGCTGCTGGTGCCGGTGGCGAACTACATGCAGCAATCGTCCGGCACGTGGGACAGCGTGTTCATCGTCGCCGCCGGTGCCAACATCCTGGCCTCGCTGCTGGCGATCGCCGTGCTCAAACCGTGGCGCAAGTCCGTCGTCGCGAGATCGCAGCTCGCGGGCTAACCCTCCAGGAACGAATATTTCGGATGTTCAAGACAGCCGCGCTCATCCTCCGGGATGGGCGCGTTTTTTTGTCTGAATCGCCGCTGGCATACCTGATCGATTCAGAAGCGGCATCTTGCGGTCTGCGAAGCTGCCTCGGGGAGGCAGAATGTCAGCAATACTGCCTGTTTTTCCATAGTTGGACGCTCGACTTCCAACAAGAAGCGCGTTGACAATTGGCATTATGTATACCAGAATTGTTCGATACTTCACCAGGGAGGTTGCCATGCAAGTCGGAGATGTCCTGCGCAAGAAGACCGGCCGTGTCGCAACGGTTCGCATGAACGAAACGGTCGCCATTGCCGCGCAACTGATGCGCTCCAGCAATATCAGCGCGCTTGTCGTGAAGGATGTGGTGCGCACCGAGGGCAACACGGCGGTCGGCATGTTCACCGAGCGCGACGTCGTTCGCGCGGTCGCCGAGCATGGCGCGGCCGGCATCAACATGCGCGTCTCGCAATTCATCTCCGTCCAGCAGCTCGTGTCCTGCACATCGACGGACACGCTCGAACACGTCCGTCATCTCATGAACAAGCATCACATTCGGCACGTGCCGGTGATCGACAATTACAGCCTGATCGGCGTCGTCAGCATTCGCGACATCTCGACCGCGTCCGACGATGAGGCTACCCCGTTCAAACTGGCTGCATCAGCCTGAGCCGGTTGGCGAGCCGCCCTGTCGGGGGCCTGTCGCCCCGACGCGGTGCCGACCTACCGATCACGTGCAAACAAGCCACGCCGGAAGCAAGCCTGCCCAACCCGTCTCCGGGCGCCCGAGCGATGCTTCCGCCGCGCGGCCAGCGCGCACACAGGCGACCCGGCTCGCTGGGGCGACCATCCTCATCAAAGGATTCCTCCGCAACCGAGTGATCCAAGCCCCCGCCCCGCTCGTTACCCCCGGGTAAGTTCCCTTGAGCGGCGCAATGGTCCGTGGTTCCCAAGCGATCCGAATGCTGTCAAGAACGCCGCGCTCGACGGCACGATTCCGGTCGGGCTGGAGACCAGGCAACGAAAGGCCCAGGCTGACGGTGGAATGGGCGACCCTGATCGGACGCGTCGCGGACGGTGACCGCGAGGCGTTCCAGCGTCTGTTCGAGCATTTCGCTCCTCGCGTAAAGGGGCTGATGCTGAAGACGGGCGCCAGCAACGATGACGCTGAGGAAATCGCGCAGGAAACCCTGCTGGCGGTATGGCGTAAGGCTGCGCAGTTTGACCCTTTTTCCGCGGGCGCCGCCGCCTGGGTCTATACGATCGCCCGCAATCTGCGGATCGATGCGGTGCGGCGGGCGGCGCGCACAGGCGCCTTCGATAACGATGCCGAGCTCGACTATCTCGTCGATCCTGCCGAACCCGCCGACGACGTCATGGCGCGCGATGACGAGGCCGCCCGGATCGCGAAGGCCCTGTCGAGCCTTTCCGATGAGCAATCCACGGCGATCCGGCTGTCGTTCATCGAGGAACGCCCGCATCCGGAAATCGCGGCCAGTCTTGGGATACCGCTTGGAACGGTGAAATCCAGAATCAGACTGGCGATGAACCGGCTTAGAACCTTGTTGGAAGAAACGAAATGAGTGTGACCCATCACCCACCCGCGGAATTGCTGGCAGGTTTTGCCGCCGGAACCCTCGACGCCGGTGTGCATCTTGCCATGGCCGTTCATGTGTCGGGCTGTTCTGCGTGCCGAGGGCTGGTGCGGGCGGTGGAAGGTGTCGGCGGATCGACGCTGGAGGCCATCGAGCCCATTCCGGTCGACGTCGGCGCCCTCGAGACCGTCATGGCAAAACTCGATCAATCTCCGTCGCCTCGCCGCCCGACCGCCCGCGGTCCGATCGATGACGGGCTGCCGGACATCCTGCAGCGCTATCGAATTGGCCGCCGCCGCTGGGTCGCGCCCGGCGTCAGCATGCAGCCGATCGAATTGCCGGTCGATACAGATTCGCGCGCGTTCCTGCTGCGCTCGGACCCCGGCACGCACATGCTCGAACACACCCATACCGGCATGGAATTGACCTGCGTACTCCGCGGCAGCTTCAGCCACGAGGGCGGCCGGTTCGGCCCCGGCGACTTCGACTTCGGCGACGATACGCTCGATCATCAGCCGACCGTGGGCGACGGCGAACCCTGCCTTTGCCTGGTGGCCATGACCGGCGATCTCCGCATCAACGGTTTTTTCGGGCGCCTCATCGGCCCCTTCGTCCGGCTCTGACAATGAACAGCCGGACGCTCGGGTGATCCATCCGGCTGACGGCATCGTTTCCATCCGGGAGCGCGCCTCAACCCGGGACCATCGGATGAACATCAGGACAGTATCGACCGCCGAGCGCAGGGCTCATCTTTCCGTTCTGATCGCACGCTCCTCCCGAGGCGAGGACGCAGCCTTCTCGGAACTCTACACGTTGACCAGCCGGAAGATGCGCAAGACGATCGGCGTTCTTTATCCGCGCGGTGCCGACATCGAGGACGTCCTGCAGGATGCCTATGTGAAGATCTGGCGCAATGCGCCGAACTTCAATCCGGAACGATCCTCGCCCATCAGCTGGATGTCCGTGATCGCACGCAACACCGCAATCGACGCCCTCCGCCTCAAGACGCTTCCGACCACCGATCTCGACCTGGCGTTGTCGATTCCCGAACCGGTGTCGGATGACGCCGACGATTTCGACTACGAAACCGCCCGGCCGATCGCCGCGAACGCGATCAGCCAGCTGCCGGACGACCGCAGGACGCTGCTCTCGCTCGCCTATATCCACGGTGAAAGCCGCCAATCACTGTCGAAGCGTTTCGGTGTGCCGGTCGGCACCATCAAGACCTGGCTGCGGCGAACGCTGGAAACGGTGCGCACAGACTGCGCAGCGTTCGAGACCCAGGCGGCCGGCGCTGGATAGATCCAATCCGGTCCCAAACCGATAACGCGTCCGTTGCTCTTGGGATCGTTCGCAGTGCGGAACAAACCGCGCTTTTGCATGCTGGCGTTGTCCTGACCAGCCGCCGCGCCCGGTAGACTTTTGCGGGGCGTGACGGCATCCTCGACCCTCGAAATCCGGCGAAACGGCGGCTGGGCAATCCCCGTCGAAATTCGCAGGAAGGGCATTTCCGTCAGGAGCATGCTCGCGGAAACCAGGGGGAGACGATGAAGACGCGATTCACCGAGCTTGTTGGCGTTGAACACCCGATCGTCCAGGGCGGCATGCAATGGGTCGGCCGGGCGGAGCTGGTCGCCGCCGTTTCCAATGCCGGTGCGCTCGGACTGATCACCGCACTGACGCAGCCGACACCAGAGGATCTGACCAAGGAAATCGCGCGCTGCCGCGACATGACCGACAAGCCGTTCGGCGTCAACCTCACCATCCTTCCCGCCATCAAGCCGCCGCCCTATGCCGAATATCGCCAGGCCATCATTGAGGCCGGCATCAAGATCGTGGAGACCGCCGGGAACAAGCCGCAGGAGCATGTCGACGAGTTCAAGAAGCACGGCATCAAGATCATCCACAAATGCACCAGCGTCCGCCACGGCCTGTCGGCGGAGCGGATGGGCGTCGATGCCATCTCGATCGACGGCTTTGAATGCGCCGGCCATCCCGGCGAGGACGACACGCCCGGCCTGATCCTGATCCCGGCCGCCGCCGACAAGATCAAGATCCCGATGATCGCCTCGGGCGGTTTTGCCGACGGCCGCGGACTTGTCGCGGCGCTCGCGCTCGGCGCCGAGGGCATCAACATGGGCACGCGCTTCATGTGCACCAAGGAAAGCCCGATCCACCAGTTGGTCAAGGAGCGCATCGTCGCCAATGACGAGCGCGAGACCGAGCTGATCTTCCGCACCATGCGCAACACCTCGCGCGTCGCCAAGAACGCGATCTCGACCAAGGTGGTGCAGATGGAGAAGGCAGGCGCGAAGTTCGAGGACGTGCGCGAACTCGTCGCCGGCGCCCGGGGCAAGATGGTCTACGCCACCGGCGATGCCGACGAAGGCATCTGGTCCGCCGGCCAGGTTCAGGGCCTGATCCACGACATCCCGACCTGCGCCGAACTGGTCTCACGCATCATGCGCGACGCGGAAGCCATCATCCGCAGCCGTCTCGAAGGCATGGTGTCAGGCGCGCAGCGCCAGGCGGCGGAATAAGCCGCGTCACGCACGACAGTTGACCCGTCACCCCGAGGCGGCCGCGCGCAGCGCGGCCCTCGAAGGGCGGACGGCCACCAGCCGGGCCGCATATCCTTCGAGGCTCGCTGCGCTCGCACCTCAGGATGACGGTCTGGGGACATCCATCACCCGTCAAACGAAGCAATCAGCTGGAATAAGCATATGAAAGCCTATGTCTACGGCGCCAACGGCCCCGAAATCACCGACGTCGCAAAACCCGCGCCGAAAGGCACGCAGGTGCTGGTGAAGGTCCATGCCTGCGGCCTCAACCGCGCCGACCTCGGCATGACCAAGGGCCATGTGCATGGCGCGGCCGGCGGCGTCGGCACCGTGCTCGGCATGGAATGGGCGGGCGAAGTTGTCGAACTCGGCCCTGACGCCAGCGGCGTCAAAGTCGGCGACAAGATCATGGGCTCCGGCGGTTCGGCGTTCGCCGAATATACGCTGGCCGATCACGGCCGGCTGTTCCGCGCGCCCTCGAACATGAACTTCGAGGAAGCGGCCACCCTGCCCGTCGCGCTCGCCACCATGCACAACGCGGTCGTCACGGCCGGCGCGCTGCAGAAGGGCCAGACCGTGCTGATCCAGGGCGCCAGCTCCGGCGTCGGGCTGATGGCGATGCAGATCGCGAAATTGAAGGGCGCAAAACTCGTGGTCGGCTCGTCCACCGATGCCATGCGCCGCGGCCGGCTGAAGGAATTCGGCGCCGATCTTGCGATCGACTCCGGGGACCCCGGCTGGGTCGATCAGGTGCTGCAGGCCACCGGCGGCGAGGGCGTCGACCTGATCGTCGACCAGGTCTCGGGCCCGGTCGCCAACCAGAACCTGAAGGCCACCAAGGTCAAGGGCCGCATCGTCAATGTCGGGCGGCTCGGCGGCACCCATGGCGATTTCAATTTCGACCTGCATGCCGCCCGCCGCATCAACTATATCGGCGTCACCTTCCGCACCCGCACCATCGAGGAAGTCCGCGAGATCTTCGACGAAGTCCGCAAGGACATCTGGGACGCAGTGGAATCGCGAAAACTGCAGCTGCCGATCGACAAGGTCTATCCCTTCGCCGAGATCGGCAAGGCGTTCGAACACATGGAAGCCAACAAGCACCTCGGCAAGATCGTGGTGGCGATGTAGGCGATGACGCTGCGCCGTGTGCTCGCGATCGTGGGGCGGATTAGCGCTGCCTCAGTTGAAATGCCGCGGGATTCGCACGCCGGGCCTCTGCCAGCATAGCGTCTACGGAAAGATCAATGTGATTGGTGAGACGCCAGATCCCCGGGGAGTGACGGCAAGTTTGCCATCGTGATCCAGAACGATGGGCTGGTCGGATATGCCTACCTTCTGGATTTTCAGGGCGATATCTGCAGCGACGTCTGGCTTTACAAGCGGTGTACTGCTCCGGACGTACCCGATGGCACGATCCAAATGGTGCCTCCTTCGCAAAATCCATTGGAACATGTCCGAAATTCCTCGGGGTTTCGATTTCCTTACTCCTCCGCAGACATCAACTTAGACTGGTCTTGCGAAGATGGGGGGGGCGTTTGGCGCGAATATTGATACAAAAGCAATAAAGAAAGGGGACAAACCACGCTGGGCCCTTTTGGCGAGAAGAGATGGACCTTTGGCCAAGTCTTTAGATGAATTTGGGATTAGCTAGTCTAGCGGTTGGATTGGCGTCTCGATATTCGCCCTCTTGTTTGAGATGCAGCGGCGGATTGCACTTTGGCTGAGCAGCGATGTGCTAAATATCCGAATACTCGCGGTCACGAGCGGGATGCTGGATAGTGAGAATAACAACTTCCCCGGCCTTGTCGTCGGTCGTGTAATAAACCACATATCGATATCGGCGCGTTAGCAGCTTCCGGACGCTCGGTAGCTCCTGTTGCCGTCCAATTTGCGGAAACAAGACCAAACTCTGAAGCGATTCGAGGATCGAGTCCCTGACGCGGAGCGCGGCTTGCGGATTGTGCTCGCGGATATAGTCGGCAATGTCACCCAGGTCGCGGACTGCGCGCGGGGTGAAGCGAAGCTTCATTGCTCAAAGCGACGAAACGCGTCTTCGACCTCGGCATCAGTTGCGAATTGGCGTCGCTTGGCCTGCGCGAGGCCCTCCAGAACGGCGGGAAGGTGCTCAGCATCGATCTGCTCCGGCTCTCCCTGAATGCCGCTGAGCGTAAGCATGGCGAGCGCGATTTCGTCCTGGCTGTCTGGAGGTAAGCGCCGCACTGCTTCCAAGGCTTTTTCGAGCAATTTTGTCATGAAGAGAGGATATGGCCGAACTGGCCAAAATGGAAGGGATTGTAGACCGATCAGCGAACCGCATTCAGCCCCTCGCGCGAGGCCTGCCGCGCCTGTTGACCACCGCCGCAATCGCCAATCCCGAAATGGCGGCGGTGCCGACCCAAATCAAAAAATCGCTCCATCGGCCGGCCACGCCCAAAGCGAGGCCGGGTATCAATGCAGCGAGCAAGAGTGCTCGCCGCAGGCCGGGCCGCGCGGAGATGGTGCCGCGGCGCTTCGGGTCGGCCGCCGCAAGCCGCGCGATGCAGGCGGCGCTGAATAGCGCGCAAACCAGGCCCATCCAGCCGAGCAACATCATTCGGCGGACTGCGTAAAAGGGCCGGCACTGAACCGAGCCGGCTCGCGGGATCGGAGCGCCAGGACGGCCGAAACGACGCAGGCGATGCCGCCAAGCGTGACCAGAAAATCCATCACCGGCACCGCGTCTTGCCCGCTTGCCAAGGCCGCGCGCCAGCCGGGGCCATCGGCCGCGGCGCGCAGCAGCGGCAGTGCCGCGAGCAGGATACCGGTGGCACCGAACAAGAGCGGCGGCACCCGTTCGACGAACCGCATCCCCACCGCCGGGACCAGCGCGAGGGCTGCGGCGACCAAAAACACCGTCGGCGTCCAGAACACGGTCGTGAGCGACGGCAGGCTGATGAAATAGCCGGCAGCAGCAGCCGCCATCGCAAACGGCAGGCCGCCGCCCACCCACGCCGTCATGCGGCCGAGCGCACGCCAGCCGCGCTGGCCGTCGCGCCGCCTTACCCACAGGTTCAATCCGCTCCACGCGACGTAAGCGCTGGCAGCGCCGAGCGCGAACCACACCGCGCGCGACCACCAGCCGGCGAAACTGCCGAAGTGGACCGGGCTGATCAGGCCGAGCAGCGACGCACCCAGCGACGGTTTTGTGCCGACGATCGGCCGCTCCCGGATCAGTTCGCCGGTTGCGCCGTTGTAGATCAGGCGCATCGCCGTGAGTTCGCCGTCGCGCGGCGCCGGGAAGATCGTGATCCGCGAATCTGCACGACCGCGGTTTTCCCACGCCGCGATCAGCAGCGGCGCGGCGGCGCGCCGACGGGCATCGGACAGGATGTCGTCGATGCCGGCGATCGCGGCCGGGCGCGCGTCGACATCGCGCGTCCCGTTCAGCGTCGTGACCATCTCGCGCACGTCGCCCTTGAACGCGATCTTCGCCAGCATGGGAAGCGCGACGGCGATGGTGAAGCTGAGATAGGCGCCGGTGAAGGCGAGCACGAAGGCGTGCGGCAGCGTCCACGTCCCCGCGACGGAATGCAGGTCGCGCAGGCCGACCAGCCGTTCGCGCCCGCGCAGCAGGAAGATGTCGCGAAACAGATGCCGGTGCATCAGGATGCCCGAGACCGCCGCCACCAGCATGGCGAGGCCGAGAATGCCGGTCAGGATCAGCCCCCACGGATTGGGCACGTGCAGCCGCACATGAAGGTCAACGTAAAAACGTCCAAGCGCGGTATGGGGATCGTTGGCGGCGAGGTCCCTGCCAAAACCCTCGTCGCGCGAGATGACGCGGCCGCCCGGTCCGATCGTGTACAAAACTCCGCGCTCGCGGCGTGCGCCGTCGACCATCTCGTCGGCATGAAAGAATGCCAGCAGATTGCCGGCCGGCGTCGTCCGCAACGAAAGATCCTCGCGAAACGCCTTGGGCGTTTCCGCCTCCAGCCGCGTAAGCAAGGCCGTGAGCGGCTGGCTCATCGGCTCGCTGGTCCCGAGCCGACCGCCCGACCAGGTCTTGATCTCGTTGGCGAACACCGCGGCCGTGCCGGTCACGATCACGGCATAGAGCAGCAGGCCCAGTACCGCGCCCGCCCAGCCATGGACCGCCACCAGCGTCTTGGTTTCGCGCGCCTTCAGGTTGATCACGGCTTCTCCACGAGGCCCAAATCGCCTCAACTGGACAGGATGGCACGTAACGCGACGAGATGAATGGCGGCCACCGCCGTCATCACGATCGCGACGCGACCGATACGGCGGTCCAGCAACGCATAGAAGAAGATGCATCCCCAGATCGCCGGCATGAAGAACAGTGGCAAGGCGATGTGATCCACGCCCGCGCTTCCCTTCGGCACCCAGAACGGCATCACTGCGATGATGAGCGCTGTGAGCGCCAGCGCGCACGGCCCGGCCAGAAGCGCTCTGATCCAAGGCTGAAGGTGAGCGGATTGCGCTGCGCCGGGCTGCATGGGTACCAAGACCGAAGTGCCCCCCCTAGAAGTTGAACGTGGTGGACAATAGGTAAGTCCGCGGCGCGCCGAGCGTCAGCACGCTGCTGTAGGCAGACGCCCAATACGCCTTGTTGCCCACGTTCTCGATATTGGCGCGCACCACGATCGGCTTGCCGTTCCACGGCGACACGAATGTGTATCGCGCGCCGATATCGACCCTCGTCCATTCGGGCAACGAAACCAGGTTCGCCGCGTCATAATATTGCGAACCGTTGTAGATTACGCGTCCGGTAAAGGTCAGGCCGGGCACAAACCAGGTATCCCATTCGGCGCCAATACTGGCGGTGACGGCCGGAACGCCAATCGCAGTCTTGCCATCGGTATTGCTCCCGTTGGCCGCTCTCGGCGTATCGACCTGCTTCCCCTCGATCAACGCCACGCCACCTAGCACGCGTATCTCCGGTGTAATTTCACCGAACACATTGAGTTCGACACCGCGATTGCGTTGCTTGCCGTTCGGAAGCTGATACTGCACGTTGCCAATAAAAGTCGAAACGATGCTTCGCTGCTCGATCTCGAAGATGCTCACGGTAGTCGTCAGGCGGCCGGTATCGACCTTCATACCGGCTTCGGCCTGTCTCGTCTTGGCCGGCGGGAAAACATCGTTTCGGTTCTGGAATTGTGTACCCGTCACGATGTGCGGTGTCTGCAGACCCTCTACGTAATTTGCGTAAAGCGAGATGTTCTCAAGTGGTTTCACAACGAGAGCGTAGGCGGGCGTCAACACGGACGCTTCCTGAAACGGCCTGCTGCCTGCACCGCCGGGAAGATAGTTTGTGACCTCGCTCCCCGCCGTCTGGTTACGCGCCCCGATGGTGAATTGAACGCGCTTGTTGAACAACGACATGGTATCCGCAATGCCGACGCTTTCGAGCTGCACATTGGTGCGCTGGTTGGCGGCCAACGTGTTGAAGACCGGTTGAGCCAGGTCCGTCGGCTCATTGTAGAGATTCCAGTACAGCACACTCTGATTTGCTGGCGGTGTCGGGGCGGTCAATACCCGCTGCCGATAGGTTCGATCGTTGATCGAATAATTCATGCTCACCGCATGGTTGACCGGGCCGGCATCGACATTGGCGCGAAGCCCGGCTTCGCCGGCATAGGTTTCAAACCGCTCGCTTCCGGCCAGCGGGTTTGACCGCAGGCCACCGAGCTGGAATGACCCGGTGTTGGCGCCCGCCGCGACATTCGAGATGATCGGCGATGGATATTTATAGTTGATGTTGCTGTCGTGGTATCCGAACGCGCCATAGGCCGTCAGCCAGTCCAGGACGTCCACCTCGCCGCGCGCGGTCGTGAAGAAATCGGTCGGCTCGTAGTAGGCCCACGGCACCTGAAAATTGGTTGCGGCCTTGGGCGGTGGGGGCAGGATCGGGGAAGCGAGCGAGAAGAAGCGCAGCGGCGGTTTGAGCACATCGGCCTGATAGCCGATGTCGGCTTCGAAGCGCGCGTTCTCGCCGCGATAATCGAGCTCCAGGACCGCGTTTCCGAATTCGTCTTTCTGTCGATTCCACGGGGTATTGCCGTTGGCATAGGTGCTGTTGAGCCTGATGCCCCACTCCTTATGCTCGCCGTAGCGCCGGCTGACATCGATATTCTCGCCGAACTGCGATCTGGACGAATAGGTTCCCGTCAGTCGGGTGATATCCACGTCGGGCGCATGCTTGGTGATGAGATTGACCGTGCCGCCGACCGCACCGCCGCTGGAAGCGCCGGTGCCGCCGATTGTCATGCCGTTGAGCACGGCGCTCGGGCCCTTCAGGACCTCCACGCGCTCGATGAAATTTGCGCCGGTGGAATAATAGGGCGCAATTCCCGGAAGACCATTGAGGGCAAAATCGCCGCTGTCGAAATAGAAGCCGCGGATGAAAAGACTGTCGGCACCGCCGCCCGCCGCCTGGACGACGCGAACCGACGGATCGTTGGCCAGCACGTCGCGGATCGTCCGCGCCTGCTGGTTGGCGATCAGTTCCGCCGTGTAGCTGGTCTGATTGAAAGGCGTATCCATCACGCCGCGGTTGCCAAGCAGGCCGAGACCGCCTCCGCTCGCGACCTGGCCGCCGGCATAGGGCCTCGACAGCGCACCAACGTTGCCGGTCGCCGGCACCAGATAGGGAACGGGCTCCTCGCGGCGCGGCGTCGACCCGGCCGCATTGGGCTGCGCGCGCGAGACCGACGTCTGCGATCTCTTTGCCGCGGGTCGCGCGCGTTGCTGCGCCGGAGCCTCCACGGTTACGGGTGGAAGAGCCGACTGCGCGAACGCCTTCTCGCGACCCGTGATGTTCAGAGAAAGTGCGATATAGCCGGCCGTGCTCAACGCGACGGCACGCATGACAACGCTAGACGAGTTTGCAAATTTCATTCTGTCACCCAGCTCCCACGAACCCGTTCTAGCTCGCGGAGTGGAATGAGGGATTAGAAGCCATCTAAGATGGCGACGTGTATCGGCGAAAGATTTCGCCTGTATCTGCAACGCAACGTCGTCGGTTGTGCACGCAAGTTCTGCGCGAAATCTTCCAGGCGTTCTAATTTCTCACGACCGGCGATGCGTGCAAAATGAATGCAGCCGCGCTTCATCGATCGCAGAAGTACGATGATCGAGATGGCGGGCCGCGCGAGCACCGCGGCTCGCCGGCGCGCGAATTGCCGAAGCGGATCGCAAACCAGGCCGCTTCGCATAGACTAGTCCAACGGACGCTCGGTTACGTCGAGAATCGATCCGACGCCCTGCCGCAGATCGCTCATCGCCGCGCCTTCCAATGCGAAGGCGCAGAGCGAACGGCCGGTGATGTCGTAGACGTGACCAAACGAGTGCGTGGCAGGCGGTGCTTCCGGCTGCGCCGTATCGATCAGGGCGACCCAGTGGCGGCCTTCCGCCACCTCGGGCAGCGTGAACGGCACGACGTCGTGATGGGCGTTGAAGACGAGCAGCAGCGTCGCGTCCGATCCGCGCCGCTGGATGCCGCTTTCCTGCGCGCGGCCATCGAGCAGCATGCCGAAGCAGCGGGCGTTGCCGTCCTGCCACTGTTCGATCGTCATTTCCGTGGCCGCGGGTGTCATCCATGTAACATCGGTGACGTCGAGCTCCTCGTTACGCGAGCCGACCAGGAAACGGCTGCGGTAAAGAATCGGGAACGCCTTGCGCGTGGCGATCAATCGGCGGGTGAACTCCCGCAGCGCCCGGCCGCGCGCCGATATCCCGAGCCAGTTCGGCCAGTTGATATCGTTGTCCTGCGCATAGGAATTGTTGTTGCCGTTTTGCGTATGACCGAACTCGTCACCGGCCAGCAGCATCGGCGTGCCGTGCGACAGCAGCACGGTCGCGAGCAGGTTGCGCTTCTGCCGCTCGCGCAGTTCGAGGATATCGGGGTCGTCGGTCGGGCCTTCCACGCCATGATTCCAGGAATGGTTGTTGGAATGGCCGTCGCGATTGTCTTCGCCGTTCGCCTCGTTATGCTTGTCGTTGTAGGATACGAGGTCGTTGAGATTGAACCCGTCATGGGCGGTGACGAAATTGATGCTGGCCCATGGCTTGCGGCCGCGCTTGTTGAAGAGATCGCCGGATCCCGAGATGCGCTTGGCGAGGTCCGGCAGAACGCCGGCATCGCCCTTCCAGTAGCTGCGCACGGTATCGCGGAACTTGTCGTTCCATTCCGCCCATCCCGGCGGAAACTGGCCGACCTGGTAACCGCCCGGCCCGATGTCCCAGGGCTCGGCGATCAGTTTGACGCCAGACAATACCGGGTCCTGCCGGCATGCATCGAGAAAGCCGCCGCCTTCGTCGAAACCGTAGGGCTCACGCGCGAGAATGGTGGCGAGGTCGAAGCGGAAGCCGTCGACCCGCATCTCGGTCGCCCAGTAGCGCAGCGAATCCGCCACCATCTGCAGCACGCGCGGGTGCGAGAGATTGACCGTGTTGCCGGTGCCGGTGTCGTTGATGTAGTAGCGGCGCTGGTCCGGCAGGAGCCGGTAATAGCTGGCGTTGTCGATGCCCTTGAACGACAGCGTCGGGCCCAGTTCGTTGCCCTCGGCGGTGTGGTTGTAGACCACGTCGAGGATCACTTCGAGACCATTGGCATGAAACTGGTTGATCATGGTCTTGAATTCGCTGGCCCCGTCGGTGCGCAGATAACGGGTTTCGGGCGCGAAGAACCCGATAGAATTGTAGCCCCAATAGTTTCGCAGCCCCTTCTCGACCAGATAGCTGTCGTCGATGAAGGAATGGATCGGCAACAATTCGACGCTGGTGACGCCGAGCGAACGCAGGTAGGTCGGGATCGCAGGATGCGAGAGGCCTGCGAACGTGCCGCGGTCGGACTCCGGAATCAGCGGGTGGCGCTGGGTAAAGCCCTTGACGTGCATCTCGTAGATGATGGTCCGGGCCCATGAAGTTTCCGGCTTGCGGGACGTCCCCCAGGTGAACGCCGGATCGATGACGCGGCATTTGAGCATGCAGGGCGCACTGTCGCGGTTGTCGAAGGACTTGTCCTTGTCGGGATGGTCGATCTGGTAGCCGAACAGCTCCGGGGCCCATTTCAGCTCGCCCACGAGCTGTTTTGCATAAGGATCGATCAGCAGCTTGTTCGGATTGAACCTGTGACCCGCATCGGGCTCATAAGGTCCGTGCACCCGATAGCCGTAGACGGTGCCGGGCCGCGCGGTCGGCAGGTAGCCGTGCCAGACTTCATCGGTATATTCGGGCAGGTCGAAGCGCTCGATTTCGTTCTCGCCCGCCTCGTCGAAGATGCAGAGTTCGACCCGGGTGGCGCTTGCCGAGAACAGCGCGAAATTGACCCCCAGCCCGTCCCACGTCGTGCCCAGCGGAAACGGCTTGCCTTCGCGGATCGTGGAGCGTCGCAATGCCATGGCGGCGCCGAGCAGCGACTGGTTCGGTGATGGCTTGATCGGTTTCATGTGGCTTACCCCTGCTGCAGGGCAACCATCCGGCAGGGCGATCGGTTCCAAGACATTCGGAATATTGGCGGGGGCCACCCGCTCACCGCGGCTCGCCTGAAGATCCTTGCCGCAGCATCGCCGGCCGGTCGAGCGCGGGCCCGGCAACCGGCCCTTCTCCGCGGCAGCAACCGATGCTCCAAATGAGCGGAGGGACTTTGCGGCGAAACCGCCAATTTTCAACCCGATGCCTGCGGCGCGCCACGGCCGCTTCGACAGGCTTGCAGCGCGCTGATTTCCCGGAACGACACCAGACGGCGCTGCGCCTCGTCCCACAACACGAGCTTTACGCACTGGAAGCTCTGCCAGAGCGTGATGCGGCCGACCTCGCGCAGTTCGGGGTGGTCGCGCAGGACGCGCGGCAGCCGGTAATAGGGAATGCGGCTGGAGAGATGATGCACGTGGTGAACGCCGATATTGGCGGTGAACCAGCGCAGCAGCGCCGGCAATTCATAATGCGAACTGCCATGCAGCGCCGCCTGCTGCAGGCTCCAGCCCGCGTTGCGGTCCCACATCGTGTGCTCGAACTGGTGCTGAACATAGAACAGCCACACCCCGGCGGTGCCGGCCAGCAGCGTGATAGGAAGGTGCACCAGCAAGAATGCCTTGATGCCAATGAGCCATGTCAGCGCGACGACGACGGCGGCGATGGCGAGGTTGGTCACCATCGCGCTCGCCCAGGGTTGCCACCCCTTGCGCATGAGCGCCACTGGCGGCATGCGCTGTTGCAGCAGAAACAGGTAAGCCGGCCCGATCCCGAACATGACCAGCGGATGGCGATACAGCCGGTATTTGAGGCGGCCCCACACCGACATCGCCTGATATTCGCGCACGGTCAACGTATCGAGATCGCCGATGCCCCGGCGATCGAGGTTGCCGGTGGTGGCGTGGTGGATCGCGTGCGTGTGGCGCCAGCAATCGTAGGGCGTCAGCGTGAGCACGCCGAGGACGCGACCGACCCAGTCATTCGCCAGACGGCCGGCAAAGAAGGCGCCATGCCCGCAATCGTGCTGGATCATGAACAGGCGGACGAGAAAGCCGGCAGCCGGGATCGCGATCAGCAACGAAGCCCAGGCATGGCCGATCTGGTACGCAAACCAGGCCGCGGCCCACAACACGACGAGCGGCAAGGCCGTGATCGCGATCTCGCCGACGCTGCGCCAGCGGCTGGGCGTGCTGTAGCCGCTGATGATGCGCTGCCAGCGGCGCGCGTCGTGGATTTCATCGCTGGCGGCGCGCGAGTGAGGCGGGCCGCAACCCTCCTGCCCGTCCGATGGCAGACCCGTTGTGTGTTGCAAGAAAAACCCTTCTGACGGTGCAGCGTGAGATCGCGGCACCTGAGGCATCGGTGCCGTCGTCCGCTGATCGATGCTGGAGGAAGGGTCTGAATTCCGCGCGCCGGTCGGTGGGTAACGCAAAACAGCCCAGCCGTTCGGCCAAGTGTCGATACACGGATATGGACACGAATGGCGGCGGCGTCAAGCACGGGAAACTACGCGTCATGACCGTCGCATCGTCAATCCGCGCCGCGGGCTGACATTCGCCTAGCGCTTGTTGGGAACCCAATTGTAAGCCTTGGCGCAGGCTCCGCCCATCAGCATCGCACGCTCGCCGTCACTCAGCCGGGTGGTCTTCAGGAACGGCTCGACCGCCTGTTCGTAGTTGACGACGGCGAACGCCCGCGTCCAGTCGGTGCCCCACAGGCAGCGCTCAAACCCCCAGGCGTCGAACACGCGGGCCAGCGGATCCCAGATATCGGGGAACGGATAAGGTTCGCGCGACAGCGTGCAGGCGCCGCTGACCTTGATCACGCAATTCGGACGCCTGGCGAGGTCGAGCACTTTGGGAAGATTGGCCCAGGGATCAAACGGCTCGCCCGGCGCCGGCCGCACCCGCGGCTGCAGCAGCCCGAGATGGTCGATGATGAACCGCGTGTCGGGATGGCGGTCGATCAGCGTGATCCCCGCATCCAGATTGTCCCAGCACAGAATGTTGAGCGGAAAATCGTAGCGCACCGCGGCGCGGGCGATGCGGTCGAGGCCAGGGTCGTCCGCCGCGCGCTTCTCCTCCTTCCGCAACATGACGCGAACGCCTACCGCGCCCGGCGTTTTCTTCCATTCCGCCACCACGTCGGCCACGCCGGGATCGTCGGGATCGAGCGGCCTGACGATCGCCATCCTGTCGGGATGCGCCCGCTGCACCTCCACGGCATAGCTGGAATCGTATCGATACAGCGAAAACGCCGAGATGAAGATCGCGCCGTCGACGCCGACTTTGTCCATGGCCGCCACCATCTCGTCGCCAGTGACGTGGTCCGGCCAGTTCGGCACCGAACGCCACGGCCGTTTCGGCGTGTTCGCCTCATAGGCATGGACCTGGGAATCGATGATCATCGCCGCCTCCGCTGTGATGCGCTTTGCCGATGATTTTGGCCGAAGCCGAGGATGCGTGTCCAGACGGCGCGAACGCTGTGCTGCAATGCGCTTGGTACCCCGCGAGTGCAGACACATGCCAGGTCGCGATCGCCGGGCTTGCCGCCTAGCTAAAGTTCCGGCGCGACAGCACCAGGCCGCATGCTGGATATGGCCGCCTGCGGCGTATGACATCACGTTAGGGGTCAACGTAGCGCCCAATGATGCGGCCGTTCTGATCGAAGCAACTCGAACCTGCTCCTGCTAATGAATGGCAACTGCGCTGCCATCTGCCAGCTTTAATCTTGAACCTGCCCCTGCTACACCGCCGCGCATGACCAGCACCCCATCCACCAAAACCAACGTCGCGGCGATTTCCATCCTTGCCAGCGCCGCCATGGCGATCGCGAAATTCTCCGTCGGCGTTGCGATCGGCTCGCTCGCGCTGATCTCGGAAGCCTTGCACTCGTCCGTCGACGTGATTGCCACCATCATCACCTGGCTGGTGGTGCGGGTGTCGGACGCGCCGGCGGACAAGGAGCATCATTACGGCCACGGCAAGTTCGAGAGCCTTTCGGCGCTGTTCGTCATTGCCCTGCTCTACGTGCTGGCCGGCGGCATTCTGGTCGAATCGTGGAGCCGACTGAGCGAGGGCTCGCCGCCGCCGACGATCTCCGCGATCGCCTTCGCGGTGCTGGCGGTCGACATCGTGGTGAATTTCTGGCGCGCGCGGGCGCTGCATCGCACGGCGCGCGCCACCCACAGCCAGGCGCTGGCGGCGGATGCGCTGCACTTCGCATCCGACGTGCTCGGTTCGGCCGCCGTCATCATCGGGCTGGTGCTGACCGGCCTCGGCTATTCCTGGGGCGATTCGGTCGCGGCGATCGCGGTCGCTGTGATGATATCGGTCCTCGGCCTGCGGCTCGGACGCTCGACCATCGAAACGCTGCTCGACCGTGCGCCCGAGGGGGTGGCGGAGAAGGCTGCTGCGGCGATAACGGCGGTGCCAGGCGTCGTCAGCGTCGAGCGGCTGCGCGCCCGGATGGTCGGGTCGACCACCTTCATCGACGCCATCGCCAACGTGCCGCGCACCTATCCAATCGACCGCGTCGAGGCGATCAAGCAAAACGCGCAGCAAGCCGTTCGCGGCGTTCTCGGCGATGCCGACCTCACTTTCACGGCGGTGCCGGTGGCGCGCGACAATGAGAGCGTGCGCGAACGCATCATGGTGATCGCGCGCAATTCCGGCCTCGCGGTCCATCACGTGACGGTTCACGATCTCGGCGGCCGGCTGACCGTCTCGATCGATCTCGAAGTCGAAGGCGACATGCAATTGTCCGCCGCCCACGACATCGCCCATGAGCTTGAACGCAACATCCGCGAGGATTTCGGCGAGGACGTCGAGGTCGACACCCATATCGAGCCGCTCGAACCCGAACTGCCGCACGGCACCGACGCTACGCCCGAGCGCGTCGAGGCCATCAGGGCGGCGCTGTCTCGCTTCGCCGCCGACGGGGCCATCCACGATATCCATAACGTGCGGGTGCGCGACACCAACGCCGGCGAAATCGTCAATTTCCATTGCCGCGCTACGCCGTCGATGAGCGTGATCACGGTGCACGACAACGTCGACGAAATCGAGCGCGCGTTGCGCCGCGCGTTCCCGACCATCAAGCGCGTGATCAGTCACGCAGAGCCGTCGCGCGCGTAAAATTCGCCGACCTGTTCCCGTTTCGGACTCGCCCGTGCACGCCTTAATTCGCGTTGGACAACATTTATTTTCAATTAACGAATCGTTGACACTCGACAGCCCCAAAAATCTGGATTCAAATCAGGTTGATTCGGAATGACGCGGGGTTCCTTCCGGACAAGGTGCAAAAGAGCCTTCGGCGGGGGTCTAAAGCATGGCGCGCGCGCATGCGGCGAACGCGTACGTCCAATCCGACTCGATCAAGGGATTGGCGCAATCGATCGCAAAGCCTGCCTATCACCGGCTGCTGACCGCCGAGCCGGCGCTTCGCCGCGCCGTGCCGACCCTCATCATCGCCTTCCTCATCACCATCTGCCTGGGCGCTTTCGTGCAGGTGATCGACCAGAGCCGGCAGAAGCGCGCCGCCATGAAGCGCGACCTCTCCGCGCTCACCGACCTCCTGGCCGAGCGCCTCGACCGCCTCGGCTCCATCCGGCAGGACCGCACCACCAATATCGAGCGGCTGCAGAGCCTGCTGCCCGACCTGATGCCGGGCTGGGGCGTCGTCACCGGCCGCCATGTCATCATCACCGGCACCGATCACCGGATTCTGGCCCGCCTCCCGACGGAGGGCGGCCTTGGCGACAGCGATCGGGTGCTTGACATCATCAGCACCGCGCAGCTGCTCACCACCCCCGGCCAGCAGGGCGTCGTTACAGACATGACGCTGCCGGACGGCGCCGGCGCCATGGCGATCTCACGGCTGATCAAGTCGTTGCCTGGCCAGGTCATCGTGATCCAGGAAAAGAACGAGCCGGTATGGGGCTCCGACGCCGCCCTGTCGGTGACGTTGTCGGCGACCACCGGCTTCGTCGTACTGATCCTCGGCTTCGCCTTCCACTGGCAGTCGACGCGCGCCCGCGAGGGTGACCTGATCAACGACGCGGTGCGCGGCCGGATCGACACCGCGCTCAACCGCGGCCGCTGCGGCCTGTGGGACTGGGATCTTTCGCGCGGCAGGATCTTCTGGTCGGCGTCGATGTTCACCATGCTGGGGCTGGACAGCCGCAACGACCTGCTCACCTTCGGCGAGGTCAACGCGCTGGTGAAGTCGGACGATATCGACCTGTTTGCGATCGCCGACCAGATGATCGCCGGCGAGCTCGACCACATCGACCAGACGTTCCGCATGCAGCACACCGACGGCCACTGGATCTGGCTCCGCGTGCGCTGCGAGCTCAGCCACACCTCCGCCGACGGCGGCTTGCACCTGATCGGCATCGCCGTCGACATCACCGAGCAGAAGAGCCTCGCCGAGAAGACCGTGGAAGCGGACTTGCGGCTGCGCGACGCGATCGAGACCATCCCGGAAGCCTTCGTGCTGTGGGACGCCGAGGACCGCCTCGTGCTGTGCAATTCGCATTTCCAGCGCCTGCACAAGCTGCCGGACACGGCAGTGACCCCCGGCACCTCCTATGAGACGGTGATCGAGGTCGGCAGCATGCCGGAAGTCCGCACCCGTCTGCAGGAGACCGGCGTCCACGCGCCGGGCGCCCGCACCTTCGAGGCGCAGCTCGACGACGGCAGCTGGCTGCATATTTCCGAGCGCCGCACCAAGGACGGCGGCTACGTCTCGGTCGGCACCGACATCACCCGCATCAAGGAGCACGAGCAGAAGCTGATCGAGAACGACAGCCGCCTGCGCGCCAACGTGCTCGACCTCAAGCGTTCGCAGGCCGAGCTTGCCGACCTCGCCGAGAAGTACTCGCAGGAAAAGAACCGCGCCGAGGAAGCCAACCAGGCGAAATCGAAGTTCCTCGCCAATATGAGCCACGAGCTGCGCACGCCGCTGAACGCCATCATCGGTTTCTCGGAGATCATGGGCAGCGGCATGTTCGGCGTGCTCGGCTCCGACAAGTATCAGGAGTACTGCCACGACATCCTGACATCGGGGAAATACCTGCTCGAGGTGATCAACGACATCCTCGACATGTCGAAGATCGAGGCCGGCCGCATGAAGCTGGACAAGGAGCAGCTCGACCTGTCGAAGATCCTGGCGGAGTCGGTCCGCGTGGTCTCGGGACGCGCCGAGGACAAGCACCTGACGCTGGACGCCGATATCGAAAGCACCATCTCGGTGACCGCGGACCGCCGCGCGGTCAAGCAGATCTTCGTCAACCTGCTGTCCAATGCCGTGAAGTTCACCCCCGACGAAGGCCGGATCACGGTGCGCAGCCATTTGCTGTCGAACTCCGTCGTGCTTGTCATTGCCGACACCGGCATCGGCATCGCGCCGGCCTCGCTGCGCAGGCTCGGCAAGCCGTTCGAGCAGGTCGAGAGCCAGCTCACCAAGACCTACCAGGGATCGGGACTCGGCCTCGCCATCGCCCGCTCGCTGACCAACCTGCATGGCGGCACGATGCGGCTGCGCTCGAAACTCGGCACCGGCACCGTGGTGCGCATCACGCTTCCCCGCGACGTGCGTTCGGCGCCGGCCAAGAGTCAGGTCGCCGCTTGAGCTAAAGCCTCTTCGAGCGAAGTGGATACCGGTCCGCGTAAAGAAAACGCGTCAAAGCAAGAATCCAGAGTCCGGTTCGATTCAATCAGAACCAAAAAAGGCACTAGCCGGCGCGATCTTCCAGCGTCGGCGCGACTTCGCGGGCGACCTGCACCAGCGCCGCGATCAGCGGCGTCATCGGATCGCGCTGCGGGATCACCAACCCGACGCTGTAGTCCACGACCGGATCGACGATCGGGATGCTGCGGATCGAGTCGGACAGCCCCAGCGTCTCCGCCAGCTTCGCCGGCATCACGCTAGCCCAGCGCCCGGTCTTGACGTGGGTGTAGAGGACCAGCAGCGAGTTCGAGGTCAGCGATGGCGTGGCCTCCGCGCCGACCGAACGCAAGGCGCGGTCGATGATGCGGCGGTTCTGCATGTCCGCCGTCAGCAGGCACAGCGGCACCTGGCCGACTTCCTTCCAGGTCACCTGCTTGCGATCGCCGAACATGGCGTCGGGAGCGGTCAGCAGGCGGTAGCGCTCGTTGTAGAGCGGCATGGTGCGCACCTTCCCGATCGGCTCGTTCTCGATATAGGTCAGCCCGGCATCGACCTCGAGATTTTCCAGGAGGCCCAGCACGTCCGCCGAGGTGCAGGACTGCACGCGAAAGCTCACGTCCGGATAGCGCGCGCGGAACGGCGTCGTCAGTTGCGCCACCATCCCGAGCACGGTCGGGATCGCCGCGATGCGGATCTCGCCGGAGAGCTTGTCCTTGAGGCTGTTGATCTCCTGGCGCATGGCGCGGGCATCGCCGACGATGCGCCGCGCCCAGTCCAACGTACGCTCCCCCTCCGGGGTAAAGCCCTGGAAGCGCGAGCCGCGCTGCACCAGCATCACGCCGAGGATTTCCTCGAGCTGCTTGAGGCTGGTCGACATCGTCGGCTGGGTGACGCCGCAGGCTTCGGCCGCCCGGCCAAAATGCCGCTCCTTGGCAAGCGCCAGCAGAAGTTCAAGCTTGTCGATCAAGCGGATAGTTCCCGAACATGGTGAAAAGCAGATCGCCAGACCGCCAGAAATAGCACGGATCGGCCATGATCGGCACCTCGAAAGCCGCTCATTTGAATCCTTATCGCCTGATCGGGAAGATCTATCAGGCTTCTTCGGCGATACGGGCGATCCGCAGCCCTTCGAGGAAGCGCCCGATGAAATCGGCATCGTTACAGAAGAAAAACTCCTGCCGCGCCGTTTCGATGCTGTAGTTCGGCTTGCGCTGCAGGACTTCAGTCGCAACCAGCTCGGCTTGCGCGCGATCCCCGAGATGGCCAAGCGATGCGGCGAGCGTCGCAAACGCCTGATAGGTGGCATTGGGCTGCCGCGTCGCCCGCCTCGCGAACTCGACGGCGATGTCGTACTCGCCCAACGAAAAATGCGCCCAGGACCGGACATGGTGAAACGCGGAAATATGGCTGTCGCGGGGGCTGAGCATGATCGCCCGGTCGAGCAGCGTCTCGGCTTCGAGTTCGCGCCCGCGCCACAACATGTTGAAGCCCTGGGCAAAATAGGCCTGCGCAAAGCTTGGATTGAGGTCGAGCGACACGTCGAGCGTTGCCAGCGCCTCGTCGTTCCGATGGGTCACGCATAACACACGGCCGAGCGCGCAGTGGCAGAAACAGTCGAGCTCATCGAGCATCACCGCATGGCGCCCCTGCCGCAGCGCGGTTTCCAGCCGTGCCGCGCGGTCGGCGGGATCGTCGATGAACGCGCGCTGGAGGTTGACATAGCTGAGCGCGCCATGGCTTCGCGCGAAATTCGGGTCGGCCTCGATCGCCCGCTGGAAATAGGCTTCGGCCGAGTCGAAGCCCGGCGTGGTGAAGCGCCAGAGATTCCACAGGCCGCGCTGATAGCAATCCCAGGCGTCCAGGCTTTCCGGCGCCTTGCGGGCGGCAAGCTGCTGCTCGACCTTCGAAAGCTCGGGCTCGATGGTGGCGGCGATCTGCCGGGCCATCTCCTCCTGGATATCGAAGATGTATTCGAGCTGGAGATCGTATTTGTCGGCCCATAGCTGCTTGCCATCGGCGGCGCGCACCAGTTCCGCCGTGATCCGCACCGCATCGCGATTCTTGCGGACGCTGCCGACCATCACGTACCGGACGCCGAGCAATTCGCCGATCTCGCGCGCGTCCACCACGCGCCCCTGGAAGGCGATCGTCGAATGCCGCGAGATCACCGACAGCCATCGGTTGCGGGCCAGCAGGCGAATAATGTCCTCGGTCAGGCCATAGCTGAAGTAATCATTCTCGGGATCGTCGGACATGTTGCCGAACGGAATCACGGCGATGGACGACCGCGTGATGGCCTCCGCCTTCACCGATTCCGACACCACGTCGTCGAGCCGCGAGACCTCGGAGGAAATCGAGACGTCCGCCGCACCGCCGTTCGGCTGGTGTGGATCGCGCCGGGCGGCCTCCGCGTCCGTTGCCGGCGCCTCGATGGTCTGCACCTCGCCGACGAAGCGAAAACCCCGCTTGTGCACCGTCCGGATCAGGGCCTGATCGCTGCCATTATCGCCCAGCGCGCGGCGGGCGCCATTGATGCGGCTGGAGAGCGCCGCCTCGGAGATGATCCGGCCGTTCCAGATCGTTTCGATCAGTTCGTCCTTGCTGACGACCCGCTCGTGATGCCGGACCAGATGCACGATCAGGTCGAACACCTGGGGTTCGATACGCACCGCCTGCCCCAGCCGGCGCAGCTCCTGCTGGCCCAGGTCGACCTCAAACTCGGAAAATAGGTATTTAGATACCACCGTTTACGATTCCAGTGCGTCGCCTTGGATGCCCGGCGGGCTCGCGACAAACCAAGCAAATCCAGAAACTTCCGGAGGAAAAAGAAAGGCCTTCTCAAGAAATTCGTCAAGCCGGAACGGCCTGCTCGATCTACAGACCGATCGACGACGATCGCACCATCGGAGAAGACCATGACCGGCCTGCTGCGCCAGCTCACCAAGGCGGACGTTTCGCCGGACGACCTGTTGGCGCATGAGGGCGCCTTGCCAACGCGCAAGAGGGCCGGCATCGACACGCCCGCGCCACCCACGCGCCTGAGGCGAATGCTCGACGGCTGGATGGCCGCCGCCCACGCCTACCGCGAACGGCAGGCTGCGCTGCTCGCGTCGCACCGGGCCGGCCATCTCCGCAACAACCGCCTCTACCGCGGCCCGATCGATGACGCCCTCGAAAGGGCTGCCCGGCTTCGCCGACGCCGCAAGCCACCGCTGAACCAGGCCATTACCTGACCGTCCCATTGTCAACCGAGGAAGATTTGAGATGTCGATTACCCTGCATACCGGACCGGACACGGCGCGCCCCGCCGTCCCATCGCGGGCCGCACGAATGCTCACCCTTTGTTACGGCGGCGTTGCCTATCTGATTTTCCTCGGCACGTTTCTCTACGCCGTCGGCTTTGTCTCGGGATTCGTCGTGCCGAAGACCGTCGACAAGGCCACGGGCAGCGCGACGCCGCCGTCGCTGACGACGGCGTTGCTGATCAACCTCGTGGTGATGTCGATCTTCGCCGTGCAGCACAGCGGCATGGCGCGCCAGGGTTTCAAGCGGCTGTTCGCCAGCTTCGCCTCGCCGGCGATCGAACGCTCGACCTATGTGCTGCTCGCCAGCCTCTCGCTGATCCTGCTGTACTGGCAATGGCAGCCGCTGCCGGCGGTGGTCTGGCATATCGACAAATCCGTCGCGGCCAACATCATGACCGCGGGCGGCTTCCTCGGCTGGTTCATCGTGCTCTACAGCAGCTTCCTGATCAGCCATTTCGAACTGTTCGGACTGACCCAGGTGGTCTCGCATTTCGCCGGGCGCGTGAGCGAGCCCATGAAGTTCAAGACGCCGGGCCTCTATCGCATGATCCGGCACCCGATCTATCTCGGCTTCATCATCGCCTTCTGGTGCACGCCAACCATGACGCTCGGGCATCTGTTGTTCGCCGCCGTGACGACGGCCTACATCTTCGTTGGCATCCATCTCGAAGAGCGCGATCTGGTGGCGATGTTCGGGGATGAGTACCGGCGCTACCGGAATCGGGTGGCGATACTGCTACCTCGAGTCTTCTAAAGACGACAAAGCTTCCGGCACGCGCCCGTCAGCCCAGCACCTGGCGGGCGCGTTTCGCCGTGCGCCTGCAACGATCATCGGACGCTCCTCTGCGCCGTCCGCATGACCCATAGGTATCGCCTATGTGCTTGTCCTGATTGCGTTTTGAAATCGCAACATGAGACAGCTTTATTGATCTTGTCAATCAATTCCCTTTTCATCGGGGCATGCAACCTCCGATGAGAACGCCGCAATGAGATCGGTCTACGAACCCTGGAGCAAAGCGCGCGGCGCGGAGATCATCGCCGAACATCACAAGCTCGAAGGCGCCACGCTGGTGATCCTGCACGCCTTGCAGGAAGCGTTCGGTTACGTGCCTGAGCCCGCCATCCCGATGATCGCGTCCGCGCTCAGCCTGTCGCGCGCCGAAGTCTATGGGGTGTTCACCTTCTACCATGACTTCCGCCGAGAGCCGGCCGGCCGGCATGTCCTGAAACTGTGCCGCGCCGAGGCCTGCCAGGCCGCTGGCGGCGATGCGCTCGCTGCGCGCGCGGAAGCCAAGCTCGGCATCGCGCTCGGCAACACCACGGCCGATGCGCACGTCACCCTGGAGCCGATCTATTGCCTCGGGCTGTGCGCCACCGCGCCGTCGGCAATGCTGGATGGCCGCGTCATCGGCAGGTTGGACGAACAGCGTCTCGATGCGCTGGTGGCGGAGGCGCAGCGATGACGATGCGCATTTTCGTTCCGCGCGATGCTGGCGCGGTCGCCTGCGGCGCCGACGAAACGACCGCGGCCCTCGAACTGGCCGCAGTCAAGGCTGGCATCGCCGTCGAGATCGTCAGGACCGGCTCGCGCGGGCTTTACTGGCTCGAGCCGATGGTCGAACTGGCGACATCGCAGGGCCGCGTCGCGTTCGGCCCCGTGACGGCAGCCGATGCGCCCGCCGTGTTCGATGCCATGGTGACCGGCGGCTCGCATCCGCTGCACCTCGGCTTCACCGAACAAATCCCCTGGCTGAAACGCCAAACGCGCCTGACGTTCGCACGTTGCGGCGTGATCGATCCCCGCTCGGTCGGGGATTACCGCGCACATGACGGCTACAAAGGGCTGGAACGCGCGCTGACGCTGACCTCCGACGAGATCCTCGCCGATGTCGCGACCTCGGGTCTGCGCGGCCGCGGCGGCGCCGGCTTCCCGACCGGCATCAAGTGGAAGACGGTGGCGCAGGTCCAAGCCGATCGCAAATACATCGTCTGTAACGCCGACGAGGGCGACAGCGGCACATTCGCCGATCGCATGATCATGGAGGGCGACCCCTTCGTCGTGATCGAAGGCATGACAATCGCAGGCATCGCCGTCGGCGCTACCAAGGGATACATCTACATCCGCTCGGAATATCCGCACGCGGTGGCTTCGATGAACGCCGCGATCGTGGCCGCCCGGCGCACCGGATATCTCGGCGAGCGCATCGTCGGCTCCAACCACACCTTCGATCTCGAAGTCCGGGTCGGCGCCGGCGCCTATGTCTGCGGCGAGGAAACCTCGCTGCTGGAAAGCCTCGAAGGGCGTCGAGGAATCGTCCGCGCCAAACCGCCGCTGCCGGCGCACAAGGGCCTGTTCGGCCGGCCGACCGTAGTCAACAACGTACTGTCGTTTGCCGCGATCCCCTTCATCCTCAACAATGGCGCCAAGGCTTATGCGGAATACGGCATGGGTCGGTCACGCGGCACCATGCCGATCCAGTTGGCGGGCAACATCAAGCATGGCGGTCTGTTCGAGACCGCGTTCGGCATCACGCTCGGCGAGTTGATCGACGATATCGGCGGCGGCACCCTCACCGGCCGCGCGGTCCGCGCGGTCCAGGTCGGCGGTCCGCTCGGCGCTTACTTCCCGCGCGCGCTGTTCGACACGCCGTTCGACTATGAGGCCTTTGCGGCGCGCGACGGACTGATCGGCCATGCCGGAATCGTCGTGTTCGACGACAGCGTCGACATGGTGAAGCAGGCGCGCTTTGCGATGGAATTCTGCGCGATCGAATCCTGCGGCAAATGCACGCCATGCCGAATCGGATCCACGCGTGGCGTCGAGACCATCGACAAGATCATTCGCGGCGAACGTACCGCCGAAAACGTCGCCGTGGTCGAAGACCTCTGCAACACCATGAAATTCGGCTCGCTGTGCGCGCTCGGCGGCTTCACCCCCTACCCGGTCATGAGCGCCCTGAAGCATTTCCGGGAAGATTTCGGCCCGGCACCGGCCACGCTGCAGGCCGCGGAATAAAGGACTCAGCGACATGTCTTTGATCCAGGAAATCGACTACGGCACGCCCCGCTCCAAATCCGAAACGATGGTGACGCTCACCGTCGACGGCAACAGCGTCACCGTGCCCGAGGGCACCTCGATCATGCGCGCGGCCATGGAGGCCGGCACGCAGATCCCAAAACTCTGCGCCACCGACATGGTCGACGCTTTCGGCTCCTGCCGTCTCTGCCTGATCGAGATTGAAGGCCGCGCCGGAACGCCGGCCTCCTGCACCACGCCGGTCGCAAACGGCCTCGTCGTTCATACCCAGACGGAGCGGCTGAAGAAGCTGCGCAAGGGCGTGATGGAACTGTACATCTCCGACCATCCGCTGGACTGCCTGACCTGCGCCGCCAATGGCGATTGCGAATTGCAGGACATGGCCGGCGCTGTCGGCTTGCGTGACGTTCGCTATGGTTATCAAGGCAATAATCACGTTTTTGCGAAGGCGGACGGTTTCAACAATGACAACTGGCTGCCGAAGGACGAGTCCAACCCCTACTTCACCTACGATCCATCGAAATGCATCGTCTGCTCACGCTGCGTCCGCGCCTGTGAGGAAGTGCAAGGCACGTTTGCGCTGACGATCTCAGGTCGCGGTTTTGACAGCCGGGTCTCGCCCGGCATGAGCGAGAGTTTCCTCGGCTCCGAATGCGTCTCCTGCGGTGCTTGCGTTCAGGCCTGCCCGACCGCCACGCTGACCGAAAAGTCCGTGATCGAGATCGGCCAGCCCGAGCATTCGGTGGTGACGACATGTGCTTACTGCGGCGTCGGCTGCGCCTTCAAGGCGGAGATGCGCGGCGAGGAAGTCGTGCGCATGGTGCCGTGGAAGGACGGCAAAGCCAATCGCGGTCACTCCTGCGTCAAGGGCCGTTTCGCCTGGGGCTATACCACCCACAAGGAACGCGTTTTGAAACCGATGATCCGTGAGCGGATCGAAGCCCCCTGGCTAGAAGTGTCGTGGGACGAGGCGTTCAACTTTGCCGCCGCAAAATTGAAGGGCATCCAGCAGAAATACGGTCGGGACGCCGTGGGCGGCATCACCTCCTCCCGCTGCACCAACGAAGAGACCTATCTGGTGCAAAAGCTGATCCGCGGCGGCTTCGGCAACAACAATGTCGACACCTGCGCCCGCGTCTGCCATTCGCCGACCGGCTACGGCCTCTCGCAGACCTTTGGCACATCGGCCGGCACGCAGGACTTTGATTCCGTCGAGCATACCGACGTCGTCCTGATCATCGGCGCCAATCCCGCGTCCGCTCACCCCGTGTTCGCCTCGCGTCTGAAGAAGCGGTTGCGGCAAGGCGCAAAACTGATCGTGATCGACCCGCGCCGCACCGAGATGGTGGAAGGCCCGCACATGCAGGCGCTGCATTTACCGCTGATGCCCGGCACCAACGTCGCCGTACTCACCGCGCTGGCGCATGTCATCGTCACCGAAGGCCTGGTCGACGAGGCCTTCGTACGCGAGCGTTGCGACTGGAGCGAGTTCGAGGACTGGGCCGCCTTCGTGGCGCTGCCGAAGAACAGCCCGGAAGCCACCGCGATCATGACCGGCGTCGATCCGAAGGACTTGCGCGAGGCGGCGCGGCAGTTCGCCACGGGCGGCAACGGCGCGATCTATTACGGACTTGGCGTCACCGAGCACAGCCAGGGCTCGACCACGGTGATCGCGATCGCCAACCTCGCGATGGCGACCGGCAATATCGGCCGGCCCGGCGTCGGCGTGAATCCGCTGCGCGGCCAGAATAATGTTCAAGGCTCCTGTGACATGGGCTCGTTCCCGCACGAGCTGCCCGGCTACCGCCATATCTCGGGCGACACGGTGCGCGACCAGTTCGAGGCGATGTGGAATGTCAAGCTCAATCCGGAGCCGGGCCTGCGCATTCCCAACATGTTCGACGCCGCGATCGAAGGCACCTTCATGGGCCTCTACGTGCAGGGCGAAGACATCCTGCAATCCGACCCCAACACCAGGCATGTCGTGGCGGCGCTGTCGTCAATGGAATGCGTCATCGTCCATGATCTCTTCCTCAACGAGACCGCCAACTACGCCCATGTGTTCCTGCCCGGCTCGACCTTCCTCGAAAAGGACGGCACCTTCACCAACGCCGAGCGCCGCATCCAGCGCGTCCGCAAGGTGATGACGCCGCGCAACGGGCTCGCCGACTGGGAGATCACCATCGGTCTTGCCAAAGCGATGGGCTTTGAGATGGACTACAATCATCCGTCCGAGATCATGGACGAGATCGCGGGGCTGACGCCGACGTTTGCCGGCGTTTCCTACGCCAAACTGGAAGAACTCGGCTCGGTGCAGTGGCCGTGCAACGAAAAGGCGCCCGCGGGCACGCCGGTGATGCATATCGGCGGCTTCGTCCGCGGCAAGGGCAAGTTCATCATCACCGAATATGTCGCGACCGACGAACGCACCGGGCTGCGCTTCCCGCTGCTGCTGACCACCGGACGCATTCTCAGCCAGTACAATGTCGGCGCGCAGACCCGCCGCACCGAGAACGTGGTCTGGCATGCCGAGGACCGGCTGGAGATCCACCCGCACGACGCCGAGCAGCGCGGCGTGCGCGACGGCGACTGGGTGCGGCTGGCAAGCCGCGCCGGCGAAACCACGCTGCGCGCGGAGATCACCGATCGCGTCGCGCCGGGCGTGGTCTATACGACATTTCATCACCCCGACACGCAGGCCAACGTCATCACCACGGACTTTTCCGACTGGGCCACCAATTGCCCGGAATACAAAGTTACCGCCGTGCAGATATCGCCGTCGAACGGTCCTAGCGACTGGCAGAAGGCCTATGACGCGCAGGCCCGCCATTCCCGCCGCATCGCGCCGGTGGAGGCCGCGGAGTAGTACCATGCCCGATCCGGTCTATCCCGCGGAGCGACTGATCTGGCGCGACGGTCGCATGAATGAAGGTACGCGCCTGATCCCGGCGGAGACGGCGATCGCGCTGACCTACAATGGCGGCACCTATGCCGTGATGATGGGCACGCCGCATGACCTCAGGGATTTTGCGCTCGGCTTCAGTCTCAGCGAAGGCATCGTCCATTCGCCCGACGAGATCGAAACGCTCGGCATCGTAGCGCTCGACGACGGCATCGAATTGCGGATGTGGCTAAGACCATCCAGCGCCGAACGCGTCAATCAGCGGCGGCGGCATCTCGCAGGTCCAACCGGCTGCGGCATTTGCGGCCTCGAGTCGATTGCGGAAGCCGTTCGCCCCACCTCTGTCGTGCCGAAGGGTCGCACCTTCACACCGTCCGAGATCATGACGGCGATGGCGAGCATCAATCCGCTGCAGCATCTCAACATCCAGACCCGCGCGGTGCATGCCGCGGCGTTCTGGACCCCTGCACACGGGCTCGTCGCGCTGCGCGAGGATGTCGGCCGCCACAACGCGCTCGACAAGCTCGCTGGCGCGCTGGCGCAAGCGCGCGTCCCCGTCTGCGATGGCATCGTCCTGCTGACCAGCCGAGTGTCGGTCGAGATGGTGCAGAAGACCGCCACCATCGGCGCGCCGCTGTTGGTCGCGGTGTCGGCCCCGACCACGCTCGCGGTTCGCACCGCCGATGCGGCCGGCATCACGCTCGCAGCGATCGCTCGCGCTGACGGATTCGAGATATTCGCACATCCGCAGCGGATTGCGGCCAAACAGCACACCGGCGTTGCGGAGGCTGCCCATGTCGCCTGATCGGCTGATCTACATGGCCAACCAGATCGGAAAGTTTTTCCAGAGCCAGGGCCACGACAAGGCGGTGCCGGGTATCGCCGACCACATCAGGAAGTTCTGGGACCCACGGATGCGCAAGGCTATCTTTGCCCATCTGGATGCAGGCGGAGCGGGCCTCGATCCGTTCGTCCGCGACGCGCTGGAGACGCTGAAGACGGCGCAAGCGGCGGTTCTCCCGCAAAGATAGCTCCACGATGCTCCGACCGCCCGTGACTATCGCGTTCTGCGACAAATAATCCCGCTCGCACGTCGCGATGGTGACACAACGCCGTTGTTTACCGGCCCGGCCTTTAGGAGCGAGCAGGAGCCGATCGATGAAAGCCGAAGACGCCGCCGAGATGATGGACCAGGACAAGGAGAACGACCGCTTCAAGCAGCGGGCGGCGGTCGGTATCGCCATTCTGGCGATGCTGCTGGCCATCACCGGGCTTGGCGGCGCCAACGCCGGCAAGGAGGCGACCAACAACAATATCTATGCCGCGAATCAATATGCCTTCTACCAAGCCAAGAACATCCGCCAGACCGACTACAACCTCGCCGCCGACGCCATCGAACTGGCGTTCCTGCAGGACGGCAGCCTCACCGCCGAGGCCAAGGCGGCCCTGAAAGCCAAGGCGGAGGCCTATCGCAAGACCGCGGCGCGCTATGAGTCCGAGCCCGAGACGCGGGAGGGCAAGAAGGAGTTGATCGCGCGGGCCAAGGAGTATGAGAGCAAGCGCGACCTTGCGCTGAAGCAGGATCCCTACTTCGACTATGCCGAAGCCCTACTGCAGATCGCCATCGTGCTGATCTCGGTGTCGATTGTCGCGACGCTGCCCTGGCTGGCGCTCGTCGGCGGTATCGTCGGCACCGTGGGTGGCCTGCTGATGGTCAACGGCTATACGCTGGCGGTCGAGATACCGTTTCTGGCCGCATAGGCACGCGTGTGAGTCAGTGAAGCGGTCGCGCACGGTCCGTCGCCCCTGTAGCCCGTCATGAGCGCAGCGAAATGCGGGACCGGCGCCCGCGTTATCCCACCGTCGCAAGAGCTCATGCGGTCTACAATTCCTTCTCACGCTCCACGATCTGCGAGCTGAATTCTGCCGGTTGCGCGAACAACCGGCAGAATCGTGGCGTCGCAGGATTGCAGCCGTCGCTTTACATTCCCAGGATCGCGATATCCTTCACTGTGCCGCTGACGCCCGTGATCTTGGCGGCCTCGGTCGCCTTGCCGGTCGCGAGGTCGACGCTGTAGAGCGTATCGCCCGCCATCAGCCAGGCTTCGTTCTTGCCGGCGCCGTCGGATGCGATGTCGAACGCGACAGCGTCCGCCTTGATGCCGAGCTTGCCGATCGCGGCGAGCACGCCGTCGTTCGGCGGCGCCTGCTTGATCAGTCCGCCGATAGTACCATCGATGTTGAACAGCGCCGTCTCCTTGGCGCCCTTCACCGAATTGATATAGGCGCCGGCGACGATGTTCGGCTTCTCGCCCTTGTGCATGTCGCCGTCGGCATATTTGTGGTCGCCGTCCTTGGTGACCTTGCCGTCATCGACATTGGCACGCAGGTTCATCCCATCCGCGCCCATCACACGCAGGCGGTCCGCCACTGGGTTGAAATCGACCGTCGCGGTGACGCCCTTGGCGAGCATGGTGTCGAGCTTCGACTTGACCGTGGCCTTGCCGTCCGCCGCGATGGTCACGATGGTGCCATCGTCAACCAGCCCATACAGCAGGCCGTCGGCGGGACGCACGTCGATGCCGACCAGCGCGCCGGAGATGCCGGTCACCTTGACCGATCCCATCGCCTTCTTCTGCGCGGTATCGATCGTCGCGATGGTGTCGCCGCCCACCAGGGCGGCGACCTGCGTGGCGTTGGCGGCTGCGGATGACAGCAACAATGCGGCCGAAGCGGCGAAAACCGAGCGAAAATTCATCATAAATGCTCCCTGTGTTCCGTGATCCCCTCGGGACCAACACAGCGGGTACCGGCGGCGCGGCGAAACGGATGCAGCCTGTCCAAAATAATTTTCGGCAGGCTGCATCCAAATGCCGCATCTGACGGTAAAACAAATGTGCAAGGGCATGGACATGACCGCGAATGGCACCATCATTGCGCGCCCGCCGGCCTCCGACCCGGAGGATCAGGAGCGCGAGGCGCAGCTCGCCGCGGCGCTGGCGCGTTGCGCGGCCGGCGACCGTTCGGCCTTGCGCGTGATCTATGACAGCGAGGCGCCGCGCATGATCGGGATCGCCCGCCGCATCCTGTTCCGGCCGGATCTTGCGGAAGAGGCGGTGCACGACGCCTTCATCCGGATCTGGCGCGGCGCAGCCGGGTTCGATCCGCGCCGTGGCAGCGCGCGCGGCTGGCTGTACGCGGTGGTGCGCAATCGCGCTCTCAGCATCCATCGCGATGAACACCGCTATGAAGCATCCGATCACAGCGTCCCGGATGTCGACTGCGAGGCGACGCTGTCGCGGATGCCGGAGACCAGCGCGCTGCGGCGGTGTCTTGAACAGATCGACCGCCCTCGCCGCGACGTCGTGGTGCTGGCCTATGTGCACGGCATGAGTCATGGCGAGCTGGCGGGGCGGCTCAAGGTGCCGCTTGGTACGGTCAAGAGCTGGGTACGGCGCAGCCTGTTCGCGTTGCAGGAGTGCATGGGATGAGCCCGCACGACCTCGACGACAACGCCATCGCCGGAGATTATGTCATGGGCCTGCTGGACGGCGCGGAACAGGCCGCCGCCGAACGGCGCCTCGCAGCCGACCCATCTTTCGCCCAGGCCGTCAGCGCCTGGCGGGCCCGGCTTGCGGATCTCGACCTCACCGCCGAGGAAACCTCACCGAGCCCCGCGCTCTGGCAGCGCATCGCCGATGCCACCAAAGCCGCGCCGGTGGAGGCCCTGCCCGCCGCGCGCGCCGCGCTGCGCGGCGCCACGCTTTGGCACGATATCAAGTTCTGGCGTATCGCCGGTATCGGCGGCAGTCTCGCGGCACTGCTGTTCGCGGCCATCATGATCGGCGCGCTGACGACCTCGCGTCACCTTCGCAACGACCTGATTGCCCTGGCGCAGAGCAAACCGGTCTACGTCGCCGTGCTGGTGAACGACGCGACCAAAGAAGCGGGCGCCATCGTCAACGCCTTTTCGAACGGCCGCGTCGAGCTGATTCCGCTGCGCCCGATCGATGTCCCCGCCGGCCGCACGCTGCAGGTCTGGACGCTGTGGGACCGCGCCGTCGGCCCGAAATCGATCGGCATCACCGGCCAGTCGCGCACGCTGCAGCTCAATCTGGAGTCGTTGCCGGAGACCGTGCAGAACCAGTTGTTCGAGATCACGCTGGAGCCGGAAGGCGGTTCTCCGATCGGACGGCCGACCGGCCCGATCCTGTTCAAGGGCAACGCAGCGCGGGCGCTGTAGTGAACGCCGCGATGCGCTCCTGTGAGACGGGTTGAGAAATCGAAGCCCGCGTGAGCGAGATGCGCGACCGGTGCCCGTGGCATCCCGCATGTCGCAAGAGCTCATGCGGGCTACATCTTCCATGCGCTACGAACGGTCGCCGCCCAGCAGTGCCAGAAATACCCGCCTCACCTCGCTCTGGGTCTCGCGCACCCGCGCTTCCAGCGTCGAGAAATCCGGCGTATCTCCGGCGCGCGCCATTACATGCAGCAGATTCTGGCCTGACGTCTCCGGATTGAATGTCTCGGTCACGCAAAGCCGCAAGATCTGCGTCAAATCGTGATAGAGCCGCGCCGCCGAACGCAGGATCTCCGCGTCGGACTGCGGCAGCAAGCCGAGGCGCGCGGCGTTGTCCAGCACCTGCAGCGTCGAGACACTGAGGATCTCCGGCTTTTGCGCGGCATGCACCAGTTGCAGATACTGCGCGATGAAGTCGATATCGACCAGCCCGCCGGCGGCGAGCTTGAGATCCCAGATGTCGTCCTCGCCCTTTTCCAGCGCAATGGCCCTGCGCATGTCGGCCACGTCGCCGGCGGTGGAAACCGCGTCGCGCGGCCGCATCAGCACGCTGCGTATCAGCGTCTCGATCTTGCCGCGGAATGCCGGCGTGGCCGAGATAACCCGCGCCCGCGTCAGCGCCATGTGCTCCCAGGTCCAGGCCTCGCGCTCCTGGTAATCGGCGAAGGAATCGACGCGCGACGCGAGCGGACCGGCGCGGCCCGACGGCCGCAGCCGCATGTCGACATCGTAGAGCACGCCGTAATTGGTCCGCGTGGTGAACGCCGAGATCAGCCGCTGCGTCAGCCGCGCGAAATATTGCGCGCCGTGCAGCGAGCGCTCACCGTCGGAATCCGGATGATCGGAATCGAAATCGTACAACAGGATCAGGTCGAGGTCGGAGGATGCCGTCATCTCGCGGCTGCCGAGCCGGCCCATCGCCAGGATCGCGGTCTCCTGCCCCCGGATGCGGCCGTATTGGGTGGCGAAATGCTCCGTCACCAGGCCGTGCACGGTGTCCACGATGCCCTCGGCGACGTCGGCAAAGGCGACGCTGGCCTGCTGAGCGGACACCGTGCCGGAGAGGATGCGGGTGCCGATCAGAAACAGGCTCTCCTGGCCGAACAGCCGCAGTCGGTCGAGAAAATCCTCGTAGGAGGCCGCGTCTTTCAGCGTCGCCGCCAGCCGGGCCGACAATTCATTCTGGTCCGGCATGGCGCCGAAGAACCGCGGATCGATCAAGCCATCCATGATCTGCGGCTGCCGTGCCAGCATGTCGCCGAGCCGCGGCGCGGCGCCGAGGATCAACGCCACCAGCGCGACCAGATCGCGGTTCTCACGCAACAGCGAGATCAGCCGGCCACCGCGCTGCAGCGCGCCGAGAAAGCGGTCGAATGCGATCACGGCATCGTCGGGGTCCTCGGCATGCGCCAGTCCGTCGATCAGTCCGGGCACGAATTCGATGAAGGCGGTTTTCGTCGCTTCGTTGCGCAACGCGCGGTAATTGCCCTGCAACCAGAGTTGCACGGTCCAGGCCACCGCGACCGGCTTCTTGAAGCCGAGCGTCGCCAGATGGTCGAGCAGGCGCTTGTCCTCCGGCCCCGCGGCGTAATCGACCTGCGGCAGCTTCGCCGTGCCGGTCGGGTCGCCCTCGAACAACTTGCCGTAATGCCCCTGCACGATGTTGAGATGGCCGAGCAGATCCTTTGCGAAGGCAGCCCGGCTCTCATAGCCGAAGAAGTTGGCAAAGCGTTCGACGGCCTGCGCATCGTCCGGCAGCGAATGCGTCTGTTCGTCCGCGATCATCTGCAGCCGGTGTTCGACGCGGCGCAGGAATTCATAGGCGACCGTCAGCTCTTCGCAGGCCTGAAGGGTGATCCAGTTGCTCGCGGCCAGCACCTGCAAGGCCTGCAGCGTCGGCCGCACCCGCAATTCCGGGTGGCGGCCGCCGGCGATGAGCTGCTGGGTCTGCGCGAAAAACTCGATCTCGCGGATGCCGCCGCGGCCGACCTTGACGTTGTGGCCTTCCACCGCGATCTCGCTCTGGCCGCGATAGGTCTGCATCTGACGCTTCATGTCGTGGACGTCGGCCAGCGCCGCGAAATCCAGATGCTTGCGCCAGACGAACGGCGCCAATTCCGAGACCAGCGCCGCGCCTGCCCCGGCGTCGCCGGCACAGGGGCGCGCCTTGATCATGGCTGCGCGCTCCCAGGTCCGTCCTTCCCGCTCGTAATAGTGCAACGCCGCGTCGGTCGAGATCGCCACCTGCGTCGAGGCCGGGTCGGGCCTCAAGCGAAGATCGACGCGGAACACATAGCCCTCGCCGGAGCGCTGCTGCAGCAGGCGGGCGAGCGCCTGCGTGACACGCACGAAGAACGGCGCCGGCTCGATGTCGGCGACGAGAGAGGTCGTGGCGGGATCGAAGAACACGATCAGGTCGATGTCGCTGGAATAATTCAGCTCGCCCGCGCCCATCTTGCCCATGGCAAGCACGATCAGGCCGCAGCCCTGCTCCGGCCGGTCCATATCCGCGGCAACCATGCGCCCGCGCGCGATCTCCTGGCGCAACAGGAAACGCAGGCCCGCCTGAACCGCGTTCACCGCCAGATCGGTCAGCGCCGCGGTCACCCGCATCACCGGCCAGACCCCGCCGATGTCGCAAAGCGCGATCATCAGCGCCGCCTCTGCCTTCATGCGACGAAGCAGCGCCATCACGTCGGCCTCGGTCGCGGCATCCAGCACATCCCGCGCGGTATTCTCGATCAGCGTGGCGAGATGCGCTTCCGGGTCGCACGCCAGCACGCGGATCAGCCGCGCGGCGTCGGCGCGGATCAGGTCGAACAGATACGGCGAGAACTCGGCGATCCCGAGCAGGATGGCGCGCACCACTGGTCGATCCAGCCACGCGCGAATGTCCGCCGCCTGCTGCGGCTGCAGTTCGGCGAGCCAGTCTTCCAGACGTCGTTCGGCGGTGCTGCTGTCGGCAATATGCGGACCGCTCACGAACTGCGCGGCCAGAGCGGAGGAATTCATGCCACCTTCTGTGGCACATCCGGCGTTTGGGCCGCAAGCCTGTCTCCTGCGGTGAATCGGGCCGGAAGGACGAGCGTCGCCGTCAGGCCCGGATGGGAATCGCCGAGCCGTAGTTCACCGCCGTGCAGGGTCGCCACCGCAGATGCCAGGCTCAAGCCGAGCCCGGAACCCGGCAATGTCCGGCTGGCCTCCAGCCGCACGAACCGCTCCACCGCATGTTTGCGGTCGGCTTCGGGTATGCCGCGGCCATGATCGGTGACGCTGAGCAGCACACGGTCGCCTTCCCGGCGGGACTCGATCAGGATCTCCCGGTTCCGCGCGGCCGCCATCGGGTCCATCGGCTGCACCACCGGCGACGGCTTGCCGTATTTGATGGCGTTCTCGACCAGATTGGCGAGCGCCTGGCTGATCAGTTCGCGGTTGCCATGCAACGGCGCCGTCGATGCCTTGACGCGCAGCGTCATGCCGTCGTCCTCGGCCAGCGGCTCGTACAATTCGTGGATGCCGCGGGCGACGTCGGCGGCGTCGAAATCGTCCATGTTGCCGCGCGCCTGCCCCGACTCGGCGCGGGCGATCATCAACAGCGCGTTGAAGGTGCGGATCAAGCCGTCGGATTCCTCGATGGTACGCTCCAGTGCGGCGCGATATTCCGCTTCGCTGCCCGAACTCGCCAGCGCCTCCTCGGCGCGGTTGCGCATCCGCGTCAGCGGCGTCTTCAGGTCATGGGCGATGTTGTCGGAGACTTCCTTCAGCCCCGTCATCAGCGCCTCGATGCGCTCCAGCATCGCGTTGAGATTGCCCGCCAGCCGATCCAACTCGTCGCCCGAACGCCCGACCGGCAAGCGTCCGGAGAGGTCGCCCGCCATGATGCGCTGCGCCGTGCCGGTCATCGCATCGATCCGGCGCAGCACCCGCCGCGCCACGAAGATGCCGCCGCCGATGCCGAGCACGATGACGACGAGCAGCGACCACTGCGCGGCCTTGGCCACGATGCCGAACAGGCGCCGCCGCTCCTCGAGGTCGCGCCCGACCAGAAGGCGAAAACCGTTGGTGAGCTCGGTGACATAGACCAGCGCGCGATGCTCCGCCGTGTCGTGCTCGTCGAGCCGGCGATAGCGGGTTTCCGACCAGCCGGTCGAGGCCATCACCCCCGGCGCCAGCGCATCGACATTGCCGGCAAACGCCTTACCCTCGGGCGTGGTGACGAGATAGAGATTGGCGCCCGGCCGCAGCGTGCGGTTCTCGATCGTGGGAACGAGCAGACGCAAGCCGCGACGCGTATAGATGTCGACGATCTCGGCGGTTTCGGTCGTCACCGTGGCAATGATCTGCTCGTTGATCATCCGCCGCGTATTCCAGGCGAAATAGCCGAGCAAGGACGCCGCGAACAGCGCGAACAAGAACAGATAGACCAGCGTCAGCCGAAACGCCGTGGTCCGGATCAGTTTACCGAAGGCCGTCACGGATCACGCAATTCCTGAGAATTCATCCGGGATCTTTTCAGCCATGACGACCCGCCATACGAAATTCAGCTTGCCGTTTCCGGCCAAAATATAGGCGTGCGGCTCGCAACTCTCCACTTAAATTTGCGCAATCTCCCGACGTGCACGTCGTTCAGATCGAGTTCATCACGCCTTAACCATCATCGCTCCCCGGCGGCTGCCGCCCGGCACGCCTCGAGGAACAGCTTCACCGCACCTGCCGGACGGCGCTTCACCAGCGTGATCGCCGAGATATTGGCGATGGGGTCGCGAAGCTCCACCGGCAGCGCGCGAAGCCAGGTCTTGTCGCCCGGATGCTGCAGCATGGACCTCGGAAGCACCGACAGGAAGCCGCCATCCGCCAGCAAGGTCAGGCGCATGTAGATCGAAATGGAGATCACCGTCGCGACCGGCAAATCGAGGTTACTGCGGCTGAAGGTCTCGCGGACGATTTGCCCGAGAAACGAATCCGGGGGCGACAGCGTCCATCGCTCCGTCATCAGGTCTTTCAGCACGAGTTTGCGCGCCCGCATCAATGGATGCTGTTTGGCGGCCATAACGGCAAGCTGGGTCTTGAACAGTGGCTCTGCGCGCAGGTCATCCGCCGCGTTCCTCGCCGTCCATCGCGTCAGCGCCACGTCGATACTTCGCTCGCGCAGAAGGCGCATCATCGTCGTCGTATCGGTGACTTCGACGGCATAATTGATACCGGGGTAGCGCCGTGACAAATGCGCGATCGCCTGCGCCAGACGGGACGCGTTTGGTTCGGTCACGCCGATGCGCACCTCGCCCTTGGTCGGATCGTTCAGATGTTCGATGTCTTTCACGCCCTGGCGCACCTCGTCGAAGATCAACCGCGTGCGATCGACCAGCATCTGTCCGGATGCGGTGAGTTCGACCCCGACCGAAGATCGATCCAGCAGTCGCGTGCCGAGCGCCTGTTCCATTTCCATGATCGCTTTCGAGATGGCTGGCTGCGAAAGACCGAGCCGTTGCGACGCCTTCGCCATGCTCCGCGCCTCGGAGACGATCTGAAGGGTGTGAAGGTCGCGCAATTTCAGGCGACGTCCTATCCGGTCTTCCCACTGCATGAATTGGCCCTCACGAAACGATATAGCGTCATACGATATTGCGATTTCCCATTATAGCCGTCCGAAGCCATTCTGACGACGTTGGCCGGCCGGCACTCACGTGATCCATCGGAGAAGCATCATGACCAGCTTGTCACGTCGATCCCTGCTCGCGGGCCTCGCCGCGCTGTCGCTTTCCCGTCCCGCGCGCGCACAAGCGACGCCGCTGAAGATCGTCTATCCATACCCGGCCGGCGGATCCGGCGATGCCGTGGCCCGGGTCATCGCTGACGAATTGCATCAAAGCCTGAGCCGTCCGGTCGTGGTCGAAAACAAGACCGGTGCGGGCGGACGCATCGGCGTTCAATCCGTGAAGGACGCTGCTCCCGACGGCAATACCTTGCTGTTCGTGACTTCGGGTCCGATGACCTTCGCCCCGCACCTCGCCGCGGATCTCGGCTACGATCCGTTTGCCGACTTCGTACCGATATCCGAGATCGCAACCACCGAGATCGCCCTCGCGGTGAGCGGCCAGCTCCCGGTGCGTTCGCTGCGCGAGCTGGCGGGCTGGCTGGCCGGCAACGCCGACAAGGCGGCCTATGCCACGCCTGGCGCGGGCACCAGCGCGCACTTCGTCGGTACCGAGTTCAGTCGCGCCTTTGGGCTCTCGATGCGGCACGTTGCCTACAGAGGAGCGCCCGCAGCGCTTCCCGACGTTATTGCAAACCGCGTGCCAATCCTGCTTGCCCTGACCGGGGAGATGCTGGCGCAGCACAAGACCGGCGGTATCGTCGTCCTCGCGACCGCCGGCTCAACCCGCTCGCCTTTTCTGCCCGATGTTCCCACCTTCAAGGAGAGCGGCATCGACGTCGAAGCCCTCAACAGTCTCGGATTTTACGCGCCGGCGCGCACACCGGCCGAGATCGTGAAACGATACGAGACGGAGATACTGACCGCGGCGAGACTGCCTGCCGTCAGGGACAGGATTCTATCCCAGGGACTGTACCCCACGGCAAGCACGGCGGCCGAATTGGCACGATCGCAGCGCGTCCAGTTCGACCGCTCCGGCGCGGCCATCAAGGCGGCCGCCTTCAAGCCGGAATGAGAGCTCCGCACATGATTGAGAAGGAATTGGCGGCGAATGACCGCGAACGTCTGCTGGCGTTGATCCATGGCTTTCGGGTCAGCCAGGCCGTCTATGTGATCGTCGCGCTCGGCATTCCGGACCTGCTGGGTGACAGCAGCCTGAATTACCGCGACCTTGCCCAGCGAACTGAAACCCATCCGCACGCGCTTTTTCGGATACTGCGGGCGCTGGCCGCCGCCGGCGTGCTTTGCGAGGATGAACGTGGGACATTCTCGTTGACCCGTGTCGGAAAATATCTCTGCAGCGAAGTCCCGGGCTCTCGCGCCGCCTGGGTCAGGAACGTGCTGCGGCCATCGATCTGGCGGGCATGGGAGCATCTGGCGCATACCGTCCGGACAGGTGAAACGGCGTTCGCGCATGTCCACGGAGAAGACGTGTGGGCGTTTCGCGCCCGCTCGCCTGAGGACAGCGCCGCGTTCGACCTTGCGATGAGAGAGGGATCACTGCGCGTCGCAGCCGGTCTGTTGTCCAGCTACGACTTCACGCGGTTCCGCCATGTCGTGGACGTCGGTGGAGGCGATGGAACGCTGTTGGCGGGATTGCTCGCCGCCTGTCCCGAGACCAGCGGAACCTTGCTCGACCAGCCGCATGTGGTCGCAGCCGCGCCGGATGTGCTTCGGCGAGCCGGTGTTGGCGGACGCTGCAACATTGTCGCCGGCAGCTTCTTCGAAACGATCCCGGCCGGCGCGGATGCGTATGTGCTGAAGTTCATCTTGCACGACTGGAACGACGATCGCTGCGTCGAGATCCTCGCCAATTGCCGCCGAGCCATGGCGGATCACTCCCGGCTGCTGATCATCGAGCGCCTGCTGGCGCCGCCGAATGAGGGGTTGGAGGGCAAGCTGTCCGATATCAACATGATGGTCAATGTTGGCGGACGGGAGCGAACCCGAACGGAGTTCTCGGACGTTCTTCGCCGGGCGCGACTCGATCTATACCGCGTCGTGACACTGCCTGGCGAACTGGCACTGCTCGAAGCCGCGTAACGACAATCGCCACCACAAGCTATCGCAACCCATCCCGGATCATGTATCCGGCGCCTCGGATCGTGTGCAGCAAGGGCCGGTCAAACCCCTTGTCGATCTTGGAGCGCAGCCGTGAAATGTGCACATCGATGACGTTGGTCTGCGGGTCGAAATGATAATCCCAGACGTTCTCCAGGAGCATGGTGCGGGTCACCACCTGGCCGGCATGCTTCATCAGATATTCGAGCAGGCGAAACTCGCGCGGCTGCAGCGTCAGTTCCTCCTTGCCGCGGGCAACCCGATGGGAGAGACGGTCGAGTTCGAGATCGCCGACGCGGTAGGTGGTCTCCTCCGCCGGCCCGACATTGCGGCGTGACAGCACCTCGACCCGGGCCTGCAGTTCGGCAAAGGAATAGGGCTTTGGCAGATAGTCGTCGCCGCCGGCGCGCAGGCCCTTGATGCGGTCGTCGACCTGGCCGAGCGCGGACAGGATCAGGACCGGCGTGCGGTTGCCCTTCTCGCGCAGCGCGCCGATCACCGACAGGCCGTCGCGCTTGGGCAGCATGCGGTCCACCACCAGCACGTCGTAATCGCCGCCATCGGCCATCGACAGGCCCTCCTCGCCATCGCTGGCGAGATCGGCGACGTGGCCGACTTCGCGGAACGCCTTGACCAGATAGTCGGCGGACTCGCGGTCGTCTTCGATGATCAGCAGGCGCATTTGCGGGACGGTTGCGGTCGAAGGAAGCATGCTTTCTCTCACCATGGCGCGACCGCCCTGCACATGCAAGGCGGCCGACTTTGCTCTCGATCAAGTGAAAAAAGCGGGCGGTGAAGCTGGGGGACTCCACCGCCCTTTGGACCTTCCGACGGAGGGGGGCGTGTTCCGAAAGAAGGCACCCAGACGGAGCGGGTTTGGGACCCGCTCCCCGGAAGGAGACGTCGGCGGGGGCGACGAAAGCCGGCGAAACCCTCCATCTGATATCTAGTCTCCGTTTAGCCTTTCGCCAGCGGTACCGCGACGAAACGCGACGAACCGCCGCTCTTCACGCGCATGAGAACGCTGTTCTTGTTCTCGGTGCGCGCGCTGTCGATCGCCTCGCGGACCTCGCCGGCGCTGGCGACGCTCTTGCCGCCGACCTCGAGGATGACGTCGCCTTCCTTGAAGCCGCGCTCGGCCGCCGCGCTCTTCGGATCGACTTCGGTGACCACGACGCCTTCCTTGCCGGCGCCGGCCACGCTGTTGGCCGGAGCGACGGTCAGGCCGAGTTTCGGCACGCCGGTTCCCTTGCTCAGGCCGCCCTTGTCGTCCTTGTCGGTGTCGGCCTTGGCCTCGATCGTGTTCGGCAGCTGGCCGAGCGTCAGGTTGATGACCTTGTCCTGGCCCTTCTGCAGCACATTGAGCTTCACGGCGTTGCCGGGCGCCAGACCGCCGATGGTGCGGGCGAGTTCCTTGGCGTCCTTGACCGGCTCGCCATTGACGCCGGTGATGACGTCGCCCGACTGGATGCCGGCCTTGGCCGCCGGACCGTTCGGCTGCGGTTCCGCCACCAGCGCGCCTTCGGCCTTCTTCATGCCGAGGCTGTCGGCGATGTCGGATGTCACCGGCTGGATCTGGACGCCGATCCAGCCACGGCTGACGGTGCCCTTGTCGCGGAGCTGGGCGATCACGTTCTTGACCGTCGAAGCCGGGATCGAGAACGCGATGCCAACGCTGCCGCCGGACGGCGAATAGATCGCGGTGTTGACGCCCATCACTTCACCATTGGTGTCGAACGCCGGACCGCCGGAGTTGCCCTTGTTCACGGGCGCGTCGATCTGGATGAAATCGTCATACGGGCCGTTGCCGATGTCGCGGCCGGAGGCCGAGACGATGCCGGCGGTCACGGTGCCGCCGAGGCCGAACGGGTTACCGACCGCCAGCACCCAGTCGCCGATCCGCGGCTTGCTGTCCGACAGTTTGGCGAAAGGAAAATCCTTGCGGCCCTCGACCTTGATCAGCGCCAGATCCGTGCGCGGATCGGTGCCGATCACCTTCGCGGTGAAGGTCTTGCCGTCGTCCATGGTGACTTCGACCTTGTCGGCGCCGTCGACCACGTGGTTGTTGGTCACGGCATAGCCGTCGGGCGAGATGAAGAAGCCGGAACCCTGACCCGTCACCGGGCCACGGCCGCCGCCACGCGGTCCGCCGCGCAGGCCGGGCGGCAGGCCGTCCGGCCCGCCAAAACGGCGGAAGAAGCGTTCCATCGGCGAGCCCGGCTGGAACGGCGAGTCGTCGTCCTTGTTGGCGCTGTCGTCGCCCTTCGAGGCCTTTTCGGCAATGTTGATCTTGACCGAAATCACCGACGGCTTCACGCGCTCGACGATGTCGGCGAAGCCGATCGGCCGCTCGACCTTGCGGACCTCGTTGTTGACCTGCGCGTGCGCCGCGGTGGTGAAGATATCGGCAGAACCCTGCGGCGGCGCGAAGCCGTACACGGCGGCCCCAAGGCCGGCGACGACGGACGCCATCAGCGCGAACTTGCGCGCCGAGAACAGCGTGCGGCGGGCCGAATTGACGGACGGAAAGTTGGAAAGATCGACGGGACGTTCGGTCATGTTGCTATGATCTCCAGGGGCATCTGAATGGCGTCTGAATTCGACGGTGCGGGGCTGAACACCTGACGGGACAGAACATGGGGTTTTCAGCCTTACCGCGGGCTGGCGGGGGAATTAAACTTTGGTAATGCGGACGGAGGCGGCGTGCGGCAGAATATCGCAGGTAAATCAGCCGGTTAGCCAACAGGCCTAAAGCCATTTCGGGCGCGGTTGCGCGCTCCGGCGGAACATCAGGGGGCCGCCTTGGTGGCGGGACGCAACGGCCGAAACAAGGCTTCCCGCCGGCTGGCCGACCCCCTCGGCCTGTTTCAGGATTTCTTCATTTTCAGCCGGCCCAGGAAATCGCGCTTGCCGAGCGGTACGCCGTTGGTGCGCAGGATGTCGTAGGCAGTGGTGGCGTGGAAGTAGAAATTGGGTAGCGAGAACGACATCAGAAACCCCTCGGTCGTGAAGGGTAGCTTGTGTTCGCCGAGGTGAAAGACGACGTCGCGGCCGCCGAGCGCGTTGACGGCGTCGGGCGTCCAGGCTTCCAGCGCTTCGCGGGTCTGCGCGACCAGGCCCTGCAGGCCGGCATAATCGTACGGCGTCTTGGCTGACGGCGGACGGAATTCGCCGCTCTGCGCGGCCTCGATGGCGCCGCGCGAATGCTGGGCGACCGAGACGATCTGGAAACGCAGCGGCAGCATGTCCGGCGCCAGCCGCGCCTCGACCATGGTTTCCGGATCGATGTTTTTCTCGCGGAAATGCGCCAATCCGCGCTCGAGGAAGCCGCTGACGGCGCCGAGGGTTTGCAGATAGTTCGCCACGCTGGCGTCGTAGAGTGAAAAAGCCACGTTTGGTCTCCCCTGAAGAATGTCTTGCTCTGAACAGGGAAATTCTGACCGTAAACGTTTCCGCTTGCAACCGCGGCTCAGCCCTTCTTGTCCGTCGCCTCGGTGGCGAGCAGCCGCTCCAGCCTCGCCTCCTCCTCTGCCGTCAGATGCAACCGCGCGGGATCGGCCGCCGCGCCGGCATCCGAGCGGCGGCGGCTGTAGAACCACAACGCAACGCCGCCCCCGATCAGGGCGAGCGGCGGCAGCAGCCACAGCAACAGCGTGTGCGGCGAGAAGCGCGGCTTCAGCAGCACGAACTCGCCATAGCGCGCCACCAGGAAATCGATCACCTGGCTGTCGCTGTCGCCGGTCGCGATGCGCTCGCGCACCAGAAGCCGCAGGTCACGCGCCAGCGGCGCATCGGAATCGTCGATCGACTGGTTCTGGCACACCATGCAGCGCAATTCGCGCGACAGGTCGCGCGCGCGGGCTTCCTTCGCCGGATCCGTCATGATCTCGTCGGGCTGCACTGCCTGCACCGCCAAAGGGGGCAGAAAAACCAGCCAAACCAAAGCCAACAGAGTGATGCGCATCGATCTCATGCGGAGCTTCTACTCCCCATCGCCACCAGCGTCACCAGATTTGTGGCTGGACACCAATATCGCTTTATGCGATATTTGGAAATGGCTCAGGTCGGATTTACGCCACTTGCGACGCGCCAATGGCTTAAGCTTTCGCCGCAAGTTCGAGGGCGGATCAAGCAAAAGCTTGAAATCTTCGCGGAGACCGGTCACGGCGACGTCAAAAAGCTGAAAGGCCAGGCTGGCGCAAGACTTCGTGTCGGAGACTGGCGTGTGATTTTCTATGAAGATGCAGGGTCTATCGTTGTCATAGGGGTTGGTCACCGGCGTGAAATCTATGATTGAGAGGACGAGATGAAGGTAAAATTCAAGGTGACGCCCGACGGCGAAGTGGCGATTATCCCGCGCGTCGAATATGAACGCCTCAAAGAACTTGAACAGGAGGCTGAGGAAGACAGAGGTACTGCACGACTGGTTGCGCGTGCAAGAAAGGATATTGCTGGCGGAGCGCCAGTGTTTCCGATGGATGTCGTAGATCGTCTGGCGAACGGAGAAAATCCGATCCGTGTTCTACGTCAATTCCGCGGCTGGACTCAAACTGAACTGGCCGGTGCCGAGGGAGTTCAGATTACGCAGAACTATCTGTCCGACCTGGAAACGGGCAAACGCCAGGGGCCGCTCGCCCTGCACCGCAAATTTGCGCGGGCGCTTGGAGTTCCGCTTGAACTGCTGGCAACAGTCGCGGTGTCGGAGCAAGAAGCCGATCCGGCAAGGTTTTCTAAACGTAAGCGGGCAGTCGCTGACATGAAGCGTCGGCGCGGTCAACGCTGACGGTGCTTGATATCGCCCTACTCTGCCGGCTGCATGGCGCGAGCGGTCTTGGCCGGCTTTGGCGCGCCGACCCGCAGCCGCCGGTCCGACAGCGACAGCAGGCCGCCGAACGCCATCAGCACCGGACCCCACCAGATCAACAGCACCAGCGGCTTGTGATAGATGCGCACGGCGATCGCGCCCTCGGCATTGGTGTCGCCGAGCGAGACATAGAGCTGGCTGGCGCCGCGGGTCAGCAGCGCAGCCTCGGTGGTCGACGACCCCCGCGTCGTGAAATTGCGCTTCGAAGGCCGCATCACCTGAACTGTCTCGCCGTCGCGCGTGACGGTGAACTGGGCAATGCCCTCGCGGAAATTCGGCCCCTGCCGTTGCGTGACGCCATCGAGTTTTAACTGATAGCCGGCGACGGTCGCGACGTCGTTCGGCTTCATCGTGCCGATATATTCGCTGTTCCAGGTCGTCTCGCAGACGATCCCGATCAGGGCGACGCCGATGCCGGCATGGGCGAAGGCGGTTCCCCAGGTCGCACGCGGCAATCCGCGGGCGCGCGCCAGTGCCGTCGCAAGCGGCGCACGAAACAGCGCCGTGCGCTCGACGAGGTCGGTCAATGCGCCGGCGATGACGAAGATAGCGAGCCCGATCGCGAGCGGTGCCAACGTGGCGCCGCCCCGGGTCCATGCCCAAACCATAGCGATCGCGATCAGCGCCACGATGCCGGCCGCCATCAGCCGCTGCTGCGCGCCGGCCAGATCGCCGCGCTTCCAGGCCAGCAGCGGCCCGAACGGCATCGCCACCATCAGCGGCACAAATAGCGGGCCGAAGGTCAGGTTGAAGAACGGTGCGCCGACCGAGATCTTGTCGCCGGTCAATACTTCCAGCGCCAGCGGGTACAGCGTCCCGACGAAGACGGTGGCGCAAGCCGTGGTGAGAAAGAGGTTGTTGAGCACCAGCGCGCCTTCGCGCGAGATGGGCGCGAACAAGCCGCCCTGCTTCAGCGAAGAGGCGCGCATGGCGTAGAGCGACAGGCTGCCGCCGATGAACAGGCAGAGGATCAGCAGGATGAACACGCCGCGCGTCGGGTCGGTGGCGAACGCATGCACCGAGGTCAGCACGCCCGAGCGTACCAGGAAGGTGCCGAGCAGCGACAGCGAAAAGGTCAGGATCGACAGCAGCACGGTCCAGACCTTCAGCGCGTTGCGCTTCTCCATCACGAGCGCCGAATGCAGCAGCGCGGTACCGGCGAGCCATGGCATCAGCGACGCGTTTTCGACCGGATCCCAGAACCACCAGCCGCCCCAGCCGAGCTCGTAATAGGCCCAGTACGATCCCATCGCGATGCCGAGCGTCAGGAAGATCCACGCCACCAGCGTCCACGGCCGCACCCAGCGCGCCCAGGCCGCGTCGATGCGGCCTTCGATCAGGGCGGCGACGGCGAATGAAAACGAGATCGAGAATCCGACATAGCCGAGATAGAGCATCGGCGGATGCACGGCGAGGCCGATGTCCTGTAGCACGGGATTGAGATCGCGGCCCTCGATCGGCGGGTTGGCGATGCGCAGGAAGGGATTTGAGGTGATGAGGATGAACAGGTAGAAAGCGGATGCGATCCAGCCCTGCACGGCCAGCACATGGGCGCGCAACGACAGCGGCAGGTTATTGCCGAAGGCTGCGACCAGCCCGCCGAACAGCGCCAGGATCGACACCCACAGCAGCATCGAGCCTTCGTGATTGCCCCACACGCCGGTGATCTTGTAGAGCAGCGGCTTCATCGAATGCGAATTCTCGAACACGTTGACGACGGAGAAATCCGAAACGACGTACAGCGCCGTGAGCAAGCCGAACGAAATTCCGGCAAACAGCAATTGCGCGAGCGCGGTCGATCGCGCGACATTCATCAGGGCTGGATCGCCCCAGCGCGCGCCGAGCAGCGGTACGGTGGACTGGATCAGCGCCAGCGCGAGCGCCAGCACCAGCGCGTAATGCCCGGCTTCCGCGATCACTTCGAGGCTCCCTGTGTCGGCGCGGCGGAAGCCGCGGGCCCGGGCCTGGGATCGGGCTTGGCATCGGGCTTGGCGTCCGGCTTGGCGCCGTAATCATCCTTCCAGTGTCCCTGCTTCTTCAGGGCGTCGGCGACATCCTTCGGCATGTAGGTCTCGTCATGCTTGGCCAGCACGGTGTCGGCCTTGAACACGCCGGACGCATCCAGCGCGCCCTCGGCGACGACGCCCTGCCCTTCGCGGAACAGGTCCGGCAGGATGCCCTTGTAGGCGACCGGGAGGGTGGCGCTGCCGTCGGCGACGCTGAAATTTACCGCGAGGTTTTCACCCTTCACCAGCGAACCCGGCTGCACCAGCCCGCCGAGGCGGAACCGCTTGCCGGGCGGGATCTGCTTCTCGGCCGCCATCGTCGGCGTGGAAAAGAACACGATGGAATCACGCAGCGCATTGAGAACCAGCGCCGCGGCAAGCGCGAGCACCGCGAGCGCACCGCCGATCATGGTCAACCGCCGTTGCTTGCGCGTCATTCCGAACCTCTGTTCCCGTCAGGCATCAGGCGCTAACCACCAAGCCCGAGATTCTTGGCGCCCTCGTTGAGCTGGCGCAAGCGTTCGGCGTCGGCCGCGACGGCCTGACGCGCATCGGTCAGTGCGCCCGCCGCCTTGTCGCGCTCGCCCATCACCATATAGGCGCGCATCAGCCGCAACCATCCCTCGACATCGTTGCCGTTCTGCTTCAGCCTCACAGCGAGCCGTTCCACCATGCCGCGGATCATCTCGTTGCGATCGGGATCGCTCATGTCCTTGGCGACGGCCATCGCTTCCTGCGATAGCGGCGGCGCGGCGGCGCCACCGACCCTTGTCAGGGCCTCCTGAACCAGTTGACGCCATGGTGCGTCCGGCGGCGCCTTGGCGAGCACCGCGCGCCAGATCGCGGCGGCATCGGCCTTGCGGCCATCCTGTTCGGCAGCAAGGCCGAGGAAATAGTTGGACCGCGGCTCGTCGGCCTCCTGCGCGACGGCGCGTTCGAACTCGGCCTTGGCCTCCGCGGTGACGACGCCGCCCGCCACCAGCGCCAGCGCCTCGCCCAGGTCGGCACGGCGCTCGGCGCTGTCGCCGGCATAGGTGAGGACGTTGCGATAGGCCCGCGCCGCATCGTCGAAACGGCCGAGCCGCGCCAGCACGGGCGCCAGCACGGTCCAGCCGCGCGCGTCCGTGGGATTCTTCTCCAGATGGGCCTCGACCTGCGCCACCATGTTCTCGAGCGGCTGGTTGACATCGGGGGCGCGGGTGCGCGAGGCCAGCGGAAAATCGCCGAGCCGCGGCGATCCCAGCGCGAGATAGAGCGTCACGGCCGCGACCGGCAATCCGACAAGCGCCACGACCGCGGAAGCGCGGCGCAACGCGAGGTTCGACCGCGCCGGCTGCTCGCCCTGGCCGTCCGCGGCCAGCAGGCGGCGGCCGATTTCGACCCGCGCGGCCTCCGCTTCCGAGCTGCCGATCAGCCCGGCAGCGGCATCGCGCTCGATCTCGGCCAGCTGGTCCTTGTAGACCGCAGCCTCGCTGCCGCCGGCTGATACGGACGCGCCGCGGCTCAACGGCCAGAGCACGGCAAAGATCGCCGCGACCGTCATCAGCGCGAACACAAACCACAGCGTCATCAAGCGGTTCCCGGGACGAAACGACGCTCTCTCGCAAAGCGCCGATGCGCCGCTTTACACCACCGGCGGCAAGCCGGGCAATTGACATTTGCGGCAGAAAATCGAGCGAATCCATCCGTCCGGCAGGCATTCACGGCGGCTCCTCCTAGCCGGCCTTGGTCGCCTTGCGCTCGCCGGTCATGGCGTTTTCGGCGGCCCGGCTCATCAACGATGCGTAGTCGTGGCCGAACAGGATTTCGCAGAACCGGATCGCCGCCCTGGCCTGCGCCTGGCGGAAGGCGCGCGCCTGGAGGTCGCCACCGCGCAGCGCCTGTACCAGGCTCTCGGTCGATTTTTCGACATATTGCTGCAGGTCCGAATAGGTCCGCAACGTGACCTCGTTGATGGCGAGTTCGCTGGCATAGGTGCGGCATACCGCCACGAAATCGATCAGGGCGGCGATCTCCTCCACCTCCGACATGTCGATCTTCGGCGCCGAGGCGATGTCCTTGTCGGGGCGCTGGCGCAGGACGCGGCGAACCCGGCCGGGCACGCTCTCGATCTCCGACTTCAGCGCGTTGGAAATCTCGGCGCGGATCGCGGTGAGCTGACGACCCCATGCGGAGTCGTTGCGCAGGTCGAGTTCGGTGCGCAGGCCCCGCACGCCGTCGTGCAGGATCTTCAGCGGCTCGCCGACATCCTCGAAATGGCCGCGCCTGATGTCGGTGCGCACGCAGGCGGTGAGGAACGACAGGTCATGCAGCGCGATCGTGACGGCGACGCCGTAGGGCGTGGCGGCAACGCGGATCTCGTCGTCGGACGCCGCCATCTTGACCGCGAGGCGGATGATCTGCCAGGGCTGCGCCAGCCGCTGCATGATCAGCGACAGCGCGAACGGCAGCAAGTGCGGCGTTTGCAGCGTCGGAACGTTGAGTGCCGCAACCACGGATGCGATCTGGGACTCGCCGAAGACGCGCATCTGACCCGGCATCCGTGTGCCAAGCGTATCCAGCGTCTCGCGCGCGCGCAGCACGCCGCCGACCGACAGCAGGTCTTCGACGACATTGGGCGGTCCGATACGGGACAGCGTTCGCTGCCTGTCGTCGCCCGCAACGGGCGTGGCGACATTGATGATGGCATCGGCGGCGGCCAGCTGAAATTTGCGGGTGGCGGCTTCCAGACCGGCGGCGGATCCGCTCTGCCGGATCCCGGCGAGCGCGGCTTCGAACGCGCGCGCGGCCTCCGGCGCGCCGTCGCGCTCCAGCCACTGCCAGATCGGCAGCAGCGAGGCGCGGCGGATCTGCCCGACCCTGACCGGAAAATTTCCCTCGACCAGATATGGTTCGAGCGGAGCATAGAGCAGCCGCGCCGGATCGTCGGTCCGCGGCCGCGCCTCCTCGTCCGTCTCGGCTCCGCGCACCACCTTGCGAAGCTGCTCGAGCACGAAACTGGCGACCGCCATGTCCTCGCCGCGCTCGATGGCGCGCTCGAATTCCCGCATCAGCAGCGCCTGCGATTGGGGCGCGAGCTGGGCGAGATAATCCCTCAGCCGCTCGGTCGATGTCTGGCTCATTCGCCTGGTGTGGATACGCGTGTCATGGCACGGGCAAATCGCCCGCTCCCGATCTTAGAAGTGGGCGCGTTAAGAAGCCGTTTAGGAATAACCAAATCAACTGCGCGAGGGCCGGTTCCAGCGCCGGCAACCCAAGTAATCATCGTTTCAGCCGGGCCGGTTGCTCACACCCCCGGCAGCACCAGTTCCGCCCGCAGGCCGCCGATCGGCGCGTCCCCCAGCACGAGGCTGCCACCGTAGAGCGCGGCGAGATCGACGACGATGGACAGCCCGAGCCCGGATCCCGGCTTGGTTTCGTCCAGGCGCTGGCCGCGCCGCGACACCTGTGCGCGCTCGTCGGCGGACAATCCGCGGCCGTCATCGTCGACAATGATCCGCAACCGAGGCCCGTTGCCTGGCTCGGCCGGCGGCTCGACCTGCACCTCGATCAGGACCTGGGTGGCCGCCCATTTGCAGGCGTTGTCGACGAGGTTGCCCGCCATCTCCTCGAGGTCCTGACGCTCGCCACGGAACCTGGCCAGCGGATCGGCCTTCGCCTCGATCGTGATGGCGCGATCCCGATGGATCTTTTCCATGGTCCGCCGCAATGCCTCGATCGCAGGGGCGACCTCGGTGACGGTGGCGACGATGGTGACGCGCGCGGCGATGCGGGCGCGCTCGAGGTGATGCGCCACTTGATCCCGCATCACATCGGCCTGCTCCAAAACTTTGGTGGCGAAGGGATCCGCCGCATGGGCGGCGGCTTCGTTGAAGATCACGGAGAGCGGCGTCTTGATGGCATGGGCGAGATTGCCGACATGGGTGCGCGCGCGCTCGACGATCTCGCGATTGGCGTCGATCAGCGCGTTGGTTTCGCGCGCGAGCGGCGCGATCTCGACCGGGAACTCGCCCTCCAGCCGCTCGGCGCGCCCGGAGCGGATGTCGGCGATCGATTCCGAAATCCGCTTCAGCGGCGCCAGCCCGAACCGGACCTGGAAGATCGTGGTCAGCAGCAGCACGATGCCGAGCGCGGCGAAGGTGCCGCCGAGGTAATAGTCGAAGGCGCGGATCTCGTCGAAAATCTCGGATGAGTCGCCGGCCACGCTCACGAGGAACTTGCCGTCGGCACCGAGGTCGACCGGCCGCTCGACCACGCGCAACGATTGCCCCTCGGGCCCGTCGACATAGCCGAGGCGGATGCCGGCGGCGGTCAGTTCCGCGCCGATCTCCTCGAGCCTCGGCAGCTTCTTGTCCCACAGCGATCGGGACGCCCGCGTCTCCGCCTTCTCATCGGTGCGGACGATCTGCCAGTACCAGCCCGATAGCGGCAATTCGAACAAGGGCTCGCCGAGCGATTGGAACTGGTGCTCGGGCGGCTCGTCCGGGGTGGCGACTTCGGCGATCAGGGTGCGGAGATAGAGGTTGAGGCGGCGGTCGAAGGCGCGCTCGGTGGCGTTGCGATAGACCGACGACAGAATGATGCCTGTGATCACCAGGATCACGACCACCCACGCGGTCGCCGAAAGGAACAACCGCGTGGCGAGCGAACTTCCGCGCATCAGAGCAAGATCCCGAAAAGCATAGCCCCAGGCTCCGACTTTGCGGAGGGAGACTGGCCTTCGGATAAGATCATGCTCGAATAAAAGAGCAAGGCTCATCAGTTGCCGGGCGATGGCGGCGGGGTCAGCAGGTAGCCGAGCCCCCGCACGGTCTGGATGATGTCGACGTCGAGCTTCTTGCGAATGCGGCCGACGAACACTTCGATGGTGTTGGAGTCGCGGTCGAAATCCTGGTCATAGAGGTGCTCGACCAGCTCGGTGCGCGACACCACGCGCCCGGTATGGTGCATCAGATATTGAAGCAGCCGATACTCGTGCGAGGTCATCTTGATCGGAGTGCCCGACACGGTGACCTTGTTGGTGCGCGTGTCGAGCGACACAGGACCACATGTCAGTTCGGACTGGGCATGGCCGGTGGAGCGGCGCAGCAGCGCGCGGATGCGCGCCAGCACTTCTTCGAGGTGAAACGGCTTTGCGACGTAATCGTCGGCGCCGGCGTCGAAGCCCTGCACCTTGTCGCTCCAGCGGTCGCGCGCGGTGAGGATCAACACGGGCATCGCCCGGCCGCCGCGGCGCCACGCTTCCAGCACCGAGATGCCGTCCATCTTGGGCAGGCCGATGTCGAGCACGACGGCGTCGTAGGGTTCGCTTTCGCCGAGGTAGTGCCCCTCCTCGCCGTCGAACGCACGGTCGACCACGTAGCCGGCATCCGTCAGGGCCGTCGTCAATTGCCGGTTCAGGTCCGGGTCATCTTCAACAACAAGCAGGCGCAAGATGGCCTCCAAAATCGGGTTCTACCATAGCAGATCCCAACATGAGGCCACCCGGCGTGAACGGTCCATGAACGGGCCGATCGGTGCAATGTTACTTTTTCGTCATGCGGATCGGCAGCCGCTGGCCGCCGCATTCGCTGGAGCCGCCATCAGGTCCGAAAGAAGACGAACCAGACGATGCCCATCGCCAGGACCGCGAGCCCGACCGAGACGCTCAACAGCGCGAGCACCGACGGGCCGGGTTCGGCCTGACGCGCCTCGGTCGGGGTCTCGACGGTTTGGCCGTGTCGTTCAATTGCCATGCGTGCCTCTCGGAGCAAGTGCCTGTAATGCCAGCGGATGTTTACCGCCAGTGGGAGCAACGCCGGATCGGAAGCGATGTTCCTGACCCCCGTGCCAACCTGGCGCCTGTGACCGGCAAAAGGTCGCAGGCGCCGCGAGACCGGGCGCTGGTTAACGCCATTTCCGCAAATTCCCGCCCGCCCGGTTTGAAGCGGCGGCCTCCGGTGGTATCCTCATGGCTCTTGCCGCGTATTTTCTGGAGTAGCCCATGGCCCCCCGCGCCAATTGGAAGGGTTTTTTGCGTCTTTCCCTGGTGACCTGTCCGGTCGCCCTCTATCCGGCGACGTCGGATACCGAGAAGGTCTCGTTCAACCAGATCAACCGCAAGACCGGCCACCGCATCAAATATGCCAAGGTCGACGCCGACACCGGCGAGGAAGTCGCCAACGAAGACATCATGAAGGGCTACAAGGTCGACACCGATACCTATATCGAGGTGACAAAGGACGAGCTTGACGACCTCGCGCTGGAATCGACCCGCACCATCGAGATCGACGAGTTCGTGCCGCGGGCCGACATCGACAGCCGATACGTGATCCGCCCCTATTACCTCGTGCCGGACGGCAAGGTCGGCCACGACGCCTTCGCGGTGATCCGCGAAACCATCCGCACCATGGACAAGGTCGCGATCGGGCGCGTGGTGCTGACCAACCGTGAGCACATCATCGCACTGGAGCCGCTCGACAAGGGTCTGATGGGCACGCTGCTGCGCTACCCATACGAGGTGCGCAGCGAGAAGGAATATTTCGAAGACATACAGGACGTGAAGATCACCAAGGACATGCTTGATCTGGCCAAGCATATCGTCGAGCAGAAGTCCGGTTCGTTCGAGCCCGAGCAGTTCGAGGACCGCTACGAGCAGGCGCTGATCGACCTGATCAACCAGAAGCGCAACGGCATCAGCGCCAAGACGAAGGCGGCGCCGAAGACATCCGGCAATGTCATCAACCTGATGGACGCGCTCAAGCGCAGCCTTGCCAGCGAGAAAGAGGCCGCCCCCGTCGCCGCCAAGGCCAAGGGCAGGAAGCCGAAGAAGGCCAGTGCCGGCCAGCGCGAAATGCTGCTGCCGATCAGCGGCGGCGGCAAGCGCGCCGCGAAGGAGACTGTCAAGGAAGCGCCCAAGAAGGCCGAGAAGCCGGCGCGATCAACAGCGCGCGCCAAGAAGGCCGGATGATCGGGTAAGGCATCCTGAACATTCGGCGCGCGATGCCCTGGTCCACCCCGTTCGAGGACCCGATACCGCTTGACGACGGCAAGCTTTCGACGCTGCAGCAGGCGGCCGACTACGTCATGCAATTGCCGGAAGACACACAGCAGGAAGCGCACTGGCAGACCGCGGTCGAGACCCTGATCAACGCGGCCGAGAGTGGCGGCGGCTGGCTGATGTTCGCACGGATCGCGGTCATGCGCGCGCTTCACGCGGACGCGAAACGAGCCTGATGTACCGCGTGCAAGCGGCGGGCCGCCCCACCCGGTCTGCGGCGGGCCTGAACAACGCTGGCTGAAGATGTCGACCGTCGGCTACGGCTATTTGATCGAGTTGCTGACCAGGTCGAATTTGGCGCTGACCACGGAACCGACACCGGAGACGCCGGTGATGATCAGGATGCTGATGCCAGCTGCAATCAGGGCATATTCGATGGCGGTCGCGCCACCTTCATCGACGACAAATCGGGCCAGTAATCGACGCATAAGAACTCCTGTCGACGCTCCAGGATTTATCCAGCGCCAAACGCGTTAGACCCTCGCCGGGGACACGTGAAGAGCTTTCCACGAAGTGCATGAACGGTCGATTAAGGCAGGAGAAGAAACTCCGCCCCTACCGCTTTACAGGAAGTCTTAACCATCGCCTGGCGGCGCCGGTCCGACTGCCGCCACGCGGCAAAGTCCCAATGCGACAAACAGAACGGGCGCGGTGGGACCGTCAGTCCCGCCACGCCCGCTATCAAGTTTGGGACCGGGCGAAAGGCCGGTCCCAATGACGTTATCAGAAGTTACGCTGAGCGCGGATCTGGAGCAGAACGGTGTCCTGATCCTTGAACTCGTAGAGGGCGGCCGGCTTCGGCGCGGTCGCGGCGAAGGTCGACGAGCCAGACATCTTCTGGTCGAGGTGGAACCACTGAACTTCACCCGAGAAGGTCAGGTTCTTGACCGGGGTCCAGCGGGTCACGACGCCGAGCTGCGAGACGTTGAAGTCGGGGTTGCAGCTATAGGTACTGACGGCCGCGAAGCCGCTCGCCCCGGGGTGGCTGGCATTGAAGGCTGCGCAGTAAGCCCCCTTGGCGCTGTTGTCGTACCTGACGGACGAGTAGCTGCCGAACAGGCTGGTCGACCAGTAGGGATCCCAGTTGTGGTTGAACGCGCCGCGGACGCCCCAGGCGCTGGTCAGGATGAGATCGCCGCCCGCGACATAGACCGCGTCGGTGGTCGCGCCGAAGCCGACGCTCTGGTAGCCGGTGCTGCTGCCACCGAACATCGCAAAGCTCGGCGAAGTGCCGCTGGTGGCGATCACGTTCTTGGTCGTGCCCTTGGCGTAGGAGGCGTCGATCTTGAAGTCGTCGCCCGCGCCGGTCGGCAGGTTCTTGATCTGCAATGCCGCCATCACCGAACCGCCCCACTTGCTCTCGGGATGGCCGCTGAGTTCGGAAGCCGCCGTCGGCGCGCCGCCGGCCGCCAGCGTGTAGTAGGTGCCGCTGACTTCATGCGCGGCGGCCGACAGCTGGAAAAGACCCCAGGCCTGATCGACCCGGATGTTGCCGACGATGTCCGGCGCATGCATGCCGGCGTAGGAGTTCGATCCGGTGCCGTTGGCGCCGATCGCCGACGGGATGCTCAGGTTGTAGACGGCGGTGCGATTCCAGACAGTCGGATCGTCGAGACCGATCGTGGCCGACACGCCGTTGCCGAACTGCGCGGTGTACTGGATGTTGTTGACGCCGGTGTCGGTATTGTTGCCGCCGAGCAGGCTGGAATTGATGTTGCCGGGGAAGCCGTTCCATGGCGTCGAGTAGGCCGACGAGGATTTACCGAAGGTAAAGCCGGCGAACTGGATGAAGAGGTACTCGACCGCCACATAGCCGCCGCCGGCGGTGGACAGCAGCGCACTGTTGAGGGCGGTGCCGGTGTTGAGGGGGCTGCCGGGGTTGGTCGAGCCGAAATTCTGGAACTGGAAGTCGCCCTGTCCGAAGGTGCGCACCACGCCATATTCGGTCGCGGTACGGGTATCGACCGTCAGCGCCATGCGGGAGCGGCCGAGGAAGTAGTCGCGATAGCGGTTCTGCTGGCCGAGATCGCCATTCCAGGCCGGAGCGCCGTGGGCGCCGCCGTTGAACGTGACGTCCGCCCGCAGATAGCCGCCGAGCTTGATGCAGGTATCGGTACCCGGAATATAGAAGAAGCCGGCGCCGTAAAGCGAGCAGATCCTCACATATTCAACCGCCTTGGCCTTGACCGGCAGGTCCGCCGCCTGTGCTCCGCCGACGGCCATCAAGCCTGCCGCCGTGCCGAGAATGAATGTCCGCGCCGTCATCATCAAAAGTCTCCTGTCCTGCGATTCATGCAGCTGCATGGGGAACAAGTAGTCTAAAATTCCTGATTGGGAATGACACCGACGTGACACTGCGCGACTTGGATCGCGGCTGTGATGTTTTCGCCACGCGACATGGATCGAGCCGGTGGAAACCGTCTAATTTCATCTTGCCGCGGCGTTGTTACAGCAAAAATATTCTTTCTTCGGCAGCATCCCAGTAGTTGTACTGGAGCGAAGTTCGAGCAGAAAAACGCATATCAGCACTTCCGGTGCCACGCGCCCCGCGCGCTTTACCCCGCTGTCAAATCCTGATCCAACTGTTTCAAATCGGCCGGACCGAACCGGCCTTGCGCAATACGGGGAGAGACCGTCATGAAGCTCGGCGCCGCCATCGCGGAAATCATGAAGCGGGAGGGTATCGAGATCCTCTGCGGCTACCCGGTCAATCATCTCATCGAATATGCCGCCGCTGCCGACATCCGTCCGGTGATGGTGCGCCAGGAGCGGATCGGCGTGCACATGGCGGACGCGATCTCGCGCGTCACCTCGGGGCGGTCGATCGGCGCGTTCTGCATGCAGCACGGGCCCGGCGCGGAGAACGCGATGGGCGGCGTGGCGCAATGCTACGGCGAGTCGGTCCCGGTGCTGGTGCTGCCGATGGGCTATGCGCGCCGGCTCGCCAATATCGATCCGAACTTCAATTCCAGCCAGACGATGAAGGCGTTCTCGAAATCCTCGGAGCCGATCAATATCGCCGCGGAGGTCTGCAACATCTTCCGCCGTGCGTTCACCAGGCTGAAGAACGGCCGCGGCGGGCCGGTCATCGTCGAAATCCCGGCCGACATGTGGAACGAGGAAGTGCCGGAGCCGCTCAACTACACGCCGGTGCTGCGCACCCGCTACGGCGCCGATCCGCGGCACGTCAAGGAAGCCGCAGAGCTGCTGGTCGGCGCCAAGCGCCCGGTGATCTATGCCGGCCAGGGCGTGCACTACGCAAAGGCCTGGCCGCAGCTGAAACGGCTGGCCGAGCGGCTGGCGATCCCCGTCACGACCAGCCTCGGCGGCAAGTCGTCGTTTCCGGAAACGCATCCGCTGTCGCTCGGATCGGGCGGCCTCGCGGTGCCGCGCGCGGTCCCGAAATTCCTCGGCGCTGCCGACGTGATCTTCGGCATCGGCTGCTCGTTCACCGAGACCTCGTTCGGCATCGCGATGCCGAAAGGCAAGACCATCATCCATTCGACGCTCGATCCGAACCATCTCAACAAGGACGTCGAGGCCAAAATCGGCCTGGTCGGCGACGCGGGGCTGGTGCTCGACGCCTTGCTGGAGGAGATCGGCAGGACCGTCCCCACTGACCGCGACGCCACGGCGGTCGCCGCCGAGATCGCGGCCTCGCACGAGGAATGGCTGGCGAAATGGATGCCGAAGCTGACGCACAACGACGCGCCGCTCAATCCCTACCGCGTGCTGTGGGACCTGCAGCACACCGTCGACATCAAGAACACCATCATCACCCACGACGCCGGCAGCCCGCGCGACCAGCTGTCGCCGTTCTGGAAAGCGGTCGAGCCCCTCTCCTATATCGGCTGGGGCAAGACCACCCAGCTCGGTTATGGCTTGGGCCTGGCGATGGGCGCCAAACTGGCAAAGCCCGACAAGCTCTGCATCAACGTCTGGGGCGATGCCGCGATCGGTTTCACCGGCATGGACTTCGAGACCGCGGTGCGCGAGCGCATCCCGATCATGTCGATCCTGCTGAACAATTTCTCGATGGCGATCGAGCTCAAGGTCATGCCGATCTCGACTGAAAAGTACCGCTCGACCGATATCTCCGGCGACTACGCCGCGATGGCGCGCGCCTTCGGCGGCTATGGCGAGCGGGTGACGAAGCCGGAAGACATCATCCCGGCCATCCAGCGCGGGATCCAGAAGACGAAGGAAGGCATCCCGGTGCTGCTGGAGTTCATCACCAGCAAGGAGACCGAGGTTTCACGGCCGGGGACCTGAGGCGCACCGAGGTTCGCGATCGATGCCACGCGTTACCATCATCGAGACCGGGATCGTCAGCCCGAGGAACCGCGAACGCCACGGATCGTATCCGCAGATGTTCGAACGGATGATCGGTGATGCCGACCCTGCTGTGACGTTCGACACCGTCAGCATTCCCGCCGGCGAGCCCCTGCCCGCTATCGGCGGGCTGGAAGCGATCCTGATCACCGGCTCGGTCGCCGGCGTCTATGACGGGCTCGACTGGATCGCGCCGCTGGAGGCCTTCGTGCGCGCGGCCCATGGCGCGAAGGTGCCGATGGTCGGCGTCTGCTTCGGGCATCAATTGATCGCGCAGGCGCTGGGCGGCACGGTGCGCAAGTCCGAAAAGGGCTTTGGGCTCGGGCGGCACGTCTACGATGTCGCGCCGGACAACGGGCTGATCGACGGCCCGCAGATCGCGCTGGCCTGCTCGCACCAGGACCAGGTCATCACGCCGCCCGAGGGCGCCCGGACGATCCTGTCGTCGGATTTCACGCCCCATGCCGGGCTGCTGTACGGCGGCACCACACTGACGGTGCAGGCGCATCCGGAATTCACGGTAGGCTTCGCACTCGCCTGCTGCGAGATGGTACGCGGCACGGGCGGCGCACCGGACAGCGTGGTGACGGCGGCGGAAGCCTCGCTGGCCGAGCCGCTGGAGAGCGGGCGGCTCGGCGGCGCGATCACGCGCTTCCTGACCCGCCGCGTCTGAAACAAAACATGCAAAACAACCCCATGCAAAGTAGAGGTATTATACTACTCTGCGATCTCCGCCGGCGTCGAGGGACCGGCCAGCGGCCGCTCCTCCATCAGGAAAATGCACAGCGCGGCGCAGGCCATCAGCGCGGTGGCGGCGCCGAACACGTAGTGGAAGGCGGTGACCATGTCGGCCGCCGGAATCGCGTTCGCCGGCCCGCGATGTTCCCCGATCGAGATGCCCGGCCCCAGCGAGATCAGCAAAATAGCGCTGAAGGCGGCGACCATGAATGACGACATCAGCGCGCGGAAGAAGTTCATCGCGCCGGTCACCGTGCCGATCTGCGCGCGGGCCACGGAATTCTGCAGCGAAACCACGCTGACCGGGAATGTCGTTCCGAGCCCGAGCGCGAACAGCGACAGCACGACCAAGAGGCCCCATAGCGGTAGCGTGGTCACGCTCAGCACCAGCGCAAAGACCACGGACACGGAAGTGCCGATGATCGCGACGCGCTTGTAGTGTTTGGCGCGCGCCATGGTGCGTCCCGCGATCGCCGCGCCGCAGGTGGAAACCGCCGCGAGCGGGATCAGCGCCAGCCCAGCCTCGCTCGCGGTCAAATGATAGACCACCTCGTAATACATCGGAAGGTGCACGGTGAGCGCGGTGATCGCGCCCAGCGCGCAGCCGCCGGCCGCCATCGCGTAGGGCGCGACCGTTCCGCCGAGCAGGGACAGCGGCAGAAACGGCTCGTCGGCACTGCGCGCGTGCAGCACGAAGACCAGCGCCAGCGCGAAGGCGCCGCCGATCATCGCCATGATCGCCAGCGACAGCCAGGCATAGCGGGTGCCGCCCCAGCTCAGCACCAGCATGACCACGACCGCGGAGGCCATCAACAAGACGCCGCCGAGCCAGTCGACCTTGCGGCGGCGGTGGAATACCGGGATCTTGGCCATCTTGGGCAGCAGCAGGAACAGCGCGCCGACGGCGAGCGGCACGTTGATCCAGAAGATCATCGACCAGTGCAAATGCTCGGCGAACACGCCGCCCAGCACCGGCCCGAGCAGCCCCGCCAACATCCAGACGCCGCTGAAATAGGCCTGGTATCTCCCGCGCTCGCGCGGCGAGACCACGTCCGAGATCACGGTCTGCACGACCGGCATGATGCCGCCGCCGCCCAATCCCTGCAGGCCGCGCGCGACGATCAGGACCCACATGTTCGGCGCCACCGCGCACAGGATCGAGCCGGCCGTGAACAGCGCCAGCGACACCGTGATCATGACGCGGCGGCCATAGATGTCGCTGAGCGTGCCGAACACCGGCGCGACCGCGGTGCCGGCCAGCAGATAGGAGGTGATGACCCAGGACAGGCTGCTGACATCGTTGAACTGGCGCCCGATGGTCGGCAGCGCCGTCGCCACGATGGTCTGGTCGAGCGCGGCCAGGAACATCGTCAGCAGCAGGCTCATCAGGATGGTGCGGACCTCGTCGGGCGACAGCGGCGCCGGCGGCGCCAGCGGCGGCGCATCGCCGACGTCGATGGCCTCGGTCGTGACCTTGGCGAGTTCCTGGCCGATATCATCCGGCAATGTCGTCTGGTCGGCGGGCCGATGACCCTGCCGGTGGTGCTTGTTCATGTCGGACGTAGTACTTGTTCTACGCGGCCAATGCCGCCGAGATGGAATCGCCTTATGCGGCGCACAATAAAGCCGGAATCATCTCCCCGGCAGCCGCTTGCACGCATGGGTGCATCCCGCGGAGGCGAGGACGCGTTCGCGTGGGGCTCCGCCGGGCCCGCCCGATATTTTCAGTCGGCCCGGAACTTCAGGGGCGCCAGCAGGTCGATCAGGTGCGGCTTTCCGTCTTCGACGATCGAAAGCTTCCGTGCCATTCCAGGGTTGCTTTTGAAGAAAGCGGCCAGGCTGTGCTTCGCGGGAGACCAATCCTCTCTGACCGGTTTCCTGGTGTTCGGATTTTTCTTCTTGCGCGCTCTTTCCTTGGCCTGTTCCTTTTCCCAATCAGCCTGACGTTCAATGTCGATCTCCTCGACCGGATACGTCAGGTGAATCGTGTAATCGGCATCCGCACCCCGCGCTTCCAGGAGCATTTCAAGCGTCTCGCGCTCGGGATTGCCGTGCTCGCCATCGCCGGAAAAAACGTAATGCTCGGCGGGCAAGCGCTTGAAGAACCTCGTCTCCATATTGTTGGAACTGCCGTGATGCGGAACCTTGAGGAGATCGATCTTGCGCGTCCCTCCGGGCTCCAGAAGCCTGGCCAGCTCGAGCCCTTCCAGTATCTTGTCGCCACGCGCGTCACCCGTCAGCAACATGCTCTTGCCGTCCATCTCGGCCAGCACGACGATACTTGATAGATTGGGCACCGACTTGTCGACAAACGCCGCCAGCATCGCTTCCGGGTTTTTCGTTTTCCCTTCCTTCTGTTCGCGGAGCCATTTGTCATGGGCCTCCTGCAACGCCTTCAATTCCGGTTGCATCGGGCCTACGATGGTGATCTCCAGGCCACCCTCGAGCTTCACCCGTTCCGGCGCATCGGTTGCGAGGATCAATCCACCGTCCATTTTGTGATTGAGCTTCCATTGCCTTTGCGCGGGAGATTTCTTCTGCAAGGCCTCTCGGTCGTCTCGTAGTTGCCTGCCCTGGCCGATACTGGCCAGCACATCGAGGGTCTGATGCGCTTCCGCCTCGTCAACGTCTTCATCGAGTTCGATGTCATGATCCAGAGCGTTAGGTGCCGTACTGGCCGTGAACGACGCCGCACCGAAACCAGACAATAGCTCGTCGGGCGTCTGGGTCAGGATGTCGTCGAAGGTGTTATGCCAGAGACTGGTCACCCTGAGACGCTGATCCGGATTGTTGCGGAGCTGGTTTGAGGTCAGTTCCAGTATCCCCCTTATGTGGTCGTCATCGACGTGGCTGACCATCACGACATCGACGGGCAGCGGATCGGCGTCATCGATCCGGCGCGACCTGTGGACCAGTTCGATTCGCGGCGCCAGATGCGGCCCGTAGACCTTCGAAGGCCCTCCGTCGATCAGAATCAGGTGCGGGTCTTGCGGGGTGCCGAAGTGCAACATCAGGCAGTCGCCCTTGCGTGCACGGAGAACGTCGAGACTGAAATGCATGTCCGATCCTCCTCAAATGGATTGAAAGGCACGCAACACGTCCAGCATGCCGCGCCCCTGAAACGTTCGCTCGCGGCCGAGATCGGTCGCGGTTTCACACAATATCCGTTTGACGCGGCGCGGTTGACCGATCAGCTCCTCGTATCGCGCCAGCAACATCGCGGCCGCTCCGCTGACATGCGGGGCCGCCATGCTGGTTCCGGATTCGGGCGCCCACTCGTTCCCCGTGACACTCGAGGTGATGCGCTCTCCTGGCGCCACCAGATCGGGTTTGACACGCCCATCGCCGGTCGGCCCGCGACTTGAAAAAAAGCTTACGCCGTACGTATTCGGCCAGATGCTGTGGGTGGATCCGACGGTGATGACGCTTTCCGCGTTTCCCGGATCGGTGATGCTGAACGCCGCGTAATTCTCGAACAGCCCGTCCTTGGTTTCGAATTTCTGATACCCCCGGTTGCCCGCCGCAGCCACGACCACGACGCCACTTTCCACCAGGCGTTCGCATTCAATGCACACCGGCGTAGAGCCGCAGGCGAAATTGCGAACGTTGTGCGGGATCGAAAGGCTCAGATTGGCACCGTGAACCGTGATATAGCTGTGACGTTCGTTGATGGAGCGGATGTACTGCAGCGCGGCGATCACCGCGAATTCGGTGTCGTCGATGTTCTTGCCAAGCACCCGGAAATCGTAAAGCCCGATGTCGGGACACATGCCTGGGCCACCGGCATCGCTTGACCTGCTCGCGCCAATGATGCCCGCGACGTGGGTGCCATGCGGGCTGGGCAACTGCGCGGGAGGGTTCTTTACTGTGATCAGCTTTTCAACGACCGACCAGTTCGTCGGACGCTCGTTCTCGAAATCCTCGGAAATGGTCCGAAGATTTTCCTTCACTTTCTCCTCCGACAATCCTGTCGTGGCCGCCAGTTTCGTGATGCCTTCCGCGTCCACATCATCCGGGTCGTTGCTCATGATCTCGCGAATACCCGTGAAATCGAAGATCTTCTTGACGCGCGATGTTCCGTCTTTGCAGAACGCTTCATGGTCGTGCTGGATGCCGGAATCCAGAACCGCCCAAATGATGTTTTTGCAGTTTACCTGAAACAGGGAGTTGGCGGCATCGGCCTTTACCGCCGGCACCGATCGCCCAAGCGCGGGCGTCGCCGTTCGATTGAGCGATATCTGAAAGACGGAGCATTCGTCTTTACCCTCCGTGTTCCATGCGCTGCCCTCGTCGCCGGGCGGCAACGCCCTCGGATTGCTCGACACAACCGCATAGAGTGCGAACATTCCTTCGATGATTTCGTCACGGTAGGGCTGGTATCGGTTGAAGGCCGAATCGAAATCGAGCGCTGGCAGCTTGTCGATCGGCTTGGACGGATCGTTGGGATTGACGGGCCGTTCGAGCTTGCTGATCCAGAAGATCAACCCGGCAAGCGCGATGTATCGCTGAAGGGAACTGAAATCGTCGAACTTGTCGATGTGCGGGAGGGGCGTTTCCTTGCGTCCCCGTCCAAGCAACTTTTTGAGTTGCCCCTGCTTCTCGCCGTCCTCCAGATGCGCGATCCGATCCTTCACTTTGGGCTCGTACCACCATTGTGTGCGTGGAACGAGAACACGCAACACCTCGTCGAAGTACAGTCTGGCTCCGACCAGCCCTTGCAGGTAAGCGACTTTCGCACTCACATGCGGTCTCGGCGCGGGCTGGGGAATTTGTGGCTGCGCGCGCTCCGCGGCGTGAACCTTCAACGCCTTCGGGATCTCCCTGGCAACGCCGGCGGCGGTCGCCAGCCTGTGCGGCGTGATCAGAACATCCCGGACGATGCCGGGATCGACAGCGTAAGCGGTCCAGACATCACCGAGCAACGGCGAGTCCTGCAGCACCCGGCGGTCATCTTCAGGACCGAACAAGATATGCTCGACCAGTTCCGGTGGAATGGAAAATTGCTTGGGTCTGCCATCAGCGGACCTTTCGAAAGCCGGCTCATTTGGGTTCGGCGGCGCCGCTTCTTGCGTGGACGCATTCGCCGCCGCGGCGCTGCCGACGCCAACAGGCGTTGCGGTTTCGCTGGACGCTTTCGGTTGAACTTGACTGGCCTTGCGCCGCTTTCGGGGTCTGTCGGCCATGTCCCGTCACCTTTCGTCACCTACGCGGCATGACAGCCTGCGCGCCACGTGTCTGGCAGCCAAGAGGCCTCTCGTGGGACGCGTTTCGATCGTCGAAGGAGCCGCGATCTGCCACGCCTGCCTCCACCTCACACGCCGGATTGCGGGTATGGAAACTTCGGCTCCGGCTTCAGCGCCGGCTGGTAGTGCTTGCGCAGCGCCGCGTCGCAGACCGCGTAGCCCCAGTTGATCAACCGATCCTGCGTGGTGGCGTCCAGCCGCTTCAGGCGTGTCGGCAGTTCGGCAAGCTCCGTCGTGCGCTCCAGCGGGCAGTCGAGCGCATCGGACAATTCGTAATCACCAATGTCGGTGCGGATGCCCCAGTAGGCGCCCTTGCGCGTTCCCGATTTGAAGGAGTCGATGACCTGGCGCTTGCGCAGCGAGCGCACCTGGTTGTCGATCAGGTTCAGAACCCGATAGGAATGCCGCGGCCAGTCGGTCTCCGGCTCCGCCTCGGCCTCGGTCTTGCCGCCGGCATCGCTCACCAGAACGATCTGGTGGCGTTTCCATGCCGTCTCCAGGCCGAGATTGTCGTAGACGCCGCCGTCGGTGAGGACCACGCGCGTGGTGAATGGCGGCCGCTGCAGGTCCATTCCGGTTTCGGGTTTGAAGTCGCTGTCCTTCAGGCGCAACTCGTAGGGCGACAGCACCGGCGGAAAGGCCGACGACGCCGCGACCGCGTAAGCCAGCGGGATTTTCGGATTCTCGACCTCGCCGACGCGGTAGTCGCGCATATAGCGCTTCATGAAACGCCACAGCGCGCCGGACTGCACGTTGGTCGCGTTGATCACGAAGCGCGGCTCATCGGGCAGGTCCTGCAACGTCTTGCCGTGAAACAAATGGTCGTCATACGCCTTGGCGATGCGGTCGCCGACACTGCCCGGCAACAGGGCGCCCAGAATGACCGACTCCGCATCAATAGTGACGGCGGCGAAGGCGCGCAGCGGGTCGACGAATTTGGGTATGAAATGACTCCTGACGCTCTCCGGCGCGAAGCTGAGGCTGGGCCAGGCCAGCGCCAGCTGCCCGGCCGTGATCGATCCACCCGAAACGCTCGATATCCGCTTGATGCTCCGCAGCAGCCCGGTCTCATAGAGGCGCCACAGCACCCCGATATGAAATACCATCGCACGATAGCCACCGCCGGAAAGGCACAGCGCGGGCGTCGGGTCGGGTGTCTTGTTGTCGTCGTCCGTGGGGATCGGCTGAACTGGCGTATTCATGGCACACCTCATCAATTGAGGGACACGTCACCGATAGAACAATCGCAACTGGCGCACACAATCAAAGAGTGCTAAATCAAACTCTGCAACTATAATATTGCATCCGACGGACGTTGAACAGCGGGCATCCGACATCCGTGAAAATAAAAAAGATTTGAAAGTGTGATCAGGGCCGCTTTTTCGGCCGCGCCTTTCGGGGCAGCACCCCCGGCCGGCTTCATGCACGGTGTTCAAGCCCTAAAATCCTTGACGCAATGGAACACGGGGCCTTTGGATCGGTCGCAAGACCTCATTGCACGATGGACGGAGCCGACCCGTGAGATTTTTGCTGAGAATAATGCTTGCAACCGCTCTTCTGAACATGGCGCCAGCCGTCGCCCAGGCGCAGAAGAAAGCCGTTGCTTCTCCGGCCCTGCAGAAGGAATTCGATAGCTTCATCGAGAGGTTTCGCGTTGCGCTGAAAGCAAACGATTCCGCCGCCATCGCCGGCATGACGCGATTGCCGTTTATGAACGACGATGCCATTCGCGACGCCGCGCAATTTCGCGCCAGGACCTATCCGACCTCGTTCACGGCGAAAAATCGCGCGTGTCTCCAGCGCGGCAAAGCGGTCTACGATCGCGATCAGGAGAACAACGACAATTACTTCGTCTTCTGCGGCCAGCAGATTTTCGTCTTTACCAAGACGCCCTCGGGTTTCCAGTTTACGGAGGTCGGTGCGAACGACTGATCAGGCACCATGCGGCCCCGCGCCGCCGCGGCCGCCTCGCTGATCGACGTCGGTCGGCTCGGCCCCTCGCCGGCCGCTGACACCAATTGCCGAACGCCAGGTCTAGGCCTTCGGCCGCTTTTTCAGCCGCGCCTTTCGGGGCAGCAACCCCGGCCACTGCACGATGTGGTCTTCGAGCTCGTGGTCTGGAATATCGTCCTCGGTGCCGAACACCCGCCCCTGCACCGAGACGCCTGCCTCATGCACGGTGTTGGGATCGCCCGAGATCAGCGGGTGCCACCAATAGAGGTCACGGCCCTCGGCGACCAGCTTGTAGCCGCAGCTCGGCGGCAGCCAGGTCAGGGTGCGGACGTTATCCGGGGTCAGACGGACGCAGTCGGGAACCTTGTCGGAACGGTTCGGATAGTCCTTGCAGGCGCACAGGCCGGAATCGAGCAGCTTGCAGGAGACGTGGGTGAAGTAGATCTTGCCGGTATCCTCGTCCTCCAGCTTCTCCAGGCAGCAGCGCGCACAGCCGTCGCACAGGCTTTCCCATTCGGCGTTGGACATCTCTTCCAACGACTTGGTTTTCCAGAAGAATCCCTCCTGGCCGGAAGCGCGTTTGGGCGGCGCGGTCATGCAATCTGATATTTTCGGCTTGGGTTCGGTTGCAGCCCTAATAGGAGGTCCGATGACCCCGGCGCAAGCGTTGGGGATGCCACGGCCATCGCGCGAGACGCCTGAATTGGGCAGGCTTCGGAGTTACGGTGAAAAGAAGCCAGGAAAATCAATCCTTTTGCCGCAGTTTCCGTCATGCCCGGGCTTGTCCCGGGCATCCACGTCTTTTTGCGCCCTGAGCAAGGACGCGGATGGCCGGGACAAGCCCGGCCATGACGAGCGAGAAACGCGGAACGCATTAGGGCTGGCGATCAAAATGACGAGTGCGAGCATTGGTTTATGACCCCCGCTCGGATAGAATTGAGGTGAGTCCCCAAGCGTCCTAAAAGCGCCTTGGGTTTGCCGCAACATCGAAGCATGACGTTTCAATAGCGCCCCGGGCGGCGCATGGAGCGTTTCGAAAGACCGAAGGTCCTCGTGCGCCAGATCCTACCTCCCGCGTGGAAGCAGAAGATCAGGAATTTCTTCCTGGATCTGGACGCGCGCATCGACTCGACGCTGTTCTCGTCCGGACGCGGCCTGCGCGAACTCTATGAGCGCTACTCGACCTTCATGGACCGCTTCTATGTCGGCCGCTGGAAGCGCTGGGTGTTCATCGAGCCGCTGTCGGAGGCCGCGACGCTCGGGCTCGGCGGGCTGGTGCTGATGCTGGCGCTGGCGATCCCGGCGTTCCGCGAAACCGCCGATGACGACTGGCTGAAGAAGTCGGATCTGGCGGTGACGTTCCTCGACCGCTACGGCACGCCGATCGGCAGCCGTGGCATCAAGCACAACGACTCGATCCCGCTGGAAGATTTTCCGGACAATCTGATCAAGGCGACGCTGGCGACCGAGGACCGCCGCTTCTACGACCATTTCGGCATCGACTTTCCGGGCCTCGCCCGCGCGCTGGTCACCAACGCGCAGGCCGGCGGCGTGCGCCAGGGCGGCTCCTCGATCAGCCAGCAGCTCGCGAAAAACCTGTTCCTCAACAATGAGCGCACCATCGAGCGCAAGGTGAAGGAAGCGTTCCTGGCGCTGTGGCTGGAGACGCGCCTGACCAAGAACGAGATCCTGAAACTCTATCTCGACCGCGCCTATATGGGCGGCGGCACCTTCGGCGTCGACGGCGCGGCGCATTTCTACTTCAACAAGTCGGCGCGCGACGTCACGCTGGCGGAGTCGGCGATGCTGGCCGGGCTGTTCAAGGCGCCGACCAAATACGCCCCGCACATCAACCTGCCGGCCGCCCGTGCCCGCGCCAACGTCGTGCTCGACAACCTCGTCGATGCCGGCTTCATGACGGAGGGCCAGGTGTTCGGCGCCCGCCGCAACCCGGCGATCGCCGTCGACCGCCGCGACGAGAACTCGCCGAACTATTATCTCGACTACGCCTTTGACGAGATGCGCAAGCTGGTCGACACGTTCCCGAAATCCTATGTCGAGCGCGTCTTCGTGGTCCGCACCGCGATCGACATGAACGTACAGCGCGCCGCGGAGGAAGCGGTGGAAAACCAGCTGCGCCAGTTCGGCCGCGACTATCACGCGACGCAGGCCTCGGTCGTCGTGTCCGACCTCGACGGCGGCGTGCGCGCCATGGTCGGCGGCCGCGACTACGGCGCCAGCCAGTTCAACCGCGCCACCGACGCCTACCGGCAGCCGGGCTCCTCGTTCAAGCCGTATGTCTACACCACCGCGCTCTTGAACGGCTACAAGCCGACCTCGGTCGTGGTCGACGGCCCGGTCTGCATCGGCAACTGGTGCCCGCAGAACTATGGCCACTCCTATTCGGGGTCGGTGACGCTGACCCAGGCGATCACGCGTTCGATCAACGTCGTGCCGGTCAAGCTCTCGATCGCGCTCGGCGGCAAGTCGCCGAACCCCGCCAAGGCCGGCCGCGCCAAGATCACCGAGGTGGCGCGCAGGTTCGGCCTGACGGCGCCGCTGCCCGATACGCCGTCGATGCCGATCGGCTCCGACGAAGTCACCGTGCTCGAACACGCGGTCGCCTACGCCACCTTCCCGAACAAGGGCAAGTCGGTGAAGCCGCATGCGGTGCTGGAAGTGCGCACCGGCGCCGGCGACCTGGTCTGGCGCTTCGACCGCGACGGCAAGAAGCCGCTGCAGGCGATCCCGGCCTCCGTCGCCGCCGACATGGCGGAGATGATGAGCCACGTCGTCAGCGAGGGCACCGCGCGCCGCGCGGCGCTCGACGGCATTCCGACCGCCGGCAAGACCGGCACCACCAATGCCTACCGCGACGCCTGGTTCGTCGGCTATACCGGCAACTTCTCCTGCGCGGTGTGGTACGGCAATGACGACTACTCGCCGACCAACCGCATGACCGGCGGCTCGCTGCCGGCGCAGACCTGGCACGACATCATGGTGGTCGCGCATCAGGGCGTCGAGGTGAAGGAGATTCCGGGCGTCGGCATGGGACAGAAGCTGCCGCCGCCGACCTTGCCCGGCAGCGTCGCCGCCAATGGCGGCGCGCGCATCCTGGAAACCAAGGCCGGACCGCCGCCGATCCTGACCCGGCGCGGCGCCGACATCCTGGTCCGTGTCGAGCGCCTGCTCGACGAGGCCGGCAAGGCGGCGGGCAAGACCTCGGCCAACGACCAGAAGCCGGCGGGCAAGCCGGTCAACACCGGCGCGCTGGCCTTCCCGGAGAATTACGCGTCCGCCGGCGAGCCGCCGGCTCCCGCTCCGGCGCCGCGCAAGAATTGAAAGCTGGATTTCGGAGCCCTGCCCCGTGCGGCTGATCCTCATCACCTTGCTGGCATTGGTGCTCGCGACCGCCGTCGGCCTCGGCTCGACCTGGCTGACGTCGACGCGCGGCACCGAACTCGGCACGTTGACGATCGGCGCCTGGACCGCGCGGCCGAAGAACGGCAGCTCCGACATCGATCCCTATTCGCGCGCCTCGATCGCCCGCAGCGGCGAACTGCCTGTCGGCACCGGCGACGGCATCGCCTTCACGGCGACCGCCGACGACAAGAACAAGCCGCTTGACGGACGCTGCGACGTCGTCGTCAGCGGCGTGACGCCGGCGGCGCGGTTCTGGACGCTCACGCTGTTCGACCGCAAGGGCCAGCTGGTCGCGAATTCGCTGCAGCGCTACGGCTTCACCAGCCAGGAAATCGTCCGCGGCTCCGACGGCGCGTTCGAGATCCGCGTCGCGGCGCGGTCGCGCGCCGGCAACTGGCTGCCGACCGGCGGCATCGAGCGCTACGCGCTCATGCTGCGGCTCTACGATACGCCGGTCGGGGTCGCGACGCGCACCCAGCGCGACGCGCCGATGCCGTCGGTCACCACGGTGGGCTGCCCATGATCCGCCTCGCCCTGACGATCCTCGCCGGCGTGCTGCTGGGCGGCATCGTGCATCTGGTCAGCGTGCTGGCGCTGCCGCGCATCGCGACGCAGGACGCCTATTCGCGGCTGACGCCGATGACGAAGGAAAACGCCGTCACCGCGCTGCCGCTGGCCGAGCCGGGCAACGCGCCGATGCCGTTCATGGATCCGGCGTTTGCGGTGGCGGTCTGCCGCTATGATCTCACGGGCGGGCCGCTGAAGCTGACGGTGCCGGTCAGCCAGGCCTATACGTCGGTGTCGTTCTATACCCGCAACGAGGTCGCCTACTACGCGATCAACGACCGCTCCGCCGGCCGCAAGGTGATCGAACTCGATCTGATGACGGAAGAGCAGCATTCCGAATTGCCGGAAGACGAGGAAGTCACCGCCGCCGACCGGCTGATCATCGATTCCCCGACCGCGACCGGCCTGATCGTGCTGAAGGCGCTGGCGCCGGAGCCCGGATTGATGCCGCAGGCGCAGGCTTCGCTGGCCGCCTCGCAATGCGCGATCCAGACCGAGCCGGTGGCGGCGACGCAGCCCGAGCCCGCCGCGCCAGCTCCTGCGCCGGCGCCGGCACCGGCGCCCAAGGGCAAGCGCTGATCACGGAAGGGCCTCGTCCGGCAGCCGCCCGTGCCGGCCGCAACGACACTTCTCGTAATCCACGGGATCGTGGCTGTTGAAGATCGTTACCTGATCGCCGTGATGGGCCTTGAGCGTCCGCAGCCGCGCCTGGTTTTCGAGGCGCATGGCGCGGTCCATGTCGCCGCGGCGCTGGAACATGCCGAGCACCAGCGGCACCCGCGGCGGGGTGTTCAGCTGGCCGTGGAAGAAATAGGCGTCTCCGGCATGCAGCAGCCATTTGCCGCCGCTGCGCACGGCGATGCCGCAATGACCCAGCGTATGGCCCGGCAGCGGGATCATCAGGACCTCGGGCTCGCGGTCGCCGAGCGCGCGCACGCCCTTGAAGCCGAACCAGTCCTCGCCGCCTTCGTCGTAGAACGCCCATTGCGGCCCGTGCTTCCATTGATCGCTCACATAACGGCCCGCGGGCGCCGGCGGCCGGTCGGTCACCGCCATGTCGTACTCGCGGCGATGGACGTGCACTTTGGCGTTGGGAAAATCCGGGATGCCCCCGGCATGGTCGCGGTCGAGATGCGTCAGCAGCAGATGCCGCACGTCGCCCCTGGTGTAGCCGAGCGCCTCGACCTGCCGCGCGGCGGTCTCGGCCGGGTCGAGCCGCGGCGCCGTCTGCCGCACCCATTTCGGCCCCAGCCGCGGCGGGTCGGCGATGTCGCCAAGGCCGATGCCGGTATCGACCAGCGCCAGCCCGTCATGGGTTTCGATCAGCAGGCAATGGCACACCAGGCGCGCGCGCTGAAAGATGCTGCCGGTGCCGTTCACCAGGCGCCGGCCGATCGGGCACATGGTGCCGGTGTTGAGATGGTGGACGCGCATGGCGATGTCTCCGCTGGAGGAGACATCGGCTTGCCACCGCACGCATCATAGGTAAAATATCGATATCTGATAGTATCGATCGGCATGGACTATGGATATCCGCGAACTGCGCTACTTCGCGGCCGTATTCAGGGAGCGCAACCTGACGGCGGCGGCCCGGCGCTGCTTCATCTCGCAGCCGTCGATCTCGGCGGCGATCACCAACCTCGAGGTCGAACTCGGCGCGACGCTGTTCATCCGGCACAAGAAGGGCATGGCGCCGACGCAGGCGGCCGAACAATTCTACCTCGTCGCCCGCCGCATCATCGACGAGGCGGACGCGGCGAAAAACCTGTTCCGCAAGCCGGCGACGCGGAACGCGCTGACGCTCGGCCTGATGCGGACGCTGGACCGGCCGCGCACCGTCGCCTTGCTGAAGCCGCTGACGGACAATTCCGACATCGCGCTTCGCCTCGTCGGCATCGAGGTGGCGGCGGACGCCCGGATCATCGCCAGGAACCTGCTGCGCGCCGACGAGCATTTCGTGCCGCTCTGGGTCGAGCGTTACGTCGCCGCGCTGCCGCCGTCGCATCCGCTGACGCTGAAGGACCGGCTGCGCGCCACGGACCTCGCCGGCGCCGCCATGATCGATCGCTGTCATTGCGAGCAGAGCGAATTCTTCGGACGCGCCGCACCGGCCGCGCGCCAGCCGGCAGCGATCGCCGAATCCGAAGACTGGGCGATGGCGCTGGTCGCCGCCGGCGTCGGCATCGCCATCGTTCCCGAAGGCGTGGCCCGCGCGCATCCCGACATCGCGGTGCGCGAGATCGACGTCGAGGTGAAGCGGCAGGTCGGCATCGCCCATGGTTCGGCCAGGCCCCCCTCGGCGGCGCTGCAGCAATTCATCGCCAAGCTTCAGAAAACGCCCGCGGCAAGCCGCGCCAAACCGAAGCGGCGACAGCCGGCTGCCGCACCCAACCGGCGCGCGCAATGAAGCTTGGCCTGTCAGGCCGACACCGCAAATCGCGCGAAGCAGAGAGCCTTGCTCAACCCAAGCGAGTTGTGGCTAATCGCGCCCGTGGGGCGGGGAAACGACGTGGCGATGGTCCGTTCGTCGTTTGCCGGCGGTAGCGAACGGCGCTTTGCAATATCGAGATGGGGGATATGGGGACGAAAACCGGGGCGCTGCCCCTTTTGCTTGTGGGACTGTTGTTGGGGAGTTGTGCAAGCCCGCGCGGCCTTGACGAACCGCCATTGCAGCTTTCGCCGTTGAAGCCGGGTTACGGCCGGGTCTATTTCACCCGGGCGGGCGAGTTTGTCGGCGTGGCTGTCCAACCCGAAATCCGGATGAACAATGAAGTCGTCGGCAGATCGGTGCCTGGCGGGTTCTCCTATGTCGACCGCCCGCCGGGGCAATATTCCGTCACGACCGCGACTGAGGTCGAAAATGCGGTGACGTTCCAGCTCGCGGCCGGCGAGACGAAATACATCAAGACCACCGTGACGCCCGGCCTCCTGATAGGCCATGTCACGCCGACGCTGCAATTTCCCGAGCAGGGACGATCCGACGTCAATCGCTTGAGGTATGTCGGCGCGAATCCCTGATCCTTGCGCCGGATGGCCCGTCAGCCCTTCACCGTCACCGCCCGACCGATCACCGGCTGGGCGGCGACCGGCGGATTTGCGGTCTGGGCGGCGAGTTCGCCGATCAGGCGATCGGCATCGGCGGCAATGGTGTCGGGCGCCTGGATCACCAGCCGCTCCAGCGCCCAGCGATAGGACGAGACGCGCCGCTCCAGGCATTGCTGGACCCATTGCACGATCAGCGTGTTCTCCTCCATCCGCGCGATCGCATCGTCGCGTTCGCGCGTCGACAGTTCCGACACGATCTTCATGCTGGCGCTGCGCTTGCGGTCGAGTTCGATGACGTGGATCGCGGAAGCGAAGAACGGCTCGAACCGCGTGAGGTCGTTGCGGACGTCCTCGATCAGCTGCTGATAGCGCGAGGTATGCGAGCGGTGCGGCTCGTCGATCAGGGTGCGGCCGTACAGCGTGCGGTCGAACGCCACCTTCTGCCGCCAGGGCGAGGGCAGCGGCTGGTAATCGCCGAACACGCTCTTCCAGGCGGGGCGCGAACGCGGCGGTTCGATCAGCGGATAGGCGAGATCGCGCAGCTGGCGTTCGTTCTCGGTGAGCTGGAAATGCGAGGGCTTGAGGCCGATGCTGCCGGTGGCCTCGGCGCCGAGCCAGCGGTGCATGTCGTCGTTGCGCATGTCGCCGCGGGTGCGGCCGAAATCGCCGCCGCTGCAGCCGCCGAGCGCGGCGGCGAGCAGCATCAGGGCCGGGAGTGACCGAAACCCGGCGGTCCGGGTCGGAAGGCACAGCGCCGGCATCTCGCGCGTCCGCCGTTCAGGTGCGCCGCCGACGACGGCGACCGGGCGCCGTCCCCTCTTCCGGTCCGCGCCCGTCGCCGGTCTCTCCGGCTTCACGTTCGATGCGCACGACGGGGAGTATCAACACGGTTCCCAGACCATCACGTGGAGCGCCATCCATGGACAAGCCCGGCCGCCGCAAGGCCGCATCCGCCGGGAATTCGATGATGGTACCCATGATCGTTCTCTCTCACTGCCGCACGAACGCGATCTGGCCGCCGACATGCCATTATTCAGAGCAGAACGTGGTTAACGGCATCTTAATTTGCAGGGCCGGTACAGTTACGGAGTTCGCGTGCGGCGCGTGCGCCGGATTAGCTCGCATTTGATCGGATTGCTTCACGCGGCGTTTTCCTTAACCAACGCTTAAAGTGCGGCGGGTAGGCTGCGGTCAGGCAATTTCGAAGTCGCGTAACACCTGACATGACCGCAGCTCCAACGTTTCCGGGATTCGACGGCCTGATGACGCTCTCGCGCCGCGAGGGCGTCGACATCAGGCCGACCTTGCTGCGGGTGCTGACCGACCTTTATGTGCAGACCAGCGTCCATTCCGCCGACGAGGAACGGCATTTCGTCGAGCTGACGTCGCGCCTGATCGAGCAGGTCGACGACGCCACGCGCGCCGCGGTGCGGGCGCGGCTGGCGATCTATCCGGGGACGCCGCCCGTGATCAAGGACAAGCTCGGGCTGCGTCGCGCGCCGCCCGGCGAAAGCCTTCCGGCCGCGACGCCGGCCGCTCCCGCGATCGAGCCGGCGGTGAAGCCGCCGCCGACCGAGGCGCAGCTGCGCATCGCGTCCTCGCTGGCGATGCGGCCCAACGATGCCGCCGAACTGAGCGACATGTTCTTCGCCGCCGGGCCCGCCGAGCGCGCGCTGATCCTGCACAATCTCGTCGACACGCCGCTGAAGGCGTCGCCACGCGTGCCGCCCGCCCGCGCCGCCCGCGCGCGTCACATCCTGGAGATGGCCGCGTTCGCCGAGGACACCGCGAATTTCGCGCTCGAAGTGGGCGAAGCGCTGATCCTGACCCAGCGGATCGCCGAACAGGTGGTGCACGATCAAGGCGGCGAGCCGCTGGCCTGCGCCGCGCGCGCGCTCGACATGCCGAGCGCGATGTTCCAGCGCGTGCTGCTGTTCCTCAACCCCGAATTCGGCTCCTCGGTGCACCAGGTCTATCGCCTGTCACGGCTCTACGACCGCCTCAGCGAACGATCGGCGCTGGTGATGCTGGCGGCGTGGCGCGGCTCGACCATGGCGGTGACCCGCGCCAAGTACCGCGCCGGGCTCTACGACGACGAGCGCCATCGCGCGCGCACGGCGAGCGTCCAGGGCCGCCCGACAGTGCAGCCCGGCAGCGCGCCGGTGGTACGCACCGGCACCGACGGCACGGGGCGATAAATTGCGCAGCAAGTAGCCGTCAGCTCTTCGCCGGATCCAGTAGCAGTAGCCTGCATGAGCGCCAGCGACATGCAGGAGCGCCAGTCCCGCATATCGCTGCGCTCATGCAGGCTACGGCTGATCCCACTGCGGCTGATCCCACTGTGGCTGATCACAATGCGCAGGCGCTCGGCTAGCTCTTCGCCAGATCCAGAAAATGCCGGCCCGCTCTGTCCTCGGTCTCGACGATCCACGCATCCGGATCGAAGCGGAGTTCCTTGGCGAGGCGCTCTTCGACGGATTGCTCCGGCACCGGCTGGGTCGAGACCGGCGCGAACAGCCGTTCCGACGGACGGCTCTCGTCATAGACGGTCTGCGGCGCGGGCGCATACAGCATGGCATTGCCGTCCAGCGTCGCCACCTTGACGAACACCGCCCCCGCCTCCTCCGCCCCGCGCTTGCGCACCGCGCCGAACACGCCCTCGGTCTGGCAGCGCCGCAGATAGGCCGCCACCCAGATGGATGATTTCAATCGCATGAGACGACGATAGGCCAGCGGCACGAGCGACGCCAGAGCCGATGGCAAATCCCGGCCGGCTCCCACCCGGATTGTGACAGCGGCCGACAGCCTTCGATGATATCCACAGCTTTCATGCGTTCGGCGAAAGCCGTGCGTTGCCGCTTTTTCACAACCGTGTCGCGCGTCCGTCATGACCGTTTGATTAACGAGACGCTGTTGCGAGCATTATCCAGCAGGAGCGCCAGAGATATGTCAAAACATCATGATTGCGACGACCGCGGCTACGCGGGTCTATTTCGAAAGAAGATATTCGGCACCAACGGCGACGACGACATCCTGGGTTCAAACCGTAGTGAAACGATTTTCGGACTGCGCGGCGACGATCTGATCAAAGGCGGCAAAGGCAACGACTGGCTGCTGGGCGGCAAGGGCAACGACGCGCTGGTGGGTGATGACGGCAACGACAGCCTGTTCGGCGGCCCGGGCCGCGATCTGCTGCTCGGCGGCAGCGGCCGCGACGATCTGGAAGGCGGCGCCGGCAACGACAAATTCCTGCTCCGCAAGGGAATGGGCGTGGACACGATCGAATGCCTGGAGTCCGGCGACCGCGTCGACGTCCGGGATTTCAACCTCGGCTCCTTCCAGACGCTGATCAGCGCCGCCCGACAGGTCGGCCACGACGTGCAGATCAATCTGGGCAATGGCGACAAGCTCATCATCGAGCACGCCCGGATTTCGGATCTTCATGCCGAGCAGTTCATCATCGCCAATGAAGTGAAGGGCCCGTCGAGCTCGCAGTCGCCTTATCTCATCAGCACCGATTCCCATGTCTATACCGAGTCGCTGCTCACCTCCGGCGACACGGTCGGCGGCTACAAGATGGCCGGCATCCCGGACGGCCTCGGGGCTTTCGACAATGGCAACGGCACCTTTACCGTGCTGATGAACCACGAGATCGCGTCGGGCCTCGGCGTTGCCCGCGCCCATGGCGGCACCGGCGCGTTCGTGTCGGAGTGGGTATTCGACAAGACGACGCTGCAGGTGCTCTCCGGCAAGGACCTGATCCACGACGTCTGGCTCTACGACACCGCGACCAAGAGCTATGTCGACCACAATGCCGGCAGCAGCCCGGTCTCGTTCAGCCGGTTCTGCTCGGCCGATCTCGCCGATCCCGGCGCGTTCTACAACGCCAGCACCGGCCTCGGCTTCAATGGAAGGCTGTACCTCAACGGCGAGGAAACCGGCGTCGAAGGGCGGGCATTCGCGCATGTCGTGGGCGGCGCGCAGGACGGCAACAGCTACGAGCTCGCCTGGCTCGGCAACATGGCCTACGAGAACGTGGTCGCCAACGCGCATACCGGCAACAAGACCGTGGTCGGCCTCATGGACGACGGACAGAACGGCCAGGTCTACTTCTACGCCGGCGACAAGAAGGCGACCGGCAACGCCGTGGAAAAAGCCGGCCTGACCGGCGGCCATTTGTTCGGCATTCACGTCACGGAACTCGAAGGCGCGACCAACAACAACGAGCCGAACACCGCCTCGCCGCTGGGCGCCGACGAAAAGTCCACCTTCACGATGGTCGATCTCGGCGACACCAGCGGCCTGACCGGCGCCCAGATCGATGCCGCCAGCGAGGCCGCCGGCGTGACCAGCTTCCTTCGCCCGGAAGACGGAGCATGGGATACGCTCAATCCCAACCGCTTCTATTTCGTCACGACGGATGCCTTCAACGCGCCGAGCCGGCTGTGGGCGGTGGATTTCAACGACGCCAGCAACCCGGCGGCCGGCGGAACGATCAAGCTGCTGCTCAACGGTACCGAGGGCCAGCAGATGCTCGACAACATCACCGTCGACTCGCATGGCAAGCTCGTTCTGTGCGAAGACGTCGGCAACAACGCCCATGTCGGCAAGGTCTGGCAGTACGACCCGGCGACCGATCAGCTCACGCAGATCGCGCAGCATGATCCCGCCCGGTTCGTGTCGGGCGCTGCGAACTTCCTGACCCAGGACGAGGAAGCGTCGGGCGTCATCGATGTGTCGCACATTCTCGGCAACGCGGGAGAGAACGTCTATCTGATCGACACCCAGGCGCACTTTCCCGTCGCCGGCGAGCAGGTCGAAGGCGGTCAATTGCAGCTGATCCATCAGTATCTGGTGTGACGCCGGATCGGCGCCGCGCTCACGGCCATGAAGTTCGAAGGCGCCGGCCACTGCCGGCGCCTTCGAACGCGTTTTTCACGGAGCCATTGCAGTGACCCGACCGGTGCAGACGGACCACCCTCGATCGCCCGGCGAGGCCGGCTCGGAACTGCGCGAAGCGCTGGCATCATGCCGGGCCGCGCTGATCGGCATCGCCGTCTTCAGCGGACTGATCAACCTCCTGGGCCTGACCGGCTCGCTGTTCATGCTGGAAGTGTACGACCGTGTCCTGCCGAGCCGAAGCGTGCCGACCCTGGTGGGCCTCTGCATCATCACGGCGCTGCTTTTCGCCTTTCAGGGCACGCTGGAGATCATCCGGGGCCGCATGCTGGTTCGGATCGGGAACCGGATCGACTGGCGTCTTGGCGACCGCATCTACGATCTGCTGGTGCGCCTGCCGCTTCGCACCCGCGGCAGCGGCGACGGGCTGCAGCCGGTGCGCGACCTCGAAACCGTCAGGTCCGTATTGTCGGGCGCCGGTCCCGCCGCGCTGTTCGACTTGCCCTGGCTGCCGGTCTACCTCGCGATCTGCTTTGCCTTCCATCCGCTGATCGGGATCACTGCGCTCGGCGGCGCCCTGCTGCTCGTGGTGCTGACGCTCCTCACCGACCGCCTGTCCCGGCGCTCGGTGCAACGGGCTTCCAACTACGCCGCCGCGCGCAATCGGCTGGCCGAAGCCAGCCGGCGCAATGCCGAAGTCCTCGAGGCGATGGCGATGTCGGCGCATCTGTTGACCCGGTGGCGACGGCTCGGCGCCGCCTATCGCGGCCAGCAGACGATCGCCAGCGACATCTCGGGTGGGTTCGGCGTTTCCGGGCGGATCCTGCGCATGATGCTGCAGTCCGCGGTGCTCGCGGTGGGCGCCTATCTCGTCATTCTTCAGGAAGCATCCGGCGGCATCATCATCGCCAGTTCGATCCTGACCGGACGGGCGCTGGCCCCCGTCGACCTGGTCATCGGCAACTGGAAGAACTTCATCGCGGCGCGGCAGAGCTGGCTGCGTCTCGAACAATTGCTGGCCCTGTTGCCGCCGCCGGGGCGCCAGCTTCCGCTGCCGGCGCCGAAGGCCACGCTCTCGGTCGAGAAGCTGTCGGTGACGGCTCCGGCTTCCGAGAAGCTTCTGGTCAGCGACGTCAACTTCCTCCTGAAAGCCGGCAGCGCATTGGCCATCATCGGCGCCAGCGGATCGGGAAAATCGTCGCTGGTGCGCGCGCTGGTCGGCGCCTGGCGACCCGCGCGTGGCGTCATCAGGTTCGACGGCGCGTCGCTGGAGCAATGGTCTCCCGAAGCGCTCGGGCAGCATGTCGGGTATCTGCCGCAGGACGTCGAATTGTTCGAAGGATCGATCGCGGAAAACATCGCGAGATTCGCCCCGGACCCGCCGATGGAAGCGGTGCTTGCCGCGGCGAATGCCGCCGGCATCCACCAGCTCGTCGTCAGCCTGCCGGAAGGCTACAACACGCAGATCGGCGAACATGGCGCCCTGCTCTCGGCCGGCCAGCGGCAACGCCTGGCACTGGCCCGCGCGCTCTACGGCAATCCCTTCCTGGTGGTTCTGGACGAACCGAATTCAAATCTGGATGCCGAGGGTGAGGAGGCGCTGCTCCGCGCGATCCTCGGCGTGCGCGCGAGAGGAGGGATCGTCCTGATCGTCGCGCACCGGTCCAGCATCCTGGCTGCGGTGGACTTCGTCATGACGATGCTTCACGGGCGACAACAGGGGTTCGGACCGAAAGACGAAATCCTCTCGATGACGGCCCGGCGCGAGCCGCCGCCCGGACCCTTCAAAGTCGTTCCACAATCGTCCGCAGCCACATGACCGAGAAAGCCACGAGCGACGAAGATCGGTCGCTGCGCCGTCACCTGACCGGAGGCGCAATCATCGCGCTGGTGCTGACCGCAGGAATCGGCGGCTGGGCCGCCACCACCGAATTGTCGGGCGCCGTGACCGCGTCCGGCTCGGTCGTCGTCGACACCAGCGTCAAGAAAGTGCAGCATCTCACCGGCGGCATCGTCGGCGCGTTGCTGGTCCGGGAGGGCGACCATGTTCGCGCCGGCGACACGCTGGTGCGGCTCGACGAGACCGCGCTGCGGGCGGGCCTCGCGATCTACACCAAGGGCCTCGACGAGATGCAGGCCCGCAAGGCAAGGCTGTCCAGCGAGCGCGACCGTGCCGAACGTCTCGTCGTCCCGCCTGACCTGCTCGACGCCGCGTCGCCGGAGTTCGCCGCGGCGCTGGACAGCGAGCGCAAGCTGTTCGAGCTGCGGCGGACCGCGCGCGAGGGCCAGAAATCCCAGCTCCGCCAGCGCATCGCCCAGCTCGACGACGAGGTTCGCGGCTACGCCTCGCTGCAGCAAGCCAAAGCCGAGGAGATCGAGTTGATCCAGCGCGAACTGGCCGGCGTTCGTTCGCTGTGGGAGAAGAATCTCATCCAGATCAACCGGCTCACGGTTCTGGAACGGGAGTCGGCCCGCCTCAAGGGTGAGCTCGCGCAGTCGATGGCCTCCACCGCGCAGGTGCGCGGCAAGATCAGCGAGATCGAACTCCAGATCATCCAGATCGATCAGGAGCTGAGCAGCGAGGTCGCCAAGGAACTGCGCGAGATCGACGGCAAGATCGGCGAGTTCATCGAGCGAAGGGTCACCGCCGAGGATCAGCTCAAGCGCGTGGACATCCGCGCGCCGCAGGACGGGGTGGTTCATCAGCTCAACGTTCACACCATCGGCGGCGTGGTGAGCCCGGCCGATCCGCTGATGGTGATCGTGCCGGAGGCCGATCAACTGACCGTCGAGGCCAGGATCTCGCCAGCGGACATCGATCAGCTGCACATTGGACAGCAGGCCAGCCTGCGGTTCTCCGCCTTCAACCAGCGCACCACGCCGGAAGTCCAGGGCACGATCAGCCGCATCTCGGCCGACATCACGCCCGACCAGCGCACCGGCCAGAACTATTACACGGCCCGGGTGTCGATCAGCGCGGGCGAACTGGCGCGACTGGGCGCGGCGAAACTGCTTCCCGGCATGCCCGCGGAAGTGTTTGCGAAGACGTATGACCGCAGCGTGTTGTCCTATCTGACCAAGCCGTTGTCAGACCAGGTCGCGCGCGCGTTTCGCGAGCGGTGATTGCCGTCAGTCGATCGGATGCCCGATCATCGCCGTGAGTTCCTTGACCAGACGATCGGACATCTGGCCGGTCACGGGGAGCTTGCGGTCGCGCTCGAATTTCGCGATCGCGGTCTGTGTGTCGGCGCCGACCGCGCCGGTCGGTTTCAACTGGCCGTAGCCATATTGCGTGAGCGCGCGCTGTACCGCCGCCACCCGACGCGCGCCGGCGCTTTGCGCGGAGGCCGAAGCCGGTTCCGGCTGCCTTGCCGCATTGGACGTCGCGGCCGTCGCCGCACCGGTCGACCTGGTCGCGAGGCTGCCCACCGGATCCGGATTCTTCGAATCGCCGCTCTTGGAATTGGCGCCCCTCGCCTCGACCGGTCCGACAGCCGGCGCGTCGGTCAGCATTTCGACCGGGCGCGGGCGCGGCAGCGGGCTTGCCGCGGTTTGCGGACCCGGCAGGGTCACGACAGATCCGAACATCGGCGAAGGATGGCGCCCGGCCTGCAGGAACAAGGCATTGGTGAGGATGGAACCGACCGCCCCAGCCGCCAGCAGGCCCGCGAAGACATCCTTCGGGCTGTGCAGCAACATCCGCATCATCAAGCCGCGCTCGGGTTCCGCCTCGACCGCGGCCACCTTCGATCCGCGCCGGCGGCGGCGCGGCTTGTCCTCATCGTCGTCGGTACGCCTAGGCACGCTTCTTCACCTGATGGACCTGATCGGGCGATCCGGCGCGCGGCGCCGGCTTCAAGGTTGCGACGTTGCTTGAAGGCGCCAGCGGCGGCGCAAAGTCAAGCGGCAATGTGACCGTGACCGTGGTTCCCTCGCCAAGTGTGCTCCGCACGTTCATCTCGCCATCGTGCAAGGAGACGAGGCCCTTGACGATCGACAGGCCGAGACCAGTACCTTCGTGCTTGCGCTGGTAGGTCTTGCCGGCCTGGAAGAACGGATCGCCGATCCGCGCGAGATCCTCGGCATCGATGCCGATGCCGGTGTCGGTGACGGCAAGCATGAGCCGCGGCCCCTCCACGGTCGCTGAAACCGTGACGCTGCCGCCGCGCTCGGTGAATTTGATGGCGTTGGCGACGAGGTTGAGCGCGATCTGCTTGAAGGCGCGGGGATCGCCGTTCATCACGGGCAGATCCTCCGCCGCCCGCGTGATCAGGTCGACGCCGTTGTCGCGCGCCTTCAGCGCCAGCAGATTGCAGCAATGCAGCAGCGCCGTGCGCGGCGCGAACGGTTCCGGCGCGATCTCGAAATTGCCGGTCTCCATCTTGGAGATGTCGAGAATGCCGTTGACGACCGACAGCAGATGCTGGCCGGAATCGTTGATCAACTGGGCGTATTCCCGGCGGCGCGCGGCGTCGAGCATCATCGCTTCCTCATGCACGATCATCTCGGAGAAGCCGATGATGGCGTTCAGGGGCGTGCGCAATTCGTGGCTCATGGTGGCCAGGAAACGGGTCTTGGAAGCGTCCGCCTGCTCGGCGGCGGTGCGCGCCTGTTCCAGCGCCTGCTCCTGGAGCTTGCGGTCGGTGACGTCGCGCATCACGGCGACGACATCGGCCTCGCTTGACGCCTGTTGCAGCGGGCGGCAGCGCATCTCGACCCAGATGAAGTCCGCGGACAGGCTCTGCCCCGATATCGCGTCGCGGCGCAGGCGGAATTCGACGCGCTGCTCGCCGCCACGCGCGGCATCCGACAGCGCCGTGAGATAGGCCGGCCGGTCGGCGACGTGAACGCGATCGAACAGGCCGTGGCCGGTGAGCCGCGCGCCGGGCGTGCCGAGCATGGCTTCCGCCGCCGGCGAAATGAACTCCACGGCGCCGTTGCGGTTATGGCGCGAGATCACGTCGCTCATGTTTCCCGCGAGCAGGCGGTAACGGTCCTCCTCGAGATAGAGCAGCGACACCGACGTGCGCGCCAAGGATTCGGCGCTGACCGCAAGTCCCGCCGCGTAGAGCGTCGCGGAAGCAACGCCGGCTCCCATCAGCAGGCCGTGCAGCGCCACGTTCGGTTCCGGCGCCGGCAGCAGGTTGAAATGCCCGAGCGCGATCAGCACGGATACACACGACAATGCGAGCGCGGAAGCGAACAGCACGACGCGGCGCGAAGCCGACAGCGCGGCCTCCAGCGGAACGACGATGAGCCAGACCGCGGCGAACGAATCGACGCCGCCGGTGGTGACGGCGACCATCATGACGAGGCCCGCCAGCGCCAGCGCGGAAAGGATGTGGGCGCCTTCGTAGCGGCCGGTGCGCGACAGGAACCACGACAGCAGGATCGGCGCGATCAACCAGGCAAAGGCCGCGACCTCCAGTCCGGTCGGTGCTCCACGCATCGCCAGGTAGACCGGAAAAGCCGCCAGCGCCACCAGGCTGCCGATCAGGCGCGGCGCCATGAATGCACGATGACGCGCACGCATCAGCGCGTCATATCGGACCGAGGGATGCAGCAACGCATCGAGACAATCGCGGATGATACTCAAAACAATCACGGCTCTCGCGCTTCGGCTTGTTCGTCAGACAGACGCGCCGGAACGCCCCCATTATCCTTAAGGGCACCGTGTCAGAGCGAACTTAAGCGAACGCTAAGGCGGTGCGAGCGGCTGCCGAACACCTCCCATTCGCCGGGATTTCGGGCCCCGCGGCACGCGCATTTGGCGCGGATGGTGAACGACGGGTTTAGACGCGCGCCGAACTATGGTTTCGAAATGGTGGATGCATTGACGGCGGTACGCACGGCGAACGCCGTCAATCGAAAATTTACGCCGAATCGAAGCAGTCGTTTTGCGGGCGAATTTCGGGCGAATTTACCTCACGACAAACACTTGCGATTTATCGAGGGCTGCTAGTCAGGACCAAAGCGGACGGGCTCAACCGTCACGCCATGACAAGAGACGACCGGGGTCGCGACATGTTCTTTCTGCTGCGGATGGCATTCTGGCTCGGGCTGGTGCTCGTGTTGTTGCCGAGGGATCCAACGCCTGAATCCGAAAAGGCGCCGCAGATCGGCGCGAGCGAAGCCGTCTCGGCGGCGACGGCCGCGGTTTCCGACATGGGCCAGTTCTGCAAGCGCCAGCCGGCAGCCTGCGAAGTCGGCGGCCAGGCGGCGACGGTGATCGGTCAGCGCGCGCAAGACGGCGCCCGCAAGATCTACAAGATCATCACCGACAAGAAGCCGGAGGTCACCGACAGGCAACCCGGCACGTCCGCGAAGAAGGCCGATCACACCGGCTCGATCGAGGCCGAGAGCGCCGTTGCAGCCGCGCCGCCGGTCGACGCGCTGACGGACACCGACATGTCGATCGAGTGGCAGTTGCCCCGGCCACAGCCGGATACAGATTAGGCGCGGAACCGGCGCCATTCCCGTCGCATTCGGCCGGCCCGCATCCTATATAGACGCTTTGGGATTGGACGCGGACGACGATGACGATCGACGAGATCAGGGACAATTTTGAGCTGCTGGAGGAATGGGACGACCGCTACCGGTACGTCATCGAACTCGGCCGCACGCTGGCGCCGATGCCGGAGGCCGAGCATTCCGCCGAAAACAAGGTCAATGGCTGCGTCAGCCAGGTATGGCTGGCGCGGCAGATCGACCGCGGCGGCGCCGGCGAGCCGCGGCTGAATTATCTTGGCGACAGCGATGCCCACATCGTGCGCGGCCTGATCGCGATCCTGCTCACGCTTTATTCGGGCCACACACCGCGGCAGATTCTTGAAACCGATGCGCTCGCGATTTTCGACGAACTTGGCTTTCGCGACCACCTGACGCCGCAACGTTCCAACGGCTTGCGCGCGATGGTCGAGCGCATCCGGTCGGACGCGCGCGAAGCGCTGGCCGCGGCTTCTTAGCTTTCACCACGGGCCGCGTTGGCTCACTTCCGCTTCCGCGCCTGCTGGCCGAGCCCCATTTTCTTGGCGAGTTGCGAGCGCGCCTCGGCATATTTCGGCGCCACCATCGGGTAGTCCGGCGGCAGGCCCCATTTGTCGCGGTACTGCTCCGGCGTCATGTTGTACTGCGCGCGCAGATGGCGCTTCAGCGACTTGAAGCGCTTGCCGTCCTCGAGGCAGACCAGGTATTCGGGGGTCATCGATTTCTTCACCGACACCGCGGGCTTGGCCGGCTCGAGCGGCGTCTCGGGGCGACCGCTCGAGACCCGCATCAGCGCGGCGTGGACCTGGCCGATCAGGGTCGGTATCTCCGAGGCCTGGGTCGGATTGTTGCTGAGGTAGGCCGCGACGATTTCGGCGGTCAGTTCGACGGGTGTCTTGCCGGCGGGATCGGTCATGGCTTAACCTTCTGGGATGGCAAATGTACTGTCGCGTCTGCGATTCGGACAGTATCCGACCGCGGCTATACATCGGCGGCAGGGTCAAGACTTGGCAAATATGACCAAAGCACACGGAAATTGACAAGAACCGCAGCGCTTTATTTCAGCGCCGGCCGGTGCGGCAGGTATTTTGATCTGATCGATTGATGGAAACGCGCTACGACCGCTGGTCGAGATGCACCCGCAGCTCGTCGATCGAGGCGAAACGCATCCTGCCTTCCGGCATCTCGGCCTCGATCGAACCGTCGGAATAGAGCGAGTAAGCCATACCGTCGACGATGCCCGATTTCAGTACCGTCACCTCCGGCGCGTCGCGGCCGCGCGCGGGACCATTGGCTTCGGCCAGTGTCGGAGGCACGCGGCCGCTGCGCCGCGGCGGCGGCATCTCCCCGGGCTTGGCGCGGTCGCCGCGCGGCCATGCATCCTCGAACGGGACCGGTGGCGTCTCGGCGGTCTCCACGGGCGGCACGGTTGGCGGCCTGGAACGTGGCTCCGATGGCATCGTGGGTGGCAATGCATCGCCGGGACGCGTCAGGGCGCGGTCGCGTTCCTTGCGCGACGACGTCGACGAAAACATCATGTTGCGCTTCGATTTTGCAGCCGGCGGTGGCGGTTCGGGATGCAGCGGCTCCGGGATCGGATGATCGCGCAGCACCTCCTCGTTCTGCCACGGCGGCGGCGGCGCCGGCGAGAAGGCCGGAACCGAAGCGAAGGCGCCGGGATCGTCGATCTCCTCCGCACCCCGGAAACCGGCCATGGCCGGCTTGGCGTCCCTTGCGGCAACCATCGGAACCGCCGGCGCCGGCGCGGCCCCTTCGCGCGCTTCAGGCAGGCCGTCGGCCAGCCGCCGCGCGACGTTCCTCACCTCACGGACCGTCACCCAGAGGCCGAACATGATCGCGCCGGTGCAGACGCCGATCACGCCGGCCATGATCAGCGTGTTGCCGGTGCTGAACTCCTTGATCGGAATTCCGAAGCCGATCGCCAGCAGGCCCGCCAAGACGAGGCCGATCCCGGCGACCAACACAAGAAATGCCATCGAACCAAACCCCTCAGGCCGCGCCCCTCGACGCTCGCCAGCCGCCCAGGCCACGATACCGTCAATATGAGCGGACCGCCAACCGGCAATTGCATCCACGGTTCCGCCATAGCATTGCTGCATCGCACCGCTTACAACCAGCAAGCGCGCCCGATCGTTCAGCTACCGTTCAGCCGATCCTCCGTATTCCTACCGCCTACCAATTGCTGCCCGCTTTTGTTGCATTGCATCAGGGATTTAGCCACTTTTCCCAATTACTTGGTAAGGGAACTGAGCTATATGGGTACCCGGGGAATGAGGCTCTATACGATTCAGGCTGGGCCATAGGGGCTGGGTTACCGAACATCATGTCATCGATCACGACTTCCGCACTCGACACGCCCGTGCGGCGCTCGGTGGAGCGGACCTGCGACGACCTCGCCATGCTGGCGCTTTCGGTGGTCGCGATCGTCGCGGGCCTGACCTTCCGCGACTACGGACTCGGCTGGGACGACTACACGCATGCCGAATATGCCGACCTGCTGCTGCGGATGTATGGTTCCGGCTTCAGGGACACCGGCGCGCTGTCGTTCGCCAATCTCTACATGTATGGCGGCGGCTTCGACATGGCGGCGGCGCTGCTGCACAAGGTCATTCCGCTGGAACTGTTCGAGACGCGGCGGCTGCTCGGCGCCGTCGTCGGCCTGATCGGCCTTGCCGTGACGTGGCGGCTGGCGCGCCGCGTCGGCGGCCCGCTCGCCGGATTGGCGACATTGCTGCTGCTGGCGCTGTGTCCGACCTTCTACGGCCACATGTTCATGAACCCGAAGGACGCGCCGTTCGCGGTCTCGATGGTGATCCTGATCCTGGGCCTGGTGCGCCTCGTCGAGGAATATCCCGCGCCGTCGCCGCGCACCATTTTGATCGTCGGCCTCGGTGCCGGCCTCTCGATCGGCTGCCGAATCCTCGGCGGGCTGGCGCTGATCTATGCGCTGGTCGGCTTCATTCCGCTGATGATCGAGGAAGTGCGCGCGCAAGGCGCCCGCGAAGCGGTCCGCCGGCTCGTCCATGTCGTCTACGTGCTGCTGCCCGGCCTCGTCGTCGGCTACCTGGTCATGGGCCTGATGTGGCCGTGGTCGATCATGGAAGCCGACCATCCGTTCAAGGCGCTGACCTATTTCTCGCACTTCTTCGAAAAGCCCTGGAAGGAGATGTTCGACGGCGCGCTGGTCTCGGTGCCGGACATGCCATGGTCCTATTTGCCGACATTGTTCGCGCTGCAACTTCCCGAGGTGATGCTCGCGCTGCTGCTCGCCGGCGTCGTCGGCACCTTCATGTCCCTGTCGCGCACCGATGTCTCGAGCCGCCGCAAGACCATCTTCCTGATGCTGACGATGGCGGCGACGTTGCCGCTGGTGATCGCGATGGTGAAGCGGCCGGCGCTCTATAACGGCATCCGGCACTTCGTGTTCGTGATCCCGCCGATGGCGGTGCTGGCCGGCGTGTCCTTTGCCTGGGGCATGAACTGGCTGAAGGACCATCACCGCCGCTGGCAGCCGGCCGCGCTCGCGGTGTTCACGTTCGGATTGTTGCTGCCGCTCAGCGAGATGATCCGCCTGCACCCTTACGAATACACGCACTTCAACCACATCGCCGGCACGGTCCGGACCGCCGACAATTACTTCATGCTGGACTATTGGGGCCTGGCGCTGAAGCAGGCCTCCGACGGCCTGCGCGAGGAACTGGTCGAGCGGCAGGAAGTCCCGCCGCTCGGCCGCAAGTGGAAGGTCGCGGTCTGCGGCCCGCAGCGGCCGGCGCAAGTCGCGCTCGGGCCCGACTACACGATCGGCTGGGACAGCCAGTCCGCCGATTTCGCGATGACGCTCGGCGAATTCTACTGCAAGGGCCTCACCGCGCCCGTGATGGTGGAGATCAAGCGCGACGACGTCGTGTTCGCGCGCGTCTACGACATCCGCGGCCGTCCGATCCCGACGCTGCTGGCGATCCCGGCGCCGTAAACGGCCCGAGGCCGCGATGGCATCGTCGTATTTGCGGATCGTCGCGTTTCCGTGTAGCGTCATCGCCAACGACCTCTACACGACCGAATCCAAACGCCGCCCAATTCCGGGCGGCGTTTTTGCGTCAGCATGTAGCCCGCGACATGCGGGACGACGCAAGCACCGGCCCCGCTAGCGCGGCGCCTCCGCGAGCGCGCCGAGGATCCGCGCCCAGGAGCGGATGCCCTTGTGGAAACTCTTCAAGTCGTACTTCTCGTTCGGCGAGTGGATGTTGTCGTCGTCGAGGCCGAAGCCGATCAGGAGACTGTCGAGACCGAGCGTGCGCTTGAAATCCGTGACGATCGGGATCGAGGCGCCGGAGCCGATCAGAAGCGCCTCCTTGCCCCACTCTTCCGTCAGCGCGCGCCTCGCCGCCGCCAGCGGCTTCATGTTCCAGTCGAGCGCGATCGCCGCGCCACTGGAGTGTTCGGTGAAGACAGCCTTGCAGTCGCCCGGCAGCCGCGACGTGACGTAGTCGCGGAACGCCTGCTTGATCTTCTGCGGCTCCTGGCCCTCGACCAGGCGGAACGAGACCTTTGCGGTCGCTTCCGCCGGGATCACGGTTTTCGAGCCCTCGCCGGTATAGCCGCCGAAAATGCCGTTGATGTCGCAGGTCGGACGCGAGGAGACCTGCTCGATCAGGAGACGATCCTTTTCGCCGGCCGGGATCGAGAGGCCGATCGGCTCGAGGAACAGTTTCGGCGTGAGGTTGAGTTTCTTCCACTGCTCCAGAATGTCCGCCGGCAGATCCCTGACGCCGTCATAGAAGCCGGGAATGGTGATGCGGCCGTCATCGTCGAACAGGCCGCCGAGGATGTTGGTCAGCACCCGGATCGGGTTGCGCGCGCCGCCGCCGAACACGCCGGAATGCAGGTCGCGGTTGGCGGCCTTGATGGTGACCTCGTCATACACCAGGCCGCGCAGCGAGGTGGTGATCGCGGGCGTGTTCGGGTCCCACATGCCGGTGTCGCAGACCAGCGCGAAATCGGCCTTCAGCTCGTCCTTGATCGCCTCCATGAACGGCACGAAATTCTTCGAGCCGACTTCCTCCTCGCCTTCGATCAGGATGGTGATGTCGACCGGCAGCGATCCCGTGACCTTCTTCCAGGCGCGGCAGGCCTCGACGAAGGTCATCAACTGACCCTTGTCGTCCTCGGCGCCGCGCGCCACGATGATCTTGCGGCCATCGGCGTGATCGGTGACGACGGGCTCGAATGGCGGGCGATGCCACAGATTGAGCGGATCGACCGGCTGCACATCGTAATGGCCGTAGAACAGGACATGCGGCCGGCCATCGACGCTGCCATTGGCCTTGGCGACGATCGCCGGATGTCCCGCCGTCGGCCTCACCTCGGCCTTGAAACCGAGCGTCGCGATGTCCTTGGCCAGGTGATCGGCCGCCGCCTTGCAGTCCGCGGCGAACGCCGGGTCGGCCGAGATCGACTTGATCCGCAGCAGCGCGAACAGCCGCTCGAGGCTGTTGTCGAAATCGGCGTCGATATGATCGAGAACCGGCTGGATCTGTGCGCTGGACATGGCTGGGTTATCCCTGACTGTGGGGCTCGGTGTCTGGATGAGGTTGTAGCCCGCCTGCGTCCCGAGGCAAGGCGGCAACGGCGGCAGGCGGGTGCCGCAGGTGCCAGCCGAGCCCGATCGCGAGCAGCGCGGTGGCTATGAGGTTGTTGCCGTAGGCCTGCAGGTCTTTTGGAAACGGCGGCAGCGACAGCAACAGCAGGCCGCCCGCCGCCGCCAGCAGCGTCCATGTCGCGGTCCTGACCGCCGCACGCGAATCATAGGCGGCGCGATGTGCCAACACGGTGATCGGAAAGAACAGCCACAGGAAGTAATATTGCCGGGCCAGCGGCGAGGCCACCGTGATCAGGCAGAACAGGATGCCGATCTCCTCGGCATCCGAGCGTTCGGTGCGGCGCGAGGCCGGTGGCATCACCGCGAGATAGCCGAGCCCGATGACAAGCGAGACCGCCAGCACGATCCAGTTCGCGGTCCTGAAATCCACGTCGACGACATTCATCGTCCGTACCGGCTTCGACGGATTGTCCTGGTTGTAGTTCACCGGCCGCGTCAGGCGATGCGTCATCGCGATCAACGACTGGTTGACCCACGACCAGTTCTGTTCGGCGCGCTGCCCGAACCCCTTCTCCGAACTTGATCCGACCATGCCCTGGTACCAGGTGGTCAGCTCGGCTGCGTTATGCTGAAGCCCGCGGAACGGCGCCGGCACCACGAACAGAAACACGCCGGTCATCACCAGCATGCTCGCGGCCGCCGCCCATTGCCGGCGCCACACCAGATAGGGCAGCGCCGCCACCGGAAACACCTTGATGGCCGTGGCGAGCGCGAACATGCTCCCTGCCATCCAGCCGCGCCGGTCGCGCAACAGCCAGAAGCCGTAGAGCATCAACGCCAGCAGCACGAGATTGGGCTGGCCGAGATCGAACATGTCGAACACGAAGGTCACGGTGACCAGGCCCGGCAGCGCTTCCAGCCAAGGCCCCGGCTTGCGTCCCGATCCCGCCAGCGCGTGCGAGAACTGCGCCGTCAGCCACCACGCGACGACATTGACGACGCACAGGCACAGATAGAGCGGCACCTTGCCGAACCAGCTCGGGATCGCGAGCAGCACCGCCGAGATCGGCGGATAGATGAAGTCGAAATAGGTCGAGGGGTTGTCGGGATAGAGATTCTTTCCCTGCAGCACCTGCTGCCCGGCCCAGAACCAGAGCGGGTAGTCCTTGGTCTTGCCGCTGCCCCAGATTTCCGGAACCAGGACGTCGGCGGTCAAGGCGACGCAGCACAGCAGGAACAACAGATCCAGCGGCCTGCGCAGCGACGGAGTTCTCAGCACGCGATATTTCCGGACGTCAGACAAAGGTCACTGCGACTCTCACGCTACCGCCGCAGCAACCCGCCCAGTGCGCCGCGCACCAGCGCACGCCCCACCGAACCGCCGAGCGAGCCGCCGACCGACTTGCCGAGATCGGCGACGATGCCGCCGACCACCTTGTTGGTCACCGAGCGCGTGACGTCGCGCGCGATCACCTGCCCGGTCGTCAACCTGCCGCGCTTGCTATTGGTGCCGAAGATGGTGCCGACGATCGAGCCGAGTTGGCCGAGGACGCCGCCGCCGCCTTGGCCATCCGCCGGCGCCGCCGTATCGGCGACGCGCTTCTGCAGCATTTCGTAGGCGGATTCGGCATCGATCGCGGTGTCGTACTTGCCCTTGAACGGGCTCTTGCCCATGATCGCCTTGCGCTCTTCCGGCGTCACCGGCCCGATCCGCGCGGTCGGCGGCCGGATCATGACGCGCTCGACCATGGTCGGCGTGCCGCCGCCCTCGAGGAACGACACCAGCGCCTCGCCCTTGCCGAGTTCCATGATGACGCGGGCGGTATCGAGCTTCGGATTGGGCCGAAACGTCTGCGCTGCCGCCTTCACCGCCTTCTGGTCGCGCGGGGTGAAGGCGCGCAACGCGTGCTGCACGCGACCACCGAGCTGGGCCAGCACCTTGTCCGGCACGTCGATCGGATTCTGCGTGACGAAGTAGACGCCGACGCCCTTGGAGCGGATCAGCCGCACCACCTGCTCGATCTTGTCCATCAGCGCGTCCGGCGCGTCGTCGAACAACAGATGCGCCTCGTCGAAGAAGAACACCAGTTTCGGCTTCGGCAGGTCGCCCGCTTCCGGCAATTCCTCGAACAGCTCCGACAGCATCCACAACAGGAACGTGGCATAGAGCCGCGGGCTCTGCATCAGCTTATCGGCAACGAGGATGTTGACGACGCCGCGGCCATCGCTGTCGGTCTTCATGAAATCCTTCAGCGTCAGCGCCGGCTCGCCGAAGAATTTCGTCGCGCCCTGGTTCTCCAGCACCAAAAGCTGGCGTTGAATGGTGCCGACGGTGGCTTTGCTGACATTTCCGTAGCTCTGCGCAGCCTTGCGCAGCGCGACCTTCACCTCTTCATTGTCATCGGCATCATCGTCGGCGGCCGCCGCCTTTCTGGCGACCGGCGCGATGGCGTCCAGCAGCGCCCGCAGATCCTTGATGTCGATCAAGGTCAGGCCGTTTTCATCCGCCACGCGGAACGCGACATTGAGAACGCCTTCCTGCACGTCGTTGAGATCGAGCATACGCGACAACAGCAGCGGCCCCATCTCGGTGACCGTGGCGCGCACCGGATGCCCCTGTTCGCCGAACACATCCCAAAATACCGTCGAGAACTGATCGGGCTGGAAATCGAGACCCATCTCCTTGGCGCGCTTGAGGATGAAATCCTTGCCTTCGCCGACTTCCGCGATCCCGGACAGATCGCCCTTGATGTCGGCTGCGAATACTGGAACACCGGCGCGGGCAAAGCCCTCCGCCATCACCTGCAGCGACACGGTCTTGCCGGTTCCGGTCGCACCGGTGACCAGCCCGTGCCGATTGGCGAGCGCGAGCGTCAGCCATGCCGCCTCGTCGCCCTTACCGATGAAAATCTTCTCGTCGGTGTCGGCCGTCTTGCTCTCGGAAGTCGCCATCGCACGCCTCTTCATATGCTTCGCGCAGGTCTGCTGGGTAATCATAACGTATCCCGCCGTCGGATTGAAACCTTCGACGGCGGAAACATGAACGCCGCTTTGCTTCATCATTTGTTTGTTCTCATCGTCTACTCCGCTTGTGCGCGAAGAAATCGGGAACGCAGCGCAACAAGTTGGCATGAAACGGCATTGAGTCTTGCATTGCTGCAACACTCCGCGAATCAAAATCATCGCGACGTGGGTGGATCGCTTGTAATTCAGATCGCAGGCGCTCAAGATCAATGCAGAAGGAGACGACCCGGTTAAACCGGTTGGGGACGGGGCATCGTATGAACGAACGGATAGTGCGGCTGGCCTCCAGAGCCGGCATCTATAGCGCTGTCGCTGAAAAAACATCGGCATCCGTCCGGGTTTCCTCCGCAACGAGAGGCTTTTGGACAGTGAGAGGCTTTTGGAGAACGAGAGGCCTTTGGACAACGTTCAGGTCCTGATGGATCAAATTCGGGCGCGATTGCAGCTTCCGGCGGCAGTGGCGATTTTGCGCGGCTGATTGGACGGAGGCTCAATGGCGGGTCGGCACCGGGCTGACGGGTTTTGGACATGAATGAGATTGAACGCGTGGCGCGCGAACTTTTCGGGTTCGGACGCGACAAGATCGGAGCGGATCAAATGGGCGAAATCATCCTGGGGACGCCAGCCCCCAGCCGGTTTGCCTAGCCAAGCACGTCTGCGCGCAAGTCTGGCACCAGCACATTCCTGTTTTATCGAGCATCATGACTTATCCCCTTTCCGCGATCGAAGGCCTGAGCGCCTACTCTGCCTCGAAACTCAAATCGTTGGGCATACGCACCACCGACGCATTGCTGGAGGCGGCCCGCACCGTGAAAGGACGCAGGGCGCTCGCGGCCAAGACCGGGATCAGCGAACAGCAACTGCTCGAATGGGCGAATTTTTCCGACTACATGCGGATACCCGGAATGGGCAAGGCCAAGGTCGGACTGGTGCGCGCCGCCGGCGTCACCACGGTACGCGAACTCGCGCTGCGCAATCCGGCGCGGCTGGCCCAGAACATGAAAGACGTGAATACCAAGCGCAAACTCGTGCGGGTCCTGCCGTCCGAGCGGTCGGTCGAGCAACTGATCGAGCAGGCGCGCAAGCTCTCGCCCAAGATCAGCTACTGAGGCCGGTTGAACCGCCCTTCGCTGATACCTTGACTCCCCGACGCGGACCGCGCAAAGCGACCGCGTGACCGCCGTGCAAACCAGAACCACCGCCGCCCCCGGTTCGGCCGGCCGGTCCGTGCTGCCCGCGCTACTGTCAAATCCGACGCCGGCCGTGATGGGCGTGCTGAATGTCACACCGGATTCCTTCTCCGACGGCGGGCAGTTCACCGTTCCCGATCGCGCGCTGGCCCAGGCCCGGCGGATGGTCGCCGAGGGCGCCGACATCATCGACATCGGTGCGGAATCCACCCGTCCCTACGGCTCGGAACCGATCTCGGCGGAAGAGGAATTACAACGGCTTCAAGCGGTGCTGCCTGACGTCGTGGCGCTCGGCATTCCGGTATCGATCGACAGCATGAAATCCGCCGTCGTCGCCTGGGCGCTGGATCAGGGCGCTGCCATCGCCAACGATGTGTGGGGCCTGCAGCGCGATGCCGGCATGGCTGGTCTGGTCGCCGAGCGCGGCGTGCCCGTCGTCATCATGCATAATCGCGACAGCGCCGATCCCACGATCGACATCATGCAGGACATCGCGAATTTCTTCGCGGCCTCGCTCGACGTCGCCGCACGCGCCGGCATTGCGTCCGACAGGATCGTGCTCGATCCCGGCATCGGCTTCGGCAAGACCCCCGAACAGAGCATGACCGCGCTGGCGCGGTTGGCCGAGTTGCAGGCGTTCGGGCTTCCACTTTTGGTTGGCGCGTCGCGAAAACGTTTCATCAGCACGGTGGTGCCATCGGAACCGCACCAGCGGCTCGGCGGCTCGATCGCCGCGCATCTATTGGCGGCTGACAACGGCGCGCGGATCATCCGGGCGCACGACGTCGCCGAGACCGTCCAGGCGCTGCGTGTTGCCGCCGCAATCAGGGAACAGCGATGAGCGATACCATCTTCATCACCGGCATTGTCGTCCATGCCCGCCACGGCGTGATGGAGCACGAGACCGAAGTCGGCCAGCGTTTCGTCATCGACCTCGAACTGTCGGCCGATCTCTCGCAGGCCGCGCATTCCGATCACCTCGCAGACACCGTGTCCTACGCCAGCGTGGTGGCGACCGCGACGGCCGCCTTCAAGGATACCAATTACAGGCTGCTGGAACGCGCCGCCGGCGCCGTGGCCGACGCGATCTTCGCCACATTCGCCCGCATCGAAGCGATCAAGGTCACCGTGCACAAGCCGCATGCGCCGATCGCCGCGATCTTCGAGGACGTCGGCGTGGTGCTGGTGCGCCAACGGCCCTCGCCCTGACATGGCGGACGTGCTGATCGCACTTGGCGGCAATGTCGGCGACGTCCGCGCGACGTTCCAGAAGGCCATCGCCAATATCTGCGGCATGACGCAGGCCGTCCTGCTGGCGCGATCCTCCGATTACGCGACCCCGCCCTGGGGCGAGGAAAATCAGGCCCCCTTCATCAATGCCTGCATCGAGATCGAAACCAGCCTCGATCCGCATGCGCTGCTGTTCACGCTGCACAAGATCGAGAAGAAATTCGGCCGCGACCGCGCGCGGGAGACACGCTGGGGCCCCCGCCCCCTCGACCTCGATCTGATCGCCTATGACGATGTCCGGCTGGACAGGCCGGAACTGACGCTGCCGCACCCGCGGGTCTTCGAGCGCGCCTTCGTGCTGGTGCCCCTGGCTGAAATCGTGCCCGACCGTCTCATTGCGGGACGCCGCGTTGCGGATGCGCTGGCGGCGCTTTCGAGCGAGGGTATCGAGCGGCTGCCCGGGCTCGATTGACCGCCCGCCCTCCATCGACGGCCAAAAGCCCCAAAACTACCGTTTGGCTTGGCGGGCGCGGCATGGCAATTTCCGGCCAAATCAGGCGACGACCAAGGAATAATGGGTGGGATGACCAAGACCGACGATCTGACATTGGCGGCGGAATTTCCGCAGGCCACCGCCGAGGACTGGCGCAAGCTGGTCGACGGGGTCTTGAAGGGCGCGCCGTTCGAAAAACTGGTCAGCAAGACGTCCGACGGGCTGGAAATCGAGCCGATCTACCGCCGCGCCAAGGGCGCCGCGCCGGTCGCCGGCCGCCCCGCCGCCGCGCCCTGGCAGATCATGCAGCGGATCGATCACCCCGATGCCAAGGCAGCCAATGCGCAGGCGCTGCACGATCTCGAGAACGGCGCGACCGGGCTGACGCTGGTGTTTTCGGGCGCCAATGGCGCCCATGGTTTCGGGCTCGATCCGTCCGCGGAAGCGCTCGCGCAGGTGCTCGACGGGATCTATCTCGACGCCGGCATCGGCATCGAACTGCAGATCGGCCCGCAATCGCGGATGGCGGCCATTCACCTCGCCGAAACCATCAAGGGCAAAGGTCTCGACCCGGCCGCCTGCGACATCCGCTTCGGACTCGACCCGCTCGGCTCCTGCGCGGTGTGGGGCTCCAGCCCCTATTCCTGGGACGAAATCGTTCCCGCGGTCACGGGCGCGGTGCAAGGCCTCGCGGCGATGGGCTTCAAGGGGCCCCTCGCCGCCGCCGACGGGCGCGTGATCCACGATGCCGGCGGGTCGGAGGCGCAGGAACTGGCCTTCGTGCTGGGATGCGGTGTCGCCTATCTGCGCGCGATCGAAGGCGCCGGCGTTTCGCTCCAAGACGCGCAAGGCATGGTCTATGCCCGGCTCCGCGCCGATGCGGACCAGTATTTGACGCTGGCGAAATTCCGCGCGCTGCGGCTGTTGTGGGCGCGGATCGAGCAGGCCTGCGGGCTGACGCCGAAACCGCTGTTCGTCGCGGCCGATACCGCCTGGCGCATGCTGACGCAGCGCGACGCCTATGTGAACATGCTCCGCGCGACGATGGCGACGTTCTCGGCGGGCCTCGCCGGCGCCAACGCCATCACCGTGCTGCCGCATACGCTGGCGCTTGGTTTGCCCGATCCGTTCGCCCGCCGCGCCGCGCGCAACACGCAGCTGGTGCTGCTGGAGGAATCCAATCTCGCCAAGGTCAGCGATCCCGCGGCCGGCGCCGGCGGCGTCGAAACCCTGACGAGACAGCTTTGCGAGTCCGCATGGTCGCTCTTCCAGGAGATCGAAAAGGCCGGCGGCATGTTCGCCGCGCTCGAACAGAACCTGATCCAGAAGAAGGTCGCCGCCGCCCGCGCCGCCCGCGAGGTCAACATAGCCAAGCGGCGTGACGTGCTGACGGGTGCGAGTGAGTTTCCGAACCTGCATGAGGCGGAGGCAGCCGTGCTCGACGCCCGGCCGATCGCGCTGCCGCCCTATGGCGAGGCAAAGCATAAATTCGATCCGCTGCCGCCGATCCGGCTGGCGGCGCCGTTCGAGGCGTTGCGCGACAAGTCGGACGAAAAACTGAAAGCCACCGGCGCGCGGCCAAAGATCGTCCTCGCCAATCTCGGCACCGCGGCGGACTTCACCGCGCGCGCCACGTTTGCAAAAAGCTTCTTCGAGACCGGCGGCATCGAGGCGATCGACAGCGAGGGCTTTGCCGATCCGGCGGCGCTGGCCACGGCGTTCAAGGCTTCCAACGCGGCGATGGCCTGCCTGTGCTCCTCCGACAAGGCCTATGCGGAACACGCAATAGCCGCCACCAAGGCTCTTCAAGGGGCCGGCGCGAAGCATATCTATCTGGCAGGGCGGCCCGGCGAACAGGAAGCCGCGCTGCGCGAGGCCGGCGTCGGCGACTTCGTCTTTGCCGGCGGCGATGCGCTGGCGATGCTGCGGGAAGCCTGGCGGCGGATGGAGCAGGCATGACGGAGACCAACAAGGCCGTCCTGACCGGTGGCTGCCAGTGCGGCGCCATCCGCTTTGCGATGTCGAAGGCGCCGGCCAAGATCAGCATCTGCCATTGCCGGATGTGCCAAAAGGCGTCGGGCGCACCGTTTGCCTCCCTCGCCGATATTGAGCACGAAGACTTTGCCTGGACCCGGGGCAAGCCGGCCTCGTTCAAATCCTCCTCGATCGCCGAGCGCGATTTCTGCGCCTCCTGCGGCACCCCCCTTTCCTACCGGCTGATCGGCGGCCCCCGGATCGAGATCATGACCGGCACGTTCGACCGCCCCGACCGGGTGGTACCGACGCGGCAACATGGCATCGAATCCCGGCTCGGCTGGGTGGTCGGCATCGCCAATTTGCCGAGCCAGACGACGCAGCAGAATTACGGGCCGGAGAAGATGGCGACGATTACCAGCCACCAGCATCCGGACCATGACTAGGGGTTAACGCCTCGGACCTCGACATATGCTATGAGTGATATCATGAGCCGCATTCCGAACTTCGCAGATGTTGCCTTTGAATCCGTCGCGCCGCCAGCCCCAGCCGGCAGCGCCGAGCCGTGGCTGACGCCCGAGAGTATTCCCGTCAAGCCCGGCTACAGCGAGGCCGATCTCGACGGCATCGACTTCCTCGACACGTGGCCGGGCATCGCGCCCTATCTGCGCGGCCCCTACCCGACCATGTATGTCAACCAGCCCTGGACCATTCGGCAATATGCCGGCTTCTCCACGGCGGAGGATTCCAACGCGTTCTATCGCCGCAACCTCGCGGCCGGCCAGAAGGGCCTGTCGGTCGCGTTCGACCTCGCCACACACCGCGGCTATGACTCGGATCATCCGCGCGTATCCGGCGACGTCGGCATGGCCGGCGTGGCGATCGATTCCATCTACGACATGCGCACGCTGTTCGCCGGCATTCCGCTCGACCAGATGAGCGTGTCGATGACCATGAACGGCGCCGTGCTGCCGATCCTGGCGCTGTTCGTCGCCGCTGCTGAGGAACAGGGCGTGCCGCCGGAAAAACTATCAGGCACCATTCAGAACGACATTCTGAAAGAGTTCATGGTGCGCAACACCTATATCTATCCGCCGGCGCCCTCGATGCGGATCATCTCCGACATCTTTGCCTACACCTCGCAGAAGATGCCGAAGTACAACTCCATTTCCATTTCCGGCTATCACATGCAGGAAGCCGGCGCGACGCAAGACCTCGAGCTTGCCTACACGCTGGCCGACGGCGTCGAATATCTGCGTGCCGGTCTCGCGGCCGGCCTCGACGTCGACCGCTTCGCGCCACGGCTGTCGTTCTTCTGGGCCATCGGCATGAATTTTTTCATGGAGGTGGCAAAAATGCGCGCGGCGCGGCTGCTGTGGGCCAAGTTGCTGAAGCCGTTCAACCCGAAGGATCCGCGCTCGCTGTCGCTGCGCACGCATTGCCAGACGTCGGGATGGTCGCTGACCGCGCAGGACGTCTTCAACAACGTGATGCGGACCACCATCGAGGCGATGGCGGCGACGCAAGGCCACACCCAGTCGCTGCACACCAACGCGCTCGACGAGGCGCTGGCGCTGCCGACGGATTTTTCCGCCCGCATCGCCCGCAACACGCAACTGTTCCTGCAGCAGGAAAGCGGCACCAACCGCATCATCGATCCCTGGGGCGGCTCCTATTATGTCGAGCGGCTGACGCGCGATCTCGCCGCCAAGGCCTGGGGCCATATCCAGGAAGTCGAGGCGCTCGGCGGCATGGCCAAGGCGATCGAGGCCGGCGTGCCAAAACTGCGGATCGAGGAAGCTTCGGCCAAGACCCAGGCGCGGATCGACGCCGGCCGACAGGCGGTGATCGGCGTCAACAAATACAAGCCGGTCAACGAGGCTGCGATCGACGTGCTGAAAGTGGAAAACTCCACCGTGCGGCGGCTGCAGATCGACAAGCTGAAGCGGCTGCGCACCGAGCGCGACCAGAAGGAAGTCGATGCGGCGCTCGCCGCGCTGACGCGCAGCGCCGGCGAAGGCAATGGTAATTTGCTGGCGCTGGCCATCGATGCCGCGCGGGCCAAGGCCACCGTCGGCGAAATTTCGGACGCGATGGAAAAGGTGTTCGGCCGTCACCGCGCCGAGATCAAGTCCATCACCGGCGTCTACAAGCGGGAGGCGTCGGCCATGTCCAACCGGGTCGAGAAGGTGCAGGAACTGATCGATGCGTTCGAGAACGCCGAGGGCCGCCGCCCCCGCATCCTCGTCGCCAAGATCGGCCAGGACGGCCACGACCGTGGCCAGAAGGTGATCGCATCCGCCTTTGCCGATGTCGGCTTCGACGTCGATATCGGGCCGCTGTTCGCCACCGCCGACGAGGCGGCGCGGCAGGCGGTGGAGAACGACGTGCATATCCTCGGCGTGTCGTCGCTGGCGGCAGCCCACCTCACCGCGGTGCCCGAACTGAAGGCTGCGCTGAAGAAGCACGGCCGCGAGGACATCATGATCATCGTCGGCGGCGTGGTGCCGCCGCAGGACTATGATGCGCTCTATGCGGCCGGCGCCGAGGCGATCTTCCCGCCCGGCACCGTGATCTCGGACGCCGCGGAAGAGCTGATCCACAAGCTCAACGCGCGGCTCGGGCATAGCGAGGCGGCGGAATAGTTTGGGCGACTCACAAAGGATCGCCCGTGCGCGGCATGGCAATGCTCAGACCTTTCGAAACCGCCGTTCTGGCCGTCGTTGTCGCCTGCATGGCGACGGCGGGCATTGCCCATGCCGAGCCCAAACCCGACTTCGCCGTCAAGACCAAGGCGCTGGAAGCCAGCGTCATGCTCGACGCCAAGATCAAGGCCGACCGGGCGCTGGCGGCGAATTGCCTGGCCGAGGGCAAGAAGTGGGCGGAGACCAACCGCACCGCTGCCGACAGGGAACGCGCGAGCAATCCGGAACTGTTCCAGAGCGGCCCGTGGACAATGGAGCGGAAATACGAGATGCGCTCGGTGGTCGATGGCCGCTATGTCAGCATCGTCAGGGACGACTATGAGAACACCGGCGGCGCGCATCCCAACAGCACGTCGGATACGATCCTGTGGGACAAGTCCGCCGGCAAGCGCATCAGCATCCGCCCGTTCTTCACCGAGACGGAGGACAACGGCCCGACCATGAAGGCGATGCGGCAGGGCGTCGTGGTTTCGCTCCAGGCCGAGAAGAAACAACGTGGTCTGGAAGACAGCGATCTGAGCGCGATTGCAGCCATCGAGCCGAAGCTGCTTAAGATCGGGCCGGTGACGCTGGCGCCATCGACGGTGACCGGCAAGAGCTCCGGGTTGACCTTCCACTACTCGCCTTACGCAGTCGGCTCTTATGCCGAAGGCCCATATGTCGCCTTCGTGCCGTGGGAGGTGTTGCAACCGTATCTGACGCCGGAAGGCGTCAAGATTTTCGGCGGTGCGCGGCCGAAGAGCGACCAAGACCGGGCGCAATAGTCACGCAGGCCGGCGGGCCAGTGCCCGTTCGAGCGACTGCGTCCAGTCAGGAATCCATGACTGGAAAAGCTCACGCCAGCGATCGGCATCAGCAGGCAGGGTGTCGAGCCGCACCTTCCATTCGATGAACGTCCTGTTGCCTTCGACGACCGGCAGCAGATGCATCGTCCCCTCATAATGCGTCGGCGCGGGTGCATCCCCAACGAGACCTGCGGGAAACGGCAGCGGCTCGATGCCGGTATAAGTCAGTGAATGCGTCTCTTCGGAATGGCCGGCCAGCCGCTGCCGGACCCAGTTGCCGAGATAGCAGAAGCGCCTGACCGCGCCGACTTCGTCGCCGCCCTTGCCGTCCTCGATCAGGCTGTCGCTGACGCCTTCGATATAGGCCGGGTAGTTGTTGAAATCGCGGATCAACTCCCACACAAGTTGCAAGGGGTGGTCCAGCACTGTGCTGTAATAGGCGGTCGTCATGATCGCTCCATGGTCGGTCGCGGCCCGACGGGCGGGCCGTGCGCGGATTTCTATTTCGGATCGAGCGAACGCTGCCACCCGATTTCCGGGAGCCGGCGAGCGCTGCGCCCGCGATGAAACCGCATGATCGGCCAACGGCTTGCGACCGCGGCGCAAAGCCGACTACAATGCCCACATGACAAGAGCGCCCGGACTCACGGGCGCCGCACGGGGAGAATCGCCATGTCCAACAAGATCACGCGCCGCACGTTTGCGGCTTCATCGGCGGCTGCGGCGGCGGTCGCAGGTTTTGGCTTCAAACCGGCGCTCGCGCAGGCCTATCCGGCGCGCCCGGTGACGGTGATCGTGCCCTGGGGCGCCGGCGGCGGCACCGATGCGACCGCGCGCATCGTCGCCGCGCTGCTGGAAAAGGACCTCGGCCAGCCCTTCAACGTGGTGAACCGCACCGGCGGCTCCGGCGTGGTCGGGCATTCCGCCATCGCCACCGCGAACCCTGACGGCTACACCATCGGCATGCTGACGGTGGAAATCTCGATGATGCACTGGCAGGGACTGACGGAACTCACGCCCAGGAGTTACACGCCGCTCGGGCTGATGAACGAGGATCCGCCCGGCATCCAGGTCAGTTCGGGATCGCCGTACAAGACCGTGAAGGAACTGGCCGACGCCATCAAGGCGGCGCCGGCCGGCAAGTTCAAGGCCTCGGGCACCGGACAGGGCGGCATCTGGCACCTGGCGCTGGTCGGCTGGATGCAGGCGCTGGGGCTCGCGCCGAACCATGTCGCCTGGGTGCCGTCGAACGGCGCCGCGCCCGCGATGCAGGACCTCGCCGCCGGCGGCCTCGATCTCACCACCTGCTCGGTGCCGGAAGCGCGCGCGATCATCGAGGCCGGCAAAGCGCGCAGCCTCGCACTGATGGCGCATGCCCGCAATGCCGCCTTCCCCGACGTGCCGACGCTGAAGGAAGCGATGGGCATCGATTACTCGACCGGCGCGTGGCGCGGCATTGCAGGTCCCAAGGGCCTGCCCGCCGACGTCGCGAACAAGCTCACCGCGTCGCTGAAGAAGGTCTACGACTCCAAGGAGTTCAAGGAGTTCATGAGCAACCGCGGTTTTGGCACGGTGTGGGGCGATGCGGCCGAATTCGCGACCTTCATGGACAAGGGCGACGCCCAGATGGGCGTGGCGATGAAGGCCGCCGGCCTGTCGAAGGCCTGATCGCGCTTCATCAGCCCAATTCGCGGAGCATCTTTCATGCGACTTCCCGATCGCGTCACGGGATTGTTTCTCGTTGGCCTCGGCGCAGCCGCCGCCTATGGCGGCTGGCAGTTGCCGCCGGTGCCCGGGCAGCCGGTCGGGCCCAACGTCTTCCCGCTGGTGATCGGATTGGGGCTGGCGCTCTGCGGCCTCGCCATCGCGTTCGGGATCGGCCATTCCTTCGAGGAGGAAGAGGAACTCATCCCGGTCGAAGGCGACCAGCCCAAGCCGCCGCCGCCCGGAAAGCTTTATGGCCTCCGCGCCCTGCTGCCGCCGGCGCTACTGCTGTTCTACGTCGCCGTCGCCGACCGGCTCGGCTTCATCCTCACGGCGGGGCTGATCGTTTTCGTCACGTCGACCGCGCTCGGCGCACGGCCAAAACTCTCGCTACCGCTGGCGGTGCTGGCGCCGATCGGCATTCACCTGATTTTCTCGAAACTGCTGCGCGTGCCGCTGCCGGCCGGGCTGCTGCCGATGCCGTGGTGACCGATGCTCAATACCCTCGCCCAAGCGTTTGCGCTCATCTCCACCTGGGAAGTCATCGTCGCGATGCTCGCGGCATCGGTATATGGGCTCGTGATCGGCTCGCTGCCCGGGCTGTCCGCGACCATGGCGACCGCGCTGCTGGTCCCCGTCACCTTCTATCTGTCGCCGATCGCGGCGATCGCCACCATCGTCGCGGCGTCCACGATGGCGATTTTTTCGGGCGACATTCCCGGCGCGTTGCTGCGCATTCCGGGCACCCCGGCCTCGGCGGCCTATGCCGACGAGGCCTATGCGATGACGCGCAAGGGCGAGGCCGAACTCGCGCTCGGCGCCGGCGTCTGGTTCTCCGCCGTCGGCGGCATCGCGGGCACGCTCTCGCTGATGATCCTGGCGCCGCCGCTGGCCGAGATCGCGCTGTCGTTCTCGACCTTCGAATATTTCTGGCTGGCGCTGCTCGGCCTGATGTGCGCCACGCTGGTCGCGCGCTCCTCGCCGGTCAAGGCCATCGCCGGCATGTTCCTCGGCCTGCTGGTCTCCTGCATCGGTATTGAAAATCCCGGCGGGGTGCCGCGCTTCACCTTCGGAATCACCGACCTGTTCGGCGGCATCGAACCGATCCCGGCGCTGGTCGGCGTGTTCGCCGTGGCGCAGGTGATGCGCGCGATGCTGACGCCGGAACCGCCGCCGATCAAGAAGCGCAAATTCGGGAGCATCATGGCCGGTCAGTGGCGGCTCACCAAAAAATATCACTGGCAGATGACGCGCGGCAACATCATCGGCATCATCATCGGCGTGCTGCCCGGCGCCGGCGCCGACATGGCGGCCTGGGTCAGCTACGCGATGTCCAAGCGCTTTTCCAAGGAGCCGGAGAAATTCGGCACCGGGCATGTCGAGGGGCTGGTCGAGGCCGGCGCCAGCAACAATGCCAGCATCGCCTCGGGCTGGGTGCCGTCGCTGCTGTTCGGCATTCCCGGCGACACCATCGCGGCGATCGCCATCGGCGTGCTCTACATGAAGGGGCTGAACCCCGGCCCGACGCTGTTCACCGAAAAAGCGTCGAGCATGTATGCGATCTATCTGATGTTCATCATCGCCAACATCCTGATGATTCCGCTCGGCATCGTCATGATCCGGCTGGCGAGCCACGTGCTGCGCGCGCCGCGTTCCAGCATCATGCCCGTCATCATGCTGTGCTGCGCGGTCGGTTCGTTCGCCATCGGCAACAACATGTTCGGCGTCGTCACCGTCGCGAGCTTCGGGATCATCGGCTACGTCATGGAGGAAAACGGCTATCCGGTCGCCGCGATGGTGCTCGGCATCGTCATGGGCACCATGATCGAGCAGAGTTTCGTCACCTCGCTGATCAAGTCCGACGGCAGCATCCTGCCGTTCGTCGAGCGTCCGATCGCGGCGATCCTGGCCGCTATGGCGATCGGCGCCCTGATCTGGCCGCTGCTGGTCTGGGTGTGGCGCAAGCTCAGGGGCGGCGCCCCTTCCGCCGCCTCGGCGCGCTGACGGGGTAGCCCCTCGCCTGCATGGCGCGGGCGTTGTAAACCAGCGCCATGACCCTGCCGAAGCATCCCCCCGACATCGGGAAACTCGCCAACGACCTCCGCGCCGGCCAGCGCGCCGGCCAGCGCGCCGCGCTCGCGCGCGCCATCACGCTGGTCGAGAGCCGTCGGGGCGACCACCAGGCGGCGGCGCGCGATCTGGTGCAGGCGCTGCTGCCCGATACCGGCAAGGCGATCCGGGTCGGCATTACCGGCTCGCCGGGGGTCGGCAAGTCCACCACCATCGACGCGCTCGGCATGTTCTTGATCGAGCGCGGCCACCGGGTCGCGGTGCTGGCGGTGGACCCTTCCTCGGCACGGACCGGCGGCTCGATCCTCGGCGACAAGACGCGGATGGCGCGGCTGTCGAATTCGGACGCCGCCTTCATCCGGCCCTCGCCGTCGTCAGGCACGCTCGGCGGCGTCGCCGCCAAGACCCGCGAGGCGATGTTGCTGTGCGAGGCGGCCGGCTTCGACGTCGTACTGGTGGAGACCGTCGGCATCGGCCAGTCCGAGACCGCGGTCTGCGACATGACCGATTTCTTCCTCGCCCTGATGCTGCCCGGCGCCGGCGATGAATTGCAGGGCATCAAGAAGGGGCTGGTCGAACTCGCCGACATGATCGCGATCAACAAGGCCGACGGTGACAACATCAAGCGCGCCAACCTGGCGGCGGCGGAATATCGCGGCGCGCTGCATATTCTGTCGCCCCGCTCCGAGCACTGGCATCCGCCGGTACTGACCTATTCGGCGCTGACCGGCACCGGCATGGACGCGCTGTGGCAGAAGATTCTCGATCACCGCACCGCCATGAACGCCTCCGGCGAGTTCGCCGCACGGCGGCGCGAGCAGCAGGTGAAATGGATGTGGTCGATGCTGGAACAGCGGATGATGGCGCGTCTGCGCGCCGATCCCGCCATCCGCGCCCGGGTCAGGAAGACCGAGGCCGAGGTCGCCGACGGCCGCATCGCGCCGGCGGTGGCCGCCGAACAGATCGCGGAGTGGCTGCGGTGACTGACAAGCTTCGTATTCTCTTCACTGGTTTCGGTCCCTTCCCAGGCGCGCCCTACAATCCGACGCAGCCGCTGGTGGCGCGGCTGACACGTCTGCGCCGGCCGGCCTTTGCCGAGGTCGAATTTTTCAGCCACATCTTCCCGGTGACCTACGCAGCCGTCGACCGCGAATTGCCGCTGGCCCTCGAAAAGCATCGGCCGCATGCGCTCTTGATGTTCGGCCTTGCCGGCCGCACGGAATATCTGCGGGTCGAAACCCGCGCCCGCAATGCGGTCACCATGCTGTGGCCCGATGCGGCGCAGGCCCGCTCGCGCAAGGGCTCGATCGCCGGCGGCGCCGCCGCGCAGGATTTCGGCCCGCATACCGCAAAACTGTTGCGCGCCGCCTGGGCAACCGGGATCGACGCCCGCGCCTCGCGCGATGCCGGAAGCTATCTCTGCAACTATCTGAGCTGGCGCGCGATCGAGGCGGTCGAAACCGGCAACGGCCCGCGCCTCGCCGCCTTCATCCACATCCCGCCGCTGGCGCGGGCCGGCGCTGCGAGGCGCAAGGGGTTTGCGCGGATCACGCTCGACGAACTTGTGGATGCCGGTGAGGCGATGCTGCTGGAACTGGTGCGGCTGGCGCGGCGGGCTGCATAACCCACCCAACATTAACCCTACCCCGAACAATCGCCATAGGCCCACGCCGTGTTCACCATGCTTGTCCGCGATTTCGCGGTAGCTATGGCGCATGGACATCAACCGCCGCCGTCTCATGGGAGCATCCGCCGCCGGCGTGGCCGGCGCGCTGGCCGTGTTGCCCGACGCCGCGCGCGCAGCGCCCCTCACTTCCACGCTTGGACGTGACGTCACGCAATATGGCGTACGGCCCGGCAGTCCCGACGACCAGACCGTAAAATTGCAGCGCGCGATCGACGAAGCGGCGCGCGCAGGCGTGCCGCTGGCGTTGCCGCCGGGCGTCTACCGCGCCGGCATGCTGCGGTTGTCGAGCGGCGCGCAGCTGGTCGGCGTGCGTAGCGCCACGAAATTGCTGTTCAGCGGCGGACCATCGATGCTGCAGAGCGAGGGCGGCGACAGCGTCGGCCTGAGCGGGATCGGATTCGACGGCGGCAAGATCCCGCTGCCGGAGCGGCGCGGTCTGGTGCATTGCGCCGGCGGGCGGGATGTCCGCATCGTCGATTGCGAGATTTCCGATAGCGGCGGCAACGGCATCTGGCTGGAACAGGTCTCCGGCGACATCTCCGGCAACATTTTTGCGAAGATCGCGACTACCGCGATCGTGTCGTTCGACGCCAGGGGCCTGATCGTCTCGCGCAATACCATCACCGGCACCAACGACAACGGCATCGAGATCCTGCGCACGTCAATCGGCGACGACGGCACGCTGGTGCTCGACAACCGCATCGAGGACATCAAGGCCGGGCCCGGCGGCTCCGGCCAGTATGGCAACGCCATCAACGCATTCCGCGCCGGCAATGTGATCGTGCGCGGCAACCGTATCAGGAACTGCGACTACTCCGCGGTGCGCGGCAACTCGGCCTCGAACATCCACATCACGGACAACAGCGTCAGCAATGTCCGCGAGGTCGCGCTGTATTCGGAGTTCGCGTTCGAGGCCGCCGTGATCGCCAACAATACGGTGGACGGCGCCGCCGTCGGCGTCTCCGTCTGCAATTTCAACGAAGGCGGCCGCATCGCCGTCGTGCAGGGCAACATCATCCGCAACCTGTTGCCGAAGCGGCCGATCGGTACCGCGCCCGACGACGACGCCGGAATCGGCATCTATGTCGAGGCGGATTCCGCCGTGACCGGCAACGTCGTCGAGAACGCCCCCTCCTTCGGCATCATCGCGGGCTGGGGCAAATATCTGCGCGATGTCGCGATCACGGGCAATGTGATCCGCAACGCTTTCGTCGGCGTGGGCGTGTCGGTGATGCCGGGCGCCGGCACGGCGCTGGTCCAGAACAATATGATTTCGCAAACGCCGCGCGGCGCCGTGGTCGGCCTCGACCACGCCCGCACGATTACGACCGATCTGTCGGCCGATGGCGCGCCGCGCTACGCGCAGGTGGCGGTCGGCGGCAACACGGTGCGGCGGTAGTACGGCCCTTGCTCGGGGGTGTTTCCTGACGCGCGCCCGCATCCACAGCGCTTAGAGCGCGTTGCGCAGCAGCGGATAGCGCTCCTTTATCGCATCGAGATTGAGCGCCGGGATTTGCACATCGTCGATCTCCTGCACGTCGGGTGCGGAAGACGCCGCATTCGTCACTGCAAGCTTGCTTTCCAGCGCGATCAGGACATCGGAGGGAACCTCGCGCGGCGGCGTGGCGACAGGCACTGCGATGACAGGCGCAACCGTGACAGGTGCGGCCGCAACAGGCGATGCAGCGATTGCTGCTGGCTTCGGTTGAAGCTGCACGATCGGCGGAGGAAGGCTGTGATCGCGCGGCAGCGGCGTGAGCAGCAACGGCGTGGTGCGACGGCGGCCGAGCCAGGTCAGGTCGATCGCCGTGTTGTCGGGCGCGGCTTCCCGGCTTAGCAGGTCGCGCCAGGTCTCGACGGCAGCCTTGGCTTCCTGGATGTTCTCGAGAAATTCCCGTTCGCCGTGATAGCGGCGCCAGCGCCCGCTCTCGAACAGCTCGGTAAGGTGCTCCAGCCGTCGCTCGGCCAGGTTGCACCAACGCGCAACGATATTGCGACCCCGCGCGAGGTCAGCTGGATGTGCCATAAATTAGCCCGCAAGAGAGAGACGGACGCAGACGCAACCAGCGACGAATCAGTTTGGGAGTACCAGGATATTCTGTGGAAAACTTTTTCGTTGTCTAGTGCGCCAAAACTACGGAAGCACGGAACCACGAAACCTGCCCGCACAATTACGGGTGTTGGCCGATCTATCCACATTCAAAGCGTGTGCATGCGATCACGTTGCCTATCGCCCGTTGCCAGTGTCTGATGGCACACGAGAAGATTGCATGCGGCATGCAAGCGGCTTCCGGAAATGAAAGACCCGTCCGGGGGGACAACCGGACGGGTCAAGCCATATGGGCGCTTGGGGTGGATGGGCGCTCGCGCCGAATATAGCTGTCGGGGAGGGATCACCGCTCCCACATCAATAAGTCGCAAGACCCTCACCGGACGTTCAAACTGCCGGTACATTTTTTTAACGCTTTATTCGGCGGGATTGTCCGGGATCGACGCGCATCAGAGCTATTTCGCCGCGTTTGCGGCCGATTTATCCGCCGCCATCGATGGCGGGGACTCATCCAAGGCGCGGCTCACGGAAGCGTTATTGGCAGGCGGATCGAGCACCGGCGCTTTTTCACCCGCGGGCCTGCCGCCTGAAACCGATGCAAGTGGAACCGGCGGTGCAGCGGCGGCCGCGGTGACCGCGGCATAGGCGTCAGTTCCTCCGGCGCCGAACTGATCGTCGCGGCCGGGCGGGCCGAGATCGCGCGCAGTCCGCGTCAGGATTGCGCGAATATCAGACGGCTTCAATGCAGGATTGTGCTCAAGCATCAGCGCCGCGACGCCGCTGACATAGGCGGCGGAGAATGAGGTGCCCGAGGTGATCTGATATTTGTCGTCGGGCGCCGGAAGGAAGATATCCGCGCCGGGCGCGGCGAGCGCGATGTGGCTGCCGCGGTTCGACGCCGCGAACAGCCGTTCCTGCGCGTCGGTGCCACTGATCGCGATGACAGTCGGATAGGCAGCCGGATAGAGGGGCGGCGATTTTGCGCCGGCATTGCCGGCCGCTGCCACCATCAGGATGCCGCGCGCCGCGGTCGCCGCGATGCCGCGTTCGATCAGCGAGTCCCTTGGGCCGGCAAAGCTCATGTTGATGATCTGCGCGCCGTGTTCGGCTGCGTAGTTCAGGCCCTTCAGGATGACATAAGAGGTGCTCTCGGGGCCCTTCGATCCCTTGCTGCCGAAGGCGCGGATCGCGAGCAAGCGCGCCTCGGGCGCGCTGCCCATCAGCCTCGCATGCGCGACGATCGCGCCGGCGATGCCGGTGCCATGGCTATGCGGACCTTCGCTGCTGCCGAGCGCGTCGAAATGATCGGCGACGGAATTGGCGAGTTCGGGATGTCTGGCGTCGACCCCCGAATCGATCATCGCGATCGTGACGTTCATGCCGCGGACCAGCGCGTGCGCCTGCGGCAGCCGCAACTGCGTGACGGCATATTGCGCGGCGTCGCCTTCGATCGCGGGTTTCCGGGCCTGCTGCAGGACGTGAATGAAATTGGCCTGCACCGAACGCACGCTGCCGTCGGCGGCAAGCTCGCGGCGCACGGTCTGCAACGGCCGCCGGTCAACGATGCGGAACAGGCCGATGGTGCCGCCGATCAGCGGGAAATCCTGTGAAGCGATGCGCTCCAGGCCATGACGCCGCGCCAGTTCGTCGGCTTCCGCCGCGGACAATGCGCCGTCGATTTCGGCGACCAACTCGTTCGGGACGGTACGCGGTTCGGCCAAGGCCTGCATCTTGCCCGGGTTCGATCCGCCCTTCCCTTTGCCGGCCACGTTCCTTGCAACTTTCTTGGACGAGGCACCGCTCTCCTTGGCGGAGCCATCCGCGCCGCCGTGGTTCGACGGCGCCAGACATTCGCCGTCGGCATGGCGGGCGGCGTTCCGGCAAGGCGAAGCTGAATTGGTTGGAAACCTCGTCGCGGACAGGGCCGAACTCGCTCCGATATCCGTCCGCGTGCGCGAGATGACGCCGACATCCGGCCGCGCCGCGATGGTCGGGGTTCGCGGCGCCACCGGGTTGATGGCAGGCACCCGGGAGCCGACATTGAGGTTGGGCGTACGCATCACGCTTTGCGCACGGCTCTCCGAAGCGACGCCAGCCAGCATCGGCAAAATGGCCGCCGACAGGATCAATGCCGTGCGGCGCGCCTTGGTCGGCCAGCTCAGACCAGCGTGGATCATGGGACTCGCAGCCTCCCGGGACGCCGGCAGCGCCTCACGGTGCCGCGACCGCGAGGCTGACGATCTTCTCGCGCCCCAGCCGGGCGAGCAGGCCTGCGGCCTCGTCCTTGCTCAAGGCCCGGTTGCCGAACTGCAGACGGAACATGCCGCCCCTGGCGCCGTCGACAATCGAGGCCTGGTATTGATCCAGCAGGGCCGTGATGTCGGTGATGCGGGCGTCCGGCGCGAACCGAACCAGCGCACGCGTCGGCGCGGCGCTGACGCCGAGATCGCGCGTGATGGGCCCCGACGACGGCTCGTTCAGGCTGAGCGAAGCGGTCTGGAACGAAGCGCCCTGGTTCTTCATCAACACCGCGCCGATGACGCCGGCCTGCAGCAGCAGCGCCACGGCGCCGACGCCCGCCGACCAGGCCAGTGTGCGGGGCGACAGGTTCGCAAAAAATTCCGATATCCGCGTGGACAGGCGGAACGATGCCTGCGGCTTGCGTTCGGGCTCGGCATCGATCGCGGCGAACAGCTTCTGCATGGCGCGCGCCGACGGCGCACCGAGGCTCTCGTTGAGGCTGATCGTCGCGGCGTATTCCTCGCGGATGACGGCGTATTGACGCGCGAGTTCGGGATCGACGGCGAGCGCCTCCTCGACGCGGCGCGCCTCGCGCGCGCTCAAGGTACCGGCTGCGTGGAACGGCAACAGCATCTCGATCTCGCCGGGCTCTTGATCCAGCATCTTCCTGCTCGCAGCCATCATGGCCAACCTCGCTCTATGCCTGCTGCCTTGAGCAACTCGGCCAATTTCTTGCGCGCATAGAACAGGCGCGTCTTGACGGTGTTCTCGGGAATACCGACGATTTCGGCCACCTCTTCCACGGACTTCTCGTGGTAGTAGACGAGATCGACGATCTCCCGATGATCTGGCGAAAGCGCCGTCAGGCACTTGCGCAACACTTCACCCGTATCCTTCTTCTGCGCCGCCACTTCCGGATCGTCGGACGTATCCTCGATCGCGTTGGCGGTCTCGTCATCCAGTCCAACGTCCTTGCGGCGCCGAAGTGCCGAAAGGGCCTTGAAGCGGGTAATCGCCAGCAGCCAGGTGGTAACGGCGGATCGGCCTTCGAACTTGCCGGCCTGACGCCACACATCGAGAAACACCTCGCTGATGAGGTCTTCCGCAATCTGCTCGTCCCGCACGAGCCGGAGCCCGAAACGAAACACCCTGACATGGTGCCGTCCGTAGAGCACCTGCATGGCGAGCCGGTCGCCTTGAGCGATCCGAGCGATCAGAATTTCGTCTGAAGCCGCCTGTGACGCGTTCAACGGCCGTCTCGCAAGGTTGGTCTGACGGGAGAGGCCGGCGGTTCGATGCGAAGGGTGAGATTCTTCACATTACGGCGATACCCGGACTGCATGTGTGATCTACCGCACAGACAAACACGGCCGGACCATCGTGCCGGCAAGGACAAGTCAAACGCGAGAACAGGTATCATGATATGGAAACACTTTCCTAAAGACGCAGCGGGCCTACCTTAGCAAGGCTTCGCCCACGGGGCAGCAGCGTGGATGGCCTCTCCAAGGCCACGCCCGCAGGTGTTCGACACGATCGGAATCCGGCAAATTTCCATTACAGAACAGAGCAATGGCGGGAGTTCGGGCATTCGACTCGGGGCCGAAAGATACCAAACCTAAAGGCTTTGTTCCCTAAAGTTCGATGTGATCCTCGAACAGCGACGGGACATGAGCAGCACGGCTTCATTGCTTCAGGGCCAGGGCACCCATGGCAGCGCCGTGCCGCTGCTGCCGCCCGACGTGCTGCAACGCCGGGTTGCCCATCGCCGCCATATGCTCGGCGTCCAGGCCGTCAGCTACGTGCTGATCACCTTGGTGCTATTGGCCTACTGCTACGCCGGTACCATTCCGCTGATCGTTCCCTCGACCTATTTCGTGTCCGGGATCGGACTGGTCGCCTTCTTTGTGATGTTGTCCGAAGCCCATCTCAACGACCGCTTCCATGACCACTATCTGACGAGCTTCCAGATCGCCGGCCACGTCGCACTTCAGCTCTGCTTCCTGCTGGCCGAGCCGGGAATCGGCTTTGTCTTCCTGAGCGTCGTGTTTCTCATCTTCGGCTTCGGCGCGTTGCGAATGACCTCCATGCAGGCGATCGTATCCTGGACGCTGACCATGCTGGGGCTGGCGCCGATCTTCCTGTTCACGAGCACCCCGATCGGCCTGCCGATCACGACGCAGACCGAACGCGTCGCGGCCATGCTTTCGTTCGTCCTCACGATCGGGCAATGCGCCTTTGTCGGGCTGTATGGCTCCAGCATGCGCAAGATGCTGTACGACCGCAGCTCCGAACTGAAGGCGGCCTACAAGCGGATCGAGGAACTCGCCGAACTCGACGAGTTGACGGGGGCCTCCAACCGGCGCTGCATCATGCGGATGCTGGAGGAGGAGATCGGCCGCGCCGCCCGCAACCGGTCGCCCTGCTCGATCGCGCTGATCGATCTCGACTGGTTCAAGCGCATCAACGACGCCTTCGGCCATCCGACCGGCGACGAGGTGCTGCGGACGTTCTCGGTCACCATGTTCGCCAACATCCGCGGCGTCGACCGGTTCGGCCGTTATGGCGGCGAGGAATTCCTGCTGATCCTGCCGGAGATGGACCGGGATCGGGCGGTACGGGCGCTCGACCGGTTGCGCGCCATCATCGCCGATCTCGAGTGGAGCGCGTTCTCTCCCGACATGAAAGTAACGATGTCGGCGGGCGTCGCGACGCTCGAACCGAACGAGACTTCCGACGTATTTCTCGCGCGCGCCGACAGCGCGCTTTATGCAGCCAAGGCACAGGGACGCAACCGCATCAACTGGGCCTGACCAATTTTTTTCAGCCTCCGGCGGCGAAGAACAGGCCGCTGTTTCATGTTCCAGGACAGATCATGATTTCCAGATTTGCCAAGTCTTCGTCCCCCGCAAGCCTGCTCGACGAGTTGCAGGCGACGCTGGCGCACGGCACCGTCGCGCGGCGGGTGGAAACGCTGCGCCGGGTGACCGATCTCTTCGTCAACGGCGCGGGCGACTATTCGAACGAACAGGTCGGTCTGTTCGACGACGTATTCCAGTACCTGATCGATCATATCGAAACATCGGCCAAGGCGCTGCTGTCCAACCGTCTCGCCCCGATCGACAGCGCGCCGCCGCTGACGATCAGGGCGCTGGCGTTCGACGACGTCATCGAGGTCGCCGGCCCGGTGCTGTCGCAATCGACGCGGCTCGACGACAAGACGCTGATCGAGAATGCGCGCAGCAAGAGCCAGGCGCATCTGATGGCGATTTCGACCCGCAAGACCCTGAGCGGCGCGGTGACGGACGTGCTGGTCCAGCGCGGCAACAACGAGGTGGTGCAGTCGACGGTGAACAATCCCGGCGCGGAATTCACCGAAAGCGGCTTCACCCGCCTGGTCGACCGCGCCGAGGGCAATGACGATCTCGCGGCCAGTATCGGCCTTCGACCGTCGATGCCGCGGCATCTCTATCTGAAGCTGCTGGCCAAGGCCTCGAACACGGTGCGCCAGCGGCTGGAGGCCGCCAACCCGCAGCAGGCGGCCGCCGTGCCGAGCGTGGTCAAGGAGGCGACACGCCTCGCACGCTCGGCGACGTCGACGATCACCAGGGATGCCGAAATCGCTCACGCGCTGGTCAAGGGACTGTTCGAGGACGGAAGGCTCGACGAGCGCCAACTGGCGTCGTTCGCCGCGGCGGGGAAGTTCGACGAGGCCAACGCCTCGATCGCGGCGCTCGCCAACGTGCCGGTGGCCATCGCCGAGACCATGATGATCGAAAGCAGCACCGAAGGCGTGATGATCCTGGCCAAGGTCGCGGGGCTGTCCTGGCCGACGGTCCGAACGATCATCAAGATGCGCGACCAGTTGTCAGGCGCGGAACCTGCCGACCTCGCCGCCTGCCAGGACACCTATGAGCGGCTGCGGCCCTCGACGGCGCAACAGGTGCTGCGCTTCCATCGCATGCAGCAGAATACCTCGGCGCAACCCGCGCCTAGTACCTGAGCAGCTTCGCTCCCGCGAGCGCGCCGATCGCGCTCACCAGCGCGGTCGCGAGCGTGTACCAGGCCGCCACGAACAGCGGTGAATCGTCCGTGCAATGCGAGGCGTAGAGCGTCGCCGCCACCCCCGCCGACAGCATGCCTGCGACGGCGCCGGCCAGCGCGGGCCGCGACGGCGCGCCGTGGCGCAGCCCGACCAGCGCGCCGGCGAGCAGCGGCAGCGACATTGCGGGGATCGCGGTCAGGCAGACCCACGAATTCCTGCCGACCAGCCGGGTCATCATCGGCAGTCGCTGCGGCATCATCATCTCGCCGCCGATCGCCGCGGACAAGATTCCGACCGGCGCCAGCAGCAGCCAGCCGAACCCGCGCAGCGAGGCCTCGGGCCGCGACAGGTGCAGGCTGACGGCGATCGCCGCGATCGCCAGCGCCAGCGTCGCCGCGAATTTCAGGTTGAAGAACGGATTGTGCATCGCGACCATGACGTCGGGCCGGACGCCGAGCTCGGCGAAGAAAATCAACAGCGAGACCGGCGCCGCGGCCAGCAGCGCCAGCATCAGCGCAAGGCCGACCGGCCGCGAGCGGTGCGGATTGTCGGCCGCCAGCGTGCGAATGAGCTGATCGGTGTCCATTTTGCTAATCCCGTAGCTTGGCGGTCAGGCTGGCGAGTCCGCGGTGCAGCGCGACCCGCACCGCGCCCTCGCTCATGGAAAATTTCGCGGCGGTATCCTTGATCGACGCGCTGTCGACCGCGATCGACTGCAGCACCTCGCGCTGGCGCGCCGGCAGCGTCTTGAGCCGGGCGGCGACCTCGCTCGCCGACGCGGACTCGGACGGCGCCTCACCCGGCAGCGTCTCGGCGAAGTCGTCGATGTCGACGAAGATCCGCCGGCCGCGACGGCGCAACGCGTCGATCAGCTTGTTGCGCGCGATTGCGAACAGCCACGGGGCAAACGGGGCACCGATGTCCCAGGTGTGCCGCTTCAAATGGACTGCCAGCAGAATGTCCTGCACGATATCCTCGGATTGATCCACCGGTTGCCCGGCGCGCGCCAGCCCGCGGCGAGCCGCGGCGCGGAGCACCGGCGTGACGGCCTTCAACAGGCGATGATACGCCGCGTTGTCGCCGGCGATGGCCGACCGCATCAGGCCGGTCCATTCATCATTCCGTTCGCGCACCAGCGCTCCTACCCTGCAATTCGGCCGATCCTTCAAAATGTTACACCATTGCCATCCGATCACAGAGTCGTGATCGCAGACCTCGGTGCCGGCCGGGCGGCTGCCGTTCTGAGCGGGAATCCAGACGGCGTTCGTACGGCAGGCTGGCTCATAACATCGATTGCGCAGGCTGGCATCCCCGAACGGAACCCACCCCGTGGCCAACACACTTGCCGTCTTTTCGCCGGCTGAAGCCCGAAGATTCCCTTTTTCCGCCGTGCTGCGGACACCGGCAGGGTCTCATTTCGGCACTGGGCGATGGCTAACGGGAGACTTCACATGACGGTCAAGGCCGGCGCAGCGTTGATCTTTGCGGCAGGGCTTTTGATGGGCATTGCCGGGCCATTGGCGGCGGCGGGTTCCGCCAACGCCGAAGGCGCGACGTCGGACAAGTCGGTGCGGCATGGTTCGCGCTCCGACGGGCTCAAATCCGGCCGTGGGGAGAAGTCGAGCGACAGCAGGAAAGCGGCTGATGCGAGCGGCAACGGCTCCGCCGCGCTCCCGTCCGCAATCGCCAACGCCAACGCGCAGTTGACCGCGGCCGATGCGCCGTCCGACAGCGCCAGGGGCATGTCGGCCGCGATGTCCGAAAAGGCCAACACCGTCCTGCAGGCCGCCTCCGACAAGCCGGACGCGGCCGAGACGACGGCAGACCCCGGCGCGACCGCCGCCGACCCGACCACGACTTTCGACCGCTCGCTGACCCCCGCCGATCAGCCGGCCACTGCGAATACGCAGCCCGCCAACGCAACCACGCAGGGCGTCGTGCTGGCCTCGACCTCCCGGCCATCATCGGAGCAGGCCGCCAGCAACGATAGTTCGACGCTGGACAAGACGTCGATGATCGGGAAAATCTTCATTGCCGTCGGAGCGCTGCTCACCGTGGCGTCGGCGGCCAGGATGTTCATGGCCTAGTGTTGATGGTCTCCGGATACAGCCCTGCTTCCGGAAACCCTTGATGCCCACCCCGGCAGCAGGCAGATTGGTCGCCAAACCAATCAGCCCGGGTGGATCATGGCGTCCTTCGAATTCATCATTGTCGAGACCAGGGGCGCGGTCGGCGTCATCACGCTGAACCGGCCAAAAATGCTCAATGCGCTGTCGTTCGGCGTTTTTCGCGAGATCGCGACCGCCGTCGACCAGCTCGAGGCCGACGACGCGATCGGCTGCCTCCTGATCACCGGCAACGAGAAGGCCTTCGCCGCCGGCGCCGACATCAAGGAGATGCAGCCGAAGAGCTTCATCGACATGTTCTCCAGCGATTTTGCCGCGATCGGCGGCGGCCGCGTCGCCACCTGCCGCAAGCCGACGATTGCCGCCGTCAGCGGCTATGCGCTCGGCGGCGGCTGCGAGCTCGCGATGATGTGCGACATCATCATCGCGTCCGACACCGCCAAATTCGGCCAGCCGGAAATCACGCTCGGAACCATCCCGGGCATCGGCGGCACGCAACGATTGACGCGCGCGATCGGCAAGTCCAAGGCGATGGATCTCTGCCTCACCGGGCGCATGATGGACGCCGCCGAGGCGGAGCGCTCCGGCCTTGTCAGCCGCGTCGTGCCGGCGGACAGGCTGATGGAAGAGGCGCTGGCGGCGGCGGAAAAGATCGCCGCGATGTCGCGCCCGGCGGCCGCGATGGCCAAGGAAGCCATCAACCGCGCATTCGAAACGCCATTGTCGGAAGGCATGAATGTCGAACGCAATCTGTTCCACGCGACGTTTGCGCTGGAAGACCGCGCCGAGGGGATGGCCGCGTTCATCGAAAAGCGCAAGCCGGTGAACAAGAACAGGTAGCGCTGGCCCCACTCTCCCAGCGAGACGTCCCTGCGAACGCAGGAACCCATAACCACCAAGGCGGGCACAGTTATTTTAGCTATTTTAGCCGGCAACCTTTTTCCTGTGACGAACCGGCAACAGCCAAGCGCGGAATCAGCCCAGTTGATGTACTGATGTCGCGCGGCAGTTTGCCTGTGGCGGTGACGCCCCCTAAACAGGTAGACGAGCCGAGGCTATCGGGGCAGGCAACCATGCATGACCGGGAATGACGGGTGACCGGCGTTCCCGGACGATCATGCTCAAACGAAAGGGACAGAGCGCGATGGCCCGCTCCGAGGCTGTCACGTTCTCGTGTTGACTACGGGATCAAATGGCTAGGCGCGCCACACGTGTTGGCAACATCAACAGACGATTGCTCCGGTCGGGCATTGGCATCGCCTTCGCTTGCATCGCATTCGGAGCGCCGTCGGCGCGTGGCGAAAGCCTCTCCGAAGCGCTGACCAAGGCTTACCAGACCAACCCCGCGCTCAACGCCGAACGCGCCCGCCAGCGCGCCACCGACGAGAACGTGCCGCAGGCGCTGTCGGGATACCGTCCGCAGATCCTCGCGACGCTTTCCGCCGGTTTCCAGGCGGTGCGCAATCTGCTTCCCGACAACACGGTCCAGTCGGCGAACCTGAAGCCCTGGACGGTCGGCGTGACCGTGACACAGACGCTGTTCAACGGCTTCAGGACCGCCAACAGCGTGCGCGTGGCGGAACTGCAGGCGCAGTCCGGCCGCGAGGCGTTGCGCAATGTCGGCCAGGGCGTGCTGCTCGACGCCGTCACCGTCTATACCAACGTGCTCGCCAACCAGTCGCTGGTCGAGGCGCAACGTGCCAACGTCGCCTTCCTGCAGGAAACCCTCGGCATCACCCAGAAGCGCCTCAATGCCGGCGACGTCACGCCGACCGATACCGCGCAGGCCGAGGCGCGGCTTGCCCGTGGCCGGGCCGACCTCAATGCCGCCGAGGTCAACCTCGCGGTCAGCCAGGCGACCTATGTGCAGGTGATCGGCAATTCCCCGAGCCAGCTCCAACCCGCCGACACCGTGGACCGGCTGCTGCCGCGCAGCCGCGACGACGCCACCGGGCTGGCGTTTCGCCAGCACCCGGCGGTGCTGGCGGCAAGCTTCGACTTCGATGTCGCGACCACGTCGATTCGCGTCGCTGAAGGCAGCCTGCTGCCGACCATCACCCTGCAGGGCAGCGCCAGCCGCAGCCGGCAGTCGGATTCGACGCTCGGCAGTTCCGGCACCGACCAGGCCTCGGTGATCACCCAGCTCAACCAGCCGATCTATGATGGCGGCCTCGCCGCCTCGCAGACCCGGCAGGCCAAGGAAGTCGCCAGCCAGAGCCGGCTGGTGCTGGACCAGTATCGCAACCAGGCGCGCACCGCGGCGGTCGGCGCCTGGGCCGCCAATGAGGGCGCCAAGGTGGCCGTCACCGCCTCCGAGTCCGAGGTGCGCGCCGCTACCGTCGCGCTGCAGGGCGTGCAGCGGGAAGCCGCCGGCGGCCAGCGCACCACCGTCGACGTGCTGAACGCGCAGCAGGACCTGATCCTGGCCAAGGCGCGGCTGATCGGCGCGCAGCGCGACCGCGTGATCGCCTCCTACACGCTGCTCAGCGCCGTCGGCCGGCTCGACGTCAAGAACCTCGGCCTCAACACGCCGGATTATCTGCCGGAAGTGCACTATCACCAGGTGCGCGACGCCTGGCACGGGCTGCGGACGCCGTCGGGGCAATAGGATTCTATCTTCCGTCATTCCGGGGCGATGCGAAGCATCGAACCCGGAATCCATCGTGCGGCACGTTATGCGGATAGTTGGATTCCGGGTTCGCTTCGCGCCCCGGAATGACGGCAGGCTCGGTGTTAACCTGACACTGATCATGGCGGGTGTAGCTATTGGCCAGCCACCTTGTTTGCCGCACCCCTTCCCGTTTCCGCTTCCGTTCTGACCAATCGATTTGCGAGGCCCCCGTGGTGACGAAAATCATGCGCTGGTCGGGCAACGGCCTGCTGGCCCTGCTGCTGGCCTTGCTCCTCGTGATCGCTTCGTTCCGCCTGGCCGCGTCGATCCGCGAAACCGCGACGCGCCCGCAACTCGCGCCGCGGACCGGCCAGTTGGTGCCGACGCGTTCGGGCGGCGTGTTCGTGCAGGAGAAAGGCCCGAAGGACGGCGTTCCCGTGGTGCTGTTTCACGGCACGGCGGCGTGGAGCGAGCTATGGCGGCACACCGGCGAGGCGCTGGCCGCGGCCGGCTTCCGCGTGATCGCGCTCGACCTGCCCCCGTTCGGATTTTCGGACCGGCCTGGCGGCTACACGCGACAGGAACAGGCCGCGCGAATCAGCGACGTGCTGGACGCGCTCAAGACGCCGCCGGCCATCATCGTCGGCCACTCCTTTGGCGCCGGAACTGCGACCGAACTCGCGATGCGCCACCCCGACAGGGCGCGCGCGCTGGTGCTGGTCGACGCGGCGCTCGGCCTGATGGCCGCGCCGTCGGACGCGCCCTGGGTGATCCGGCCGCAATGGATCCGCGAAATCCTGGTGTCGCTGACCATCACCAATCCGGTGGCGACCGAGACGCTGCTCAAATCGATGATCGCGAAGAAAGAGCGCGCACTGCCGGAATTCGTCGCGATCCTGCAATGGCCGCTGACCCAGCGCGACAGCACCAGCGACATCGCCGACTGGCTGTATTACTTCCTCAGCGCCGATACGTCAGCCATGAGCGCGGACCGCACCGCCTATGCGAACGTCAAAATCCCCGTCGCGATCCTGTGGGGCGACAAGGACACGGTCACGCCGGTCGAACAGGCGCTTGACCTGCGGACGCTGTTTTCGCAACAAACCAGCCTGACGCTGCTGCCGGGGCTCGGCCATATTCCGCAGATCGAAGACCCGACGATGTTCAACGACACCCTGCTCAAGACACTCGGAAAGCTCTAGAATAGCGCCGGAATCGACACGTCCCGCCGGAGACCTCATGGACATCATCAGACTGTGCGCCTGGGGCTATGCCGCCCTGCTCGGCTTCGTGATCCTCACCGGCTATATCCCGGCCTTCATCGACGCCAACGACATGATCTTCGGCCTGTTCCGCCGCACCTGGTATGCCGACGGGCTGCATCTGGTCTCGGCGCTGTGGGCGGCCGCGGCCGCGATCACCTCGCGCCGCGCCTCGGAACTGTTCTTTCAATTGTTCGGCGCGTTCTACTTTGCCGACGGCGTACTCGGCCTTCTGACCGGCAGCGGCTATCTCGACTTCGGCATCCTGATCAACGGCGTTCTCAACCTGCCGCTGTCGACGCGGTTCTTCGCCAATGCCCCGCATCTCGGCCTCGGCGGCGTGGCGATCCTGATCGGCTATCTGCTGGCGCCGCGGACGCGGTCGCTCGCCCATGCTTAGGTGGCTGCGGCGCATCCTTTTCACCGCCGCGCTTCTGATTGCGCTGACGGTGCTCGTGCCGCTGGCCTATATCGAGGGAACGTGCCGTCCCTCCTCCGCCGACGCAACACCGAGCGCACCGGCAGTGACGCTGACCGCGATCGATGAGGCCGGATATCGGCGCAAACTGAACAACACCTTCTTTACTTTCCCCGAATGGTACATCGTCTATTCCTTCGAGGATTTCGGCCGCTTTCTCGACCGATCAAGCGAAAGCCGGTTCGGCTATCTCAGCCACATTTTTGGATTCTGGCGGAGCTTTTGCACCATCAACCGTGCAGTGCCCGCGACCGGTGGATCGCTCGCCGAAGTGAAGACCATGATCTACGTAATCGGCGTCAGCTACACGATCGAATACGCCATCAAGGGGTCTTACGAAAACACCATCGGCCGCGTGTTCGAATGGATCAGGGGCGACAAGCTGACGCCGCAGGACGAGTTCGGCCGTGCGGTGCTGCAGGACTACGCCGCCTTCCTCTACACCATCCCCTGGTACAAATATCCGTTCCGCGACAAGCTCAACGGCCTGATGGCGATCTCGTCGCCGACGCCGAGCTGGTTGCGCAGCCGCGAACGAGATTTTGCGCTGGGCACGGAATACTTCCTCAAGATCGGCTACGCCTCGCTGATCCAGAAGGCGCTCGACGCCGGCGGCGACGACGAGCCGCGCGACATCATGTTCGTGGTCGCGGCATCACCCCAGGCGCTGGCGAAGGAACCGCGCATCAAACCGATCCGCGCCCTCGACTCGCAATGGCAGCTCGTGCAGGCGCCGCGCTACAAGGCGTTCGGCGAAATAGTGCAGGGCCTGCTCGACCAGGGCATCGGCCTTGCGGAGATCGCCGGCAATCACGACATCCTCGTCACCGTGATCGCGCCCGATGCCGCGAAACTCGACGTCAAGGGCACGACCGAGCTGTTCTCGCTGGAGCTGGATGCGAGGCCGGGGTTTCGCAGAGCGGGACTGAAGGCCAGGATTGATCAACTCGTCGATATCAACCGCGACCTCAAGGCGAGAGGCGCGAGGATCGAGCACTTCTATGATTACTGAGGGACTCCAGCACAACAGATGGCGATTACGCCGGATCGCAGGTTCGATCGCGGTTGTCGTTATCGGCTGGCTTGCCGTGGTCGTCGGACTAACCTTCGGCTCAGCGCCCGGAAAGTCGATGGCGATCGTGGGTCCGCCGTCGCAGGCATTGGCGGTCATCGCCAAGGCTAATGGACGCATCGTCTCCTCGAACGCCTACTTCACCATCGCTCGCTCCGACGGCGCTGGCTTTGTCGCCCGCCTTTATGCCGCTGGTGCGCTGCTCGTGCTGGACGCCGAGCAGGCGGGCGGCTGCACAGGCCTATCACCGTCATTGCGAGCCACCCGGTCGGCGCGAGGCGCCGCCGGATGACAGGCTTCGCGAAGCAATCCATCTCTCGGCTAAGGAAGCTCTGGATTGCTTCGTCGCTTCGCTCCTCGCAATGACGTATCAGGCCGCTAAGACGCGTACTTCTGATAGAACGTATTCGTGAACAGCTCACCCGGATCATACTTCCGCTTGGCCGCGAAGAAGTCGTTGATCTGCGGATAGGAGCGCTGCAACTGGTCCTTCGAATAATAGAGCTGATACGGCAAAAAGAACCGGCCCTTGTGCGCAATGGTGAGGTCGATTAATTCCTCCGTCGCCTTCTTCATCCGCTTGTTGCCGTCGTCGTCCGTGGTCTGGTTGATGTAGAGCACCAGCGAGAACGCCGGTTCCGGCGAATAGGTCAGGAAATTGTTCTCCTGATGCACGACGCGCACCGAGGCGTTGAGGAGATTGGTCTTGTTGTCGGTCAGCACCTTGCGCATGCCGTCGACGAAGGAGACGAACTGGCTGCGCGGGATGAAATATTCGTGCAGGATGTCGGTGTCGTCAGGCAGCGCGTTGCGCAGGTAGGGCACGGAATCGTGCATCGGGTCGTTGCGGTTGACCAGACACGCCTCCGCCGATCCGATCGCCTGCGCGCGCGTCACCGTGCAGTTCTCCATGCGGTGCTCGATGTGCTTTTCCGACAGCCACTTCATCTCCTGGAACAGCGCGCCCTGCTTGGAGAGATTGACGGTGAGCCTTCGCAGCTTGATGCCGGAGACCTCGCCGAGCGGCTGGCGCTTGAAGTCGGTGCCGTCCACCTTTGTATAGGTATAGAGCAGCAATTCCCTCAGGAACGAACTCGGCGCAGTGGAGAGATGGCCGTACATCAGGCCGATATTTTCGTCCTTTTCGATCTCGCCGGAGAACAGCGCGGGAAACGCCTTGTAGTCCATCACGCGGCGGCCGGTCTGGTAGACCAGATTGTCCGCGATATCGAGCTCGGCCTCGACGATCACGCCGAACAGGCCGTAGCCGCCGACCACAAGATTGAACAGGTCGGGGTTCTCGGTCGCCGATACGGTCTTCAAGGAACCGTCCGCCAGCATCACCTTCATCGACTTGATCGATTTGGCGAGCGCGCCGGCCTGATGGTCCATGCCGTGGGCATTGACCGAGATCGAGCCGCCGACGGTGAAGATGTCGGTCGACTGCATGGCGCGGACTGCGAAGCGCGGGTGCAGCACGTTCTGAATATCGTGCCACGTCGCGCCGGGCTGCACGGTGACCGAGCGCTGGCTCTCGTTGAGCACGATTCTGTTGAAGCCGCGCATGTCGAGCACGATGCCGCCCTTGCGGAAGGCGTGTCCGCCCATGCTGTGGCGGACGCCTGCGGTCGTGACCGGCAGCTTGTTTTCGCGCGCAAACGCCAAAGTCCTGGCGATATCCTCGACGCTGCGGATGTCGACCACGCCGTAGATTTCGGTCCGGTTGAGGCAGCTCGCATCATTGATGCTGCCGCCGAGTTGCGACCATTTCACGTCCTTCAGCGGTGCGATCGCCTTGACCCGCGCCAGGTCGACATTGGCCTGCTCGCCGCCTCCGATCGGCCCGCAATCCTTCTCGCCGGTGGGATCGGCCGCCAATGCGACCAGCTTGCGGTAGCTGTAGATGCCCAGCAGCGCCACCACCACGGCGGCCACGGATACGCCGGTTTTGAACTTCTGTGAGAATTTTTGCATCAGGTGATCCCAACGGAGTGCGGGACATTCCTGGCGGGCGGATGATTCGTCAAATCCGCCCGCCTCCCGGTTCGATGGCCGGCGGCACGGAGGGCGCCCTTCCCGCGCCCTGGTTCTGGCGATAAGCTGCCGACCGCGCCACGGCGAAGCAACGTCCGGGCGCCGGGAGAAACGCTGAAATCGACGGACCACAGGCTGGTCCGGACAAGAAAATCTATCCAGGGAGAACACCGATGCTGACGCGACGCAGTATGATGCTTGCCGCCATCGCGGCCGGAGTGGCGCTGAAAGGCAGGACCGCGACCGCGGCAGCCGCGCAGCCGGCAACGCCGGTCAATTTCGACATCCCCGCCGGCTCCTGCGACTGCCACACCCACATCCATCCGGACCCCGCCAAATTCCCGTTCTTCTCCGGCCGCGTCTACACGCCAGAACTGGCCTCGCCGGAGGAGATGACCGCGCTGCACAAGGCGCTGAGGATGGAGCGCGTGGTGATCGTGACGCCCTCGATCTACGGCACCGACAATTCGGCCACGCTGTTCGGCATGGCGGCGCGCGGGCCGACCGCGCGCGGCGTTGCCGTGATCGACGACAAGACCTCGGAGAGCGACCTCGACATGATGGGCAAGGCCGGCATCCGCGGCGTCCGGCTCAATCTCGCCACCGGCGGTGTCAACGATCCGAACGTCGCCCGCCCGCGTTTCACCAATGCGGTCGAGCGCATGAAGGCGCGCGGCTGGCATGTGCAGATCTATACCAACACGCCGATGATCACGGCGATCAAGGACCTCGTGATGGCCTCCCCGGTGCCGGTGGTGTTCGATCATTTCGGTGGCGCGCAGGCAGCGCTCGGCCTGGAGCAGCCGGGCTTTTCCGATCTCGTCGACCTCGTGAAGGCGGGCAAGGCCTATGTGAAGATCTCGGGCGCCTATCGGGCCTCGAAGCTCGGCCCTGACTATGCCGACTGCATCCCGCTGGCGAAGGCGCTGATCGGGGCCAATCCCGAGCGCATCGTCTGGGGCACCGACTGGCCGCATCCGGATTCGGTGACCCCGCCCGGCAAGCAGATCAGCGACGTGACGCCGCTGTTCCAGATCGACGACGGGCGGCTGTTGAATCAGTTGCCGGTGTGGGCGCCGGACGCGGCGATCCGGAAGAAGATCCTGGTCGACAATCCGGCGCAGCTCTACGGGTTCTGAAGCCCGGCCCCCGACATCGCGGCCTGTCCGGCTTCGGGCCGGCCGCGATCATAGTCGTGCAGCCAGCGACCGGCCTTGCGCAGACCGCCGAACGGAAACAGATGAAATCCCGCGATTCGCGCCGTTGCCGACGCGGGCGCGCCAAGCAATCCCCGGACGACCTCGTCCGGACCGGTGTCGGTCAGCAGGCGGCCGAACCGGCCGATCTGGGCCCGCAGCGCGCGAATGGAAGTGCCGATGCCGCAGCGGAGCGCGAATTTCGTCAGCGTTGCCGGCGTGGCGGGTCCTGCCAGACCGACAATCACAGGCAGATCAATGCCGGCGCGGTCGAGTTCGGCGATCCATTGCAGGATCGGCACGCTCTCGAAGCAGAACTGCGTGACGACATCCACCCGCGTGTCCGTCTGCCGTCCCCAGTCGCGCCAATCGCCGAGCGCTTTGAGGGCGTCCGTCAAGTCGAGGAACGGATGGCCTTCCGGATGGCCGGCGACGCTGACGGCATCGATGCCATGCGCCTCGATTAATCGGCTCGCCCTGAGATCGCGGGTCGATCGGAACGGGCCGCGCATGGTCGCGACATCGCCCGCGATCAGCAGAATGCGGGTCACGCCGGCCTCGCCGCGCGCCCGCGCCAGGAAATCGTCAAGCGCCGCTTCCGAGGCCATTTCGCGGGCCGCGATATGCGGTACCGGGTTGAAGCCGGCGCGGCGCAGCGCGGCTGCGGTTTCGACGTTATGGCGGTAATTGTCGCCCGGAAGGAACGTGATCGTGACGTCGACGCCTTTGGCAAACTGCTCGCATAGCTCGGGAATCTGGTGCCCGCGAGAGGAGATTTCGACGGAGGCCGACCTCAGCAGAAGACCCAATCCAGCAGATGACAGATCGGAGACGGTCATGGTCTCCTCCCACAATCAAGCCGTCGCTCGGCGGCGCGAGATCACATAGGTTTCGTCGTTGAACCAGAGACCGCCGTGCTTCTTCAACACGCGGTCGGTGGCCTCCAGGTACCGGCCGTCGCGAACCACTTCCGACAGCCTGACATCCTCGATCTGCGCGACATAGATCGCGGCGTTCCACGCCGCGAACAGCGTCGAGGTGCCGATCGGTCCGCTGACCTCGTCCGGCAGCGTGTGCATGCGATAGCGGAAGATCGAGCGCGCATCGGACGAGGCGTTGAAATTGTAGTGCCGGGCGGCCGAGCCGAGCTCTTGCTTGACCTGGCGCAGGATGGCGTAGCGGTCGGTCCGGAAGGGATCGTCCCCGGGCCAGACCTGGTCGATGATCTCGATGCCGGGATCCTTGCCGTGCGAATGGATGCCGACCAGCCGCCCGCCGGGCCGCAATGACTTCACCAGCGGCGTGATGATCTTCGAGGCCTTGAATTCCACGCTGGCGCGGGCGCGGTAAGGCTGCGAGGCGATGACGAGGTCGTAGTCCGCCGACACCCGGCCCGGGCGCGGCATGATCGGATCGAGCAGGAACGAATGGTCCTCGCGCCGTAGCGTCAGGATCACCGGCCGCTGATAGACCGGATTGCCGGTGGTCGGGCTGATGCCGGCGCGCCAGGTCTCGGCCAGAAATCCCTCGAGTTCGCCGATCTGCTCGGCAAATCCGTGCGCGGTGTTGCCGGTCAGCGTGACGTCCTTCCAGATCAGGCCCTGCGCCGAGGTTACCGAACGCGGCGTCAGCCACGGTGCCTCGGCGTAGAAGAGATTGGTCACGACCAGCACCGTGGCGGGATGCTCGAACAGGCGGTCAGCCATCTTCTCCAGCATCAGGCGGACGTCCTCGTAGCTGATCTCCTTGGCCACGACATAGAGCGGCATGGTCGGAAATCGCGCATGCACCGCGCGCATCGTCCGCGACAGCACCGTGCCGTCGCCGACCCCGGCATCGAAGATGCGCAGCGCCGGCGGCGCCGGCTGCAGATTGCCGAGTTCGAGCGAGATGCGGTTGGCGACCTCGGTTTTCTCGCTGCAGGTCGAGACGAACAGCAGGTATTTCTGGCGGTTGTCGAAGAAGCGAAAACCCGAAGGCGCCTCCGCGCCGGGTGTGGCGGCGGCGTTCAGCGGCGGCGCCGGCGCCGGCTCGCCCGCTCTGGCAGGCGAAGCGGGCAGATGCTCGGCGAGATAGGCGCGGACCTTGTCGAGCGTCCCGGTGGTAATCCTCGCGCCGTCGCGCAGCCGCGACACCAGCTTGCCGTCATTGACCACCAGCCGTCCGAAGGTCGATTCCGCCGTGCTGGTCCGCCGGCAATAGTCACGGATTTCGCCGAGAATCTGCTCGGCGGTGGGTCCCGATCTCAACGGTTGCGCACGGCCGTTCTTCCGGCCTGCGCGTTCCTGGTGTCCCTCGATCCGCATGGTTTCTCCTGCGGTGGTCCCCCGACGGTATCAAGGAACGGCCGCGGGGCCGCGTCAACCACAAACCGAGTGGGCAGCAATCATGGGCACGCGCCCACGATAGGTCCGGGGGACTTTCGTCAGCGCGCCCGGCGCGAGAACACCGAGATCAGCACCGGAAGCGTCACCAGAATCACGACCGGCGCCAGCATCATGCCGGTGACGACCACCACCGCCAGCGGCTTCTGCACCTGCGAGCCGATCCCCTCCGACACCGCGGCGGGCAGCAGGCCGACGCCCGCCACCACGCAGGTCATCAGCACCGGGCGCAATTGCAATTCGCCGGTACGGATCACCGCGCGGAGGCGCTCATAGCCTTCGTCGATCAGCTGGTTGTATTGCGACAGGATGATGATGCCGTCCATCACGGCGATGCCGAACAGCGCGATGAAGCCGATCGCCGCCGACACGCTGAACGGAATGTCGAAGATGAACAGGCCGAGCACGCCGCCGAAGATCGCCATCGGGATCACGCTCATGGCGAGCAGCGTGTCGACCATCGAGCCGAAATTGAAGAACAGCAGCACGCCGATCAAGGCGAGGCTGATCGGCACCACGATCGACAGCCGCCTGATCGCGTCCTGCAGATTGCCGAACTCGCCGACCCATTCGACGCGCGATCCCGGCGGCAGCTGCACGTTCGCCGCGACCTTGTCCTGCGCCTCCTGGATCGCGCTGCCGAGGTCGCGGTTGCGCACCGAGAACTTGATCGGCAGATAACGCTCCTGGCCTTCGCGGTAGATATAGGCGGCGCCCGAGATCAGGTTGATCGAGGCGACCTCGCTAAGCGGAATCTGCGTGACCGTGCCGCCCTGCCCGGCGACGCCGATCCGCAAATTGTGGATCGCCTCGGCGCTCTTGCGGTATTCGGGCGCGAGGCGGACGATGATGGGGAAATGCCGGTCGCTGCCGGGTTCGTAGAGATCGCCGGCGCTGTCGCCGCCGACCGCGACCTTGATGGTAGCGTTGATGTCGCCCGGCGACAGGCCGTAGCGCGCCGCCCGCGCCCGGTCGACGTCGATCTGGATGGTGGGCTGACCGAGCGAGGTGAACACCGCGAGGTCGGTGACGCCCTGCACGGTGGCGAGCTGGGCCTTGATCTTGTTGGCGGTGTCCGTCAGCGCCTGCAAATCGTTGCCGTAGAGCTTGATCGAGTTCTCGCCCTTGACGCCCGATACCGCCTCCGAGACATTGTCCTGCAGATATTGCGAGAAGTTGAACTCGACGCCGGGGAATTTCTCCTGCAGCTGCGCCAGCAATTCCGCGGTCAGCTGATCCTTGTCGCGGCTATTGGGCCACTGGCTGTTCGGCTTCAGCGGCGCGAAGAATTCGGCATTGAACAGTCCGGCGGCGTCGGTGCCGTCGTCGGGGCGCCCATGCTGCGACACCACCGATTCCACCTCGGGACGCGCGCGGATCATCTTGCGCATCTCGTTGACATAGGCGTTGCCCTCCTGAAGCGAAATCGTCGGCGGCAGCGTGGCGCGAATCCACAGATTGCCCTCCTCCAGCTTGGGCAGGAATTCCAGCCCGAGGAAGCGCGCCAGCACGATGGTCGTCACGACGAGCACGGCGGCGCCGGACAGCACGATCTTGCGGTGCCCGATCGCCCAGCTCAGCACGGGCAAATAAAGCCGGTCGAGCTGTTTCACGACCCAGGTTTCGGCTTCATGCAGATGCGAAGGCAGGATGATCGCGCTCAGCGCCGGCGTGACGGTGAAGGTCGCCAGCAGGCCGCCGGCCAGGGCATAGGCATAGGTCCGGGCCATCGGCCCGAAAATATTGCCTTCGACGCCGCTCAGCGTGAACAGCGGCAGGAAGGCAGCGATGATGATGGCGGCGGCGAAGAAGATCGAGCGCGACACATCGGCAGCCGCCGACAGGATGGCGTGGCTTTTCATCCCCATCCTGGTCTCGAAGGAGATGTGGTCCTGCTCGGCCGCGGACAGTGCCGTCGTTTGCGTCAACCGCCGGAAGATCGCCTCCACCATGATCACGGTGGCATCGACGATCAGGCCGAAATCGATCGCGCCGACCGACAGCAAATTGGCGGACTCGCCGCGCAGCACCAGGATGATGACGGCAAAGAACAGCGCGAACGGAATGTTCGCGCCGACGATCAGCGCGCTGCGGAGATCGCCGAGGAATATCCATTGCAGCAGCACGATCAGGATGATCCCGACCACCATGTTGTGCAGCACGGTGTGGGTGGTGATGTCGATCAGATCCTTGCGGTCGTAGATCCGCTCGATTTTCACGCCGGGCGGCAGGATCGAGGAGTTGTTGATCTCGTGCACCAGCTTCTCGACCCGCGCAATCGTCGGTGAACTCTGCTCGCCGCGCCGCATCAGCACGATGCCCTGCACGATGTCGTCATCCCGGTCGAGACCGGCGATACCGAGCCGCGGCTTTTCGCCGATCGTGACCTGCGCGATGTCGCGAACCAGCACCGGATTGCCGCCGGATTGCGACACCATGGTGTTGCTGAGGTCGTCGATCGAGCGGATCAGGCCGACGCCGCGCACCACGGCGGACTGCGAGCCGATATTGACGGTGTTGCCACCGACATTGATGTTGGCGTTGGACACCGCCTGCAGCAGCTGCGGCAGGGTGAGTCCGTAGGCAACCAGCCGGTTGAAATCGACCTGCAACTCGTAGGTCTTGGTCTTGCCGCCCCAGCCGGTGACGTCGACCACCCCGGGCACGGCGCGGAAGCGGCGCTGCAATACCCAGTCCTGCAGCGTCTTGAGATCGAGGACGCTGTAGTTCGGCGGACCTTTCAGGCGGTAACGAAAGATCTCGCCGGTCGGGCTCAGCGGCGAGATCGTCGGCTGGGCGCCGCCCGGCAGCGGCGCGAGCTGCGACAGCCGGTTCAAGACCTGCTGCAGCGCCTCTTCATAGGTGTAGTCGAACGAGAACTGCAGCTTGACGTCGGACAGTCCGTACAGCGAGATGGTGCGGATGGTCCGCAGGTTCTTGATGCCGGCGACCTGGGTCTCGATCGGGATGGTGATATAGCGCTCGATCTCTTCCGACGACAGGCCCGGACTTTGCGTCACGATGTCGACCATCGGCGGGGTCGGATCGGGATAGGCCTCGATGTTGAGCTGCCGGAATGCGATGAGGCCGCCGACCAGCACGGCGACGAACAGGCCGACCATCAAATAGCGGCGGCTGACGGCGAGAGCGACCAGGCGATCCATTCAGATCGGAGCTTTCAATGGGTGTCAGCTACCCGACGCGGCGCGGTCGATGAACAGGGCGCCCTTGGTGACGATCATCTCGCCGGGCTTCAGGTTGCCGACCACCTCGACGAGATCGCCATTGGTGAGGCCCGACTTGATCTCGCGCAGTTCGATCGACTTGTCGGGATGTGCGACCCAGATCCGCACCTGGTCGCCCTCGTAGATCAAGGCCGTTTTCGGCACGCCGACGGCCGGACGGTCGCCCGCCGAATAGATCGTGACGTTGGCGAACATTTCCGGCTTCAGCACGAAATCCTTGTTGTCGACGGTGGCGCGGACCAGAAGCCGGCGGGTTGCCGGGTCGATGGCGGTGGCGACGTAGTTGAGCTGCGCCGACAACGTGCGGCCCGGCAGCGCCAGCACGTTGAACGTCACGTCCTGCCCGACCGAGACGGTCGCACAGTCGCTTTCGCGAACGAAGGCCGTCATCCACACTGTGGAGAGGTCGCCAATCACATAGACGGGGTCGCTGGCGCCGGCGTTGACATACTGACCCGGCCCGATCTTGCGCTGGACCACGGTGCCACCGATCGGCGCGAAGATCGTGGTCTCGGGATTGATCAGGCGCTTTTCCTGAAACTTGGCGATGTCGTCGTCGGTGAGGCCGAGGATGCGCAACTTGTTGCGCGCCGCTTCCATGGCGGTCTGCGACGAGCGCATGTCGTTTTCAGCCTGGATCAGCGTGGCCTGACTCTGCTGGTAGTCCTTCAGCGGCACCGCCTTGCCTTCGAACAGGTCCTTGGCGCGCTTGTCTTGCAGCTGCGCCAGATCGAGGGCGGACTTCGCCTTGTTCATGGCGGCCATCGCGGCGATGAAATCGTTCTGCGCCTGAACGTTGTCGGCGGCCTCGATCACGAACAGCGGCTGGCCCTTGACGACCTGGTCGCCCGGCTTGGCCAGCAGCTTGGTCACTCGTCCCGCATACGGCGAGAACACCGGCGTCGAGCGGTCTTCATCGATCGCGATCTTGCCTTCGGTGGCGCGCTCGGCCCGGAAACCGCGCTGAGTGACGGGCTCGATGGTCAGGCTGGCCCATTCGGCGGGGCTCGTCATGTAGCGCTGCGATAGTTTCCGCGACTGGCTCGACACCTCGGAATGCCCGGGCTTGGCACCCTCCGTCTTCAGGTAGCCAAGGCCATAAAGACCCGCGCCCGCCGCACACGTCACCAGCGCCAGGGACATAGCCCGCGCCTTCCAGCTAAGCTCTCGCAATTTCTTCATAATTTCTTTCGACATGCGAGCTTGAACCACTCAGCGACGTTTTGCCTCACCTACCCGCTAATACTGCCCAATTTGCCCTTCACACAACCTAAAAAAGCGACTCGTGGCAGCGGCGGAGTTATAATTTGGAAAAGTAATTCTGAACGAGACATGAGCGGGATCATTCGCGCGCGGGCCATTGTGGGGGATGGCTGCCGAGCGGGGCCGCCGGACGGGCCCAAAACGCCGGCGTTTTGGCCAAAATCCCCGAATGTTTGACGGCCTCCAGCCTTCCGAACCCCGAATCAACGTGCTCGAGGAAGGGCGCCACCGCCTCCCCCGTAAGATCCCGGGTGTCGAGCCCGCCGGGCATCCGCCCAAGATTCCACAGCCAGCGGCCGGTCTGCGCCAGCGACACCTGGACGTGCCAGCTCCCGCCCTCCAGCGCCTGGCGGGCCTTGGCCATCATGGCGCCGAACGCCATGAAATACCCGGTGGCATGGTCGAGCATCTGCGCCGGAAGCTCCTTCGGTCCATCGATGCCGGCGGCCTGGGCCTCGGCGTGGTTGAATCCGGTCGCGGTCTGCACGAGCGAGTCGAATCCGCGCCGCCCGGCCCACGGGCCCGCGGCACCATAGGCTGACAGCGTGACATAAATGATTCCGGGGCCGATTTGCGCGGCCTCCTCCGGCGAAAAGCCGAGGTTGGCGAGCGCGGAAGGCCGGTAGCCTTGCGAGAAGATATCGGCCCCGGCCAGCAGGTCGCGCAGCAGGCCACGGCCCTGCTCGCTCTTGAGTTCCACGAAACTGGCGAGCTTGCCGCGGCCGGTGTCGATGGCGAGCCACGGGATCGCCGGCAAGCCGGGGCCTGAGATCAGCAGCACGTCGGCGCCATGCGCGGCCAGCGTGCGGCCGGCCACCGGGCCCGCGATCACCCGCGACAGATCGAGCACGCGAATGCCGGCCAGCGGCCGGTCGCCCCGCGGCCACGGCTTTGGCCGGGCCTCGCCGATCCTGGTGATCGAGATCAGCGGCAATCCGGCGAGCGCCGCGGCGTGCGGTGTCGCCGCCCACTGGTCATGCGAGCGCATGCAGGCGACGACGGCGCCGCCGGCATAGGCCGCGGTTTCGAACGCCTCCCCGTCCCATTGCAACAGCGCGGCCTGCACCGCGTCGCGCTCCGGCCTGCAGTTCAGCACCGCGCAGACGGCGTCGCGGTGATGCGGGAAATTGGTATGCAGACGAACAAAGCCATCGCGGGTCCGGTAGACGCCGGCGATCGCGTCCCAGGCCGGCGGCGGCGGCTTGCCGTCGAGCCGCAGATAGCGCTCGCTCCGGCACTCGACCACGGCGTGGCGCATATCGACCGAGACCTGCTGCGGCTCGCCGCCGCGGAGTTTCCATATCTCCGCCGCGGCCAGTGCGCTGGCGGCGACGCTGGCTTGCGCTGCGGCGCCGATGCGAAACGAGGACGGCAGTTGCGGTTCGTCGCCGGTCAACACGAGCGCATCCAGCGCGGAAGGCTGGCCGCCGGCGGCGGTCCAGAGATCGGCAACAATTTCGCGCGGGTTCTGCATCGGGGGCATTGTTCGCTGTTGTGCCTTCTACAATGCCATTACCTGTCATGGCGCACGAAGCGAAGCAAATCCATGCGCCATGTGGAAGATGGATGTTTCCGTTCGGCGCCGCGGCAGACAATGGTGCTGCGGCGCAACGGTGTTTCGGAGCTTTTGTCGCGGGCCGGATGTCGCGGCCTCGCGCCCGTGGCGAGCGATCGCATCGGGGCAACCGGAGGAATTGCAAATGGCGACCATCGACCCCCTGACCGCAGGCGCCGTCCTGCTCGCGACCGCGGCCACCGATGCGGTCTACGTCATGTTCACCTCGGCGGTGGTGGCGCGCAAGCGCGTGCCGGCGGCGACCTGGAGCAGCGTCTGGTATCTGCTCTCCTCCTATGCGGTGATCAGCTACACCGAGAACTGGATCTACGTCGCCTTTGCCGCCGTCGGTTCATGGGTCGGCGCCTACGTGACGATCACCTTCCTGCACCGTCCGCCCGGCGGCCCGCCGGTAGGCGCGGCGCCAGAGTAGTGTGCGCGCGATCGGTATTGACGCGCAACAATGCCCCATCATGGCTGAACGCGTCCGATGTCTGTGATTTGAGCTTTCTCCCGGACAGGTCTCGCCGCTACAGTGCCGACCTCATCACAAGGAAGAACAAAATGGATCTGGGATTGAAGGGCAGAAACGCTGTCGTGCTGGGCGGCACGCGCGGCATCGGGCGGGCGATTGCCGACACCCTGGCGGACGAGGGCGCGGGGGTTGCGGTATGCGCGCGCAACGCCGGCCAGGTCGCCGCCACCGTCGCCGAGTTGCAAGCCAAAGGGGTGAAGGCAACCGGCGCGCCGGTGGACATCACCGACGCCGCCGCGCTGACGGCCTGGATCGCCGACGTCGCGCGCGAGCTCGGCAGCGTCGACATGCTGTTTTCCAATGCCGGCGCCATGGCGCAAGGCGGTGATCCCGCATCGTGGGAGCAGAATTTTCGGCTTGACGTGCTCGGGGCCGTGAATGCTTTCGAGGCGGCGCGGCCGCTGCTGGAGGCCAGCGGCGAAAAGACCGGCGATGCGGCCTTCATCATCATCTCCTCGATCTCGGCGGCGCAGGCCGACATCGCCAGTTCCTACGGCCCGATCAAGGCGGCGCTGATCCACATGGCCAAAGGTCTGGCGCGGCAATATGCGGGCAAGAAGATCCGCGTCAACGTGGTATCGCCGGGCACCGTCTATTTCAGGGGCGGCGTCTGGAACATGGTCGAGCAGAACATGCCGAAGCGCTACCAGGATGCGCTCGCGCGCAACCCGACCGGCCGCATGGCGACGCCGCAGGAAATCGCCAACGCCGCGGTGTTCCTGGCGAGCCCGGCGTCTTCGTTCACGACGGGTTCGAACCTCGTCGTCGACGGCGCGATCTCGAACCGGGTGAATTTTTGAGCAGTGCCAGCGTAGGCCAAGCACTCTTCGCCACACATCCTGTCCGTCATTCCGGGGCAGCCCGCAGGGCTGAACCCGGAATCCATCTTACAGGAACAATGCGGCTCACTGGATTCCGGGTTCGCGCTACGCGCGCCCTGGAATGACGGAACAGGCCTACTTCACCGTATCCGCGCCAGCCTTGCAGGCCACGGCATCCTGGTCGCCGGTTGCGCCGCTGCAGCCGACCGCGCCGATGATCTTGCCACTCTCAATCAGCGGGAAGCCACCGGGTGATCCAGTCGGCGGCGGCGACTCCAACGTGATGATGTAGGCGCCGGCCTGCGTTTGAAGCACGTTGTTGATGTTCTGGGTCGGGCGTCGATAGCGAACCGAAGTGCGCGCCTTGTTCTGGGAAACCACTACGGAAGCCTGCTGCGTGTTGTCCATCTTGTAGAAATAGACCAGCTCGCCATGCGTATCGACGACGGAGATCGCGAGCTTCCAATTGCGCGGCGATTTCGTCGCCTCGGCCACGACGGCCTTGACGATCTCGGCGGCACGGTCGGCGGTGATCGAATTGCCATAGGGCAAGTCGAACGGCATCTGGTCCGGCACCGGCGGCGGCGTGGCCGCCGGTTGCTGGGCCGACGCTTGGCCTCCCATCGTTACGACCGCGCACGCCGCAAGAACCGCCAAACTATTCCGACGCATGTCTTCCTCCCTGGAATATTGATGATAGGGGATCGATGTTTGTTGCGGGCCGGCACGTTTTCCCCTGCGCTGTCCGGCGGAACGAAACAGTAGGCGCTTTCCGTTGAGGTTGAAACTCAATATGAGCGCGCGCGCATCGTCAGATGGAGTCTGCCGGACCGGCATTTGCTGCGGTCGCGAAGACCATCGAGGACTTCGTGGGAAGGCTGCCGAGCGCTTCGCCTTACGATTGGCAAAGCAAACCGGTCAATTTGATACGAAAAAATAAGGGGAATTTACGAAGTCACCGTCATGCTTCGGCCTGCTTGGAAGACCCAGCCGACTGGGCGACATGACGGATGACCAGCATGATTGTCGACGAACAACGCGTAAAGGTGAAGCGCGAGCCAAGGCGCGAACTGCGCAAGCGGCCGACCTGGATGACGCTCGACGACGGCGCGACCAGGATTGAATGCTTTATCCTTGACGTTTCGCCTGGCGGCGCCAAGGTCATCACCGATGCGACCATGGACGTCCGCGACAGCTTTCAGCTGGCGTTGGTGCCCGAACATACCACGCGTCAGTCGTGCGAAGTGGTCTGGCGCCGGGGCAAGACCTACGGCGTGAAGTTTACGCCCTAGGGTTTCCTGCCCGAAGATCGCAACACCGTCCGGCGCGACGGAGACAGTCGCCGTCGACGCCATCAAATGCCGCGCGTGAGCAGGAGCTGGAACTGGCTGTCCCCTGGCTGCAGACGGCGGCTCGCCCTTCGCAACCTTTGCGGCTTATCGATCACCTTGACGAGTTCACATTCCGCAGCGCCGTCGATCGCCGGCGATGGCTAAGACCCTGCGCCTGCTTTGATCGCCGGATGAGCGCCGGGGGCACGTTGCAGCAACGTGCGACGATGTTGCCTTGCCCGGCGGCCCGCTGCGCCACACGCATTTTTGTCGTGACCGAACGCCATCTGTGACACTATTATTACGTTCAAATGTCAATTTGGTTACAGCGGGGTGAATAATGAGCTTGGAATGGCAGGAGCGGTCAGGTTCCCTGGCCTGGTCGAATCCGGTATCCTGGTGGTGGGGCCTGCTCACACTGGTGAGCGGCATCAATATCGCTGTCTGGTTCGTGCTGTATCGCGAGCTCCCGCTGTCGCCCGCCAACGCTGCCGGAAACTCCTCCGATGTCGGAGTGATGCTGCTGTTCTGCGCCGCCTATGTGTTCGGCTGCGCGTTCCGTTCACTGCTGCCGCGCGCCGACGTGCAACGGATCTGCCTGTTCGACACCTGGCTGTCGAGCATCATGGTCGGCCGCTCGGTGGCGACCGTGGCCGAGGTCGCCTTTGTGGCGCAATGGGCGATTCTGCTGCACCAGCTCGGCAGCCTCACCGGAGCGGAAACGGTCGTCAACGTTGCGTGGCTCATCGTTCCGCTGATCCTGATCGCGGAATGTCTGTCGTGGTATGCGGTGCTGACGCGAAACTATCTCGGCAACGCGATCGAGAATTCGCTGTGGGCGGTCGCCTTCTTTGCCATCGGCGTCGCGCTGTGCCGTCTCTTGCCGGAATTCCATGACGTTGCCCGCCTGGTCATCGCGATCTCGATCGCCGGCATCGCCGGCTATCTGGCGTTCCTGATGACGATCGACGTGCCGATGTATCTCAAGCGCTGGCGCACCGGAGATGCCGATGGCGACAAGCGGCTGACGCCCCGCGAAGGCCTGCGCGACGTCCGCACGCGCTGGGTCGTCACCCACGACATTGCCGAGTGGAAGGAAGAGATGGCCTGGATGGCGCTCTATTTCAGCCTCGCGGTCTGGTCGAGCCTGGCGCTCTGCGTCATCTATTCGATGGAGCATCAACTGCCGCCGTACCGCACCACCGCGGTGGTGGAGAGCGCGGCGTCCAGCGCGCCGGTCGTCGCCGTCCAGCGGTAAGCGCCGCTTGCTCTGAAACCTTACGCCGCGGTTCGCGTTGCCGCCGGTTTGGGCCGCTGGCGGCGTAAGTTTCGGAAGGATGGATTTTGGAACGATTTCAGATCGGCGGTCATATCCTGGCACTTGCCGTGGCCTTTGCGCTTGCCGTTCCGATCGGATGGGATCGCGAAAAACGGGCGCGCAGCGCGGGCCTCAGGACCTTTCCGCTGGTGGCCATGGCCAGTTGCGGATTCATCCAGGCCAGCGAGAGCCTGCTGTTGCATTCGCCGGACGGCTTGGCCAAGGTCGTCGAAGGTCTGATCACGGGGATCGGCTTCATCGGCGGTGGTGCGATACTCAAGCACGGCAACACCGTGCAGGGCACGGCGACGGCCGCGAGCCTGTCGGCGACCGGCGCGATCGGCGTCGCGATCGGGCTCGGCAGCTATGATGTCGCGGTCACGGTGGCCGTGTTCACGTTCCTGACGCTCAAGCTGCTCACGCTGGTCAAGGACGATACCGACGTTGCCAAGCAAGAGATGGTCCGCGAGTCGGACTGATATCGACGCTGCAGTGCAAACGCGGAATTATACTGCCACTTTCTTCCTCGATTGGCCACCTGCCCCCGATGCAAGACGTTGCCGACGCCACCAAACCGTCACGTTGACGGCGGATTGCAGGCGAAATATTCCGGCGTGGTCGGGACGGGATGGAGGGTTCGCTCGTGCGTAGCTTGCGAATTGGCGCGAGGCCTCGCAGATGAGCCGGTCGAGCCTCGCTCTGGTGAATCTTCGCGCTGTCGTCATCTTGATCGTACTGGCGTTCCATTCCGTACTGCCCTATCTCGCCTTCCTTCCATCCACCCCCTACCCGTTCGATGGCGCCCCCTATCAATGGCTTGCCTTTCCGATCATCGACAGGCAGCGATGGTTCGGCTTCGACCTCTTCTGCGCGTGGCAGGATGTCGGGCTGATGAGCCTGATGTTCTTTCTTTCCGGCTTGTTCGTCCCGCCGAGCCTCGCAAGCAAAGGAGCCTGGAAATTCCTGTCGGGCCGTCTGCTGCGGATCGGCTTGCCGATGGCGCTCGCCATCATGTTTCTTGCGCCACTGGCCTATTACGCCGCCTTTCGGACCTCCGCGGCCGATCCAGGCATCGAAGCCTATTGGCGCGCCTTCATGGCGCTGCCGTTCTGGCCATGTGGCCCGCAATGGTTTCTCGGCCAGCTGATGGTCTTCAACGTCATCGCCGCCGCAACACACCGCTTCATTCCGGGGTGGGATCGGCGCCTTGCGCGGCTGGCGGCCTTCGCAGGCGCAAATCCGGTCCGGTTCGTGATCGCCCTCTCGGCGATTTCGGCGCTGGTTTATCTGCCGCTGATGCTGGTCTACTCGCCGTTCGCCTGGACCAATGTCGGCGCGATCGCCTTTCAACCCAGCCGGCTGTTGCACTACCTGGTCTTTTTCCTCGCCGGCGCAGCGGTCGGAGCCCATGGCTTCGATCGGGGCCTGCTCGACTGCGACGGGGCATTGGCGCGGCGCTGGATGGCGTGGCTCGCGGCAGCCATCGCCGGTTTCCTGCTGTGGGCCGCGCCGACCTCGGCGACGCTGTCGGATTGGGGCGGCGCACCGCTGCCGATGAAACTCGCGGCCGGCCTGGGCTTCGCCGTCGCCTGCGCAACCAGTTGCTTCGCCTCGCTCGCCATCAGCCTGCGCTTCGCGCATCTCCGTCACTCGGCGTTCGACAGCCTGTCGGACAATGCCTATCGAATTTACCTGACACACTATGTGTTCGCCGTCTGGCTGCAATACGCACTGCTCGGCGCCAGCCTGGTTGCGATCGGCAAGGCCGCGATCGTGTTCGGCGGCACGCTGATCATGAGCTGGTCCCTCGCGACAGCCATGGCCGGTGCAGCTCCGCTGGCGCGATGGAATGCGACCAAGCTCCTCATGAAAACCCGAGCTGACATCGGACAAAAAGCGATCGGCCACCGATAGCATGCCCCTGGTTTTTACCATCGCATTTCGGAACCTGTTTCATGACCGGCTGCGTTTTGTGGCCACCGTGATCGGAATCGTGTTTTCCATCGTCCTGGTGACGATCCAGATGGGCCTCTATTTCGGCTTCGGACGCATGGTGACGACGATGATCGACCATGCGTCCGCCGATCTCTGGGTGATGCCGCGCGGCACCAAGGCGTTCGAGGATCCGGCCTTGCTGAACACCCGCGAGCGATATCGCGCGCTGGCGATCAACGGCGTGGTGGATGCCATTCCCGTCGTGATCGGCTTCGCGGATTGGCGGATTCCGGGCGGAGCGACCACGCCCGTTTTCGTCATCGGCTCGGATCTTCGCGCCGGCGGATTGCAACCATGGAATCTGGTGGAAGGCCGGATCGAGGCGCTGACGACGCCGAAGGCCGTCGCGGTCGATCGAACCTATTTCGAGCGGCTCGGCATCTCGGGCATCGGCGCGACCGCCGAAATCCGGCAGCAATCCGTGCAGGTGGCGGCTGTCACCGACGGCATTCGCTCGTTCACCACGACGCCTTTCGTCTTCATGGACGTCGAGCGGGCGCGGGCCCACACCGGGGTGCCGGCCGGAAAGGCGACCTATCTCATCGTTCGCCTGACCGCCGACGCCGACCGCGGCGCCGTCCGCCGGCAGCTGATGTCCAGCATCGATCATGTGGACGTGCTGACCCCGGCCGAGTTCCGCGAGCGCAGCCGTGCGTTCTGGCTGTTCGGCACGGGCGCCGGCGCGGCGCTGTTCGCAGGCGCCCTGCTCGGCGTGATCGTCGGTACCGTCGTGGTCGCCCAGACCCTCTATGCGAGCACGAAGGAGCACCTGAACGAATTCGCCACCCTGCGGGCGATCGGCTCCTCGAGGCGGTATATCTACCGGGTCATCATCTGGCAGGCCGTGCTGAGCGCGGTGATCGGCTTTTCGCTCGCTGCGCTGGCCGGCGACGCCGTCGTACGGCTGACCGCGGGGACGGCGCTGCCGATCGTCATCACGGCCGAACTGATGGCCGGGCTGTTCGTCCTGACGCTCGTGATGTGCATCGGCTCGTCGCTCGCGGCGATCATTCAGGTCACGCGCATCGAACCGGCCGTGGTGTTCACGCGATGACCGAACCCATGCTCGAAGCGGTCAATCTGACCAAGGAACTCGGCAGCGGCGCCGGCAAGGTGGCGGCGCTCAAGGGCGTGAGCCTGGCGCTGAACGGCGGCGAACTGACGCTGCTGATGGGACCTTCCGGGAGCGGCAAGACCACGCTGCTGTCGATCCTCGGATGCATGCTGGCGCCGACCGAAGGCACGGTTCGCGTTTGCCGGCACCCGACCGCTGGTCTCGATGCCGAACAGCTGGCGCAGCTCCGGCGCAATCACATCGGCTTCGTCTTCCAGTCGTTTCACCTGTTTCCGACGTTGTCGACGACCGACAATGTCAGGCTGGCGCTCGATGTCCGTGGCGAGCCCTCTCGGGCGGCCAAGGTCCGGTCGCGCGAAGCGCTGGCGAAGGTCGGCCTGGCGCACAAGGTAAAGGCGTATCCGCGCCAGCTCAGCGGCGGCGAACAGCAGCGGGTCGCGATCGCGCGCGCCATCGTCGGCAATCCGTCCGTCATCCTGGCGGACGAGCCGACGGCCGCGCTCGACGGCGCCAACGGTCAGGCAGTCATGAAGCTGCTCGCCGACATCGCCAGGGAACGCGGCCACGCGGTTCTGATTGTGACCCATGATCCGCGCCTGTTGCCATTCGCGGACCGGGTCGTTCATATCGAGGATGGGCGGATCATCGCCGAGGAACGCGGCGGCATTCGCCAAACGCTGGAGAACCACTGATCATGTCGAAGCGACGGACCGCCCTGGTCGCCGCCGTGGCCCTGCTCGCGGGCGCCGGGGCGCTGTACGCGATCACCGCGATGTCGCCCGACAGGCCGGCCATGTGGGGCACGACCGCCGAGCCGCAACCGGAAAAGCGCTGGCAGGCGGTGGCGCCCGGCCGCATCGAGGCCTGCTCGGGACAGATCAAGGTGGCGACGGCCGTCGTCGGCGTGGTGCAGAAGGTGCTGGTGAAGACCAACGACAAGGTGTTTGCCGGGGAGCCGTTGATCCAGCTCGCGGACGAGGAGCTCAAGGCGCGGCTGGCGGCGGCGGAGACGCAGACAGCCTTGCGCGAGCGCGCCCGTGACGAGAAATCGGCGACCGGCAGCGCGAAGACGCGGCGCAAGGCGCTGGACGCGGTGGCTGAAGCCGAACGCACCCTGTATGACGCACGCGCCGCCGTTGACCGCGCGGCCGCAAGGCGACGAAGCGGCGGCGGATCGGAAACCGACCTCGCCGCGGCCCGGCTGGCATTGACGCGCGCCGAGAACGAATTGTCGACGCGGCAGGGCGAGTTGCGGACCGCGGAGGACGACGGTGCGCTGCCGACCTCGCTGGAAGGCCAGCTCAGCATCGCCCGTTCGGAATCCACGGTGGCGCGCGCCGCGCTCGACAAGATGACGGTGCGCGCGCCGATCGACGGCACGGTGCTGCAGGTCAATGTGCGGGTCGGCGAAGTGGTGTCACCGGGTTCGCCGCAGCCGCCGCTGCAACTCGCCGACCTCTCGGCGCTGTGCGTGCGCGCGGAGCTGGACGAGCGCGATCTCGGATCGGTCAGGACAGGGCAGCCGGTGACGGTGCGGGCGGCGGCGTTTCCCGATCGCGAGTTCGAGGGCAGCGTGCAATCGATCGCGCCGCTGGTCGAGCCCGGCCGCCTCGAGCCGCCGGGATCGCGCAACCAGGCCGAACTCGACGTGGTGCGGGTGACGATCGGGCTGACGGGAGCCGGCGAGCTGACGGTCGGCATGAAGGCCGATGTTTATTTCCGGTCCGACAAGGTCGCGAGCCCGTGAAGGACGTTGGTGCCCAGCTAGATGCGCGACTGCCATGGATTTCTGGCTCGCGCCGAGGTACGTCCTGGAATCACACCTCAATGAAAATCCCGGGACGGCGGCAGGATGCGGACGTTGCGCGGATGGCGGATTTTTTGCGCGGGATTGTCCGGGTGTTCGCGGCGGTCGTCGTTGAGCGGCTCTACCAGAGCTAACCCCGCCGGCAACGCATGTTTGCGGCTGAGCGAATCGTTGGCGAGGCCGATCAGGTCGTGGGAGCGGTCGACCATCCGTTGCGCCACCAGATGCGTCACCCCTTCCGGGCTGCTCTGGATATAGCCTTCGACCAGAATGAGCCGCGCGCCCATCACTTCCTTGCGGTACTGCTCCATCACCTTGGGCCACACCACGATATTGGCGATACCGGTTTCGTCCTCCAGCGTCATGAAGACGACGCCCTTGGCGCTGCCCGGGCGCTGGCGCACCAGCACGACGCCGGCGCAGCGGGCGCGGCGTTTGTCGTTGCCGCGGTTGACATGGCGGCAGGCGACGACGCGCTCGCTGGTAAATTTTTCGCGCAAAAATTCCATTGGGTGGCCCTTCAGCGACAGGCGAACGGTCTGGTAGTCCGCCACCACCTGTTCCGGCAGCGGCATCTCCGGCAGCGGCTTTGCGTTCTCGTCGGGCTGTTCGCGGGCAATCGCGGCCTGGAACAGCGGCAGCGGCACGTCGTCGGGCAGCCGCCGCACCGCCCAGAGCGCCGCGCGGCGGTCGAGCCCGATGGAGCGGAAGGCGTCGGCGTCGGCGAGAAGGATCAGCGCGCGCTTCGGTAAGCCCGTGTCGCGGGCGAATTCCTCGAGCGAGGTGAAGGGACGGCGCTGGCGGGCGGCGATGATGCGCGCGGCCCAGTCTTTCTCCGCGCTCTCCAGGCTGTCATTCCGGGGCTCGCGCAGCGAGAACTTTGATGTGCGATTGCACATCAGAGAATCCATCGGGCCGCATTCGCGCGGATAGTTGGATTCCGGGTTCGCGCCAAGAGGCGCGCCCCGGAATGACGGTGGAGGGTTTCGGAATGACGGCGGTGAGAGATTGCGGAACGCTTCCTGGCTGCTCTTCAGCCGAGCCTCATCCTCGTCGACCCAGTTGAACCCGTCGATCTGGCGAAAACCCAGGCGCACCGCGCAGTATTTCCCTTCCCCCTCCTCCAGCGTGTTCTGCGCGAAGCTAAAGGACACATCGACCTCGCGCACCTCGACGCCGTTGGCGCGGGCGTCGCCGACGATCTGGGCGGGAGCGTAAAAACCCATCGGCTGAGAGTTCAAGAGGCCGCAGCAGAACGCATCCGGGTGATAATGCTTCAGCCATGACGAGATATAGACCAGCTGGGCAAAGCTCGCGGCATGGCTTTCCGGAAAACCATAACTGCCAAAGCCCTTGATCTGGTCGAAGCAGCTTTTGGCGAATTCGGGATCGTAGCCGCGCGCAATCATGTTGCCGATCATCTTGTCTTCGAACTTGCCGATGGTGCCGACATTGCGAAACGTCGCCATCGCGCGGCGCAGGCCGTTGGCCTCCTCGGAGGTGAATTTGGCGGCTTCGATCGCGATCCGCATCGCCTGTTCCTGGAACAGCGGCACGCCGAGCGTCTTGTGCAGCACCTTGTAAAGCTCATCCGCTTCGCCGTGCTCGGGCGCCGGCGACGGGTAGCTCACCTGCTCGAGCTTGTTCCGCCGCCTGAGATAGGGATGCACCATGTCGCCCTGGATCGGACCGGGACGCACGATCGCCACTTCAATGACGAGATCGTAGAAGGTGCGCGGCTTCAGGCGCGGCAGCATGTTCATCTGGGCGCGGCTCTCGACCTGGAACACGCCGAGCGATTCGCCGCGGCACAGCATGTCGTAGACCCTGGGATCGTCCTGCTCGACGGTGGCCAATTCGTAGCGCTTGCCCTTGTGCAGATCGATCAGGTCAAAGCATTTGCGGATGCAGGTCAGCATCCCCAGCGCCAGCACGTCGACCTTCATCATGCTCAGCGCGTCGACGTCGTCCTTGTCCCATTCGATGAAGGTGCGGTCGTCCATCGCGGCGTTGCCGATCGGCACATAGGTGTCGAGCCGATCCTGTGTCAACACATAGCCGCCGACATGCTGCGACAGATGGCGGGGAAACTCGATCAGATCGGTGGCCAGTTCGACGGCGAGTTCGACCATCGCATTCTGCGGGTCGAGCCCGGCCTGGCGGACCTGCATCTCGTTGAGGCCCTTGCCCCAGCTGCCCCATACCGTATCGGCGAGCGCCGCGGTGACGTCCTCGGTCAGACCGAGCGCCTTGCCGACGTCGCGGATCGCGCTGCGCGGGCGATAATGGATGACGGTGGCAATGATCGCAGCACGGTGGCGGCCGTAGCGGCGATAGACATATTGCATCACCTCTTCGCGCCGCGAATGTTCGAAATCGACGTCGATGTCGGGCGGCTCCAGCCGCTCCTTGGAGATGAAGCGCTCGAACAAGAGATCGACCTTGGTCGGATCCACCGAGGTGACGCCGAGCACGAAGCACACCGCAGAGTTCGCCGCCGAGCCGCGGCCCTGGCACAAAATCTTCTGGCTGCGCGCGTATTGCACGATGTCGTGCACGGTCAGGAAATAATGCGCGTAATTGAGTTCGGCGATCAAATCCAGTTCCTTGCGCAGGGTGGCGCGCAGCTTGTCGTCGATCTCGTCGTTGAAATAGGTTTTGACGCCGGCCCAGGTCAGGTCTTCCAGATGCTGCTGTGCGGTCTTGCCCGGCGGGACCGGCTCGTCCGGATATTGATATTTGAGCTGGTCGAGCGAAAACGAAATACGCTCCGCGAAGCGCATGGTCTCCGCGATCGCGTCGGGCAGGTCCCGAAACAGCCGCGCCATTTCGCGCGGCGGCTTCAGGTAGCGCTCGGCATTGGCCTCCAGCCGGCGGCCGGCAGCGTCGATGGTGGTCTTCTCTCTGATGCAGGTCAGCACGTCCTGCAGCCGTCGGCGGGCGGGATGATGATACAGCACCTCGTTGGTCGCGAGCAGCGGCACCTTGGCGGCGAGCGCCAGACGATGCAACCGCGCCAGCCGGCGCCTGTCGTCGCCGCGATAGAGCAGGCTCGCGGCAAGCCAGACGCCATCGACGCGGCTGTCTTTCAAACGCTCCATGATTGTGTGCGCAACCTCCGCGTCAAAACGATGGGGCAGCGCCAGCACCAGCAACTGGCCTTCGGCAAAATCGAGGAGATCGGCAAAGCGCAGATGGCATTCCCCCTTCTCGATCCGCGTGATGCCGTCGCCGCCGCGTTTGCCCCGGGTCAGCAACTGGCACAGCCGGCCATAAGCAGCACGGTCGCGCGGATAGACCAGAATGTCGGGCGTGCCGTCGATGAAGACGATCCGCGCGCCGACAAGAAATTTCGGCTTATGCGCGACCTCGGGATTATCCAGTTCTTTCCAGGCGCGGACCACGCCGGCCAGCGTGTTGTGGTCGGCGATACCGATGGCCGGGATACCGAGTTCGCTGGCCTGATGCACATAGGCGCGCGGGTCCGAGCCGCCGCGCAGGAAGGAGAAATTGCTGGTGATGCCGATTTCGGCATAACCGGCAGCGCTTGCCGAGCCGTTCATGCAAACAGCCCGTGCACGAACCATCCGGGTGACGTCGGCTCGTCTTCTTCGCCTTCGCTTTCATAGAGGCCGTCGCGAAAGATCCAGAACCGTAAGCCCGCCTCGTCCTCGATGCGGAAATAGTCCCGCGTCGGCCCGTCACCGTCCTGCTTCCACCATTCCATCGCGACGCGCTCGGGGCCCTCCACCCGCACCACCGCATGCGTGACGCGACGCCAGGTGAACTGGTGCGGCGGGCCGTCGGGCACGGTGGCGAACGGCACCTTGATCGGCTCCGGTCTTTCGAACAGCCGCAACGGCCGCAGCGGCGGCTCGCTTTCGATGCGCTCCGGCCAGGCCGCCTGCGTCGCGGCTGCCAGATGATGCTGCGCGGCAACCGCCATCACCGCGCGCTCGGGGATGTGGGTCTCCTGCGGCAGATGCACGACGACGCGCTTTCCGCCGATCCGCGCGGCGATGCGGTCGATCAGCGCGGACAATTCGTCATTGTCGTGCACGTTGGCGTCGAGGTCGCGCTGCTGCTGCACCACGATCTCGGTGCGCCCGGCGGAAAGACGGATCAGATCGAAGCCGAAGCCAGGGTCGAGCGGATCGTTGAGCGCATCGAGCCGCTCGCGGAACAGCCGGTCGATCACCTCTCCCTTCGTCACCGGACGGCCGGTATCGACCGAGATGGTGCGCACCGCGCCGTCGGTGCGGAAGAAACTGGCATCCAGCCGCCGCGCGCCCTTGCCCTGCCGGTCCATCGCCGCGACCAGCATGGCGGCGAGCGCCGACAGGTTCATCGTGATCACGGTGTCGGTGGCGACCGGTTCGGGAAAGCGCTTTTCGACGATGTAGTCCGGCAGCGGCTTTCGCGGGCTGATCGGCGCATCGCCCTCGCCCAGTGCCTGCGCCAATAGCGCCGTGAAATGGGCACCGAACCGGGCCGTGATTTCGTGCGGGGCGCGCGTAGCAACATCGCCGATGGTCTTCAATCCCGCCCGGCGCAGGCCGGTGGTGATGGCCTCGCCCGCGCCGAGCGCGGAGACCGGCAGCGGCGCAACAGCCGCGGCCTCCTCGCCTTCTGCAATGATCTTTCCGGAAGCGTGTCGTGTCAGCGTGCGGGCGCAGACCGGGGTGCTCGCAATCGCGGCGCTGACCGCAAAACCACGACGCGTAAGCGCGCCGCAGACGATCTGCAGCAGCGCTCGCTCGCCGCCGAACAGATGGGCACATCCGGTAATGTCGAGATAGAGCCCATACGGCGGATCGAGCGCCACCAGCGGCGTGAAGCGGTCGCACCAGTCGGCGATGTCGTCCAGCGTCTTGCGGTCGGCAGCTTCATCGGCGTCGAACACGGTGAGTTCGGGGCAGATCGCGCGGGCATTGGCGAGCGGCAGGCCGATCGAGAGGCCGGCATGCACGGCGAGATCGTCGAGAGAATGGATCACAATGGCGTTGTGCTGCTTGGCGACGACGACGCTGGGCGCTTCAAGCGCGCTGTCGTTCCCTCCCCCCTTGCGGGGGAGGGTTAGGGAGAGGGGTAAGCCACAAGCACCACCGTTGCCGCCCCCCCTCTCCCCGACCCTCCCCCGCAAGGGGGGAGGGAGCGCACCGGTCGTGTCGTGAGATGCTTGGCTCAAAACCGCTTGGAAGTTTTCAGCTTGCGCGTCGCTGCCGGCCGACAGCCTGCGCTTGATGCGGTCGATGGGCAGGCGTGGCAGCCAGAGGCTGAGGATACGCCGCCGGTTCGGAGAAGAGGCACTCATCGCAATTCCATTCCATGATCCAGCGGCCGACCGGGCCATGACGGTGGCGAACCAGTTGCGCGTCGAACACCGGCGCGCCCCAGGCGGTCCATGGCGCCGACGGCGGCGAATGCGCCGCGCGCACCATCCATCTTGTTTCCGCGGTCGAGGGCCGCGGCTCCGCCGTCATCCGCAACAGCAGCGCGGTGACGCCGGAGGCTGCCGCGGCCAAGGTGAGTTTGCGGCTGGCGACGAGATCGAGCTGGCGCGCCTGCCCCCAGACTTCCAGCACGACGGCGCCGAGCGCATCGCAGGCCAGCGCGTCGGCGGCGGTGCGCAACGCGGCGTCGGTGTCCGGCGCGCGCACGGTCACCAGCCACCGCGGATCGAGGCCGAGTTCGCGCAAGCCCTGCATCGACAACGCGCCAGATTCGATTTCCGAAAAATCCTGCCGCACCCAGACCAGCGGCCGGCGCGGCGACACCCTGCCCGCCAGCCCCGCGACAAACCCGGTGGCAACCGCGCTCTGGTGGCCCTCGGCGAACACCTCATGCACGACTGCCGTCGCGAGGCCGCCCTGCAGCACGGCATCCGCCGCCGCATGGCCAAGCGCGATCCTGCGGAGGTCATGGGTTCCGTCCTGCCGCTCGATCTGTGTGATGGTTCCACGCAAGCTCGCAAGCGTGTTCGTGCGCGCGCCGCTCATGCGTCGCTCCTTCAAAGAAAATTTGCCTTTACCGCTTCTTCCCGAACGAACCCGCGGCTGGCTCATTTGTTCATGATGTGTTCTAATATAAAGCTAACGGCGCCAAGAGAGTCAATCGGGATCGACGCCTGAGAGATTCATGAGCGGAATCAAAGGGATTCAAGAATGGACGTACAACGAAAGCTGGAAATCCTGGCGGATGCCGCGAAATACGACGCTTCCTGCGCTTCCTCGGGGACGGAGAAGCGGGATTCCAGCGACGGCAAGGGCCTTGGCTCGACCGCGCCCGGCATGGGCATCTGCCATTCCTACGCGCCGGACGGGCGCTGCATCTCGCTCTTGAAGATACTGCTCACCAACGCCTGCAATTACGACTGCTTGTATTGCGTCAACCGCACGTCCTCGAACGTGCCGCGGGCGCGCTTCACCGTCGACGAGGTGGTGAAGCTGACGATCGATTTCTATCGGCGCAACTATATCGAAGGATTGTTTCTCTCCTCCGGCATCATCAAGAGCGCCGACTACACCATGGAGCAGGTGGTGAGCGTGGCGCGCAAACTGCGCGAGGAGCATCGCTTCCGCGGCTACATCCATCTCAAGACGATTCCCGAAGCCGACGACGCGCTGATCGCGGAGGCCGGCAAATATGCCGACCGCCTCTCCATCAACATCGAAATGCCGATGGAAAACAGCCTCGCCAAATTCGCGCCGGAAAAGGACGTGCGCGCAATCCGCCGCACCATGGGCCGGCTGCGCTTGAAGCTCGATGAGGCCAAGGAGAACGTCAGGACCGCAACCCGGACAAAGCCGCCGCGCTTCGCACCGGCCGGCCAGAGCACGCAGATGATCATCGGCGCGGATGCGGCGAACGACAAAACCATCCTCGACACCAGCGCCAATCTCTACGGCTCCTACCGGCTGAAGCGGGTGTATTATTCCGCCTTCAGTCCGATCCCTGATGCCAGCCGCGCGCTGCCGCTGGTCTCGCCGCCATTGATCCGCGAGCACCGGCTCTACCAGGCCGACTGGCTGATGCGGTTCTACGGGTTCGATGCCGGCGAGATCGTGGATCAGAACGCCGGCATGCTGCCGCTCGACATCGACCCGAAGCTCGCCTGGGCGCTGCGCCACCGCGACCGCTTTCCGCTCGACATCGCCACCGCCAGCCGCGAGGAGTTGCTGCGTGTGCCGGGGTTCGGCACCAAGGCGGTCAACCGCATCCTCGCCACGCGCCGCCTGACCTCGATCCGCGTCGCAGACCTGGCGCGGCTGCATATCCCCCGGAACAAGGCGCTGCCGTTCATCGTGCTCAGCGACCACCGGCCATCGCCGCATCTGCTTGATGGTGCGGGATTGGCGGAACGGTTCAAGCCGAAAGCGGCACAGCTGGGGTTCGGGTTTTGAACCACCAAAGCGTCATCCTGAGGAACTCGCGAAGCGAGCGTCTCGAAGGATGGAGACAACGGAATTCTTGGCTGATCCTTCGAGGCGCGCAAGAGCGCGCACCTCAGGATGACGACAGAGTACGCGGAGAGTAAGTACCATGCACCACATCACCCTCGCTGGCGAAACCGATTTCGATGGCTGGCGCAAAGCGGCGCGGGCGCTGGTGCTGAACGACGTGAAGCCTGCCGATGTGACATGGAAGGTTGACGGCGCGCCAGAACTGTTCGCGCCGACGACGCTGCCGCTCGAGCCACCCCAAGGCACATTCAACGTTTCGGCGAAATTCGTCGATCTGGCGAAGACCGCCATCCTGCATCGCAGCCCGGAGCGGTTCGCCCGGCTCTATCGCCTGTTGTGGCGGCTGCGGCAGAATCACGATCTGCTCGATATCGCGACCGACCCCGACGTGAACGAGATTGCCGCGATGGCCAAGGCGGTGCGTCGCGACGAGCACAAGATGCACGCCTTCGTCCGCTTCCGCGAAATCGGCCGCGAAGCAAAATCGCATTACGTCGCTTGGTTCGAGCCGGAACATCATATCGTCGAACGGGCCGCGCCGTTCTTCGCCCGAAGATTCGCCGATATGCCCTGGTCGATCCTCACCCCCGACCTCTGCGCGCATTGGGACGGCCACGCGGTCTCGATCACGCCGGGTGTCGCCAAGTCGGCAGCGCCGACGCAGGATCGTCTGGAGGAAACCTGGCGCAGCTACTATGCCTCGATCTTCAATCCGGCGCGGCTGAAGGTTTCGGCGATGCGCAACGAGATGCCGAAGAAATACTGGCGGAACCTGCCGGAGGCCTCATTGATTAAGCCTCTGATCGAAGGTGCTACCCGCACCGCAAGCGCGATGATCGCCAACGCGGCGACCGAACCGCACAAGCCGCAGAAGCGACCGGCAACTGCCGCGCGAAAAAACGAGAGAACCATCATGTCTTCAAAGCACGCCAGTGACGATATCGATACCCTGCGCGAGGAAGCTGCCGATTGCCGCGCCTGCCCGCTCTACAAGGATGCCACCCAGACCGTGTTCGGCGAAGGCCCCTCCGCGGCTCGGATCATGCTGGTCGGCGAGCAGCCCGGCGACAAGGAAGATCTGGCCGGAAAGCCGTTCGTCGGTCCGGCCGGGCAGATGCTCGATCGTGCGCTGGAAGAGGCCGGCATCGACCGCCGCCTGGTCTACGTCACCAATGCGGTGAAGCATTTCAAGTTCGTGCCGCGCGGGAAAATCCGCCTGCACCAGAAGCCGAATACGCCGGAGATCCGGGCGTGCCGGCCATGGTACGAACGCGAACTCGCTGCGATCAAACCCGAGCTGGTAGTGGCGATGGGCGCCACCGCGGCGCAAAGCGTGTTCGGAAAAGTCACGCCGATCAACAAGAGCCGCGGCAGGCTGATCGATATGGATGATGGAACCCGCGCGCTGGTGACAGTTCATCCGTCCTATCTATTGCGGTTGCCCGACCCAGAGGCCAAGGCAAACGAATACAAGCGCTTCGTGCAGGATCTGAAGATCGCGGCCGAGCTGCTGCGCAAGTCGGCACATGCGGCGTGAGCTCGGTCACTCCTGATCTCAGCAATCCTGGTGAAACATGTACGTGAAGTTTGACAAACAGGCTCACAACCATTAATTGACAATGAACACAATCGCATTCTCAAGGGAATGTGGGACGTCTGGTCACGCCCCGACGCTCCATATGGTCGACGCGCTGCGCGGTCCCCCTTCAGCCCCGGCGCCGTGCAGCGCGCGACCCGCTATTTTTGTTTCACAGAACAGATTCTCTTACGACGTGTGATCACAGCGGCCGTCGCTGTCTACGCTGACAAAGCCCCAACGATTCCAACAAGAAACCTGCGACTGGCCGCGTTGATGCGCGCGATTGCCCCATCCGCCCGGCTCACGCCTGTCATCTAACCTTCAAAGCCCTCGGCCAAGAATGCCCCGCGCGACATATTAGCACGGGGATAAGTATGACCGATATTGCACTCAATCCATCGATCGGCGACGACGCGGCACCCGTCCAGCCAGCCTCGCGCCCGAACCTCGACAAGGGGTTCAATCCGCTGACCATGATCCTGTTCTTCGGCATCCTTGCCGCCGGATTGCTCTATGTCGCCTACAGCATCTATGTCGACATCGATGCGACCGGCGTGCGGGTCACCGCCTACCTGCCCTACATCCTGCTGTTCGTCGCGCTGCTGATCGCGCTCGGCTTCGAATTCGTCAACGGTTTCCACGACACCGCCAACGCGGTCGCGACCGTGATCTATACCCACTCTCTGCCGGCGGAATTCGCCGTGATGTGGTCGGGCTTCTTCAATTTCCTCGGCGTGCTGCTGTCCTCGGGCGCAGTCGCCTTCGGCATCGTTTCCTTGCTTCCGGTGGAACTGATCCTGCAAGTCGGCAGCAGCGCCGGCTTCGCGATGGTGTTCGCGCTGTTGATCGCCGCCATCATCTGGAACCTCGGCACCTGGTATTTCGGCCTGCCGGCATCGTCCTCGCACACGCTGATCGGCTCGATCATCGGCGTCGGCATCGCCAATGCGCTGATGCGCGGCCGCGACGGCACCTCGGGCGTCGACTGGACCAAGGCGACCGAAATCGGCTACGCGCTGCTGCTCTCGCCGCTGTTCGGCTTCTGCATGGCGGCGCTTCTGCTGCTGGTGCTCAAATTCATCGTGCGCAATCCGGCGCTGTATGCGGCGCCGGAAGGCAACGCGCCGCCGCCGCTGTGGATCCGCGGCATCCTGATCGCGACCTGCACCGGCGTCAGTTTTGCACACGGCTCCAACGACGGCCAGAAGGGCATGGGCCTGATCATGCTGATCCTGATCGGCACGGTGCCGACCGCCTATGCGCTGAACCGCACGCTGCCGGAATCGCAGGTGGCGCAGTTCCAGAAGACCTCGGACGCCGCCTCCAAAGTCATCGCCGCCAAGGGCGCCGGCCACAGCATCATCGGCGATCCCCGGCCCGCGGTGACGCAATATGTCGCCAGTCGGACGATCAGCGAAGGCACCTATCCGTCGCTGGCCGTGCTGGTGAAGGACGTCGGCGAGCAGGTCGCGAAATATGGCTCGCTGAACAAGGTGCCGGCGGAAGCCGTCGGCAACACCCGCAACGACATGTACCTGACGTCGGAAGCGATCCGCTTCCTGATGAAGGACAAGGAGAACGACCTGAAGAAGGAAGAAGTCGACACCCTCAAGGCCTACAAGGGCTCGCTCGACCAGGCCACCAAGTTCATCCCGACCTGGGTCAAGATCGCGGTGGCGATCGCGCTCGGGCTCGGCACCATGATCGGCTGGAAGCGCATCGTCGTCACCGTCGGCGAGAAGATCGGCAAGTCGCATCTCACCTACGCGCAAGGCGCGGCCGCCGAACTGGTCGCCGCAGGGACGATCGGCGCCGCCGACGTGTTCGGCCTACCGGTGTCCACCACGCATGTACTGTCGTCCGGCGTCGCCGGCACGATGGCCGCCAACGGATCCGGCCTGCAGATGGCAACCATCCGCAATCTTCTGATGGCATGGGTGCTGACGCTGCCAGCCGCGATCTGCCTGTCGGCAAGCTTGTACGTCCTGTTCTCGAACCTGTTCTGATGATCGGCGGTGCGGTCGGGCCGTGGGTGACCGCGGCCCGACGGATGGCGGGAGGACGGAACGAAACTCCGTTCTCCTGCTTTTCGCAACGGATGCCCGGCCCCGCGAATTCGCCGGATATCGACACCCGAACCTTTTCCGCCTCCGCAGGAGCCGGCGTACCGGACCCATCATGACCAAGAGCCCTCCGACCACCGAACCGTCCATCCATGACCGTATTCAGGCGGAAATGCTGGACAGCTTCGACGAAGAACTGGAACTCGAGATCGACGACGATCGTCTCGACGCGTTGACCAACGAGTTCGGAGATCACACCGCCCAAGAGACCATCGATCGGCGCGTCTACTTCAAGGAGCTGTTCCGCCTGCAGGGCGAACTGGTCAAACTCCAGAGCTGGGTGCAGACGCATCGGCTCAAGGTGGTCGTGATCTTCGAGGGACGGGATTCCGCGGGCAAGGGCGGCGTCATCAAGCGCATCACCCAACGGCTCAATCCCCGGGTCTGCCGCGTCGCAGCCCTTCCGGCGCCGAATGAGCGCGAGCGCACCCAGTGGTACTTCCAGCGCTACGTGTCGCATCTGCCGGCCGGCGGCGAGATCGTTCTGTTCGACCGCAGCTGGTACAACCGCGCCGGGGTCGAGCGCGTGATGGGTTTCTGCACCGAGGATGACGTCGAGGAATTCTTCCGCTCGGTGCCGGAGTTCGAGCGCATGCTGGTGCGCTCCGGGATCCTTCTCATCAAGTACTGGTTCTCAATCACCGATGAACAGCAGCATCTGCGCTTCATGATGCGGATCCACGACCCGCTCAAACAGTGGAAACTCAGCCCGATGGACGTGCAGTCGCGCAGCCGCTGGGAGCAATACACCAAGGCCAAGGAAGCGATGCTGGAACGGACCCACATCGCGGAAGCGCCCTGGCACCTGGTCGGCGCCGACGACAAGAAGAAGGCGCGGCTGAACTGCATCGCGCATCTGCTCGAACAGATTCCCTATCAGGAAATCAAGCACGAGCCGGTGGTTCTGCCGCCGCGGGTCCGCAATCCGGAATACAGCCGCGGGCCGATTCCGCCCGAGATGTACGTGCCGGAGCGCTACTGAACGACGGCCCTCATGCAAGGTCCTCATACGAGGGCAAAACCGATGACCGATCGCAACGGGGAGAAGCAAAATGGATAGCGAACATCCGCAGCTTGACGAACTTCAGACCTCCTACAAAACCGCGGTCGAGGCATGGATTTCCGCGATCCGGCACGAGGAAGCGCTCGTTTCCGCCAATCATTCCGTGGCCGAGATCGACCGCTGGGAGCAGGCGCATCTCGATGAAGACGAACTGCGCAACGCGGTAAAGGCCGCAAAGGCGAAATACGAGGACGCGCTGCGCGCCCAGCATTTCGGCTTTTGATCCACTGCCGATAGGTTGATCGAGCCGCCATGGCTTGATCCAGAGACATGGAAGCCGCCTTCCCCCGCGACAAGCGCGCAACGCGTTTTCGCGGGTATCCGGCTCGAACGATCGCAAGCGATGATGCGATCAATTCACATCTCATCATGATCCGGCAAACACGGCGGCCCGCCGGATCGATACCGCGCTGATCGAGGGCCCGGCTGCGTGAACCGGGACTCCCTGAATTCAGTAGTCGCGCTCGCGATGCACATCATGGATCACGATACCCATGCCCTGCTCGGGCAGCGCCAGCCAATCGCGGCGCTTCAACGTCCGGCGGGTGTCTTCCAGGCCGCTTTGCCAATGCTCGCGCATCGACGTCGCCGAGAACTCGTGGTCCTTGGAATCCCCCTCATAGGCCTTCTGCTGATAGATCATCTGCAAGATCGTGATCTCGGGCAGGTCGGCGAGCCGGTCGCGTACCGACCGCTCATGGTCGCTCAGGCGCTCCTCCGGCACCTTCTGCAGGGCCTTGTGCAGATCGGTCTTCAGTTTGTTCATCTGCTTGTAGACATCGGTATTGTGCCGTGTCCGCGACGAATACATGATGTCCTTGTGCCGCGCCATCACCTCCTGGATATCGCGCGGCAGCGTACCGCGCGCGCTGAACAGGTCGACCTGGAACACCAGCGAGTTCAGCCTGTCGTCCTGGTCCAGCAGATGCTGCAGCGGCGTGTTGGACACGATGCCACCGTCCCAGAAATGGTCGGTGCCGATCTTGATCATCGGCAGCGCCGGCGGCAACGCGCCGCTCGCCATCACGTGCTCGGGGCCGATGACCTCGTTTTTGTTGTCGAAATACAGGAAGTTTCCGCTCAGCACGTTGACCGCTCCGACCGCGAAATGAACCTTGCGCGCATTGATGAGCTCGAAGTCGACCAGTTCCAGCAATGTCTCGCGCAGCGGCTCGGTATCGTAATAGCTGGTCGCGGTCCTGGCGCCGGCCGGGCTGAACCAGGGATTGACGTCGTGCGGCTTGAAAAAGCCGGGCTGACCAAGCGTGGTGGTCAGGTAAGTGCTCGTCAGGTTGCGGGCCTTGCGGTAGATATCGCCATCCGGCGTGTAGTGCCAGACCTTGCGAGCGGTAATTCGTTCCCAGAACGTGGTCAGCCTTTGCAGGCGCCGCTCGGGTGGATTGCCGGCGATGATCGCCGAATTGATCGCCCCGATCGACACGCCGCACAGCCAGTCCGGCTCGATCCCGGCTTCATGCAGCGCCTGATAGACACCGACCTGGTAGGCGCCCAGCGCGCCACCGCCCTGCAGCACCAGCGCGATCCTGTCACAGCGGTCGGGACGCCAGCCCGACGCGATCGAGCCCTCCGAATGTGATGTGCGCGCATCCATGGCAAATACCTTGTAAGAAACACAGAGGATCTCCGCCCACAATTCAGCGTGGCGGTGACGCCGGTGTGACAGGTTTGCCCGCGGTTAGCGCATCGACGTGCCGTCATATCCTTGAAGGAGATTCCTCACATGGCCGTCACCAGTGATCGCTAGCAATCATGTGTGATGGTTAGCCACATCGCGGGCTCGCGCGGTTTGGACGGCGACACCGTCGTGTTGAGCCGTGCAGGCGTTGCGGATCGCCCGGCGGACGATGCCGATCGCCGGACCAACCAACAAGCAGAGGGGATGATCGATGCAAAAGGCCGACGTGCTCAAGCTTCCGTCGATGCCGATGGCGGGCCCGAGTTATCCGGCCGGACCGTACCGCTTCGTCAACCGGGAATTCCTCGTCATCAGCTACGAAACCGATCCGGACCTGATCCGCGCCGGCCTGCCCGAACCGCTGCAGCCGATCGAACAGCCGGTGGTCCATTATGAGTGGATCAAGATGCCCGACAGCTCAGGCTTCGGCAGTTACACCGAATCCGGTCTGGTGATCCCGGCAAGGCTCAATGGCGAAGAGGTCAATTTCGTCTCCCAGATGTATCTCGACGATGATCCGCCGATCGCCGCGGGCCGAGAGATCTGGGGCTTCCCGAAGAAATACGCACATCCCAAGCTCGAGGTGGTCAAGGACACCCTGACCGGCACCCTCGAATATGCAGGCCAGCTCGTCGCGATGGGGACGATGGGCTACAAGCACGAAGCGATGGCAGGCAACGGCGAACGCACCAACGCCATGCTGTCGAAAACCCAGATCAATCTCAAGCTGATCCCCGGCGTCGACGGCCACGCCGAAGTCTGCCAGCTGGTGGCCATCAACCTCACCGACATCGTCGTCAAGGGATCCTGGATTGGTCCGGGCCGGCTTCACCTAATACCTCACGTCAACGCGCCGGTGGCCGATTTCCCGGTCCGCCGTGTCGTCGGCGCGCATCATTTCCTGGCCGACCTGACCCTGCCCTATGGACGCGTGGTGTACGACTACAACAGGCAGGACGACGATCTCGCGGAGGCCGCCGAGTAGCCGTCGTGACACACGGCTGTAACACAGCTATCCTTTGATAGGTCTGTTAAGGAAATTGCCGGGGGCGTCACAAGGCTAACCCGCGTTTGAAGTATAGCTTTGGCAGGCGCGCCCGGCGATCGGCGTGCGGAAACGTTTCGCGGTGCGCCATGCAAGCCGAAATCTCACTGGGCGATGCCATTCCCCGCACCCACGCGCACTCGCCGCTGTCGCCGGCTTCCCTTCCAGGTCTGGTCTGGGCGTTCCGCATCCATGCCGACGGCACGCCGGAGACGCTTTCCATCGACCAGCCGATCCCGGTTTCCCGCGACGGGCTGCTATGGCTGCATTTCAACCTGGCCGATGCGCGCGCGCTGCAATGGCTGACGACCGCCGACCTCGCCGTTCCGCCGCAGGCCCGCGCGCTGTTGCTCTCGAAGGACAATTACCAGCAGCTCCACACCGTCGATGAGTGCGTCTATGGCGTGATCTCCGATCTCTTGCGCGACGTCGGCGAGGCGACCGAGGATACCGGTTATCTCCGCTTCGTCATGACCGAGCAGATTCTCGTCAGTGGCCGCCATCATGCGCTGAGTGCGGTCGACGCCACCCGCCGCGCGCTCGAAGCCGGACATCGGATCGAGAGCGCCGCCGCGCTGCTGGAGACGATCGTCGAGCATGTCGCCGACACCATGGACCGCATTGCCGACCGCGTGGCGCAAGCCCTCGACGAGGTCGAGGAGAAGGTGCTGTCGGACAGCGCGGCCGACCAACGCCAGAATCTCGGCCGGCTGCGGCGCACCTGTGTCCGCCTGCACCGGCAATTGTCCGGCCTGCGCATCGTCTTCCACCGCTTCGAGCACCGGCACTTCGACGATCTGAAGCCGGCGCTGCGCCTGCGCGCCGGCAAGCTCGCCCAGCGGCTCGACGGTCTCGATCACACCATCGTGGAGATGCGCGAGCGCAGCCGGCTGCTGCAGGAAGAGCTCCATCTCAAGATCGAGGAACAGGGCAACAACAATATCCGGGTGCTCTCGGTGCTGACGGCGCTGCTGCTGCCGCCGACGCTGATCACCGGCATTTTCGGGATGAACACCAAGGGACTGCCGTTCACCGATCTGGAAACGGCCTTCTTGTGGGCCTCGCTGCTGATGGTGCTGTCTTCCCTTGCCGCGTACTTTATCATGAAGCGCATCGGAATCATCCGGTAGCAGGCGAGATCACCTCGGATGGTCGCGTTGCGTCAATGGGCGGGAGCAGCGGCGTTGCTCTCGGGCGTGCTGGCGAGCACCAGTGCAGCTGGCGGCGCCAAGGATGAATCCGCCGCCGAATGGCTCGCGCCAAGATGGCTCAACGAATGGCATGACGGGCTGGCGAACAAGGGCCTGAATTTCGGCGCCACCTGGATCGGTGACAACATCACCAACGTCACGGGCGGAACGAGTCGCGGCGCCATTCATTTCGGCCGGCTTGATCTCTCCGTCGATGGCGACCTGGAGAAACTGGTCGGCTGGACGGGCGGGAGGTTCTACGCCAACGCGCTTGGCCTCTACGGCCGCGGCCTGTCGCGCAACTATGTTCGCAACCTGGCCACCATCAGCGAGATCGAAGCGCTGCCGGAAGCGCGTCTCTACAATGCCTATTTCGAACAGAACTTCTACAACGGCGCGCTCAATCTCAGGATCGGACAACAGGCCGCCGACGTCGAGTTCTTCGACAGCCAGAGCGATGATCTCTTCATCAACGGCACGTTCGGCTGGCCGGCCAACAAGGCCAACAACCTTCCCTCCGGCGGCCCGGCACCGCCGATCGCGGTCCCCGGCATCCGAGTCAAGGCGGCGTTGTCGGACCAGATCACGCTGTTCGGCGCGGTGTTCAACGGCAACGCGGCGCGACCGGGCATCGGCGACCCGCAGCTTCGCGACAATCACGGCCTGGCGTTCCGCGTCAACGATCCGCCCTGGCTGATCGGCCAGATGCGCTGGAGCTACGATCTCGATTTCGGCACGGGCCCGCTCGCCGGCAATTTCACGCCGGGCGGCTGGTATCACACCGGGAAGTTCGACGATCAGCGCTTCACCGCGCAGGGCGTCTCGATCGCCGATCCCGACGGCAGCGGGATCGCCGCGAAGCTGCGCGGCAATTTCGGCATCTTTGCCGTGGTCGAGCAGACGCTGTACCGCCCGCCGTCGGTGAAGGAAAAGGGTGTGTCGGCGTCGTTGCCGGGGGTGACGGCGTTCGCGCGGATCGCCTACAGCCCGCCGGATCGCAACCTGATCGACCTCTATGTCGATGGCGGGATCGGCGTCAGCGGCCTGGTCCCCGGTCGCCCGATCGACCGGTTCGGGATGGCCGTGGCCTATATGCGGATCTCCAATGCGGCGCGAAACCTCGATCGCGACAGCCAGTTTTTTTCCGGCCTGCCGAGCCCGGTGCGTAGCAACGAGACACTGATCGAGCTGATCTATGAGGCCCATCTCCGGCCGGGGTGGCTATTGGCCCCCTACTTTCAATACGTGTTCCGCCCCTCGGGCGGCATTCCGAATCCCGGCGACCCCAGCGGTCTTTCGCGGATCGGCGATGCCGCCATATTCGGCGTGACCACCACGCTCAGATATTGACAACCGCGCCTTCACGCTTCGGATGAGCGGAAAATACGAAAGGCCCGTACCGGAGATACGGGCCTTGCTTGGCATGCATTCGAGTTAACGCGCGGGCGCCTTACGCCGCCGCCATCTTGTTCTCGACCAGCTTGATCCAGTACGAAGTGCCGTAGACGATTGCCTCGTCGTTGAAATCGTAGGCGGGGTGATGGAGGCCGGCGCTGTCGCCATTGCCGCAGAAGATGAAGGCGCCCGGCCGCTGCTCCAGCATGTAGGCGAAATCCTCCGCGCCCATCAGCGGCGGCATGTCGTGGACGTTCTGCGCGCCGGCCACTTCCCTGGCGACCTGGGTGGCGAAGTCGGTCTGGTCGGCATGGTTCTTGGTCACGGGATAGCCGCGCTCGTAGACCAGGTCGACCTTGGCGCCGGTCATCCTGGCGACGCCCTCGCACACCTCGCGAACGCGCTTTTCGACCAGTTCGCGTACTTCCGGGGTCAGGGTGCGCACCGTGCCCCGCAGCTCGGCGGTCTGCGGGATGACGTTGCGGGCGTTGCCGGCGTGGAACTCGCAGATCGAGATCACGGCGGAGTCCAGCGGATCCAGCGTTCGCGAGACGATCGACTGCAGCGCGGTGATCAATTGCGAACCCACCAGCACGGAATCGATGCACTTGTTCGGGCGCGCGGCGTGGCCGCCGATCCCTTCGATCTTGATGTCGATCGAGTCGGTGGCGGCCATCACCGGACCGGAGCGGATCGCAAAGGAGCCGACCGGAATGCCCGGACCGTTGTGCATGCCGTAGACCTGCTCGATGCCGAACCGGTCCATCAGCCCGTCCTTGATCATCGCGTCGGCGCCCGCGCCGCCTTCCTCGGCCGGCTGGAAGATGACGACCGCGTCGCCGGCGAAATTGCGGGTCTCGGCGAGGTACCGCGCCGCTCCCAACAGCATCGCGGTGTGGCCGTCATGGCCGCAGGCATGCATCAGGCCGGGGGTCTTGGAGGCATGGGGCAGATTGGTCGCCTCCTCGATCGGCAGCGCGTCCATGTCGGCGCGCAGCCCGATCACCTTGATCTCGCCCCTGCCCGGCTGCTTGCCCTTGATGACGCCGACGACGCCGGTCTTGCCGAGCCCGGTGGCAACCTCGTCGCAGCCGAATTCGCGCAGGCGATCAGCGACGAAGGCCGCGGTGCGGTGGACCTCATAGAGCAATTCGGGGTTTTCATGGATTTCGCGGCGCCAGGCCTGAATATCGGGTTGCAGATCGGCGACGCGGTTCACGATGGGCATGGAGATTTTGGCCTCAAGAGGTTGGAATGCTGGGGCTTATGTAGCATGCAAGGCGCGGTCCACCCAGCCCTCTGCCGCAGGACCGCCATCCGGCCGGAGCCGGGCCGGCAAAGCCTCGGCCTTCGCTCTTAGCGTGTCTCTCTGCTAATTCACGCGGCCAGCGTGTTCTCGACCAGCTTGATCCAGTACGACGTGCCGTAGACCAGCGCCTCGTCGTTGAAATCGTAGGCGGGGTGATGCAGTCCGGCGCTGTCGCCATTGCCACAGAAGATCAGCGCGCCCGGTCGCTGCTCCAGCATGTAGGCAAAATCCTCGCCCGCCATCAGCGGCGCCATTTCCTGCACGTTGGCTTCGCCGGCAATTTCCCGGGCGGCGCGGATCGCGACATCGGTCTGCCCGGCGTGATTGAACGTGACGGGATAGCCGCGATTATAGGTCAAATCGATTTTGGCGCCGGTGGCCTGCGCCACGCCGGCGACGACTTCGCGGACCCGCCGCTCCACCATGGTCCGTACCTCGCTGTCCAGGGTGCGCACGGTGCCGGCCAGCTTGGCGGTATGCGGAATCACGTTGCGGGCCTTGCCGGCGTGGAATTCGCAGATCGAGATCACCGCCGATTGCAACGGATCGACGCTGCGCGACACGATCGATTGCAGCGCCGTGATCAATTGCGCGCCGACCAGGATGGAATCGATGCTCTTGTGCGGCTGAGCCGCGTGGCCGCCGAGCCCTTCGATCTCGACGAAGACCGCGTCTCCCCCTGCCATGATCGGACCGGGCCGCAACGCGAACGAGCCGACCGGAATGCCCGGACCGTTATGCATGCCATAGACCTGATCGATGCCGAACCGGTCCATCAGCCCGTCCTTGAGCATCGCGACCGCGCCGGCGCCGCCCTCTTCGGCCGGCTGGAAGATCACGACCGCTTGGCCTGCGAAATTGCGGGTCTCGGCGAGGTAGCGCGCCGCCCCCAGCAGCATCGCGGTGTGGCCGTCATGCCCGCAGGCATGCATCAGGCCCTTGGTCCTGGAGGCGTAAGGCAGATCGGTCGCCTCCTCGATCGGCAGCGCGTCCATGTCCGCCCGCAGCCCGATGACCTTGACATCGCCGCGGCCGGCGGGCCGGTTGCCCTTGATAACCCCGACGACCCCGGTGCGACCAATACCCGTCACCACCTCGTCGCAGCCGAATTCCCGCAATTTCTCCGCCACCAACGCCGCCGTGCGGTGCACCTCGTAGAGCAGTTCCGGGTGTTCATGGATATCCCGGCGCCAGGCCTGAATATCGGGCTGAAACTCGGCGACGCGGTTGACGATGGGCATGGGGACTTCCGGGTTGAACGCTTCTGACCCTGTAGCATGCAAAGGGCGGTCCACCCAGCGGGCTCCGCAAATCCTGCCCGTTCTCGGTCGTCATGGCCGGGCTTGTCCCGGCCATCCACGTCTGACTAATAGCGCGAGCAATGGCGTGGATGCCCGGGACAAGCCCCGGGCATGACGGCAACGGGGATGGACGCAGGGAATGCCGCGGCGGCTTGAAGGCGAGTTCGACTATATCGTGGTGGGCGCCGGCACTGCCGGCTGCATCGTGGCCAACCGGCTGTCGGCCGATCCGAAAAGCCGCGTGCTGCTCTTGGAAGCCGGCGGCGGTGACAACTGGATCTGGTTTCACATCCCGGTCGGCTACCTGTTTGCGATCGGCAACCCCCGCTCGGACTGGATGTTTCGCACCGAAGCCGAACCCGGCCTGAACGGTCGGTCATTGGCCTACCCGCGCGGCAAGGTGATCGGCGGCTGTTCCGCCATCAACGCCATGATCTCGATGCGGGGCCAGGCCGCCGATTACGATCACTGGCGCCAGCTCGGCCTGACCGGCTGGGGCTATGACGATGTGCTGCCGGCGTTCAAACGGCTGGAAGATCATTTCCTCGGCGAGAGCGAGCATCACGGCAGCGGTGGCGGCTGGCGCATCGAGGCGCCGCGATTGTCCTGGGACATCCTCGACGCCGTCGGCGATGCCGCCGAGGAAATGGGCATCCGGCGCATTCCCGACTTCAACACCGGCGACAATGAAGGCACCAGCTATTTCCACGTCAACCAGAAGCGCGGCCGGCGGTGGTCGTCGGCGCGCGGTTTCCTCAAGCCGGTGCTGAACCGCGCCAACCTGCGGCTGGAGAAGAACGTGCTGGTGGACCGATTGATCGTCGAGAACGGCCGCGCCGCGGGCGTGCGCTTTCGACAGGGCGGCGAGACCGTCGAAGCGCGCAGCAAGGGCGAAGTCATTCTGTGCGCCGGATCGATCGGCTCGACGCAGGTGCTGCACCGCTCCGGCATCGGGCCCGCCGACTGGCTGTCGCCGCTCGGCATCGATGTCGTGCTCGACAAGCCCGGCGTCGGCCGCAATTTGCAGGACCATCTGCAGCAACGCGCGATCTATAAGGTGTCCGGCGTGCGCACGCTGAACGAGACCTATTACAACCTGTTGCGGCGCGGCCTGATGGGGCTCGACTACGCCTTCCGCCGTCGCGGCCCGCTGACCATGGCGCCGTCGCAGCTCGGCATCTTCACCCGCTCCGACGCGCGCCGCGAACGCGCCAACATCCAGTTCCACGTGCAGCCGCTGTCGCTCGACAAGTTCGGCGACCCGCTGCATCGGTTTCCGGCCATCACGGTGAGCGCATGCAACCTGCAGCCGACCTCGCGCGGCACCGTGCGCATCCGTTCCGAAAAGCCCGACGAGGCGCCCTCGATCGCGCCGAATTATCTCTCGACCGACGACGACCGCCAGGTCGCCGCGGACGCCATCCGCACCACCCGGCGGCTGATGAGGCAGAAGCGGCTGGCGCCCTATCGGCCGGAAGAGTATCTGCCAGGCCCTGGCGTCGGCGACGACGATGCCTCGCTGGCGAAGGCCGCCGGCGACATCGGCACCACGATCTTCCATCCCGTCGGCACCGCCAAGATGGGAACGGCGAACGATCCGATGGCGGTCGTCGATGAACGACTGCGCTTCTTGGGCATCGGCGGGCTGCGTGTCGTCGATGCCTCGGTGATGCCGACGATCACGTCGGGCAACACCAACACGCCGACCGCGATGATTGCCGAAAAAGGCGCGGGGATGATCCTGGAGGACGTGAAATAGTTTCTCTTACGACCGCGCGAGGTAGCGACCAATCGACCATTTTCCCGGCCCGCAACAGGCGAGGATGAGGAAGCCGCCCGCAATGGCGAGATCCTTCTGGAAATGCAGCAGCTGATTGCGGTCGGCGAACTGCCAGTGGAACAGAATCGCCGTGAGCACACAGAACACGGCGAAGGCGAGCGCCGCGAAGCGCGTCATGATTCCCGCGGCGATCAGGGCGCCGCCGCCGAGCTGCAGGGCAAGCACGAACGGCAGCAGCCAGGACGGCACGCCCGACTTCTGCATGTAGGCTGCCGCGGGCGCATAGTTGCCCAGGATGCCCGCACCCTCGTGCAGGAAAATGAAGACGAGCAGAAGCCGGCCCACGAGGAGGCCGGCATCCGCCAGAGCGTTTTCGGTTGTGCCAGGTGTGGCCATCAGTTGATCTTCGCCGCCTTGGTCGCGAGGGCCTTCTCCAGATCTTCACGCTCCTCGCAGCCTTGCGGGCACAGCTTGGTCAGGATGGCAAGCTGTTCGCGGGCCTTCGGCAGATCGCCGGTCTCGACATAGAGCTCGCCCAGATATTCGCGGGCCCCCTTGTGATCGGCGTTGAAGTCCAGCGCCTTCTTGTAGAAGGTGAGCGCCGTGGGGTAGTCGCCCATCTTGCGCAGGCTGAAGCCCATCAGAGTGTAGACGTCGGCGTGCTGGTTGGTATCGGCAAGCACCTTGAGCTCGGCGACCGCACCCCGGTAGTCCGCGGTCTTGATCTTGGCGCGAACCGAGGTGAGATCGGGCGCATCCGGCGAGTTCATCGTGTCGACGGCGAGCGCCGGCGAGCCGCCAAGGCAGAAGGCCACGAGCAAGATGCGGCAGGCGCTGTTTCGGATGGTGTACATGGCAATATCCTGTCGTTGGAGGTGAGGAAACACGCGAGCGAGGGCTAGGCCTGTACCGGCGTGAACGCATAGCCGGCGCCGTCCTTGGCGAAGGTGCCGGCGCCGGGGAACGGAAAATGCGCACCGCAGATCGCCATCTTGTCGGCGATGACGCGGTCGATCAGCTTGCGGCGCGATTCCACGGCCAGCGGACCATCCTGATCGTAGGCGCCCTGCCATTCCGGATGCGGCGCGAGCAGCGCCGGAACGTAGGCCGTGTCGTTGGAGATCATGAGCTGCTGGTTGCCCGACGCCAGCAAGAAGGCCGAATGCCCCGGCGTGTGGCCCGGCGCGTTCACCAGGCGAATGCCCGGCGCCACTTCCGTTTCACCTTCGACCAGCCGGAAATTCTTCCAGTTTGGAAAGACCGATTGGATGCGATTGCCGAGCGGCTTGCGCGCGTCGGGCAGCTTCTCCACGCGACCCGGTTCGGTCCACCAACGGTACTCGGCGGCACTGACGATCAGCTCGGCGTTGGGATAATTGGGGGCGTTGGTGCCTTTCTCCATCAGGCCGAAGATGTGGTCGGGATGGAAGTGCGAAATCAGCACGGTGCTGATCTTGGCGGGGTCGATCCCGGCGCCCTTCAGATTATCCGGCAGGCTCACCGCGGTCGGCTGCCACTGCCCGACGCCGGAGCCGGAATCGACCATGATCAGCTTGTCGCCGACCTTCAGCACGATGACGGTCAGCGGGATCGGTACGTAGTCGGTGGTCATGCCGGCCTTGGCCAGGGCGGCCTTGGTGTCGTCGATGCTCGCGTTCTTGATGAACGTCGGGTCGTGCGGTTTCCTCCAGATACCGTCATAGAGGGCTGTCACCTCCACCGAACCGACCATGTATTTGTGAAAGCCCTTGCCGGCGTCCGGGGCGGGCTGGGCGTGCGCGGTGCCCAGGATGGAGACACGAGAACTCAGGCCGAAGGCGGCGGCGAGGCCCGCACTCAAAACGACGTCACGACGCGACATGTTGAACATAAGACTTTCCTTTCCGATGGCTGCACGCCGGAAGGCGGCTGGCTGGTTGCGGCATGGCATTGATCGGATGGATGGCGCGGTTATTCCCGCCGCCGTTCGAACATCCCCCACGGCCGATCACGATCGCGTTAACCGGGGGATGGAAAGTCCAACATGACGACGCGATGACGGGAATAAAATGAACCGCGGACCGATCATCTGTCCAAGCCCGTTGGGGCGAATGAAGACAACGGGAACGATCACCATTGAGTAGCGTGGCAAACCAAGGCATGACATTCCCGCCCGGCGGGTGGCGACAGCCCGGCCGGCTGGAATCCTGTTCTGCAGCAGCCGGGCACAAGAAGATGCCGATCAACGCATCCGTGGAAGATCCCGAAAAGGCGCGGCGGTTTCGCGAGGCCGCGCTGCCTTACCTCGACGACGCCTATACGCTGGCGCGCTACCTGCTTCGAAACCCCACAGACGCCGAGGACGCGGTGCAGGAATGCTATCTGCGGGCCTACAAGCATTTCGACAGCTATCGCGGGCCGGCGATGAAGCCGTGGCTGTTTGCGATCCTGCGCAATGTGTGCCGCGCCGAATATGCCCGCCGCGCCGCCACGCCGACCAGCGCGATCGAGGACGTGCCCGAAAGCGCCGAGCAGACCCCGCTATGGCTCGAGGCGCAGGAAACACCGGAAGCGCAACTGGTGCGCCGTTGGGATTCCGACACCATTCGCCGGCTGGTGGCGGCGCTGGCCGAACCGTTCCGCGAGACCTTCGTGCTGCGCGAAATCCAGAATTTGTCGTACCGCGAGATCGCCAATGTCGCCGAAGTGCCGGTCGGCACCGTGATGTCCCGCCTCGCCCGCGCCCGCGCCATGCTGCGATCGGCGTGGCTGGCGGAAGAGGAGCAACGCAAATGACCTGCGACGAAGCCGAAGTGCTGCTTCACGCATTGATTGACGGCGAATTGGACGCCGGCCACGCGCGCGAGGTGGAAAGCCATGTCGCCGGATGTCCGCGTTGTGCCGCGGCGCTGCGCGACTATCGCGAGATGAACAAGGCCATCGCCGAAGCCGGCGTCAGCTACACCGCGCCCGCAGCCCTGCGTCAGCGCATCGAGGCGGCGCTGCCGCCTCCGCGCGCCGTTCCAGATCGGCGCGCCGTGCTGCGCGGCTTTGCGATGGGCTCGGCGGTGTCGGCATTGGCGGCGACGGGTCTGGTCGCGATCGTGCTGCGCAACGACGAAGTCGAACGCATTCAGTCCGAGGTGGTCTCGGCGCATCTGCGCTCGCTGCAGGCGGGCCATCTCACCGACGTCATTTCCACCGACCAGCATACCGTGAAGCCGTGGTTCAACGGCAGGCTCGACGTCTCACCGCCGGTGATCGACCTCACGGCGCAGGGCTTTGCCTTGATCGGGGGAAGGCTCGACTACGTCGATGCCCGCACGATCGGCGCCGTGGTCTACAAGCGCCGTCAGCATGTAATCAATCTGTTCGTGTCGCAGACATCGAGCAGCGAGCGCCAGCCGGCGAGGATCGACACGGTCCGGGGCTTCAACATCAGGCAATGGAGCGACCGTGGCCTGAACTATTGGGCGGTCAGCGATCTCGCCAAGGATGAGCTTTCGGATTTCGGCGAGCGGTTCGAAAGCGCAAGCCGCGCGCCGGGATAGGCCGCGCCAGGCGGGAGCAGGCTGCGCGTCCACGCAACCCAACTGTCGCGCCTACAACTGCGGCGGATAGCGCTCGAAGCTCGGCAGTTCGTGGGCACGCTCCATCCCGTGCAGCCGCTCGGCAGTCTGGATATGGACCGTCGCAGGAACGGCATCGGGATCGTCGTAAGTGCCGCTCTGGAGATCGACGATCCCGGGCAGCATGTTCTCATTGATGTAGAACAGCCCGGTGCCGCAATCGGCGCAAAAATGCCGCGTTGCATGTTCGAAGGATGGGTAGACCTTCGGCGATCCCTCGGTCACCTTCAATGCGTCTTGCGGACACATGGTCCAGCCGACCATCGGCGCGCCGGCGGCAATCGGATTGCATCACAAGAAAACATATCCTGAAAGCTACGCCGACTTTCTGACCGCGTTGTCGACCAGCGTCTTGCCCAGAGACCAGATCGCGCCAGGGACCTTGTGGCTGGCGGCGATGACCTCGTCGAACGCGGCTTCGATCCAGTTGCAGTCTTCTTCGGTGATCACGAGCGGCGGCAGCAGCTTGATGGTGTGGCTGCCGTGGCCGGAAACCTGCGTCAGGATCTTGTGTTCCTTGAATAGCGGCACGGTGATGAGCTGGCAGAACAGGCCCTTGTTGGCGCTCTCCAGCAGATTCCACGACGCCTTCAGCTTCAGCGACTTCGGCGGCCCGAATTCGATGCCGATCATCAACCCCTTGCCGCGCACTTCCTTGAGCAGTTCGTAGCCGGGCACCATCCGCGTCAGCGCCAGGCGTAGCTCGGCGCCGCGCCGCGCCGCCTGCTCGATCAGCCTGTCCTGCTTGATCACGTCCAGCGTCGCGATTCCGGCGGCCATCGCCAGATCGTTCTTCGCAAAAGTCGAGCCGTGCACCACCGCGCGGTCCATCTGGTTGAAGATCTTGTCGAAGATGCTCTTGCGCGTCAGCACCGCGCCGACCGGCACGTGGCCGCCGGACAACGCCTTGGCGAGCAGCACCATGTCGGGTTCGACGTTCCAGTGCTCGACAGCGAGGAACTTTCCGGTGCGACCGATGCCGGTCTGGATTTCGTCGGCGATGAAGATCGAGCCGTATTTCCTGCACAGCGCGGCGGCGCCGGGCAGAAACTCGTCGGTGGGCATGTTGACGCCCTTGCCCTGGATCGGCTCGACGATGAAGGCCGCGACCTGACGCGAGGACAACGCCTGTTCCAGCGCAGCGAGATCGTTGAACGGGATCTGCGTGCAGCCCGGCAGCAGCGGCTCGAAGCCCGAACGAAAATTGGCATCGTCCATCAGCGACAGTGCGCCATAGGACAGGCCATGGAACGAATGTGAGCAGGAGACGATGCCGGGGCGGCCGGTCGCGCCGCGCGCGAACTTGATCGCGGCCTCGACGGTCTCGGCGCCGGAATTGGCGAAGAACACCTTGTCCAGATATGGCACATGCTGCAGCAGGCGTTCCGCCAGCACGCCGGCGAGCGTGGACACGTCAAGTTGAACGAGATTGGGAAAATCGCTGTCGAGCACGCTTTTCAGCGCCTCGCGCAAGGCGGGATGATTGCGGCCAATCGCAAAAACGCCAAATCCGCTCAGTAGATCGAGATAGCGGGAACCGTCCCGGTCGAACAGGTATTGACCTTGGCCCTTCTGAAAGCCCACATCGTAGCCGATGGTTTTCAGCACGCGAACGAGCTGTTCATTCAGGTGGCGTGCATGCATGGAACTGCGCTGTGCCTGACGCTCAACAAACAGTTCGGAAACGTCTAGATATGAACTTGGCATCGGCTACATACGTCGGTTGATGGCTGCTTCGTCAACTGAAAACACGCAATGCGGCGTTTTGACCCCGCTTTTAACCATCTACTTAAACATAGGTTCGGACCATGTTGCACTGCCCAAGAACTATCGCGCGCACAATAGTTTGTTCGGGAGTTCTTTTAGCCACAGGTGTTAACGTCGCGGTCGCCGCCGATCCCACCGGCGACTGGAAAGTAGCCGATGGCGTCGCCAATATCCGTGTCGCCCAATGTAGCGGCAGCATGTGGGGCGTGGTTGCCTGGGAAAAGACCCCTGGCGGCAAGGACAAGAACAATCCCGACACGGCCAGGCAGAGCCGGCCCACCCTCGGCATGCCGATCCTGATCGACATGAAGAAGAAGTCGGGCGTGGATGCCTGGGAAGGCCAAGTCTACAACGCCAAGGACGGCAAGCTTTACGATTCGACGATCAAACCTGTTGGTGCCGACCAGCTGGAGATTCAGGGCTGTGTGCTCGGGTTCCTGTGCGGCGGCGAAACCTGGACGCGCGTCGGGCCGCCGATCCCCTCGAGCCCTGTCAACAGCATGGCGAAAGGTGCGCCAAAGGGATCCCCCGGCGCGGTGCCTAAAACCGCGGCTCCGGCGCCCGCCGTTGCCCCGGCGGCGCCGAAGACCACGGGTGCCGCGGGTGGTCCGACGGCGGCAAACCCCGCACCAGCGCCCTCCGCCGCGCCGAAGGCTCCTCCGGCTCAAAAGCAGGCGGCGGCCGCACCCGCTCAGCCGGCCGATATCGGCGATATCTGCCTACTGCCCGACATCGCGCGGTTTGCCCATTAGGGCCGGCTGGAACAGCAACACCGCTGCCAGCGTGATCACGAACGACAGCGCCAGCAATTTACCCATGCTGGCGGTGCCGGGATGGCTCGACAGCCACAGGCTTCCGAACGCGGTGGCCGTCGTCAGCGCGGAGAAGAAAATGGCGCGGGTAAGGCTCGACTGCAGCAAATTGGTCCTGCCCTCGCGCCATGCCGTGACATAATAGATCTTGAAGGCCACGCCGACGCCGAGCAACAGCGGCATCGCGACGATGTTGGCGAAGTTGAGCGGCAATCCGATCAGCACGCAGACTTCCAGCGTCACCGCCCCGGCCACCAGCAGCGGCACCATCGTCATCAGCACGTCGGTCACCCGCCGCAGCGCCAGCCACAGCAACAGGCTGATCACCAGCAGCGCCCAGATGCCGGCGTGGATGAACGCCTTCACGATGGTGTCGCCGGATTTCAGGATCGACACCGGCCCGCCGATGGCGTTGGGCTCGGCGGCCAGCACCGCATCTGCAAAGCGGCGCAGATTGTCGTTGTCGTTGGGATCGCCCTTCGGCAGCGCCTCGACGCGGATCAGCCCATCCTTTGACTTCCAGCTGTTCAGCAACTCCGGCGGCAGCGTCTTCAGCGACACGGGCCCGGCCTGGATCATGTTCCTGAGCTGGTCGAACGTGATCTTGAGCGGCGCGACGAAAACGTCCTGCGCCCTGTCACGGGTCGCCTGGTTGCTGTCGGCCAATCTGTTCAGCGCATCCGCCAGCCGGCGTGAGGCGACGGCGCCCGGCCCCTTGCCATCGCCCGCGGCCCTTCGCAGGCTTTCGACGGAGCTCTTCAGCGCCGCGACGTTCTCTTCATCGGTAGGTGCGGCATCGACGGAGTCGGGATTGAGCGCCGGCCCCACCACCTTTGCCGCCTTGGCGATCAATTGCAGTTTCGCCGGTTGATCCTCCGGAACGAAGCTGTCCACCGACATCACGCGCAGCACTTCGGGCAGCTTTTCCAGTTTCGCCTCGATCTTCCTGGCTTCCGCTTCCGACGTGGTCATCACGTTGATGGCGTTGGCGCCCGTATTGGGATCCTTGCGCAGGTCGAGGAAGGTCGCAATCGATTCGGCATTGGGATTGCGCAGGTTGATCGGGTTGAAGTCAAACTTCATGAAATACAGCAGCGGCAGGCCGGCGACGACCAGCAGCAGCGTCCCGCCGACGATGATGTAGCGGTGCCGTTCGAGGAAATCGTCCACCGGTGCCAGGAAGGCATAGCCGACCGGTTCGTTTTCGCCCGGCGGATTGAGCAGCTTCAGCATCGCCGGCAGCGACGTGATGCTGGTGAGAAACGCGATCAGCATGCCCGCGCCGGCGATCTTTCCAAGTTCGGAGATGCCCTTGTAATCGGTCGGAAGGAAGCACAGAAATCCGGCGGCCGTCGCCATCGCGGCAAGCGACAGCGGAATCGCCGAACGGCTGGCCGCGCTCGCCAGCGCCAGCGCCAGATCATCATTCTTGAAGCGCTCGGAACGGTACCGCACACTGAACTGGATGCCGAAATCGACGCCGAGGCCCACGAACAACACGGCGAAGGCGATCGACAGCAAGTTCAACGAGCCCACCATCATCAGGCCCACCGCCGTCGTGAGAGACAGCCCGATGAACAGGTTGACGAACACCGCCAGGATGATCTTTGCGGAATGCAGGGCCATCCAGAGGATCGCCAGCACGATGATCACGGTCACCACGCCGTTGAGGATCGCGCCGTCCTGGACCGTCGAGTATTCCTCGTTGGCGATCGGAACCGGGCCGGTCAGCCGCACGCGTGCAGTGTATTTGTCCGCAAAGTCGAGATCGGACGCGGCCTTCCGGATCGCGTCGGTGGCGTCCTTGCCGGGCTCCAGCGCCTGATAGTCGAGCTTCGGCTTGAACTCGATGAAGGCGCGGCGATCGGCATCCGACAGCGGCTGGTCGCTCACCAGCGCGCGCCAGGAGAACGTCGCCGTCCCCTTGTTCAGGATGTCCTCGACGGTCTGGCTGATCAGGCTGAACGGCCGCTCGGCATTGTCGAGCTTGACCTGGCCCCGCTTGACACCGGCAAGCCCGGTCTCCAGCGCGCCGGTCAGGCCGCGGATCGAGGGATCGCCGGCCATGATCTCGATCAGCGGCGCCGCCGCCTCGAGCTGGCCCGCGACCTTGCCGACTTCCTCGACCGGCAGGAACAGCAACCCGTTCTTCTCGAAGAATTCGCCTGAGCCGAGGGGCTGGACGGATTCGAAATTCGTATCGCCCGAAAGCTTCGCGGCCAGCGCCTTGCTGGCGGCGCTGGCGAGCTCCGGCGTCGGCGCCTCGACCACGGCCAGGATCAGCTTTTCCCGGTCGAACGCCTTTTCGAACTGATTATCGCGCTTGCGCCAATCGAGATCGGGCGAAATCAGCGTGTTGATGTCGGTATTGATGGCAAAATGCCGTGCCGCATACACGCTCGCCCCGGCCGCCAGCAGCAGCGAGAGGATGACGACGAGCGTGGCAAACCGGGTACAGAATCTGACGACGGAGACGACAATACTGGTCAGCACTTCGCTTCTTTCTACATCTTTTAGGAGAGCTCGCGGAAAACGCCCGCTGTCTAGCCGAGTTCCCGAAGCCGATCTAATGTTGTTTTGGCTGGTTGCCGCCCGGTTCAACCCATCTGGCAACCATCGGGAACGGTGTTCAGGGGCGGGTATACCCCGTTGCGCCGGGCGACAAAGTGACGAACCGGTGAGCAACACTCGTCACCGAACATGACGTCAAAAGTATAATAATACCTATTTTTCGGTTACCATTGCGCGATGTACCTTTCCCCCTCCCGCATTTTTTGACACATAGTCCTGTGCTTCCATCTACTTGGGTGGGGACTGCCAAAGGGTTTCGGTCATGGTGCGGATTTTCCGGAATCCGGATGTGACCGGCTGCACGGAGACCTTCGGGTGAATTTGCGAACTCTATTGCCTGGTGCAACAAGCGTAATGGACGCCCCAATGGAAGTTTACCTAGCGCAGCCCCGCGGATTTTGTGCGGGCGTCGTGCGCGCCATCGAAATCGTCGAGCGTGCGCTCGAAAAATACGGCCCGCCGGTCTATGTCCGGCATGAGATCGTGCACAACAAATACGTGGTCGAAAGCCTGAAGGCCAAGGGCGCGATCTTCGTCGAGGATCTGTCGGAGGTTCCGCCGCTGGCGGTAACCGTCTTCAGCGCCCACGGCGTGGCCCGCAGCGTCGAGGAAGAGGCTGCCGCCCGCAACCTGCCGGTCCTCAATGCCACCTGCCCCCTGGTCACCAAGGTCCACAATCAAGGCAAGCGGTATATGTCCAAGGGCCGGACCCTGGTTCTGATCGGGCATGCCGGCCATCCCGAGGTCGAAGGAACCATGGGCCAGGTTCCAGGCCCGGTCCTCTTGGTGCAGAACGTCGACGACGTGGCGGCCCTGCCGCTGCCGACCGATGCCCCGGTGGCCTATATCACCCAGACCACCCTGAGCGTGGACGACACGAAGGACATCATCGCGGCACTTCAGGACAAGTTTACGGATATTCAAGGCCCGGACATCCGGGATATCTGCTATGCGACACAGAACCGCCAATCTGCGGTAAGGGACCTCAGCAAGCTGGTGGACGTCATTTTGGTGGTGGGGGCCGCCAATAGTTCCAACTCAAACAGGCTCCGCGAAATCGGCACCGAGGTCGGCGTCGCGAGTTATCTCATTGCCGACGGGAGCGAGTTGAATCCCGATTGGCTCAAGGATGCAAAAGCGGTCGGCATAACGGCGGGCGCATCGGCGCCCGAAGTTCTGGTCGACGACGTGATCGAGGCATTGAGGCGTATCGGACCCGTCAAGGTATCGGTGCTTCCCGGCCGGGAGGAAAACATCGAGTTTCGGCTTCCCGCCGAGCTGACTGCGGTCTGATCTGGTTCAAAATTCGATTCTTCACGAACTATGTCAGGGCCCCTCGGGGCCCTGACTTCAAGTCCAGAAAGAAAATCTCCCACATGGCAATACCGTTCTTCAAGGAAATGCGTATCGGCGGCTATCTCATCAAGCAGAAGTTGCTTGGCCGGAAGCGATATCCGCTCGTGTTGATGCTGGAGCCGTTGTTCCGTTGCAATCTCGCCTGTGTCGGCTGCGGCAAGATCGACTATCCGGATGCGATCCTCAACCGCCGCATGACGGCGCAGGAATGCTGGGACGCGGCCGACGAGTGCGGCGCGCCGATGGTAGCAATCCCGGGCGGCGAACCCCTGATCCACAAGGAAATCGGCGAGATCGTACGTGGTCTGGTGGAGCGCAAGAAGTTCGTCTCGCTGTGCACCAATGCGCTGCTGCTGGAAAAGAAGCTCGATCTGTTTGAGCCCTCGCCCTATCTGTTCTTCTCGGTGCATCTCGACGGCTTGAAGGACCATCACGACAAGGCGGTATCGCAGAAGGGCGTGTTCGACCGCGCCGTCTCCGCGATCAAGGCCGCGAAGGCCCGCGGCTTTGCCGTCAACGTCAACGCCACGATCTTCGACGGCCACCCGGCGGAAGAGATCGCAAAATTCCTCGACTTCACCACCGAGCTTGGTGTCGGCGTCTCGATGTCGCCGGGCTACGCCTATGAGCGCGCGCCCGACCAGGAGCACTTCCTCAACCGTACCAAGACCAAGAAGCTGTTCCGCGACATCTTTGCGCTCGGCAAGGGCAAGAAGTGGAATTTCATGCATTCCGGCCTGTTCCTCGACTTCCTGGCTGGCAACCAGAGCTATGAATGCACGCCTTGGGGCATGCCCGCGCGCAACATCTTCGGTTGGCAGAAGCCCTGCTACCTGCTCGGCGAAGGCTACACCAAGACCTTCAAGGAGCTGATGGAGACGACGGACTGGGATTCGTACGGAACCGGCAAATACGAAAAGTGCGCCGACTGCATGGCGCATTGCGGCTACGAACCGACCGCGGCCACCGCTGCGCTCAACAACCCGCTGAAGGCGATGTGGGTGGCGCTCAAGGGCATTCGCACCTCGGGCCCGATGGCGCCGGAGATCGACCTCTCTAAGCAGCGTCCCGCGCAGTACATCTTCTCGTCACAGGTCCAGAAAAAGCTGTCCGAGATCCGCCGCGACGAGGCGGCGGCCGCTACCGAGAAGCAGAAGCAGCGCGATCAGGCCTCGACAGCCGCCTGAGCGATTGGCGATATCATCCTATGCAAGGGCCCCGGTTCTTCAGAACCGGGGCCCTTTCTCTTGTGCGTCCGTCGTGCCTGCCCGTCCGGACCGGGTCTGCAGAAGCAGGTTCTGGATTTCAGCCGCACGCGCTGCGTTGAGCGTGCCGCGCTCCATTCCAAGCGGGACGTTGCGGAGGGCCAGTTCTCGATACAAGGCGCCCGAGGACGGGAAGCGCCGGTCCAGGGCTTCGAGGTGCTTGACGATGGTTCCGACGTCTCCCCGCGCCACGCAGCCGCCCATGCCGTTGGCCAGGCCTCCGTCAAGGACGGCGGCAACCGTCCCCCGGAGCAGCGGCGTCATGGCACGCAGCGCGTCGGCCTCGCTGGCGCCAAAGCTCTTCCAGAGTTCGACGCCTTCCTTGAGCAGCGCGATCAGGAACGGACCGACATAGTATGCCGAGGCGTGATAGAGCGGCCGCACGCCGGCCGGCAGCGCAAACGGTTCGCACCCGATTGTGGTCGCGAGCCGTTCGAGCGCAGGCCTCAAGTCGGGATCGGCTTCGATCCCGACGGTGCAGCCGCGCAGACCGTCGCGCGCGACGTCGGGATTGGCAAACATCTGCATCGGATGAAAGCCGCCGGTCAGGGCGCCGGCGGATTTGGCGTGCGCCAGCGCCGCCAGTTCGGTTGCTCCGCTGCAATGCACGACGCGGTGATGTCGCTGCCAGCGCAAATCGCGGCAGACCGGCAGGATGGCATCGTCACTGACCGTCAGGAACACCAGATCGCAGATGTCCACGACCGCTTGCGCCTGCGTCATCGGCCGGGCCGACGGCACCCGCGCGCCGAGCAGTCGCGACGCATCGGCGCTGCGATTGTGGAAGGCCGCGACGTTCAGGCCCTCGCCGGCAAACGCCGGCGCCAGCGTCTGCGCCACGCGGCCGGCGCCGATGAAGCCGATTTTCAACGCTGCGAGCGCCGCGTTCATTGCGCATAGCTTCCGTCGATACGATCGAGCCTTCGCCGCAACGCCGGCCATTCCAGCAGGCCGTAGCCGGCCTGCCGGTTTAGTGCTGCCTGGTTCAGGACCGGATTGGTGTCGTGCTCATTGTCCAGCGTGATCTCGGTGCCTGCGAAGCAGGTCACCGTATTGTCGATCGAAATCGCGGTCGGCGCGTGCAGCGGCCTTCCGCAGCCGAGCGCATCGACCTGGATCCGGCAGGCCTGCTCGAGCCAGTACATGGCATTGAACGTCTGCGGAACGGTATTGCCGCAGACCAGCAGGCCGTGGTTGCGCAGGATCAGCACGTTGTGGCCACCGAGATCGGCGACGACACGGTCGCATTCCCTGCCATTGATCGCCGGTCCCTCGAAGTCGTGATAGCCGATCCGGCCGTGAAACCGCATCGCGGTCTGGGACAGCGGGAGCAGCCCTTCGGCCAGTGTGCTGACGGCGGTCCCCGCCCTGGTGTGGGTATGGAGCACGCACTTCACGTCAGGCCGCGCGCGGTGGATCGGGGCATGCAGGTAGAAGCCGGCGACGTTGACGCTGTAGCCGTGGTCGGGCTGCAGCAGGGTTTGGCCTTCGATATCGATCTTGACGAGGCTGGACGCGGTGATTTCCTCGTACAACATGCCGTAGGGATTGATCAGATAGGCATCCGCGCGCCCGGGAACCTGTGCGCTGATGTGGTTGTAGATCAGGTCGGTCATTCCATAGAGCGCCACCAGGCGATAGCACGCCGCCAGATCGACCCGCGCCGCCCACTCTTCCTCCCCGACGACATTCCGGACATCCTTGACGGCGCAGAGTTCGGTTTGAAGCATGTGCCTCGGCCGCGACGGCGGCCTCCCTCAATGGCTTACGACAGAGGCGCGCTCCACGATCCGGCCAAGGTCTTCCGAGGACGGAAGCGCGCCGAATGTCGGCATCCCGTCCCCGCCCAGCCTGGATCGCACGAACAGATCGGAAGCGTCGGGGTCGCCGTGCCGCAACATCTCGCCGGCTTGCAACGCAAGCGCCATCCGGCTGACGAGCCCCCGCGCATGCCCGTCATCCGGGTAGCGGGCGCGCAACCGGCCGGCCAGATCCGCGGTCATGCCGTCGTAGATCCGGCTTTTGCCGCGGCTCGCGCGCAACTCGTCGATGAAGGCATCGCGGCAGCTTGCGTCGCGCTGCATGGCGCGCAGAACGTCCATGCACATCATGTTCGAGGTGCCTTCCCAGATCGAGTTGAGCGGCGCCTCGCGATAAAGCCGCGCGATCGCATTCTCCATGATGAAGCCGTTGCCGCCATGCACCTGCAGGCACTCGTAGCTGAACGCGGGCGCGCGCTGGCAATTCCAGAACTTCACCACGGGGGTCGCGACCCGCGCCAGCAGGCGCTCGTGTTCGCTGGTTTCCATGCCATCGGTGGCCCGCGCGACGCGCAGCGCGCCCAGCATCGCCGCCTCGCTCTCCAGCGCGAGGTCGGCCAGCACGTTCCGCTGCATCGGAAGCGCGGACATCGGCTTGCCGAACGCGGCGCGCGTCTGCGCGTGATTCAACGCCAGGCTTAGTGCCTGCCGCATCAGTCCGGCGGAGCCGACCGCGAAATCCAGCCTGGTCAGATGCGCATGCGACAGGATTTCCCGGATGCCGCGCCCCTCTTCGCCAACCAGGATCGACCAGGTGTCGTGGTACTCGATCTCGCTGGAGGCGTTGGAGCGGTTGCCGCACTTGTCCTTCAGCCGCTGAATGAACACGCGATTGGCGCTGCCGTCGGGCAGCAGGCGCGGCACGAACAGACAGCTGACGCCAGATGCGGTTTGCGCCAGCGTGTAGAACCCGTCGGCGACGGGAACGGAAAAGAACCATTTGTGGCCGTTGATCGCGTAGATGTCGCCATGCGCGCCACTTTCGACGAAGCGGGCGCTCGTCCGGGTTTCGCGCAGATCGGAGCCACCCTGTTTCTCGGTCATCGCATAACCGATGACCGCGGCACGCTTGGCTTCAATCGGAAGCCGCTGCGGATCGTAGTCCGCCGCCAGCGTCCGCTCGCGCCACATGGCAAATTGAGGCTTGCCGGAAAATCCGGCAATCGCGGCATAGGCCATCCCGGTCGGGCAACCGACGCCGTTCTCGATCTGATTCCAGAGATAGCTCAGCACCGCGCGCGCAAAATGCCCGTTCGGCTCGCGCGTCGACCAGGCCAGACTATGGACCTCGCCCTGGAACGCCATCGCCATGAGCTGATGCCAGGCCGGATGAAACTCGACCCAATCATTCCGGTTGCCATAGCGGTCATGACTGAGCAGCTTCGGTTCATGCTCGTTGGCCAGCCGCGCGGCCTCCTGCACGGATTCGCAGCCGGCGAGCGCACCGAGCGCGGAAAGTTTTTCCATCGCCCACGGGGCAAACTTCGCGGCGAGGCCGCGCAACGCCCGATCGTCGTCAAACGCGTTGAAGCCGAGCAACGGGCGCGCCTGGTTGCGGACCTCGTGGGTCGCAAACCCGCCCGTTGATGTGCTTGCGAATGCAACCGGCCGGACGCGCGCGTTCATGCGGAGACCCTCGATACGGGTTTCAATTCGGGCGTGGCGCGCTTGAACAGCATGCGCGCGGAAAGTCCCGCGATCGCTTGCGCAACCGCCCTGGCCGCATCGGAATCCGGCACCGCCTCAGGCGCCAGGGGGCCGACGAGCGCCTCCATGAAAGCGCCGGTCACGCAGGAGGCCGCGACGTTCGCGTCGATCTCGACGAATTCGCCGCTGGCGATACCGCGCCGGACCAGCCTCGCGATTTGATCGGCAAGCGCTGACCGGTATTTCAGGCGCGCCGCGTCGATCTCCGGATCGCAGGGTTCGGCAATCAAGGCGTAGGCCAGACGTCGGCCGCGCATGGCGCGGATCGCAAAGGTGTAGATCGCGTCGACCAGGCATTGCGAGGCAGACCCGTCCGCTTCGGCGATGGCGGCGACCACGGCCACCTCCCGCTCGGAGACGAGGCCAAGCACCTGGGCGTAGAGGTCCGCCTTCGAGTCGAAGTACCGGTACACGCTGCCGGTAGCCACCCCTGCCCGCGCCGCGATCAGGGCGATCTGGGCGTCTTTCCACCCACTCTGCGCGACGGCATCCCGCGCCGCATCCAGAATCCGCGCCTTTGTCTCCACAAGCTGGGTCAGACGGATCGATGCGATTGCCACCATGAACCTCAATTCATGAATACAGGATCAGTATTCATTCTGCGCGAATTGCGGGCGGTGTCAACTGGGGCTGATGGGCTGCAGCGATAAAGATAGAGGTTCGCGGGACGCGGCGCGGGCCACCGCGTGCGCGATCACGCACCACTCCGCCGAACGATGCGTGCGAACGGCGCGTCGGCGACGCTTCAACGAGCAGGATGCAATGACGGGACGGGCCGGAGCTTCAGGGCGGCCAAATCCGGCTCCGGACCAGCCAGGACCTGTGTCCAGAGATCGGCGCCTTGCAAACTCGGGCGCCGTCACGGCTCAATTGGCGGCAAACAGCCCTGCTTCGCCGTGGAGAAAGCCGCGGCAGCCGCGCAGCGAACGCAGCGCGCGATTGAAGTCGAGCCCGGTCGAAACCAGCGCCCGCAGGGAGGTCGGATTACGCGCGACACCGCGCAGCACCTTGGCAAGATCGATGTCGCCGTTCGGCTTGATCGCGCTCTTGGCGATCGCCGGAAGCGCCCGGCTGGCAGGATCGGAGATCACGCGCAGCGCCGCAAAAGGCAAACCGGCTTCGGCCGCATAGGCTGCCGCAATATGGCTTTCCATGTCGACCGCAGCCGCCCCGGTTTCCGAATGCAGCGCGGCCTTGCAGGAGGCCGCTGCGATCACCCGCTCCACGCCGGCAAGCCCGCCTCGGACCACGCGGCGGCGACGCAGCGCCGCACGGGCGATCATCTCTTCGTTCAGCGCCAGACCTGCAAGAAAACGGGTATCGCCGGACAGAACTTCGGTCGCCACCACCACGTCGCCAGATCGGAGCGAGGGATCCAGCCCGCCGGCGACGCCGAACGAAACGACGCCCCTGAACGTGCTCGAATCCAGCGTTGCCAGCAGTGCGCGCAGTTGCTGCGGATCGCTCGAACTGCAGATGACGATCATCCCGGGCCCGGCCGCGATGCGGGCCTCCTGCACCAATCCCGTAACGATCAAAACCGGCCGCCGATCGCTCGAACTGCGATCAATCGAATTGTCCGCGATTGCGGTGGCCCCCGCCCCCATAATCACATTCCGACCCCTACCACTCTGCTGTTGGTGCTACTCAAATTCCGATACCGCGCCATAGCCCAGAGCGGAAAGAACTTCGAGTAACCATGATAACGCAAATAAAACACCCGCGGAAAGCCTGTAGCCGTGTAGCGCGCCTCGTCCCAAAGCCCTTTCTCGGTCTGTGTGGCTTTTAGGTACTCGATGCCGCGCGCTACCGCCGGATTCTCGACTTCTCCGGCCGCCATCAGGCCAAGCAAGGCCCATGCCGTTTGCGAGGAAGTCGATGGCGCCCCCTCGAAACCCTTGTAGTCCAGGCGATAGCTGACGGCATCCTCGCCCCAGCCGCCGTCGCGGTTTTGAATCGAGAGCAGCCAGTCCGCGGCTTTTCGAATCATGGGGTCCTGGTGGTCAATGCCTGCCGCGTTGACGGCGCAGAGCACCGACCAGGTCCCGTAGATGTAATTGAGGCCCCAGCGTCCGTACCAGGACCCCTCCGCGAGCTGGGTGCGGCGCAGATAGCCGATCCCGTCGGCAACCGCCTTGCTGGTTTCGGCCGTCTCGCCGAGTTGGCCCAGCATCGAGATACAGCGCGCCGTGACATCTTCGGTCGGCGGATCGAGCAGCGCGCCATGGTCCGAAAACGGGATGTTGTTGAGATAGTATTCGAGATTGTTCGCGTCGAAGGCGGCCCAGCCGCCATCGCGGCTCTGCAGGCCCTCGATCCATTCGCGGCCACGCGCGATCGCCTCGTCATATTCGGTGGTGCCGCTTGCCCGCCGCGCCCGGTCCATCGCCATCACGACCACGGCGGTGTCGTCGAGATCGGGATAATAATCGTTGTTGTACTGGAACGCCCAGCCGCCGGGGCGAACGTCAGGCGCCTTCACCGCCCAGTCGCCCTTGAGGTCGAGCACCTGCCGGGGCTTCAGCCAGTCGAGCCCCTGCTTCACCTTCGCGAGTGTCTCCTCGCCGCCTGCCTCCGCCAGCGCGTGGCAGGTCAGCGCGGTGTCCCACACCGGCGAGACGCAAGGCTGGCAATAGGCTTCCTGTTCGCCGATCACCAGCAGCTTGTCGATGCCCCTGCGGGTGAGCGCGCGCGGCGGAAACTCCGGCCCCTTGCCGAGCGCGTCATACATCATGACGATGTTGGCCATCGGCGGGTAGATCGCGCCCATGCCGTCTTCGCCGTTCAGCCGCTCCTCGGTAAAAGCCAGCGCGGCATCGATCGCGCGCTGCCGCAGCTTCTTCGGAAACATCGGCTCGACGACGCGCAGCACCTTGTCGAGCGTGTTGAACAGCGCAAACCAGCCCCAGCTCTGATGCGGCGCCTTCGCCGGCGTCCCGACCGTCTTGGGATCTTCCAGAAACAACTCGTCGATGCCGACGCCCTTGGGGTTTTTCGCCAGCGGCTTCAACGCCGCCAACACCATCAGCGGAACGATCGTGGTACGCGCCCAGTAGGAAATCTTGTTGAGGTGGAACGGCGACCACATCGGCAGCAGCATGATCTCGATCGGCAGCACCGGCACCGCGCGCCAGGTCAGCACGCCAAAGAATGCGAGCAGGAAGCGCGTGAACACGTTGACGCGGCCCGCGCCGCCGTGGCTGTGGATCGCCTCGCGCGCGCGCACCATGTGCGGCGCATCGACGGAATCGCCGATCATCTTCAGCGCAAAATAGGATTTCACGCTGGCGCTCATGTCGAACGCGCCGTCCTGCACCAGCGGCCAACCGCCATGCGCGCCTTGCGTGCGGCGCAGGTAGTTGGCGATCTTGGCTTCGAGTTCGCTGTCGACAGGCTCGGCGAGATAGTGACGCAACAAGACGTATTCGGCGGGAATCGTGCTGTCGGCTTCGAGCTCGAACACCCAATGGCCGTCCCGCTGGCGGTAGCCGAGCAGCGCATCCGTCGCCGACGAAATGCTGTTCTGCAGCGCGACGCGGTCGACGGTCACGGCGGATTCAACTGCAACTTTTCTGTCTACGGAAAGCATGCGCAAGACATCCCTCTAATCGCGGCCGAGTTCTGTGAAGCCGGTCACGGAAACGTCCGATCACGGCAGAGCCCGTCATCCGGCTCTATCCAGTTCGCGCATGACCCTTTCGGAAAACCGGTATCCGCTTTTCCGGACCATGCTCTAAGGCCTTGCCAGAACCAGATCGGCGGCGCGGTCGCCCGACCGGATCGATCCTTCGATGGTTGCCGGCAATCCGGTATCAGTCCAGTCGCCGGCGAGAAACAGGTTTTTGAACGAGGTCACCGGCCCCGGCCGCTGCGCGTTCTGCTCGGGCGTCGCCTCGAAAGTCGCCCGGCGCTCGCGCACGATCTGCCACGGCGGCAATCCGGGCTCGCCCGTCAGGCCGGCCGCCTTGCAGACATCGCGCCAGATCGCCAGCGCGAGTTCCTCGCGGGGCTGATCGACGAGCCGGTCGCCATTGCTGATGGTGACCGACAGCCGCTGCGGAAACGCGAACAGCCATTCGACGAGGCCGCCGACAACGCCCAGGATCGGCGCGGCGTCGCGCGGCGGATCGAACCGGAAATGCGCATTGACGATGGCGCGGAATTTCGACGGCGTCTTCAGGCCCGGCAACAGGGCGGCCGCGGGCCGCGGCGGCACCGCCAGCACCACGACGTCGCCCGGGCCGAGCGTAACGGTGTCGGCGCCGAATTTCAGCTCACCGACACGGTCGCCGGAGCTCGCGAATTCACGCAGCTCATGGCCGAACTGGACCGAGCCGCCCTTGTCCTGCAACAGCTTGACCGCCGGCTCGACCAGCACCGCGCTGAGGCCGTCGCGCGCGATCAGCGGCCGGCACGCCTGACCGCCGGCCAAAAGCGTCTCCCGCACGATCGCGCCGGCGAGACCGGCCGAGCCCTCCGGCGGATCGACGTTGAGCGCGGCCAGCAGCAGCGGCTGCACCAGCCGGTCGTACAGCGTGCCCTTGCAGGGGATCGTATCGCCGACGCGCTTGCCTGTGCCTGCCCAGACCAGCGGCGCCAGCGCCAGATAGTCGCGCAGCCCGGTATCGGGCACGCGCCGCGCCTCGTCCAGCACCCACAGCGGCAGTTTCCCCGCGCCGAGATCGAGCAGCCAGCGCTGGCCGGTCGTGATGTCGACGAACGGAAACTGCGCCTGCTTCGGTCCAACGAGACCCGCCTCGGTGCCGATCGAGCGGGCATAGGCCAGCGCATGGCGATTGCCGGAGAGCAGGAGATGGTTGCCGTTGTCGATGGTCAGGTTGGTGGCCGCATCGAAATAGGACCGGCAGCGGCCGCCGGCCTGCTGCGTGGCCTCGTGGACATTCACCTTGTAATTGGCGTTTGCCAGCCGGACGGCCGCCGAGAGGCCGGACACGCCGGCGCCGATGATATGAGCGTTTTTCTGCATCAGATGATCGCGTAACGGAGCAGGATGCCGATCTTCGCCCATTTGTGGACGCTGACCGGCTGGCGCGGGGCGACAAACCCCCTCGCCAGCAACAGGTCGAGGATCGCGCGGTAATATTTCGACATGATCCGGGGCGCGCGCACCTTGCGGCGCGAATTGCGCTTCATGATCTCGTCGGCCTTTTCGAAATGCTTCTTGGCGCGTTCGGCGAGCGGCAGGCAAACTTTCGGCAACGCGCGATTGGCGGTCACGCGCCGGGGATCGTCCGACGTGATGCCGGCGAGCATCAGGCTTTCGCGCGGCAGGTACAGCCGGCCGAGGCCGGCATCCTCGTCGATGTCGCGCAGGATGTTGGTCAATTGCAGCGCACGGCCGAGATGGTGGGCGAGCTGGATGCCGTCGTCCTCGGGCAGGCCGAAGACGCGCACCGACAGGCGGCCGACGGCGCTCGCGACGCGATCGCAATACAGGTCGAGGGTTGCAAAATCCGGCGCACGAATGTCCTGCGGCACGTCCATCTCCATGCCATCGACGATGGCGAGAAAATCCTCGCGCTTAAGGCCGAAGCGTTTCACCGAGGCAGCGTAATCCTGCACGCGCGGCGGGGGACTTCCGTGATATAGCGCATCGATGTCGTCGCGCCATTGCTGCAGCGCTGCCAGACGCTCGCGCCGCGGACCGTCGGAATCGGCGATGTCATCGACCTGCCGGCAGAAGCTGTAGATCTGGAACATCGCCTCGCGCTGGCTGCGCGGCAGGATGCGCATCGCGGCATAGAATGAGCTGCCGGACGCGGTGGCGCCGTAGTCCGCGTTGGCATCTAGGTTGGAGGCCGTTTGCACCGTCATGCGCCCGCCGCCGGTTTCACCTGAGGACGCCGACCCGCGGTGCGCCTGATCATCTCGCCGGCGACGGCCGCGATGCTCTGTCCAAGCAATTCGGCCTTGCTCAAATGCACGCGCTCGCTGAGCGGGTCGCGCACCTTCAGCATGCCGACGATCTTCTCGGCGAAGGCCTGGATCACGGCAACTTCGAGCCCGAGCCGCCAATCCCTGACCTCGGCACCGAGCGACTTGCCTTCATCGAGCAGCGTCTCGGTCCGCACCGCGAGCCCCTGCAGGCATTGCAGCAGCGCCGGCTGTGACTTTGCCTCGCCCAGCATCTCGACGGTGGCGCCGCTGTCGGCCAGGGCATCGCGCGGCAGGTAGACGCGGTTGAGGTTCTTGTAGTCCTTGGCGCAATCCTGCAAATGATTGTTGATCTGCAATCCCGCGCAGAGCGCGTCCGACGCCGGCCAGGTCGCGGTGCTCTCGCCATGAACGTCGAGCATGAAGCGGCCGACCGGCATGGCCGAATAGCGGCAGTAGTGGATCACCTCGTCCCAGTTCTCGTAGCGAAGCTTGGTGACGTCCATCCGGAACGCGATCAGCACGTCGAGGGCATGGCGCGGCGGCATCCCGCGCTCGGCCAGCGCATGGCGCAGGTTGACCGCTTCGCGCTGCGTGTCGCCCTTGCCGAGCAGTTCCGCCTCGAGCAGGTCGAGATAACGCAACTTCTCGTCCGCGCCGAGCGTCGCGTGATCGGCGATGTCGTCGGCGGTGCGGACGAAATTATAATAGCTCAGGATCAGCGCGCGGTGACGCGGATGGATGATCCACGACGCGACCGGAAAGTTCTCGTCGCGATGGGTCTTGCCGGATCGCAGGTCGCTCGCGCTCGTCATCGGGAACTGGCTTTACTCATCGGTATTGGCGGCATGCGCCGACGTTCGGCGGACGCGAGGAAATCGCGTGCCCCATATAGGGGAATACGCCGCCAAAACCAATGCTATCTGGGCTGGTTAGCCCCGCCCGTGACGCCCGTCATAGACCGGAAACGGCCCTTTCACGGGGGCCAGCGGACGCAAGCCGCGGGCTTATTGCCCGTTGTTCTTCAGAACCTGGTCGCAGGCGGGGCTGATCTTGGCGCGGTTCTCCTTGAGGCAGGCCAGGATCGTGAAGTCGCCCTGATCGATGACCGGACGGCAGAACTTCTGGACGTCGCGGGTGCAGGCTTTCTGCTCCTCGGCCGTGCCGCGTTGCGCCTGAGCGAAGGTGCCAAACGAGAGCGAGAGCGACACCAGGGTGAGTGCGAGGAAAAATTTACGCATCGTATTCCTTCATTCGGCGGCAAAAAACCATGTTCCCGATCTGCACTTGGGCATCGCCGGAACGGATTTTTCTGGATGGGCAGGTGCCGCGTAGCGCAGCGACGTTCGCACGACAAGCATGGCAATTGCGGCCAAATTTGCGACGCTTTGCGCACGTTAAATAACCGACTGATATTTAACGTGTATTTTTGTCACACCCGCAAACAGATTTGGTTGTTGCGGATGATGTGGTGCGTAGCTAGATGCTGCGCGACGGGGCTGTCGTGAACGGCTGATTCCTCTCTATCGCCAGCGGCTTTATCCAGCCGCGATCGCCGCGAACAGCGCCTCCGTTATTTGAACCTAAGAAACGACGGGGACACTAAATCTTCGATGCGGCGAGACCTATCTTGCAAAAGCGGCGTCTATTTCAGGGGAAAGTCACGATGAAACTGTTCGGTTCCAGCTTGCTCGGTCAGGCTATTGCAGCTGCGGGCACCAGTGCCGCGCTCCTCATGTCGGCCACCGCAAGCCATGCGCAGGCGGGCGGTCCGTTCGCCGGCTTTGACGGAAACTGGAGCGGCACCGGCACGGTCGCGCTCTCCAACGGCACCACCGAGAACATCCGCTGCAAGGCGGACTACAAGGTCAACGCCAGCGGGCTCGGCCTCAAGCAGAACCTGCACTGCGCCAGCGACAGCTACAAATTCGATCTTTCCAGCGACGTGACCAGCCAGGGCGACCGGATTTCCGGCAATTGGAGCGAAAAGAGCCGCAACATCTTTGGCAACCTGCAGGGCACAGCCGGCGGCGGGCAGATCGAGGTGTTCGTCGAGGCGTCCGGATTTGCGGCCAATCTCAACCTCCGCACCAGCGGGAACAAGCAGAACGTCCAGATCGACTCGAAGGGCGAGATCCGCGGCGTCAAGATCACGATGACCAGGACCTGATGCCGAGCATTTTTCGGGCTGATGCAAAAGGCAACGCCGCGGCGCTGCCTTTTATTTTGATCAGCTGAAGTTCCAACGCCAGCGGGCATCGCCGCGATCGCGACGCTCGGTCACGTCGATGCGCATGAAGCGATCATGCGCCAGCGCCGCCCCCACCCACAATTCATTCCAGGCATCGAACACGGCAGGCGACAACGCTTCGCGGTCCGCCATCAGGCGCCATGAGCTTTGACATACCATCGCGCCCGAACCTTCAATCTGCAGTTCGGCATCATCGCCCTGTCCGCGAGCAAGCCGGGCAAACGCCTTGGCGAAACCGGCCGCGCCCGCCTCCACGCCGCCCAGCAGCCGCGCCACGTCGTCGAACGTATGCATGCCGACGAGTCGCGCGGCGGCGCCGGCGAGGTGACCGCCCTCTTCCGGTCCGAGCACCGCGATCGTTTCCGGCACGATCGAGGTGATGTACTCCATCGCATAATTGCGCAGCACTTTTTGCAGCCGTTCTTCCGGCCAGCTGGTTTCAGGCAGACGCGGGGCCTGATCGGCGCGGAACGGCGGGCAGCGCTCGCCGGGGGAAAATTGCAGCCGCTCCTCGGGCGCGAGATCGTGGTCCCATTCCTGGTAATAGCCCTCCAGACCGGGCTGGCCGTCGACGGTCTGCCCGGTGCAGACGAAGCCGAGCCTCGGATTGCCGAGCACGACGCCGTTGTTGGCGTGCCAGCCGCGCAGCATCGCCCGCGATACTTCCGACGGGATGCCGCAGATCGCCGTGCCCGACCAGATCCAGCGCGGCGGCGGATAACGCACCCAGGCCTTGCGGTCGCTCTCATAGACATACTCGACCTTCACGCCGCCGACCTGGTTCGACAAATAATGATACTGCGCGCAGGCCACCGCATGCGGCAGCCTGTCGAGACCGAGCTTTGTCAGGCCGGGAAGAAACCGCGCCGATTGCTGCCGCCGAAACGTTCGGAACACCACCTCTGCCGCGCGCGGGGCGCCGGCCCGCGAGGCCAGCATCAGGATCAGCCCGGTGAGATAGGAATGATAGATGTGCTCGACGGCGCGGTACGCGGCGCCGTCGAGCGCAGGGCGAACCGCTGATCCTGCAGACGTCATTCCCTCGCCCCTGTTCGGCTGCCGATGATCGGCGGCCTTCGCTTTCCAGTTTTTGCCTGGCTTCGGCCGCTGCTGGCCTTCGGTCGCGCTTGCTTTCCTGCTGCGCTCGTTACCCGGCGGACTTGGCGTGGTCGACCCCGCGGATCTTTTCCGACAGGTTGATCAGGAACATCGAGGTCGGCCGCAGGATGAAGAGGTCGGCGACCAGGGCTGCGATCATCGAGAACGCACTGAGCCAGCCGAACAGCCGCAGCGACGGCAGATCGGAGAACACCGTGACGACGAGGCCGCAGGCCAACACCACCGTGGTCAGGATCAGCGCCGGGCCGACCAGCACGGTGGCGCGTTCGACGGCGAGCGCGGAATCGACGCCCGGCTTGCTCTCCAGCCGCAGCCGGTTGAGGAAGTGAATGGTGGCCGACAGCCCGAGGCCGAACGACACCGTCAGCGCGACCACGCTGGCGAATTGCAGTCCCTCGCCGAGCAGCCACAGCACGGTGCCCGACGCCACCACCGGGAAGATGCCCGGCAGGATGCAGGAGAACATCACCACGACCGAACGGAACGCCAGTCCGATGAAGACCGCGACCAGCAGGAATTCGATCGTCAGGCCGTGATTGAGTTTGGAGATCATGTTGGCGCTGTTGCGCGCCGCGATCGCCGACAGCCCGGTAACTGCGATCTCGTAGCCGGGATGCTCGGACCTGACCTTGTCGAGCGCCTTGTCCAGCTTGTCGATGACGGGAAGGATTGCGCTGGAATCGAGGTCGGGTACCCGCCCGGAAACCACCACCGCGTCCTGATCGGCCGAGATGAAGCGGCGGACCAGATGCTCGGGAATGACGCTGACATACTGTTTGAGCGTTTCGACGTCGCTGCTTCCGGCCTTTTCGGCGAGCCAGCGGCGCAAGGTTTCCACCGACCAGACGTTGCCGACGCCGGCCGACTTCTCGACCATGGCGTGGACCTCCGCGATCGTCTTCAGCGTATCCGGTGCATAGAGCGAAGCGCCCTTGGGGAACTCGATTAGCACGTCGATCGGATTGGCGCCGGTGAGTTTGGCGTCGAGACGGCCCGAGGCGGCCACCGCCTGCCGCTTGTCCGGCACCTGGTCGGCCAGGCGATACCGCGGCTCCAGCGTGGCGTAGATGATGCCGAGGCCGACGACGAGCAGCAGCGAAAGCAGGCTGAACAGCCCGGGGCGGCCGACCATGCGCACCGCGATCCAGTAGCAGAAATTGCGCAGCGCCTGCACGCCGGCGTCCGCGCTCTGGAACTTCACCGCGAAGATCTTCTCGTTGCGGACGAACAGCACGCCAAACACCGGCACCAGTGACAATACCGCAATCAGCGCGATGATGGTGGCGGCAAGGCCAGCCTCGCCGAATTTCCGGATCAGTTCGGAGTCGGAGAACTGCAGGGCAATGAACGAAATGCCGGCGGTGCCGTGGGTCAAGACGCAGGCCGGCCCCACCACCAGCACCGCGTTGGTGAAGGCGGTGAACTTGTCCTGCCCCGCGATCAGGCGGTCGCGCGCGGCGAATGTCAGCTGCATCGAGTCCGAGAAGCTGATCACCATGATGAGCGGCGTCATCACGTTCAGGAACATGTTGAGATTGAAGCCGGCCCAGCCGAGGCCGCCGAGCGCCAGCAGGATGGCGATGATCGGCGGAAACGCCGCCACCACCATGAAGGATATCTTGCGGAAGAAGATGATCGCGATGATGCAGCCGGCCAGGATGCCGAGGATGTTGTAGGTCAGCCCGTCGCGTTTGACCGCGTTGCGGATCTCGAGCTGCATGACCGGCACGCCGGAAAGCTGGGCGTTGAGGTTGCTGCCGGCGAGATCGTCGGCCATGATCTTGCGCATCTCGCCGACGACCTTGCCGAGATCGCTGGAGGATACCACCTTGGGCTCCAGCGACAGCACGATCAGCGCCAGCGTGCCGTCCTCCGAGAGCAGCTTGCCGCGAATGATCTCGTTGTTTTTGACCGTCTCGACAAACCTGTCATAGGCCTCGCCTTGCGGCAGTTCGGGCGGGAACAGCGCGGCCGGCAGCTTGCCGGGCTCCGGCGCCTGGCGCGCCGAGAACAACGACACCAGGCCGCGTACGCCCTCGACCAGTTGCAGGTCGGTGACCATGTCGCGGATCTTTTCGAGGTTCTCGCGCGCCAGCAGGGTCTTGCCTTCCACCACGACCAGCACGTCGAACTCGGTGGCCGGGAAGCGTTTGGTCACGGCCTCGTACTGCTTGTAGTCCTTGGAGTCGGAGCGGAACAGCTGGCTCAGCGAGTCGTCGATCTTGATGCGCTGGATGCCGAACAGCGCCGCCGCCACCAGCGCCGCCAGGATGATCATGGACAGGATCGGCGCCTTGACCGCGATCAGGCCCATGCGCTCCAGCCCGAAGGCGATGCTCTTGCCCGGCTGCGGCGGCGCCTCGATGGCTTCGACGTGGACGCGACTTTCCGAATTCTTGTCGAGCATACCCTGTCCAGTTCTCACGTCGGCCCGTAGCTTGATTTCATGCAGTTTGACGGCGCGAATGCGACTTTGCCGGCCCGGTCAGATCGACGCTAGCCATTGAAATCACGCGGTAAATCAATCGGCGCCGTTTTACAGGGCCGGAACTCGTCCGGCAAGCGCAGCCGGCGGGGCAAATCGCCCCGAAGGCAACGAAAATGCGCGTCAAGTCGCTCATTTGCCACACCGGAAGCACGGCTTCGGCACATCGCATCGGGGCCGACGTATCGCCGGTTGAATCAGGTCTTCGGGAACGACCGCCTGCGGCGATCGCCGTCACGCGTCAGGCTTCGTGGCGATCAACGCGGCCCCGCTCTCGTCCTTCAGTGCCACTCCGGTGACCTGCCGGGCGATCCCTTCGCGCGCCAGCCACGCAATCTTGAAGGCGGCCTCGTCATAGCTGAGACCTGCGCCATGGATGTTCGAGACGCAATTGCGCCGCTCGTCCGTGAGGCCGATGCGCGGCGCAAACGTCAGATACGCTCCCAGGCTGTCCGGCGCCGAAAGGCCTGGCCGCTCGCCGATCAGCATCACCACCATTCGTGCACCGAGCACGGCGCCGATCTCGTCGCCCAGCGCCACGCGCGCGCCCGTGGCCACCACGCAGCGGCCAAACGGAATATCCGCCTCCGCCAGACGCGGTGCCAGATGCCGGACGAGTTCGACCGCATGGACATTGACGGCGGCGGGCGACAGTCCGTCGCCGATCGCGATCACCAGATCGTTCGCGGCACCATTCTGTTCGAGCAGACGCCGTGAAGCCGCATCGCACATCCGTCCGAGATCGGGCCGGCGCAGATAATCGCGCCGGTTGCCTGCCTGGCTGGAGACCTCGATCACCTGCAGGCCGAGGCCGGAAAGCCCGGCCACCAGATGGACGGTATCGAACGCGGTGTGGACCGCATCGCGGGCACGGGCGTGATCGAGCGTGAAAGCCAGCAGCGCGCCGGTCGGCATGCTGGCGCCGAAGCGGCCGAGCCCGACGCGGGCCGGCGTGAAGGCGCGCAGAGATTCGAGCGGGCGGGACGGCGGCGCGGGCGTTTTCATCGCAGGTTTCCCGCCTATTCTGCCGGCATCGAGGCTTCGCGCAGCCGGAACGAATAGTTCGAAGCATTCTGCTGGCCGCCCGATGCGGCGCGCGCGAACTTGATGAGGTGATGGGCCAGCATCGAGGAGGCGATCAGTCCTTCGATATCGCCACGTCTCAATCGCCCGAGCGCGAACTTCCAGAACACCATTCTGTAGTCGCCGAGCACGCCGACCTGCCAGAAGATGTTGCGGAGCATGATCAGCCCGCGCTTGATATTGGCCCAGCTCCTCTGTTCCGGCGTCACGGGTACCTTGATCCGTTGCGCGTAGGTAAAGTCACATTGATACTGATACCGCGCGAACAGCTTTTCCGGTTCGTAGGCGACCTCCATGCATTTGCGCCAGGAATCGATCACCTGATCGTAGGGCAGCAGGAATTCGACGTTGGACTCCCGCCCCTCATCGTCATCGACCAGCCGTCCCTCACGCTCCAGCCTGTCCCACAACGGGGTCTTCGGCAGCGCCTGCAGCAGATTGATCGTGAGCAGCGGGATCTGCGACTCCTCGACGAACTGCAGCAGCGCATCGCCGGTTTCCCGCTTGTCGGTATCGAGGCCCATGATGATGCCGGAGACGACCTCCAGCCCGTAGGAGTTGAGGGTTCGAATGCCTTCCATGATCGGGACCATCATGTTGTGGTCCTTGTGCATCGCCTTCAGCGCGTCAGGATCCGGCGTCTCGATGCCGCAGAACACCGTGACGAAGAACGCCTCGCGCATCTTCTCCAGGATCTCGGGCCGCTTGGCGATGTTCAGCGTCGCCTCGCAGGCCAGTCGCATCACATAGCCGGTCCGCTTCTGCCACTCGATCAGATGCGGCAGCAGATCGAGCGCCGCCTTGCGGTTGCCGATGAAATTGTCATCGACGAAGTAAACCGAGCCGGTGACGCCGCATTCCCTGAGCTTGTCGAGTTCGGCGATGATCTGCTCGGGCGTCTTCAGACGCGGATTGCGGCCGTAGAGGCCGGGGATGTCGCAGAATTCGCACTGGTAGGGACAGCCGCTGGAATACTGGATGCTGCCGAGAAAGTATTTCTTGACCTCCGCCAGCTCATAGGCGGGGATCGGAAACTCGGTCATCGGAACACGTTCTTTGGTGGTCAGCACCACCTGCTGCTCGGGGCGTGATGGATCGCGCGCCAGTCGCGCGATCAGTTCGTTGGTGGCGTCCCCGAGTTCCCCGACATGCAGGTAATCGAACGATGGATAGTAATCCGGGCAGGCGCTGACCGACGGGCCGCCGATCGCGACCGCGAGGTCGAACGCATGGGCGCGGCGGCATATATCGTTCATCTGCTGCCGCTGGATATGCATGCCGCTGACGAACACCGCCTCCGCCCATTCGAAATCCTCCTTGGTGGCGGCGCGGATGTTTTCGTCGATGAAACGAACCTGCCAGTTCTCCGGAAGATAGGCCGCGATCAGCAGCAGCCCCTGGGGCGGCATGAAAGCCTGCACGCCGTCGGTCAGCGGATAGGCGTGCTCGAACGTACCGAAGGACGACGTATAGCGCGGGAACACGCAAAGGATACGCCGTACCGTTTCGATGCCTTCAAGTCTCATCAAATTTCCTCAGCGATAGCAGGGAGTTAAGCACGGCATGGGAGCTTGGGCCAGAAGTTCTTCAACATTGTGGCAGTCGGCTTCAACTCGCCGTGCGTTCAATTGGTTGCAGGAAAAAATCCACCCGGGAAAGTTGTCCCGGCGCGCTCAGGCAATCAGCCGCGCGGCAAAGTCGGGAAGCAGCGCCGCTCGATCTGCAAGCCGAAAGTTGCCATCGGCGAGGCCGGCGCGCACCAGCCAGTCGTCGAACTCGGGTGCGCGCTTCAGGCCGAAGAGGTCGCGGACATACAACGCGTCGTGGAACGAGGTCGACTGGTAGTTCAACATGACGTCATCGGCGCCCGGCACGCCCATGATGAAGGTCACGCCGGCCGCCGCCAGCAACGTCAAAAGATTGTCCATGTCGTCCTGGTCGGCCTCGGCGTGATTGGTGTAGCAGACGTCGACGCCAAGCGGCAGGCCGAGCAGCTTGCCGCAAAAGTGATCTTCGAGACCGGCGCGGATGATTTCCTTGCCGTCATAGAGATATTCCGGGCCGATGAATCCGACCACGCTGTTCACCAGCAGCGGATCGAACGCGCGCGCCACGGCATAGGCCCGCGCCTCGCAGGTCTGCTGGTCGACATTGTGATGGGCGCCTGCCGACAGCGCCGACCCCTGCCCGGTCTCGAAATACATCACATTGTTGCCAACCGTGCCGCGGCGCAGCGACAGGCCGGCTTGGTGCGCTTCGCGCAACAGCGCCAGGTCGACGCCGAAACTGCGGTTGGCGGCCTCGGTGCCCGCGATCGACTGGAACACGAGATCGACGGGCGCGCCCTGCGCGATCAGGCCCAGCGTGGTGGTGACATGGGTAAGCACGCAACCCTGCGTCGGAACCTGCAGCCGCGCGATGATGCCGTCGAGCAGCCGCAGCAATTCCCCGATCACGGCCGGATCGTCGCTCGCCGGATTGATGCCGATGCACGCATCGCCCGACCCGAGCAGGAGGCCGTCGAGGATCGAGGCCGTAATGCCTTTGGTGTCGTCGAAAGGATGGTTCGGCTGCAGCCGCACGCTCATCCGGCCCCTCAGGCCGATGGTGTTGCGGAACGCCGAGGTAACCGCGCATTTCTTCGCGACCAGGATCAGATCCTGGTTGCGCATCAGTTTGGAAACCGCCGCGGCCATTTCCGGCGTGATCCCGCGCGAGACCTGCGCCAGCATCCCGCCGGTCGCAGCGTCGGACAACAACCAGTCGCGGAAGGCCCCCACGGTCAGCGCGGCGATCGGTGCGAAGGCCTCCGCCGCGTGGGTATCGAGGATCAGCCGTGTCACCTCGTCATCCTCGTAGGGGACCACCGCCTCGTTGAGGAATTGCCGGAGCGGCACGTCGGCCAGCGCCATCCGCGCTGCGATCATCTGCTCCGCGCTCTCCGCCGCTATACCGGCCAGGCGATCGCCGGAGCGTGCCGGCGTCGCCCTGGCGAGCAGTTCGCGCAAGTCGGCGAAGCGGTAGGAGGTGGCACCGATAACCTGGCGATAGACCATGCTGACGTTCCGAGAGCGGATTCGCTGCGGCGCTAACGTATCATCACGTGCGCAGGCGTGCCGAACAGGATTTTGTGGCCGCGGCGCCCCGCTTCGTCGGTTGACATCGCACCTGCGGGCCAAGCTTCGGAACGACCGGCCCGGCCAGGACATGCGGCCTGCGGTCGGGGCCGCGCTCCGCCTGTGCACCATCAATTGCATTGATGAGACGCCAAGCGCAGAGCTTGCGGAAGCTGCCGATTTTTCCCGACGAGACAACTTGCCACACGAGCACAAGCAACTGATTCTAATCGTAAATTTCAATTAGTTGCATCTATATGAAATTCGCGCATTAAGACAATCTCCACGAAACGCACGCACACTTTGCCGATGCCGAAGGCAAACGGCCGGAGACCCGCTCCGGCTGGTCAGTACGGCCGAATCTCAAAATCCCTGTTCGTTTTGGTGGCATCCATGGCATCCCGTCTTTCGCTCGCGGCCAAGCTGTATTCGATCTTCGCGCTGTTCGCGGTTCTGGTCGCCGCCATCACCGCCTTGTCCGACTACAACACCCGCCGGAATGCGGAACTGACCGAAGCGGTATCCACCGCGAGCCGCGCCGCGCTCAACGTCGAACGCATCAACTCACTGGTATATGCCGTGGTGATGGAATCGCGCGGCGTCTACATGTCGACCGATCCGGCGGTGGTGAAGAGATACGGCGACGGCCTGCTCAAGTTCAACGAGCGCATTCTGGAAGTCGTCAGGAACTGGGAGGCGCTGGTCCAGGCCGACGATGCCCAACAATTCGCCACCTTCAAGAAGCGGATCCAGCAGTTCGTCGACTTCCGCAAGGAGCTCGTTCGCCGCGGCGTGGAGATCAACGCAGCGGCCGGCCGTGAATGGGGCGACAATGACGCCAACCGTGAAGTGCGGACGGCGCTGAACAAGGACCTGGAAGCGCTGTCCAAGGTTTATGCCGAGCGCAGCAAGAGGCTGGCGGAGCAGACCGACACCAACCACACCATGGCGTTCGTGCTGACCTGTCTCGGCGCCGTCGCGCTGGCGGTGGTGGTCATCGGCATCCTGATCATCGCCCGCTCGATCGCCCGGCCGCTGTCCGCAATCACCGCGACCATCAACCAGGTCGCCAACGGCGCCGAAGGCGTCGAGGTGCCGCATACCGGCCGCGGCGACGAGATCGGCGCGCTCGCCCGCGCCATCAAGGTGTTCCAGGAGGCGATGGATCGCAACCGCAACCTCAATTCACAGGTGATCGGGGATTCGAAGGCGCGCGAGGAACGCAGCCGGCACATCGAAGCGTCGGTCGATGCCTTCCGCGAGGCGATCGGCGGCGTGCTGCGCGCGGTCACCGACAATGCGAACTCGATGCGCGGTACCGCCCAGACCATCGCCAGCGTCTCTTCCGATGCCAGCGGACGCGCGGTGGCGGCGTCGGGTGCGACCGAACAGGCCTCGAGCAACGTATCCGCCGTTGCCAGCGCCGCCGAGGAGCTTTCCGCCTCGGTCGAGGAAATCGGCCGCCAGGTACGTCAATCGGCCAACGCCGTCGAACAGGCCGGCCTTCGCACCGAAAAATCGATCGCCGAAATCGAGGGGCTCGCCGCCGCAACCCAGCGCATCGACGGCGTGCTCACCTTGATCCAGACCATCGCCGAGCAAACCAACCTGCTGGCGCTCAACGCGACGATCGAGGCCGCCCGCGCCGGCGATGCCGGCCGCGGCTTCGCGGTCGTCGCCCATGAAGTCAAGGCGCTCGCCGAACAGACCGCGAAGGCAACCGCCGAGATCGGCCAGAACGTCGGCCTGATCCAGACCTCGACCCGAACCTCCGTCGAAGCGGTTCGCGAGATCGGCAATGCGGTGCGCGACATCAATGAAGTGACCTCCATCATCGCCAACGCGATCGAGCAGCAGGATGCGGCAACCCGCGAAATCTCATCGAACGCGCAGCTGGCGGCGCAGGGCAACGGTACGTTGGTCGTCAACATCAACTCGCTCAGCGATGCGATCGGCACCACGAACACGGCGGCCGAGTCGGTGCTCACCGCCTCCAGCGGGCTGACGGCGACCGCCGAGACGCTGTCGCGGGAAGTCGAGAAATTCTTCCAGAACCTGCGCGCGGACACGCCCGAACAGACGCGCAAGACCGGGACCTGATATCGCGCCTCACACCACCGGCACCACGTCCACGGCCACGCCGAGCTTCTGCTTGCGCGAGCCGACGATGATGCCGTCGACCGGCGAGACGTCGGAGAAGTCGCGCCCGGTCGCCAGCACGATGTGATCGTTGGCGACGAAGACGTCGTTGGTCGGATCGCAGCCGATCCAGCCGAGGTCGGCGCCGCACCACACCGAAACCCAGGCATGGGTGGCGTCGGCGCCCTGCAGCCGCGGCTTGCCCGGCGGCGGGATGGTGCGCAGGTAGCCGCTGACATAGGCCGCCGGCAGGCCAAGGCCGCGCAGCCCGGCGATCATCACATGGGCAAAATCCTGGCAGACGCCGTGGCGCTTTTCGAACACTTCCTGCAACGGCGTCGAGATCACCGTGGCCTTCGGGTCATATCTGAAATCGCCGCGGATCCGGCGCATCAGGTCGGCGGCGCCGGCAACGATGCCGCCGCGCGGCGGAAAACTCGCGGTGGCATAGGCCGTGACCGGCGGCAGAACCGGAACCAGTGCGCTGGCAAAGACATAGCCCACCGGCGAAGCCGGCCCCAGGCTCGCCGCTTCGAACGCCGCATCGCGAATCCCCTCCCAAGACGGGCTCGGCGCCTCGCGGTCGGGCGCGTGACGCGAGACCGACACCCGCGAGCGGGAATCGATCCGCAGATGGCGGTGCGGGATTTCGATCACGATGCTTTCGGTATGGGTGCCGAAAAAATCGCGACGGACGGCGCGGTCCGAGGGCCGCGGCCGGATCTCGACCGCATGGGAAATCAGTTGCTGCCCGCCGCTGGATGTCGGCTCCAAGCGCAGCGAGCAGCGCGCGAAATTGACCGGGCTTTCGTAAGCATAGGTCGTGACGTGACGGATGTCGTAGATCACGCGAGGCCCGTTAGTTTCTCCGGCCGGCTCGCATTGGGCCCATGCGGGAAGTAATGCAGGCCGATGGCGTCGGCGAGGTTGAGCAGGTCCTGCTCCAGCGCGAACAGGCTCTTCGCATCGAGCGCGGCAGCCTCGGCCGTCGTCAATGTCGCCTGCAAGGCCACCGCCAGCCGCTGCGGCCTTTCGATCAGGCCGTGCTCCTTCAGCGTCGGCAGCGCGGCGATATGGTCATTCAGCGCCGCCACCTGAAACGCGACCGAGCGCGGGTTGTAGGGGTCGAGCACCGCCAGATCGCGCACCGGCGCCAGCGACAGTCCTGCCAGATAGCGCGAACGGTAGGTGATCTGGCAATCCACCAGCGTCAGCAGCACGTCGAGGTCTTCGTCGCCGGCCTCGTCATAGGCGAACTGCCGTGCGAACCGCGCCGTATTGATCGCACGTTCGACACGGCGGCCCATGTCGAGGAAACGCCAGCCGGCGGCGCGATTCATGTTTTCCTGCGCGAGGCCGGCGAGACTCGAGAGTTCTTGCAGCGTCAATTCGGCGGCGCTGACGATGCCGTCATCGTCATCGACCTGCAACGCCAGTCGTTCCAGCATCTCGGTAATGATCTGCCAGGCGTCGGGCGACAACCGCTCGCGCAGCGAGCTCGCGGTGCGTTGCGCCGATTTCGCCAATGACAGCGCCGAGCCGAACTTGTCCGGGCTCTGCAGCGCTTCGGCGACGACCTTGGCGGGATTGGTCCGCGCCGCCTGCGACGCCGCGCCCCAGGTCACCAGCAGCCGCTGAATTCGCTCGACCGAAGGCAGCGCGGTCGATGATCCCTTGACCGGATCACGCGGAGCGCCGAGCACGCGGATCAGGCGCAACGTCGCCTCCGCTCGTTCGAGATAGCGGCCCAACCAGAACAGATTGTCCGCCGCGCGGCTCGGCACCACGCCGGCGATCCGGCGGATGCGCACGGCCTCGGCGGCCGGCAGCAGCGTCGCGGCCGACACCGCCTTGTCGGAAACGATCCAGACATCCGCCGACCGCGCGCCATCGCCCATCGAGACGGCGCGGGCGTCGGGCTGCTCTGCGATCCGGCAGAATCCCCCGGGAAGAATGGTCCAGCCCTGAGGCGTGGCCGCGGCGAACACCCGCAGCACGAACGGACGCGGGGTGATCCTTCCCTGCTCCCATACCGGCGTCGTCGACAGCCGCACCAGTTCCTGGCCGACATAATCGATGCCGCGATCGGCGATGGCGCGCCGCAGCCTGTCGCGTTCGGCGGGCGGCAATGCACCGGCAAGCACAGGGCCGTGGCTGGAAAAGCCCGGAACCGCCTGACCGTAGGCGCCTTCGATCGCAAAATCCTCCAGCCGCGAGAGCACCTCCTCTCGCGCGGCCTTCTGGCCGCACCACCAGGTCGCAATGTGCGGCATCAGCAGATCTTCGCTGAGCAGCCGCCGGCACAGATTGGGCAGGAATCCAAGCAGCGCCCGCGCCTCCAGCACGCCGGAGCCCGGCATGTTGGCGACGACGACGCCGTTCTTGCGTAGCACGTCGATCAGGCCGGGCACGCCGAGATGCGACGACGCGTTGAGCTCCAGCGGATCGAGGAAATTGGAATCGACGCGGCGCAGCAGCACGTCGAGCCGCTTCAACCCGGCAACGGTGCGGATATGGACGCGGTCGCCACTGACGGCGAGGTCGTCGCCCTCGACCAGGAGGAAGCCGAGATAGCGCGCCAGGGTGGCGTGCTCGAAATAGGTCTCGCTGTAAGTGCCCGGCGTCAGCACCCCGATCCGCGGCTCGTCGCGGTCCGCGCTGGCGCGCAGGCTCTCGCGAAACGCCTCGAAGAACGGCGCCACGCGCGCGACATTCATCGATTTGTAGAGGTGGGAGAAGGCGCGCGACAGCACCAGGCGATTTTCCAGCGCATAGCCTGCGCCCGACGGTGCCTGCGTGCGGTCGTTCAGCACCCACCATCGCCCGTCCGGGCCGCGGCCCACATCCGCCGCATAGAAGTGAAGATGGCGGCCGCCGGGCGGCTTGATCCCGCAAACCGCGCGCAAATACTCGTTGCTGCCGGCGATCGCAGCAGCCGGCACCGCCCCGTCGGTGACCAGGCGGCCCTCGCCGTACAAGTCGCGCAGCACCATTTCGAGCAACTGCGCCCGTTGGGCAATGGCCTGGCTCAGCTGCTGCCAATCGGCCTCGTCGATGATGAGCGGCAGATGACTGAGCGGCCAGAGCCGGTCAGAAGTGTCTCCAGGCGCGCGATAGGTGACGCCGGCCTCGCGCAGATGCCGGTCGGCGGAGGCGAAGCGCCGCTCGATCTCGGCGGGCGACAGCGTGGAAAACGCCTCGAAGAAGCGGTTCCAGGCCGCACGGGGCGCGCCGTCGGCGCCGATATATTCGTCGGGTATCCCGGGCAACCGCGCATAATCGCGGGTCCATTGCGCGATCCGGCGCTGGCCCGGACGGGCCTTGCTCTCCTGATTGCTGCCCTGGCTTGCCATTCCGATTCCCTGGCGACGGTCCCGCCCCCGATTAGATCAGGAGCGGCGTCCTCAAGTCGAGCGTCAATGGGAATTCATTGGTGCGTTCCTCGGGCGGCGGGTCGATTTTGCCCGGGGTGTGGCCGTGATCCTGAAACCGGGCCAGCCGCCGCGCTTCCGCCTCGTAGGAATTGACCGGCTTGGTCTCGTAGCTGCGCCCGCCGGGATGGGCGACGTGGTAGACGCAGCCGCCCAGCGAACGCCCGTTCCAGGTATCGATCAGGTCGAATGTCAGCGGGGCATGAACGGGAATGGTCGGATGCAGGCCCGAGGCCGGTTGCCAGGCCTTGAAGCGGACGGCGGCGACGGCCTCGGCCGACCGCCCCGTCGGCGTCATCGGCAGCCGCCGGCCGTTGCAGGTCACGACATGGCGGCCTTCGACAAACCCCTCGGCCTTGACCTGCAGCCGCTCCACCGAACTGTCGACATAGCGCACGGTGCCGCCGGCGGAACCCTCCTCGCCCAGCACATGCCATGGCTCCAGCGCCTGGCGCAATTCGAGCGACACGCCGCCATGGTGAACGCGGCCGAACACCGGAAAACGAAACTCGAGCTGGGCCGAATACCATTCCGATGAGAATTCATAGCCGGATTGGCGGAGCTCGCCGAGCACGCCCAAGAAATCCTCCCACAGGAAATGCGGCAGCATGAAGCGATCGTGCAGCGCGGTGCCCCAGCGCACGAACCTGCCCTGCTGCGGTTCGCGCCACAATTTTGCGACCAGCGCGCGGATCAGCAATTGCTGCGCCAGCGACATCCTGGGATCGGGCGGCATTTCGAGGGCGCGGAATTCGACCAGCCCGAGGCGGCCGGTCGGCCCGTCGGGCGAATACAGCTTGTCGATGCAGATCTCGGCGCGATGGGTGTTGCCGGTGATGTCGACGAGGATGTGCCGGAACAGCCGATCGACCAGCCATAGCGGCGCCTCGACGCCTGCCGGCGGCACATGGGCCAGCGCGATCTCCAGCTCATAGAGCCCGTCGTGCCGCGCCTCGTCGATTCGCGGCGCCTGGCTGGTCGGGCCGATGAACATGCCGGAAAACAGATAGGACAGCGAGGGATGGCGCTGCCAATACAGCACGAAGCTCTTGAGCAGATCAGGACGGCGCAGGAACGGCGAATCCTGCGGGGTCGAGCCGCCGACCACGACATGATTGCCGCCGCCGGTGCCGGTGTGGCGGCCGTCGATCAGAAAGCGGTTGGCGCCGAGCCGCACCTTTGCGGCGTCTTCATACAGGCCGAAGGTGATGTCGACGGCATCGCGCCAGCTCTGCGCCGGCTGCACGTTGATCTCGATCACGCCGGGATCGGGCGTCACCTTGATCACCTCGACGCGCGGGTCGTAGGGCGGCCCATAGCCCTCGACACGCACCGCGATCTGCATGGCCTCGGCCGTTGCCTCCACGGCCGCGACCAGTTCGAGATAGTATTCGACCTTCTCGACCGGCGGCATGAAGACGCATAATCTGTCGTCGCGCAATTCGACGGCGATTGCCGTGCGCACCGGTGTCGGCTTCGGTTTCCTGGTCCGCTTCGGCGGCGTTACCTCCTCTTCGTCGAATTGGCTTCTAGGCGCCATCGGATCGTCTTCGACGATATAGGGAAACTCCTCCGGCGGAATGTCCATCAGCGACGACATCGGCAGCCGCAGGCCGAGCGGTGAGTCGCCCGGGATCAGGAACAGATGGCCGCGCCGCAAGCGCCAGCGCTCGCTGATCCAGCCCGGACCGTCGTGTCCGGCATGCTGCACCGGCAACACGAAGCCGCTGATCTTGTCGAGCCCGGTATTGAACACCCGCGCCATCCGCGCGCGCTCTTCCGCGTCCGCCAGCCTGGAATCGGTCGGGTGGACGTTCACCGGCAGCGCATCTTCCTTCTGCAGCCAGTGCACGGGATCTTCATGCGCCGTCAGCACGTAAGCGGCGTCCAGATCCAGCCGCTTTGCGATCTCCTCGATCAATCGCCGGGCGTCTTCAACCGACGACTTGCGCGGATCGTCGATTCCCGCGATCAGACCGGCATTCTTCCAGATCGGCAGGCCGTCCTTGCGCCAGTAGAGACCGAACGCCCAGCGCGGCAGGCTTTCGCCCGGATACCATTTGCCCTGCCCGTAATGCAGCAGTCCGCCGGGCGCGAAGCGGGCGCGCAGTTTCCGGATCAGTTCGTCCGCCAGCGCCTGCTTGGTCGGGCCGACGGCCGCGATGTTCCATTCCGGCGATTCCAGGTCGTCGACGGAGACGAAGGTCGGCTCGCCGCCCATGGTCAGGCGCACATCGTCGCGCACGAGATCGGCATCGACCCGTTCGCCGAGCGCATCGAGCCGCGCCCAGGATTCATCGGAGAACGGCCGCGTGATCCGCGGCGCTTCGCGGATGCGCTTGACGCTCATGTCGAAGCTGAAATCGACATTGGCAAAACCGGCGCTGCCGGAGATCGGCGCCGCCGAGCGGTAGTGCGGCGTGGCGGCGACGGGGATGTGCCCCTCGCCCGTCAGCATCCCCGAGGTGACGTCGAAGCCGATCCAGCCGGCGCCCGGCAGATAGACCTCGGCCCAGGCATGCAGATCGGTGAAGTCATTCTCCACCTCGCGCGGCCCCTCGACCGGATCGATGTCGGGACGCAGCTGGATGAGATAGCCGGAGACGAAGCGCGCCGCGAGACCGAGGTGACGGAAGATCTGGATCAGGAGCCAGGCGGAGTCGCGGCAGGATCCGGAGCCCAGCGCAAGCGTCTCTTCCGGCGTCTGGATTCCCGGCTCCATCCGGATCACGTAGTTGATCTTCTTCTGCAGCTGCGCGTTGAGATCGACCAGGAAATTGACGGTGCTGTCGGCTTCGCGCGGGATAGCCTTGAGATATGCCGCGAACAACGGGCCTTCTTCCGTGGTGGCAAGATAGGGCGCGAGTTCGGTCTTGAGATCGGCGGAATATTGAAACGGGAAGGCGTTGGCGGTCGGCTCGACGAAGAAGTCGAACGGATTGACCACCGTCATCTGCGCGGTGAAGTCGACCTCGATCTTCAGCTCGCTCGCCTTCTCCGGGAAAACGAACCGCGCCAGCCAGTTGCCCTGCGGATCCTGCTGCCAGTTCACGAAATGGTTGGACGGCGTGACCTTGAGCGAATAGCTCAGGATCGGCGTGCGCGTGTGCGGCGCCGGACGCAGGCGTACGGTTTGCGGTCCGAGATCGATCGGTCGGTCGTACTTGTAGTGCGTGACATGATGTAATGCGACATAGATCGACACGAACCGGAGACTCCAGCGAATTTTTTAAGCAGAACACCGGTTCCGGATCGGATCAAGCATTAACAACGGGCACGGGATGCCTATGGGAAGTGCGGAACAGCCGCCGCAGCCGAGCCATGGCGGGGGCGACGTCGCGTTCCTGCCTTCGCCCGGCTGTCAACGGTTGCGTTGCTGCGATCGCCATACGCTGAGGCGATGGGGTCCGTTCAGTGACCCGGCTCACGAACCCATTCTCGAAAATGGTCCAACGTCGTTCCCGGCGCCGGCATTGGGCCGCGCCCAGCCGAGGAATCCGTCATGACCGATTCTGCTAACGCGAAGCGCGAAGCCCTGACGTCCGAACAGCTCGACCGGGTGGCTGGCGGAATTATCATCGTGGGCGGCGCCCAGCACCGTTTTACATCCACGCTGGAGCGGGTCGCCCTCAATCCGCAGCCGCTCCCACCGAAGATCTTGTTCGGCCACTGAGCGCCGCGCGGGACATGCGAGGACTGCCGCAGCTTGCACCCTGGAGAGAGAGCACGACGATTGATTCAGATCAATGCAGCCTCTGCGCGAGGCAGCCATAGCGCTGCCGCGAACCGAGACGGCTACATCGTCGCGCCCAGCACCCAGGGGGCGAATTCGGCACCGCCGAAGTCAAAGCTTTCGCTCTTGGTCGGCTGGCCGGACGCCGTCTTCAGCATCAGTTCGAAGATGCGCTGGCCGCATTGCTGCACGCTTTCCTCGCCGTCGAGAATGGTGCCGCAATTGACGTCCATGTCGTCTTCCATCCGCTTGTACATCGGCGTGTTGGTGGCGAGCTTGATCGAGGGCGCGGGCTTGCAGCCGAACACGCTTCCGCGGCCGGTGGTGAAGCAGACGAGGTTGGCGCCGCCGGCCACCTGCCCGGTCGCCGCGACCGGGTCGTAGCCGGGCGTATCCATGAACACAAAGCCCTTCTTGGTGACCGGCTCGGCGTAGTTGAGCACGTCGACCAGATTGGTGCTGCCGGCCTTGGCCATCGCGCCCAATGATTTTTCCAGGATGGTGGTGAGGCCGCCGGCCTTGTTGCCAGGGCTTGGATTGGCGTTCATCTCGGCGCCTTCGCGCCTTGTGTATTCCTCCCACCAGCGCATCAGCCCGACGAGCTTTTCGCCGACCTCGCGGCTCACCGCGCGCCGGGTCAGCAGATGTTCGGCGCCGTAGGTTTCCGGCGTTTCCGAAAGGATCACGGTGCCGCCATGGGCGACCAGAAGATCGCTCGCCGCGCCCAATGCCGGATTGGCCGAGACGCCGGAATAACCGTCGGAGCCGCCGCATTGCAGCGCCACCGTCAACTCGCTGGCGGCGACCTTCTCGCGCTTCACCTTGTTGGCGTCGGTCAGCGCCTCCTTGACGAAGGCGACACCGGCTTCCACCGTCTTGCGGGTGCCGCCGACTTCCTGGATGTCCATCGCGCGCAGCCGCCCGGCGAGCTTCTGCTCCTGCATCAGGCCGCCGATCTGGTTGACCTCGCAGCCCAGCCCGAGCACGACGACGTGCGAAAAATTCGCATGCCGCGCATAGCCGCCGAGCGTCCGCCGCAGCAGCGCCAGCGGTTCGTCCTGGGTCATGCCGCAGCCGGTCTTGTGGGTCAGCGCGACGACGCCGTCGACATTCGGGAAATCGGCCAGCGGATTGTCGCCGGTGAACGGGTTCTTCTTGAACATGTCGGCGACGATGCCGGCGACATGGGCGCTGCAATTCACCGAAGTGAGGATGCCGATATAATTGCGCGTTGCGACGCGCCCGTCGGCGCGGCGGATGCCGTCGAAGGTTGCGGGCAGATCGAAATTCGGCACCGGCTTGACGTCAACGCCATAGGCATAGTCCTTCGCGAAATCGCCCATGCCGCAGTTTTGCGTGTGCACGTGCTGGCCCGGCGCAATTGGCGCCGTGGCGAAGCCGATGATCTGGCCGTACCGGCGCACCGGCTCGCCGACGGCAATCGGCTTGATCGCCACCTTGTGGCCCGCCGGGATCCGCTCGATCGTCGTGACCCCATCAGCCACTACTTGGCCGGGCGGCAAGCTTGAGCGGGCGATCAGCACGCCATCGTCGGGGTGCAGGCGAATGACGGCGGTTGGGGTCATAGGTGTCTCCTCAGGTGGTTCTAAGCTCTCCCCGTCCTTTGCGGGGAAAGGTAGAATTCTCGCAAAGCGAGAATTCGGGTGAGGGGCATGGCACAATGCCAAACGCAAACATTGAACTCGCGGAGAGAGCCCCTCACCCCGACCCTCTCCCCGCAAGAGCGGGGCGAGGGAGAAGCAAGAGCTCGCTTACGCCTTGCCGCCGGAATCCTTGCGGGTCTGGTTCACCTGCATCCGGGCGTAGGTCGACATCAGGCCGACTTCGTTCGAGATCGTCACCAGCTTGAAGCCCATGTTGATCGCGCGCGCCGCGCCTTCCGCGCCGGAGCAATGGATGCCGGGATTGAGGCTGCGCTTGCCGCATTCCTTGATGATCTTTTCATAGATCTTGAGGATTTCCGGCTCGTCGCCGTCGAGTTTTGGCGTCAAGCCGTAGGAGAAGCGCAGATCGGACGGGCCGACATAGACGCCGTCGATGCCCTCGACGTCGAGGATCTGTTCCATGTGCTCGATCGCGGTCTTGGTCTCCATCATCGGCAGCAGCACGATCTCGTCATTGGCCGTCTGCTGGTACGAACCCGCGCTGCCGTACATGCCGGAGCGGATCGGACCGTTCGACCGGGTGCCCTTCGGCGGGTATTTGGCGAACTGGACGAGATCCTTCGCCTCCTTCGGGGTGTTGATCATCGGACAGATCACGCCATAGGCGCCGCCGTCGAGTACCTTGCCGATGATGCCGGGCTCGTTCCACGGCACGCGGACCATGGGGGTGACCGGGTGGGCATGCATCGCCTGAAAGCACTGGACCATCGAGAGGTAGTCCTGCACGCCGTGCTGCATGTCGACGGTGACGCTGTCAAAGCCGCATTGCGCGATCACTTCGGCCGAGAAGCCGGACGGGATCGCGAGCCACGCGTTGACCACGGCCTTGCCGGAGGCCCAGACTTTCTTGACATTGTTGGTTGCCATTGATCGCTTTCCTTTTGTGATCGTTGCGATTGTTGGAGTTGAAGAAACGGATCAGCTGGCGGCCCGCTGGATCGAGGCCTCGCTGACGCCGACCTCGCGGGCGGTGTTGACGATCGCAGCCCAGGTATCGTCGGGCAGCGGCACGCCGTTTTGGGGGCGCTCGGCGCGGGTCTTGCGCTCGGGGTCGCCGGGAACGAGCACGCTGTCGACGCCGGCCATCGGCGTGGTCTGGCGGATGAAGTCGGTATAGCGCGAGATTTCGCCATCGAAATAGCCCGTGGTGTCGATCACCTTGGGATCGACATAGAAGGCAAGCATGCCGTTGGCGAACTGCCGATCGCCGGACGTGGCTCCCGTGCCGGTCAGCGCACCGCCCAGCAACTCGCAGATGAAAGCCAGCCCCGATCCCTTGTGCTCGCCGAAGGCGCGGATCGCGCCTGTCCCCTTGGTATGGTCGCGCGGCCCGTCCTTCGTGTGAGGCCCGTAGAGCACGGTCGGGTCTTCGCTCAAGGTGCCATCGACATCGACGAGTGCGCCCTTGGGCAGCTTCTTGCCGCCGCGGCTCGCCACCAGCACCTTGCCTTCGGCGACGACCGAGGTGGCGAAATCGAGCACGATCGGGTCCTGCCCCTTGCGTGGAATGCCGACACAATAAGGCGCGGTGGAAAGCCGCTTCTGCACGCCGCCGAACGGCGCCACCAGCAGCGAGCCCGCGGCGTTGACGAAATGCACCGACACCAGCCCTTCGGCGGCGGCCATTTCGGCCCAGTCGCCGACGCGGCCGATATGACCGGCGTTCCGCAACGCGACCGCCGAGAGCCCGGCCTTCTTGCACTTCTCGATGCCGGTGCGGACCGCGAACGGCGTCACGGTCTGGCCATAGCCGAACTTGCCATCCACGACGGCCAACGAGGGCGTATCGACGATGAGCTCGGGGGTCTGGTTGGGAATGACATTGCCGGTCTTCTTCCACCGCACATAGACCGGGACGCGGATCACGCCATGGCTGTCATGGCCGGTCAGATTGGCCGTGGTAAGATAGGTCGCGATCCGCCGCGCTTCCTCGGCGGAAGACTCCGCATGCGAAAACACCTCGGCGACGAAATCAATCAGGTTGTCGACTTTGATGGTGACCATGTCCGGATTTCAGCCTGTCCTTAGCCATGGGGAACCCGACCGCCCGCGGCGACCCCAAAACACTCCCACGCCGGCTTTGGTGACCGGCTTGATCGGCACTTTGACCGAAATTCCGCGTGGCTGTCCACCATTGGACAAATGATTGCAATCATTTGCGTGGCTGTTATGCGCCGGGCCGGTAGCATCATGCAGATTTGTGATTACTCGTCAGGTCCGGCATCGCCCTCGCCTGCGACATCCATCGCGGCCAGGCTTTGCTCGAGTTCGCCGAGCATGTCCTGCAGCTCGCCCAGCTTGCGCGCACCATAGCGCTGGGTGATCTCCGCATAGATCGCCTCCGAGTTCGGCGCCACGGCCTCGATCAGTCTCAAACCCCTGGCCGAGATCGATACCACGCCGCGGCGCAGATCGGCTTCGGCGGTCCGGCGCTCGATCAGGTCGCGCGCTTCGAGATCGCGCAGGATGCGCGACAGGCTCGGCCCCAGCAGGAACGCGACGCGCGCCAGTTCGGTGACCTCGATGGTGTCGACCGCCGTCAACGCCCGCAAGATACGCCATTGCTGTTCGGTCAGGCCGTGGCTCCGCAGGGAAGGACGGAATTGCCGCATGACGGCCTCGCGGGCGCGCAGCAGCGACATCGGCAGCGAGCGGGAGAATTCGCGCATCGGGATGCGGCGGGGCTCGGGCGCCTGGTGGTCCGCACGCGATCCGTTCGACGATTTCTTGCCTGTCATCTTCACGGCCCGTCATCTGAGGGATCGACACGTCCAACGCGACAAAGTTTTGCGCCGCAACACACATCAATGCGTTTGCGCCGTATAACTTAACATGTTAAGCAGATTTGCGCACGCGCTTTTCGCCGAAGCCGCTGGACCCAAATGGCCCTTTCCAACCACGACATCCGACGCGCCGCTGAACGGCTTGACCAGGCTGAGAAGACGCGAAGGCAGATCCGGCAGCTGTCGCTCGAACATCCCGCCATCACCATCGACGACGCCTACGCGATTCAAAAGGCCTGGGTCGAGATGAAGGTCAGCGAGGGCCGCGTCGTCAAGGGCCACAAGATCGGCCTGACCTCGAAGGCGATGCAGAGCGCGCTCAATATCGACGAACCCGATTCCGGCATCCTGCTCGACGATATGTTCTTTGCCGATGGCGGGCTGGTGCCGTCCGACCGTTTCATCGCCACCCGCGTCGAAGCCGAACTCGCCTTCGTGATGAAGTCGCGGCTTTCGGGGCCGGACTGCACGATGTTCGACGTACTGAACGCCACCGACTTCGTGGTGCCCGCGCTGGAGATTTTGGACACGCGGATCGAACGGGTCGATCCGCAGACCAAGGCAACGCGAAAAATCTTCGATACCATCGCCGACAACGCGGCCAATGCCGGCATCGTGCTGGGCGGACGCCCGATCCGGCCGCTGGATGCGGATTTGCGCTGGATCGGCGCGCTGTGTTTCCGCAACGGCCAGTTGGAAGAAACCGGGCTGGCGGCCGGCGTGCTCAACCATCCCGCCACGGCGGTGGCCTGGCTCGCCAACAAGATCGCGCCCAATGGTTTGGCGCTGGAAGCCGGACAGGTGGTGCTGGCAGGTTCCTTCATCCGCCCGATCGAGACCCGCAAGGGCGACACGATCCAGGCGGACTATGGCGCTTACGGTTCGGTGAGTTGCTACTTCGCCTAAGGCTTCATTTTGAGGGTTCGAACATGCCCCACTTCACGATTGAATATTCCGCCAATCTCGATCGCCATGTCGACATCGGCGTCGTCGTGGAACTGGTGCGCAAGGCGGCGGTCGAGACCGGTATCTTCCCGCTCGGCGGCATCCGTGTGCGCGCCGTCAGATGCGAGCACTATGCGATCGCCGACGGCCAGAAGATCTTTTCGTTTCTCGACATGGTGCTGCGGCTCGGCGAAGGCCGCGACCTCGCCACCCGCCAAACGGCCGGCGAACACATCTTCAAGATCTTGTCCGCGCATCTCGATCCCGTGTTTGTAAAAGAGAAGTTCGCGCTGTCGTTCGACATGCAGATCAACGACAAGGAGACCAGCTGGAAACGCAACAACATCCACGAGGCGCTGAAAGTGGAGGCTCGACATGGATAAAGTGACGCCCAAGGACGGATTCCAGGCCAACCGCGACCGCGCGACGCCGCTGCTCGCCAAACTGAAGAGTGAAGGCATCAGCCATCTGATCGGCGGCAAGAGCGTGCCAGCGTCTTCCGGCCAGACGTTTGAGACGACCTCGCCCGTCGACGGCGCGGTGCTGGCGCGTGTCGCCCGCGGCACAGCCGAGGACATCGATCGCGCGGCCAGCGCGGCGGCCGCCGCGTTCAAGTCGTGGCGCGACATGCCGCCGACGGCGCGCAAAAAACTGCTGCATCGCGTGGCCGACGCCATCGAGGACAATGCCGACGACATCGCGGTGCTGGAGTGCATCGACACCGGCCAGGCGCATCGCTTCATGGCCAAGGCCGCGATCCGCGCCGCGGAGAATTTCCGATTCTTTGCCGACAAATGCGCCGAGGCGCGCGACGGCCTCAATACGCCGAGCGACGAGCATTGGAACATTTCCACCCGCGTGCCGATCGGCCCGGTCGGCGTCATCACGCCGTGGAACACGCCGTTCATGCTCTCGACCTGGAAGATCGCCCCGGCGCTGGCGGCCGGCTGCACCGTCGTGCACAAGCCCGCGGAATGGTCGCCGGTGACGGCGGACTTGCTGGCAAAACTGGCAAAACAGGCCGGCCTGCCCGACGGCGTGCTCAACACCGTTCACGGCATCGGCGAGGAAGCCGGCAAGGCGCTGACCGAGCACCCCGCGATCAAGGCGATCGGCTTTGTCGGCGAGAGCGCGACCGGCTCCGCGATCATGGCGCAGGGCGCGCCGACGCTGAAGCGCGTGCACTTCGAACTCGGCGGCAAAAACCCGGTGATCGTGTTCGACGACGCCGACCTCGACCGGGCACTCGATGCGGTGGTCTTCATGATCTATTCGCTCAACGGCGAGCGCTGCACGTCATCCAGCCGGTTGCTGGTTCAGGAATCAATCGCTGGAAAGTTCATCGAAAAGCTCACCGCACGGGTGAAGGCGCTCAAAGTTGGACATCCACTCGATCCCGCCACCGAAGTCGGGCCGCTGATCCATGAGCGGCATCTGGCAAAGGTCTGCAGCTATTTCGACGTGGCGCAGAAGGACGGCGCCACCATTGCGGTCGGCGGCAAGCGATACGTTGGCCCCGGCGGCGGGCACTACGTGCAGCCGACGCTGGTCACTGGCGCGAGTGCGGGCATGCGGGTGGCGCAGGAGGAAGTGTTCGGCCCGTTCCTGACCGTGATCCCGTTCAAGAACGAGAACGACGCGATCGAGATCGCCAACGGCGTGCAGTACGGCCTCACCGGCTATGTCTGGACCGGCGACATGGGCCGCGCGCTGCGCGTCGCCGACGCGCTGGAGGCCGGTATGATCTGGCTCAACTCCGAGAACGTCCGCCATCTGCCGACGCCGTTCGGCGGCATGAAATCGTCCGGCATCGGCCGCGACGGCGGCGATTATTCGTTCGACTTCTACATGGAGACCAAGCACGTCTCGCTCGCGCGCGGGACGCACAAGATTCAGAAACTGGGAATTTAACCCACCGTCGTTCCGGGGCGATGCGCCAGCATCGAACCCGGAACCTCGAGATTCCGGGTTCGCTTTGCGCCCCGGAATGACAAAAACTTCGAGGAAACCACATGCCCGTTCCGAAACACATCTTCGATCCCCCCTTCAACATCATCCGCTGCAGCCATGCCGTGCTCGACGTCGTCGACCTCGGCAGAAGTCGGTCCTTCTACGAGACCACCGTCGGCCTGCATGTCGAGGACGCCGACGACAAGGCGGTGTATTTGCGTGGCTCGGAAGAACACCAGCATCATTCGCTGGTACTGCGAAAGGCTCCCGTCGCCGCCTGCAGCCGCCTCGGCTTCAAGGTCGGCAACGACCGCGATCTCGACAAGGCGGCGACTTTCTTTTCTGAAAACGGCATCAACTATGCGTTCACCGACCAGCCGTTCCAGGGCCGCACGCTGCAATTCACCGATCCGATCGGCTTCCAGCTCGAACTCTATGCGACGATGGAGAAGCGTCCGCACCTGCTGCGGCGGTATGACTTATATAAAGGCTGCCATCCGCAGCGGCTCGATCATTTCAACGTGTTCTCGCCCGAGGTGCAGAACACGATCGATTTCTACGCCCGGCTCGGCTTTCGCCTGACCGAGTATGGCGAGGAAGACGGGCCGAACGGCCGCATCGCCGCCGCCTGGCTGCACCGCAAGGGTAACGTGCACGATTTTGCCATCACGAACGGCCGCGGCCCGCGCCTGCACCATTTTGCCTACTGGGTGCCGACGGCGATGAACGTCCTGCATCTGTGCGACGTCATGGCCTCCAGCGGTTACCTCAAGAACATCGAGCGCGGGCCGGGGCGCCATGGCATTTCCAACGCGTTCTTCCTCTACGTCCGCGATCCCGATGGCCACCGCCTCGAACTCTACACCAGCGACTATTTCACCGGCGATCACGACCATGAGCCGCTGCGCTGGTCGCTGAAGGACCCGCGAAGGCAGACGCTGTGGGGCGCGCCTGCGCCGCGCTCCTGGTTCGAGGAAGGCACGCCCTTCACCGAACAGGCGGTGCGCGAGCCTGCCTTCGTCGCCGACGTCACGATTGCGGATTGAGGAAGCGGAAGATGGCCACTCCCCGTCTCGCCACCTTCACCGTCGATGGCGCCCGGAAATACGGCGCGGTGACCGATGCCGGCATCGTCGATCTCTCGGCGCGCTTCGGCAAGGATTATCCAACCCTGCGCGAAGCCATCGCCGCCGGCGCACTGACAAAACTCGCCGAGGAAGGTGCGCGGCTAAAGCCGGATCATGCGCTCGACGCGATCGCCTGGCAGCCGCCGATCCCGGCGCCGGAAAAGATCATCTGCATCGGCGTCAACTATCCGGACCGCAACGCCGAATACAAGGACGGGCAGGACGCGCCGAAATATCCGAGCCTATTCATGCGCACGCCGCGCTCGTTCGTTGGCCACAACGCGCCGCTGATCCGCCCGCGCGCCTCCGCGCAACTCGACTATGAAGGCGAGTTGGTCATCATCATCGGCAAGGCCGGACGGCATATCAAGGAGAGCGACGCGCTGGATCACATCGCCGCCGTCACGCTGTGCAACGAGGGCACCATCCGCGACTGGGTGCGCCATGCCAAGTTCAACGTCACCCAGGGCAAGAATTTTGACGCCACCGGCAGCCTCGGCCCGTGGCTGGTACCCTACACCAGCGAGAGCCAGATCGCCGATATCCGCCTCACCACGCGGGTCAATGGCGAGACGCGGCAGGACGACCGCACCGGCCGGCTGATCTTCGGCTTCCGCTATCTCATCAACTATCTCTCGACCTTCACCACGCTGGTGCCCGGTGACGTCATCGTGACGGGAACCCCGACCGGCGCCGGGGCAAGGTTCGACCCGCCGCGCTATCTGAAGCCCGGCGACACCATCGAGGTTGAAGCCGAGGGTGTCGGCGTGCTGAAGAACGGCGTGGCTGACGAAGCCTGAACAGTTATGCAAGTGGATCATAAGATGACTGCAACTTCCGGCGGCGAAGCGATCGTCAATGGCCTCGTCGCGCACGGCGTCGACACCGTGTTCGGCCTGCCCGGCGCGCAAATCTATGGCCTGTTCGATGCCTTCCACCAGGCGCAGCTCAAGGTGATCGGCGCGCGGCACGAGCAGGCCTGCGGCTACATGGCGTTCGGCTATGCGCGCTCGTCCGGAAAACCCGGCGTGTTCAGCGTGGTACCCGGCCCGGGCGTGCTCAACGCCAGTGCAGCGCTCCTGACCGCGTTCGGCTGCAACGAGCCAGTGCTCTGCCTGACCGGCCAGGTGCCGACGGATTTCCTCGGCAAGGGCCGCGGCCATCTGCACGAGATGCCGGACCAGCTCGCCACGCTGCGCACCTTCGTCAAATGGGCCGACCGCATCGAGTATCCCGGCGCGGCGCCGTCGCTGGTGTCGCGCGCGTTCCAGGAAATGCTGTCCGGCCGCCGCGGCCCGGCATCGCTGGAGATGCCATGGGATATCTTCACCCAGCGCGCGGAGGTCGGGCCGTCCAAGGTATTCGATCCCCTTCCCGCCCCGCAGCCCGATCCGGACCGCATCAAGGCGGCCGCCGCGCTGATCAAGGGTGCGAAGCGGCCGATGATCTTCGTCGGCAGCGGCGCGCTACATGCGGGCGAGGAAATCCTCGAACTCGCCGAGACGATCGACGCACCTGTGGTGGCGTTCCGCAGCGGCCGCGGCATCGTCTCCAACGCGCACGAGCTCGGCCTGACCATGGCGGCCGCCTACAAGCTGTGGCCGACCACCGACCTGATGATCGCGATCGGAACCCGCGCGGAACTGCCGGCGTCCGGCTTCCGCTGGCCCTATCAACCGCAGGGGCTAAAATCCGTTCGCATCGACATCGATCCCGCCGAAATGCGCCGCATGCCGTCGGACGCCGCCATCGTCGCAGACGCCAGAGCCGGAACAGCCGAACTGGCTGCCGCGGTGAAGAAGGCTAGCTTCAGCAAGACCAGCGGCCGGCGCGCCGAGATCCGCGAGGCGACGTCAGCCACGCTGCAGGAGATCCAGAAGGTGCAGCCGCAGATGGCGTATCTGAACATCCTGCGCGAGGTGCTGCCGCATAACGCGATCGTCACCGACGAGCTGTCGCAGGTCGGCTTCGCCTCCTGGTACGGCTTCCCGGTCTATCAACCGCGCACCTTCATCACCTCGGGCTATCAGGGCACGCTCGGCTCGGGTTTTCCGACCGCGCTGGGCGCCAAGGTCGCCAACCCCGACAAGCCGGTGGTCGCGATCACCGGCGACGGCGGCTTCATGTTCGGCGTGCAGGAGCTGTCCACCGCCGTGCAGTTCAAGATCGGCGTGGTGACGCTGGTGTTCAACAACAACGCCTACGGCAACGTCCGCCGCGACCAGCGCGAACGTTTTGACGGCCGCGTGGTGGCGTCGGATCTGGTCAATCCGGATTTCGTGAAACTCGCGGAGTCCTTCGGCTGCGGCGCCGCAAGGGTCACCGCGCCGGACCAGTTCAAGAGAGCGCTGGAAAAGGCCCTGGCCGACGGCGGGCCGTATGTGATTTCGGTGGAAGTGCCGACGGATTCGGAAGTGAGCCCGTGGGCGTTCATCCATCCGGCGAAGAATATTTGAGATCAAAGAGCGCGGACACTTTCTTCCCTTCTCCCCTTGTGGGAGAAGGTGGCGCGCGAAGCGCGTCGGATGAGGGGTATGTTGCCGCGAACTCGCATCTCTTGTGCGGAGACATACCCCTCATCCGGCGCTTCGCGCCACCTTCTCCCACAAGGGGAGAAGGAAGATCAGCGCACTTTGCGAAATGTCAGGTTGATCCGCTGGCGGCCCATCGCGGCGTGCTCGCCGTCGGCCAGCGGCGCGACGCCGTGAAAGAACAGCCGTGACGGGCCGCCCCAGACCACGACGTCGCCATGCTCCAGCCGATAGCGCGCAGTCTTGTCGGACCGCTTCAGGCCGCCGAACAGAAAAGTCGCAGGCAGCCCGAGCGACACCGACACGATCGGCGCACCGAAATCCAATTCATCCTTGTCCTGATGGAGCGACAGTTTTGCACCGGGCACGTAGCGGTTGATCAGGCAAGCCTCCGGCGCGAAGCCGGCGAACCCGGCATCATGGGCAGCCTCGGCCGCCAGCCTGCGCAGCACCGGCGGCATCTCCGGCCATGGCTGGCTCGACTGCGGATCGACCGGATCATAGCGATACCCGGTTGCATCCGACACCCAGCCAGCGCTGCCGCAATTGGTCATCGCGACCGACATGCGGTGGCCGCCGGGCGTTATCAGATGCCGGAACGGCGCCTGCTTGACGATCGCACGAAGAGCCGGAAGCAACTCGGCTTCGAACGGCCGCGCGAAGCCGCGCAGCAACAATGCGCCGTCCGCGATCGCCTCGCGCGAAGGGCGCGCATTGCCAACGTTCTCAAACAAGTCCGGCGTCAATTCAGTTCGCACTCACTTCGCATCATGAAAAATCACGCCAATGGTGTGGCGGTGACCGGAGCGGATCCGGCTGACGCCGTGGCGCAGGTTGACGCGATAAGGTCCGCGCGTCCCCTGCACCGGCCGGTGATGCACAGCGAAGGCCACAGCGTCGCCCTGCTTCAGTGGAACCACCTCGGGCCGCGACTGCATCCGCGGCCGCTGCTCCGTCAGCACGAACTCTCCGCCCTCGAAATCGCGCCCAGGCTGCGACAGCAGGATCGCGACCTGCAACGGGAACACATGCTCGCCATAGAGGTCCTGGTGCAGGCAATTGTAGTCGCCCTCGCCATATTGCAGCAGCAGCGGCGTCGGCCGCGTCTGCCCCGCGTCGCGGCAGCGTTCCAGAAAGGCCTCGTGGCGGTCAGGATAACGAATGTCGATCCCCATCGTCTCGTTCCAGCGATTGGCTGTGCCGCACAGCCGGGTGTAAAGCGCCGGCCGCAGTTCCGCGATGAGATCGGGCAGCGGATAGGCAAAATACTTGTACTCGCCGCGGCCAAAACCGTGGCGGCCCATGACGATCCGGCTGCGGAAGTTTCTGTCGTCCGGGTACAGCGCCGCCAGCGCGGCGCATTCCTCCCGGGACAGCAGTTGCTTGAGGACCGCGCAGCCCAGCGCATCGAGATCGGCGGTCACTTGCCCCCAGTCGAGGGCATCGACGCGGGCGGCGGTTTCGGAGGAACGGTCGATTATTCTTGCGGTCGCTTTCATGTAGAAACTCTTGCAAATGGCGTCGATGCGAGCCACCCGATTTCCGTAAACGCTATCGTCGTCCCGGGCTTGACCCGGGACCGATACGCCGCCTGCTATGTGACACAGGTATCAACGGCCTTTTCAAACAACAGACGACTGGGGTTATGGGTCCCGGGTCAAGCCCGGGACGACACTGAACAAGGTCCAGTCAGCCCCGAATCACGCTCTCCATCCCGGCCGCCAGCTCAAAGATCCGGCGGTCGGATCCGCCCGCCGCCGCCAGCATCAATCCGACCGGAACCCCGCCTTCGCGATGGGCCGGCAACGAGATGGCGCAGCCGTCGAGCATGTTGATCAGCGTGCAGTTGCGTAAGGCGCGCAAGTTCTGCGTCGCGAACGCCTTGTCGTCGGCGAGGTCGGCGATCACCGGCGGCGTGTTCGCCGTGGTCGGCAGCACCAGCGCGTCATAGGGCGCGATGCGCGCTTCCGTCCGCGTGATGAACGAACGGCGTGCATTGAGCATATCGATGTAGTCGGCGGCGCTGATGGTTTCGCCGCGCAGGATGCGGACGCGCACCCGGGGATCGTAGACATCGCCCTCGCTGACGATCAGATAGCGATGCCAGGCGTAGCTTTCGGCCGCCGCAAAGCCGCCCTTGCTGTTCATCACGCCGACATCGTGAAATTCCGGCACCTCGATGCGCTCGATCGACGCGCCGTGACGCGCAAGCGTCTCCAGTGCACGTTCGAACGTCTCTGCGACCTCGTCGTCGAGATCGTCGAGCGCGACCGTGGTCGGCACCGCCAGCCGCATGCCCTTGATGGGACGCGGCTGCAACGGCTGCACGGCCTCGCCCGCGAGCACCGAATCGAGCACCGCGCAGCAGTCCACGCTGCGCGCCAGCGGCCCAAAGCTGTCGAGCGAGGAGGACAGCGGAACCCCGCCGTCGAGCGGCACGCGGCGTTGCGTCGGCTTGTAGCCGACGACGCCGTTATAGGCCGCGGGAATCCGGCAGGAGCCGCCGGTATCGGTGCCGAGCGCGCCATAGGCCATCTGGTCGGCGATCGAAACCGCGGCGCCCGACGACGAACCGCCGGGCACATGACCGACGCTGCGATTCCAGGCGCCCTTCGGCGTGCCGTAATGCGGATTGATGCCGATGCCGGAATAGGCGAATTCGGTCATGTTGGTGCGGCCGATCACGACGAAGCCGGCGCGGCGCAGCCGTGCCACGACCGTGGCATCGGCCTCCGCCGGCGTGCCATTCTCCTCCAGCGCGCGCGAGCCGGCGCGGGTCACCTGTCCCTTGATGTCGAACAGGTCCTTGATCGAGACGGGAATACCGGCATAGGGCGACGGCGCGGCATGGGCCTTGCGCAGCTTGTCCATGGCGTCGGCAGCCGCGAGCGCGGCTTCCTTGTCGACATGGATGAAGACCCGCTGGCCCTCGCCCGCAGGATCGGCGATCCTGGCAAGGCAGCCCTCGACCAGTTTTCGCGAAGAGGTCGCGCCGCTCTCGAGATCGGCGGCCAGGGTGGCGAGTGTCGGATAGGCGGGCATGGTCGTCGCTCCCTCTGCTATTTGGTGTCGGACACAGGAACGATATCGAGGTCGAGCAGCGCCGAACTCAGCGATTTGCCATGGGCGTCCAGCGCCAGTGACCGCGTCACGCCGCCGCCAAGCGCCTGGTCCATCACAAAGTTCAGCGCGCCCAGATTGGGCAGCTCATAGCGCACCACCTCGCCCTGAACGACGCCGGCGAAATGCGCCTTGACCCGCGCCGCCGTCACCTGCTGGCGCAGCAGTTCATAGTCCTTGGCGTCATAGGCGATGACGGAAATGTTGGAGATGTTGCCCTTGTCGCCGGTGCGGGAATGGGCGATTTCGCGCAGCTTCATCGTCACGCCCCCACGAACCGGACTTGCGGCTTTGCGAGATGGCGCGGCAGCAGGACCGACGCGACGGCGACGACATCGCGCGCCGACTTCCACGCGCCGCCGCCGGCCGCCGGGCCGTTGGTATAGAGCGTCTCGACCTCGTTGCCGATCCTGACCGCCTCGCGCAAAGTCTCGGTGCGCCCCGCGACGCGCACGCGCACCTCATAGGGTTCGTTGGCGCGCGCGGAAACCTCCGGCCCGTGCAGGGAATCGACGCCGACCAGTTCGAACCGCCATTCGCTGGCGTCCACACCCGTCAGCTTCAGCCGTTCGCGGACAATGTCCAGCGCCAGCCGCCCCCGCGCCAGCGCGCCGGGACCGGCATAGGAAATCTGTCCTTCGCCGATGTAGCTGTCGACATAGCCGACCGACACCTTCAGCGTATCGGTCCGCTTCGTGCCCCGCCCGCCGCTGACGCGGACGCGATCGGGTCCGATCTCCTCGACCTTCACCTTGGAAAAATCCGCCACCACATCCGGCTGAAAATATCGGGCTGGATCGTGCACCTCGTAGAGCAGTTGCTCCTTGCAGGTCTGCGCCGTCACCGCGCCGCCGGAACCCGCAACCTTGGTGACGACAAGGCTGCCATCCGCGCCGACTTCGCCGATCGGAAAACCAAGCCGGGCGAGGTCGGCGACGTCCTTGTAGCCGGGATCGGCAAAATAGCCGCCGGTGATCTGGCCGGCGCATTCCAGCAGATGCCCGGCCACCGTGCCTTGCCCCAGCAGATTCCAGTCGTCCATCGCCCAGCCGAAGGCATGGATCATCGGCGCCAGGAACAGCGCCGGATCGGAGGCGCGACCGGTGATGACGATATCGGCGCCGGCCGAGAGCGCCTGCGCCATCGGCTCGGCGCCGAGATAGGCATTGGCCGACAGCAGCCGGTTGCCGAGTTGCCTGATCGTGCCGTCGAATTCCATGATCGGGAGGTCGCCGTCCTTGCAGGCGTCGAGCACATCGTCGCCGACGATGGCAGCGATCTTCAGCGCCGACAGCCCCAGCGACCTGGCGATGTCGGCCGTCTTGCGCGCCGCCGCTTCGGGATTTGCCGCGCCCATGTTGGTGACGATCTTGATGCCCTTGGCGGCGCACAGCGGCAGCACAGCGCGCATCCGCTCCTCCAGCAACGGGTCATAGCCGCTATCGGGATTCTTCATTCGCGCCTGCTGCGCCAGCGCCACCGTGCGCTCGCCGAGGCATTCGAACACGAGGTACTGGATGTCGCCCTTGTCGGCGAGTTCGATCGCGGGCTCGATGCGATCGCCCGAATAGCCGGCGCCGGAGCCTATTCGAATGGTTCGCACCTGAACTCCATCGCCGTCATGCGCTTCATGTTTCGCAGGGAGAAATACCCTAGCGCGGAAAATCGATCGCATACAAGCGCTCTCCGGCGCAGGAATGGAGCCATGCGGCGCGACCGTTGCTGGACCGTTGACGGGCAACGGGCAAATGGCGCATCAAGTTCGCAACATGGGCCTCAGGCGCCCGTACCCAAGGAGAACAGCCGACATGGCGGAGCCCGCGCGCGCGAAACCAAGACCCACGCCCGAAACGCAGCATTTCTGGGACGGCACCCAGGCCGGCGAATTGCGCCTGCAGCGCTGCGACGCCTGCGCCCATGTCTATTTTCCGCCGCGTCCGTTCTGTCCCTCCTGCGCCTCGCGCAAGGTCTCGGTGTTCAAGGCCAGCGGCAAGGGCACGCTCTACAGCTACGTCATCAACCACCGCCCGGCGGCGCCCGGCTTCACGCCGCCCTACGCCATCGCGGTGGTCGAGCTCGACGAGGGCCCGCGCATGATGAGCAACATCATCGATTGTCCGCAGACGCCGGAGGCGCTGGAGCTCGACATGAAGCTCGAAGTCGCGTTCGAGAAGCTCGACGACAAGATCACCCTTCCCCTGTTCCGTCCGACGAAGGGTTAAACATCATGCGCAGAAACGCAGTCGCCGTCGTCGGCGCGGCCGAGACCACCGAACTCGGCGTCATCCCGAACATGTCGCAGATCCAGCTCCATGCGGATGCGGCGCTCAACGCCATCGCCGATGCCGGGCTGAAACTCTCCGACATCGACGGCATCGCCACCGCCGTGGAGACCCCGCAGCAGATCGCCCACTATCTTGGCATCACCCCGACCTGGGTCGACGGTACTTCCGTCGGCGGCTGCTCTTTCATGCTCCACGTCCGCCATGCCGCCGCCGCGATCGAAGCCGGCCTGTGCAAGACGGTGCTGATCACCCATGCCGAAAGCGGCAAGTCGATGATCGGCAAATTGCCGCGCTCGATCCCCGCCGACAGCCTGCAGGGCCAGTTCGAGGCGCCGTTCGGCGTGTTCGGCCCGCCCAGCATGTTCCCGATCCCGGTGCTGCGCTACATGAAGACCTACGGCATCACCCATGAGCAGATCGCCATGGTCGCCGTGGTGCAGCGCGAATGGGCCGCGAAGAATCCGCGCGCCACCATGAAGGCGCCGATCACGGTCGAGGACGTGCTGAATTCGCGGATGATCGCCTATCCGTTCCGCATCCTGCAATGCTGCCTCGTCACCGACGGCGGCGGCGCGCTGATCCTCACGTCAGCCGATCGCGCGAAGGACTTTCCGAACAAGCCGGTTTACATCCTCGGCACCGGCGAGAGCGTGGAAACGCCGATGGTCAGCCAGATGGAGACGTTCAACTCCTCGCGCGCCTTCAAGGTCGCAGGTCCTCTCGCCTTCAGGGAGGCCGGCATCACCCACGAGGATGTCGATCATCTGATGATCTACGACGCCTTCGCGCATTTGCCGCTCTACGGCCTCGGCGACCTCGGCTTCATGCCGCATGAGGAGACCGGCAAGTTCATCGCCGAGGGCAACACCCGGCCCGGCGGCAAGCTGCCGCTCAACACCAATGGCGGCGGGCTGAGCTATATGCACTCCGGCATGTACGGCATGTACGCGCTGCAGGAGAGCGTGCGGCAGATGCGCGGCATCGCGCCGGCCCAGGTCAAGGACGCGAAGATCTCGGTCTGCCACGGCGTCGGCGGCATGTTCGCGGCATCCGGCACGATCATCTTTACGAACGATAAGTAACAACCTCCGTCGTTCCGGGATGGTCCGAAGGACCAGACCCGGAACCTCGAGATTCTGGGTTCGCGCTCCGCGCGCCCCGGAATGACGGAGCACAACCAGGAGAACTCCCAATGACAAAATCACTGCAAGACAAGGTCATCATCGTCACCGGCGCCGGCCGCGGCATCGGCCGTGAAATCGCGCTGCTCTGCGCCGCCGAAGGCGCCAAGGTCGTGGTCAACGATCCGGGCGGCGCCGCTGACGGCGCCGGCACGTCGGCCGCCCCCGCCGAGGAAGTGGTCGAGGAAATCAAGAAGCGCGGCGGCACCGCCGTGCCGAACTTCGAGTCGGTGGCCGAAGCGATCCCGGCCAGCAAGATCGTCAAGACCGCCACCGATCATTTCGGCCGGCTCGACGGCGTGGTCAACAATGCCGGCATCTTGCGCGACATGATCTTCCACAAGATGAGCGTCGAAGCCTTCGAGGCCGTCATCAAGGTGCACCTGATGGGCTCGTTCTATGTCAGCCACGCGGCGGCGCGCATTTTCCGCGAGCAGGAGAGCGGCTCGTTCGTGCACTTCACCTCGACCTCGGGCCTGATCGGCAATTTCGGCCAGGCCAATTACGCGGCCGCCAAGCTCGGCATCGTCGGCCTGTCAAAGTCGATCGCGCTTGACATGGGCCGCTTCAACGTCCGCTCCAACTGCGTATCGCCTTTCGCCTGGACCCGCATGATCGGCACCATCCCGACCGAGACCGACGCCCAGAAGGCCCGGGTCGAGAAGATCAAGCAGATGGGCCCGGAGAAGATCGCGCCGGTCTGCGGCTACCTGATGTCGGATGCGGCAAAGGACGTGACCGGGCAGATTTTCGGCGTCCGCATGAACGAAATCTTCCTGTTCAGCCAGAACCGCCCGATCCGCTCGGTGCATCGTTCGGAAGGCTGGACGCCGCAGACCATCGCCGAGCACGGCATGCCGGCGCTCAAGGATTCCTTCTACAAGCTCGATCGCTCGGCTGACATCTTCCCCTGGGATCCGATCTGAGGGACGACGCGGAGTGGGCAGCGCAACATGCCCACCCCGCTTCCTCCTGTTCGACCAGCACTATGCTTGGCCGTCCCTTCATCTCTCTCCGCCTTTGATCGTTTCCTCGCAGCCGGCCTGCTTTATGCCGGAATGCAGGCCGATGATTCCCTTCCAACAAAAAACATGGGAGGCAATCATGACAGGCTCACTGACCTTTCCCGATTCCAAGCAACGCGGCGGTCTCGACCGCCGCAAGATTCTGACTGGCGCAGCGGCGCTCGCGGCCTCCGCCGTCGCGGTGAACGCGGCTTCCGCCGCCTCGGTGGCACCGCTCGGCCAGACCGCCGCGCCGACGACGGCCATTCCGCCTCTACCGCTCGGCCCGCTTCCCGGCGCGCGCTATCCGGATGCCCGCCTGGAGTCGATGAAGAAGCCGAAGGTCTCGTTCGGGCCGACGGGCTTTCCGGCCTTCGCCGGCACCATGGCGGTCGAGCGCGTGGCGACCGGCTTCCGCTGGGCCGAAGGGCCGGTCTACTTTGCCGCCGGGCGCTACGTGCTGTTCTCCGACATTCCCAACAACCGCATCATGCGCTTCTCGGAAGACGACGGCCATCTCAGCGTCTATCGCCAGCCGTCAATGAACTCGAACGGCAACACCATCGATCGCGAGGGGCGGCTGATCACCTGCGAACACTCCGGCCGCCGCGTCACCCGGACCGAACTCGACGGTTCGATCACTATCATCGCCGACAAGTACAACGGCAAGAAGCTGAACTCGCCGAACGACGCGGTCGTCGCCGCCGACGGCTCGATCTGGTTCTGCGACCCCGCCTACGGCATCGGCGGTTTCTACGAGGGCATCAAGGCCGATGCCGAGCAGGACAAGAAGAACGTCTACCGCGTCGATCCCAAAACCGGCGACATCAAGGTGGTGGTCGACGATTTCGTGGAGCCGAACGGGCTGTGCTTCTCGCCCGACGAGAAGAAGCTCTATATCTGCGATACCGGCTTCACCGACGGACCGGACAATCCCTCGCATATCCGCGTCTTCGACGTCGATCTCGCCGCCGGAAAGCTCTCCAACAGCAAGGTGTTCGCCGACATGCCCAAGCCGAGCATCACCGACGGCCTGCGCTGCGACCGTGAAGGCCGCGTCTGGTGCTCGGTCGGATGGGGCGATCCCAACGAGGATGGCGTGCGCTGCTACACAGCCGATGGCGATCTGCTCGGCAAGATCCACATCCCGGAAACCGTCGCCAATCTGTGCTTCGGCGGCCAGCAGCGCAACCGGCTCTATATCTGCGGCTCGTCGTCGCTCTATGCGGTCTACACCAGCGCGCAGGGTGCGATGAAGCCTTGAGCAATCTTTAGAACTGCGCACACTCTATCCACGTCATGGCCGGGCTTGACCCGGCCATCCACGACTTTGGCCGACGTCGACGAGGAAGACGTGGATGCCCGGGTCAAGCCCGGGCATGACGAGTGGAGGTACTGCGACGGCAGCGTCCACCTCACCCGCTGTTCCGCAACCCCGCCGAGATCCCGTTGATCGTGATCTGAATGCCGCGCAGCACCTGTTCGTCCGGGTTCTGCGCGCGGTGCTCCTTCAGCAACTCCACCTGCACATGGTTGAGCGGGTCGAGATAGGGGAAGCGGTTGCGGATCGAGCGGTCCAGCAACGGGTTGCCCTGCAAGAGCCGCTCGTGGCCCATGATGTCGAGCAGCGTTTCGATCGACAGGTGCCATTCACGGCGGATGCGCCCAAAAATGCTCTCGCGCAGTTTTACGTCGGGCACCAGCTCGGCGTAGCGCGAGGCGATCGCGATCGAGCTCTTGGCCAGCACCATGTCCATATTGGACAGCAGCATGCGGAAGAACGGCCACTCGCGATAGAGCTCCTGCAGGAACGGCATGCCCCGCTCCGGGTGCTCCGCGATCCAGCTATCCACCGCCGAGCCGAACCCATACCAGCCCGGCAGCATCAGGCGGCATTGCGCCCAGCTGAACACCCAGGGAATGGCGCGCAGGTCCTCGATCTCGCGGGTCTTCTTGCGCGAGGCCGGGCGGCTGCCGATGTTCAGCGTCGCGATCTCGTTGATGACCGTCGAGCCCCAGAAATAGTCGGCAAAGCCCTCGGTCTCGTAGACGAGCCCGCGATAGGCCTTGAACGCCAGCGCCGACAGCTGGTCCATCGCCGCCAGATATTCCTGGCTCGGCGCGCTCTGGCGCGGATGCAGCAGGCTGGCCTCCAGCGTAGCCGCCGTCAGGATCTCCAGATTGTTGCGGCCGACTTCGGCGTTGGAATATTTGCTGGAGATGATCTCGCCCTGCTCGGTGATGCGGATCTGGCCGTTCACCGCGCCGCCGGGCTGCGCGATGATGGCGTCATAGCTCGGCCCGCCGCCGCGGCCGACCGATCCGCCACGGCCATGGAACAGCCGCAGCCGCACATGGTGGCGCTCGAACACCTCGACCAGGCCGATCTCGGCCTTGTAGAGTTCCCAGCCCGAGGTGACGAAGCCGCCGTCCTTGTTGCTGTCGGAATAGCCGAGCATCACCTCCTGCACGCTACCGAGGCTGTCCACCAGCTTGCGATAGTCATGAAGCGACAGCATGCGGTCCATGATGCCGGCGGACGCCCGCAGATCCTCGATGGTCTCGAACAGCGGCACGATATTGATCGCGCTGCGGCCGGACGGATTGACGAGGCCGACCTCCTTCAGCAGCACCGCGACCTCCAGCATGTCGGACATGCCCTTGCACATCGAGATGATGCACTGGGAAATCGCTTCCGCGCCGAACTTGGCGTGGGCCTCGGCGGCGGCGCGGAACAGCGCCAGCTCGCCCAGCGTTTCTTCGCTGTACTTGATGAAGGCGGAGCTGAGCGGCCTGGCGCTGCGCAGCTCGCCCAGCAGCAGATTGACGCGAGCTTCCTCGCCGAGCGCCATATACGACATGCCCGGAATCGCCGCGTCGAACAATTCAGCGACCGTGCGTTCATGCACCGCTGAATTCTGCCTTATGTCGAGCCGGGCGAGATGGAAGCCGAAACAATCCGCCGCGCGGCGCAACAGCCGCAGCCGCCCGCGCGCAATCACGCCGGAATTATTCGCGATCAGCGAGCGGTAGAGCACATCGAGTTCGGCCTTGAACTCCGTGACGCTGGCGTATGGCGCGGCCTCGCCGACGGGGCGGCGGGGAGTCTCGACCTCCAGCCGCAGCGCGGTCGCCGTCAGGCGGGCATAGATGCCCGATACCACCAGCCGATACGGTTCGCCGATCCGGTGCGGCGAGGTGTCCGGCGACCGCCCGGCCAGTTCGCGCAGTTCGTCGGACACATCGGCAAGATGCGCCGCCATCGACAACTCCGAGCCGAGCGCATGCATCTGCTCGAGATAGAAACTCATCACCCGGCTCGATTGCAGGTGCAGCGTGCCGCGCATGACGTCGGCGGTGACGAACGGGTTGCCGTCGCGATCACCGCCGATCCAGCTTCCCATGGTCAGGAACGACGCCAGTTCTTCGGCGGCATCCTGCTCCTGGGTCAGTTGGTCCTCCAGCGCGCAATGCAGCCGGGGCACCTCGTGCAGGAAAGTGTAGTCGTAGAACGACAGGCCATTCTCGACCTCGTCGAGCACCGTCAGCTTGGTCCGGCGCAACAGGTTGGTTTGCCACAGCGTCAGCACGGCGCGGCGCAGTTGCTCGTCGCTGGCGTCGGCTTCCTCCGGCGTCATCTTCATGCGCTCTCGCCGGTCGAGCAGCGCCGCGATCTCCATCTCGCGGTCCATCGTGCTCTTGCGGCGGACTTCGGTCGGGTGCGCGGTCAGAACCGGACTGACCTGGGCATCCCCGAAAAAACGCAGCAGATCGGCAGAGCTGAAGCCGGCCGCCCTTGCATTGGACAATGTCTGCTCTAGCGTGCCGGTTCGCGGTCCGCCGCCCACACCCCAGCCGCGCATCTGGCGGATGTTGTGCTGGTCCTCGGCGATGTTGGCGAGGTGCGAGAAATAGCTGAAGGCGCGAACGATCCGGACCGTATCGGCCGTCGACATGCCGTCGAGCATGGCCTCCAGTTCCCGCCGCGCCAGCTTGTCCTCATCGCGGTGGAAACGGATCGATGTCTGCCGGATGCGCTCGACCAGGTCGAAGATCTCGGCGCCTTCCTGGTCGCGGACGGTGTCGCCGAGAATGCGCCCGAGCAGGCGGATATCCGTCCTGAGCCGGGCGTCTTCCGCGTCTTCGACGCGATTGGACCGGTTTTCGGTCTCCGACGGCGTGGTCTGGGATGGCATCGTCTGTACAGACATGGCTCGCTACCTCAGAAACTGCCCAGCCATGCCAAGTGTGCAAGTTTTTTGCCGCAGTGCAAGATAAAGATGGAGGCCGCGAAAATCCGAGCCATTCCGTCATGGCCGGGCTTGTCCCGGCCATCCACGTCCTCCTGCTCTACCTCAAGAACGTGGATGCCCGGGCCTTCGCCGCGCCGAAGGGGCTTCGGCCCCGCAGGCGGGACAAGCCCGGGCATGACGATGGAGCGCCGTGTTCGCCCTAAATCCTCCGACCCGCCGCCTGCCAATAGGGATCGCGCAGGCGACGCTTGAAGATCTTTCCGGAATCCTCGCGCGGCAGGTTGGTCTGGATATCGATGTGTTTTGGCACTTTGTAGTCCGCCAGCGAGACCTTGAGCTGATTGCGGATCGACGCCAGATCCAGCGTCACCCCCGGCTGCGGCTCCACCACCGCCATCAGCGCCTCGCCGAACTCCGCGTCCGGGATGCCGAATACCGCGCAATCATGTACGCCCGGAAGCGCATGCAGCGCGGCCTCGATCTCGGCCGGGTAGATGTTGACGCCGCCCGAAATCACCATGTCGCGCTTGCGGTCGCAGATGAAGACATAGCCGTCGGCATCGATATAGCCGACATCGCCGGAGGTGATGAACCCGTCGCGATCGATCTCGGCGCGCTTCTCCGGCTTGTTGTGGTACGTGAAATCCGGATTGCCCAGGATGCGCGAATAGATTTCGCCGATCTCGCCCTGCGGCAACTCCCGACCATCGTCGCCGATGAAACGCAGTTCCGCGCCGGGCGAAATCCTGCCGACGGTGCCGGGCTTCTTCAGCGCATCCTCCGACGTGGCGAAGGTCACGGCGCTGGATTCGGTCGAGCCGTAGAACTCGTAGATCACCGGCCCCCACCATTCGATCATCGCGCGCTTGACGTCGGCCGGACAGGGCGCGGCGGCGTGGATGATGTGGCGCAGCGACGACATGTCGTATTTCTTGCGGATCTCCTCCGGCAGCTTCATCAGGCGGATGAACATGGTCGGCACCATGAAGATGGTATCGATCTTCTCGGTCGCGATCACCCGCAAGAACTCCTCGGGGTCGAAGCGCGGCATGAGGACCAATACACCGCCGAGACGGCCGGCGCGCAAACCGAACGAGTTCGGCGCCGAGTGATACAGCGGCCCCGGCAGCAGCGCGCGGGCGCCCGGCTTGAGGCCGTAGATCATCCCGCGCAACTGTTCGCCATAGGCCACCTGCTCGGGCGTCGGCGCGGCGCGGCGCACGCCCTTGGGATGGCCCGTGGTGCCCGAGGTATAGATCATGTTCTGCGGCTGCGGCACCACCGGCCCGTCATAGCGCGGGAATTGCGCGAGCCAGGCTTCGAAATCAATCGCGAAATCGGGCGTCGCCAGATGATCCGGATCGATCTTGTAATTGGCGATGATTTCCGGCGGCGTCGGCACGCTGAGCACGGTGACATCGTCCGGGATCGCTGCGCGCAACTGATGCAGCATGTCGGCATGCGCGATCAGCACCTTGGTGCCGCAATCCTTCAGAACGTAATTGATCTCTTCCGGCTTGAAGTGCCAGTTGGCCGGCACCCCATAGGCGCCGAGCCGCATCGCGCCGTACGCCGACTCGATGAAGGCGATGTCGTTGCGCATCAGCATCGCGACGCTGTCGCCCTGCTTGACGCCGAGTTGCTGCAAGCCGCTGGCGATGCGTTCGGAGCGCTCGGCGACCTCGTCATGGCCGCGCCGGCGGTTGCCGCTGGTGACGCCGTGGAAGAGAGATGTGTCGGTCATTACCTTGTTCTTCTTGTTAAGGACTTTTACGACGTCATGGCCGGGCTTGTCCCGGCCATCCACGTACTTGCTTGTGTCAACAAAGAACGTGGATCACCGAGACAAGCCCGGTGATGACGGAGTGCGCTAGGCTTCCGCAAACTTCGGCGCGCGTTTTTCCATATTGGCACGCACGGCCTCGGTCTGGTTGGGGCTGCCGAGCAGTTTCTGCTGCTCGACGGATTCGGCGAGCAGCGCCGGGCCGGGATCGACCGACAATCTGTTCAGCATCCGCTTGGCGGCGCGGATCGCATCCGGGCTCTTGCCGGCGATCTCGCGCGCCAGTTCGAGCGCGGCCGCGCGCGGATCGTCGCAGATCCGCGTCGCCAGCCCATAGCTCATGGCTTCCTGCGCCGAGAAGATGCGCCCGGTATAGGTGAGTTCGCGCAAGATATCGTCGCGGACCAGCGTGGCGAGGATCGGCGTGCCCGCCATGTCGGGCACCAGGCCCCATTTGATCTCCATGATCGACATCCTCGCGTCCGGCGTCAGGAAGCGCATGTCGGCGCCGAGCGCGAGCTGGAACCCACCGCCGAATGCCACGCCCTGGATCGCGGCGATGACCGGCACCGGAAGCTGCCGCCAACCCCACACCGCCTGCTGCGGGAAATTCGCCAACCCATGCGTGCGTGCCGTGAGGTCGCGTTTCTCGCCACCGGCGATCCCGTTACCGCCATTCTCCTTCATCGCCGCAAAGCGCCCCATGTCGAGGCCGGCGCAGAACGCACGCCCCTCCCCGGACAATACTACCGCACGAACACCCTTCTCATGCGCCAACCGCTGGGTCGCAGCCACCAGCGCCTCGAACATCGCGGCATCGAGCGCATTCATCTTGTCGGCCCGTACCAGTCGGACGTCGGCAATGCCGTCCGAGATCGAGATCGAGACGCGCTGCTCCATGAGAATTCCTCCACGCTTGGTTGCTTGCCGCTTTACAGAACGGCGTCGGCGAGTTTTAGTCAATCGACCAATTAACAGACAATCCCGTGGGTGGAAACGATGTTCAACGATCAGCTTCTCGCCGGGCGGCGCATCCTCGTGACCGGTGGCGGCACCGGCCTCGGCAAATCCATGGCGGCGCGGTTTCTGCAACTCGGGGCCGAGGTCCATATCTGCGGCCGCCGCAAGATCGTCTGCGACGAGACCGCGACCGAACTGATGTCCGAACATGGCGGACGCGTGGTCAGCCACGGCGTCGATATCCGCAACGCGATGGCCGTCGACGAGATGATCGAGGCGATCTGGACGAGTTCGGGCCCCCTCACCGATCTCATCAACAATGCCGCCGGCAATTTTATCTCGCGCTCCGAAGAGCTGTCGCCGCGCGGCTTCGATGCCGTCGCCAACATCGTCATGCACGGCACCTTCTATGTCACCCATGCCGTGGGCCGGCGCTGGATCGCGGATAAACTGCGCGGCAACGTGGTCTCGATCACCGTGACCTGGGTGCGCAACGGCTCGCCCTACGTGGTGCCGTCGGCGATGAGCAAGTCGGCGATCCACGCCATGACCATGTCGCTGGCGGTCGAATGGGGCAAATACGGCATCCGCCTCAACACCATCGCGCCCGGTGAAATCCCGACCGAGGGCATGAGCAAGCGGATCAAGCCCGGCGACGAGGCCGGCGCGCGCACCAAGGCGATGAACCCGATGGGCCGGGTCGGCACCATGGAGGAATTGCAGAACCTCGCGGTGTTTTTGATTTCCGGCGGCTGCGACTGGATCAACGGCGAAACCATCGCCATGGACGGCGCGCAGGCGCTCGCCATGGGCGGCAATTTCTATCAGCTGCGCGACTGGAGCGACGCCGACTGGAACCAGGCCCGCGACTCGATCAAGGCGCAGAACGAGAAGGACCGGGCGGCGCGAGGGTAGTGCTGCGAAGAAGAAAAGCGAACAACAGCGGCAAGGAAGGTGCGATGCGTCATGTCAGGCTCTTGTTGATCTCCGTTGCGGCGGCCGCCGTTGCCGCAGCCGGCTCCCCTGCCTCGGCGCAGAAGACGCTCAAGGTGGTTCAGCACTCCGATATCAAGGTGATCGATCCGATCTGGAGCTCAGCCTATATCGTCCGCAACCACGGCTACCTGATCTACGACACGCTGTTCGCGCTCGATGCCAGGTTGCAGCCCCAGCCGCAAATGGCCGAGTCCTTCATCCTGAGCGACGACGGGCTGACCGCCACGATCAAGCTGCGCGACGGCCTTAACTTCCACGACGGCAAACCGGTGACCGCGGAGGACTGCATCGCCTCGCTGAAGCGCTGGGCCGCGCGCGACAGCATGGCGCAGAAGCTCGCCGACTTCATCGCCGAGTACAAAGTGATCGACGAAAAAACGTTCCAGATCGTGCTGAGGGAAAAATACGGCGCGCTGCTGGAGACCCTCGCCAAGCAGAGCGGCGTTGCGCCCTTCATCATGCCCAGGCGCGTCGCCGAAACCGATCCGTTCAAGCAGATCAGCGAGTCCACCGGTTCCGGTCCGTTCATGTTCAAGGCCGACGAATGGAAGCCCGGCGACCGGGCGGTCTATGTCAGGAATCCCGCCTACAAGCCGCGGCAAGAGGCGGCCTCGGGACTCGCCGGCGGCAAGGTCGCGCTGGTCGACCGCATCGAGATGATCTGGATCCCCGACGCCCAGACCCAGGTCAACGCTTTGAAGCAGGGCGAGGTCGACATGATCGAAAGCGTCCCGCACGACCTGCTGCCAACGGTCGAGAAGGATGCCAACATCCGACTGATCAAGTCGATCGGCTCCCTGCAATACACCTTTCGTCCGAACTGGAAGATCAAGCCGTTCGATAACCCCAGGATTCGCCAGGCCGCGATGATCGCGCTCGATCAGCAGGACTTCCTGGCGGCGGCGATCGGGGATTCACGGTTCTACGCGACCTGCAAGGCGCTGTTCACCTGCAAGACGCCGCTCGCCAGTGAAGCCGGCATGGCGGACATGCTCAACGGCAATTCCGCAAAGGCAGCCGCGCTGCTGAAGGAAGCCGGCTACGACGGCACCCCCGTGGTGATCCTGCGTCCGAGCGACCTCACCGTACTTGCCAATCTGGCGCCGGTCGCCAAGGACCAACTCGAACGCGCCGGCTTCAAGGTCGACGTGCAGTCGATGGACTGGCAAACGGTGATCGGCCGGGTCGTCAAGACGGGCGCGGTCGCGGAAGGTGGCTGGAATGCCTTTCTGACCGCATGGGCGCAGGTCGACATTCTCAACCCGATCATGATGCCCTATCTGGCGGCCAATTGCGACAAGGCGCGGCCGGGCTGGCCTTGCGATGCTGACATGGAAAAGCTGCGCGACGACTATGCCCGGGCGGCGACGCCGCAGGACCGCGCGAAACTTGCCGAAGCCGCTCAGGTGCTGAACACGAAGATCGTCACCCAGATTCCGCTCGGCGAATTCTGGAACGTGACCGCCGTCAGCAAGAATGTCGAATATGGTGAGCCGTCGTCCATGGTGACGGTCTATTGGGGCATCGACAAACGCTGACGTGCTGGCTCTCCGCCAGCATGCCTTCAAAAAAACATACGGGAGAAAAATGTCCGCCACAGCAACCGCCCGCAACCTCGCCGACGTGGTGCGTGACCGCGCCAAGACGCGCGGCGACGCCGTCGCCTGGGAGTTTGAGGGCCGACAGACCAGCTTCGCCGAGTTCGACGTCAAGACCAACCGTGTCGCGAATGCGCTGATCGCGATGGGCGTCAAGCCCGGCGAGCGCATCGCCTATCTCGGCAAGAACAGCGACATCTATTTCGAACTGCTGATGGGCGCGATGAAGGCCAACGTGGTGATGGCGCCGGTCAACTGGCGGCTCGCCGGCCCGGAGGTCGCCTTCATCGTCGGCGACTGCAAGGCGCCGGTGCTGTTCGTCGGCCCCGAATTCATTACCCAGGTCCGCAACATCAAGCCGCAACTGCCCGATGTCCGCACCATCATCACCACCGAGGGCGGCGCGCCCGAGTGGCCTGATTTTACGGCGTGGCGCGATGCCGCGAGTCCCGACGATCCGAAGGTGCCGATCGATCCGAAGGACATCGCGATCCAGTTGTATACGTCGGGCACGACGGGCAAGCCGAAGGGCGCGATGCTGTCGCACGCGAATTTCCTCAATCTCGTGCAGACCGGCAACGAGGCCGAGAAGCCGGAATGGAACAAGTGGTCGACCGACGACGTCTCGCTGGTCGCGATGCCGATCTTCCACATCGGCGGCTCCGGCTGGGGCGTAATGGGCCTCTATCACGGCGCCCGCGGCGTGATCGCGCGCGAGTTCGACCCGACCAAGGTGCTGGACTTCTTCGAACAGTCCGGCATCACCAAACTGTTCATGGTACCCGCCGCGATGCAGTTCGTGGTGCGCCAGCCCCGCGCGCGGCAGGTGGACTTTTCACGGCTGAAATACATGCTCTACGGCGCCTCGCCGATCCCCGCGGCCCTGCTGAAGGAATGCATCGAAGTATTCAAATGCGGCTTCGTGCAGATGTACGGCATGACCGAGACGACAGGCACCATCGTAGCATTGCCGCCCGAGGACCATGTCGAGGGCCTGGAGCGCATGCGCTCCGCCGGCAAGGCGCTGCCCGGCATTGAACTGGCGATCCTCGATCCCGACGGCAAGCCGCTGCCGCCCCGCGAAGTCGGCGAGATCGCCACCCGCTCCGGCTCCAACATGGCCGGCTACTGGAACCTGCCGGAGGCGACCGCGAAAACGCTGGGCCCCGACGGCTGGCTGCGCACCGGCGATGCCGGCTACATGGACGAGGACGGCTACCTCTACATCCATGACCGCATCAAGGACATGATCATCTCCGGCGGCGAGAACATCTACCCGGCCGAAGTCGAGAGCGCGCTGTGCGATCACCCCGACGTCGCCGAAGCCGCCGTGATCGGCATCCCCGACGACAAATGGGGCGAAGCGGTCAAGGCGATCGTGGTGATGAAGCCCGGCAAGCAGGCGACGGCGACCGACATCATCAATTTCACCCGCGAGCGCATCGCTGGATTCAAGACGCCGAAATCGGTGGATTTTCTCGAGGCGCTGCCGAGGAATCCGTCGGGCAAGATTTTGCGGCGGAACTTGCGCGAGCCGTATTGGGCCGGCAAGGATCGGCGGGTGAATTAAAGCTTCCCCGATCCATTGCGGCGATGCAGCCGACACCTATCGACAACGGCCCGGTGCGCTGCAGCGAGAAGTCATCGCGCGCCCTGAAGCATTCGACCGGGCGCGTCGCAATCACAACAACGGTCCATCCACCGCATCGCAGCATGGTACATTAAAGGCACACCGTTGCATTGTTTACCGTCGGCAACCGAGATCCCTTGTCGGCAGTGCGCTTTCGTACAATTGTGCCCCTCAACCAGCGCGCGTGAGAGTAGTGTAGCGTACAGGAGTGCGGCCCATGGCACGCGCGAGCAGGCTGGTTGTGTTTTGCGTATCATTCATGCTGGCGGTTCCGGCGATCGGAGGCGGAGCCAGCGCGCAAGTCGCCTTCACAAGGATCCAGGCCTTCGGCGACAGTTACGCCGACAATGGCAATCTTTTCAGAATTCTGGGTGTCCCCAATCCCGCAGCCTTTCCGACCGGCCGCTTCAGCGGCGGCACCAATTTCGTCGATACGACGTCGGCGCTGCTGGGAGTTCCACAGTTGAACTTCGCCATCGGTGGCGCGAAGACCACCGGCAACACGGTGCTCGGCGGATTTGGCGGCTTCGACCAGGAAGTCCAGGGCCTGCTGGGCCCGGTGAAGATTGCGCCGACGGATCTGGTCGAGGTCAGCATCGGTGGCAATGACGCGCGACAATATTATCAGAACGGCGGAACGCTCGCGGGCGCTTCTGCGGCCGCGGCCAACAGCGCCAGCATCGCGACTGCCGGCATCAATTCGCTCGTGGCCAGCGGCGCCCGTACCATCGTTTTCACGGTCGGCGACGTCAGCAAATTGCCGGAGGCCGTCGGCAATCCCAATGCGGCGGTGGGTTCGGCCTACAGCCAGACCTATAACAACCTGATGCAGATCGCGCTCGCCAATGTCGCGCGCTCGGGCGTGCGGGTCGAGTATGTCGACACCGGCCTGCTGGGAACGCTGATCGCGGCCAATCCCGCCCGCTATGGTTTTAGCAACACCGGCGCCTGCCCGCTCGCCTGTATCGGAAATCCGGCGCTGCAAAATCAGTATCTGTTCTACTTCGACGGCATCCATCTGACGTCGCATGGCTTCGCGGTTCTCGGCCAATACATCGTCAATCGTCTCAACGCGCCCTTGACGTTCGCGCCACAGGGCGATGTCGCGCAGATTTCCGCGATGGGATTTGCCTCGACCCTGTTCGGCAAGCTCGACCTGTTCCGCGAGACCCAGGGGTTTGCGGCGATGAATGTCTATGCGGCCGACATGGGCGTCCCCTATGCGAAAGCGCCCAGGCTGGCCCCGGCCAGTCCGTGGTCGTTCTACATGCAGGGCAATGGCGGCATCAGCGACCGGCAAGCCAACGTCGCGGCCAATGGTTTCAATCTCGACAGCGTCGGCGGAACGGTCGGCGTGGAGTACCGCATCAACGCCAACGCGTTCGTCGGATCGGCGTTCGACTATTCAAACCCGAAGGCAAATCTGTTCAACAACGCCGGCAGCACGCATGCCAATTCCTACCAGTTCGGCGTCTATGGCGGCTGGGCCAACGCGAATTTCTTCGCTCAGGCGCTCGCGACCTTCGGCGTGCAGAATTATTCGAACGTTCGCCGCGGCGTGGTTGACGACATCTTTTCGAAGCCGGACGGAACGAGCTTCGTGGTGGCCGGCAAGGCCGGGTACCTGTTCGACGCCGGCAGGATCCAGCTCGGCCCGATCGGCGGGCTCCTGTATGCCCGTGCGCGGGTGAACGGCTACACGGAAATTGGCGACCCGGTGCTGACGCTGACCGTCGGTCAGCAGACCGCGGAAGTGCTGACCGGAAGCGCGGGTATCCAGTTGCGCGCCCCGTTCTCCTGGAACGGCCGCACCATCAACCCCTATGTCAATCTGACCGCGGAAGACGACTTTATCGGAAACGGCCGCCTGATCCAGTACAGCGCGACCTCGGCGCCCTTGATCGTCAATAACTGGTCGGTACCCAACACCAATTCCCGGATCTACGGCCGCGCGGCGGCCGGCGTGGTGGCGCCGGTATCGGACAATGTGGCGCTCACCGCCAACGTGTCCCGCACCATCGGCCGCCAGAATGGCGATGACTTCTTCGCCACCGGAGGGCTCAAGATATCGTTCTGAGCTTGCGGCCGTACGCAGCCAAGCGGCCACGCAGCGGATGACGGCAACGTCGTCCGAAACGCCTGCTACCCGGCGAGATCGCGGGGATGCAACGACAAGGTGCCGCGATGACGGTCGCGGCACCTGGTTCGCGTAAACGCCCCGGCATCCTTTCCGTTTTCATCGAATCGAAAACGAGGCTCCAGAGTTTGACGCGTTTTCCTAACGCGAACCGGCCACGCCGCCGGAAACGACCTAATGCTTCCCCGCACCCATATAGCCGAACAGGAACCCGGCCACCTTGCGCTTCTGGATTTCCTCGCTGCCCTCGGTGATGCGGTAGCGCCGGTGGTGGCGGTAGATGTGTTCGAACGGCTTGTGGCGGGAATAGCCCATACCGCCGTGAACCTGCATGGCGCGGTCGGCGGCTTCGCAGCACAGCCGGTTGGCCCAGTAGTTGCACATCGACACCCGGTCGGAGAGCGTATGCTCGACCTGCGCCTGGGTGAGCTGGTCCATTTCCCACGCGGTCTTGCGGATCAACAGGCGGAGCATCTCGGCCTGCGTCGCCAGTTCAACCAGCGGCCACTGGATCGCCTGGTTCTCGGCCAGCGCCTTGCCGAACGGTTTTCGCTCGCGCGCGTATTTGACGCTTTCGTTGATGCAATAGACCGCCGCTCCCAGCGAGCTCGCCGCCTGGCGGATGCGATTCTCGTGCACGAAGCACTGCGCCAGCGACAGGCCGCGGCCGACCTCGCCGAACAGCGCGTCCTCCGGCACGAACACGTCGGTAAAGCTGACGCGCGGATGATCCGTCGGCATGTTGAAGGTCCACATATATTCCTCGACCTTCACGCCGAGGCTCTTGGCCGGCACCAGGAAGCAGGTGATGCCGCGCGCATCGCCGTCATTGCCCGAGGTGCGGGCAAACAGCGCGCAGTGGGTGGCGACGTGCATGCCGGTCGTCCACATCTTCTCGCCGTTGATGATCCAGCCCTTGACGTTGTCGCGCGCCGCCTGGACCGCGCGCGTCTCCATATGCGTCGCGTCGGAGCCGTGGTTGGGCTCCGTCAGGCCGAAGGTGATGCGATACTTGCCCCTGATCGAGCCGTCGATCATCTGCTTCTGCTCGTCGGTGCCATAGCGGTCGAGCATGGTGACGATCGGCAGATTGCCGACGATCGAATGCTCGTTCTGCAGGTCGTTATGCAGGCCAAGGCCTTTGCTGGCAAAATGCTCGCGAATCACGGCCATCCAGAGGTTGGAACCGTCCTTGCCGCCGTAGCGCTTCGGGATCGCGAAGCGCAGATGTCCGGCGTCATCCGCCAGATTTTTCGCCTTGCGCAGCAGCGCCTCCCATTCGTGCCGCGGCAGGCCGCCATTCTCGAAATCGGTGCGCGCCCATTCGCGGCGGTGGTCGAAGAAGCGGATGTTGTCGTCGGCCTCCTCCAGCGGCTTGATCTCGCGCGCGATGAAGTCATCGAGTTCGGCGAGATAGGCCGTGAGGTCGGCGGGCAGGTTGAAATCCAAGGCGTCTCTCCCGGAAACGTCGTCTGTTTTGATTTGCGTTTAGGCGCTACATGGCGCTGATGCTCGGATCGATTTAGCTTGCAACAGCAAGCCCAAGTCAAGCAACGGAATCGGCCCCGGCGCGCGCGGAAGCCTTGCGTAATTGAATGGCCATGATCGCCGCGCAGGCGCTATGATCGCGGCCAGTATTCTTGGCGCATTCTTCGCCGCAAAAAGCCGGACGGGAGCAAACATGGACCTGAAATTTTCAAAAGTGACGCGCAAGGGGCCGGTCACGATCGTCACGCTGTCGCGGCCCGAAGTTTACAACGCGCTCCATATCGATGCGCATTTCGAGCTCAACAAGGTGTTCGACGATTTTGCTTCCGATCCCGAGCAATGGGTCGCAATCGTCACCGGGGCCGGCGACAAGGCATTCTGCGCCGGCAACGACCTGAAATGGCAGGCGGCCGGCGGCAAGCGGGGATGGGACAAGGGCGGCTTTGCCGGCCTCACCACGCGCTTCGACTGCGACAAGCCGATCATCGCCGCCGTCAACGGCGTTGCGATGGGCGGCGGCTTCGAAGTCGCGCTGGCCTGCGACCTCATCATCGCAGCGGAAAACGCCACCTTCGCGCTGCCCGAACCGCGCGTCGGCCTTGCCGCGCTGGCCGGCGGCCTGCAGCGCCTGCCGCGGCAGATCGGGTTGAAACGCGCCATGGGCATGATCCTCACCGCCCGCCACGTCTCGGCCAAGGAAGGGCTTGAACTCGGCTTCGTCAACGAGGTGGTTCCGGCCGGTGAAGCGCTGGCAGCGGCCGAGCGCTGGGCGGAGACGATCGCCAGGAACTCGCCGATGTCGATCCGCGCCTCCAAGCAGGCGATCCAGCGCGGGCTCGACATGTCGCTGGAACAGGCGATGACCGAGCAGCGGGAATTCCCGGCGGTGAAGGCGATGGCGGCGTCACAGGACTACATCGAAGGACCGAAGGCGTTTTCGGAAAAGCGCCCGCCGAAATGGCTGGGGCGGTAGGCGCGTTGCTTCATCTCTCGTCGTCCCTGCGAACGCACTAGTTGATTCGCACATCTTTGAGGGTCTCCCACGCCCCCGCCACGCCCATGAAGTATTGGAGGCCATGCCGCATGGTGATGGGCCCCGGTTTGGTGCGTGGGTAACCG